>Ga0308165_1000022_pt1 | contig 507023 bp, 434 predicted proteins | sample PhyWR2_FD_201032 | JGI IMG/M metagenome (GOLD analysis project Ga0308165, IMG submission 201032) | Phyllosphere microbial communities from UC Gill Tract Community Farm, Albany, California, United States - DLSLW.R2 | ecosystem: Host-associated > Plants > Phyllosphere > Unclassified | place...
ACCAATTATATAAACAAGTCCATCAGGCGATTGAATTATATAACCAGATGAGATTACACTCCTCTGTAAATATGTTAACGCCAAGGCAAGCGCACTCAAGACCCAAAATATTTGTAAAACGGTGGAAGAAAAAAGAACCATCAAAATAGATTTTAATGGTTCTTTTAATTTTATAATTTAGTAAAATAAATAGTCAACTTTTCCAAGGACTAGACATTTTATTGTGTGCTATGCTTGAGCAAATTGGTTTTCTTGATAGTAACCATTATTCAATTTCTCAGAAACTTCGCTAAAGGCATCTAATGTGCGTTGAACATCTTCCAGGGTATGTACCGCAGTTGGAATTAACCTCAGTTCGATCATACCTTTAGGAATTACAGGGTATACTACTATTGAACAGAAAATAGCATAATTCTCTCTCAAGTCATATGTTAATGCTGTAGCATCAGTCAGTTCGCCTTTTAGAAATACCGGAGTTACTACTGAGTCGGTCACCCCTAAATCAAATCCGCGTTCACGAAGTCCTTTCTGAAGAGTCATCGCGATTTCCCAAAGTTTATCCTTTAATTCTGGTTTGGTTCTCAATAATTCAAGACGTTTTAAAAGACCTATTACCATCGGCATTGGAAGTGCTTTGGCAAAAGTTTGTGAACGCATATTATATCTTAAAAAATTCACAATTTCTTGAGTCGAGGCTACAAAAGCTCCAATTCCGGCCATTGATTTTGCAAAGGTACCAAAGTACACATCAATTCCTTCAATACAATCTTGCGCTTCATGCGTTCCTGCACCAGTTTTTCCCATCGTACCGAAACCGTGTGCATCATCAACCAAAATTCTAAACTCAAAATCCTTTTTAAGATCAACAATTTCTTTTAGTTTACCTTGCGCACCACTCATTCCAAATACTCCTTCGGTGATCAGAAGAATACCTCCTCCAGATTCTTTGGTTAATTTGGTTGCACGCTCCAATTGTTTACGCGCACTGTCAATATCATTGTGTTTATATACGAAACGCTTTCCTAAGTGCAAACGAAGCCCATCTATAATACATGCATGAGATTCTGCATCGTATACAATTACATCATTCCGGTCTACTAAAGAGTCTATGATTGAGACCATTCCCTGGTAACCATAATTTAATAAAAAAGCATCTGGTTTTCCTACGAATTCAGCAAGTTCCTGTTCAAGTTGCTCATGATATTTAGAATTACCGCTCATCATTCTGGCACCCATTGGGTAAGCCATACCGAATTGTGCTGCAGCTTCCTCATCTGCTTTTCTAACCTCAGGATGGTTAGCCAAACCTAAATAATTATTTAAGCTCCAAACCAAATGCTCTTTCCCGCGGAATTGCATGTGCGGCGCAATTTCTCCTTCTAATCTTGGAAATGAGAAATACCCGTGAGACCATTTCTGGTGCTGACCAAGCGGTCCCATGTGCTTTGCTATTTTATCAAATATATCCAATGTATTATGTATTTATTGTACTTTAAATTTTGCGAATTTACGGTTTATTCAGCTTAAAATCAACTTGATCTGTATCATTACCTTCATTTTAAGTCTTTTTCTCGCTCTAATTTGATGCCAAAAAAGCCCCGAGGGTATTTCGGGGCTTTGATAAAACTATTTATATTCGATTAATCGACATTGTCATGTAAAAATGAATTATTCGGTCTGATTTCCGTTCCACCATCCTGATCATTGCTGAGCGTGAAGCGGCTTACCTGAGATTCAGATGAATGTTGCACCTGCTGCAATTGCATTTGCTTACGCTTGTAGGCAGGTTCACTTTCCAGTTCCTGTAGTCCATTTGTAGTACGCAGCTTCATGCTTAAATCTTTTAAACGCAATATGCGTTCTTTTGATTTACGCAATTGCTCTTCCATAGATTCATCATTTTTGTCGTCATCTAAACCTGCAACTGGCAATTCTGGCTCTGGTTCAGGGATTGGTGGCGTATTAGCAATTGGCGTTTCAAAAACAAAATTAGGTTCGGCCAGTTTCACCTCAAATTCAAAACCACTGTCCATTGGCACATCATTATGAGGGGTTTCCTCTTCAATTAAGGTGTGGCGAACAATGTTTGATTCAGCATCTGGAGTAGATTTTTGCTGCTCTGCCGAGCGATTAAACATTCCCCCAAATAAATCTGCCTGTGGTACTTCTTCTTTCGCTTTCATAACCGGCTCATAAGATGGAACAGGTTGTTTTGGCTGAATAAAAGAGTTTACGGCTTCTACCGGGCGAACTAACGGTGCCTCTTCAGGGGTAAGCAAAGAAATCTTTTTCTTATTTTTCTCTTCGTTTACTCTTTGTTCTGAAGTTTGGAAACCTGTTGCAATTATAGTAACTGAAAGATTATCTCCTAAGGTTTCATCTGTACAGTTACCCCAGATTAAATCTGCGGACAAGCCGGCTTTCTCCTGAATGTAGTCGGTAATAATGGAAACTTCATCCATAGTCACCTCTCTCAATCCAGAACTGATGTTTAATAAAATATAACGTGCGCCTTCAATCTCATTATCTTTTAATAATGGAGATGCAAGTGCACCTTCAACCGCCTGCAATGCGCGATCTTCACCTTCAGAAGAATGACTTCCCATGATGGCTACACCGCTATCTTTCATTACCGTGCGCACATCTTTAAAATCTACGTTTATATATCCAGGTACAGTTATGATTTCGGCAATTCCTTTTGCGGCAGTGGTTAAAATATCGTCTGCCTGACCGAAAGCGGAACCTAGAGTTAAATTTCCAAAGATTTCGCGAAGACGGTCATTCGAAATAACCAGGTAAGAATCTACATATTTTTTCAATTCTTCCATGCCCTCTTCAGCCTGAAGTCTACGTCTTTTTCCTTCGAAAGAAAATGGAGTAGTAATTATTGCAACGGTTAAAATATCCAGTTCCTTTGCCGCTTTAGCAATGATTGGGCTGGCTCCTGTTCCTGTTCCTCCACCCATTCCTGCAGTAATAAACAACATTTTAGTTGTACTGCCCAGCATGGATTTAATATCATCAATATTTTCTATTGCTGAGTTCTTTCCAACTTCAGGAATTGAACCGGCACCCATTCCTTCAGTTAAGCTCGCTCCTAATTGTACCTTATTTGGTATAGGGCTGCTTTCCAAAGCCTGGGCATCTGTGTTACAAATAATAAAATCCACACCTGTGATTCCCGACAGGTACATATGGTTCACTGCGTTGCCGCCACCGCCTCCAACACCAATTACCTTGATGATTGAAGACTTATCTTTTAACATTTCGAACTGCATAATCTTATGAATCAGTTGTTTAAAAATTTTTAATTCCTGTTCATTACTCCACGTAATATTAACACTTTTTCAACAGAGGTTTTCCACAAGTGTTAAGAATGTGGAAAACTATCTTTTTGTTGAAAAGTATCTAGCTCTTTAGGTAATCTTCATCGCTCACATTCATGTCATCCTGAATGAATGTTCTGGTTTTAGCCAACAACTTATCAAACAAACCCGAACCGCGTTTTTCTTTTTCTTTTGGTGCTTTTGCCTTATCCATGTATACGCCCGGTTGTTTAAGCTCCTCAATCAATTCTTCCGCTTTTTGGATTCCTTTAATTAATAAACCAACACTGGTGGCATACATCGGGCTTTTAAGATCATCGTATATTGTTTTTGGCATTTCTTCATATTTCGAAAGATGTTCGTTTGGATAACCAATCCGACAATCCAGCCCGGTAACATATTCTACCAATTGACTTAGGTGTTTTAACATTGCCCCGCCGCCAGTGATGACAATACCTCCGATTAATTTTTTCTCGTATCCGGATGATTTAATTTCATAATAAACGTGCTCAACAATTTCTTCCATACGCGCCTGGATTACATATGCCAGATTTTTCACAGAAATTTCTTTCGGTTCGCGGCCACGCAAGCCAGGTACGCAGATGATTTCATTTTCTTTATTTTCTTCTGCCAATGCCGATCCAAAACGTGTTTTCAACAACTCTGCCTGGTTACGCATTACCGAGCAGCCTTCGCGAATATCTTCTGTAACACTATTTCCACCAAATGGAATTACCGCAGTGTGGCGAATAATACCTTCATGGAAAATAGCAATATCTGTGGTACCGCCACCAATATCAACCAATGCAATACCTGCTTCTTTTTCTTCATCGCTCAACACCGATTCAGAAGAAGCCAATGGCTCAAGAATAAGATCCTGCGTTTGCAAGCCAGCGTTGTTCACGCACTTCATGATATTTTTAACCGCAGTAACCTGTCCAGAAATAATATGGAAGTTCGCTTCCAAACGTACCCCAGCCATCCCGATCGGGTCTTTAATTCCCGGTTCGTTATCGATTGTAAATTCCTGTGGCAAAACATGGATAATTTCTTCTCCTGGCGGCATTACCAGTTTAAACATATCATCAATTAATTTATCGATGTCTTTCTTACCAATTTCGTTATTTAACTCACGACGGGTTAAAATGCCCCGGTGCTGCAGACTTTTAATGTGCTGACCGGCAATACCTACATTTACTACCTGTATTTCTACGTTGGATTGTCCGCTTGCCACCTCAACCGCCTGAGCAATACCCTGAACGGTTTTTTGAATGTTAGAAACCACACCACGTGTCACTCCCGCCGATTCTGCCTTACCGATTCCTAAAATTTCAATTTTCCCATGTTGCGTCCTGCGACCGACGATAACACAGATTTTTGTAGTACCGATATCTAGACCGACTACAATTGGCGACTGACTGGTAAATTTTGCCTTGTCCATATTCGTTAATGTTGTTGAGTTATATATATTGTTTTTCTGGGTATCTATTTATTTTTCTTTTCCGTTTTAGCGGCGCCTGCGTTGGCTTGCACTTTACTTTCTGCCTTTTTTATATCAGGCTTGACCGGTTCTTTTTTTTTTGGAACGGTACTGGCTTTTTGCGTCTTTAGCGCTTCGCCAATAACATCCCTGATTAGCGAGTCTGCTACTTTTTGTTGCGTTCTTATACTATCTGTAGGTGAGGCCAGTTTCGGCTTTGCTGACTTGCCTGTTGAATCTCTTTTTTCGCAAACAACCTGGTTGCTATATTTTATGCTAATGGTTTTATACCGCCTGGCAATTACTTCCGGTAAAGCTCTTTTATAAAAAACTTTGAGGTTGCGCATTTTCACATCAAGTGAATCGGCATTGCCGAGGATGATAGTTTCATCACCTACACGGGGGATTAAAAGCATGTCTTTCTTGTCATTCACCGCAATCTGCTCAATCTGGTTATCCCAAAGTGTGTCGCGTTTAATGTATTGTGCCGTTTTATACAAATCTCTTGCCAGTTGTGTGTGCAACGTATCTACCCGGCTTCCAAAAACCTCGGTAATGTTTCCCGTAGCTACGAGAACGTTAGCTGTAAAGTTTGAAGATATTGGCATTTTCAAACCCTTATCGTCAATGTAAAAATCCTGCCCGCCCGCATTTAAAATTCTTAAGATGGGCTCACGCTGCAAAATCTCAATACTGAGCACACCATCCATATCCATATATACCTTCGCAAAGGCGATGTAAGGGTTTGCTTTTAGCTTTTCTTCTATTTTATGAATATTGATCTGTTCGAGGTTTCGCCCCAATAATATACCTTGATCTGCCCGAAGTATGGCATCTACCTCTTCTCTTTCAATAAAATTATCTGCACCTGGTATGATGATCTTAATATCACTGCAGGTTACAGTGCGTTTTTTTATATTGATAAAACTGAAAAGCGTTACCAGGCCGGCCAAGGCAATTACCCAGGCAAAACACGTAAATACAACTTTCCAGTTTATCTGTTTAAGCATTGTTCAAAATATCTTTTAGCGGGTCAATCAAAGTATCAATATCTCCGGCACCAACAGTTAAAATTAATTCAGGTTTAGATTCTGCAACGTATTGAAGCACAAAATCTTTTCCACATACTTTTTTGTTTTTTGCAGTTATTTTTTCAAGTAAAAACATCGAATCCACGCCTTCTATCGGCAATTCCCTAGCTGGATAAATATCAAGCAAAAGCAATTCATCAGCTGTGCTTAAAACTTTTGCAAATTCATCAGCAAAATCCCGCGTGCGGCTAAAGAGATGTGGCTGAAAAATAACAGTTAATTTCTTGTCCGGGTATAACATTCGTACCGCATCAAAACAGGCTCTGAGTTCTTCAGGATGATGGGCATAATCGTCAATATATATTTGTTTCCCGTTGTCTACTATATATTCAAAACGGCGTTTTACTCCTTTGAACCGCTCTACCGCCCGTTTAATTTTATCGCCATCTATACCCAACTTAAATGCTATAGCAATAGCTACGGTTGTGTTCTCTACATTATGTACACCCGGAAGCATTAATGAAACATCATTCAACGAATGTTGAGCGTCTTTATAATCGAAAACAAACTTTGCACCTTCTACCCGTACATTTAAGGCCTTTGCAGTTGCTGTATTATTTGCAGCATAACTGATGTAATCAGAAAGCGGCAAACCTTCATGCGCATACAACTCTCCGTTTTCTTTAAGCTGATTTGCGAATAAATGGAACGATTCTTCTAACTGAGATTTATCGCCATAAATATCCAGATGATCGGCATCCATCGATGTAACTGCTGCAATGTCTGGATGCAACGTTAGAAAAGATCGGTCATATTCATCTGCCTCAACTACAACAACGTTATTGGATCCGAAAAGCACGTTACTATTGTAGTTTGAAGTAATGCCGCCCAAAAAAGCGGTACAGTCATAGCCAGTATCTTTTAAAATGTGCGCTACAATTGATGACGTAGTTGTTTTTCCGTGCGTTCCTGCAATGGCAATACAAAACATCCCTTTACTTATAATCCCCAATACTTCTGAACGTTTTTTCAGACTAAAACCATTACTTCTAAAGTGGTTTAAAATTATCGAATCTTTAGGTATTGCTGGCGTGTAGACAACAAGAGTGTGCCCATCCTGATTGGCAAATTGCTGGGGAACTGCAGACAACTCATCCTGATAACTTATTGCAATACCTTCTGCTTCTAGGGCGCTGGTCAGTTTAGTTTTGGTTTTATCATAACCCGAAACCAATTGACCACGTTTGGCAAAATAACGGGCAAGCGCACTCATACCGATACCACCGATACCCACGAAATACACCTTGTTAATTTTGCTCAATTCCATTTTTTTATTTTCTATCGCTTTAATATTGCCTCGTTCCTCGCAAAGACGATTTGTCTTTGCTTTGGTTTTTCTGCTTTAGTACTTTTACCTTTAAGCTTATTTAATCAATTTCAACACTTCACCTGCAATAATTTCATCGGCCATCGGTAACGCCATTTTCGCCAGGTTTTCGCTAAGTTGCAGAGATTGCTTTTCATCTTCTAACAACAACAAAGCTTCTTTAACCAAGGTATCTTCTGCAGAGCGATCTGTAATTAATATCGCTGCTCCATTTTTTACCAATGCCAGTGCATTTTTAGTTTGATGATCTTCTGCTACATTCGGCGAAGGCACCAAAATCACCGGTTTTTTAATTAAACAAAGTTCTGCAATTGTGCCTGCACCTGCCCTACTGATGATTACATCCGCTGCTGCGTAGGCTAAATCCATTTTATTTAAGAACTCCAGTATCCGAACGTTGGGATGATAATCCAGGCCCAATCGTTCTATTATACCTTTGTAATAGAATTTACCGGTTTGCCAAATCAGTTGGACGTCATTAGCGATCAGTTCGCCAATGTGTTTCTCTATACTTTTATTCAATGTTCCGGCACCTAAACTTCCTCCGGTTACTAAAATGGTTTTCTTTAAAGGATCGAGTTTTAACAACTCAGCACCTGCATGGTGTTTACCTTTAATATCTACCACTTCTTTACGTACAGGATTTCCGGTTTTTAAAATATTAGCTGCCGGAAAAAACTGTTCCATACCATCAAAAGCAACGCAAATTTTAGAAGCTTTTCTTCCCAGCCATTTATTGGTTACACCGGCGTAAGAGTTTTGCTCCTGAATTAAATACGGAATCCCTTTTAACGATGCGGCATATAATAATGGCCCAGAAGCGTAACCGCCAACACCTACTACCGCATCTGGTTTAAATTCTTTAATAATTTGCAAAGCCCTTCTTACACTCCCGATGACTTTAAATGGTAGCGAGAGATTTTTGACGATCGAACCGCGCTGCATTCCGGCAATGTTAAGACCCACAATTTTATAACCGGCTGCAGGAACTTTTTCCATTTCCATTCGCCCGTTTGCACCCACGAACAAAATTTCACACGCGGGCACCAAACGCTTAAGCGCATTGGCTATGGCTACGGCGGGAAATATATGCCCGCCGGTGCCACCACCTGATATGATAATTTTTGGGGAATTATTCATTTTTACTATTTAATTGGCAGATTCTCTCTTCCCTTCTTTGCGAGGGACTGAAAACTCTTTTATACTTTATTTAATTTTTTTTAAAATGATTGCGCTGTCATGTTTACTTGCAATGACAACTAATCTTAGCCCATTGCCGGAATTTCACCAACAATTACCTTATTACTTTTTGATTTCTCTTTCTCTGCTGACTCCTTACCCAATACGTTTTCCTCAACATCCCGGCTTACCGACAAAATGATTCCAAAAGCAACACTGGTAAAAATCATGGATGTACCGCCCATACTCACAAGAGGTAATGGAACTCCGGTTACCGGCCCCAACCCTACGGCAACAGCCATATTTGCAAATGCCTGAATGGTTAAACTAAAACTTAAGCCTGCTGCAAGCAGAGCTCCAAAAGCTTTCGGAGCGCGCGTTACAATTTTAATACATCGGTATAAAAGCACCAGGTAAAGTGTCATAATAACAATTCCACCCACTGTTCCCCATTCTTCAATAATAATGGCAAAAATAAAATCGGAATACGGATGTGGAAGGAAATTGCGCTGCGTACTATTACCTGGTCCTTTACCAAAAACACCCCCGGTAGCCAAGGCAATTTTTGCCTGATCTGCCTGAAAGGTTTTATCTGAATGCACCAACTCCGGATGCATAAAGGTTTTTATACGAGATTTGTACGTTTCTCTTCTGGGACCTAAAAATCCTACAATCAATAATAAAACTAAACCACCTGCACAAACGATAGAAATCTGTTTAATGCTGATACGGCCAATGATTAACAACAAAATGCTTACGCCAAATAACATTAAGGCAGTAGACATATTTGCCAATGCAATAAGCACAAAAACCGTACATACTGAAGCCATGATTGGAATAAAGGATTCTTTCAAATCTTTGATATTCTCTTGTTTTTTGGTAAGCATTCTGGCCAGGAATGTAATCAGCGCTAACTTTGCCAAATCTGATGTTTGAAAGGTAAGTCCAATTACCGGAATTTTCACCCACCGGGAAGCATCATTCAGATTGGTACCAAAAATCAGCGTATATATCAAAAGCGGAATGGTAATAATCATTAGAATTTTTGAGATCCCAGCGTAATACCTGTAATCCAGTAAATGCGCAATGTATATCATTCCTATCCCAAGCAAAACAAAAATAAGGTGTTTGGTAAGCAAAAGCTTTTCTACTGCCTCGCCTTTTTTATAGGCCAATGTACCGGTTGCACTATACACCGCCATAACAGATATTAGCGAAAGCAGAATGATGATCAACCAGATCCACCTGTCTCCTTTTGTTTTATTTAGTAGTGCCTGCAACATAAACGGTTCCTATTTTTATAATTCTTTTACTGCGGCCTTAAACTGGTTGCCACGGTCTTCATAACTTTTGAATAAATCAAAGCTTGCACATGCCGGCGAAAGCAGAACTGCATCTCCTCTTTTAGCCAAATGAAAAGCAATCTGCGCGGCCTCTGCAGCAGAAAATGTATTCACAATAACATCAACATCATCTTCAAAAGCATCATGAATCCGTTTATTATCTTTGCCCAGACAAACAATCGCCTTCACTTTAGATTTAACCAGATCTTTCAACATGTCGTAGTCGTTTCCTTTATCTACCCCACCCATAATCAGTACAACTTCACTGGTCATACTTTCCAATGCGTACCAGGTAGAATTTACGTTTGTAGCTTTGCTATCATTGATAAAATCAATACCAGAGATTTTCGCTACATGTTCCAACCGATGTTCGATATTCTTAAAGTTACCCATGCTCTCACGGATGGATTCATTTCTCAATTCCAAGACTTTGGCTACTATGCCCGAGGCCATAGAATTGTAAATGTTGTGTTTGCCTTGCAAGGCTAATTCTGAAATCGACATGGTTAGTTCGTTATGGGGTTCTATTCGGATGTATATTGTATTCTCTGTTAAAAAGGCCTCAACTTTTTGTTCCTTCTCAATAGAGAAACTGTAAGTTTTAGCCAAAGGCTGATATTTTTCGAGGCTGATTAGACTCTGGGGATCATCGGCACAGTAGATGAAGATATCTTCAGACGTTTGGTTCTGAATGATACGCATTTTTGACGCTGCATAATTCTCCAGTTTATACTCATATCGGTCTAAATGATCTGGAGTGATATTTAAAAGCACGGCGATATCTGCCTTGAAAGCAAACATATCATCGAGCATAAAACTCGAAATTTCCAGCACATACCAATCGAATTTTTCGGTAGCAACCTGGGCGGCAAAGCTATGCCCGATATTGCCGGCAAGACCAACATTTAAACCTGCATTTTTTAAAATGTGGTAGGTGAGCAACGTTGTAGTAGATTTCCCGTTCGATCCGGTTATACATATTGTTCTGGCAGAAGTATACCGTTTGGCAAATTCAATTTCCGAAACAACAGAAATGCCTGCATTTTTCAACTGTTGAACAATTGCAGCAGTAGCCGGAATCCCCGGACTTTTGATCACTTCTGTTGCATTTAAAATCAATGATTCTGTATGCTTTCCGGATTCAAAAGGTATATCCAGCGCATTTAAAGCAGATTGATATTTATCAGCTATTGTTCCAAAATCTGAAACAAATACCTCAAATCCTTTTGCTTGTGCCAGCTGTGCAGCACCAACACCACTCTCACCGGCACCCAAAACTACAATACGGCCCTGGCCATTCGAATTCGATTGGCGTATGCTGTTGATGTTAGGGTTGAGGTTGCTGTTCATTGTTGATGCTTCTTTTTATTATAACTTATCTTAATTTTAGTGTAACTACGGTGATGATGGCGAGGATTATCCCAATAATCCAGAAGCGGGTAACAATTTTCGCTTCATGATATCCCCTTTTCTGATAATGGTGATGCAAAGGAGACATCAGGAAAATGCGCCGTCCCTCTCCAAACTTTCGTTTGGTATATTTAAAGTAAGACACTTGCATAATTACAGATACCAACTCAATTAAGAATACTCCGCAAAGGATTGGGATTAGTAATTCTTTACGAATCATTATAGCGAATGAGGCGATAATTCCGCCAATAGCTAAACTTCCGGTATCGCCCATAAAAACTTGAGCCGGGTATGAATTGTACCAAAGAAAACCGACACAAGCACCCACAAATGCTCCGGCAAAAATCATTAATTCACCCGAATTCGGGATATACATAATGTTTAGATAATCGGCCATTTGTGTATTTCCAGACACATAAGCTAAAATACCGAGTGTTGTTCCAATTACCGCAGAGGTACCCGTAGCCAAACCATCTATACCATCAGTTATATTTGCACCATTAGATACTGCTGTAATGATAAAAACAGTAAAAGCCAGAAAAACTAAAAAAGCATATTTCTCGTAGCCAGGGCCTAAAAATTTCAGTACTTTGGCGTAATCGAATTCATTATTTTTATAAAAAGGAATATTAGATTTTGTTGATTTTACATCCTGTGTATAATAAAAAGTTTCCCCTTTTTGACGCAAAACCATTGGCGCTGTAGAAGTACTTTTAACATTATCCTGAACGGTTGTACGTACTACAATATTTGGGTGAAAATACATTGTACACCCTACAATGATCCCTAACCCAACCTGGCCAACAACTTTAAATTTACCGGCAAGGCCTTCTTTATTTTTACGGAAAACTTTGATATAATCATCCAAAAATCCTATTGCGCCCATCCACACTGTGGTGATGATCATCAAGATCACATATACGTTAGTGATATTTGCAAAGAGCAAAGTTGGAATAAGAATACCCAAGAGAATGATTATCCCGCCCATGGTTGGCGTACCTTGCTTCTGCATTTGCCCTTCGAGCCCCAAATTCCGTACGGTTTCTCCAACTTGTTTTTTATGGAGAAAATCAATTAATCTACGCCCATAAACGGTAGTAATTACCAATGAAAGGATAATTGAAATAGACGCTCTGAATGTAATATACTGGAACAACCTTAGTCCAGGGATATCATAATGCTTATGCAGGTATTCGAATAATAAATATAACATTAGCTATTTTGGATTAGTTGTTCGCGTAATATTTCCTTGTCATCAAAGTGACTTTTCACTCCGTTTATTTCCTGGTATTTTTCATGTCCCTTTCCGGCAATTAATATGATATCACCGCTTTTAGCCAAATGGCAAGCAGTTTTAATGGCTTCCTTACGATCTAAAATGGAGAGTGTTTTTCTTTTATTTGTTGGCGACACACCTGCCTCCATTTCGGTGATAATACTTTGCGGATCTTCGGTACGTGGATTATCTGAAGTCAAAATCACTTTATCGCTCCAATCGCAGGCAACCTGAGCCATGATTGGTCTTTTGGTCTTATCCCGGTCACCTCCACATCCAAGTACAGTAATCACCTGCTCGTTTCCTTTACGGATATCGGCAATTGTACTGAGTACATTTTGTACTGCATCCGGAGTATGTGCATAGTCAACAATTCCAATAATCTGATTATCTGAAGTGATATAATCAAACCTTCCCTCCGCCCCTGTTAGGCGGCTTAGTACCGTAAGCACCTTTAATTTGTCTTGCTCTAAGAGCAAAGCAGTGCCATACACAGCAAGTAAGTTATATGCATTAAAAGATCCAACCAATTTAAAGAAGACCTCTTCGTTGTCTATATCCAAATGCAAACCACTAAAAGCGTTTTCAATAATCTTCGCTTTAAAATCTGCCATTTGTTTTAATGCGTAAGACTTTTTATGTGCTTTGGTATTTTGCAGCATGACCATACCATTCTTATCGTCAATATTGGTCAGGGCAAATGCAGATTTAGTTAATCCATCAAAAAAAGCTTTCTTTGCTTTTAAATACGCATCGAAAGTTTTGTGAAAATCCAGGTGATCATGTGTAAGGTTAGAAAATACACCACCTGCAAATTCAAGGCCTTCGATTCTATGCTGTGCTACCGCATGTGAGCTCACTTCCATGAAACAATAATCACATCCAGCATCAACCATATCCTTAAGCATCGCGTTTAATGCAATTGGATTGGGTGTTGTATGAGTTGCAGGCACAATAACATCGTTAATATAATTCTCTACGGTAGAAATTAATCCGGTTTTATATCCAAGTTCTTTAAAAAGCTTAAAAAGAATAGTCGCAATTGTGGTTTTACCATTTGTACCGGTTATGCCTACCAATTTTATTTTACCGGAAGGATTTCCGAAAAAATTAGCCGCCATAATACCCAGTGCTACGGAGGTGTTTTCAACTTTAATATACGTGAGGGTATAGTCTTGTACCTCCGGAAGATTTTCACATAAAATCACCTCAGCACCCATTTCAATGGTCTGTTGAATATATTGATGACCGTCAGAAATTGTACCAGGAACAGCAAAGAATACGTCTCCTTTTTTCACCTTCCGGGAATCAAAGTTCAGGGCGCTGACTTCACGATCGGTTTTGCCAACCAATTCTTTAATCGTAACCCCATAAAGTAAATCTTGTAACTGCATACCTTTTAACTATTTTCAATTGTTTGGCCCATCATTCTCGCCGCAACCCTTTTTATTTCAACAAAAATTTTACTCCAGAAAAATCTGAACACCCAAGCCCTTGCCCACTCGGCTTCCGGCGGTGATGGATTGGCTGATCACTTTCCCTGTACCCATAACCTTGGTTTTTAAGCCGGCGTTACCAAGCAGATATAAGGCATCTTTAAGCCCCATCCCTTGTACATTAGGCATTACGCCTCTACGCTCATTATTTTCCTGGAAAACTGGTCCGGCACTTGTAGATACCACATTATAATATTCAGACTTTGATGCAAAAAGCGGTTTAAAACCAAAAGCTGTATACACCTTCTGAGTAGCTTTACTTTGTCCGGCCTTAGTAGGTGGATTTCCAGTATTACCAGCTAACCGGGTTGGAACGTCGTTATACATTTGCATATCGCTGGCGTAAATGCGATCGGCAATTTCACGGAATACCGGACCGGAAACTGTTGCTCCGTAATACGAACCTTTAGGATCGTTAATTACTACAATCATCGAATATTTTGGCTTGTCAGCAGGAAAGTACCCAACAAAAGAAGCCTGGTACTGACGTTTGCCTTTATAGCCACGATTGCCATCAGCAACCTGCGCTGTACCTGTTTTACCTGCAATTTTATACAATGGGTTATATACAATCTGTCTTCCACTGCCTTCCGTCACCACACCTTCAAGCATGTTTTTTATTTTACTTAAAGCGTCATCCGAGCAAATTTTATCGTCAATTACACGTGCTTTAAACTGCTCAATTGGATTTCCGAGTCTGCGAATTTCTTTCACAAAAATTGGCGCTACATATTTTCCTTCATTTGCTACTGCATTATAAAATGAAAGCATTTTCAACGGTGTAAGCTGCATTTCATAACCGTATGCCATTTGTGGCAGCGTCATATTTTTGTTCCAGCTTTTGAAATCCGGATTTTTTACTACGGGTTGTGCCTCGCCAGGAATTTGAAGAATTGTTTTTTCGTTCAGTTTCCAACGATACAAGTGATCGGTAAATTTCGCCGGATTCTCACCATAATGCATATTAATTAATTTGGCAATCGCGGCATTGGAAGATTCTTCAAATGCTCTTTTTACCGTTACGGTTTCTATTCTCGGATGCGAATCTGTGATAAGTTTACCAGGAATCTGATAATACCCTGTTCCAATAAGCGTATTGGTATCTACCAATTTATCATCCAACAGTGCCATGTAAGATGCAAGCTTAAAGGTTGAACCCGGATCTTGATTTCCGGCAATGGCATAATTGAATTTCTCCTTATATACCCCTTCTTCAACTTTAGAAAAGTTTGCAACGGCACGGATTTCTCCGGTAGCCACTTCCATGAGGATCACCGTTCCGTGATCTGCCTGAGATTTAATCAATTGTTTTTCCAGTGCACTTTGTGCAAGATCTTGCATATTGATATCAATAGTAGAAATAATGTCGGCACCGTCTTTAGGCGCAACTTCTGCCTCATCGTTTACAGGAATATAAACGCCACCGGCAATACGCTGCATTAAACGCTTTCCGGTTTCACCATTAATATATTCGGTATACGCACCTTCAAGTCCTACACCATTTTTAACATTTTCATTTTTGTAGCCAATAGTTCTTGCAGCGAGGCTTTTAAAAGGCAAAATTCGTTTGTTCTGCTGAACCGCGATTAAGCCGCCAGAAAATTTGCCTACATTATATAAAGGGAAAGTGCGAATGGTTTTTAAATCTGCATAGCCCACTTTACGATGAATAAGAAGATAACGCGCACTGTCACGTCTTCCTTTACGCAAGTAGCGGGCATATTCTTTAGCAGTTTTATCCTGAAAAATCAGTGCGAGTTTAGCGCCAAGAGAATCTACTTTTTCATTAAACAAGTGATCGTCCTGAATTCCTCCAGCAAACATATCCATACGCAATTCATATTCAGGAACTGATGTAGCAAGCAAACTTCCATCATTGGAATAAATATTTCCACGGGTTGCTTCAACATTAACATAGCGGGTAGAAAGACTGTCGGCCATATCTTTCCATTTATGTCCCTGCACAAACTGAACCTGTCCCAGGCGCAGCAAAACCGCAAGGGCAAAAAGCACAATTAAGCCAAATGCCAGATATACCCGAAGCAATATGTTTGCTCTAATATTCATCGCTTTTAACAATTATTTTTTTTGGTGGTTCAATTAATTCCTTTATGCCGAGGGTATCTACTTTTTTAGCTACTTCTGTCAATTTGCTCTTGAACATCAGATCTGCTTTTAAAGATTTATACTCCCATCTTAACTCTTTTACTTCTTTATTTAATTTATCAATCCGGCGAACATTATTTACTGCAAAATGGCTGTTAGCTATATATATCATCCCTAAAAAAGCCAGAAAACACAAAAAAGGCAATGCATTTGTTGCAGCCTCTTTAGTCACCAATCCTTCGCTGAAAAGCTTATTGATAAAGGAATTACTATCCATTTTATCATCTGCGCTCTTTGCTTTTTTCGGGACAGATTTCAGTTCCGGTTCCGGACCAATTTCCTCCTCTTCTATTTCTTCTCTAAACTTGTTCATATCTTTTCAGCTATTCTAAGTTTAGCACTTCTCGCCCTGTTGTTTTGAGCAATCTCCTCGTCTGTAGCAACAATCGCCTTGCGGGTAATTACATCAAATGGTTTCTGTTGATTTCCAAAAAAATCTTTCTCCACTTCACCCTGAAACTTCCCTTTGGCCATAAAGTTTTTTACCGGACGGTCTTCCAAAGAATGATAAGACATGACTACCAGGCGCCCTCCAACCTTCAAAACCTCTGCAGATTGTTGCAGAAAATTCTCCAAAACCTGAATTTCAGCATTCACTTCTATACGCAACGCCTGAAAAACCTGCGCCAGATATTTATTTTCTTTTCCTCTCGGGATATATTCAGCAATTGCAGATTTAAAACTTTCGATATCTGTAAACGAATGTTCCAAACGCGCAGTAACAATTCCTCTTGCGAGTGATTTTGCGTTTTTCACCTCACCATAAATGCCAAATATCCGGTGTAACTTATCTTCAGTATATGTATTCAATACCTTCGCCGCCGTGAGGTCGCCATGTTGATCCATACGCATATCCAGATCGCCATTTTTACGGATTGAAAAACCGCGCTCGGGAACATCGAATTGATGTGAAGACACACCTAAATCTGCCAGGATACCATCAACCTGACGAAAACCTTTTAACCGAAGGTTATTTTTTAAAAAGCCAAAATTCTGATCGATAAAAACCAGGCGGTCATCCTGTGGAATATTTGCCTGCGCATCCGGATCCTGATCAAAAGCAATTAAAGTACCTTTTGGACCAAGATGTTTAAGAATTTCTCTTGAATGTCCGCCGCCGCCGAAAGTCACATCTACATAGACTCCGTCTGGATTAATATTCAATCCATCAATGCAAGGCTGCAACATAACCGGAACATGGTAATTATTCTCCATCGCTACCTCCTGCTTTACCGCCCATTACCTCTTCAGCCAAACTCGCGAAGTTTTCAGGAACATCATCAAAAAGATTTTCATAAGCCTGTTTATCCCAAACCTCAATCTTATCCAGCTGGCAAGCCAAAACGACATCAGAAGAAATGCCGGCAAATTCGACTAAAGACTTGGGAAGTAAAACACGACCGGCCGCATCAAGAGACAAATCTGTAGCTCCACGGGTAAACACACGTAGAAAATCACGATTCTTTTTTTCGTATAGATTAAGTTTATTCAAATCCATAACAATGGCTTCCCAAACTTTTTTTGGATAAATAACCAGATTTTTCTCAAAACCACGATTTACAACCAAACCATCGCGCTCAGCATCAGGCAATTGCTTCTTAAGCGAAGCAGGAACCATTAGGCGGCCTTTCGCATCAAGTTTACAATCAAATTCTCCTAAAAGTTGAGTCATTATGGTATCTACACTTTTTATGTAGTGTAAAAGTAAATACTTCTACCACTTTTTACCACAATTTACCACAAAAAAGTTTTCAACACACCATTCCCTCCCACTTAAAAGATAAAAATTGCCAAAATCGCTGTTTAAACTAAGATTGAGGCAAATGACAAAACGAGTCTGGCTGACTTCAAAAACCGACTTTAAGCTGATTTAGAGCGCAATAACCAATTACAAAACCGGAAATATTGTGTTTTTAATGTGGATGGTGTTGTAAAGTGGGAGGATTTCCCAAAATGCCTACAATTTCTTCAATTCTTTGATAAGCATTCTTAAAAGCCAACTATACAACTGTATCCAAATGCCCGATCAATATTCTGCGCATAAAAAAAGCAGGGAATTTTAAAAAACCCTGCTTTTTAATCGGCCTTTCGGCTAAATATATTTTATTCGTTAATGGCTTTAACGCCTGGTAACTCTTTACCTTCCATATATTCCAGTAGAGCACCACCGCCCGTAGACACGTAGCTTACTTCATCTTCAAAGCCAAATTTCGCAATTGCAGCGGCAGAATCACCACCACCGATAAGTGAGAAAGCGCCGTTATCTTTAGTTGCAGCAACAACCGCTTCTGCGATCGCTTTTGTTCCGATCTGGAAATTTTCCATTTCAAAAACGCCCATCGGGCCATTCCACAATAAAGTTTTTGAGTTTTTGATTACTTCAGAAAAAAGTTCCACAGATTTTGGGCCGATATCTAATCCCATCCAATCTGCAGGAATTTGTCCGGAATCTACAGATTTTTTATCTGCATCATTTGCAAATTTATCTGCAATAACGGTATCAACAGGCAAAATCAGATTTACGCCTTTGGCTTTAGCTTTTTCAATTAATTCTAAAGAAAGCTCTTGTTTGTCTGCTTCTAATAGTGAAGTACCAATTTCGCCACCTTGCGCTTTAGCAAAAGTATACGCCATACCGCCACCAATAATCAGATTGTCTACTTTATCCAATAATTTCTCGATCAAAAGAATCTTATCTGATACTTTCGCACCACCCATAATTGCAGTAAATGGTTTCTCTGCATTGTTCAGGATTTTCTCTGCATTGGCCACTTCAGATGCCATCAGATATCCAAAATATTTTGCATCAGGAAAAAATTGAGCAATAACTGCTGTTGAAGCATGTGCACGGTGTGCAGTACCGAAAGCATCATTTACATACACTTCTCCAAGTTTTGACAATTTTTCTGCAAAAGCAACATCGCCTTTTTCTTCCTCTTTATAGAAACGAAGGTTTTCTAACAATAAAACTTCGCCTGCTTTTAAATCTGATGACTGCGAGGTTGCAGATTCGCCAATACAATCATCTGCAAATTTGACTTCAACATTTAGTAGCGAAGAAAGATCTTTTAAGATGTGTTTTAGAGAATATTTATCTGTCGGACCATCTTTTGGTCTGCCCAGGTGAGACATCAAAACAACAGACCCGCCATCTTTTAAAATTTTATTGATGGTTGGAAGTGCCGCACGAATTCTTTTATCGTCGGTAATATTAAATTCTGCATCCAAAGGGACGTTAAAATCCACCCGGATCAGGGCTTTCTTGTCTTTGAAATCAAGCTGGTCTATTGTTTTCATCGTTTTTTATTTTGTAATTAAGTTTAATTTCATTTCATAATGGAATCCGATACCGGGGATATCAAATTCCGGCGATTCACTATTAAAGCCGATTTTTTTGTAAAAGGGTGCGGCTGAAGATCTGGCGTTGCACCACAGATAATCTGTATTGTATTCTTCAAGATAGCTTACGGCAAATTTGATCAGGGCAGCGCCGAAACCCCTTCCTCCAAAATCCGGATGAGTAGCCATACCCCGAAGCTGATAACCTATGCCACCGCCAGGAAAGAAATCACTGCGCATAAAACTTGCTACAGATCGAATTTCTTTATCTATCTCATAACCAAGATGAAAAGTATCGTAGGCATCGTCTCCATCAAACACGCATTGCTCAAAAGGTTTTCCATTGCGTAAGAGTAAACTTCTTAAAGGCAATACTTGTTCTGGAAGAATAAACTTTACCATATTTATTGTTGATCAATAAATGCCTCAGGGGACAATCGTACAGGCAAAGTTATAAAAACCCTTAACATTGCCAAGCCTTGCTTTAGTAAATCGAAATTTAGATTTACCGAAGATTAGCGGCTTCAATCTTTTTAACAATATCGATTAATCTGCTGCTGTATCCAAATTCATTATCGTACCAACCCACAACTTTGACCATATCTCCAACAATAGAGGTAAGTTGAGCATCAAAAAGACAAGAATGTGGATTGTCAATCACATCAACAGATACTATCGGATCTTCCGTATATTCTACTACACCTTTCAATTCATTTTCTGCAGCAAGTTTAAATGCGGCATTAATTTCGGCAATTGTTGTTTTTCTCTTCAACAAGCAGGTAAAATCTGTGAGAGAACCATTTAAAACTGGAACACGGATACCTGCGCCACCCAAACGCCCATCAAGCGATGGAAAAATATGTGTAATGGCTTTTGCTGCGCCTGTAGTAGTTGGAATAATTGATGATGATGCTGCACGTGCCCTGCGCAAATCCCGGTGATTCGCATCGTGTAGATTCTGATCGCCCGTCATAGAATGTACGGTGGTAATATAGCCTTCTTCAACACCCCAATTGTCGTTCAGTATTTTTATCATTGGTGCAATGTTATTTGTGGTACAACTTGCATTAGATAAAATTGGCGAAGTAATGTCTATTTCGTGATCATTAACACCTAAAACAACCATTGGAATATCATCTGCGGCAGGTGCAGAAATTAAAACCTGCTTAGCGCCAGCAACTAAATGCTGGTTAGCCCGCTCAGTTGTCAGGTTTCGGCCGGTACAATCTACCACCAAATCAACATGCAAGGCAGACCAAGGCAGCTCTTCTGCATCTCTTATAGAAAAAACAGGTATACAAAGCTTATCTACACAAACTGCATCCGGTTTTGCTTTAACATTACCGCTAAATACTCCGTGAACAGAATCGTACTTGAATAAATGCGCCATGGTGGCCGCATCGGCAAGGTCATTGATGGCCACAACCTCAATTCCCTCTTTTAACGCCAAACGCAAAAAGGTTCGCCCAATTCTCCCGAAACCATTAATTGCTATTCTCATTATGATCAATTTTAGAGCGCAAAACTAAGTTAATTTAATGGATTATCGCAAGAAGAAATTGTACCATATAACAGGTCTGATTGCACCTTTACAATCGCCTAACAAATGCCACATGCGATAGCAGGTTTTACACACAAAGTGGATACTAGTTTTCAGGCTTATATTCCTGATTTTTCTCTTTTGCGAAGCAATAATGTTAGCGAGAGATTTAAAAGTGCACACACACTGATAAGCAGAATAATAAGCATGAAATTACCCAAATTCTGCAATGTAAACGTACATGCAACAATGACGATATTAAACAGCACCGTAAACAAAACGATTTGATTGGCTTTCAAACCTAAGCGCTCCAAACGATGGTGAATGTGGTTTCTATCGCCCTTAAATGGCGATTTTCTAGCCAATATCCGAATGGAAAATACACGCAAAGAATCAAAAATCGGAACTATCAATATGGAAACCGCAATAGCCGGAGCAGAAAAAAAATCTGGATTGTTATTGAGTTCTGAAAATTTATTCATTTCTATAAACTTAATGGCCAGCGCAGCAGATACAAGTCCGATGATTAAAGCCCCAGTGTCGCCCATAAAAATTTTTGCCGGGCACCAATTGTAACGGACAAAACCACCTACTGCACCTGCCAATGCAAAAGCAATAAATGCATATGCAGGTTGCTCCATGTAAGCGAAAGCCAATCCAAAAGTAACATTCACTACCAAACCAATTGAAGATGCGAGGCCATCAATACCATCAATCAAATTCACGGCATTATTCAGAAAAATAATAAGGATAATGGAAAACATACCTCCCCAAAGCGGAATCATTTCTCCAATATTCAACACACCATACAAACTGCTTAATCGGAATCCGCCGAAAAAAACTAAAATAGCGGCAACAACGAGCTGCAAAATAAATTTAGTGCTTGTATTTGTTCCGTACATATCATCTTTTAAACCTAGAGCAGCTAAAATAATACAGGAAACAATCAGAAAATTGGCTTCTTTAAAGTCGATCAGAGCCGAAAACAATAATATCGAAATGGTAAAACTTCCAACAATTGCTAAGCCACCCAAACGGGAAATATTCCCTTTATGGGTTTTTCGATACGAATCATTTGTATCAAACAACTGGTACTTTAAGGAAGTGTGTATAATAGATGGAATGCTGGCCAAAACCATCGTAAACGACAGGCAAGTGATTGCAATGTAGAAGTAAATCGGCTCGGTATGTATCAGATGTCTCAGCAAAATATGGGGGATGTTTACACAAATATAATAAAACCGTAAGAATTACCTTTCAAAACCATCGTTAAATTACTGTATCTGAGTAGATTTTATCCGACAAATATCAATATTGGCTGAGTTTAGATAATTTCTTTTTAAGAAGAGCGATTAATGGATTAGGAAGTGCATTTATTTTCATGGCCTGAAAATCATAACGGATTGCACGTATACGGTTTATCAGAGAAGAATTGCTTACTCCACCAACGCGCATATTAACCATAAGAACGGGTAAATATTCCATTTTAACTCGAAACTTAAAGAAATAACGTAAAATAAGCTCATAATCTGCAGCAGAACCTAAGTTAAGTTTGTAATTTCCATATTGAGAAAAGAGTTGTTTCTTAATATAAACTGTGGGATGAGCCGGCATCCATCCATTTTCAAAATCAGTGAATACTGCTTTCCTGGATTTCCATCGACGGATTATTTTTTCTGAAACCGGATGTATATAGTTTAAATCGCCATACAAAGCCTCCAGTTGCTTATTATCATTAAAAGCTTTTGAAATTTTTTTCAAAACATCGGAGTTGGCAAACATATCGTCTGCATTTAAAAGGCCAATTACATCTCCAGATGCAAGTGCAATTCCCTTGTTTATCGCATCATACAAACCTTTATCGGGTTCTGATACCAGTACATTAATTTTATTTCCGAAAGATTTGATAATAGATAAGGTAGAGTCTGTTGACGCACCGTCGATCACAATATACTCAAGATTCACATCCTGTTGAACAAATACACTTTCCATGCATTGGCGAAGGTATTTTTCTCCATTATAAACAACTGTTATCAGCGAAATCTTCATGTGGTATTAAATCTCAGATGTTCCACAAAACGACGTGGAAGCATTAAGATCACGAAGATAAGGAATAGATATACATGATTATCAAATGCGCAGTATGCAATATCAAAATCTGTAAAAAAGCCAATATCTTTTAAGCTGCCATCTGCCTCATACAGATAGCAGGGTGTGTGGTCATCAAGCGCACATCTATCACTTAAGCGATAATAATTATTGGCGTAATTGCTTCCATTGGAGCTGAATAAATAATTTGGATGACCACCCAATTCCGAATATGGAGTATGAAAGATGTAACTGGGATAACTGGGAACCAGACAACCTAACCGATCAGCATAGACTGCCTCGGAACAGAGCATCAAAAACAGAAATATGGGTGTAGAGAAAATCCGTCGCTCCGGATTTAGCGCAAGAGGGATGATTAATAACAGTTTCTTCATAAACCGACAGCATTAATCAAGCCATAAATATAAGATTTCAGCGGATTGGCAACTGGTTAATCACAAAATCTCGCAAAATTTACCAATATTATTTCGTTCTGAGATCTAAGTGTAAAAGCAGTACTCTACTTTTACACTTAGATCTAAAACTACTATATCGTTATTTCAAAAGATTCTTGCGCCGGATAATGATCAGCCCAAAAATACCAGCTGCAGTTCCTAAAGACCAGGAATACTCGTCGAGGTTGCAATTAATAATCTGTGGCGCAGCCACGAAACCTTCTAACGAACTACTCCTGCAACCGGTGATTAAGTTTAGAACATTGTAACCCGAAGGGCAGACTCTGCAAGGAGAAGTGCCGGCAACCCAAACCGTTTGCTTTAGCGAAACACAGGCAGATACACTTGCTGTAGTTGGGGTAGACTTATAAGCTTTTACGCCACCGAAGATTGCGATCAAAAGTGCATTCACCAAACCTACATCATCTGGTGTAGTATAAACAGTACCCGTCGAAGCGATCAGACAACCTGAGCTTTGTGCTCGACTGAAAGAAGGTAAAAAAGAACAAATAACTACGATCGACACGATCGCAACGAGAGAATTTTTCATGATTTAACTGAGTAACCTCAGCAAAACTAAGCGTCACATATTGCAATGTGACCGTTCCTTTTGTTCATTGAACCAACGCCGGGAAGAATACTAAATTTAAAATTTTTAGCTAAACCAATTTCCTTTTCCTTAGAACAAGGAAACCAAAAGAACCCGCGGCAATGGCAATTAATGAGGAATAATCATCAAGATCACAATTTATAAAAGTATAATCGACTATGACTCCGGTTGGACATCCGACACATATTGCGATCTGAAAGCCACCAACCACCAGACCTAATGTTGCTGCTCCGTGAATACATGTACCGCCTGTTGAATTTACTCTTGCCCATCCTGGACATGTACCAACATTTGTAGTGTAAGGACCTGTATTATAATATATTGGTGTTCCAAGTGAAAGCGAGGGAATTATTGTTACAGTTGAATACCCCGCGAAATTCGGATATAATGTTGTGCCCGTAAGACATCCTGTAGCACCCCAAACAGTACTAAAACTGAACATCATCAAAAACAACAAAATGACTGGGGATTTCATCAACAAATTATAAGCTAGAGACTTATACTAAGTTAAATGAGTTAAAGAGAAAATTCTTTGTTCTTTTTGTTCATTAAAACGGAGAAAGACAGGTTTAACGAAAATTTTGCTCGTATTAAAAATATTCTTGTAGACAACCCAAGCCTATACTTTTTTACGTAAAAAGAATTTCCAACAAATTATTTTGTGATTGTTTGTTCTATTAATCAAGAAGGGAAATCCTTGAAAGAGCAATGCTTCTTTATGAAAGGTGTATAAATTTCATTGCAAAGGGAAACCAACTTTATACAGCAATTAAGTTTTTTCGAACTAGCATCATCCCTATGATACCAGCAAAGGCTACGAGATATGGAATATAATCATCTAATGGCATAGGCATTGTCGTAGTTCCGCCACATTTAGCGGGAGGGGTCAATGCATAAGTAATAACAGTTCCTCCAGTGGCGACTAATTGCCCATTACTTTGTGTTGCAGAAGTTGATTTGGCAATAGAACAAGTACCCCCATCAGAAGACTTTAGTTCGCGTACTGCAGGATAGGTAACCATCTTTTGACTTGCTGAATCCCAAGTGCTAAATTCTCCATAGTCATTGATGTTATTGCAAAGATAACCTACACTATTATTGTTATTCACTGGTAAAACCCTTCCAGAACTGTTATAGTAGGGCTGTGAAGTCTGTCCTACATACGGATACCCCATACCAAGATATTCAGTATAAACATTATTATTGATCCTACAACCAGTACCTGAATTCTGAGCATAGCAATAACTGCCGCACCAAAGGGTTATAATAACCACGATAGTGTTTTTTAAAAACTTCATAAAATAAGAATAGACAACAAAAATTCGTATGAGTTATCATACATTTTCTGCAAATGTAGACTATTTAAAACACAAAATTAAGGAACGACTTAGTCAAGAGGTAGTGTTATGACTGTACCAAAACAATCATAAAAAGCTATAAAAACGCATTATTAATAATACATATACGATATATTATGCGTTTAACAACGGTTAAGCCGTGATCTGAAAAGTTCGATTTACGGCTAAAACCACAATAGCCCTTTAGGGCCACTTAAAAAGTTAACTTAAATGATTGACCGATGTCAACAAGAAAAATTTTATGACGGACATTTCGAAGCAAATCAATTGGTAATTAATGATTTTCACCTACGAAAATGATGATTGGATTTGGTGAGTGTTTTAAGAAATTCGGGAAACCTGCTTCGTTAATTCAAATTGGAGATTAAATTTTTTCGGCTAACAACAAATGCCGCAAATACTGAAAACGCCCCGAGTAAATACCATTCAGAATCCAACGGACAACGAATCATTTCATAACTACCTCTTACCCCTACAATTGGTGTATCGCAACTGATATATTCATTTGTACTTGTGTTATAAGTAATACTATTAGGCCCAGAACAAACTCTACAGGCGCTAGAACTGGTTGTAATTTGCCTCCAACTACAATAGCCATTGCTTAAAGAAACCACACCTGATCTGGAAGAAAATGCACCATTATTAAACGGCTCATAAGTATACAACCTATTGTTTGAGCTCAAAAAACATCCACTTTGAGCAAATGTTAATCCTGTTACAAATACGAATAAACAAGTTATTCCAAAGGAAAAATATTTCATCATGAGATTACATAACTAAATAGGGAATTAGACATTACAAATGTAAATATTCATACTTATTTATGTGTAATAAATGGAAACATCTCTCAAAACTTTTCAGAATACAAGTAGACTAAGTTTTAATTAGAGGTGTTTTTTAGAATAAAATTAACCAATTGTTATTGGCCGTATGATGTAGCTTTTAGACAAAAAAACACACAAACAAAGTGGTAATACTAAAAAAAGATCCAAATCCAAAGGACAATTGGCAACCGTGTAAGTTACTCTAACGCCAGTACCATATCCTATAACCGTATAAGTTTCTGTAGGAGAATACAAAGTTGTTCTATGAAATTGAGTAAGAGATGTAGAGCCAGACGGACAGTAATTTAATCCGTAATCTGTTGGTAAATACAGTCCTGTGAGAGCACTATATCCAAAGACGTAATTATTGTACGGGCCACTGGTTATTAAGCAAGCCCTGGTTTGTGCTTGCGTAACAAAACTGTATACAGCACCAATAAGTATAAATAATGTTATCCCGATCTGTTTTTTCATTTCAAATGATTTAAAATGTCAGAAATGGGGATGAACAATAGATTAAATTTACAAAATCACATCAAGAAAAAGGCCTGCATTGATATAAAACTAAATAGAGTTTAACATAAAATTGATAGGGAAGAAATTATAGGCTCATTTTTTAGTGATACAGATACTTTACAAAAATAGGGAAGCAATATATGAGTGTCTAAGGAATAAGAAGATATAACCCTAATTAAGAAAGATTAATGGGGGCACTTAAGGTGTTTTGATACACTTTTACTGTTCTAAGTCGAAAACCGGCAATTCCGCCAACCAGGACTAAAGGAAGAAAAATGTAATCGTCTATTGGTAGGCGATGGTAAGTATAGGAATAACCATCAGCATAAACGGGATAAGAAATAATTAGCCAATCATACCTGATAATGATTCCGCCGCCGGTTCGAATACCCAACCAATTGGTATTAACCGGGTTGCAAATTGTACCGGCCGTCCAATATCCTGCAGAGGTATTTACTGCCATGCCCGATGGATAATCGTAACTTCCACCACTGGTGAAAAGATTACCATTATACTGGGCAGCCCAAACTTTCTCTCCGTTAGTTTGGGCCTTTAAACCAATAGAAAACAGGTAAATAAAGATTAGAAGAATAAGTTTTCCGGCATTGGGGAAATTTGAGCAGTATAAATGAACCATAAACAACTGGAATTGTATGGAACAAACTTAGCCGCTCGTACAGTAAGCTCAGGATTCTGAAAAAGTTTGACCGTGACATTTGTCAAGATCAATATCAGGATCGGTGGTTTTTGTCAAACCCAATGTGCCACAGAAAAATATAGGCTGCCTTCTCAGCACCCAAAAACCTGTCAGCGCTCCAATGGCAAACAATACATAAACGTAATCGTCTAACGGACATTCAACGCGATATTCACGCTCCGTATAATATGCACTCCAACCGATGCAAATACCTAGAAAGCCCATCCGGTGCATTCCCGGACGCTCCTAGTTTGGCCTGTTGGCACATAAAAACAGCGCAGATCGCCTTGGCAACTTCCGGCAACCACGTTGCCATTCCGATCTAACAGACAACCTCCACTTGTTGAAACTGCCCAACTTTGTGCTTGTGTATTTCCGCAATAACACAGCAAAGCAATTGATAAAATTGTTAAAAACCTCATGCGCTTTCTTAAATACTTATGCTGCAAAATTTTGCATGCATGATTAGGTATTTCTTCACGATGGGGAGCTCGATCTGATTAGTTCTTTATTTACTGTTGATATTTATTTCGATTAAAATAAGCCTAAACTTAATTCTACTTAGTTTACCTATCAAAATAGACTTAAAAACCACACAGCAAACTCTTTTTAATCCTACAAATATACCTTCCTGTTTATTGTCGGGGAGCCGAATGCAATATTCCAATTGACATAAATCAATTGGAATGAGCTATTTATGCAAACAACTTTTAAAGCGCTTTTTTTTTATTGAAATGTGCCATTTAAAGGTATTTTTGTATTTTACACGAAAGATCCCTGTATATGCTCAAGAATTTTAAACTGGTTTATTTTCTGCTCTCTGTCATTCTCCTCGGTTCTTGTGCGGCAAGGAAAGAGCATGCGCTGTTCAACGCACCATCTGATATTGTAACAGACACAATTAAACATGTGTACGTAGTTAATGACCAGGGGATTAGTGATGCCTACTATAAGATCAAGATTAGTGACATGCTGGCGATTAGAAATGTTCAGAATTTCGAATTTGGCGCCACAGCAGGTTCTGGCCTTTCTAACCAGAGTACTGCCAATTCCACTTCAGGAAGCCAGGCCGGCGGCAACATTCAAAATGTACTTTCATATCCGGTAGAGCCAGATGGGATGGTCAATTTGCCTGCAATTGGTAAAGTTGAAGTTGTTGGATTGACGCGCAGAGAAGCGGCAATAAAAATTCAGGATTTATATAAAACCAAGCTGTTGAAAGATCCGATTATTGAACTTAGCGTTGTGAATCTGAAAGTGACTTTATTAGGCGAATTCAGCAAACAAGGTAATTTTTTGCTGGAGCGCGATAATACCAATCTCATAGATATTATCGGCGAAGCCGGAGGAATTTCTAAAAATGCGGATCCTAAAAGTCTAAAAATAATTCGTGGCGACCGTGCCCACCCGGAGATAATTTACGTAAATCTAAATGACATCAACAGTTTGGCCAGCAAAAAACTGATTTTGCAAAACAATGACATCATTGTGCTTCAGCAAACGAAAAGCAGTGCAGTGAGCGAAAAATTGCAGAGTTTCAATAATATCTTGCAGCCTGTACTCGTTGTGGTAAACTTAGCTGTATTGATATTTACGGTGACCAGATAACAAAAAAAACCTGATATTTAACTTCAAAATCAACATACATTGACAGAGTTCGTGCAAGAGAAAAAGGCCGTGAGCCAAAGTATCGATTTTTATAAAATATTTAAGGTATTTCTGAGCCGTTGGTATTGGATCGCCGCCACAGTAGCCATTTCTCTTTGCGGAGCCTGGTTATACTTGTGGTATACGCCACCAATTTATCAGACCGGTGCGTCACTGAAACTCGAAGACAGTAACCCCTCTTTAGGTACAGGTTCGCAAACACCCATGCAGAACTATAACTATACCGATAAAATACAGGCAGAGAGTTTTACCATCCGCAGCAACGAGGTGATTTTAAATGCAGTTAAAACACTCGATTATAAAATTAGCTATTACCTTAAAGGCCGCGTACGCACCACAGAGTTATATCCCAATGTACCTTTCGTCATTGAAATCCTGAAGCAAGACAGCATTAACTTTGGCCGATCTATTTATATGGTTAGTGCTGTAGATGAGAAACATTTTGAAATCTCTACTACAGAAAATGAAGACCAGAAAACACGTTATGCCTATAACCAATCTATCAATATGGGCAATATGGTTTTTAGAATCAAAGGTCCGATACCTGCAAAAAGTACATACCAATTTAAATTTAACAGCAAAGAAGATTTTGTTGGCCGCGCTATGGGCGGATTGAATATTGGCGAAGCCGCTCGTTTTACCAATGTAATGGGACTCAGTCAAACTGATGCAAATGCAGTGTTTGCTGCAGATATTCTGAATGCCATTATGAAGGAATACGTAAAATACGATGTGATTCAGCGCAGACGCTCCGCCAGGCAAACGGTAGATTTTATAGATAACCAACTTGGCTTCATTGATGCCGAAGCCGGAAAATCAGGCAATACGCTTGCCACTTACAAAACACAGAATAAAATGTATGATGTAGCTTCTTCTACATCTATGACTGTTAACAAACTTGCCGATTTTGAAAAGCAGAAAACAGAATTAAATATTAAACTGCTTGGCATAAAACAACTTGAAGATCAGGTTAACAACAATAGCAATAAAATTGAAATTGGCATCGATTTAGAAGGCGAATTGAGTTCTGGTGTAGGCGCAATGGTTACTCAGCTCAATAGTTTGCTCGCTAACAGACTGATGAAACTCAGCCAGTTTAATCCAGATTCTCAACCTATAAAACAAATTGACCAGCAAATTGCCAATGTAAAGGCGAGTATCCGTAGCGGAATACAATCTATGCGCCGCAATAACGAACAAACCATTCGATATATCGACAATCAGATTTCCGGAGTAAACCAAAGCATGACCACCATTCCGGTTAAAGAACAAAACTTTGTGAAACTTCAGACAAATTTTGAAGTAAACAACAAGGTGCGTTCTTATTTATCGGAAAAGAAACTTGAAGCAGAAATGAATGCAGCCGCCATAGTTCCGGGTGCATCAATTGTTAATCCGGCATATCCATCCTACTTCGCTATTTCGCCAAATGGCAATAAAGCGTATAGCACGGCATTAATGCTTGGGCTTGCTTCCGGTTTCGGCTTAATTCTGCTTGTACGCTTTTTAAATCCATATATTTACGATAAAGAAACCGTAGAAGGCTTAACACATACACCAATTATAGGTGTTATCCGCAAGTTTCCTGACTATATCGACAAAAACAGTAAGCAGGCTTTATCCCTGGCAAAACCAAAATCTGTTTTTGCCGAATCCGTCCGTTCCGTACGTACCAATCTAAGTTTTCTGGCCAGTCATAAACAAAGTAAAATTATTTGCATCACTTCTGAAATATCTGGCGAAGGCAAGTCTTTTGTAACCGTAAATCTGGCGAGTACACTGGCTTTGATTGAAAAAAAAGTAATCTTAATTGCCGCCGATTTAAGAAAATCGAAATTACATCATGCATTTGGTGCAGACAATAAAAAAGGTTTGAGCTCGATACTTTCCGGTCAGGCTACTCTACAGGAGGCATTGATCCATGACGAGTTACATCACATCGATTTTATTCCATCAGGCCCGGTACCTCCGAATCCCTCAGAACTGTTGCATACTTCAGCAATGAAAGATTTGCTGGTTAAACTGGAACAAGAATACGACTATGTATTGGTGGATACGGCTCCCGTTGGTTTGGTTTCCGATGCAATTCCACTCATCCGTTCCTCAGACATCAACTTGTTTGTAATTCGCTCCGGTGTTTCTCAACAAAGGGCTGCAAACATACCCGAACGTTTATCCAGAGAATATGCTTTGAGTAACTTAGCGATTGTACTAAACGCCTTCGGTGATGACGCATTATACTCTAATTACTATACAACAGATTACAGTCGTGGTGGCGGAAACAGTACCTACTATTACTCTGATTATTCAGGATATTCCGGTTCAGGATATTATGAAGATGAAAACAGACGCTGGTGGCAGTTCTGGAAAAAGAAATAATTAAGCCGAAATGCCTGATGGCATCTTTTAGAAAATGTATTTCACATGAGAAATGTCACAAACCTGAATACAAACTGCTATTTACTTTCGGAGAACACAAATTCATTGCTACTTTCGTTGGAGAATCTGTTCCCAAACAAACAAACTGAAGACCGAGTTATATTTAAAAAGTACCTTATAAAAAATGATCGATCATAATTATAAATGGTATCCAATATATACACGGTCCAGGGCAGAAAAAAAAGCTTACCAGGAATTATCCCGTAAAAATATTGAAGCATATTTACCCTTGCGCAAAAGCATTAAGCAATGGAGCGACCGTAAGAAAATGGTCGAAGAACCGCTTATTAATTCATACCTTTTCGTATATATATCTTCTAAAGAATATGCAGAAGTTTTAATGACTAATGGAATTGCACGTTTTTTATATTTTTCGGGAATTATTGCCACAATACCGGAACAACAAATCAAAGATTTAAAACTTCTGCTCGCTACTGATTCTGAACTGGAAGTTTTGGAAATGAACATTAATCCGGGACAAAGAGTTATAATTAAGGCCGGGCCTTTTAAGGGAATTATAGCCGAATTGGTATCTTTACAGAATAAACAGCGTATTATACTGCGCTTAGAAAATATGGGTCACGCCATTGAAATTAATACATCAATGGTTTTTATTGAGCCAATTTAACCTGCAGCACTCATCACTTTGCATAAAGCATTGGAGATTAGCTGTTAACAAAAAACAATACCTTTTTTATCAGTTCATTTTTTAAAAAAAGATGTGACTGAGAGGGCGAAGCTGTGCCTGGCAGACATTGAAAATATTCAAAACAGGATTTCAAATTTTAAATATACATGTGCCGCATAGCCGGAATTATTGATAAAAACCGTTCAGAAACACAACTGCAAAAAGACATTCAATCTATGTGTGATGTGATGGCGCACGGAGGGCCGGATGGCGAAGGTTTTTATTTTGATAACGAAAATAGCATCGCTCTTGGGCATCGTAGATTGGCATTAATTGATCTTTCTGAAAACGGTAAACAACCCATGAAAGACCAATCCGGAAAGATAATTATCTCATTTAATGGGGAGATTTACAACTTTCGTGAGCTTAAAGCAGAACTTATTGAATCAGGTTTTCAATTCTGCACACATACAGATACAGAAGTTATTTTAATGAGTTACCGTAAGTGGGGAACTGAAGCTTTTGCGAAATTCAAAGGCATGTTCGCATTCGCGCTGTATGATCAGGAACAGCAAAAAATGCTCCTGGTTCGCGATGGTTCTGGCATTAAACCTCTATACTATTCAGAAAATGAAGGCCGCTTAATCTTTGCATCAGAGGTAAAAGCATTTACAAAAACCAGTACAAATTATTGCGAAGATCCGCATTGGAAGGTTTATTTACTTGCATTTGGCCACATCCCGGAACCTTATACTACTTTAGAAAGAGTAAAAATGTTGCCGAAAGGAAACATATTTATTTACGATTATGCTACGCAACGTTCATCACTTTTACCTTTTGAGCGTTCTGATTTGGAACCTAAAATTTCCGATAAACAGCAGGCCATTGATCAGATTGCAGACGCACTCAACATATCTGTAAAAAGACACCTGATTGCAGATGCACCAGTTGGGTTATTTTTGAGCGGCGGCATAGACAGCAGCGCGCTTGCTTTACTGGCCAAACATCCGCAACTAAATACGCTTTCTGTCAATTTTGATGTAGAACAATTTTCTGAAATAAAATATCAGACACTAATTGCCGAAAAAACCGGTAGCTTGCACCGCAGCTATACAATAGATCAATCTTTTTTCGAAACATATTTTGAAGAGGCTTCCCGGGCAATGGATCAACCCACAACTGATGGAATAAATTCATGGTTCATCAATTATTTTGCAAAGCAAAATGGATTAAAAGCCGTACTTTCTGGCATTGGTGCCGACGAAATTTTTGGTGGTTATCCATCATTTAAAAGAATGTGGTTGGTTAAGTTGTTAAACAGGCTGCCAAAATTTATATTGAAAGCTGGATTAAAAAGCAACAAAAGTATACTTAAACGCATGTATTACCTGAGCTATAAAAACACATCGGGTTTATACCTTTTCTTGCGTGGAATTTATAATCCAATTGAAATTTCAGAAATACTGAATCTGAGCCTGAAACAGGTAGACGAAATCCTTTCGCAGATAAATATTGCAAGCCCGCCCAAAGAATTAAATAATGTTGAAACTGCGCGCTGGATAGAGTGCAATATGTATATGCAAAATCAATTGCTAAAAGATACAGACTTTATGAGCATGCAACATGGCATTGAAGTTCGCGTGCCCTTTCTGGACCAGGATGTACTGAGCTGCATTGACCGCATTGACCGCAAAATTCTCTATAAAAATAAAAGACCCAAAAATATCCTGATTGAAGCATTAAAGGGCCACTTGCCACAAAGCATTTGGAACCGGCCTAAAATGGGTTTTACATTTCCTTTCCAACATTGGTTAAAACAAAATACATATTTTATTGAAGGTTTATCAGGAAATAAAGATGTGCATAAAGACAAAATGAAAGCTGCTTTTCTAAAGGGTGAATTACATTGGTCTAAAGCAATGGCCTTGTTTCAAGCCAATCAATTTGAACTTACACCTGTCGATCAAAAACCGAAACCAGGTGCTAATACGCTTAAAGTAAATTGAGTAAAAACGTGCTTTTCTTAACGTTGAATACATTTAGCTTAACTGGCGGAATAGAAAAAGTTTGCCGCTCTGTATCTAAAGTGCTTACTGATCTATCTGCAAGAAACGTACTTTCAAAACATTCAGTTTTGAGTATGTATGATGATGAAACAGACGAGAGATATGTGCCCAAAGCACAATTTACCAGCTTTAGCGGTAAAAAAATAAGCTTCGCTTTGCGTGCAATCTCTGAAGGTTGCCAGGTAGACATTGTAATTCTGAGTCACGTGCATTTACTGCTGTTCGCCTGGATTATTAAAAAATTAAAACCAAGGGTGAGAATTATACTTTTCGCCCATGGCATAGAAATATGGGATACACTTGCAAACTGGAAAGCCAGATTTTTGAAAAACAATGTCGAAATATGGGCAGTAAGCCATTATACCGCCTCAAAACTTAAACAAATTCATAAAGTAGATTGCCAAAAAATTTCTATTCTGAACAACTGCATTGATCCATATTTTAAGCTGCCCTCAAATTTTGAGAAGAATGAAGCTTTGCTTAACAGATATCACCTGAACACTTCAACAAAAATCATTTTTGCGCTATGTAGGTTGTCTTCTGCAGAACAATATAAAGGTTATGATAAAATTATTGAAGCCATAAACCATCTGCCCGAATCCGTTCATTTCATCCTGGCTGGAAAAAGTGACAAAGAAGAAGAAGCAAGATTGCATACAATGATTTCAAAATATGGTTTAGAAAGCCGCGTAAGCCTAACGGGATATCTGGCCGAAGAGCAACTGGCTGACCACTATCTTCTGGCGGATGTATTCGCTATGCCAAGTAAAGGTGAGGGTTTCGGCATTACGTTTATAGAAGCTGCCGCTTGTGGCTGTGCTGTAGTTGCCGGAAATGAAGATGGAAGTTCTGATGCACTTCTGAATGGTGTATTAGGCACATTGGTAGATCCAAAGGATGTTTCTGAGATTTCCAAAGCTATTGAGGAGATATTTCATCGTCCAAATCCTGTTGAAAGGAAGATAAAGCAACAGCAAAACTGTATCGCTGCTTTTGGTTTCGACCAATATGCAAAACATCTCGAAAAATTATTGGCAATTTAATGCGAAAAGTATTTTCAATTCGGCATTCCAAACATTCAACGTTCGCATCTTATACCTCAAATTAATTAATGGAACACAAAACAGAAAGCTGGGTAATAGAAAGTAAATCATCTTTACTGGATTTAAAGCTGAATGAAGTTTGGGCCTATCGGGATTTACTTTTGCTTTTGGTTCGTCGGGATTTTGTATCCTTTTATAAACAGACCATTCTTGGCCCACTTTGGTTCTTTATCCAACCTTTGTTTACTACAATAATATTCACATTTATATTTGGTAACCTGGCGCGGATATCAACCGATGGACTACCAAAACCTTTATTTTACATGGCCGGAATTACCGCCTGGAATTATTTTGCAGATTGCCTGACCAAAACCTCGACAGTTTTCCGCGATAATGCTGGTATTTTTGGGAAAGTTTATTTTCCACGTTTGATTATGCCACTCAGCATTGTGGTGAGCAATCTGGTGCGCTTTGGCGTTCAGATGATTTTATTTCTAATGATGGTTATTTACTATTATTTCATTGGAGCAAACTTCAACATTACCTGGGCCATCAGCCTCTTCCCTATTGTGGTTATTTTGATGGCACTTTTAGGTTTGGGCACGGGAATGATCATTTCTGCAATGACTACAAAATACCGGGACCTTGCTTTCCTGGTTACATTTGGCGTCCAATTGCTGATGTATGCAACCACGGTGATTTACCCATTATCAGAAGCGATAAATAAATATCCGGCTTATGCCTGGATTATAGAATACAACCCAATGACGCCTATTATTGAAACTTTTCGTTATGGCTTTTTAGGTGAGGGAAGTTTTACCTGGACTGGTTTCGGCTATGCAACAGGCGTAACGGTTGCGTTGTTGTTATTTGGTATTGTCATTTTCAATAAGGTGGAACGGAATTTTGTGGATACGGTGTGATGAATCAAGCATGTTTATACTGTATCACTGATTGCTGAGCATGTTTTTAACCTACAGGAACAAATTAAAAGAGATAATAGATCGGCCTTATGAATGTCCGGAATTTCTGAATGTAAAGCATATTCCTTCTCTGGATGGCTGGCGCGCAGTGGCCATAATGATGGTAATTTTGGGGCACCTAATGCTTACGCTGCAAAAAGGAACGTTGCTCCATTCTATTTTGAGGCTAACAGTTTTTGGGTCTCTTGGTGTTAAAATATTTTTTGTATTGAGTGGTTTTTTGATTACTACGCTGTTAATCAAAGAAAAAATCAAGTTTAGCGAAGTAAACATCAAAAACTTCTTTATCAGAAGATCTTTGAGAATTGTGCCGGTATTGTATTTGTATATCGTCGTTATCTACCTTATTAATCTAGTACTTCACCTTAACTTACAAATTATACATTTTTTGGGTCCTATTTTTTACGTCAGTAACTTTCTCATTCCTACAAATGCTTGGATTACCGGACATACCTGGAGTTTGGCGGTCGAAGAACAGTTTTATTTGATGTGGCCTTTCCTTTTTAACTTTTTAAGAAGTACTTTGCTCACTTGCTTATCTATTATACTTCTAATACCTCTTGTTAAAATCACTCAGTATTATATTCCAACAAGCGAAAATTATATTTTAGCGCCTTTTTTTATTCCGGCCAGTTCCATTTTTACCGGTGCCTTATTAAGTTTGCTTTCGTTCAATTCATACTTTGTCAAAACTTTACAAAACAAAAATTTGTACACATCATTTTTTTTCATCTTTTCAATCGTCCTCATATACTTCATTTTACATATCACCAGTAAAGGTATTTTAGGTAGAATAACCTTACCTTTTGGCAATATTTTGACTGACTTTTGCATTGGTTATCTGATTTTATTTTCGATCATTAGAAAAAAGCACTTGATATTTAAGATTTTAAATCAGAAAATCATAGTCCGAATTGGTGTTATTTCATACAGTTTGTATATCTGGCAGCAACTATTTATAATTCCTACAGGAAACTATCCGATATTGGAAAAATACATTTACCTTCCATTAAATTTAATTTTAACGTTCGCATTTGGCTTTAGCTCTTATCATTTTTTCGAGAAGCCTTTCTTAAAATTGAAGAGGATGTTCTATTCTGCTTAAAACATATAAATTGTCACAAAACTTCGCCATTAAAGTAGAAAATCTAAGTAAAGCCTATCAGCTCGGAGATATCGGCACCGGTACAATCAGTCGCGATCTTGAGCGTTGGTACGCGCGTTTACGTGGCAAAGAAGACCCGTTTCTTAAAATCGGCGAAACGAACGACCGCAGCACCAAAGGTTTTAGCGACATCGTTTGGAGTTTAAAGGATATCAATTTCGAAATTGAACAAGGCGATGCCGTTGGAATTATCGGCCGAAACGGTGCCGGTAAAAGTACTTTATTAAAAATACTGAGTAAAGTAACTGCGCCCACCACCGGAAGAATTTCTGGCAAAGGCCGTATTGCAAGTTTATTGGAAGTGGGTACTGGCTTCCATCCAGAGCTTTCCGGCCGTGAAAATATCTTTTTAAATGGCGCCATTCTGGGCATGCGTAAAAAAGAAATTCAACGTAAGCTCGAAGAAATTGTAGATTTTGCAGGGATAGAACGGTATCTTGACACACCTGTAAAACGATATTCTTCTGGCATGTATGTACGTCTTGCATTCGCTGTTGCAGCACACCTGGAGTCGGAAATTCTAATCGTGGATGAAGTGTTGGCGGTTGGCGATGCAGAGTTCCAAAAGAAATGCCTGGGCAAAATGGGCGAAGTAAGTAAAGGCGAAGGTAGAACGGTTTTGTTTGTGAGCCATAATATGGCTAGTGTACAGAAACTTTGTAATAAGGGAATTTTACTTGAACATGGGCAGTTATCTAAATTCGATCAAGTATCTAAGGTAATTGAGGAATATAATTTAAGTTCAACGAAATCGACAAATTTACCACGTAAAAAACTGAACAAATATAGCGCTGCATTTTTTGAGGATTTTTATATTAATAAACCAGGTACATTAACTGTAGAATCAAATAAACTGTGTACACTAAACTTCTTGCTTAGAGTCAATGAAAATCTTGAAAATGTTGAATTTGGTCTAGTCATACGTAGCCAAATTGGCATAATCGTTTTGAGCAAAAACAGTAGAGATTTTGATGGAAAGTTTGTTGAACTCGCTATAGGTACTTACAATGTAATGTTTCAAAGTGAACTTCCAATTACCAGCGGCGACTATGATATAGATATTGTTCTTTTGCAAAATGGAGTACTTATAGATCAATGGATACCAGAAAGTAAACTATTGGTAGAAAGTAGATTCGCAACAGTTCTTACCTCTGAGTGGAGAGGTATAGTGAATGAATCAACACAGTTTTATTATGATAAAGCAATTTAGATATTTAGTAGGAAAATTGCTAAACAAGCTAATCACAGAATATAAGGACCGTCCAATTTCTAGGACTAACAATCTCTATAAAATAGATTTTGGCATTAGTTCTTTGATAAGAGAACCTATACAATTAAATGGTGGACAATACATCAAAGTTGGTGACGAAACTGTCATAAATAAATATTCGTGGATAAGTGCTTTCGATTCGTATCAAAATGATCATTACCAACCATCAATTCAAATTGGGAGCAATATAACTATTGGCAACTATGCATGTATCACGGCAATAGATCAAATAGAAATTGGTGACGGATGTTTAATAAGTGAATATGTTTATATATCAGATCATGCGCACGTTGTAGATCCCTTGATTGAGGAATGTCTTAGTTCACAAGGTTTAGAGAGAAAAGGTGCTGTGAAAATAGGTAAAAACACCTTTATTGGATACCGTGTGTCTATTTTGCCAGGCGTTACTCTCGGCAAAAATTGCATCGTTGGGGCAAACAGTGTTGTGACGAAATCATTCCCAGACTACAGTATGATAGCAGGAATACCGGCGAAGATAATTAAGACGTATGATTTAAAAACAATGAGCTGGATAAAGTATGAAGAATAAAATTAGGATACTGAGAACATTTATTCGTCTCTGCGTATTTCCAAACTCAGAAAATAAAGACCTAAAAAAAAAACTTGGTATCTCTTATTTTGAACAAGCTAAACTATTAAACAGTAACCAGGAATATAGTACAACGTTATTCTATGGTAAAGAAATCATCATTAACGATCCATTTTGGTATTTTCATTCACTCAAGGAAATTTTTTTAGAGAATACTTATCGCTTTTGTTCTTCCAACCCCTCCCCTACTATTTTAGACTGTGGTGCGAATATTGGCATGAGCATTATCTATTTTAAAAAAATGTTCCCGACGTCAAAAGTTATAGCATTTGAACCAGATAAGGGTATTTATCAATCTTTACAAAAAAACATCTCAAGTTTTGAATTTGATAATGTAACCTTGTTAAGAAAAGCAGTTTGGAAAGCCGATGAACTTCTAAATTTTGGAGGCGATACTTCCGTAGGAGGAACTTTAGATATCCGCGCTACACACAATGTAAAAGCTGAAGTTGAAGCTGTAACTCTGAAACCATACTTGCGAGACCAGCAAATTGATTTTTTAAAAATTGATATCGAGGGAGCCGAATTTGAAGTATTAAAAGATATTATTAACGACTTGGCTAATGTTAAAAATATTTTCATAGAATACCATAGTAATCCTAAATCAGAACAATATTTGCCAGAGCTACTTTTGTTACTAAAAAGTGTCGGATATCGAATTTATATTAAAGAGGCTTGGAACAATATGCCAGAACCATTCTTATATAAAAAATATAATCCATTTTGGGATTTACAACTGAATATTTTTGGCTTTAGGGAAGATTAGCAATTTAAATAAGTATGCTGGCATTCACAATTTGTTCTAATAATTATATCGCAGAAGCTTTAACACTTGGCGATTCCTTAGTCAGAAATGGTCTGTCGCAAGATAGATTCCTGATATTTATCTGTGACAAAAGCAATAAAAAAATTTTGTATGAAAATTTCAATTATCAAGTATTCGCAATAGATCAGCTTATTGTTCCCAATTTTGAAAACTTACTAAATAAGTTTGAAGTAGTAGAGTTAAATACTGCAGTAAAGCCTTCAATTTTTAAATACCTAGCCGTTAAATTCCCTAAAGAAAACATTTGTTATCTTGATCCCGATCTCAATTTCTACCACGATGTAAAAGATCTTGAAACCGAATTGGGAGAAAGCTCTATACTTTTAACGCCGCATATTACTCAACCGAGACCAATAGCGCAAGTTCCGGCAGAAAACGTATTTCTAAATTATGGATTATACAATCTAGGGTTTCTTCTATTAAAAGTTAATAAAGCCACTGCTGATTTTTTGAATTGGTGGGAAGAAAGAACTCATGAACTTGGGATAAATAACCCCTCGGTTGGCCTGTTTGTAGATCAATTGTGGATTAATCTCGTTCCTATTTTTTTTGGGGATGTCAAAATATCAAAACATCTTGGGTTAAATGTTGCATACTGGAATTTGAATGAGCGCTTCTTAACTAGAGAAAGCGGACATCTAAAAATAAATGGACAGCCATTAATGTTCTTTCATTTTAGTTCCTTCGATTTTGATCTGAAACAAATTTCCAGACGGGGATATTCTAAACTTGATGTGAGCCAAGAGGAAATAGTTAAAGCATTATGCATTGACTATAAGCAAAAACTTGAAATGAACGGCTACACTTTTTATAAAACAATTGGTTACGCATACAAACTTTCGTTTGATAATTACCTTAAACGTTTTCTCCCTCAAAAAAATATTTCTAAAAAGGAACTAAAAATTTTAATGTTCTGCAATGCAATTATACCGCGGCGTTTATTAAAATATGCAGCGAATTTATACCATAAAATTACTGTAATCGAAAATTACTAGTCTTGTCAGATTCAAAAAATATATACTTCATTTCTGAAAGTATTCCGCATAAAGGATTTGGAAGTTTCATAATATTTTATCGCCATTTAACACGATTAAAACTTAGTGGATATAGGGTATTTTTAATTATCCCAAATTATCAGGAGTTTATACAAAGCATTGCTTATAAAAAATTAGCAGAAACTTTTAGCGTGATAATTGTTGAGGTAAATCGCTGGTGGTTCCCTCCTTATAGATATTATTTTAAAATTTCTAGATCTTTAAGATACTTTTTAATTTATTTTTCGATAAAAGAAAGGCTTAATGAAAATCCACCAAACTTTATAATTACCTATTTTTATGGAAATCTATTAAATGGATTTGCGACATTTTTAAAAAATAAATTTCAATGTAAAATGGGAACATTTTTACATGATGACAAGCATTTACTAAATGCCTTCTTTGATAGCGCCCTTCAGGCTTATGACAGGTTTATATGCAAAAAATCAGACGTTATATGGAGTGTTAGTGAAGAACTTAAAATTATTGATTGTTCGGCGAATTATATCTGCCTTCCTCCAATTCCTCAGGGTTCGGATAAATTAGTATCCAAGCCGCCTCAGAAAAGATTAATTATTGGATTTGCGGGTTCAATATATACAAGCTACTTTCCACTTTTTGAACTCATGGCTAAGACTCTAGAACAACTAGGCGGAGAACTCCATATAATTACGGACAATGTAAAGAGAGTTTATTCTAATTTAAAAGTCGATGAAAATATTAAAGTCATCAAATCTTTTGAAGATAGTACTGAAGCACTAAATTATTTAGTTGCCAATTGCTCCGTTATTTTTTGTGGATATCCGGATAAACTCGATGAAATGCCATGGATTGAAACTTGCTTTCCATCTAAATTTGTTGAGTTTATACATTCTGGTTTACCAATAATATTAAGTGGGCCAGCAAATTCATCTCTTAGTAAATGGGCTAAAAAAAATGATTGGCAGCTTTTTGTAAAAGATTTAAGTCAGAAAAGTCTATATCAGTTGTTCATGAAACTTCGTGACACCGACTTTTATGAAAGAAATATTCAACAAAGTATTTTTTTCTCCCAAACGGTTTTCAATCCAAAAAATATTCAACATCAATTTGAATCCTCAATTTCTGAATTATTAGTTACCAATTGATGAAAGACAATTTCTCAAGAGGAATCCTCTACATTGCAACGGGTCAAAAATATATCGATGAGGCAATCCAATCTGCTGGTAGCTGCAAAGAACACAACCATGTCGCAATTGCGCTTATAACTGATCGTCAAGATTATATCCTACCATCAGGATTATTTGATCAAGTCATCATCAAAGATGCTCAGTTCAGTTACGTAGATAAATTATTACTGAGACATTCTCCATTCGAAAGCACAATTTTTCTGGATACTGACACCTTGGTTTGTGAAAAACTCGATGACCTATTTCAAATATTAAACTATCGAGAATTTGCCATTCATCAAGCTGACGAGGGGTATGAGTTTAACATGCCAGAAGTGAGTAATGCCATGCCAGAATTTAATACCGGCGTTATTGCGTACAAAAACACAGAGAATGTAATGCAATTATTTAAAGATTGGGGAGAATCGTTTAATGAATATCAAGAGATACAGACAGATCAATGGCATCTGCGAAAAACATTGTATGAATCGAATGTTAAATTTGCAATCTTTTCGTCAGCGTACAATTTTATTATTTACTACCCCAATTTTGTCATTCAAACTGTTAAAGTTTTACATGGCCGTCCCTTCGCCGAATTAAAAAAAATCGCTCAGCAAATTAATACTATAAGACATGAGAATGCATGGAGGCGGCTGTATTATCCGTATAACAAAACTTTTTATATCATATATCAGAACCAAAACAATAAAGACATCTGTAATCAGATTATCCAATTGACAAGGGCGTTTATTGCGAACATGTTTAGAAAGTTTACAGATTTATATAGAAGAAAATGAACATACTTGGAATAGGTGGATTATTAGGTCACGACTCAAATGCATCCCTTGTTGTAAATGGTGAAGTTATTTTTGCGGCTCAAGAAGAGCGGTTTAGTAGAATAAAGCACGATGCTAGTTTTCCAATACAAGCAATTAAAGAATGTCTAGCATATGCTCATATTGATTTCGAAGACATAGATGTTGTAGTTCTGGCCGAAAAACCTGTGGAAGACTATTTTTTTAAGAACTTTAAATTTCCATTCCCTAAAGTTCTTGGTTTCACAAGGAAATATTTCGAAAAGAAAGCCATTAAGAATACACCTTTTCTGAAATCAATAAAAACGTTATTCCCAAATGCGCAAATCAAGTATTCCTGGCATCATTTTTCTCACGTAATTGCCGCCTATTATTCAAGTGAATATTCTGAAGCTGCATTTATTTGTGTTGATGGGAAAGGGGAATTTGCAAATGCCTCTATTGGTTTCATTGATAAAAATAATGCTACAATTACCCATGAATTACCATATGGAAATGGCTTAGGCTTACTGTATACTATGATCTCGCATTTTTTGGGCTTTCCAAGTGTTGGTTCTGAGTATAAAGTTATGGGCCTTGCCCCGTACGGCAAGCCGCGATTTGTAGAAAAAATTAAGGAATTATTTTATGACCATGGTGATGGAGCAATTATTCTCAAAAAAGAAATTGGTTTTCACCCTACAGATATTGCAAATAGTATGCCTTGGATGGAAAAAGTTCTCGGCATTTCTCACAGAAATCCTCAAGAACTTTTGCAAGACGAGCATGTTGATTTAGCGAGTAGTATTCAATCAGTATTTGAAGAAATCATCTTAAAAATGGCCGCCTTTGTCAAGTCTAACTTTCAATCTAACAATCTACTTTTTTGTGGTGGTTGTGCGCAGAATTGCGTTGCAGCAGGTAAACTTCTTGAAACTAAAATATTTGATAACGTATTTAATTCGCCGGTTGGCGGAGATATGGGTTCATCGCTAGGCGCTATTCTTGCGTATACGTACGCGTCAAAATTTGAACATGCGACAAAATTTGACTTTAAAGGTTATTATTTGGGTAGCAAACCAGGAGAAATTACCAACCCAACAGCTAAGTATTTCCAGGTATCTTTAGGCGAAAACATTTACGAATTTATGGCTCAAGAGCTGTCTAAAGGTAAGATTATCGCTTGGGTTCAGGCCGGAATGGAGTTAGGTGCGAGATCTCTTGGTGCGAGATCAATTTTGGCCAACCCACTTATCCCAAACATCCAAACTGATCTTAACTTGAAGATAAAGTTTAGGGAATCATTCAGACCTTTTGCGCCTGCAATTTTGATAGAAGAGGCGAGCAATTGGTTTGAAATCAATCAGCCATCTAACTATATGCAGTTTACGGCGTACCTGAAACCAGAATTAAGATTTCCAAGCTTAGAAAACTATGGTAGTTTTAAAGAAAATCTAAATTTTCCTAGATGTGCAATTCCAAGCGTGGTACACGTAGACTATTCTGCTAGGTTACAAACCGTTTCAAAAGAAATTCATCCTGAATTTCATCAATTACTGGAAAGATTCAAAGCCCACACTGGCATTCCAATTTTGATTAATACGAGCTTTAATGTAAATGGGCAGCCAATAGTTCGGACTGCAGATGAAGCTTGGGAATGCTTTATAAATACTGATGTGGATTTGTTAGTTATAGATGATAAAGTTTATAGAAATCCGTTCGACAAAACAAAAGATCAAAAACTGAAATGGTTAAGTCAATTCAAAAAATTCTCAAATTAGTTATACTACGCATCGTCTTTTTAATTTTTAGAAAGAGGAATAGAGGATGGGTTGAAGTTAGCAGGACAAATTTTTTCGAATCGAATTAATATGTCTATCCAAATAAGCGTCATTATTTGCACGTACAATCCAAATCGACAAATGCTGTCACAAGTTCTGGAGTCTCTGAAAAATCAAAGTCTGCATTACTCAAAATGGGAATTGCTTATTATTGACAATAACTCTGAAATAGGAAAGTTAGAAGACTTGTCAATGTCTTGGCAACCGAATTCAAAAATTATTTTTGAACCAAAAGTAGGTTTGACCTTTGCGAGGTTAAAAGGCTTTAGCGATTCCAAATCAGATTTAGTTTTAATGGTAGACGATGATAATATCCTTGGCGAAAATTATCTAGAGGAATGTATTTCCATCTTTAACGAAGATCCAAAAATAGGAGCGCTAGGTGGAAAATCAATTCCATTGTTTATGAATACACCTCCAATATGGCTATCTCATTTCTACTTAAATTTAGCTTTGAGAGACTTTGGAAATGAAATTAGTATTGAAAACTGGTCAGGACTTTACCCAGACAAAGCGCCTATCGGCGCTGGAATGGCGGTTCGAAAAGTAGCACTACAATCTTACATCCAAAAAAATAATTCGAACAAGTCAAAAATTTCCGACCGATCTGGTACTTCTTTAAGCTCAGGTGGAGATAATGACATCATTCTCGAAATTCTTAAATCTGGTTGGAGTGTAGGGTATTTCCCTATCCTTTCTTTACAACACATCATACCAGGCAATAGAATGAAAAAAAGCTACTTAGCCAGGTTAAATAAAGACTCGACAAAATCATGGATAAAAGTTCTGGATATACATGGTATAAACCCCTGGAAGAAAATTCCTGCATGGACAGTTCCTTTAAGAAAAATCAAAGCCACACTTCTACATAAGCCTTGGCGAAACCCAGTAAACTACATTAAATGGAAAGGGGTTTGTGGAATGTATGAAGCACTTGGAGAGCTATAATGAAGACCCGTTTATTTAATTTCGCTCAGAATTTTATAAACCATTTTTACCGGTATCCAAAATCAAATTATCATAGATTAAAGAGATTTGGTGGATATGTTGCATACTGGAAAATGTTGTATGGAAAAAAACAGATGGAAAATGCATCGTTGTCGTTGCCGCCTGTACAATCTTTTACTGATGGTTTACCGATCTACTTCCTCACCGGTCAGAAATATCTTTATCAAACCCTGTTTTGCATAGCTTCCATAAAAAGATATACGACAGAACATTTTAATTTTATATTGGTAGATGATGGAACTTTCGATGAGCGACTCATTATACAAATTGCCCACCAATTACCGGGCTGCCAAATCGTATTGCAAAAAGAAATTGAGCGCATTCTTGAGGATAAGCTACCCAGCCACCGATTTCCTTACCTGAACCAGAAACGAAAAATCTATCCGCACCTAAAAAAATTAACTGACATACACACACTATCTGGCGGAAATTTCAAGCTGGTTCTTGATTCCGATATGCTTTTTTGGAATTATCCAGATGAAATCATCAGTTGGTTAAAAAATCCTTCTGGTTGTTTGTATATGTTGGATAGCGATAACTCTTATGGATATACCAGAGGTCTTATGGAGGATCTTGCAGGAGTTGTAATACCAGACTTAGTAAATGTAGGTGTGATTGGGATCGAGTCTTCAACTATAGATTGGGAACAATTGGAGCTTTGGTGTAAAACACTGGAAGACATTGAAGGTTCATCTTATTTTTTAGAGCAAGCCCTTTCTGCAATGATAATTGCCAATCAACAAAAAACCATTCTTAGCAAAAAGGACTATGTTGTCAATCCTAAGTTGGGTTCAGAAGCATCGGTAAAACTTTTCCATTACGTAGATCTTTCTAAAAAGCAGTATTTTGAACATGATTGGAGACGATCGATTATTTGAAAGCTAAATTGCGCTATAAAATTTTCGCAGTCTTAACATCTTGGGTAAAATGAATACCTCCACAATCAAAGTTGCAATTATCATTCCTTATTTTGGCAAATGGCCAACATATTTTAATTTATTCTTAAAAGGACTAGAACAAAATAAATGGCTAACGATACTGTTTTTTACCGATTGCGAGCTACCCAAATCTGCTCCAGATAACACAGTATTTAAACCATCGTCTTTAGGAGAGATATCTTTACTCGCGTCAACAAAACTCGAAGCTAAATTAAATATCAATAACGCTTACAAACTTTGTGACCTCAGGCCTTGCTATGGTAAAATTTTTGAAGATTATTTAGAATCCTACGATTATTGGGGTTACGGAGATATTGATTTGATTTATGGTAATCTTGAGGAAAAAATACTGCCAAAGCTAAATAATGGTGTTGATTTCATTTCTAACCGTACCGAGATTGTCTCAGGTTCACTATCTATATTTAAAAATTGTGATGCAATAAATTATTTATACAAAAAATCGGATACTTTTATTGAATTGTTGCATTCTCCCAAACATTACGGATTAGATGAAACTGCAAATGACCATTCGACTTGGAATGGTGGTTCGAAGCTAAACTTACCTAAACATTGCTTCACATACCTTATTGCCAACGATCAAGCTGCCGGACTATTGACCGGACATTTCGAAAAAAATTGCAAAGAAGACATTCAGAATGGCGAAATGATTGAATTTAGGAGCGGATCACTACTTTTTAATGGTCAATCTCTTGGATACTATCACTATGTATGCAATAAAAATGATGAAAAATACTACTTCCCGAATTGGCATGCAGTTCCCGATACATTCTATATTTTGAACACCGGTTTTTTTTCAGGGAAAAGAAATGCATCAAAAAACTGGATTCATCGGTGGCGACTTTTGAATGGTCTAATAAATCAAACAAGCAATAGAATACTAAAAAGAATTAAACTTTGGCTTTAGTATCCTTTTGTATTCCAGCTCGAAATGCTTCCGCATATATCGAAATGACATTACGCTCAATACTTGACCAAACCTATTGCGAACTCGAAGTAATAGTCATCGACGACCACTCAGAGGACAATACAGTTGCAATCATTAAGCAGTTTTCTGACACAAGGTTGAAATTACATCTAGCAAGCAAATACGGGGCTTCTGCGGCCAGGAATGAGGCATATAGATTGGCAAAAGGAAAATATATTATATTTTTTGATGCAGACGACTGGATTCCTGCTGATTTCCTGGAATCTCAAATGAAAACCCTCAAATCTGAAGATGACGTTGTGCTATCAACTTGGGGAAGATTTGTGAACGGGGATATCCGAACTTTTGTTTCAGCATCTTCAGAAATTTTAGAGGAGATGACTTTTAAAAAATGGATTATAAAATATTGGAGTACAAATACGAACATGACCTGTCCAGGGCGTGTACTGTCTCCAAAAAAAGTTATCGAAAAAACTGGTCTCTGGGATGAATCATTAACACTAAATGACGACTTCCCCTTTTTTACATCTGTATTTCTAAACGCAAAAAAAATAAATATTAATAATAAAAGTAATTTCTATTACAGATCAGGAGTTGGAGGGCTTTCTTCACTAAATAGTAATTTAGGTTTAGATTCTTTATATAGATCGATCGTTCTTGCAATAGAGTGCCTACCATCTGATTATTTCCACGACGAAAAAATTAAAAAAAGCTGCGCTAACTTATTGCAATCATTCGTCTACAAATCTTATCCGAGAGTTAAAAAAAGTCGAAAGAAAGCTGAACTACAAATTAAAGCATTTGGCGGAGCCGATTTGCTCCACGATGCGGGCGGTTTAACAGCTAAGTTTAATTATATCTTCGGTTGGAAGTGTACGAAAATTATAAAAAACAAAGTAAAGAATCTTAAACATCTATTTAAAAAAACTACTCGATAAACTAAAAATCCCTAAAGTAACACTCATGAGAACAAGATTTTCTACAAATACAGGAAAAAAATTAGAAAAGGCAAACTTTAGAAAATTGCCTAAAGCTTTGTATCTAGCAATAATGCGAAAATATTTTAAACAGTATCCTGTACTTCCCTGGATACCTTTTTCAGCAATTGATCATTTAAACAACCTAATAAAACCAAACTGGAAAGTTCTTGAGATTGGCTCAGGAATGTCTACGTTGTGGTTGGCTAAGAGATCAGAAAAGGTCATTAGCATTGAAGCTGATAAAAATTGGTTCGATAAATTGGGGGAAATGATTTATGCGAGGAAGTTTACAAATATCGATTTAAGATTTGAGTGGGAAAGAGAAAAAATAGCTGACTTTTCCGAATTTAAAGATCATGAGTTCGATTTAATTTATATCGACGGGGGGCCGCGCGAGCTATGCTGTATTAATGCTTACGCTAAACTTAAAAACGGAGGTTACATTTATTTTGACAATTCTGATAGTTCGGAATTGTGTGGGAATGCGGTAGTATTATTAAAGGAATATACCCAAAATAGTATCAATAAAATTTTTGAACACGTTGACCTGGTTCCTGGAAATTTTATGGTCAATGAAGGTTTGCTTATTCAAAAACCAGCAAATTGAAAATAGCTATCACAGCTGATCCCGAAATACCTGTACCGCCAGTACACTACGGAGGCATTGAAAGAATTATTGCGCTGCTTATTGATGGCTATGTCAAAATGGGGCACGAAGTGACTTTATTCGCACATAAAGATTCAATAACCGCAGCAACACTTATCTCTTATCAAGGCAAAACAAGTCATAGATTTTTAGACATTTTAAAAAATGCAGTTTTAATCAACCGGCATCTCTTTACGAACAAATACGACATTATCCATAGCTTTGGAAGGTTGCTGTATATCATCCCACAGCTTCCACGGCCAATACCAAAGTTGATGAGTTACCAGCGCGAACCAACTTTATCACAGATTAAAAAAGCTGTTAAAATTTCCTTAAACCGCACTTTATCATTTACGGGCTGCAGTGCATATATCAGTCAACAGATTTTGCCTTTTGCTCCTTCCTACCCTATTTTTAACGGTGTAAACTTACAGATATATGATTTCAAACCGGAAATTGACGCAGATGGTCCTTTGGTTTTTTTAGGTAGGATTGAACCAATCAAAGGAACACATATTGCAATTGATGTTGCACTCGCCACAGGCAAACAACTCATTATTGCCGGGAACATTCCTTCAGAATATCAAAACTATTTTGATACTGAAATTAAGCCAAAGCTTAGTGAACAGATTGTATATGTTGGACCTGTAAATGATGAGCAAAAAAATATACTTCTAGGTCAGGCATGTGCATTTCTGATGCCGATTGAATGGGACGAGCCCTTCGGTATAGTTATGGTCGAAGCTATGGCCTGCGGAACTCCTGTAATCGCATTTAACCGTGGCTCTGTTCCAGAAGTAGTTATAAACGGCCAGAATGGCTACAGATGCAACACAGTTGATGAGATGATAAGTTGCGTTAAAAAAGCCGATCAAATTGACAGAAATAATGTACGTCGAGACGTTGAAAGACGTTTTTCAGCAACAGTAATTGTGAATCAATATCTCACTCTTTATAAAAAATTGATAAATGAAAGTGGTACTGGCTAGTCCATTAATTGCACCGCATGTAAAACAAAGTGTGCGCGCTTATTACGAGGCAGGTTTACTCCAGATGTTTTTCAGTACGTTTATTCAACATCCCGAGAGCAAGATAGCAAGGCTTTTAAAAAAGTTTATTTTTTTAAATAAAACATTAAATCGAAGGGATTTTGATGAATTGCCAATTCAATATTTTAAGGGCAGACCATTTCCTGAACTAATCAGAAGTTTTTCGGCCAGGAGTTTTGGCCCTATTTTTACAGATTTCATATGGGAATGGGCTGAAATTTCTTTCGATAAATGGGTAAGCAAACAAATTTCAAAAAGCAAACCAGACATTGTTCATACCTATGAACATGTCGCTCTTCATACACTTCGTAAAGCCTCGAAAGAAAAAATATTCAGTATTTACGAACAACCTAGTCAGCATCACAGCTTTCTCACACCGATTATCCATAGTCAAATAAAAAAGTACCCCGAACTGCATTCAAGTGTTTCCGCACTTTTGATTAACAAAAAAGCAAAACGAAGGAACGAAAGGCGCGACGAAGAGCTCCGCCTTGCTCATTTAATATTATGCAATTCTACCTTTACGAAGCATACACTCATACTTGCTGGAATAAAATCAGAAAAAATTAAAGTAATCCCTCTTGCCTTTCCTACACCTATACAGCATAAAATAAAGAAAAATTCAACAAAACCTCTTCGATTTTTATACGCTGGTAATCAATCCATCAGAAAAGGAACACACCTGCTTTACGAAGCTTGGGCGATTTGTAATTTACATCCATCGCAAGCAGAGCTTTTTTTGATAGGATCGGTAAATCCATCTATGTTAATGGGAAAGTCACTAAGAGCAAATACTATTATTAAAGAAAATATGCCTCATGATGAACTAATGGATTTTTATAAAACTGTGGATGTACTCATATTGCCAACCTTGGCCGATGGATTCGGCATGGTTATTTCAGAAGCAATGTCACAGGGAGTTCCGGTTATTGCAACAGAAAATTCGGCAGGCCCAGATTTGATAGAACACCAAAAAAGTGGATGGATTATCCCTCCAAATGATATCCCATCACTTGTTGAAACCATACAATCTATCGTCTTAAATAGCGATTCTTTAGCTACTTTTAGCACAGCCGCATTATCCAAGGCAAAATCATGGCAATGGGAAGATTACCGAGAGGGGTTAGTTACCACCATCCGGCACGAGTTTAAAAATTTCACTGAGAACGGACACAACCAATTGAGCATTTTTTAGAAAATGTATAGTTAAATATGTTGAAACTAAATACCACATCGAAAAACTGGATTAATGGTGTAGATTCGCTCAGGTTTGTATTGGCACTATTGGTTCTTCTATCCCACCTCGATAATCCAATTACAATTTTTCTACAAAAAAAATCGACGGAAAGCATCGACATTCCACTAGCTCTAAGTAAGAGTGTTTTTAACGGTGTAGCTGCTGTAATTGCATTTTTTATTATTTCTGGTTTTGCAATACATCACTCTGCAAAAAACAACAAAATGAATTGGCAAAAATTTGTTTTGAGAAGATATATCCGAATATTACTGCCTTTGGCGATAGTTGTATTACTAGGGTTTAAATTCAACCACCCCGAAAAAGCGGTGATATGGAGTTTAATTTGCGAACTCATCTATTACACCCTTTATCCAATTCTAAGAATTTCGGTATCCAATTGGGTACGCGCAACCAAAATTTCATTTTTAGTATCTTGTGGATTAATTGTCTCGTTGGGATGGAATGACTTAATGGCTTTTGTAAATCAAACGAATTATAATTTCCATGGTCATTATTGGCAGTTTGGTCCATATTGTACCTGGTTAATTGGTCTTCCTTGCTGGTTAATGGGAATCTTAATTGCCGAAAAAGTGCATGAATTAAAACCAGTAACTTTTCGATCATTGGTATTGTTGAGGTTAGTTATATTATTCGTGTCGATGGGATTGAACTTTATGAAACTTGAGTTTCATTTAAGCTACCTTCTTTCCATGAATATATTTGCAATCTTATTATTTATATGGATTAAAGCTGAAATAAGTTATTACATTAGCCGACCAGCTAACCGATTACTTGAATGGTCAGGACGATTTTCATACTCACTTTATATTGTCCACCCCATTGCTATTATTGTTCTGAAAAGTTTAATTGACGTTAATTCAATTACATATTTCCTGATAATCATTTTTACAATTGTACTTTCATACATCTACTATCTGGTGATTGAAAAACCATCGCACAAATTTGCCACTCAAATTTGACATGAAACAATGAGCTAACTATTAACATCATTGTTATAGACTTTGTAATATTTATTCTTCAATGAAAGTTATTAGCCGCATTTGCCTGATAACTCCCGGACATATTTCTTCGAACCCAAGATTGGTGAAAGAGGCCGTAACACTAATTACTGCCGGGTATTCTGTACACATAATATTTACGCAGTACATGGATGAGCTGGTTCGCCAGGATCAACAAATTCTTGATGAGAACCCTACAATCACATATGACAAATTGGTCTGGACGAAAAAACATTTTATTAGAAGAACTTACACTAAAATTCTTCAAAAATTTAGACTCTCCACCTTTTTTTCATTAACCGGCAGGTTATCTACAACACCATTTTTATTTAACCGTAATTTCCGTTGGCAATTAGGTAAAGCGCTCCACGCGAAGGCCAATTTGTATATCGCCCATAATTTAGGGGCATTACCTGTAGCAGCTATAGCGGCTAAACGGCTTGGTTCAAATTCTGGCTTCGATGCGGAAGACTTTCACAGGCAAGAGGTATCAGACGGTTTTATTTCCAGAGAATACCAGGCAACAAAGTTGATTGAAGACACATGTATTCCTCAGTTAAGTCATTTTACTGCCGCGAGTCCAATGATTGCAAATGCATATACTCAACTGTATGTAAATAAAAGGGTCCAAACGCTCAATAATGTTTTTTCAAAAAACTTATTTTGCCAACCAAAAAAGCAATTAGATGATCAAACAACACTAAAGCTATTCTGGTTCTCGCAAACTATTGGTCAAGGAAGAGGAATAGAAGACGTAATTAAAGCCCTAGGTCGATTAAAAAATTCTTCCATCACTTTATCGCTACTGGGAGCGATTGATCATTCTAATACTTTACACTTCGAAGCCATAGCGAAGCAAGCTGGACTATGCGCAAATCAATTGGTATTTTTGGCACCTGTATCTCCCTCAGAAGTTTTCGTAATCGCAAACCAACACGATATTGGCCTGGCGTTGGAGCAAACGTCGCCCTTAAATCGTGATATCTGTCTAACCAATAAAATTTTCACATACTTAGGTGCCGGACTTGCTACAATAGTTACAGAAACTTCTGCTCAACGCGCATTAATCGAACAATTTCCCCAAATCGGAAAATCTTATAAAATCGGCGACATCGATCATTTGGCCTCGATTATAGAATATTATTACCTAGATAAGGAAGCACTCAAAACCGTAAAAAATGCATCTTACCAACTTGCGGAAACAACCCTTAACTGGGAACTGGAAAGTGAAAGATTTTTGAAGGCCATTGAAGAAATTGATTCTCCAATAGTAGATTATAAGTGGAGTGACCGAAAAAATCAATAAGAAAATAATCGTACTTGAGGCCATTAGAGGTTTTTTAGCCCTTTTGGTTGTTTGTGGACATCTGGTTTCAAAATTGGAGTCTATACGAATGAAACAGAATCACACCATAAATTTTTTCACCGTTTGGGGAAGAGAATGTGTATTTATGTTTTTTATCCTTTCTGGTGTTGTGATCCATTATTCCTATATTAAACAAAAAAGATCTCCAGTATTATTTCTCAAACAGCGATTTCTAAGACTACATCCAACAATCTTCTTGGCAATATTGCTGTCTGCTCTAGTCGAAATCTTTGTACTTGATCACCAGTTAACCGCAAACATTATAACAGGCAATCTGGTACCCTACTCTACAATGAATGCTTATCTAGCTCCTTTACTATGGGATACAAATCCGCCAATTTGGAGCCTAACGTTTGAGTTATTCTTCTATATCATCTTTGCATTGCTAATTATCCGAAAAAAAGAAATCAATAACACAGCTCTGCTTATTTGGTTATTATCAGGATTTGTCAGCATCTATTATTACTATCATCCTTTCGGCTCACCAATTTTAAACCATTTTGTATTGATGCTGGCATTCTCGCCAATTTGGATAATCGGATTTTACATTTTCAAATATAAAGACAAACTGAACAGTAATTTCCGCTTAGCCATAATGGCATTGAGCCTGCTACCTATAGTTTCCAGGTTACACATCACCGATAATTATTACGATCCTATAAAATTTGTGTTTTTCTCCCTTACGACTTATCCTTTTTTTGTTTTCATATTAAGTGGAAACACCAAGAAACCTGAAAATTGGTCGACAATAACAGTTACAATTTATCTTTTAGTGACGTTCTTTACCTCTGTATGGATCATTTCAAAAGATGAAACTTACTCAACTTTTGTTAAAACACTTTATATACTACTTCCAGTACTAACCTCATTCACACTTAGAATAAAAATTATTAAAGAAAAGCTAACAATATTTTTAAAAAGATGGTTTGTACCCACATTTGCCTTTTTTGGAAAATATTCGTATTCCATATACTTGGTACATTTTCCGATTATTATCCTTTTCGAACACACAATGTTACCATTACCTTTAAAAATAATCTGTATTGGTCTGTCGACGGCACTTACATGTTACGTTATTGATCATCAAATACATCCACGAATTAAATCTTTAATAAACTGAAAAACCTCCTTATCATCTCGCCATATTTTCCTCCCGTTAATGCGGCAGATATGCAGCGCATAAGAATGAGCTTGCCTTATTTTAACCAACTGGGATGGAATGCAACAGTAGTAACGGTTGATCCCAAATACTGTGATTTCCCACAGGAGCCTTTACTTAAGGAAACGGTGCCTTCAGAAATTAAAATTGTTAAAGTAAAGGCATTTTCAAAAACCTTAACAGGCAAATTAGGATTAGGCAGTATCGCGCTGAGATCGCTTTACTTCTACCGCAAAGAGGTAAATAAACTTCTGAAAAATGAACGCTTCGATTTGATTTATTTTTCGACTACACAATTCCCAGTAACCATTTTAGGTGCCTATTGGAAACAAAAATTCGGAATCCCGTTCGTAATTGATATGCAAGATCCCTGGCATTCCGAATACTATCAAAACAAGCCCAAAAATGAGCGACCGAAAAAATATTGGTTTTCTTACCGGTTGAACAAATTTTTAGAACCTATTGCCATGCAAAAAGTTGGTGGACTAATCAGTGTTTCAAAAGGTTACCTGGATATTTTAGTTGAGCGATATTCAAGATTAACAAATTTGCCTAAACGTGTCATTACGTTTGCTGCATTTCCGCCAGATTTCGAAACAGTAAAAAAGCACAGCAATCAATTCAGTTTGCCCTATTCAAGCGCAACATCAAATTACAATTTTGTGTACATCGGGCGTGGCGGACACGATCTTAAATATGCCGCAGAGCTTTTATTCGGTGCCTTTAAACTCGGACTTAAAAAACATCCTGAGCAGTTTAAAAAAATTCGTTTTCATTTTCTTGGCACAAGTTATGCCCCTAACGGAGAAGGAATTGCAACGATAAAACCCATCGCAATGCAAATGAATGTCGGCGAATATGTAGAAGAACTTACAGACCGACTTCCATTTTACCAAAGTTTATTTACCTTAAATCATTCTGATCATTTACTGATACTGGGTTCAGACGATCAAAACTATACCGCATCAAAAATATTTCCTTACATTCTGTCAGAAAAACCAATATTGGCTTTTTTTAACACTAAAAGTAGCGCCGCACAAATCATTTCAAAGTGTAATGCGGGCAAAGTTATTCCATTAAATCAAGATGCTACTGCGTTGTTAGAAATGGTTTACGAATACCTGCATCAAACTTTGCTGCGAAAACCGCAACGCCCACAGACAGACTGGACAGCTTTCAAAACTTACGAAGCTTCAAATATGTGCCGCGCGCAGTGCGAGGTTTTCGACGAAGTTTTAGCAGCAAGGTGAACAAAAAAATATTTATGAAACCAATCCAACGTTTGTTGAAATTTATACTGAGACGGAAACTCTTTAAAGGCCAATTCAGAATTTTCATGGCTTTATTTCAGCGCAATTTACTTAGTGGAGTGCTTGCAATTGCTAAACCTATATCAGGAAATTTCCGCATCAATCTGGATACAAATAACTTTATCGATGCTGCAATTTATTTTACCGGCGACTACGAACCCTATTTAAAAAAACAGTATAAACAACTGATTCATGCAGGAGATTATGTACTGGATATTGGCGCAAATATTGGGTTTCACACCATGTATTTCGCTGAACTTTGTGGCAAAGAAGGGCGTGTATTTGCTTTTGAACCCATTCAATTTAATTACGATGCATTATTAAAAAATTTATCGCTGAATAAATTTAGTCAGATACATCCCGTTCATGCCGCACTGGGAAATGAAAACAAAGAGATGGAAATCCATATCGATCCATCTGCCAAAAATCCTGGCGCTTACAACTTACTTACCGAAGGGAAGAAAAATACCATTATAACCTGCCTTAAAGGCGATGATTACCTCGACAACCTTTCGCTTCCTAAAATTAATTTTATCAAGATTGATGTAGAAGGTTATGAGTATGAAGTACTGAAAGGTTTAAAAAAGAACATTGTACGTTATCGCCCCACGATAATTTTTGAATACGACCGCAATTACCAACTGAAAATGAATGAAGATGCCGGTCTTATATTTGATTTTTTTAATGAACTAAACTATAGCTTTTACGCTGTTGATGGTTATGGCAACAAAAAACCTTTTGCCTATACCGAGCAAATACAGGGTGCAGAAATCATAGCACTTGCAAACTAATATGAAAAAACTGGCTATTGTAATTACACATCCAATTCAATATTACGTACCGGTTTTTAGGTTGCTCGCAGAAAAAGCAGAAGTAAAAGTATTTTATACAATCGGCGGAAACGCAAACAATACACAGTTTGAGCCTGGTTTCAAAAGAGAAATAAAATGGGACATTCCATTACTAGATGGCTATCTGTATGAGTTTGTAGAAAATACAGCAAAACATCCTGGAAGTCAAAATTTTAGTGGCATCAAGAATCCAACTTTGAACGGCAAGATTAAAACCTTTAAGCCAGATGCCATTTTAATATATGGCTGGGCTTATCAAAGTCACCTTGCAGTTATCCGGCATTTCTATAAAAAAATCCCATTGTGGTTTCGTGGCGATTCTACTTTGTTAGATGAAAATAGCGGGATCAAAAACCTTTTGCGTGCAATATCCTTAAAATGGGTTTACCGCCATATCGACCGGGCTTTTTTTGTTGGTCAGGCAAATAAGTCTTACTTTTCAAATTTTGGTTTGAAAGAACGGCAACTTACTTTCGCACCGCATGCAATAGACAATAACCGTTTTGGAGAAGATAGATTAATAGAAAGTGAGTTGCTCAGAAAAGAATTGGGGGTTACTGACGATTCTGCATTGATTCTCTTCGCCGGAAAATTTGAGAAAAAGAAAAATCCGACATTACTATTGCAAGCATTTTTAGAATTAAGCCCAACCAACGCACATTTACTTTTTGTTGGTAATGGCGAGATGGAGCAAAGTCTAAAACAACAAGCAAATAAACCCGCCGACGAAAATAGTGCTTTCAAAAAAACAAAAATTCATTTCATGGATTTTCAGAATCAGAGTTATATGCCCGTAGTTTATCAGGCCTGTGATTTGTTTTGCCTACCTTCACAAGGCCCGGCAGAAACCTGGGGCTTAGCTGTAAATGAGGCGATGGCTGCCGGAAAAGCAGTGCTGGTTTCTGATAAAGTTGGTTGCACGAAAGATTTAATTTCAGACGGAGAAAATGGTCTGATATTCGAATCCGGTAACCTTACCGATTTGAAGATAAAATTATCGCAAATGCTTGAAAATCTAAATTTTCTACTTAAAATGGGAAAAAAAAGCCAATTGATCATTAAACAATGGAACTTTAAAAATCAAGCAGACACCATTTTAAAAGACTTGAATGCAACAAACTAAACACATTTATTATACATTACTTTATTTGCCATATTTGCTGGCTTTACTCTTTAGAGGCGCGCCTCATGCATCTTATCTGGTGGCATGGTTAGGGTCATTTTTTATTTTCTTCGTTTGTTACAGAGGCATCATCAAACCATTGCCTGATGATCTTCCAACTGTCGAACAGTTGTTAAGGCCGATATTTTTTCTTCAGATTGTATTTGCCGGATACATGGCCAGTACATCTATTTTTTATTACGCCGATGCTTTGGGATATGAGTATCTGACTTATATTGGAAATCGAAATTTTATTTTTGGAGATGTATATCAATCAATCGCAAAATGCCAGCGATATTACGTTTTAGGCCATGCTGCGCTCGCACACGGATTACTTGCCGCAATGCGTTATCCGATTAAGAAACGATACGAAATTTACGCGCCATCTATGAGTAATCTGCTTTTAGGCATTTCAATTATCTGTTTCCCCCTTGGTTACCTATTTTCCAGAATTTCGGCTTTAAATCAGTTCAGTGTTCAGCTAAGTGGATTGAGTTTCGTTGCCGGAACTATAGCTTTGGCTTTTGCAATTCGCGAACATAAAAAAGTGAACTTTTGGGCAGGCGGCGCACTTTTCTGTTTAAATCTATTGTCTGCTTTAACTTCCGGCTACAAAGAGCCAATTATTATTTGTGTATTGCTCCTTGGTATTTTCCTTATGCCCGTATATGGTAAAAAAGTATTGCCTGTTTTAATTCCAGTTATACTTTTATTGTTTTTTGTGTTGCCAACATTTATAGGAAACTTTAGAAAAATGGTCTCAGAGGGCGTTGATCCACTAACAGCAAGAAACCAAAGTATCGATAACATTGTGAATAATGATAACATCGCAACTGAACTCAGGGAAGACAACTGGAGTTTTTTAACGATCAGACTATCAGAAATAGAGATGTTTATCCGGTATACAGAATCTACACCGTATTTTGTTCCCTATTACAAATTGACTCTGGTAGAAAATGCCTTTAAAACCATTGTACCCAGATTTCTATGGCCAAGTAAACCCGATGTAGAACAATTGGTTATGGATAGAGTGTATAATGCCGGTGTTGTAGATAGAATGTCGGCCGTTTCTGCCAAACCCGCATATATTGTAGACTGTTACCTTTCTTATGGTTTGATTGGAATTTGGATCGGACTTTTTTTATATGGGTACGTGGCTCAAAAACTATCCGAACTCGCCGAACTTTGGTTTGGCGGCTATTTTATGGGAACAGCGGTGATGTTTGCCGGATTATTTCAAATTCTTTGGCGAGGTAACAGCTTCGAATTTGTATCAAATGCCGTATTCTGGAGCGTATTTACCATGTTTGTTATTCACCAAATCCTGAAAATGAGAAGTATTCTGTATCACGCAGATTAAATTAAAAACTGTTTGAAAATCATTCACATTACGCCTTCTTACAAACCCGCATATGTATACGGTGGTCCTATTCAAAGTGTAGGCAAACTGTGTGAGGCGCTTGTTCAATTTACTGCTCCAGAAACCCAACAATCTGGCAGTTTTAAGGGTGATGTCTTTTCTATTCAGGTTCTAACCACAACCGCTAACGGTAAAGATGAATTACCTGTAAAATCCAGCGAAGCAACAGATGTAAATGGTGTCCAGGTGAGGTATTTTGCGAGGTGGACTAAAGATCACAGTCACTTTTCGCCAGCATTATTGCTTCAACTCAACAAAGAGCTGCAACAAGCAAAACGAAATGGCATAGAAACGGTTGTTCACATTCATGCCTGGTGGAATCTGGTCTCGGTACTGAGTTGTTTGGTTGCCAGGTATCACAACATTCCGGTGATTGTTTCTCCGCGAGGCATGCTTACCGGTTACACAAAAAATAATCGCAATGGCTTTTTTAAGCAATTGATACATGTATCACTGGGTAAAAATTTATTAAAATCTTCGCACATTCACGCCACTAGCCAGCAAGAAAAACAGGAATTTTTAGACATTGTTGAACCAAAAAGTATCACAGTGATTCCCAATTTGGTGAATTTGCCTCTTCAACAAATTCACAACTTTATAATTAAAACAGAAGCTAACGCTCCACTTTTTAAAATGATTTTTCTCTCACGCATAGAACAAAAGAAAGGACTGGAATTTTTGTTTGAAGCACTTGCCAAAGTGGAATTCCCGTGGCGATTAACCATTGCAGGATCTGGAGATCAGCGTTATATCAAAAGTCTGAAACTAAAGGCCGAATTGCTTAAAATTGATCGACGTTTAAATTGGCTTGGGCACATTTCAAATGAAGAAAAGTTCAATGTATTGGCCAATCATGATCTTCTGGTTTTAACCTCTTATAATGAAAATTTTGCCAACGTTGTTTTAGAAAGTCTTAGTGTTGGAACTGCTGTTTTGATATCAGATCAGGTTGGATTATCAGACTATGTTGCGAAAAAAAACTTGGGTTGGATTACATCAATGAAAATATCAGAAATCACCTTAAACATTAAAAATGCGTTTACAGAAAGTACCAGACGAAACGAAATCCGTTTAGAAGCGCCAACCCTTATTCGCGCAGATTTTGAAGATTTGAGCTTAGCGACAAAATACTTAACCCGGTATAAATCCACTTTGTGAATCTGAATTTCAGTTTTGTTATTTTAACCTATAATGAAGAAATTCATTTGTCTAGGCTTTTAAAATCGATCAAAGCATTAAATGCAAAAATCTATATTTTAGATAGCGGAAGTACCGACAATACATTGAATATTGCCGCAGATTTCGGTGCGGAAGTTAAAATTAATCCTTTCGAAAATCATCCAAAACAATGGGATTTTGCGCTCAATAATTTTTCAATAGAAACGCCTTGGATAATTGGTTTAGATGCCGATCAGATTGTTACTCAAGAATTATTTGATCAACTTTCTTCCTTCAATAATGAAAAATTCAAGGGAATAGACGGCATTTATTTCAACCGTAAAAATTTCTTCCAGGGTCATTGGATCCGTTACGGTGGATATTATCCATTATACCTGTTGAAGATGTTTAGAACCGGTGTCGGTTTTTCTGATTTGAATGAAAATATGGATCATCGTTTTATTGTTCCGGGCAGAACTATAGTATGGAAAAATGCGCACCTTCTAGAAGAAAACCTTAAAGAAAACAATATTGATTTTTGGTTTGCCAAACATGAGCGTTATAGTGATTTGGTTGCGCAGGAAGAAATTGAGCGCATGCAAAAAATACGATTGCAATCTATACAACCAAACTTTTTAGGCAATCCGGATGAGCGAAAAGCCTGGTTAAAACGTCTTTGGTGGAAAATGCCACTCGGCATTCGTCCTTATTTGTATTATAGTTTCAGAATGGTTTTCCAACTTGGAATTCTGGATAGTAAAACTGGTCGCCGGTTTCATTATCTACAAGGTTTGTGGTTTAGAAAAAAGGTAGACAAGAAAATAATGCAACTGAAACGATCCATGGACAGCGGAAGCTGACAAGCGATTTTAGAATGTTGCTAATTCCGTATAAATCCCATCAGAAAATTACTCTGAAAAAGCGCCGAAATATCTGATATTTACAGATTAGAAACCAAAAACAGCTTTGACTGCTGGATTAAAAAATCGTATTTTTTGTTTACTTTTACCAATAGATATGGACGAAATCAGTCAAAAACTAGCGAAAAAACAGGCCGATATTAAAGCAATTAAATTTGTACTCGCCCTGTTTGTACTGTACATCATTTTTAGCCAGGGCAACATTTTTATGAACAGTGTAATGACCCCAAGTGGGCATTATTACAATCCATATATTGCAACCCATTTTGATTACATTCAAGGGCTCAAAACGTCACTGATTGTGCCAGCCGTTTGGATTATTAAAGCTGGAGGTTTTTACGCCATTTATAACGACATGGATGTTATGGTTGTAAACGGGCCTTATCTAAGAATTAATTATTCTTGCCTGGGTTTGGGTGTAATGAGTTTTTTGGCCGCTTTTGTTTTGGCATTTCCTGCCAGCTGGAAATCGACTTTCAAAATGCTTGTAATCGGCGTTATTTCCGTTTATTTATTGAACATTGGTAGAATTGCTGGCTTAGGTCTTCTATTTGGTTATTTTGAAAGTCAGCGAAATTATTTCGAGTATCACCACGAAATTTTCAATATTTTGGTATACATTATAATTTTTGTGATGCTGTATTTCTGGATCAAGAAAAACACAAAAAAATCAAAGCTTGCAGCAACAGACAACAACCTACCAACACAATAGACAATACTTAAATTGGCCATAACCAAACTCAGCAAAAATTTCGACACTGGTGATTTTAAGATCCAAGCTTCTTTCTTTAAACAAATTCTGTGGTACTTCACAGATGTTTTCTTCTTTAAAAGCAGGATAATTCCTTTTAGCTCAGTTCTTGTTGGCATTCTAAGAATTTTTGGAGCACAAATTGGTAAAGAGGTCAGAATTAAACCCGGCATACACATAAAATACCCTTGGAAATTAGTTATTGGCGATAACAGTTGGCTTGCGGATTGTTATATTGAGAATTTGGACTTTGTTGACATTGGAAGCAATTGTTGTATTTCGCAACGGGCGTTATTGATGACAGGAAATCACAATTATAAAAAAACAACTTTCGATTTAATTACATCTCCGATAATTTTAGAGGATGGGGTTTGGATTGGTTCTGATGCAAAAGTATGCCCTGGGGTAGCATTAAAAAGCCATTCTATTCTAACAATGGGTAGTTTGGCGAATCGCGATCTCGAGGAATATGGGATATATCAGGGAAATCCTGCCCAAATGATTAAACGCAGAACGATAACGAATTAACATCCATTAAGATATTTTATACCTCGCCTATTTCTTGAAGCAATTACGACTCTCTCACTTTTTTGTCAATAACGAATTTTCAAAAGAATTGGTAATTACCCGGTCGGTTCAGAAGCCGACCAATTGCGACAATATAATTTTTCTCGGTTAGTTGGGAGTTATCTATATTCACTTACGTTTTGCTTCCACTCCACATTAAATATTATCTCTAATCCCATGTACAGAAACTGACAATTGAAGTGGTATATAGCAATGCCCGAACTTCAAATCTTTAAACAAAAAATAAATAATACCCCCCCAACGATATTACACGCTGGGGGGTATTATTTTATCCCCTACCACTTCTTCCCTTTTCATTGCTTTTTCCGCCCTTATTTCCACGCCCTGAATTTGCGTTGTTTTGTTTGGCAGAATTGATTTTGCCATTATTGTAATTGCCAGAAGGTTTTGCTGACCGGTTCTGGGTTGCACGATTGTTTTGCGCCGGGCGAGCGGTTTGAGCGGGTCTTGAAGTTCTTGCATTTACATATTTACTATCTCTGCTATCGCGAATTAAAGGTTGTCTTGAATTACCTCCTTTATATCTCGAATATTGTGTAAGATGTGTATTGTGAGACAAATATGGCTTTGGCGTATTCATCACAACCTTATAGCCATTGTACAAATCATACCCGCTAAATCTTGATGGAAGACTATTTCTCCACACCCAACTGCCATTTAACAGATAAATATATTGCGCGCTTGGAACGTAATAATATGCATCAACATCTGGTAGATAGTAATAATCTACATGATCATATCCTGTAGGTCCCCAGGCGGGCTGCTGACCAATATTTATACTTAAACTAACCTGCGCTTTTGTGCTAATGCTGCTCATGGAAGCTACTCCCAATAAAACAGCTACTACTAGTGTTTTCATGTTTATTTGTGCTTGTACAAGTAAGATTAATCAAACAGAGTACCATAAAACACCAAAAAGTGTCTCAATGATACCAAAGCGGCAAGTGTATCGACCAATCAGGAGGATGTCGCGACGAATGCAACAAGTAGAAGCTCATTTTTTATCATTTATGAATAGTGGATGTGCTAAAAATTAAGCTGCAAACTATCAATACTAGTCGGTTCCGTATCAAAATAACTTATAAGATACGGGCTTTGTAAAAAGCTCTTAAATAATTTAAATTGTTATTATGTCACTTCTTAAAAACCAACGGCTGAAGATGGAACTTCGTATTTTTGAAAGCTTTATCGCTTTGGTCTGCTTTGTACAGCTTGCTCCAATTGACTCTGATCACTTTCACTAAAATTTTTTGTTGCATGCTCTGAAGATTGGGAAGGTGTAGACGATGCTTGTGGAATTTGATTTGTAGTCTGATAAATCGGCTTCATATCTAAAGTAAATAAATCCAAAACCTTGTGCTGGGGGTTGGCTCTGGTGAAAACTTGCTCGATTGCACCAGCATGATCAATAGGAAGCTGAATGAGATTTCCGAACCTCAGCGCTTTTATTGCGGAACTTTGCTGCTGAGCATCTAAATTTGCGAATGGATATTTTAAAAAGGTTTGCTCAAGATCATAGCCATAACCGGGGTAAAACCGTAGCAATGGCCGGTTTCCGTTTTCATCCCGAACCGATCCATCGAGCTTAAACCAGACTTGCTGCTTTTCTGCGATTTGGCTAGAGGAGGATTTTACAGTAATTTCTTTCTGCAGGGATTGGCCACAAAGCAATTTGTAAGCTTGCAAAGCGCTCATGCGATGGTGCCTTTCTAGGGAAAATTCCTGTATGCGTGCCGGGGAATTATCATATCGCTGCAGCGTCAGGACAAACCGGTCTAAAAAGTAATTTTCACTTTGCGCGGAGCGGTTAAAATGAAGTTGAAAATGTGCAAGGTCTGATTTAGCCTCTGTTCCTGGCTGGGATTCCGAAGGGATGTAACTTTGATTAATGCCTAAGGAAAAATGAGTTAATTCACGGTAAACCGCCGAGGTAAGCACTTCATTCAAACGCGTTCCAAAACCCAGGTAATCAAGCGTCTTTTTCAAATATTCTAAATTATTTTCTTCCATGACATTTGCTTTAAAATGATCTATAAATGTTTCGTGTTCTGTTTTGCGCTGATGGCTGGAGCTGAACGCTATCGGGGGATATTTTCTGGTTATTCAAGTTTGAATTCTGTCCCTTAAACTGCTCCATCGCGCGCGAGAATCCTTGGGTATTTTCTGGCAGTTGGCTCTTGTGAGGATCAAGGGCGCCCAGTGCGCGGAGCAGCAGATAGGAAATCCCGCCATCAAAGAATATCGATAGTATTAATGCAGGACGGTTAGATAAGATCCCGCTGGGCGCATTAGCGCTGAAGCGGAAAGTGGTTCCCTCATCTAAGCTAACCTCTTCACCTCGTTGGAAGGCTTGCTGCTGCTCTTTTGACAGCAGGCTGGAGTTGACCCTATCGGGCGCTTGTACTGATGAGGGACGATAGGATACAAACTCTCTGCATAACAGGTCATATTCATAGTTCACCATTTCCCATCGTCCCTGCTCAAGTTCAACGCGCTTACCTAAAATGTGTTTCTCACCAGAAACCAACATATCCATTTCTTTTTGAGTGAGCAAAGGGTGACTTTTGGCAGCATGGTAAATGGGGTGAAGCCGGAGTTCTAAATCTCCGCGAGGATTTTTCTCCAAAGAAAGCCTCGCATCTAGACGGGATACATCTAGGCCCTGGACCTTCAGCTCTCGAAGTTCGATAAGTGCACTGCGGCGGCCGCTCAACATGGCGTTGAGATCTGAAGGCTCTAAGAGTAGCTGGCCGTTGTCATAAAGGCCGAGCTTTTTGAAATCTTCCATAGGAAGCTCATTATAAGCAAATAGTGTTTTCATAATCTACTTGTTTTTATTGGTAATACGGGTATTTTTATGTTCCTCAAAGCGGGGCTGCTGCTTATTTCTTAATAAAATTTCATATAGGCGATCCTGTGGGGATAAGGCAAAGTTTATTCCGCTGGGCTGCTGCTCAATGCGCACCAATCCTGCTTTTAAGTGGCCTTTTACCTGGTACAAATTCCCTTTGTGGGCAATTTCATCTCCGGTAGATAAATACGGTAGCTCGCGCTGTGGAATGGTTTCTAGCTTTTCGGAATTGCTAATTAATCTGTTTTGTTCAAAAGAGGTGATAAAAGAAAAAATCGCCTCGGCATCTCGGCTTGCAGAGTGGATTTCAAAAGGGGTATTTTCCAAAATAGCGACCCAGCTTTGAATGTAGGCCGCATGTTGAGAAAAATCATGGCCCGTCTTTAATTCATCACCCAGCATGATCGAGGAAATTTCAGCCCTAAGTTCTTCGCGGGCATAAGAGAGGGAATCGCCAGTTAACATCTCTTGCCGGTTAAGCCTGCTTTGATGACCGCTCCAGTGCGAGAGCTCGTGAAGCAGCGTTGCATAATACCCTTGAGCAGAGGAAAACTGCTCTCTTAAAGGCATACGAATTAGATCCGCTTTAGGCGAATAACAGGCCTGCGCTGCACTGCTGTGCTGCACTATCGCTCCGCAAGCTTGAATTAATTCCTCGGCTCTGGAATGCTGCGTCCAAAGCGGAGACAAAGATTCTTGGATTAAAGGAGCAATACCTTTTACCTGACTGGCATTAAAGACATAGGCGTTAGAAATAATCGGGCGGTTGAGCTGCTGGGATTTTGTGATCCACTCCCCTTTTTCATCCAAAAGCGGTTTTCCTGAATCATCCCTTGATTTTACCAGCTGATGGGTTTTTACGAACTGAATCATCGTGCCTTTTTCACGCGCCTTTACCGAAATTCCCGAAGCCTGAGCTTGCTTGAAAGTCATCCATCTAGGATCAGAATAGCCGCTAAGCATTAAGTGTACCGCATTAATTCCTTTATACCGCTGCCCGCTTTGAGCATTGTAGGGCATAGAAAATTGTTTTGTATTTTCCCAGGGCTGCTGCCATGGGGAGGTGCCTTGTTTCAACTGATCGAGCAGTTTATTTGCCACCTGCACATATAAAGATTTATCCATGATCAAGCTCTTGAGTTTCAGTTTGCGGTAATTCATCAATTAAATGCGTTCCATATTCCTGCGCCTGGTGCGGAGATAAAATGAGTTCATCATTTTCTCCCATAAGGCTTAAAAGGGGAGCTAGGGCTATTGTTTCATTGTGGTGTATCATAATTCTTTAGTAATTAAATAGAGTTTTAAAAGAAATTTTAGCGGATCGATCGTTTGAGCGTTGATGCGAACGGTAAGGTGAAGGTGTGCCCCGGTCACCCTCCCTGAATCTCCTGATATGGCTATCACATCGCCAGAATTAATCTGCTCGTTCGCTTGGCGAAGGATGGTTGAAAGGTGTGCATAGCTGACTGAGAAACCATTATGGGAGATTTCAATAAATTTTCCACTCCAGGAATTTTCTCCTGTTTTAGCAACCGACCCTTGCGCAATGGCGTAAACTGGGGCAAACCTGCAGCGCAGGTCTACCCCATTATGAAAAGTATCCTTATGAAAAACGGGGTGGATGCGCATGCCATATCCACTGGTAATTACTATAGTATCTAACGGCAGAGAAAACTGAGCAAAACTGACACTAAATTTTATGCTGATTGTCAGCAAAAGTATCAATATCCTCATCTCTTGAATTCATCCGAAGGTCTCAAAATAGCACAGTGCTCATCTAATGAGCGGGTAGCCTGTAGCGCAGCGGATGGAGAATTTGCCAGCATAGCGGTAGCAGAAATCAACTGATCGGTACCAACGCTTTCCTGAAGCATGTTTACCCTAAGCAAAACTTTAAAATCCGTTGAGGAAATATCCTTCGCATTTTGAAGAATATAGCGGTAAAGCTCAGCAGGATTTTTTAACAGTAATACCTTTTCAAAAGGCATTTCCAATACACTCAGATCTGAAAAAGCAATGCTGGCTCTTCGGGTATTGTGGTCTATTTGTTGAATTGCCCCAATGCGAAAGAGATTTTCTGCGCTATTTCCCTGCTGGGGAATTAGCACTAGATTTCCTAAAAAATTTTCCATAAAATTGATTTCTAAAGATTTATCCCATGCAGTCGGCAACGATCTGGGATACCTGCAGATTAATTGCGGCAAAATTTTCGCTCAGAACCTGATCTTTTCTCCCCTTAAAATCATAGTATACCGGCATATCGATGTAGCTGGATTCTTCCGCCTGTATGGTTTTTTGGTTTAAATTGATCCTGCATTTTACTGCAGAAGTGAGGTATTTTCCCTCTGAGCTTACAGGGTGATCAGCGGCCAACATGCCAACGATTTCTCCTGTTGCAAGAGAGGCAATTTTGCCCGCGGGAATTAATGCTTCCATGCGCTCGGATAAAGAAATTGAGGTTTTACCGCGATCAATTGATAGGCTTTGCGAGGTTTGCTTGACTTTTCCAAATAACTTTTCCAGCCAATCCAAAGTTTCTTTATTTCGCACCGAACCGCTTAACACGTTTCCAACTACCGCGCAGATGGTCGCAGAAACATCTTTTCCGTATTGCTGCTGAAACTGGGGAAGTTCTTGAAGGCCCATTAACACGGCAACCTTATTTGATCTGGCTGTAGCGATTAAATTTTCAATGCGGTGGACATAAATGGTAGGCAACTCATCTAAAATGATTGCGCTGGGCAGATTTCCTTTAGAATTGAGCAGCCTGGTGAGCCGGTTTAAAACAATGGAATAACAGGCTGAATTGATATTTTGTGTATTGGGATCGTTCGCCAAAATCAAAATCGAGGGATCTAAAGGATCGCTAAGCTTTAAGTTGAAATCATTCCCTGAGAATACCCAGTAAGTTTCCAGGGTAGCAAGTCTGGAGATGAAAATTTTCAGTGTGCCTACCTGCCCTTCCAACTGATCAAATGCCCGGGCGCGAAAAGCGCTCATAAAAGGAGAAAGCAGACTCGACAGCTCGCTATTGGTCACTAAAGTTGAAAAGATCTGTTCATATGAACAGTTTAAAAAGGATAGTACATGTGGAAGGGAAGAATAGCGGCCAGACTGATATCTAGAAAAAAAATAAATGCAGGCTGCCAGAAAATTGACCGCGCTTTGCGTAAAAAATTGGTCGCTTCCCCCACTTTTTTCACCTTTTTTTAAAGCCTCAACCAATGCTTCGGCAGTCTCTGCGGCATCAGCCAAGGTTACTATGTATTCTTTTTTTAATACATTCACCCTTTGGCTTTGCTCAATGTTGTTTAAATTCACGACGTGGAAACTGTGGTTTCCTAAAACGCCCGAGGCTACCCCTTTCAAGTAATGGTAATACCCCAGCTGAGCTAAATCAGGATACTTAAAATCATACAAGCACATCGAAAATCCCTTAGCGAGCAGTTGCCGGATTACCGGCATCACCACCCCGTAACTCTTCCCTGATCCGGGTGTACCGATGAGCAGTGTGCCCCGGAAAATATTGCCGATATTGACAAAACCCTTTCTTAGTTTTCCCTTAAAATAAAACAGTGAAGGCAGACTAACCGCATAGGGTCCGCTAAGGGGTGTGGTGGGCTGCTCAAAAGATTCCTGTTCAATATTCCATCTATCGCTGCCAAAGGTTGAGTGGATGATTTTAGAAAGATTGTCTGCTGCGATATTAATCATCAGCGTTGCGAAAAAAAGGCTTAAAGCATAAGCGTGAGGTATGAACCTTCCGCTGCAAAAATAATAGAGGAAAACATTTACACTCATCAGCCCAACCCCGCAAATCATGGGTAGGGAAATGCTTCGAAGGGTGTTCATTTGGATCTCTTTCTTTGCTACCGTACCTACTGATGATAAGCAAAGCAGCACGATCAAAAATAACCGCGAGTGTACCGGGCTGTCCAGTATCCAAAGCCTGGAAAATACCAGGTGTAAACGGTCCAGTAAATCATTTAGGCCCATAAAGCCGGTGGATTGCAGGGGCCAAAAATAAAAGTAGAGACAATCTATTGCTACCCATAAATACAGCGCAAACCTGAACATTTTATGCAGCAGATGCTGCGCAGAGGTTTCTTCCATGATCTAAAATTTTAAGGTGTGTCAGCGGATAGCAGTTTTGCATAGTCCACTTTTAAGATTAGCATTCTCGATGAGGGCTGCTTTTCCTGCACCGAAATTTCAAGTACTCTGGAAGGGGGGAAACTTATTCGCTTAATCACGTAGATGTTCCGGTAGGAATGCAGAAAGCTGCCTCTTTGATCCAGTGAATACACAATTTTTAAATTTGTTGATTGGCTATTGGTTGCTTTAAGTGCTTTTTTATCTTGCAGGGAATATCCGATTGAATCAATTTCAAAAGGCATATTGGTAGGATTTTTTATTCCGAGGTCAACAAACAAGAGATCTCCCAGCGCGTATACCGCGTAAAGCTCTGCCTGAAGACCATAGTTTTTTACACGTAGCAAAGGGCGTTTGGTCATTTTTGCGCGGATTTGCCGGCAAACTTCACTGATCTGACTGATGGAAAATTCGGACTTTGAAGGCAGTAAAGGCAGCATATCCTCGGCAGAAATCTCCAGCTCACTCAAAGTTGCCTGGGGACTTGCTACCAGGTGATACTGAACAAAAAAACGTTCTGCTGCAATACTGATCACACCTAAATCCTTTTCTGTAGCGCAAGAATCGTTTAGAGAAATTTTTAAAAGGTTATCCAGTACCAAACTTCCCTTAATTGCCTTGGAGGATAGATCCACATAGCGGATTTTTTCAGGAGAGCGCAAATGGATCCCCCGGGAAGGGGAGATATAAATTGTTTTGGGCAGATTTTGGCCAGCACTGACCAGCGCTGCCAGTAACAACAGCGAAAATGATAAAGCGATTTTCATGATGATAAGAAATTTAACGTGGAGAAATAGAAGATTTATTATTATCCACCAGATAAAGCCGGGTAGATGAACGAAGGGTTGCCTTATTTTCTTTTAAGTACCGCTCGACTGCAGAGGCTGAAGATTGAAACACCCTGGAGAAAAGCCCCCGGAGTTGCTGCTGATCAATACCTGGATTTACCCCGGAAACTTGCTGGGATAAAGACCCCAAGTCTTTGGTATATTCCCGGAAAGATGAATTGGGAACATAAATGCCGGTGATTCCGTCAATGTCATAGGCTTGCAGGTTTACAGGAATAATTTCGCCTTGAATGCTAACCGAGGACACCAGTAGATTTACCCGCTGAGCAGAGAAAGCACTGACCTGCGCATAAATGCTGCTGGCTTTGGGAATAATAATTCCCCCGGCTGAAATTTCTCGAAGAAGTCTAAGCTTTACCCTTGAGCCTGCCCGCACTAAAATACTTTCTTCAATAACTGCGGGTATACCTTCTTCATGCTCCACTTCAGCGTATAGGATATTTTCCCCCACAGTAGGCTTTGCTGTGGCAGATACAGAAAATGAGCCTTTAAAGGAGGACTCAGACTGAGATTTCTTTTGTTTGGAAACGCCGGAAATAGAATCTTTAAAGCGAAGCTGAGCGGTAAGGGAAGCCAAGGGATCAGCTGTGTTTTGTTGCTGTTGGGGTTTCTGTTGATTTTCCCTATACGCGAAATTAAGCACTTTAGCGATTTCTTTATCACTTTGATTGTCATTGCTGTAGGGGTTTTGCGTATAAATAGCTGCCCGGGCTTTCTGGCTAACTAAGGCTAATGAATCTGCCATTTTATTACTTTTTATTGAAAAGCTACGGTATTGCTCGAGTTCATCAGGTGAATTAGATGGGATAATTTCGACAGCTGAAGAGCCGTCCCCGGTTTTATAGCTTTTACGGTACGCCTGAAGTTTTTCAGGAATTTCGTTGTGTTCTGATGAGCCAGGGAGCTGAGCAATACCACTATCGGGCGTTGCTTTTTCAGCCTGAATGGGCGGACCGGTGAGCTTGATATAGAGGTAGAAAAAAATAAAAATAAATGGCAGAGCCAGCAGCGGAAGAATATATCTGGGCTGCTTGAGATTAATGAATTTCATGTTAACGCAGGTTATGGTGTAAACTGTCCAGAGATCTGGCGGTATGGATGATTAATGTCGAATCACTTGTTGAACTATCGGTATGTTTTAAGCTTTGCGCCATGGAAAAAATTTGCAGAAGCGAAGAAACTGCACCTGTTGGAAATTGTGGAAGGTTAGTCAAGGTGTTTATTTGCTTTGAAGGCGGGGTTTTATTTGAATAGAGATATAGATTTACTCCTATCGATACGCCAAGAAGCATAGCCATCGCTTTTAAAACCTTGAGCGGAGCGTGATGTACTTGGTAAGCAGCATGCTTTTTTAAGTTCAGGAAATCATCAGCAATTCGACGAAAAGTGTTTAGAAGTTTTTTCATAACGGATTCTTTTCACTAAGGGATAAATCCTTGTTTTCTAAAGTCTTCCAGCGGGTGATCAGCAGTGCATGTGGATTGTTTTCACTCCTTGTACCTAAGTCTTTAAGATAGCCCTCGGTAATTAATGAGCGGACAATCAACCGGCTTCTTCGGTCGATGCGCTGGGAGGCGAAGTAGCGAAAATATCCGTTTGCCGGATTAACCTGGACAGAATCCACCTGCACAGAAATCACTGCTGAAGATGAAAGCAGCGAAGAAAAAAAACCACTTTCCTTTAAGTTGTTGTACTCTCTCACCCCACTTTCATCAATCAGGTACATTGCCCTGGACATTTGGGATTCTATAAACTTTTCATCGGGCACCATCGAAAAAAAAAGACTATGGAACTGCACTACATGGGCTTTATATTCGGCAAGGCGATTATCCAGTCCAGAAGATTTATGAGCCAGTAGCGGTAGAGATTCCTGATCTAAAACATAAATGTTTTTGGTGGATTCCTTGACCTGCAGATAAGCGATAATCCCGCTAAGGGCGCATAGGGAAAAACTTAAAACAAAGCTCATAACCGATAGCCGGCCAGCAAGGCGTACCTTGCTTTCAATATTTGCAATCAGCATATCTCCTACCCTCCCAGTCCTGCTCCGGCTACCCGGGTTATTGTTGATGCGCCGCCACCCATTGCACTTGCTGCTGAACTTACGCCCGAAGTACTCACAATCCAGGTTGAAATGCTCGGAACAGCGAACATCGTGATCGCACCAATTATGAAGGTAATGATCACCATTCCAAAAGATAGAATGCCATTGGATGCAAACCAGCCCAGCTTTTCCAGATCCGGACTTCCATTGCCCAAAAGTTCGGTATAGCGCGTGATCTCCGCCTCAAGCGCAAAATGCTGAAAAAGTGAGGAAATATACATTACCAGATAGCCAATGCCTGAATAGAGGTTTACCGAGATGAAGCGGGCTATCCAGGAAGAAAATGAATCGCGAAATATTGGAAGAATGCTCGCAGCGGCACTAAATGGTCCTAAAATCAAAAGAATAGTCGAAAAAATAACCTGCATGATAAAAATGATGTAAACACTGATCCGCAGAATCCACACCGCCAGGGTTTCCAAAAGGGAGCTGCCTAGCAGCTGCAAGCCAACTTGCAACCTGTTGCGCATTTCTATTACTGGATTCCATACCTGAGCGAAGCCATCTTTGACCGAACTTTTCACCTCCTGCCATGCATTTTCATACCAGGTATCCGCTTCTACTTTTGCCATTTCGGTATCGGCCTGAACTTTCAAAAGGGCATCGGCAACATCCACCATAAGTTTTGCCCTTTGGATACGCAGATCATTAATTTCAGTCTGGCTGTCTTGAAAAAGCTTGTGGGTGCTTTGCTCGATAAGCTCGCAGGGAAAGGCAACAACTTTTGTGAAAGCTCCCCACCATACAATAATCATAACCAGACCGAAAGGGCGAAGCAGGGGCATGATTTCAAGCTTGCGGTCTCCAGATATCAGCTCATAGCTTTTAATGCCAAAGAACATCAGCATAAAGATGCAGGCAAGGGCCTGAGCATCAGAAATAAAAACATCATAACTGGTCCAGACAGAATCTTTCATCTGTGCTAAAAAATGCATCATTCCATCTTCATAAACCCCGTTTCCCTGGAGGAAATTGAAGGTGTCCTTGAATGAATCTCCCGCAGTGACCTGGGCAATAGGGATTAATATTAGTGCTGCACTCATAATTTTGAAGCTTTAAGGATCCGGTCGGCAATCTCAATATCTTTTTGCGCCCATTTATCCCTTGAGGGAAGCGCTGGACTTTGCCCGGTGCGCTTGGCAGGTGAAAACACTCTGTGAAATGAGCTCTGGGAGGGAATAGAGGACAGCAGCTTTCTATATCGTTGCAATATCGACTGATACAGTATTATCCGGTTTCCCCTTTCCAAATCGGCTTGCATCGCCCGGTGAAGCGATTCAGAGAGTTCAGACCACTGAGCACTATAATGATCAAGCAGATTCATTGTTTTAAGCGTTTGCAGACTTTTTGCATCTAAAGAGGATAAGGCATCTACTGGCGAAGAAGAAAGCAATGGAGAGAGTTCATTGCGGTAATAAAGTAACCATAATGGGTCTAGAGATGCATAAAGCGGGGAGTATAAAGCGTATTTTTTCTCAGCAGTAGTAAAAGTTGTATCTGCATGTTTCTTTAGGGCATGATCTGACAAAGACATCTGAGCCATTGAGGCCAGTCGCAAGGTCTGCGGACCGGTAGGTCCTAGTGGCCGCAAATCAGTTTTGGGATAATCCGGGTGCAAAGCCCAGGTCATCCAATATTCTGGATTAAGATATAAAAATCCCGGCGTGGGCGTAAATTTATCTTCGTCCCATTGCCTAAACACCATCCGTTCCTGCTGATTGACAATATGCTTGTCAGTTATGGCCAACTGGCAAAAGCTGCTAAATCCACTAGCAGAAAAAGCAATAATAATTAGAAGTTTTTTCATTTTTTTAGGGTTTTAATTTGTTGAATGATCCGCCCGATGGCCCGCTCATCACTGGCGATCTGAGAAGAAAATGGATTTAATGACCTTAAAAGTCCCCTCTGGGATGCCCAGAAAATGCTTTTTTGGATACTATAAATTCCCGCACGAATCACCCGAAGCTCCAGCAAGACTTTTCCCAATAATGCTTCCCGTTTTTCCAGATCCAAAATGAGCGAGGATTGCTCTTTTAAAATGAGTTCAGAAAGTTCCATTGAGAGCTTTAGTGAGCGGCTATACAGGGCATCTATAGATTGATTGGCAAACGGGATGAACTGGGGATGCTGCGCGGCAAAACTGGAAAGATCAGCACAGGAAGAGAAAATTTCCGAACACAATTGCCCCACCTGCGCAACGCGCAGCGAAGAGCGAAGGGCAGCATCTACCTGCGTTAATGAACGGTAAATGATAAGCTCAATGGCCGCGGTGGCAGCCAGCTTAGTCTGAACGGCTTCCAGGTGGTCTTTGGATTCATCTAATAGGGCATGTCCGGAAAGCTCGGCCGCTTGCCGAACAGTAGCGTTTTCAATAACTCGGGTGAAGTGTTCGCGGTCAAAAACCGTTTGCTGAGCGGATACGCCAAAAGAAAGACAGAGTAGCGATAGCTGGAAAATGATGGCTCTCATAGGCTAAAAATTTTTGATTTTTTTAATGATCCCCTCAGCAGTTTGGCGATCTCTGTTGGTCATATCTGAAAATACGCCGCCCCTGACTTTCCGCAAAGATGCTTTAGCGGTGATCAGCGTACCCTGACAAGCGGACCTTAGCCCCCGCAACTGAACAAGGATTTCCTCAAAGAGAATTTTGCGATCCGATGATTTCATCTGATTGAGTAAACCTGAGCTGATGGCTAGGGCATATAAATAAGAGATGAGGCTATCCATTTTAAAAAAAAGGGAGACCTGCAGATCTGCTACAATCGGGATCAATTGCGGATGCGAAGTGCTCAGATCGATGAGCTGCTTTTCGCAGTTGTAGAGTTCTTCTATAATCGGAGAAGATTCCAAAGCAACCTCCAGGGCTTGCAATGCTAAAGAAATACTGGAAAATCTGGAGGTGATTTTTGCGTAACGGGTTTTAAGTTTTGATAATGATGAAGCATTAGTTTGAGCATTCAAAGATGTGGTGAGCTGCTTACTTTTGAGTTCATCTTGCTGAGCATATTCGGATTTACTTTCAGAAATTAATTGGTGCAGCAACGCTACATTAAGCTGGGCGGATGTTTTGAGCGAGAAAAACATCAGCAGGAATAAAATTCGTTTCATTTTTTAAGCTGCTTTTGTTTAGATAGAATATCATCGGCAATCTTTCTATCCAGATTAATAAAGGAAGCATAAGGATTTAAAGCATTCAGCAATCCCCGCTGTTTGGCCCAATACATACTTCGGTACATTCCGTAAGCTATCCCGCGAAGAATCGCCAGCTGGGTAGAAATCATCCCCAGCAGCTTTGCCCGCTCTCCGGAATCCATCAGATTATCTCCCCCGGATTTAAGAACGAAGCTGCTTACCTGGGTCGAGAGGCGCACTGCCCGAGAAGAAAATTCCTTTGCGCCCCCTTCAGCAAACAAGAGTAGTACGGGATTGGATGCACCCAGAGCAATTGCTTTAGACAAGTTATCGGTGATGTCGCCGGAAATATCATAAATATCGGAAATGGCCAGTAGTGAAGATAGTGCGGATGAAACCTCGCTGAGCCCGCGATACAATTTGTTCTGAATGGTGTTGGCAGCAGCAAGCTCAGCGCTGAAGGTGAGCTGGGCGCGTTGCAGGCTGCTGAGCTTTTCGGAGGTGCTGCTCATATCCCGGCTTAGAAGAGCGGAACCGCTTGCCATGGCCGCGGAGGTGAGCGGATCGACATAAATTTGCGCCGAAGCGCCTGCGCAGAGCATTAGCCCTGCGCAGAAGGAGATTGGTTTGATTTTCATAAAATATAGTTTTAATTAAAGCTTACCGCGCGTTTACTCGGGAGACAAATGCATGAAGAGGCAATCCTGATTGCATGAACTCACGCAGGAAGCGCTGCAATCCCAGTTCAAAACTCTCTTCGAGTTGGGCATAGTGCTCCAAAGCAAGCTTTTCAGGTTTTTCCGTTGAGAACGTTAAATACTGTGCAATTGATACCTCTACACCATAAACCTCTCCTCGCTGTCCACGTTTAATGTAAACCTCTTTAAACCGCGACCTGTTAGTGGTATTGTCGAGTTGATTGATGGTGAAAATCTTCTGCTGCTCGGTGTGGTCTAAAGATAAAAGTGCAGCAACATTTTGATAGTTATCTCGGAATTTTGCTTGATCCAGCAAGCATATGGTATCGGAATTTGCAATGATGCTTTCTTTTACTATGGGATTGCCGAGGATATCGGAAAGTTCCTGGGTGACAACAATTGCCTCTCCCCAGAATTTACGTACGGTTTTATACAAATAAATTAAATATGAAGCCATCATCGGTGAGGCTATTGCTTTATCGGGTAGGTTAAGTGAATTACTCCACCTTTCCCCCCTAAGAACCGTACGTGAGCGTTTCCACTCATACGGCTCAAGCAGCTCTATAAGTCTAGTCTGTCCAGACCGGCTCATTATGGGTTTTTATTCATTGCACTAATGCTAAGTTCATCACCTTTGACTAAAAATACATGTTTTCGCCAATCAGATAAATGTTTTGAGCATGAGTTGAAGATTGGAATTAGCATCTTTTGCACCAAAGTGCCACTTCTTTTGGCCTCTAGAGAAAAAATAGCGCTGATAAATCCACCTCGTCCCTTTTTTGGGGTGCCTTCTTTTTGCCCAGGGCCAAAGCTTACTGACGATCAGGCGATCCAGTGCTTTTAATTGCTTTCTAGGGCTAGCGCTAAATAAAGATGTATAAACGGAGATCTGCATATTAATAAGGGTTATTACTTTCAGCGCGCAACTGGAGCGATTATTGCCTAGGATTTCAGAAATTTTCCTCGAAAATGCGTTTCTCGCCTGCTTTGATGGTCTGACAACTAATTTTCCGCCGGCCGTTTGTGTGATGTGCAATCCGCGAAGGCTGATTCCACGATTCCCATCTACGATATCCAGACTGTTAATTAAATTCTGTTTTCCATATCCCTTATCATCTGAATCAATAGCACTGGTAACCCATCGGCCAAGCTCACGCTTTGCTCCGAGTAAAAGTGATTCTTGTCCTACCTTAGCCAGTTTTGGTTGCAGTGATTTAGTGAAACCGAATCTCTTCCCAGCGCCTGAAAACGCTTCAGTAAAAAAAGAAAAGTTGAGCAACGAAGAGATCGCGCTTTCAAATCTGTGATTAATTAGAAAACTCTGGCGATGCAAATCTGTCCCGAAAGGCTGCCTTCCATTTTTTTTATAGAGCATTAGCGCAGTTCGGTCAGCAGAAACTCTTGCAGCGAAAGATTTGCTTTTCAGCAGCTTTCTGTGAAACTTAAAATTCAGCGCAAGCATACTCTTATCAGAATCAGAACAGATCTGAGCATGACCCTGGGCATCGAATCTTCTCTGATTGTGCTTTAAAAATAAGGCATAGGCATTCGTTTTTAATATTGGCGCAATTGAAAAATAATATAGATTCATCATCGCCTGATCTTTATTGCTAACTTGTTTAATGGATAGATTTCTCTTCAGAGGGAGCCTGCGAATTTTCGTAGGCTGATATGCGCGGCGTTTTAATCCCCGGGCTATACTCAAGTGCTGATCAAAATTATCCAGGGATTTTTCTTTAGGCCCAGAAAATATTCCTTTGTGTGGAAGACGGAGAAAATTTACAGCCTCCATCTTCGCATAAAACGAGTTAGTAAGCAACCATTGCAGCGCTTTAACCTTTCCATATTTCCCCATATTATGAGCCTTTACAATTCTATCCTGCAGCTTTCGAATCCCCGCTTGGCGAAGGTTGGAATTATTTTCGCTTCTTCTGGTGCGGGGAACAACTGATGCACACGTATGTATAAGTACGTTCATTTGCTTTTCAATTTTAAAAAGTTCTACAAGAGAATTGTAATTAAGCTACCATGCAGAAGTCTGCCTGCTTTCGCAGCGGGACAAAAAATCCCTATCCGCCTTATTACCAGGCGGCGTTAGCTTTTTCTGCACTCTTTTACCCGCAGCACCATCGGCTTTTTTTACAAAAAACTTTCCTGAAGTAAGGAGTGCTACGGGCTTACCGGTTTTACTAAAAAAGACAATAAGTGGCTTAGGCCCTGTCTATCCACCGGCAGCATTTTCGTTCGTGTACCCTGTGCATAGAGAAAGGGTATCCTTGCTGCGCGCATTTTGCGCCGGGCGTAAAAGTATAATCAGCCCGCTGGAAATAACGATGGTTCAACCAACAGTTCACCTTAAGTTGACCATACCACTAAAAACCTAAATCCCCAACCTTAACACTTTCAGGTTCTCAATGTTTCCCTCACAGGAACAGTTCGCTAAAATATTTAAAGGGATTTATTTTCTCGGCAGCTTCACACCGCATCCTTACGGACGGCCGCATGTGCCGATAGGTTACTGCTGACGAAACAGCAGGTCTGATCTAAATATATTAGTCAGACAATCTTTTCAAGCCGCTTCCCGTCGCACCCATGCCTCTTCCAGAATCAATGCTTTTCGCTGGGTATTTCGAAGGCGCATTTTTTGAAGAAATACATCCATGATCACCAAGGTCAAGATTGGAAAAAGTACTTTGTGATCTGCTACAGCATCAATTTCAAAACAAATTAAGCGCTGCGAAAACAAAGATTCGTCCATTTTTTTATTCAATAGCTCTCCGTATTCTTTGCCGGAGGTAAATTTGGATAAAACATAGGAATAGGTATGCAAATCAAAATGAATTTTGCGTTTCTCTATGAGCTTTTGTATTTCTATTATGGAATAGTGATAAAATACATCGAAGCTTAAGCTAAGCTGCTCAGATTCAGAAAACGCATGTTCATAAAATGAGGAAATAACTTCTGAAATCACAGAATCTTCAATCTGGGAAACTTTTTCGCCACTCCCTTTAAAGAGTAAACAAATCAACGTTTTCAAAAAATCGCGCTTTTCAATGTTGTATTCCTGCCTGGAAAAGTCAAAGGGATTCATTGTTATGGGATTCTGCTCACTATAGCTGATATAGCTTCCCTGATAATAACTGCATATCCCACTATAAGAGTGACCGGTGTCAATAATCACTACATCCATGTTATAACGTAAATACTGTTCTATGACCGCATTCATAAAAAAGGATTTTCCGCTGCCCGATCCACCAAGCACGAACTTTGAGCGGTTTGATATCCTTCCGCTGCGCATGGGTTCATCGCTTAAGTCAATACCGATGGGAATCCCCTGACGGTCGGTGAAGTATATTAAAAACTCTGACTGCTCACTCACCGAAAGCCTTTCTTTAAAAAATAAACATAAGGCTGCCTCGCAGCTTAATAAAAAACAATCGTATGGCTTTAGCCCCACCGCATTCCCTGGCAGCACTGTCCGGAAAAGCTCCATCTGGTTGTATGCGTTTTTAGAGGGAACAATGCCTAAGGAAAATAATGAGGATTCTATAAAGGCAGTAGCTTGCGCCAGGTTTTGCTTTGCGCCCGCAATGCAGATGTTAAAATGGGCAAGCACGATTAAGCGGCTTTCCCTGGCCACCTCTTCCATCAGCGCATCAATATCCTGTACGCTCATCCGGTTTTCGGCATCAGAAATCCCCGAGTGCCGCTTACGCTTTAAAGAAAGCTTGGAAATGGTAGAACTCTGAAAAGGCACTTCTATGATCTGGTTGTAAAGAGTTGTTGTACTGGCAGGAATTAGCGATAAAAAACTTAAGTTGTCCACAGCAAATTCACGAAAGGCTTTACCGTCAGTTTTTCTCTGATAAGCGCCTAGTGCCGAGGGCATCTCCATCCGGTCAGTATCCACCAGGGTAATATTTTTTACGGCCAATTCGCCGATTTCAACCTGATCGGCATTTACGCGGTAGTTTTCAGCTGATGGGCGCTCTCGGCTAAAATCCATTGCTGCCACTTTCCCTATATAGCGCTCAATAGCAGCCTGATCAAGCACGGAAAGGGTTATCCCGGATGAGCGAAGCATATCCAAAGCCTTGCCAGCCCGGTCAATGAACTTGTCCAGCCGCTTCTGATCGAAAGAAAAAAAAGAATTTCTGGGCGCCCTGCAGGTTAATATCATATAGCAATGATGCTCGATATATTCCCGATTGCGAAAATGCGACCAGTAGCTTTGCTGCAGGAAATTTTCTGCTTCCTTTTGGCTAAATGCCTTTCTGCAAAAGATGTCTTGTTTTTGGATGATATGCCCTTCTCCCAAAATGTTGACCACTGCTTTGAGTTGAGATAGAAAATCATCATATCCGCGCCCATCCGCGCTTAGGGCAAGAACCGGATTTTCAATGGAGATAAGTAAAGAAAAGTCGCCCATTTCTCCGCACAGCAGATCAAACCCCGAACAGCTTGATATGCCCAGATAGGGCCAGGAGAATTCATGTTTTTGTTCCATAATTATAAAAGATTTTTGCCCCGGGAATATAAATCCCTTTATAACGGGTTTTACTGTGTAGCCCGTTTTTTTGGCGATTAGAAATAAAATAAAGCGAAGCAGGCAAACTTACGACCAGACTGCTGCAGCCTAGAAACATACCCAGCGATGCACCAAGAACTCCTGCCAAAAGCAGCGATAATGCAACGCATGCTGCCCCCCATGCAATAAACTTTCCACGGAAGCCCCTAAAGGAAAGCGGGGACTGGAGGCCTTTGTATACCGGATATTGTCTCATAATCTTATACCCCGAAAAATGCTTTAATCACAACTGAGACAAGGACTAAAAATAAACAGGAGCCCCCCCAGCTCATCACCTCTTTGGAAATATCGCGGTCTCCGGAATTCCACTTAATGTACACCATTACCCCTCCGATAATACCCACCACTGCGCCAATGGCCAGAGTTAAAGTTGTGACCGGATCGATATAGCTGGTTAGCGTAGAGGTGGCTGCATTAATTCCGGTTGTTCCGCCTCCTGCCTGCGCGGAGGCTGAAAGGGAAAATAAACTCATCATGCCTGGCAAAAGGAGTTTTAATTTGTTAGATTTATTCATAATGTTAGGATTTGATAATTTTAAAGCGAAAAAGTTCCACGAAGAAAAACGCCGCAAAGCAGTAGAAAGAGTGCGGAAAAGAACCATCCAACCACTTGTATATCCACGCGGTATTCTCTGTTTTGCCAGTTGATAAATACCCTAAGGCCACCCAGAATTCCCAAAATGGCCCCAAGGATTAAAGAGAAATCTGAAATCGCATAATAGATTGATTTGACGTCTTCACTGGCTGAATTTAGCTCGCCAATACCTGGCTGGGCGCTGGAGGGGAAAGGAAAAAATATTAAGATCAGTGAGAGGTATAGCGGAATTAGAAGGGAATTTTTTTGACAAACTCTATCGATTCGCTTTGACAGAGTTCTAAAATCTCCCCCAGGCTTACTCCTCCATTGGATTCACACACCCCTGCGATCGCCCCCTGCTGCAATTCTTCAAAATGATTGCTATCTACGGACTTAACCGGGATTGATTTAGCGGAGATTTCTGGAGAAATCCCCGAAGACTGCTTTTTGGAATATAAGAAATCGTAGAACAGATTTGCTAAATAATACAGGCTGTAAAAAATAAGTACAGCCAGAGAAAACGTACTGAATTGATTCATAGATTTTAAGATTTGATAAAAAATGAATTATTTTAAAACATATTTGCAGAGTTCCTCTAGCACTAAAAGGCACTTCTGAGTTAATAGATCGCCAACCTTTAAACTTCTAAGTGAGGTGAGCTTTGCAGAGAAAGGAATGGGCTGGCTTACATACGCCAGTGAAGAAAGGGCGGAATTTAAATCAGAGGAATACAAAAACCCCACCTTAGACTTCTCCACAGGAATAAATGCAACCCTTGAGCCGGGATTAATTCTGATACTTCTTAGCGCAGATTCCATTGCCTTGGTAACTGAAAAAAGATGACCATCAAATGGAATGAGTATACAAGCGCTTTTTCGTTGAATCTCTTCTGCCGCCTTGGCGCTTAGCGCGCAGGGAAAGTCAATAATTAAAATCTCCGAGCTGGATTCAAAACGAGAAAAAACTGCAGATAGCTGATCTGTAGAACACGATAAGAAAGAAAACTCGGGATGATCATCAAGAACTAATGAGCGCTGTTCTAACAAAGAGAGTTCTGTGGATGGCTCCACTGAAAGAAGCGTTACCTTATTTTTCTTCAAGCTCATCGAATAAGAGAGTAAAAGTGAAAGCGTTGATTTCCCACTCCCTCCTTTTAAGCTGTAGATAAAAACAATCATAATAAAAAATTTTATCTCTTAAGCTGTGACTTTTGCGTGGTTTGCATCTGCAACACAGGCAATGCATAAAGTTCACTGGAAGAAATTAGCCTTTGCGCTTTCTGATCATATAGGGTAAAACTGCTAACGCCAAGAGCGTTAAAATGATAAATCATCTGCAAGCCATGCTTTAACAATGCCTCAGAAAGATCTGAACGGTAGGAAGTGATTTTTCTACGGTTCTTGTGCGCGATCTGGCGGAATACCGGGGACGGCTCAGCGCTGTGTAACAGACTTTCTTTTTGCAATATAAGACTAATTCTCTGTGCATACTCTTTTGGTAGCTTGTGATTGATTAGTTTGTTAAGTGCGGAAGAATATAAAAGCTTGATCAGGGTTTTACCCGATTTTTTTATGTAGTAATAATCTTTATGGTGAAAGCAGCTGTAACCTTTTAACTTTAGCAGCGCGGAAAGAGAAGATAGCCCAGTGAGTTTTAAATGCTGCGCTTTAGATAAAATTGCATTAAGTTCTGCACGATCATCGATACCGCATATCTTATTTAAGATATCAATAGCCCTCACCCGATCAAAGCTGTCGGATATTTTCAGGCGGTTAGCTTTCACATCTGTAGACACAATATGCACATGGTTATTGTCTGAATCCTTATGAAAGAATATCAGTACCGGTTGGTGAGAATATCCCATTTTAGCAACCCATTCAACAGCGATGTCCTTTAATCCACTGCAATCAAGGCTTCTTCCCTTAGCTGAAATCACAGCATGAAACTGATTGTTTTGACTTTTGGTGTTTAGCGAAGCCTGGGCTAAAAAGTAGTTTTCGTAATCTTTAGCTCTAGGCATTTGAAAATAATCAAGGATCCCAAAGCCAGAGGTATAAATCAGCTCAGCATCTCCTCTTTCAAGCTTCGAAAAATTATAGCTTACCGCAGGAAATCCCGCTGAACTGGTAAACAGGATCACATTTAATCTGCCCATATTGATTTTCGTTTTTATCTGAGTTCTTCCAGAAGTTTCCGCAAGAGGCTTTCTAATTGAGTCTGGATTTTTGCAACAGAATCTGTATCTCCTGGCCTGGAAGCATTTTGGTTGTGATCTATTGCTGCCAGAGCGGTACAAATCTGATTTAAACTGACGAGTACCTGGGAAGCATCGGCATTGAAAAATTTATGTCCACATGTCATTTTTCTTATCAATTGCGATAGAGATAGCCCAAGCTGATTTGCTTTGTATTCGAGTTTCAATTTCTCCTCCATGGTAAAAAAGCCCTTGATGGGTACGTTATGCCGCTGAACCTTTTTTTCTCTTCCCATAATTAGTATTTTCTGGTGCCTTTGCTCCTATATCCCCTGATATTCTGCAGCCAAGATCGCGACTGCTTATCCAGAGCCATAATTTTACTATTGTAATCTGCATGGCCTTCATATAGCGTGGAGCGGTCGCGGGCGGTCGGAACGGCTGCTAGAAATTCTACGGTGGCTTTTTTCCCCGCAGCATCGTGATCAAAAAACAGCTCAACAGATGATTTTTCTTTGCACAGCTCCACTGCTTTGGAAAGCAGCGAAACGGAATTCAACACAATCACTGAAGCTTCAGAGGAAGGAAATTCTCTTTTATATGACAAATAATCCATTAGCCCTTCAAATACGGCCACGTGGTTTTCACTGCCATAAAAAACGCTCAGATCTTTTTTACCCAGACACCCTTTAAAAAACTCATTTCTCACTTCCCAACCCTCACTTCTATTTTGCCACGCGGCAGCATAGCGCTGCTTTTTCTCTTCACCTCTGCTGGTAAAGTAGTACAGTTCGCTGATAATTCCCTGGGCTTGAGGAAGTATTCCCCTGGAATTTAAATAGGCTCTGATTAAAAGGTTAGATCCAAGCGGTCTGGATTCTTTAATTTGATAACTTGGAATGCGTAATGGTGCTTCTGTTCGGCTGGATTGCTGAAATTGCGAGGCAGGTAGCGCTGCTATATGTTGCAGTTTTTCCATTGCCTCTCTAAAAGAAAGTTCGGGCCAGTAGTGCATTGCGAAATCAATTACAGTTCCTCCTTTGCCCAGGCCGTGGTCATACCAAAATCCCAAATTTTCATTTACGCAGAATGATGGGGTTCTATCATTATCTCTTAACATAGAAATATAAAAGAGCTCCCCACCAGAACTACCTTTCGGGTAATGCCCAAGCGCTTCCAAAAGTGAACGAAGGGATATCTGGTCTTTGAGGGTAGCAAGATTTACTTTTTCATTCTTCATCGCAAAATTTATTTACTGAATAACTGATCCTTTACTTTTAACCCATAAAAAAAAGCAACCGAGCCGGACTTGCTTACCACATGCCGGCTGGATTGCTTTTCACCAGCATAAAATACGCTGGTTATTTTTATTATCGAAGGTACTCACGTCAGTCCATACAGACCGGGCCATCACAGCCTGCCAATGCGTTTTCGCGGATAAGTCTACGCTTACCACTTCGCAAAATTTTTAGCTTTTGCCAAATAATGCTTTCCTTCCTGATGTCAAAGATCTGAGCAGGGTAAAACTGAAAATTTTCCAGCTTGCTAATACGTTTCTGCTTTTGTCCCAACTGGGACCACACTTACTTTTCATAGAAATAAAGTTATTGACTGGATATTTTCAGAAGATATTATGAGCTATAATGATCTCATTATGAGCCAATTTCAACCATTCAAGTGCAGATTGGACTTAGCGGGGGTAGTTCTATAACGCCGATGAGTTGTAGCGGGTCACTTCTTTTTCTAATGTATGGTCAAATGCAGGATTCAGGAGCCGGGAAATGCTATAGAGAGGATAGTGGAACTTTTAGACTTGGGTAAAAGGAAATGGTTGTTAATTCGGTGGTGATCGTTCTTCAAAAATTCATTTATTGTAATTTGAGAACCCTCATCCGGCTCGGCGTTAATAAAATTAAAGCGAGGCGGATGACCGAATACCAATCCCGTCACCATCCATGAAAGATTGGACGAGTTGATCTTCCCAACTACATCTTAGAAATTCACATGGTAAACTGATATGTTTTTTCTTCATGCAATTTGCCTGCTGTGTTTTTTCTGATTCAGCTACAGGCGTTTTTAGGAAAAGATTTTTGCGGTAAATTATATCCGTCCCCTTCTAATACTTTCACGGTATTCTTCTTCCAATTGGCTTTTATAATATCTATCGCCACCAGGCATTTTTAGCGGCCTTAGCTTTCCCTCTTTCACTTTCCGCTTGTAAGTAGCCTCGCTAATGTTGAGGTAATCTTTTACCTGCTGCCTGGTCATCTGCTCATCTAACAAGTGAATTTGCTTGCCTTCATAATTGCCTGCATGATGCAGCAATAGAAAATATATTTTATAAAGCACATCTAATAAAGCATCAATCTTATTCATAGCTTTAAGCTTAAAGTTTTTTTCTCTGAAGCAGTTTTTCCGCCACCTGAACCGAATTTAAGCAAGCAAAAATTTAAACCTCAATCTTAAAATGAACCAAACTGGTTTTGATTGTAGCTGAATCTATTTGACTTCAATTGCTAGGATGCCGAGGATATTTATGGAAATTGAATATTCAGATAAGAAAAACACTCATCCTGATATCTTGATATCCCTGCCGAGGAACCATACTGTTGATCTATGCGGATCGAAACATATTCTATGGTTTTTTCCAGAAGTTGTGACTGCGAAGCAACAGGATACTTTAGAAAAACATTAATGCCAACCGGTGATAAGGAAAATTTAAATGATGCTACCAATTGATCCTGATTTGGATACATCCTGGTTAAACTCTCAAATAAAGGAAGCAAAATTCCTGAAGCGATTTTTTTAGATAGCACGGCAGTTGGGCATTCAATTTCCGGGGCTACGAAGTCTGAAGACCTGATTTTTCGCATTCGCACGCGCAGCTCCATCTGGGCAACTTCTTGCTGAATTGTTCGAGGCGCAGTAAAATCACTGCGGTTAGTCAGATACCTCAGGGTATCGGCAATTCCAATTAACATTTCCCGTGAGTTATGATCATGTTGTGGAGTTTGACTCAACAGATAATTTAGTGATCCATACAAAAAGTGTCCGTCCGCAATAACGTTGAAAATTTCTGAATTGCCGTAATGGTGCCTACCTCTTGCCTTATCGGTTAACTCTTGATTGAATTTAAATTCCAGCAATTTATACCGCTGTTCGCGTTCATCAAAGAATCTACTTAAATAAAAGTAGGCGAACGCATTGAAAATATAAAAACTAAACCGGTAGAGGTAGCCGCATGCATCCCTAACGCTCAGACCCCCATCACTCCACTTGGTGTGGTAAAAGTAATCCAATAAATAATCTAGCGAATATTTGGATAAAACATACAGGCCCAAAACGCCTAATAATGCCATCGGGATCTTGTAGATGGATATATATATATTCCGTGCAGCCCAGGGGAGTGCAACACGGCAAAGAAAATAGAAGAAGGCGATATTAACTGCATAATGAAACAATGAAAGAAAAAACGGTGGAGTTTCTTCTAAAAATCCGAGCGCTAAAAGCTGATCAAACAGGATATATATAATCCAGTAAACATAATGCCAAAAAAACTGGGGCAACTTTTTAGCAAGAAGGTTATGTTTCATAATAAATGTATTTAAATCCACTATCAAGGCAACTCATCCCAAATACTAAAAACGCCATTCTTAGCTATCTAGGTTGCCGGCATGATACCAAAAATCAAGCTCAAGGTAAAGACAGTCTTTATCTTCAGACCGCCACTGAATGTGAAAATTATTGCCTCCACAGGTCCTACCGTAACGACTTCATCTGTTCTGACGCATTAATTGTTTAGCCAGTCCTTAGGGACTGGTTGCTCATCTTTCTGGATACATAACCCATAAAACGCTCGCGATAAGCAGGGCCAATAACAACCGTCAGCGAAAAGAGATGAATCTGGTTGCCATTAATCTCTCTAACGGTATCCAGATTGATCATCTCACTTCTGCTTACCCGCATAAAACGCAAATCCCCATCGAACAACCTTTCTACATGGTCAAGGGTCGCACGTATTTTATAGCTCTGCTGATTGGTAAAAATCTCGAGATAATTGCTTCCTTTTAAAGACCTTACCAGTTGAATGGAGTCGATTTGTACTCTTGATATTTTCCCTTTGACCTCTATTGGAAGATAAAGGCTATCATCTGCAAACTGTTCACTCTTTTGAGGAATCTCGCTTTGTTTAGATAAAATTCTGATTATGGTGCTGTTGAAATCTAACTGTGAAATTGGTTTCAGTAGATAGGCATCTGCATTAACGGTATAACCTTCAACTGCGTACTGATCATAAGCTGTGGTAAAAACCAGATATCTGAACTTATCTCGTAATTGCCGGGCAAGATCCATTCCGGATATACCAGGCATCTGAACATCAAAAAAAGCAATATCGATGTGATCCGCATAGCTAATGTCTGCCATTGCTCTTAAAGAATCAAAATACCATTTATAAAGATATAGTTTGGGATGATCCCTGACCAATTGATGAATTAATTTGCCTTCCGCGATTTCATCATCAACAACTACACACCTGAGCATTTTCTCCATATCTGTTAATTTAGGAAGGCCATAAATTAAACAATTTGGGAATATCACCAAAGTTTGTATATCATTAATTTACATTCCGAACCTTTTTTAACATTGTTATGAAATTTAGCGTTCACAAAACAGCAATTCCCATTCACAATACAACTGATTCATCCCAATAGGCAATATTGGTTTGCTTTTTTTTATTATTTCATGCAAAAAAATTGCGAAATCAAGTTAAAGTCGAGATTATTCAGCTGAATCCCGGCTGTCAAATTCTGGCAGCTGGTAATACCATTTTCCTGAAATCCTTTTGGCAGGGATCAAATTATTTTTCTTTAATCTATAGAGTGAGCTGTCGCTAATTTTGAGCAACTGTTTTATGTCAGCGCTATCTAGCCATTGTGATTTAATTGGGGGTATGCTGCTATTGCGCTCATCTACCTTTGAAAGGATTTGAACGAGCAGGTTCGTTAATTCGTCAAGTCTGTTGAGGAGTTCTTGGTACATAAACGATGAGTTTAAGGTGAAGTGGAAAAGGTATGATCCGGCCGTACAACAAAGTTCCGCAGTTTCTTTAAAGAAAAAATTCACTTACCAAAAAAGGAACACCGATGGAGATCAAAATTTTTAAAGAGTACTTAAGTGGCCTCGCACAGCTTTCCCAGCAAAGCGAAACAAACCTGTTTTCCAGAATGAAAACACTACACCTGGATAAAGGTGCACAGATACTTTTTCCAGGTGAAATGTGTAGAAATCTATACTTTATCACTGAAGGCTTTTTCAGGATTTATTCCTATGCCAGCGGGCAGGATATAACAGTAGAATTCTTCGGTCCGGGAAGCCTGATGACCTCACTGGAAAGTTTCTATAACAGGAGGCGCGGGAATGAGGGAATTGTATGTGAGCAGCCTGGAAAGCTACTACAATTCAATTATTATGACTGGCGGGCACTGGAAGATCAATCCCCTGATTTTTTATTTCTTTCCAATGCAATTCTTAAGCAAAATCTTCTTAGAAAAAACCAGGAGGTTTCCCAATTACGAGGGGGATCATCGAAGCAGAATTTTTTAGAACTACAACGCAGATTTCCGCAAATAAACCGTTTGGTCAGCCAAAAACACATCGCCTCCTATCTGGGGATTTCTGAACCCACTATGAGTGGTATTTTAAAGGATTTACTTTTTCAACGGAATTATTAGACCCGGTTTTTCTTTGATTGTCGATGTGCCAGTTTCCTTGTTCTCGAAGAACTTTGGTCAAACAAGGAGGATTTTATTATGCCATCCCACAATCAAAAGCTACAAGATATACTTTTCCTGGTCAAGCAAAAACGTTTATTAAATGCCCCGCATGCCGCTATGATGCTGGGCTGCAGCGAACGAACAATAAAATCCTATTTAAAGCGGCTAAGGGCCTCCGGGTATCACATATCATATCAAAAATCTCTTGGACGCTACCACCTCGATCAAGAATGAAAGGTCTAAAACTGGCCGATCGGATGTTAAAATAAATCAATATGAATAGTTCTGCTACAAAATCTTCAAAAAAATTTAGCCTGCCTGGATGGATCCATGGGGCAGGTTACAAAAGCATGCTGTGGCAAAAAGGACAACTAATAAAAAGGATTTTAGTGCTATCATCCATTTACACAGACAAAAAATTTATATCCCTGTTAAGCTGTGCAAATTGTCTGAGCGTTCACGACCGGAAACATAGCTGCTTCACGGGGTACCCGGACGGAACCGCTTCCGCCCGGGAAAGGGATGACTATATAAATAAAATAATACGTCTCCGGCACATACTCCGCCTCAGGATAATCAAATTATTAATCACTTCTCAATTAAAAACAATGAATAAAAATTTCAAAATAAAAAGTATCACTGCAGCAGTGGTGCTTTCATTAACCACCATCGTAGGCTTTAGTGCATTTACAGTAAATCACCAGTCCAGTAAGAATGCTCGGGTTGATTACTACTGGTACGATCCGCAAAGCGGGACCTTGCTTTCTGAAACGCCAAGCGCGGTATCACCGAATGATTGTTTACAAGAGGGACCGATTGAATGTGCCAGGGGATTTTTGCAGCAAACCGATCAGCCGCAAACCGACACACCAGATCATATCGAATATAAAATGAACCCTTAGATTCGATAAACACTTATGCCCTGGAAGCAGGATAACTTCTTCCAGGGCATTACTTTTCTCAATTCATTCTCCATAAAGAACAAGATAGGAAAGTGTTCTTTGTTCCTCTACAAACTCAATTCCATATTTTTTAAGCTGTTTGCGTACGTTATCCAGGTCATTGATCTTTCCTTTAAGGGAAATGTCAAAAGTGCCGTCATAATCTGCCTCGTTTAAAACCGGAAGACCATACTTTCTCCCAGGGTAACCTACAGTGGAATTAAAAAATTCCCGCATAGAGACATGCTCCAATTGATAATCAGTATCGTCATCCACTTTGAAATGAATTATACGTTTGGTCTTTTCAGATTTAAGTTTACTTCTATCCACCAATTTTAATACAAGTACCGGTGAGGTGCGCTCTTCAATTTTTGCGGATAGAGAGAAAAATCTTTTCATATCCATGAGCATGGATTCCTTGATTTCCTGTTCACTTGCGTTTTGGTGATAAAGCGCATAACAGTAGGAATGTTCCATCGACCATTCTTTGCTCATTTTATCCGGAAACTTATATTCTTTTGCCTTTCCTTCCAGCACAACCCTTCGCCAGTCAGAGAAAGTATTTTTTTTATCCTGCATTGCTGCGATCAAAATGGTAAGCGGATTGCAGTTTCTAGCCTCATAACCAATAAGTTTAAGGTTTATTGAGTCCCGCGTGTAACCGCTGGATGAACCAATGGCTTCTATACGCCTGGTTACAATAGAGGTATACAAGGGCTGCACAGAGGTTTTATTTAACTGTTTCCATATTGACTGATTTCGAGAAAAATCTGTTATTCCCTTGCCCATAGTGACAGGGCGCTTCTGGAAATATTGCTTTATATTTTCACGGTTGCTGCTTTCCCCGTCAGTTGCATAAAGATAAGTCCCATTTTCATCAATCCAGATGTGGGTGGGTACCACCTGAAAAGGAAATAGTTTTTTTAGCTGCTTATCTGCTACGACCATGGGCAGGGTATTTTTTTTAAAGATGTCGGATGTCTTCTTTAAAGCTTCTACTTTCTCAGCACCGTCAGATGTTACCATGATCACTTCAAGCTGGTCTTTAAATTCATTTTGCAGGGCTTGCATTTTAGGAATAGCGGCAATGCATGGCACGCAGCCGGTTGTAAAAAAATCTATGATGATAAATTTATTCTTTTTTTCCTGGAAGTCAAAGGTATTTGTTGACCCATAGATTTCAAGCGGGGTGACTTCGGGCATTTTGTTGCCAGTTTGCAAAGGAGTTAAATCCTGGGAAAAAAGGTTGATTGAAAGCAGCAAAGAGGCAAGCAGAGTTGTGATATTTTTCATTTTGATTGTGTTTATAATTAATTGTAACCTGGATTTTGGGTTAAGAGCGGGTTGCGGATTAGTTCGTTGAATGGGATTGGGTAAAGACTATAAGCGGAAAGCCAGGTTGACTTTATCTCCCTCATAACCAGATCGATCGTACCTGTTCTTTTTAGATCTAGCCACCGGTGTCCCATTTCGCAGAAAAATTCCTTTTGCCGCTCGATGAGGATCAGCTTAATTAATTCCTCTTTTGAAATGTCTGGTGACTGTACAGATGCCAACGGAGTTCCTGCGCGCTTTCTGATTAAATCTAAGTCAGTTATTGCTGAGGATAAATTGCCAAGTTGCGCCGCGGCTTCAGCCCGAATAAGTAGTATCTCGGCATAACGCAAAAACATATAGTATTCACTAATGGATGATCCATTTTTAACTTTATATTTATAAGGATAGCTGTAGCTCACATTTGATACTACAGTAGAATTTACCCAAAGCGTTCGCCGCTGGTCACCGGCAGTAAATAAATTAAGTAAGCTAGCGCTTATCCGGTATTGCGGGACGGATCCGCTGGCAGGGATAAAGGTGTTACCATCCCAGGTATTTATAGTTGTTGCAGTGATTGCGCCGGTTGGAAGCAACTGAAAAATAGCCTCATTACTTCCTGCTAAAAATACATTGTTTAAATTACTGACAAGGGAATATTGATTAGAAGCGATGAGCTCGTTAGATGCCTGATAAGCATCATCCCATTTTTCAAGGTACAGATAAACTCTTGAAAGCAGCGCAGTCGCAGCCCATTTATTCACCCGCACGCGTCCGGTGGATGCATATGTAGCGGACAAGGTATTTTTCGCATCCAGTAAATCCGATAAGATCTGTGCATACAATTCTTCTTTTGAAGAGCGTCCAACAGCTGAGCTTTGTTTATATTCAATAGTGGTGATCAGTGGTACGGGCCCGAAAAGGTTATAAAGATAAAAATGATAAAACGCCCTGATAAACTTTGCCTCGCCGGTGAGCTGGACTTTAACGGCTGCAGAAACAGACCCACTGCTTTCCAGGCCCTGAATAACGCTATTGGCTTGAAAAATTAGATTATATGCTTTATTCCAGATGTAAGTGCTCAGCAGACTATTGCTGCTGGTCAAGGCATTATTGCTAAATTCATCATATACCGCAATAGAAGAGGTTCGTGATATCTCCCCTGCTGAGAGTGAAGGATATAAAGAGAGTCCAAAATTTCCTACTGCACCATTTAAATTGGTCATGTCCTGATAAAGGCCTAATACTGCCGAAGTTGCTGTTGCGTCATCAAGAAAAACTTCCTGCGCGATTATGCGGTCTTTGGGCGCGGATACCTCAACAATTTTCTCGCAGGATGAGGCAAAAAGCAGGGTGAACAATAGCCCGCTAAGGATGAGATTTTTTATGTGATTTTTCATGCTAAAATGTGGTTTGAATTCCGAAGGTTATGTTTTTTAATGGACCGGTTTTGAGTAGCGTTTGCGTTTCGGGATCGGCATATTGATATCCGGTAATCAAGAATAAATTCTGCGCATTCGCATATACCCTCACCCGGTCTACCCCTATTTTACCGGTTAACTTTTTAGAGAGTTCATATCCCATTGCTACGTTTTTTAACCGAACATAGGATGCATCACCTATTTTAAAGTTAGAACCGTATAAGCGGATGTTGTTGATTGCGGTATAAGCGGCAGATCCAACTGTGCTAGTATACCTGGGCAGCGTTGATTCAGGATTTGAGGCTGTCCATCTGTCTAAAGCCAATACAGGTTGATTAAACATTGTTCCAGGATATGTGGCGTTGCTAAACATATTGCCCATTACCGTAGTCCCTAACTGCTTTTTAAACTCAAATAAGAAACTTAAACTAAAATTACCATAGCTAAATTCATTCGATAATCCGCCATAAAATTTGGGGTCTAAATTTCCCAGGTTTGCATTTTTATCCGTGGCATAAACCGGGCTTGTAGTCAAAGTTCCATCTACCTTTTTAAATTGGGGAATGCCTGTAGAAGGATTAATTCCAGCATAATCAAATCCATAAAGTATGCTAATGGGCTGACCGATTATTAAATAATTATAGCTTGATGTGGTTAAATTTTCAAATTGGATCAACTTATTTTTAGGAATGGAAAAATTAACTGAGCTTGTCCATTTGAACTTACCCGATGAAACATTTGTACTTCCGACTTCTATTTCTACTCCGCTATTTTGAACGGTTGCCGGAAAATTTGCAATAATGGAAGTTGCGCCAGTTTGAGCAGGAAGCGCAAAACTCAAGAGCTGATTGCTGCTTCTGTTGTTATAATATGCAGTATTAACAGTAACTCTGTTATTAAAGAGTGCCAGTTCTAAGGCCACCTCAAACTTTTTATTTTTCTCCCAAACATAATCCGCATTTGGAAGCCCGGTTGGGTATAATCCAAATACACCTTGAAAAGCAGTGGTTTTAGCACTATAGGTGTTCAGGTATGCATAGTCTCCGATTTTATCGTTACCAGTCAAACCAAAACTTGCCCGAAGTTTTCCAAAGCTTAAAAATGGAATTAGATCTCCCAAGGCTTCTTTTGAAGTGAAGATGTACGCCGCACCTAATGAACCAAAATTTGAAAATCTCCTGTTAGGCCCAAATCTTGATGATCCGTCTCTTCTTGCTGTGAGGTTTAAAATATAGGTATCCTTATAATTAATATTTATCCTACTAAACAGCGCAGCGTACTTATAATCTGCAGAAGAAGCGGAAACTGTGCTGGTTGCAGCTGAGGGAGATCCCAAAAGCAAATCATTAGTATAGCCCGTTGCAATTATTGAACTGGATTTATTGCTGTTTACCTGATAGGTTCCCCCTAATAAAATATTAAACTGTACTTCCCCAAAGGATTTACTGTAATCCAGTTGAGGCTCAAGGATTACCGAACTATAGCTGGCATCTGAAAATGCTGAAGAACCGGTCGGATTGGTGGATGGATCTAGTGAGCGGATTGGGATCCGGCTATCTTCGGTACTTTGGAGCAAATTATATCCTGCGCTTGCTTTAAACCTCAGGGCTTCTGAAATCTTATAGCCCGCTTGTAGATTAGAAACTAAGTTACTGGTGGTGCCTTTAAAAACCCGCTCTAAAAATGCCAACGGATTGGTAAAGCTGTATCCATTTGAAGACCAGTTCAGCTTCCCATCTTCGGTATATAAAATCGGCAGATTGGGCGGTAAATTTAAATAAGCGGCCAAATCGGTTGAAGTCAGGTTATTGCTGGTTGCTGTAAAGTTTCCCGAAAAATTTAAGTCAAACTTTTTATTGCCTGAGGTATGTCCTAAATTAAATAACACAGATCCTCTATTGTTTCCAAAATCACCGGGAATAACTGCGCCTTGTCTGTTATATGATCCGCTAAGTAAAAACTGCGTATCGTTATTCCCCCCAGAAACGGATAAGTTGGCATTGGAGGTTTGTGCAGTTTTATCCATTAAAAGTTCTTTGAAGTTGGTGTAGCGCGTAGTGTCCCAAACTAGAATATCATAAGCATTTGCCGTCGTCATTGCTACGTTATCATTTCTGAATGCTTCTTTACGCATCGATAGATACTGGCTGGTATTGAGCCAGTCGCTAGACCTTGTGATTCGGCTTAATCCGTAGTTAAAATTTGCATCAATTTTAGTTTTGCCTGCCTTTCCTTTTTTAGTGCGAATGAGAATTACACCGTTTGAACCTCTACTTCCATAAATAGCTGTCGCATCGGCATCTTTTAAAATGTCGATTTGTTCGATGTCATCGGGATTTATGCTGTTGAAGGGGCTTATCGATCCCGCAGCATTCCGACCTACGACACTTAAATCACTATTATTAGCAGCAAAAGGAATCCCATCGACAATAAATAATGGATCATTTGAAATCGTAGAGCTAATGGATGTCCGTCCTCGCAATTGAACTTTTACATTCGCCCCTGGAAGTCCTCCAGTCGAGGTTACGATTAGTCCCGGCACTTTGCCATACATGGTTTCCAGCGGATTTGAAACAGGCTGCTTTGAAATATCAGCGGACGAAATTGTAGCATAAGATCCTGTGTTTAGTTTCTTGGTGGTCGTACCATAGGCAATCACAACAACATCGTCTAATGAACCGCTAGATTCCTCAAGAGATATATCAAAGAAAGTTTTTGGTCCGTAGGCTATAGTAACTGATTTATAGCCAACGCTAGACACTATAAATTCACCAATCGGGTTAGATGTAATAACTTTGAACCTTCCGTCGTTGTCGGTAATGGTTTTGTGATTATTATCGCCATTAATGACAATAGTAGATCCAGAAATCGCTTGACCATTCGTGTTGGTTACACGTCCCGATAGTTGAGTCTGAATGGGCTGTGAATGTGCATAAAAGTTAAGGCATAGCTCCGCCAGCAGAATAAATTGTAATATTTTTTTCATGATGTTAGTTTGTTGGGTAAAAGAAAACTGATCGGGGGGGGAATTAAGACCGGTTATTATGAAGAAATATTAGAAATTCCTGTCTTAATTGAATTGCTTAAACTGGATTTTTAGGCTTTAGCGCGTAAAGCCTATCAAATAAAAATTGTTTGTACAGGCTCATTATATAAGTTCGAAGGAATCTAAAAATCAATATAAACCAGCCCTTCCTGCATAACCAAATGCAGGCATGATTTACCATACTTGGAATTAGGGAAAAAGATTACTACCTTGGAATTGCGAAAAACCATGTATTGCACTTTTGCCTAATCCGCATTAAAGGGCTGGTACCAAGCTAAATTATATCTAAAGAGGCATTGTCCGCTCTCAACAAAAAAGCCTCTGCTGATTTGATATATTTAAACTTGGAATTCTATTAGCTCGCATTACGAGGGAGAACAAATAATGTTCTTAAATAATAGCTGTAAGGAACAATTACGGATCACTTCCTGGAGGTGAATCATTCTGATGGCGCTTAATTTTTTCGTTTTCATAAACGGTTAATTTTATGTGAAACGATGCGCACTCAATAAAAGCATTAGGAAACCAATAGGGCGAATTCCATTGCTTTTGAGACTGGTACCGCTAAGAACCATCTAAGCATAAGCTTAGTTCCACAAAAGACTAACATGAAATTCGCCCTATTGAATAAGATATCACGAAGATAGCAAAATTCAATAGATAGGCGAACTCACGATCAGCTCATGTGGGAATTAGCGGTTTCGTCTCATGAGGACATCGTAAAAGTAAGGTCAACCCAAACTCTATTTGTCGCAAATAAATATATATACCAAACTTAAAGAAAGTTTGCATTAAACGCAAATTTTTTTACAAATTTTATATTTTGAGTAAAAGTATTGACAAGCCGCTAAATAAGATTAAACTAATTTCTAAAGAACTGGGTGTATCATCAAGATTAATTTCTTTGTGGGTAGATGTTGATTATACAACTGTAAGCAGATGGAGCTCAAATATGTATCAGCCAAATGATGAAAATTTAACAAAGGTTGGTGAATTGCTTCAAAGGGATAATCGAGATTTGTTGGATTCTCAAGGGCGTAAAGACACTGGACTTGCTATAGCACTTGAAAAAGAACTAAAACGTCTGATAAAAGTTGAAAACATTCCTTATGAAGTTGAAAAATTTGATGACAAAAAAGGTAAGATTGTTAAAGTCAATAATCCGGAGTTGATTAAAAAATTGAAAGTTTTCGCAAATAGTTACAGCAAGAAAAAATAATTACTTGGTAATATATATAACTTCCAGGATTAGTCAATCTAGAATTGTATAATTTTTTTGTATCTAAGATTTGGGTTCGATTCTCGTCGGGACCACTTCCTTAGATTTAAACCAGAACATTGTCGCGCAAATCGTTGATTTTCAAGGCTTTGTTTTGGTTTTTATAACACATTAAGACTCGTTTTCGACCATTTTGAATGGTTAATTTGGTGAGTCGAAAATTGACTGTTTTTTGTAAAACACTGTAGGTCAGTAGATTGATTGAGATATCAAAACCAGAATTATTCCGAAATGTTCGGGTGCTGGATAATTTTGTAAGATATTGATTTACAACTCATTCGACTGACGAACATCTTGATGACTCACTGGCTCAAATGTACATTTGTTCAATTTTAAATGTATCATTATGAGTTACAACTTTCATCTTTTATTCTATCTGAAAAGACCAAAAAATTTTATCAAGGGTGAGATGATGCCCATCTATTTACGGATTACCGTGAAAGGAAAACATTCGGAATATTCTGTCGGCAGGGAAATTGTTCCCAGCTTCTGGTCGCCGCTTAAAGGAAAAGGAACTGGCCTGCGCGAGGAGATCCGGGAACTTAATGATTATCTGGACACGCTGGCCTCAAAAGTTCGAAGATTTCATACCTCTCTTGTGGAGAAGGAAGATGAGGTGACAGCGGTGATCTTACGGGATCATCTTACCGGTAAGAATACATCTAAACATAGCCTGCTGAGAGTTTATCAGAAGCACAATGACAATATGGAAAAACTGATTGGTAAAGGATACAGTTATAGCACGTTTCAAACCTATCAAAGTTCCATCAGACATGTTAAACAATTTCTTCAGCTCAAATATGAGGTTCAGGACATTAACGTCAAAAAGGTCGATTTTAAATTTATCACCGATTATGAGCTATTTCCTAGGATAGATCGAGGAAATAATGCAATGTCTGCCCGGAAATATATTGTTCACCTGAAAAAAATCATGCTGTATTGCCTGGGTGTGGGGTGGATTGTTGGTAATCCATTTTTAAATTATCGCAATACTGCGAAAGCTAAGGCAAGGACTTTTCTAAATATGGAAGAGTTAGATAGGATCAAAAATAGGGAATTTCCACTTGAGCGCTTAAACATCGTTCGAGACATTTTTATATTCAGTTGCTACACCGGCCTTTCTTATATAGATGTGAAGCAGCTTCGCCCGGATCAGATTACGAGAGGCGATGACGGTAATTTATGGATATTCATCAAAAGGCAGAAAACGGAAACACCCTGTCACATCCCTCTGTTGGATGAGGCGAAAGTAATTCTTGACAGGTATAAAAATCACAGGATATGCAGATGGAGAAAAGTGGCATTGCCAGTGCTCACTAATCAACGCATGAATGGTTACCTGAAAGAAATCGCCGATCTTTGTACCATCACTAAGGTGCTTACGTATCATCTTGCCAGGCACACTTTTGCAACCACTATTACGCTTTCAAATGGTGTTCCGATTGAGACTGTATCCCAGATGCTTGGGCACAATAGCCTGAAAACAACTCAACATTATGCGAAGGTGATCGATACGAAAGTTAGTACTGAGATGTCTGCATTACAGGAGAAACTTCTGGAACGAAATAAGGAAGAAGAAGATACTGGTGATATGAAAGTTATGAAGCTATTTAGATAAATGGCTTTCAATGTAAACGGAAATCGGTTAATTTGTCTTGTCAATCTTAATCTAATTGCCAGTATTTGTATTAACACTAGGCAGATAATTTTCACACAAAGGTTTAAAAAATAAATAATTATGATACTAATAGTATTACTTTTTATGTTTTTTTAAACTAATACTGAGATGTCTGCATCATAGGAGAAACTTCTGGAAAGGAATAAAGAGGGTGATGTGAAAGTTATGAAGCTTTTAGATAAATTGTTAGCTATGTAGCAGTTATAGCGTTTGAAGACTGAAGCAATGTTATTTAGATTCCTCATTCATCTTAGTTGGGTAATATCATTAAAATATAGTTTATGGTGTAGCCTTACTAGGGAACATTTTATCCGTCAATGATGGGCCGTGACTTATCGGTTACATCATTTCATTTTTCTTTATTGCGCCAAAAAAGGGAGTACAAAGTGTCACAAATATTTCATGAATTTGTGACAAAATAATTCATTTTAATATAATGTATTCAGCAAACAATCAGATAGTTAATGAGATAATAAAAAATAAATCGTTCTTGACATTTTTATTTTCAGTTGCTATACCGGCCTTTCTTATATAGATGTGAAGCAGCTTCGCCCGGATCAGATTACAAAAGGTGATGACGGTAATTTATGGATATTCATCAAACGGCAGAAAACGGAAACAACCTGTCACATTCCTCTGTTGGATGAGGCGAAAATAATTCTTGACAGGTATAAAAATCACAGGATATGCCGATGGAGAAAAGTGGCGTTGCCAGTGCTCACTAATCAACGCATGAATGGTTACCTGAAAGAAATCGCCGATCTTTGTACAATTACTAAAGTACTCACCTATCATCTTGTCAGGCATACCTTTGCAACCACTATTACGCTTTCAAATGGTGTTCCGATTGAAACGGTATCTCAATGCTTGGACATAACAGCTTAAAAACAACGCAGCACTATGTGAAGGTTATCGATACGAAAGTTAGTACTGAGATGTCTGCATTGCAGGAGAAACTGTTGGATCGAAATAAGGAAGAAGAAGTGGATGCTGGCGACATGAAAGTGATGAAACTCTTTAGATAGATTGCTGGCGATGTAAACAGAAATCGGTTGTAATTTGTCTTGGCAATCTTAATTTAATTGTTTGTTATTTCAATTATTTCTTTTGTGTTTGATTGAAATAACAAACAGACTAAGTCAATTTGAAGATGTTGTATTATAACTGACCGACATCAATGTCGGTCAGTTTGATCAAGATATTGATAACGATTTAGTTATGGTGTGCTACATTGTTTAAGGCCAGCTTAGTTTGTATATGGCTTATGTAACTAGTATAAACGTATATGTTTAATTTATTGAAAAAATATAAACATATATATTTAAAATAATTTTACAAAAATTCTTGCTTCAAATAACCGGGCAAGTGCTTGGTTTTTTCAAAAACTCTTGTTCACCCAGTATAGCTGTGAATAGCATTGATAGCTTATCAGTATACCAAATATTATCGTAACCATTAAAATCACTGGTTTCACTGACTTTAACATATTCATTACTGAATCAGTTATTGAGAGACTTTTTTTCTGTTTTTAATAACCTGATCTCAGTTAAAAAGTGAGCAATAAGTAGAAAAGAAAATAAATTGTTTAAAAGCGGGATTAACCGTATAATTCTTTCTAAAATTTCAGGTTGTGCAGATGAGGTCCGAAAAACCTGTGCCAGCATAATAATACCAGATATAATTGCATATAAGCCTGTTGCTTTTAACCAGGATACTTTGTCCCCGGAAAGCATAAGACTTATTGCGTATGAATAACAGTGCACAAAAAACAATTCCTAATCTCACTCTTATTAAAGTATCAATATCGCATTACACAAGCTCAATTGTTTGTTCATTTTTTTTTATTGTTCACTGTTTTGTGAACACAAGGATAATTTGAACAACATATGCAGAACTATACGGGGACATATATTAATTTGGATAAATTAACTAACATATTTAACGTTATAAAAGATTTTTTATTGTTACCATTTTAGATATATTTGTAACAATTTGAAATCAACTCATCGCGATATTCTGGCAATTCTAGATCAATGTGATCGTGGTAAAATTCTTTTTCCCGTGGATTTTCGCGGACTTGGATCGGTGACTGCTATTAAAATGAGTCTTAGTCGTATGGCTGCAAATGGTAATTTGATTCGGTTAGCGCAGGGTATCTACATGAAACCCCAACGTTCCAGAAAAAATGTTGATTTGGCTTTTTTAGAATCGATTGCCCAGGCGATTGCCAAAAAGCATTGTGTCAGAATTAAAGCCACAGGAAACCTGGCGGCGTACAAACTTGGTTTAACAGCCAAAATGCCTTCAGATTTGACCTATGTTACCGATGGAGAGCCCCGTGACGTTCAAATTGAGGGCCACAGAATCATTTTTCGTTCCACTACGCCAAAAAAACTCCAAATGAAAGGTACAGTCAGCAGCTTGCTAATCCAGTTGATGGAGGAATTGGGAAAAGGTGCCATAGATGCGGACATGATGAATAAAATGATCGGATTACTGAATAAGGAAGATCAAAATAAATTAATGCATGATATGGCGTTGGCTTCGGCCTGGGTATATGGTGTTTGGTATAAATCAACTAAAGCGTCTTTAAAGATTGAAGACGATAAAATAAATAATTAAGGATATGAGTATACAACTTGAACTAAATTACATTGGCCAAAGTTTTGGCGACTCCCAAACGCAGGAGATTGATGAGAGTTCTTTATGGAGCCGTGTCAAAGAATTGCTGAAGTACTTTCCGCGGGAAACTTCAGAGCTGATGCCACGTTTATTGTGGGGTTCGCCCTACCAGTTGTATACCCCTGCTTTCTGGAAATTGCAATACTTAATTAATGCTTTTGAGGATAGTAGCAATATTCACAGGATTAGTGAGTGTATTTTTGATGAGATCGTGTTATGTATTCTTGGCGGTTATGGAATCCCCTCGGAAATGGGTATGCTTGCCTATGAGCGGCTAAAAGCCCGGGGGTTGGTCAATAAAAATGCAAGACACGATCAGCTGCTCCTGGCTTTAACTGAGCCTTTTGAACTTGAAAATAGGAAATTAGTTAGGTATCGTTTTTCTGCGCAGAAAGCGCACTATATTCACTCGTTTTTAGCTAGAGCAGATCTTGATCAGATTCCCGAGCAGGATGATCTGTTATTGAGAGACTGGTTGACTACAGTGAAAGGTATTGGGCCGAAAACTGCTTCTTGGATTACGCGTAATTGGATGAGAAGTGAGCGGGTTGCCATTCTTGATATTCATTTGCTAAGAGCAGGTATAATCACTGGTTTCTTCGACCCTGTCTACAACATCGAAACCGAGTATTACCTATTGGAAGCTAAATATTTGACTTTTTGTAGTTTACTGGAAGTTAAACCTTCAGATATGGATGCGATAATTTGGAGTTATATGAAAAAAAACAATAAATTGGCAATAAATATATTATCTTCAATAACCTAACCAAATAAACTATGTCAGGAAGTTCAGGCGGCTTTTCTTTTTCAAGCAGCTCTACGCCAAAAGAATGTGGCACTTTACAGTTAAAAATACATTTGGCCTCCCCGGTGGCAGATGTGCTCGATATATTATCTCCGGGAGACATTTTATCGTTATCGCTGAGAAATCCTACTGGGCCGGTTATTGCCAGTACTTTAGGTGGAGAATTGGCCGGAGCGATCCTTACAACTGATCCTGGCTTCTTAATTAGTTGCATCACCCAGGGATATATCTATCATGCAAGAGTACTGTCTCTTGCAGGTGGGGATTGTCAGGTTTCTATATACTGTACTAACCCATGATAGCGGTTGTCGGCGGTACCTATAATGAAAAGTGTTTTCATCCTGATGTAGAGCTCCGTTTTGGTTCGGGACTACGGGCATGCTACTCGATCCGTTCTCTTGACAAGGATGTTGCTGTGGAATTTCACACTTTTTCGAACGAGGAAAATGAACTGCATTTAAAGAATTTTGAGTCTATTTTTGATGTTAAAACATTCGCTTACCCCTCAGAAAATTCGGTTGGTTTTTATTATGATCATCCTTTGCGCATTCCGGTGATCTCTCCACGGCCGGATCTAATTATCAAGCCTGCGGATTTGGTTATGCAACAGGACCACGTGCTGTATTACGGATTTTTAGAAGGGAATGCACAGGTAACTGGAAAAATGGTGGTCTATGATCCCCAGTCTCCTGTTAAACCAATTCCATTCAAACAGACCCAGTCAACAGCAGACCATCTTGCTGTCGTAATTAATATCAAGGAAGCTGCAATTATTGCTAGTAGCAAAAACGTGGATGAGATCCGAAATTACTTTTTTAATGAAGATGGCGCGGAAGTACTAGTGATTAAAATGGGGGCTAAGGGTGCAATGGTGTTCACTGCAGCGGGAGATTCCGGTGTGATTCCTGTGTATAAAACCAATAGCGTCTATCCAATCGGTTCCGGAGATGTGTTTGCAGCCATTTTTGCCTACTACTGGATGGAGGGAAAGATCGGGGCGCTCGCTGCTGCTGAAAAAGCCTCCTTTTTTACTGCGATCTATTGCAATACGAGGAATTATCGTTTTACTTCAGAGAAAAATAAAGAGGAAATTTTGCCACTAAACATTAAAGAATTCCCAACTGGACAAGTTTATCTGGCCGGTCCTTTTTTTAACTATGCCCAAAAATGGGTAGTAAATGAAATATTTGATTGTCTGATAGGAACCGGTATTAAGGTTTTTTCGCCATGGCATCACGTAGGAGTTGGGGAACCTGACAGCAATGTAGCTCGAGATGATATCGATGGGCTTGAAAAATGCCAGGTTGTTTTCGCTATTGTAGATGGGCTTGACTCAGGGACGCTTTTTGAAATTGGCTATGCTAATAAAAAGGGAATTCCAGTAATTGCCTATGTAGAAAATGAGAAGGATACTGACCTGACGATGTTAATAGGTACTGGCTGTATAATTGAAAGTGATATGACAACAGCGATTTATAAATGTTTATGGCTGCTCGCTGAAAATGAGTAAGGCCATACTATTATCCGGAGGAATTGATTCTATTGCTTTGGCTTATCTACATCGCCCCGCCATAGCACTGACGATAAACTATGGACAAACACCGGCAGATACTGAAATAAGAGTAAGCCGAAAGATTGCTGAACAGTTGCAGATCGAGCATCACGTATTAAGTGTGGATTGCAGTGCCTTGGGTAGCGGGGACTTGATTAACCGTGAAGCCATCGCCTCCTCTCCTTCATCAGAGTGGTGGCCTTTCAGAAATCAGCTTTTGGTGACGCTTGCTGCTATGAAAGCATTGTCGTTGGGCATCACAGAACTGATGACTGCATCTGTTAAATCTGATGGGTTTCATAAAGATGGAACGCCGGAATTTTACTTATTGTTTGATCAGCTGATGAGCTATCAGGAAGGGAATTTAAGAGTCACTGCACCTGCGATAACACTGACCTCTGCCGAATTGGTGCAACAATCCGGTGTTCCTAAGGAATTATTAAACTGGGCACATTCTTGTCACAAATCAAATATCCCCTGCGGGGAATGCAGGGGTTGTAATAAGTACAGAGAGGTAATGTATCAAATTAGTAATTTGTAAGATGGCAAATCCAGCGCCGAAAGAGGCAGAAGACACGGTTGCGGCATTTCTCTTCCCGAGTAAAAATAGGATTTTTTTGCCACGTCCGATGGAACCGCCAAATGTTAACTATTTTGACCTTGTTTTAAATAGGGTTTCAAATCGAGATTTCGGCAAGTTGTCCCTCGAGGATATAGGAAAGCTATTGTGGTACAGTGCAAGAGTACTTTCTACATTTGCACAGGATAATGGCTATATATTATCTCATCGACCTAGTCCTTCTGCTGGAGCTAGGCATCCATTGGAAATACTTGTTTGCAGAGATGCCGCTTTACCATCCATTGAATATTATAATCCTTTTGACCACACCCTCAATGAAATTGATTTAATGCCGAATGAGATAAACCGGTTTGTCTCACATATTGATTCATGTCTTCCAATAGGTCAAGGCACAGCTTTATGGTTTGTTGCCCAGCCCGAAAGAACCTCTGCCAAGTACCATCATGCTGACAGCCTTATTTGGAGAGATGCTGGAGCCCTAATTTATTGCATACAATTGGGTTGCACCGCTCTTAACTTATCTAGTTGTGCAGTTGGGACATTGGCAGAACCATTTGTTGAGCAACTATTCAAAGGGGCCGTGAAAAGTTCAGGAGGAATTATTATCGGAAAAAGTTTTGCAATCTGATTTGTTCACTTTATATTAGTGTTCACAAATTAGTGAACACAAGAAATTAGTGAACATGGAAGAGCGTGTTATTCATAGGGCAATGCAGATACTGGAAGAAAAAACAGGACTGAAAACCAGATGGTATGCTAATGCAAAGGATAAAACTTTTGACGGAACGCTGGAGATTAAAGGTGAACGTAAAAAATATAAGTTGCCGGCTATATTTAAAAGAGATATTAAGAACATTCACTTGGTGCAATTTCAGGAGATAAAGGATTTAGCAGATGATTTTATCATAATCGCTGAGGTAATTTATCCAGGTATAAGAGAACGTCTACGTGGGATGGGCATGAATTATTTTGATATGGCGGGAAACTGCTATATCAAGAAGGAAGAATGGATCTTTTTGATCGAGGGATTTAAAAATGAGCAGCGCTTGGAGCTAAAAAAAGAGGTGACTTTTACCAAGACCTCACTATTACTTCTATTTCATTTTTTAAATGATGAGGACTATCTAAATGCTACCTACAGGCAGATGGCGGAGGACTATGGAATTGCCCTGGGTAATATTACAAAGATATTGAAAGCTTTCAAGGCTCAGGGCTATTTGCTCCAATACGATAAGAAAACCCTTAGGCTTAAAAACAAGAAGCAATTATTGGATCAGTGGGTTAATGCATACGAATTTAAGTTGAAGCCGACACTGGAAATAGGACGTTTCCGTTTCACCACTGGATTGGATAAAGAGTGGAAGAAAATACCAATTAAGATTGAGGAGACGCAATGGGGTGCTGAACCTGCCGCAGAACTGCTTACTGGTTATTTGAAACCAGGGATATTGACATTTTATACCGCGAGCCTCAAAGGAGATTTGATAAAACATTACCGGCTGGCGCCTGATCCTAAAGGCAATTTATTTGTGTATAAGAAGTTTTGGAAATTTCATAATCCAGCTGAAGAAACCGTGCCACCAATTCTGGTTTATGCTGATTTGATCAATACGGGCGACCCAAGAAATATTGAAACTGCAAGGAAAATTTACGATGGATTACTTAAAGATCAATTTTGACCAGATACGCTTTGGCGCGATGAGAGTAGCATTCGAGTCACTTGAAAGAGGATTCCAAAAATTCGGAATAGATTTTTACCTAATTGGCGCTTTTGCTCGTGATATGTGGATGAACCATCTGGATGACTTACCGGAACGTCGGACAACTTATGACGTGGATTTCTCAATATATGTCCAGTCTTTAGAAGAATTTTCTGATCTAAAAAAGTATCTAGTAGAGTCAGAGGGTTATGTCCTTGATGAGGAACCCTATCGGTTATATGCAGCTGATGGTACTATGATAGACCTTATTCCATTCGGAGGATTGGAGAGAAAGAAGCAGGTTTATCTTGAAGGAAATCCGCCTATGGCGCTTTCTGTTTTTGGAAATATGGAAGTTTACCAACATGCGCGGTCAGTGCAAGTTAATGGTAATGATTTTAAAGTTTGCACCCTCCCTGGCTTATGCATTCTAAAGCTAATTTCAGGACATGAAAAAGCTGATCGATTTGAGAAAGATATGGGCGACTTATACTATATCCTTGAAAATTACTTCGACATTGCTGGTGAGACGTTTTATGACGGAGAATATGATGACCTTATTGACGAGGAGTTCGTACCTCTTTTATCTGCAGCAAAAATGCTTGGTAGGCAAATTAAAATGATTTTGAAAGACTCCGAAGAACTCCGTGCAAAAATTATGTCCCTTCTAACTAAACTTATGGAAAAGTTTAATTCCGAAGAAATAAATCAGATGTACCAAATTCAGCCTGATGATGAGCATATTCGTAGGTTAAAATTGATAAGTATACTTTTTGATGAAATAGGTACTAGGTAAAGGAGCTTAACTTAATACTCAATTCATCATAAGAGCACAAAAAATGTACTTAACACTGATTAAAATCTATTCCAAACCACACCACTAATCCTCTATTAGCAAGAACATCTTTCCTCGTTAAATGAGAAGGAAATCCCAAGTCCGTAGGTCTTCGGCCATCACATATTTTTTATAATACAGGTTGATACAAATATGAATGTCATATCTAAAGAAATCGAGATAGAGCCCGGTCCTTTTAAAATCAGTTAAATTTACATTAGAGCACCAATTGTAGTACTGACTGGAATGAAACCGATATGATCAATATTTTTTTTCAGGTGGCCGTATATTTAGATACCTTTGCCTTTATATATGAAATTAATCAGTGATATATTAAACGATTTGATAGATGACCAGCTTTCTCTATCGGTGCCACTGACTAAAACAAAATTTTTGGCAAGTAAGATCGATCACCAAGAATTGCTAGGCTGGGTCAATTTTGAATTGAAAGGCTATCCAAATAATGGGAATTTACCTAATTATAGAATTACCAAAGGCATTATTGTGGGTGACATGATCAAAAGTGGCATATTGGTTTCGGACCATCCTTTTCACTTGCCTGACCTTCCAGCGGACTTGAATGAGAAGATGCAGCTCTTCAGGGCGTATGATAATGTGTCAGCTTTGGAAAGCCTTTTGAAAGCAAAGTCAAGCAGCATGGTCTGTGCACTATTCCCTGAGCATATTTTACGATCTATTGAAAAGTCCATGAAAAATACTAATGGTGCGGATTTTCGATTGTTAAGGGCAGGGGTAAAAGTACCGGTGCATTATATGCACAAAATACTTGCTGAAGTCAAAGACAAGCTGATGGAATTCATGCTGGCTTTAGACAAGCAGTTTGTTATCAATACCGAAATCTTGGATTTAAAGGACAATCAGTCTAAAATAACAACAATTATGAATACAACTATCCACAATAACGGAGATGGCAATGTGATCAACACTGGAAAAAAAGCTTCCATTACCACCAACGTAAATATCGACAGAGGTAATAAACAGGTTTTGGAACGAAAACTGGCTGAAAATAATATTATTGAACAGGATATCAGAGAATTGCTAATTGTCATTGATGAGGAGCCACCCATTGACAAGATGTTCAGTGAAAAGGTCAACCTTTGGATACAGAAAATGGTGGCAAAGTCATTGTCCGGTGCTTGGGAAATTTCACTGGGTGCCGCAGGATCTTTATTGGCTGATGCAATTAAACAATACTATGGTTTAGGTTAAGATCCGCACCTCCCAGACTTCTCGATTGAAATGTCAGCCTTAATTTTTGCATCAGACCCGGTATTGACGATGCCGCCATCGCCAAAATTTACGATGTTATTGTGTACAATATGTGTGATCTCAGGATTAAAGGCTTTCAGCTCTTTAATTTCGGCGACCATGCCATAGGTCTGCTCCATTTCCAACATAAAATCCAACAAACGGTTTCTGACGGTATTGACGATATCCAGCACAATATTAGCGGGTGTTTTTTATAAATCCTTGAAATTTGCAGGTTGCTATTCTGAGAGCAGAGAAAATCCACAATAATCTGCCGCTGCTCTCCTTCAAAAGTTTCTCCGACGTGTGAAGAGGTATAAGTTTCCATTGTTGGAATGCCCTGACACATATACATTTCATAAAGTTCCGGATTCTCCTTTAAGATCAATAAACTGATCTGTTGCCAGGAGGTTACCTTTGACATAGTCGGCATAAATATCCCCTGTAGTTTTTCGATAGTTTGGGACTTGGTCCAATATTGGATAGCCTACAAGCTCATGGTTAGTCCAGTTCAGTAGTTCCTGGTTTTTGATGCGGTACGCAAGCACTTTAGTTTTAAGCAACGGTGAGCTAAGTGATATGTTAGTGCTTGTCAGCTCATTGATGATAGTTTCGGCTAGTGCAGAAAATTTGGGTTGCAGTTTGTTCATTTGCTTAAATATAATCTTATTAAGGGTTTTACTCAGGCAAATAATGCTGGGGTGAGCTTTAACTAATTATTATACCATATTCTAGCCGGATGTGCTAAAATTATGCTCTTCACCATACTTGAACAGATTGGATAAACAGCTGTCAATGACCTCGCCTCACCAGAAATATTTTTCTCATAATGCTTTAGTTAATAATGAGCTTAAAAATAATTAAAAATTGGTGTGATTGGGTCAAATAGTTGGTTTTGCAATTGACTACTTCTGCAGGAAAGCTATGAATACAAGAGCGAATATATTTCTAATATTAATCAGAAAAACGCTATATTGGTACATCTAAAAAAACTACTCAAAATGGGATTATTCGACGATCATCACGATCCAGCATTTAGATATGAAAGCCTGGCAAGGGAAAGCTTTAATAACTGTGGAAAGTGGGGCGACCCATGGGGCTTCGCTGCTCAGGATTTCTATAGTGAATTTGTTAATGAACCCACCACTGAAAGAGGAAAAAAGCTTTCAGAACCATTCTGGCGCAATTAATCCTTAAATTTAAGGACTCGGATATCGTAGACCGACTCTTGGCATTGGATACTTCTATTGACAACCTGTCCACTCAAAATGATGCGATTGCGGTAATTGATGCAACAATTGCATTAATCAGAAGCCAGGATTAGTTTAGCAGCCATAATGAAATTCGCTAAGAATTACACTATGATATGGGGTAACACAATACCTGAATAGGTTAATTATTTTAACGACTCGTCCTCAATCCAAATCTTTAAAATCTAATATTCACAGAATCCAAATTGTCTTTCAGTTATAGACTGCACCTCAGGTTAGGGGTATAACCATTAAGAATAGACGGTTTCAGCAAATTTTAATACATCAATGTCTAAAAACCAAGAGAAACTTATCCAAGAGATACAAAATCTATTAGATACTGAAGAAACGGATGCTACCGAGCTCTACAACCAACTTCATGCGTATCGCAATGAATTTCATCCAGATAAATTTGTGGATATCAAGTTCAAAAGCGAGGCAGAGGAAAAGTTTAAGTCCATTGGGTTACTACTGACAGAATTGTACAAATACCTCGCACAGGAAAAGATGGATTACAAACCCGGCGATTTAGTTTTGTACAAAGAAACTGCAATTGATGTCATTAATTATAAACAGACTAATATTAACAATTAGGAGAAGATCAAAAGACTGGAATTATATCTTGAAGTTGCGGAAAATGAAAAAAAAGAATTAAAGAAAGAAATTCAGATCTTTTCGGAAAATAAGATCGAGGAAAAGACAGATCAACTTGTAGCGCAGTATAAACCAAGCAACAAAGGTCTTATAAAGTTGGGTACTACATTTATCCTAACATTAGTTTTCGGCGTATTAACACAAGTTGAAAAAATCACGGACTTAATTTCAAAATACTCCCCTATCCCACCAGAGATGCTGAAAATCACGATTTTTTGCATCCTATTGCTCATTCCGGTCATTTATTTGAAGAAAATTTACGAGGAAAAACAAATTTCCGAGATGTCAAGAAGCATTTCCACTCCAAAATTCATCAAAAATTTTCTTTCCTATCTATCTGAGCATGGGCATACAGATACTTTTACTGAACTGTTGGTTTTTGAATTTATAGAACAACAATTCAGGCCAAGAAACCCTATTAGTATAATCCTTTCTAGAATAGTCAAATACTTCTCGTCTGGCACTATCAATAGTCTCAAGGATATTTTATATCTATAACCTGATCCAAAAGCAATTCATATCCATAATGGCAGCCAAAAACCTTGACCGAACATTCAGGATTTCAAATTACAAACCTTAGCATTTATTTAGACGACGAAAATTAGCCTACTGTGAAGATCGTCAAAGCACTTTACCACGTCCACAAAGGGATAAGTTTTTTTGAATACTTAATGGTCATAAACCCAAGCTTACTTTTATATAGCCACTAAAATAATCGAGATGAGACAGAGTGGAAAAACCGGAGTATATTTACCCCATCTTGCCGGTAAGAACATTAGACTAAATTACCAGTAATGTGGGCATTAGGCAGAAGGCGGTAAAATAGATTGGTTTTTCCATACTGGCTCGAATTCTGTTTAAATTCAAAAAATTATCCTCTGAAGCTGTGATTTAAAAGGTCTTTAAAAATCAAATGGCTACTTTTCTCCTAGGCGTCAGTTTGAAAATGTAACGAGCGGCCGTTTTCCCTAAAATACTCAAATCCCCTAATCCAAAATGTCTTTGAATGTGACTCTGATTTAAAGACATTAGATGTACTTAATTGGGATATTCTAATTGCTATAATTTACAATTATTTGCCAGCAATAATAAAAGATAGTAAATTCACTCTTCGCAATAAAATAATAGAAATATAATACTCTCATGCTCTTAAACTTCATTTGGATCAAAGAATTTAAAAACATAAAAAATCAAGGTTTCAGGTTTTCTGATAAATATTTTATTGATTTTGACATAATAAACGGAATACTCGAAATAAGAGACAACAATGCCTACATAGAAAACTTTTTCCCATCAAATGTAAGCTCTGTTACAGCTGTGATCGGCGCGAATGGAGCAGGAAAGTCAAATTTGTTTGAATACTTGAAATACACTCTAGCCTCTTTCAATCATGGTATCAGTAGCGGTTATGATTATCAGTCGATAGTTGTTTTTGATAACGACATTTATTATCATGAAGACCTGGTTATTTCAAACCGTAGTGAGCTTGAAGCAAGAGGCTTTATATTCTTTGATTACAAAGATTCCCTTGCCCACTTTACGAATAAGCGATATGACCTCAACCCTGAAATTGAGGCAAAAATTTATGAAAATGGATACATTTACTATTCTTCGATCCTTGATCTAAGATCAGAACACTATAATTTTGGGCTCGTTGATATTTCAACAAATTTTCTGGTTTATGATGAGAATAGAAAACCTAGATTTAACCTTAATGATGAAATTAATCCATATCTAAAACGAATTGACCCTTTAGCTGCATTTGAAATCACAGAAATTGATAGACAGATTAATTTTATTTCTAGAGACTTACAAAACCTCCCGGATCTTTTTCCTTTTCCTAAATCTATTACAATAAGAATTGAAGATAAATACAATTCTTATTTCTCAGGTCAATATGAATATCTGAAAGAGGTTGGTCTCGACGAATTGGCAGACATCATGCCCGGGCAGTTTTTTATACCCGATAAAGACGCAACAGAATCTAATCTATTAAATACCTATAAGCAGATATTTCTGTATAGACTAATGATTATCATACTCTATAACATGCCGGATAAATTTAATGCCATGGAAAACGGAGATTTTAGACGGATAATATTTCTTAATGAGTATTCCTTTCTTGAGAAAATTTTCGACGAGAAGTATTTTAATGCGTTTAAAAAGCTGGTTAGTTCACTGGATGAAATTCTTCAGATTGCGAAACCGCTTATCGACGAAAGAGAAAAGGAGTTTTTTCAAATTCATGATACAATAGAACTGCCATATAACAAAGTAACATCCCCATTGTTAATTGACTTCTTTGACAATTATAAAATCGTCGCGAATGATCGTGATTTTTTAGCTTTTTACTGGACTGGCCTCAGTTCTGGAGAAGTCACACTCCTCAATTTCTATTCGAGGCTAAACTATGCGGTTAACGACATTAGAATTGATCAAGCTAAGCATGTGGTGTTAATGATCGATGAGGGTGAGACCAATCTACATCCGGAATGGCAAATGAAATTCATTAGCAATGTAATTAATTTTTTCAACACTAAACTTCAAGACAAAGCCGTTCAGATAATTGCCACTTCACATTCACCGTTTTTAATCTCCAATTTACCAAAAACGATGATCAATTTTTTGGACAAGGATGATGAGGGTAATTGCGTGGTGATAGACGGTCTTAGCGAACTTAAGCAAACATTTGGCGCAAATATCAATACACTTTATTCAGACTCCTTTTTTCTTAAAAGTACTTTAATGGGCGATTTCGCTAAAAAGAAACTTGATAGGCTAATCAATGTGATAAACAAGGAGAAAGTATTTGACAAAGAATTTCCCAACTGGGAGATAGTTCAAAAATATATAGATATCATAGGAGAACCCATTATCAAAGGAATGCTACAACGACAGCTGAATTCCCACCTAGCTGTAAGTGTAAGGGATGTGCAAGGCATAAGGCAACAGATAAAGGAACTTGAAGATAGATTAAAACGCATGGAGGAAAGTAATGGTACCGATTAAAGTAACCAATTCTCACCGTCTTGCCAAGCGTCATGCAGAAAGTATATTAACTTATTTAGCCGGGGTTAGGAAAGGTGCTACCCTTGTCAAAATCAATAATTGGGTTACGGGTCAGTTCGGTCCTAAATATAACCTGAAGAAAATACTGATGGCCGATCATAGACATTTGGACCAGATTGTTAAAATATACATAAAAAAACCAAAAGCGATTCCCACCGAAATCGACAATTTCAAAAACCTCTACGCCTATTTCAGAACAACAGCCAAAAGCCCCTACAAACAAGCAAACGGGGAGGTTTATGACGGTTTTACGTTTGCCAGAGGCATTGACCTGTCGGTCTGTCCATATTGTAACAGAAATTATATATACAATCTACCAACAATAAAGAAGGCAACATGTGAACTGGATCACTTCTATAACAAAAGTACCTATCCCTTTCTCGCGCTATCATTTTATAATCTAATACCTTCTTGCAAAACCTGTAACTACTTTAAGTTAGATGGGAAGAAAGCATACTACAATTTACATGATAACAGTCTGACGGATTCTGAGATTTTAAAGTTCTCTGTTCAAATCATGGGAGCAGATTTCATGGACAATGAAAAGGACCTGAAATTATGTTATGATGTCCATTCAAAATATCGGGATACTTTTGAGGATCTCCAGCTGAAGGAACTTTATGACAGGCACATCGACCAAGTACAGGATTTGCTCAAGAAAGAAGTACTTTACAATACTGAATATATAGATCAACTGGTTACAGACTACGAAGGGAAGCTATTCAAAAACAGAGAAGAATTGATCAGCTTATTGTTATCTGGGAACATCCAGCCAGAGAAACTGAGCCTAAAACCGTTTTCAAAACTCACGAAGGATATTTGGGAACAGATATCAGCGCTAAAATAATTATTTGCCATCACCCTGCTCGAAATATATGAGCAGGAGAAATATGAGTTGATTCGCTTACAACTCTATCAGCAATGGTCCAAACATAGATTTATGAAAAAGATCCTGGCAAAAATTAATGCTGCATTTTTTCACGAGAAGAATTCTTTGATATTGTATCGTCTTGGCCGGCTCCTTTCAATGAGATAAAAAGGAATGGAAAACAGACTGTATTACCGGAAACAGACGCTAATATTAGATTTGCTGGAATGATTTTTGAGCGGGGCTACACCTACAAACCAAAAGAAGATAAAAAAGGGGATCAGGATTTACAATCTGAGAAAATAGTTTTTGAACACTAGTTGGATGCGTAAATCGTTAAAATAGCGCTACGATACTGTTGCTGAAATACGCACTTAATGAGAATGTATTGTTTTGCACATTTTTTTTATGTTTTGGGGTGAAAAACTATTTCAGATGATTTGACTACATACAGATTATTGCTTAAAATAAGTCATTCGATTGTTTACTAATCATTAAATCATATTTACTTAGGCTATAATTTCCTTAATCAATATCAAAACCATCTTCGGTTATAAATTTTTGTAACAAGTTATGGACTCTAATATTGATTTTGAAAGGTGGAATAGTGGTACTTTCCAGTTCTTCAAAATATACTTTCGCTTTGTTTTTATCGACAGTACTCTTTAGTTCGTCAAAACGTCCATATTCATTGATATTTAAATCTGTTAGATTAGATGCCATTAATAGGCGAAGCTTTGATTCATCCAGCCCAAGTTGTGTTGAGATTCTCCTGATTTGATCGTTCCTCGCCTTGAACTCATATTCGGTAATATATGTCCTGAAGGTTTTTCCACTTTCTAGTTTTGCATCACCATTTTGTACCTCACGAATAAAGAGATTAGCATATTTCTGTTCTTCCTGTGTTAAGCTGGCAAATGATTTATACAAATCATCTAAGGTATTTTGTAATTCTTCCGGGGTTACACCATTTTTACTAAGTTCTTTTAAGTATTTATCAAAACGCGAGTTCATGTAATCTGAATCTATCTTTCCCGTATCAATCTCTGTTAAATAACCATCAATCTCATAGGGAATATCTGCATTTCTACTTCCACCGCTCGTGAGGAATAGCTCTTTGTAACGAAGGGCTAATACTAAATAGGTATTTTCGTCAATGGCGAGATTAATGGTGCTCTTGCTCTTTCCTTTCCCAAAGGTGTATTGACGTTTATTCCAGTTGAAACCTTGGATTTTGGCTGCCTCTAGATAATCATTGAAGCGTTTAAACAATAGCGCAAACCTTCCTCTCTCAGATAAATTATCTGGAAGTTTCGCAAAATTTTCAATTTCCGCAGCGAGGAATAGGTTTTCAATGTCTGCGAAGATATAGTTGATGGAGTTGAGGTTCGATTCCAAATGCTCAACGAATAATCCAATTGGCTTATTGCCTGAATAAAGTTTGATCGCAGCTTCGATGTTACGTTCCATCGAATGGGGCTTGCGATAATAACGTATCGTACCAAATGGTTTATCATTTCCAAAAAGACGGTTGGTTCTTGAAAATGCCTGGATGATATTTTCATACTGGAGTTCTTTATCTAGGTATAGTGTATTGATCCATTTGGAATCGAAACCAGTGAGCATTTGGTCTACGACAATCAAAACATCAATCTGCTTTTCGGGTGTGGTCTCCAGACTTAAATAGGGTGCTTTGTGCGCTAGTCTTGCTGCTATGTCTTTTTTAAATTTAGCATGGTTGGCTAATCTAAAATCTTGTGCATATCTTTCGTTGTAGTCGGTCAGTATTTCTACAAGTCCCTCCTCTTTATATCCAGCGTTACCGTTATTGTCAATATGGGGATCAAATAATGCGGTGACTTTCAGTTCAGGCTTTTTATCTTTAAAAAGTCGATAATAGCCGATCGCATCTGCAATGCTACTTGTTGCAAAAATGGCATGGAACTTTTGGTTTTGACTCAATACGATCCAATTGTTTAATATATCTTCAACTACCTTTTGATGATGTTGATCTAAGTCGTACTGTGAGGTTGGTAAGTAATCCTCGATGCCCCGAACGTAGCGCCCAGCGGTGTTCACATGCCCTGCCATTTTAACTCTATTCATGTATTTATTGAATACAATTGTTTTTCTAGGGTTGGATAATGCATCTGCTACATCATTGGCTCTTGCTTTTTCTAATGCCACGGCTAATCGTAAATCAGGGTCTCTATAGGTTGTTATTCTGTAGGGATCGAAACCAAGGACATTTTTATCTCTAATACCATCTGCAATACTGTATCGGTGTAATTCATTACCAAAGACAGTAGAGGTGGTGTTCATTTTCTTTTGGTTTTCCTGTTGAATGGGTGTTCCAGTAAAACCGAAGAAAATGGCAGAGGTAAATGCATTTTTAATGGTGATCAGCATGTCTCCGAAAGTGTTACGATGTGCTTCGTCAACAATAATCACTATTCTCTTTTTATTGATGAGTAATAGGTCATTTGTATTCAATCCATCTTCCTCCTCTTTAATGTTACTCATCTTTTGAATAGATGTAGCAATCAAGGTATTCGACGGATCCGAACTTTTCAGTTTGGTGACCAGCACACGAGTATTTTCGGTTGCCTGTACATCTTCGTTCTCATCGGAAAAGCCGCGGTATTCCTTTAATGATTGGGTACCGAGTTCTATTCGGTCCATTAGGAATATCACTTTGTCGGCGTCTTGTGAGTTGGCGATAAGCTGGGCAGATTTAAAACTTGTCATTGTTTTACCAGATCCTGTGGTATGCCAAATGTAGCCCCCTAAGGCGTGTTTGCTTTTCCAGTCTGTTTTGGCAACTTTGTCGGAGATTGCATTGGCGGCATAGTACTGATAACTCCGCATGACTTTCAAAACGCCATCGTTACCGTCTGCTACTGTGTAGAAACCAATGAGCTGGTGGGCCATTGGGATGAAAAGCAGTGAGGAAGCGATATCGTTCCAGTCATTGATTGGCTCGTTATTGAAGTTTGCCCAATGGAAGTAAAAATCTTTATTGAATTTACCACCAGGGCCTGGATTGGCGAAATACACTGTTTCTTTTGGTTCCATCGCTACAAAGATCTGAACCAATGCAAATAGCCCCGCGAAGATGCCACTTCTTGCGTAGTTTTCAATTTGATGGCAAGACTGGGTAACGGAGACACCGCTTTTTTTTAATTCAACATGAATAAGTGGCATTCCATTGATCAAAAGCATGATGTCACCTCTCCTGTCATTTAACATTTTTGATTTTGTAGGAAAGACAGGTTGTTGGGCAATTTGGTAACGGCTTTGGCCCGCAGCAATTTCATGTCTGTCATAAATTTTTAGACTAACCTCTTTGCCGAAGTGTAATTGATCATCAGCGTTATCTCTTTTGATGGAAACTGTTTTACCATTGATAAAGCTATTTAATTTCAAGGGGGTTTTTAAAGAATTAATTTGCTCCAGTATTTGTTGCATTTCTCCATCTGTGAGCGGAAAGTCATTTAAACGATCTTTACCCCTATTATTTTCGAAAAGTATGTTCGCCCAGTTTTGCAGTAGATCTTTTTCAGTGGGATACTTTAAAATTTCCTTTTCCCAGCCCTTATTGGTGAGAGCTTGTATTAATGCTGATTCAAACGCTGCTTCTGAGGTAAATGACATAATTAATAATTAAATAAACATTTTCGCTAAAAATGCTTTTTTGATGTTTTCTAGTTTGCTTATCTGTATTTCTTGATTGCCTATTAATGCATCAAGATTCTTGAAATAGTCGCCGATTTTAAGCTGTTCGTCTTCTGTAGGAACTAATATAACTTGCTCCTCTAAATCACCCTTTTTAAGATTCCCGATTGAGCCACCACCACCAGCAGAATATTTGTTTACGAATTTAATATACCACTCGGTGTTCATTGAGGCATTTAGAAAATACGGATTCTTTGTAGATGCAAGTAACATGAAACCACCATGAACAGCTTTACAAATTAATTTGTTTACAACAGCATGTTTCCCAACTAATCTACTTGAACCATTTGCGGCAGTGATAAGAATATCATTTTCATTTATAAAATCAATGTTTATTGCTTCTGCATTCACAAAAACATCATCTTTTCTTTGAATAAATTGGTCGTCCCTGATATTTGATGACCTTAGTACCTTAACACCTGAATTATTTCTAACATTTGACGGACTGTATGTTAAACCTCTTCTTAACCCTGCTAGATCTTTGAAGAGAATAGGAGTCCAAGCACCAGCGAAACCTTTAAACCTTACATCGGGAACCAGTTGCCCTAATTTAGGAAACATTTTATCCAACATTGCTTTTTTAAGAGTTTTTAGTTTGATATATTTTTGCTGGTGTTGAATAATTAACTTATCTATATTTTGAAAGTATTCAACTATACTTTTTTGCTCGGTAATTCCTGGAATTGTTATGCTTCTTTTCTTCCAATCCCTGATATCAAATACCATTTTTTCTATATCTACCCCATATGAACTCAGGAAAAACATCTTGTGCATTTGGGGCAATTTAGAAATAAGTGTCAAGTATTCAGTAGAAATACTTTCATTGGAAGTGGCAACCAAATATTCATTTGATACGACAGCTTTGTCTAATTCTTTGGGGACGATTCCACTTGCACCATGAACTATTTGACGTTTTGAAATGATGAAGTCATTTTCTTCAACTTCAAAATAATTTTTCACCAGAATTTTTTTCCCCTTAAGATACCCCCTTGAAATTACCCCTTCATTTCTACGCTTTACGGTTACAAGTTGGTATTCTTTTTCGTCTTCGATCATTATTGACCGATACTTTTCAGTTAAAACATCTCCAATCTTCAAAGTCTGCCAATCCTTTATTAGGCCTTTAAATCGCATATTCAAATCATTATTTCTATTGCTCATGTGGCCTGCTGGTTAATAATAATTTGAGTTCGTTCAGTCCTTTCATGTCAAATTCATTCCCCTCCAGATCCTCAATGAAAGTGGACAAAGTACTTTCCGCATCTCTAATTTCCTTGTCAACATTGGAATAAGTAATGGCATATCTATCCACTAACGCCTGTACTTTGTTTGAAAGCTGAGCAATGATGGTTTCAGGCAGTTTGTTTAATGAGGTGGTGATTGGTACAATCCATTTCAACTCGAGTAATTCATAAACCTGTTCATCCGTCAAATTCTCAATGGTTTCTTTGGTTTTAACAAGAAGCTTTGCGGCATCGGACTTCACTTGCGCTCTAAGTGTTTTTTCTTCTGCTATCAAACTATCTACTTTCAATACGAGATCCTCATAAGAATCTCTTTCTATCTTAGCTCCCTTTTTAAGGTCACTTTTAATTTGTTTTGCCTCTTTGATCACTACCGCGTTGACAAAAGCATCTTTTCCTTCGTTTAAAACTTCAGATTCTTTATCTTCTTCCGACAGTTCACCTATTAGTTCTTCATACTCCGATACAATTCCCAATATCCTACTTTCCCTTTGCCTTAGACCATTTAGGTCCTCACTCAAATATGTCTCCTGTACAAGTAAAAAAGGCATTATTCTTCCCAAACAGCCATCTTGTATTTCTTGCTCTTCGTTGCCTTTTTTTCGTGTGATATAATTAGGATCAACTTTTTTAGTTGCCTCGAAGCCCTCAGTTTGAATAATTTCCAAATCAACTTTTATCACATTCCATTCATTATCTAGGAGCTGATAGGCTTCATACTTGTTAATTAATTGGATATTTTCCAATCGCTTAAAAATGTCATCACTTAAAACGGTCTTCTCTTTATTGATATTTACGCTTAGCATATTGGTTAACAACTCCGTCTTCAGGTAATTGCCAAAATCATCAAACGCTTTATGGAAATCATTCACAAAGGCTTTAACGGATTTTTGGTTCTCTACAGTTGCGCTGACATCCTCCATCAATAGATTTGCATTAATAGGGTTATTCATAAAGAATAAGGTTTCACGAAGCCCTGGAAATGCTTCCCAATATTCAGTCAAGCTATCAATTTCATTTCCTGGAATGCCACCAAACATAGATGCGTATATATCCCAAGTTTCCGCAGCGGCAGAAGAGTCAACATAACGTGGAATATTTAGGTTGTATTCATTTTCTCGGATCTCTTCCCTTGTTACGACTTTTGAGAATTTATCAATTGATTCACGGTTGCGGAATGTGTCAGCAATGCGTTTAATATCACTTGCTCTGAGCTTGTTATTTTTTCCTTCTTTGACAAAGCCTTTTGATGCGTCAATGATCAAAACATCTGTATCAGGGCGTTTCTGCTTTAATATCATGACGATTGTTGGAATGCCGGTGCCAAAGAATATGCCTTGGGGCAGTCCGATAATGGTATCGATGTGATTAGATTCGATCAGGTTTTTTCGTATCACACTCTCTTCTCCCCCTCGGAATAACACGCCATGCGGTAGTACAATGGCCATGATGCCATCAGGTTTTAAGTGAAATAAGTCATGCAGTAAAAATGCGTAATCAGCTTTTGCTTTTGGAGCAAGTCCAAACCTTGAATAACGTGGATCGGCTTCTTTGTTGGCTGGATCCCATTTCTGAGAATATGGGGGATTAGAAACTACTGCATCTACATAGAGTGGATCGTAACTGCGTATAGGATCATTTTCATTAAAGTAAGGCCAGTCGACTTCTAGGGTGTCGCCGTTTCTAGTGACAATATTATCAGGTAAAATCCCTCTCATGACCAGGTTCATCCTGGTCAGGTTGTAGGTGTTTTCCTTTAGTTCCTGCGCGTAGTATTTGATGTTGTTCTCATCGTCAATATGTTTTGCGACGCTGCTGCCAATATTGATAAGCAAAGAACCAGAACCACTGGTCGGGTCGTAGATTTGTATTTCCTTTTTGTCTCTTAAATGGTGTGCAACTATTTCTGACATCAATACCGAAACTTCATGGGGGGTGTAAAATTCTCCTGCTTTTTTTCCGGCATTTGCAGCAAACATGCCAATGAGGTATTCATAGATAAAGCCAAGTACATCATAATCCTGCCTACCATCCATCGGAATGTCCTTGATTAAATGGAGCAGGTCACGAATGGCTTTGGTTTGGGAGGCCGAGCTGTCTCCCAATTTACTTAGTCCAGTTTGGAGCGTATCAAAAATACCATTAAATAGTTTGGTGTGTGCTGGACTGATTAAACGAGCAAACGCTGACAATGCATCGCGAACATTGGCAACGTCAAAGTCTTTGCCCATACTGATCCATGTAGAGAATAAATTATCATAAGCAATAAAATACCCGATATTGTTTTTGATGTGCTCTACAGTTTCGGTGTCATCCTCTTTTAGGGCTTTTATATCCTGCTGGGTAAAGTCTTCCTTCTTTGCAAATTGCAGTTCTTTTTCTGATAAATATTTATAAAAAATAAAACCTAAAATATAGTCTTTGTATTCATTAGCTTCAATCTTTGAACGCATCTGATTTGCAGAGGCCCAAATTTTAGCAGCGAGTTTTTGTTTGTTCATTTCTTCTTTTTGTTTGAAACAATTAGTGCTGTGACATCAAAATTGAGGCTTTCTGAAATTCTAAAAATCCTCTAAAATGAATGCGTTAGATTCATAGCAGCATTTCTAATTGAATTATCGCTTTTTCACATTATCAGCAGGCCATGCTTGACAACCACTCTGATTTTATATCCTTTCTGTTGTTTTCAATCTGCTAAGTTCCGATAAATATAAGTTTGGCAAATCAATTACAACCTCAACAATGCAAATATCTGTTATATTAGCAATAATGATCCGAAAATAATCTTCTTTTTTGGCTTTTGCAGCATCTTAGCTGAACAGCTTATCCCTATAGTATTATTAGTCAAGATTATACTTTTTTATAAACAGTTGAGTTTACTTAAGTTATTCATTTATTAAAAATTAAGTAACCAAATGCCAGGTCTTACACTTAGAAAGCCAAAAATAGAAGTGAAGGTTTAGGTATTTGTCTTGGTGAGTATCTCCCGTTCTAAATGTCGGGGTAATTCGGAAAATTAAGTGATATTATTTAAGCCCAAAGACAATGACATCCATTATTGCCTATTTTTATCAACTAACCTAACTCTTATAAACATTAACCAAATGTCTATTGATAAAAAGTATCTAGGCAAGATCATCTCCAGGTTAAGTTCTGGTTAAATATATTTTAGAATCATATTTTCTCAATCAACATTGTTTGATAGGTATATATCAGGAAAGTTGAGCGATCGTCTTATTCGGAATAAAAGATTAATCACAAATACTTCATTTTTCATCGCTTCTAGTTTAATTTCTCTGTATAATACTGTATTCATAAACAATAATTTGAATATTCCAAATTATTGTATCGATGGGTGTTGCAAAATTGGTGAGTAGTCATAAGCATTTTTTCGTCCCATTCGAATTTTGTCAATATTTGTACTACTGACATTATTATTTACACTAATCCAAATATTGTGTGCCGCATGGCATATTTGTTATATGAGCAAGCATTTACGGTCGAATGCCGTTACACCGGTGTCAGATGAGTCGTTTGACGCAATTGTTAGTGCAATGGAGGTTTTTTGCAGTTTGGGTGGAGCCTTTAAGGCCAAGCTGCGCAGTTTTCTTTTTGAGATTACCTATAAAAAAGGTTACCACATCCTGAATTCGGGGGCAAAGCAGTCTATGCTTTGGTTCAATTTGGATGGGCTTTTAAGGGAGATCACTGTGGATAATTTTACCTGTTTGAACCAGACCAGCTGGTATTGGTTCAGTTCGACGTTCATCTATGTAATGCCCGGTTTCTTTGACCAAGAACCTGCCCAGGTATCTATAGAGGTGGTCATGGATACCAGGCTGGTCTTTATCACCTATGAAAACTGGAAGCGGTTAAGGGCTGGGTACGAAGAGGCTGAGCGGCTGATCGAAATGATCCGCAGCCATTATGAGAATGAGCGCAAGTGCCATTTGAGGGAGATTAATGAATTGAATACGACCAGGCGCTATATCAAGCATGAAAGGAACATTAATTTACTTTTCCCCAGTATCAAGCTCCAGTATATTGCTGAATATATGGGGATGTCTACGGATACTTTGGGCAAGTTAAGGCGGAAATTTGCGAGGCGCAAGGATATGAGGCGGTAGCGGTTGCTTTTTTTTCAGACGGCGGACTGTTTTTTCTCAGTGCTGGCATTGTTTTTTTTTCATTCGGAGTGCTGAATTTTGGGGGCAGTTCAGATCTGGATATCTGCATTTTTGAATTGTGGATAATAAATCTGGCCTGTTGACCATTTGATGGTTGATTGGTCCGGAAGGACTGAATAATGGCGAATACTACGATTAGCATGAATAAGATAAGGCAAATTTTGAGGCTTTTTGACCAGGGCCTGGGTAAGCAGGCGATCGGTGATTACGTTGGCATATCACGGACGACTGTTCAAAAATATATCAGTCAATTTGAAGACTGCGGTTTTCCACTTAAAGAAATTGATAACCTCTTAGATAGCTCATTGAATGATTTGTTTGGGGCTTTTGCGTCGGAATCCAGGAATGATAGTACGCGAAAGGCTGCGCTTACGCGCTTTTTTCCCAGAATGGAAAAAGTGCTGAAACGGACTGGGGTCACCCGGAGAACGCTTTGGAATGATTACATGAATGAATTTCCGGATGGCTACCACTATACGCAGTTCTGTAATTACTTTAAGTATTGGATGCAAAGGGTCAATCCAACCATGCACCGAACGCATAAAGTCGGCGACAAGTTATTTGTAGATTTTGCAGGTAAAAAATTATCTTATGTCAATCGGGACACTGGGGAAATTATTGATGTGGAGGTATTCGTTGCGGTGTTGGGTGCAAGTCAGCTGACTTATATTGAAGCTGTAGAAACCCAGCAGAAACATGATTTTATCAAGGCCTGCGAGAATACCTTTCACTACATCGGTGGTGTCCCTTCTGCAATTGTTCCCGATAACCTGAAAGCGGCTGTGGTCAAGAGCCACCGTTATGAGCCGACACTAAACCAATCTTTTGAATCTTTTGCAAGTCATTATAATACCTGCGTGCTACCAGCAAGGCCCTACAAGCCCCGTGACAAGGCATTGGTGGAAGGTGCAGTGCGGATTATGTACACCAGAATTTATCTTCCCGTCCGCCAGCAGACCTATTACTCGCTGGCCGAACTGAACGAGGCCATCCATATGCTACTCGAGCAGCACAATGATCAGAAGCTGCAAGGAAGGACCTACAGCAGGAGGATGCAGTTTGAGGAAATTGAAAGAAAGGAACTTAGGGCACTTCCGGTTGACCGTTTCGAGATGCAGGACCAGTTTTGGACAAAGGTAAAGTCAGACGGACATGTGCTACTAGGGCCTGACAAACATTATTATAGTGTGCCAGTGCGTTACCTGAATTCCAAGGTCAAGCTTTTATTTACTTCTTCCTCGGTAGAGATTTTTCATAAAAACGACCGGATCGCGACACATGTGAGGGATCGGACAAAACATGCCTACACAACCAATCCCAATCACCTGCACAATACGCATCGGTACGCTACGCTTCGGAGGCCGGAAATTTTCTTGAGCCGTGCGGCGGAGATCCATGAAAATGTGCGGCTTGTCATGGAGGCCATCTTGCAGAGCAATAGGCATGAGGACATGGTCATCAGGTCATGTGAGGGACTGCTGAGCCTTAATAAAAAATTCGGGCCGGAACGACTGGCTGGGGCGTGTTGCCGCGCGATGGATTTCGGGGTGCATACCAAGTATAAGTCCATCCAATCGATACTGGAGAAAAACCTGGACAGCCAAAGGGAAAACATGTTTGCCCAGGAAAGGGAAACGCCAAGCCATGAGAATATCAGGGGAGAGAAATATTATAAATAACCCAAACAAATATTAAGCATAAGAGATGAATAATTCAGATACACTAGATAAATTAAGAACCCTGAAACTTTTCGGCATGTACCATGCATTCAAGACCAATCTTGAAACGGGCAAGACTGATGGTTACACGGCAGATCAGTTGCTGGCTGAACTGGTAGAATCAGAGTATGAGGACCGGATGAACCGAAAGATTAACCGGTTAATCGATGCGGCAAAATTTCGGTATAAAGCTTCTATAGAACAGATCAATTTCCACCGTGACCGAAATATTGAACGTACGCAGATCATGCGCCTGGCCGAATGTGGGTTTATTCAGAAGAAAGAAAATGTGCTGATCACTGGTCCTACTGGAATCGGCAAAAGCTACTTGGCATCTGCATTGGGTCATCAGGCCTGTGCTTTGGAATATCGGGTGCTGTACTGGAGTGCGCCTAAATTATTTACCAGGCTGAAGCAGGCCAAGGCTGACAATAGTTATGTGAAGGAAATGATGCGGATTGAACGAGCGGAGATGCTGATCCTGGATGATTTTGGATTGCATTCGCTAGACGCCCAATCAAGAGCGATGCTCATGGAGATCGTCGAAGATCGCCATGAAAAAAATTCGCTAGTCATTACTTCGCAGTTACCTGTGAGTGCATGGTTTGAAATGATCGGTGTCTCGTCCTGGTATAGCTTGTCATTAAAAACTGAAAAATGGCAACAAAAAACAAAGACAAAACAAAAATTTCAACCAGAAAACCTTGGGGTCGGTTAAGTGAGGATGTTAAGGAAAAAATCCTATGTGAAATAAATTCTGGGATGCTAAGCAAGAGTGCTGCAAGTCGAAAGTACAGTTTGCCCAGAAGTACCATAGGCCTTTGGTTTGAGAAGCGTAATTTAGCTATCTTGGCACAAGTCAACCCTTCAAATGTACTTTCAGCAATGGACGAAAACCAGGAAACAAGACTTCTTAAAAAAAAGATTGATGAACTGACTAAGGCGCTCGCCGATGCTCAACTGAAAAATGCTGGACTAGAAACCATGATTGAAGTTGCGGAAAGCGAACTTAAGATCAACATCAGAAAAAAGCGTGGTACCAAACGGTCTTAAGAATGCGGCAAAAACGACCAGATAAGTCTCTGGAAGAACTTTGTGCACTGTTTGGTGTAAGCCGCCAGGCGTATTATCTGGCACATAAAATGGCGCTGAAGACCGATATCTCCCACCTGGTGGTATTGGCCCTGGTGTCCGAATTCCGTTTGGAGGTCCCACTTTTAGGGACACGGAAACTACTTCATATGCTATCTCCGGAGATGGAAAAGCACAATATAAAAATGGGACGGGACCAGCTTTATGATCTCTTGAGGTTTCATGGACTATTGATACGCAGGAGGAAGCGCTCTATCAGGACTACTGACTCCAATCATGCACTAAAAAGATATCCTAACCTGATAAAACATATGTTGCTTTCCGCTCCTGAACAATTATGGATGAGCGATATTACCTACATCCGGACCCAGTTGGGCTTTAGTTATTTAAGTCTGATTACTGATGCTTATTCCAGAAAGATTGTAGGATTCGCTCTCCATCCGAACCTTGAGGCCACTGGTTGCATCATCGCTTTAGAGATGGCCATCGCTGGAAGAAAGAAGGACTCACCCTTTATATTGGTTCATCATTCGGATCGGGGGATACAATATTGTTCTAAAAGCTATACTGAGCTTCTAAACAGTGATAGGATCGCAATAAGTATGACTGAAAGCGGTAGTCCGTATGATAATGGTTTAGCCGAACGTGTTAACGGAATAGTAAAGAATGAGTTTTTTCCAAAAAGGATATACCGTGATTATAAAGAAGCAAAAAGAAGTATTGGGATCATTATCAAAAACTACAATGAAAAAAGACCCCATGGCAGCCTGGACTATCTTACGCCAAGCAAAGCACATGATATGAGCGGTGAAATAAAAAAACGCTGGAAGCATTACCCTTATAAGAAAAAGGATATGGAAAAGGATCAAATGGCGACTGTTTAATTCAAATGAAGAAAAAATAAATATGCTTTTCTTTTAATAATAAATTACGAATTGTACACTTGTAAAGTAATATCAGAATTACCAGAAATGAGATGTAAACTTATTCCAGTATTACCACCGAGAAAATGTAAACTTATTCTAGTATTATAACTCAAAAACGACAAGTAAATTCAGGACGAACTATATTAAATTCCAAATATTTAGGACTATTTAATTTTTCCTATTACATAATTGTCAACATAGTTACTTTTGGAAATAATTACTGCAAAGGCCTGCCTCAATAACTTATTTATGACAGCCATTAATGCTACTTTGCTGGGCTTTCCTTTAGCTTTTAAACGTTCGTACAATTCCTTGCAAGAAGAATTAAATCGGATGGCTGACCAAGAGGAGATGTAGAGTAGCGATCGAAGCTCCGGGTCTCCATGTCTGGTAATTATTCCTTTAGTCTTTATTGATGTCCCGGATTGCTGGTAACTAGGGCATAAACCTATGTATTTTGCAAATTTCTTAGCTGAGTCAAAATAAGTAAAGCCACCTGTAGCCATTATAAGAGCTGTAGCAACGCCATTCCCTATACCTTTTATTGATGTTAAATGATCCAATTGGGTTGAGAATTCTGCTCTTGTAACTGCAACCATATCAAGATGCAATTCATGTATCTGTTTTTCTAGAAAGGTAATACTTTTCTTCAGAGCCTTATCTGCCTGAGTATCGATTTTAGGTAATGCCTGGAAAGATTCCTGAACATTTAAGAGCATACGCAACTGCTTTCTAAACTGCCTTAACAAAGTGCGCTTCTGATGTAGGAATTGAATGGTCGAACTTGACATTTTGTAAATGGCTGGTTTCATCTTCTCACCATACATAGCAATCAACTTCGCATCCAGGTTGTCCGTTTTCGTAACACACAACATCATTTTAGCAAAATGATTGATCTGTTTTGGATTCACCACGGATACTGGTATCTGCGCCTCCTGAATCAGATAAACTAAAAGGCTGCTATAAGTGCCCGTGGCTTCCATTACGCAATGGTAATCGCAATCATTAATTGAGTTGATAAACTTTTTAATGCCTTTACTGTCGTTGATGAAAGTAGCTAAACGATAGGCATTTTCTGTTGGGTAGGCAACTGTAAAATTCAGTTTGCTTACATCAATTCCAATACATTTCATAAATTAGATTTAAGAATTAAAATAACATCTTTAGAACTATCGTCGTAAATGCGGATTCTAGGATCCATCGAACTATCCAGTTTTAAGATGAAAGAAAGCGTGTGACAGAACGTCCTGAACGGTATCCCACTACCAACGGTACAGCTGCCTTAATCACGCTTTCTTCAAATCTAACGAATCATATCATTAGATAATTCAAACATACGACGATACACCATACTGTGTATTTCGGAGAAACTGGTTCTTCCCCAATTTTGGTGGTCAATCCGGTGCTAATACCAGTCTTTTTCTGAGTAAATCGAAGCTTGCCCTTCCATACATTTGACGTTTAATAGTCTTCAGTTTGTTAACATTACCTTCAACTGGACCATTGCTCCAATGTAGATTGATAGCATTTTCTATGGATTGAAGGTCAGACAATAACCCTTTGGCAAAACTTTTCAACTCTGCAATAACCGAATGGTTAGCTTCTGTGATCCACGCATTCAATTCATTGCCCGTTTTAGTTTCAATCAATCCACGAAATTTTTTCACCAATGACCTAGTACTTTTTAATTGGGTTGATGATTGGCACAGTTTGGATATGAGCTTTTTTTGTGTGCTGCTAATTTTGCTTTCAGGAGCTAAAAATGCCATGGCGGCAGCTGAAGGCTTAAAGAAAGAGCCTGCATGTCGTGGGAGTTTTGTTTGTCTTGCCTTTTTTCCTACCCTGATATTATAGTAGGTCAGTGATTCAGACAATGTGCTATATGCCCCGGGATATCCTTTCTGCTTCAGTTCTGTCCAAAGGGTTTTAAGATGAATATTAGGAGCTACTTCCATTCGTTTTTTGATGTATTCAAAATAGGCCTCTATCATTCCCCGTTCTCCGTAGGACTTCCGCATCAGCACATCCATCGATAGGTATTTCCTGACCGTACTCCTATGCATTCCCAGCGATTTTGAAATTGCGTTGTTGGACAGTCCTTTAGCTTGTAGTCTCTTCATCTCGTCAAATCGTTGTTTGATAACTCCTTCCGTAGCGGCCAGCTTCTTCCCCACAGGAAATTCTTTTGGAACCATCAGTGGTTCATCAACTGTTTTAGGGGCTAATGCTCTGCTGAGTCTGGTGTACTCACGCACCATTACTCTTTTAACGGCCTCTCCAAGATTTTTAAGCAGATGCCAACGGTCCGTGACCTGTATAGCCTGGGGAGCTCCCTTTGTAGCTGCCCGCATATATTTACTGTAACGGTCCCGTGTAATTACTTCTATTGCAGGTTGCCCTTGCAACCAACTGATCAATGTTTTTTCCTCCCTGTCTGGCAACAGATCGATTACTTTCCCGGTATCCAGGTTTACCAGGATGCTGCCATATCTATCCCGCTTTTTATACGCCCAGTCATCTACCCCTACAGCTTTAAGCTGCCCTAATGGTGGCAGGGGAGTTTTATGGATTAGTTTTAACAAGGTAGAATCACTTACGGGCATGGATAATGTATGGCAAATACGCTCAGCGGGCCTGCCACCCATTTCCAGAGCGGTGATTAATAATTTCTCATCCAACCTTTTTGTTCGTCGCTTACAGGGCTCGAAATGATCATCAAAGCGTTCTGTGAATATCTTTCTTTCACATTCAGTATTAAGGCATCGGTATTTTCTGGATCGCAAGTATATATTACATGATTTTCCAAATGTTGGCAGGTCACGGAACTTTCTTAAATAATAGCTGTGAAACTTCTTTGAAGGGCTTAGGCAATCTGGGCAACGGCAGATCCTTTGCCTGCTCTCCACATAAATATTAACAAAATCGACCTGGTTATCTACTGAAACTACTTTAAAAGGATCAATAGGTGAGAAAATCAGCTTGGTAAGATTCATTATTCCTTAACGAATAACAACCGGAATTATCATGATAAACCACCAAAATTGGGGAAGAACCAGAAACTGACCATGTGATTCCGTGGCAAACTGACCACCTGAATTGCTGGCGAACGAGTGCAGCAGATGCTATAGATATGATGTCAAAAGTAATGATTTAAAAGTAATTTTTGGCGTAAGATAGTCCAGGCTGCCATGGTTTTTTTTCATTGTAATTTTTGATAATGATTCCAATACTTCTGATTGCTTCTTTATGATCACGGTATATCCTTTTTAACTCATTCTTTACTATTCCGTTAACACGTTCGGCTAAAGCATTATCATAAGGACTACCGCTTTCAGTCATACTTATTGCGATCCTATCACTGTTTAGAAGCTCAGTATAGCTTTTAGAACAATATTGTTTCCCCCGATCCGAATGATGAACCAATATAAAGGGTGAGTCCTTCTTTCTTCCAGCGATGGCCATCTCTAAAGCGATGATGCAACCAGTGGCCTCAAGGTTCGGATGGAGAGCGAATCCTACACGTAATAGTTTCCTGAAAGAAATCGCCGATCTTTGTACCATCACTAAAGTACTCACTTATCATCTGGCTCGTCATACTTTCGCAACGACTATTACGCTTTCAAATGGTGTGCCGATTGAGACCGTTTCCCAAATGCTTGGCCACAATAGCTTAAAAACCACTCAGCATTATGCGAAGGCGATTGATACGAAAATCAGTATTGAGATGTCTGCATTAGGAGAAGCTTTTAGACCGAGATAAGGAAGAAGAAGATACTGATGATATGAAAGTTATGAAGCTATTTAGATAAATTAGTTTCAATGTAAACGAAAATCGGTTGTTATTTGTCTTGTCAATCTTAATCTAATTGTTTGTTATTTCAATCATTTCTTTTGTATTTGATTGAAGTAGCAATCAGATTAAGGCAATTTGAAAATAGGGTATTAAGATTTCGCTTGTTGATGGACAAGTGATTAAATTCTGATCCGATATGAACCGTTACGGGCCAATTATGATCCGATTACAATAATGTGTAATAAGATCAGGGTCCAATCCCTTAATGACAAGTTATAGCGTGACGATACACCACCAAAATGCTTCTTAGGTATGATCTCGGTTTTAAAGTAAATCTTGTAAAGGCCAATGTCTCTCTAGCTGGCCAGTTTATTTACATGTTTCGTATTTTTCGGCGTTTATCGCCGAAAACTATCGCTTTGATAAATCAAATTGTTTATATATATTTGAGTTATCGGCGTTCATCGCCGAAAACCTTGAATATTGTAAATATGCCAATAGATTCCAAAAGACGTAAAAATGTATTCCGCTTGGTGCCGGAAGGGGTACTGGTTAGCAGGAAATGGTTGCTGGATCACGAGTTGTCTAATCATGCAATCGACAATCTACTTAAAAGTAACCAGCTAACAACAGTTAAGAATGGTATATATAAGCGCGAAGGATCAATAGTAGATTGGGGAGATGTCGTGTACTTTTTACAAAGAGCTCAGAAAACAGACCTAACTATTGGTGGAATAACAGCTCTAGAACTTCAAAAGTTATCTCACTACCTTGCCTTATCAAAAAAAAGAACAGTGCATTTATATGGAAAAGAAGCTCTGCCCGGCTGGCTAAACAGAGCAACAGATAGTGCCAATTTTATAAAACACAGCCTAGCTGATTTATTAGGGCAGCCGGTTACCCAGACATTACAGGGGCAATTGTATAATTTTACCAAGACATTAAGCTGGAAGGACAGTAAAGAAGGGTTAAGGCTGTCTACGCCTGAACGAGCCATCTTGGAGGTACTAAACGATGTTCCTGCGAAAATATCCTTTGAACATGCTGATGAATTGATGCAAGGTTTGACAACGCTATCTCCGCGTGCTTTACAGCAATTGTTAGAAATATTCAATAATGTTAAAGTCAGGCGTTTATTTTTCTATTTCGCTGAAAAACAAAACCATCCTTGGTTAGCCAAGTTGAACAAGGCAGGATTAAATTTCGGATCCGGAAATCGTGTGGTGGCCAAAGGTGGGCATCTAAATAAAAAATATCAAATTACGGTACCAGCAAGCTATGAGTAAGAAAGAAGACTACATCGAACAGGTAAGGTTGTTAATCCGCTTGTTGCCGATCATTGATAAGGAAGATTGTTTTGCATTGAAAGGTGGTACAGCGATTAATCTTTTCTACAGACCATTTCCCCGACTATCGGTTGACATTGATCTCCTTTACCTTCCCATGGATGATCGGGAAACATCTTGGAAAAACATATTGGTAGCTCTTGATCGAATTACTACGAATATCAAAGCAACGATATCAGGAGTACTGGTACAGAATACCACGCATCAACAGCAAAATTCTTTGCGACTCATTGTCAGCCTTGATGATGTTAAGGTAAAAATAGAGCTTTCTCCGGTAATTAGAGGTACAGTCTTTGCTCCTCAACGGATGGAGGTTCATGAACTGGTTGAAAAGGAATTTGGTTATGCCGAAATTATGGTCGCCTCTCATCCAGATTTATATGCTGGTAAACTTTGTGCCGCTTTGGATCGCCAACATCCTAGAGATCTATTTGATGTCCTGCTATTATATCAAAACGAGGGCCTTACAGACAATCTGCGTAAAACTTTCCTGCTTTTTTTAGTAAGCCATTTTCGGCCGATGTCTGAGCTCCTCAACCCGAATAGGAAGGACATTTCTGAAATCTATGAAAGTGAGTTCGTTCAAATGTCAGACGTAGATATTTCATTAGAGGAATTAATTGACATCAGAGAACGATTAATAAATGATATTAATTCCAGCATGACAAAAAAAGAACGAAACTTCCTATTATCTATAAAAAATATGACCCCTGATTTCTCATTATTAGAGCTGGAAGATCCGGATCTGATTGCAAATCTCCCGTCGGTCAAATGGAAGTTGATCAATTTGGCTAAAATGCCCGTTGATAAGCATGCAAAAGCTTATGAAGCTTTAAGACTTGTGTTATATCCTGGTACATAGAACTAAAAACTATAGTCAGATTTATAAATCAAATCGGAAGCTAAATGTTATGATAAATATAGAAATACCCCCATTTGCATAGTTTTATCAATTAAAGAAATGAAAATAAAGATAATTAGCGACCTACATCAAGAATTTGGAATCTCAGATTTGGATTTTAGCAATGCTGATCTCATTATCCTGGCTGGAGATACAAACCTGGGGACAAAAGGAATAGAATGGGTAAAGCGAAACATCCCTGATAAACCGGTAATATATTTATTGGGTAATCACGAATATTACAAGGGATCATACCCGAAGACACTCAACAAAATACTTGAAGCATCCAAAAACTCAAATGTAAATGTCCTCGAAAATAATATGGTTGAGTTTGAGGGCATAAGGTTCCACGGTGCAACTATGTGGACGGATTTTTCCTTATATGGAAATCCTGTGGAGTCTGGCATTATTTGTCAAGCCAAAATGAACGATTATGTGCAGATACGCAGAGATCCAGCTTATTCAAAGTTGAGAACAATAGATACCTATCAGATTCACCAGAAATCAAAATCTTGGCTACAAAAAAGTCTTAAAGAATCACGCGGTTATAAGAATGTGGTAATTACCCATCATGCACCTAGCCTGCAATCAATACCCGAGCTTTATAGAGATGATATCTTGTCATCTGCCTATGCTTCAAACCTTGAAGATGTGATTTTGGAGCATCAGCCCTTGTATTGGATTCATGGCCATATCCACACGCCTACCAGATATACTATTGGTAACACTGAAATTATCTGTAATCCACATGGCTATTTGAATGAGGAGTATAATGGCTATGAAAAAGATTTGATCATTAATATTTAGTTTAGAATGCGGCTATCGTATCACTATTCTGAAATATTAGATGCTTAATAATAATTAGTGTTTATCAAGCTTTTCTTAAAATATTTTCAATTCGCGAATATTCCTATTGCCAGAAGTTTTAAAAATAATCCTTGACCTTGAGAGCAATCCGGATCGCCGGCTACTCTGCATGGATACACTTAACAATATCTTTAAATCCTTCAAGGTACAAAAGTCCTGTTAGGCCGAAGCTAAAATTGCCGATGATATAATTATCAGTAAAAGTGGAGACCACGCCGTTGGATAATATTATACTCATTTGCATAACTATTGAGTATAATATTATCCATTTTGATTTTCCAACTTTTAGCCATAGTTTTTCTATAGTTATTAGAAATATTATAGATAAGTAATTTTCAATTGTAAACACAAAATATCCATACGCCAGAGCCTTTTACACATTTCTTCTGCGAGTAAAAAAAAGGTTAAATTCTGCTACATTTGCTTTATTAATAAACTACGCCCTCATCATGTTTCGATTACTGTTCTTGTTGTTATTCTTATCAATCTTTGGTGTGGTCCATGCGGAGACATTTACGGTAAGCAGTCAACTCGATAGCGGGCCGGGCACGTTGAGAGAAGCTTTAGAAAAAGCGGGCGCCAATGGAAGTGCTGAAACTGACTATATACATTTTTTGGCTACAGCCAGGCTCATTAGTTTGAAATCACCACTAATACTTTCTTCTCATCTTGTTATTGATGGAACTACCCTACCGGGTGCGGCGCTTGGTTTATCTGACGCCAAAGTAACGATCGAAACCATGATTCCTTATACCGATTATACGGACCGAACGGCGCTGAAAGGGACTGCTATTAGCCATCTTGAAATTTATGGTTTGAGTTTTTCAAATTTTTCAGCTGGAGGCCGTGGCGCTAGCCCGATCTATATTGCACAGGGCACCAATATTACCATTGGAGCTGTTGGAAAGGGTAATATTTTTTTAACCTGCGATTATGATATTTACTTGTTTAAATGTAAAACCATTAAAGTTTCGGCCAATTGGTTTGGTATTGCAGCAGATAAAAAAACAGCGGTTGGCCCTGCCTTTGGTGGTACACTTAATTTTAGGTTATGTGATGATATAATGGTTGGAGGCGACACGAAGGAGGAAGGAAACCTCTGGGGTTTTCGAGACTATGGGGTGATGATATCGGGGATTAACCCCACTACACAAACTGTCGAGGCTACCGGAGAAAAGTGTATCGTTAAAAACAATAGTTTTGGGGTGGAGAGCGTTAGGGTAGGTATTGGTGCTCGCGGATATATTCAGGATTTTAGAAATGTAGAACTCATCAATAATACCTTTTTGGGGAGCGGTGGTTTCGATTTCAAAAATATCTACAATTCAGGAAAGATACAGGGAAACCGGATGGGGATAGGAAATGATGGAAGCAAATCGTACGCTTACAGTACAATAGACTTGGAAAACTGCTCCAATATGATCATTGGTGGGAAAAATCCTGGTGAAGAGAATGTTATGGCCAACAGGGTAAGCTTTGGTCCGGGAACACCTGGTGTAAGCGCAAATAATTGTGGTGACATATTATTACAACGAAATTCGATTTATTGTATTTCATCCATGCCCATTACCTATAAATCAGAAAAATCGAAAGTAGAAATCCCGGTTATTAAAATTGATGAATATGACAATGGTACTTTAAAGGGAACCGCTACGCCTAATGCAGAGATTGAAGTGTTTTCGGATGGAGAATGTTACCAGTGTGATGCAAAGAAATACTTAGGGAATACTTTTGCTGATGCGCAAGGAAACTGGAAGATGGCCATTCCGCCCAATGTAGGCTTTACGGCATCGGCTACACTAAATAACCGTACCTCAGAGTTTTTAGGGATGGGTTTACAAATGGGCAACTATATCATCAAACAGCCTACATGCGGGCAGGCAAATGGTTCAATCACCGGAATTGTGGTCCAAGGTGCTACAGCCATCGAATGGCGAAACGGAGAAAAAAAGTTAGTGGGTACCAATGCGGATTTAAAAGACCTGCTGCCTGGAAGCTATTCTTTTACTGCATTTTTGGGTACAGCCTGTAAAACACAAACTTTTACTTGGGAGCTAAAAGATATTACGCCCCAGTTGTACACCGCTTTGATGAAAACACAGCCTGCTACCTGTAGCCTGGAAAATGGTGGAATTAGCAATGTTATTTTATCAAATTTGGAAACCGCAAAGACGAAGTCTATTAGCTGGTTAAATGATGCAGATGAGGTTAAGGGTACTGCGCTTGCTTTACAAAATGTTAAAGGGGGTAATTACAGGCTGAAAGTGGTTACCACCGACGACTGTACAGTTGTTTTTGGCCCTTTTAATATCCCTGCGGAAGGCGCTCCGGTTGCAGACCTTACAAAAATACAGACTAAGCATGAAGATTGTGATCGCAAAAATGGCAGCATAACGGGTTTGATTGCTTCAGGAAAAGGAGTAATCACCTTTATATGGAGAAACGAAAAGCAGGATATCGTAGGTGCTGAAGCAGATTTACGCGGAGTAACTGCTGGTAAATATACCGTTGAAGTTAAAGATCAGGGTACTTGCGGATCACTTTTTTATTCCTTTATCGTCGAGGAAAAAAATGGAATAACGGTTGATGATTCGGGCTACGATTTAAGAAATGCAGGATGTACAACCAATGATGGCTGGATAAAAAATCTTAAGATTAGTTCTTCTGATCGCTTAACCTACAAGTGGACAAATGATGCTGGATTGGATATTGGCCATCAAATAGATATTGTAAACCTTTCGCCAGGTAAGTATAAATTAACCATTGAAAATACTTACTGCATTAAAACGCTAGAGTATAACATCATCAGGCAAAGTGCAAAGATTTTTCCAGAACTGACTTACAAGATTACAGATGCCGCATGTGGTGAAGATTCGGGTATGATCACGGTTCAAACTTCGGGTATTGATGCAGGAACAAAACTGCGGTGGGCGGATGCAACAGGTGCTACCATTGGTCATACAAATACGATAATGGGATTGAAAAGCGGTAAATACAGTTTGTTCTTAACGGATGAAAAAGAATGTGAACAACACTTTAAAGACTATATAGTTTTGCGTATTCAACCCTTGGTGATGGATTTAGCTGAGGTAAATATCCAGGCCGACCATTGCGCCATGGGTCTTGGAGCGCTTAGTAATATTATGATTAAGGGCGGGGTTGCGCCTTATCAGTACGAGTGGCTGAACGACCGGAAAGAGGTTGTGGGCAGGCTGCCAATATTAGCAAATGTACCATACGGATTTTATAAACTCAGAGTAACTGATAACAGCGGTAGCAGTTGTAATGTTGTAGAGAAAGGATTTGTAATAGACAATATTGGAGAGGAGATTGAAGCACCAGTAGTAGCTGAAGTTAAGCTGTGTAGCGAAGGCGAGGGAACTATAAGGGTGTTAAACCCTGTTGCAGGCAACTATAAACTTTATCAATTTGAAACTGGCGGCCAGGCACTGATGGAAAACAATACGGGTTTATTTACATTGGAAATGGTAAAATCTAAATCGTATTTCCTGAGTTTGGCTAATGGAAATTGTGAAAGCAAACGTACTGCAGTGCCGGTTACTTTTGCCGAGAAAGCGGTAGATGTTCCTTCATCATTTTCACCAAATGGTGATGGGGCGAATGATACCTGGATAATTAAGAATATTGAACAGTATCCTCAAGTCATAATAAAGGTTTTTAACCGTTTAGGCAATGTGGTATTTAATAGCAGGGGTTATGGAATCCCATTTGATGGGCAAAGTAATGGTAAAATCCTTCCTGTGGGAGTATATTACTATACTATTCATCTGGCGACAAACTGTAAAAGTATTTCTGGTAGTTTGATGTTGATGAGGTAGGCCCTGTTTTTATGTCTATCTATTATAAAATGATTACATAAAATCTTAACATAAATTGTCTCTGTGCAGAGCGTAAAGCGGTAGAAAATCTATAGGATGTTAGAATACTTTAAAGCTATATTTATATCTGTTTGGATGGATTAAAGAATCCAGATGTTGTGGTCTGTGAAATCTGCAAGATGCTATAGACTCCAGCCTATATGAGGACAATAGAATTTGATTGGATGATATTACCGCGTAAATGAGCAGATTGCCGCAGTCAGTGCCAGGCGCTTCCTTCACAATGACGGCTATAAAGGTTAGGAATATCGGAGTGGGTGTTGAGGATGACAGATTGAATAAATCCTAAAATTTTCCTGATACCTTAATGGTTAATTAAAGCTTTGGTTAATTCCTTTCTCTTTACAGATATCATCCTAAACATAAACATTCCTTTGAGTATCAATAAAATTTAATTTTATAATTGATGCTGTTAAGAGTAACAAGTGTTATGTCTGATGATGCCCAACATCGGGGTCTTACGTTTCTATCTTTAGGACTCGTTGAAAGCAACCTCTCCATATAGGAAGCATTATAAATTTCTTGGTTGTATTAAATCCCAATGGTCGCTACACAATAAATATCTAGTATATATTTTAATCGTTTTTTTGCATATTTGTAATATTATAATATTATTTAACATAATTATAAGTTATAAACTGACAAAATGATATCACTTACATCTCCTTCAAAAGCACAGTCAAAAATTGCATTTAATGTTCGAGCAAGACGTTTAGCAATGGAATTGACACAAGAGGGGCTGGCAGAACGCGCAGGTGTCCCCTTACCGACATTGCGGAAGTTTGAACAGAAAGGTTCGATATCTTTAGAATCCTTCTTTAAACTTCTCATGGTGGTTGGGGGTATAGACGAAATGATTAATGCTCTAAAACCTTCCAAACCAAATTTCAACTCGATAGATGATGTTTTAAAAGATTCAGATATTAATTCACGAAAAAGGGGGCGTAAAAAATGAGCACTTTGTTAGCTGAAGTAAAAGTCAGTCTTGATTTCGGTTCAGGAATTCAAACTGTTGGACGAATGGCCATGCGCGATCGGATTATTTATTTTGAATATGATGATGCTTTTATTAAAAACGGAATTGAAATATCACCTTTCCGATTGCCACTTCAAAGGGGCGTTCTTGAATTTCCTCGACATTTCTTTGAAGGATTAGCGGGAGTATTCAGTGATAGTTTGCCGGACGGTTGGGGGCGATTGCTTTTCGATCGCCTGCTGAGATCACAAGGAATTCTCCCAGCAAATATCTCCCCACTAGATCGTTTAGCGCATGTTGGACTATCCGGAATGGGAGCACTCGTCTATGAGCCAGATAATAGTCCACCCAATATTCAGGAAATTATTGATCAAAATCATCTAGCCCTGCAAACGGAGGAAGTGCTAAAAGGCACTTCAGACGAAGCATTAAAAGAATTATTAGCTTTAAACGGATCTTCGGCAGGTGCCCGTCCAAAAGCCCTTATTGCCGTCAGCGAGGATCGTAATCAAATTACACATGGTACTGAACAACTGCAAGAAGGATTTGAGCCTTGGTTAATAAAGTTTCCTAATACACAAGATGGCCAGGATGCTGGCGCTATTGAATACGTTTATGCACTCATGGCAAAAGAAGCCGGTATAATGATGCCAGAGGTACATTTGTTCTCATCTGAAAAAGGTGCCGGCTATTTTGCCGTTAAACGATTTGATAGAGAGGGCAAAAAACGCCTGCATATGCATACTGCAGGCGGACTCCTACATAGCGATTTTAGAAGCCCTTCACTTGATTACGAAGATTTGCTGAATTTAACTGGCGCATTGACTAGAGATATACGTGAAGTTGAAAAAATGTATCGCTTAGCCGTGTTCAATGTGTTGGCGCATAATCGAGACGACCATGCTAAGAACTTCAGTTTTTTAATGGATGAGTATGGCACATGGAAACTATCCCCCGGATACGACCTAACTTTTTCCAGCGGAATGAATGCTGAACAAAGCACCTCGGTGATGGGAGAAGGTAGAAATCCTAAAATCAGCCATTTAGTAAAGCTTGGCGAGGAAGCTAAATTAGACAAAAATTTAATCGAGCAAGTTATTGAACAGACGATAAATTCTTTGAATCATTGGATGACTTTGGCGAAAACTTACAATGTTACGAAGACTAATATTTTGCTTATTGGAAAAGCTATAGTTAGTAACAAATAATTTGTTATTATAACTGATGTTGACAGGTAGATATGGCAAGTGTCAACAAAGCTGTGGCAAAATGTGCTACTAAGCTGCCTTGGCCATGACAGTCTTTAAACTTGTATGAAAATTCATTCACAATAATTGTTTATTCCTATCATTAGTTTCAGAAATAATCATATGCAGAAAGAAAGCCTGATTTACGCGAACTTAGCCAAGGGAACTCATCAAAGAAAACTACAGCTTTTCTTTTTTTAAGTAAAGGGGCCACAAATTCTTTGAGTTTCCAGAAAGCCTCCGCCCAGTTCGTAAGATCTGCAGGAGTTAACCTTGAGCCCAAGGCATCCGCAATAGCCTTGCTGAAATTGAGTGGTTGCTCGGTAGCATTCACGTCCTGAACACCTAACAGTTAAAAAATGAACTGTTTCTGGAAGGCCGATCGGATCGTAAAGGTTTTTCCGACTCTTCTCCTGTCAAAGACAGTTAAGGGTTCTCATGATGGCGAGGCAAGTGTCTCTGAAAATATTTTCTTTTCCGTATTCTTCTGATGAGCAATTCCATATTTCTTCTTCTAAGAGATCAAATCAATTTTATCCGCAGCCAAAACATATGTAAAATGAGAAAATTTGGCTGTTGATAGATATTTTTGTGTTGTAACAAAAATCCCTTTACGCATGGCGATTTAGTAAATCTGTTGTACATTGAATGATAACATTCGAGCCCAGCATCAGTCATTTTGGATAGTTAGCGAGTGGAAATTATGTTTGCATATAATTACTAATCAGAAGGTTTTCTTGAATAAATATTGTTCTGACTTCGTCGGGATTAACAGCCCTATTTGTCTCAGATGAGATCTTAAATCAGATAGGTAAGTTATTTATCCGACTTTGCATCTATACTGTCAATTATTTGATTCGAATATACCTTCATTAAATTGAGATTATAATGATGTTGCCAATGCCCGAAGGATTGTTGACGCGGCCAAATTTTCATTGATGCGACAGCCAGAAGCCAAATCGTAAAACCAGCAATCCATAAATGTTTAGGTTTAAACTCCATTATGCAATTTATTAAAAACAGATATTTTATGCAAATCTCAAATTTACGAGAAACCGAACAGAAAAAATTTAATTAACCTTCACCTTTAAACTACCAATGAAGAATGATTCATTTAAAAGAGAAGAATTCAGTTTGCACTCATTGCAACGATTAAACAACTCCAGGATCTGTAAGTGAAACGAGACGGAGATTTGCCCCTCGCAGATCATTTAGAAGGGATTAATTAGAAATTATCGGTTAAAAATCCGAAAAAGCTAAAATCTATAAAAAAGCGGATAAATTAATATCAAAATTAAAAGATCTTAGACATGAAAGTATTAGCATATTAATATTTCCAGTTAGCTCAAAGAAAGAAGATTGCCGTTGTGGCAATAAATGCGTGAATGAACGGTAGCGGATTGTTAACAATAAAAACTTTGAAACAACTATCATTACCATGTATGCGCCTAAACAAAAACCCCAAGATATGACGATCTTGGGGTATGAGTAAGAATATTACTCCATCAGAGTATTTCATTTTCACTTTGGAGAAACTAAAATGCCAAAAATTAATTCAGAATTGAGATACGATTGATGTAATTTCCTGAGGTTATGCTGGCATCTTGCCCAGAAAGAGTGAAAACTATTGAAGCATCTGTTTGAATGCCCCCTGGTGTTTTAATCCATAAGGTCAAATTGTTATTTGTTCTATTTGCCCACGAAGAATTGAAGATTTTGTTTAAATCATCACCACCTGCACCAACATATTTACTTAATGTTTGCCCATTGGCTAATTTTAAATTTACAAAAGCTCCTTCGTCTTCAATATCTAATCCTAAAAATGAGTTGTTCAAAAAGTATATTTTAACGTTATTGTAATTATATGTTAAAATATTACCACCATAGTCTTCAGAATATTCAGTACTTTGATTAATTGGATTTCCGAAAGCAGTCAATGTCGCATTCGGAGTAATATTCGCCAGTTGTAGAGATTGCCCCTGATTTAGACTTATTGATACATTATTATTTTCAATATAACTTCCTTCTGGCTGATCGTGCTCTTCCCCTAATTTCCTCATCTCCCTCACTTTTCGAGAGGAGTTTTTCTCTACAGGCGCTGTTTTTTTAAGGACGTTTTGAATTTCGGCATTTATTGCGTTTGCTTTAAAAATGTACATGCCAATTACAAGGCATAAAATTGTGGAGTATAAAATTATTTTTTTCATAATGTTAGTTACATATATTAGTAGGATGACCTGTATTGTTATACTTAGTACTTAGTTTTCGGGATTTACACTGGTGCCATCCAATTTAACTTGAATATTTACATGTGGCTTTGTTTCATTATAGTTCCTTCCCGAAAATATTTTTTACAAAGAATACACCGTATTTCCAGAAAGAACACCTTAACTATATTTAGTACAAAGGTGTCCTTTTGGCACCCAGCCGAAAACACTATAATACCAAATAACAATCCTAGCCCACGCTTAAATCTAATTAAATTGTTTTCATAAAATTGATTTTTGTGAAGCAATTTGCGCTTAAAAAACGGAACAATTATTAAGATTCTATTATGATTGTATTAATTGACCTACAAGTAATATTATCCTTTAAGCAGTATGGTACCACAACAATTCCCGCCAGTGTGCCTATCGATCCCGATGGAAAAATAATCGGTATCTGTCCTATATTTCTTTACGTTAAAAAAATGTAGATCGCGAATTTCAGAGTCCCCTTTTCATAGCAGAATTCGCTTGCATATCCATGCTGGCATTTTACCTTACTAATCAAATCATTATGGATGATTGGATTTGTAGATTAATATAGAGAAGAGCAAGCTCGTTCAGCCAATTCATTTTAATACCATAAACAGGCGTGAAAGTAGAAGCATTTTGATAGATGCTAAGGTTTGTGATTTGGCGTAACTGGATTAAGCCGCTGAAAAAAGGTTTGGACTGAATATCCTATCAAAGTAGATAAATGTGACGATATCCTCGAATTCTGCTGATTTTTGGATATCATTTTTTGGCGACCCCACCCGACGATAAACTATAAATGAATGGTTTAGCATAATTCGAGTAATCTTTCAACACCTATAAGCTCTTGACTATCATTCCCTAAAACCATTCTAATGTTCAGACTCCTACCCAATGGCGTGCCATAATCAGGTCGATATTTAGAGCTACGTAATGACGTATTCTGGAAATACTTTTTTTTAAAAGCTAACATTAGCCCGACTGGTAGCCTGTAAGTTTTCTAAGCTGATAAAAAAAACGTTCAATCAAACGTAAGTCTTGCGTGACGATCTCGGCATTTCCCTTTAACTCTTTATCGAAGGGGAGTATTTTTTGATAGGAAGTTTTCAAGCCCTTAGGCAACAGAACATCAAGATAGTAATTGCCTTTGTCATCAGGGGTGAAAGATATGTTTTGAATCCTACCTTCAACAATACCATATTCCTGGAAGCGGTAATTGTCCAGCTTAATTAAAACTTTCTGCCCACGGGCGATTTTACCGGAATTGGCTGCTGCGACAAACATCCTTCCTATAAGCGCATGTTTCTGGTGTGGCAAAATGGATAAGACAGGATCTCCACGTTTTACGAGTTGATTCTCACCCCAAAACTGCTGAAAACTTATTACACCATCTGTAGAAGAAATCACCAGGTAGTTTTGTTCCCATTCCCTTAGCGAACGTCGTAATTGTTCGAATAACTGTAAAGTCTGTGAAGCGAAATTGATTTTATCTTTCTCTGCATTAATGATTGTTCCACTTTTACTTTTATTAAGGTTAAAAATGGCTTCTTCAGTTTGTGAAAGCGAGATGTCAACGTTCTCTAAATTTTGCTGTGCCTGTAAAAATTTAATTCTTTCATTTTCGAATTCTGAAGCAGAAATTACCTTTTGACTGAACAAAAGCTGAGCACGGTTATAGTTTTTCTTTACAAGCTCGAACTTTAAACTTTCAAATGTTTTTTGCTTCTTCAACGTAACTATTCTGGCTTTGTTTGTTAGAATATTTTGAGCGGTCGCTACGTTTTCAGGCGCGTAAGGTTTGAGTCTATTAAATAACGCCTCATCCTGAAATGCCTTTGCAAATGCGTTATAATCGCCCTGTAAATCTCCCAGTTTAAATCTCGAAACCCGATCAACCGGAAACGTGAGTAATCCCGCAGGAGAAATAGAATCAACAATGGCTTTGAGGTGTAAAACATCGTTATAATTCGCTGTAGATTGTAAAACCATTAGTATCTGGTTTTTCTTTACCGCTTGATGGTCGGTGATGAAAATTTTTTCAATCTTTGAATCCATTCTAATCTGCAATTTTTCTGGCGGATTTTGTGAGGTAATCACAATTGTTGCAGGTACGGACTCCGGATATTTAATGAAATAACTCATCAACAAAATCATTAAAATGATGAGGAGAATAACCATATTTCCACAACGAATCATCCAGTGAGGTGGTTCAGATAAAATATCCTGCACACCTTCCGAGCGAAGCTGTAGCTCGTCTAGCTTATCTTTTTTAGTTTCCAAGTTCGAGCTGATTTTTAATTAGTTGATAATATTCCCCTTTTCTAGCGACCAATTCATTATGACCGCCTTCTTCTACCACCCTCCCCTTGTCCAGCACAATTATCTTATCCGCATTTTTAACGGTCGATAACCTGTGTGCAATTACGACAGCGGTTTTTCCTTTAAAGAATTGGCCGAGGTTTTCGATAATTATCTTTTCGTTATTGGCATCTAATGCACTTGTGGCCTCATCGAAAAAAATATATTCAGGCGATTTATACACCGCCCGCGCAATAAATAACCTTTGTTTCTGTCCACCGCTCATGCCCATCCCTTCGTTACCAATTTTAGTGTTATAGCTCAAGGGAAGCCGCTCGATAAAGTCCTGTATATTGGCAATTTCTATGGCTTTTCTTAGTTTTTGTTTGTCAATTGAATCCTCGCCAATGGCGATATTATTGGCGATCGTATCGTTAAATACATAACTTTCCTGCATCACTACACCACAATGGTCTCGCCAGTATCTGGGAGAAATATATTTCATATCGGTATTGCCAATTTTGATTTCACCCTGATCGGGTTCGTAAAATTTTGTCAATAACTTTAGAAGCGTAGTTTTTCCGCTACCACTAAGTCCTACTATAGCTGTAGTTTTTTGGAATGGAATGGTTAGGTTTAAATTCTGGAAAACCAATGATTCAGCCCCGGTATACTTGAAGGAAACCGACTGAAGCACAATGTCTTTTTGCGCAATTTCCAATGCATATTCCGATTCAGTATTTTCTTCATTCTCCCGATCATGAATTTCCTGCAATCTTTCCAGAGAAATTTTGGCATCCTGTGTTTGTTTAATAAAATCTATGAGTTGCATTAACGGGCTGTTGAGCTGGCCAATAATATACTGTACGGAAAGCATCATCCCTAATGTTAGATTGCCGCTTAAAACCAGTTTTGCGGCCAGGAAACTTACCAGAATATCTTTTATCTGGTTAATAAAACTGCCACCAACAGACTGCCATTGTTCTAAAGAGAGTGCTTTAATTTTGATCTTGAATAACCTGATTTGCAAAAACTCCCAACCCCAACGTTTCTGTTTCTCGGCGTTGTGCAATTTTATTTCCTGCATTCCATTAATCAGCTCTATCACTGTACTTTGCTCCTGAGAAACCTGAGCAAACATTTTATAGTCGAGCTGTTTTCTTCTTTTAAGAAAAAAAACAATCCAGCCCGTATATAAAAGTGCGCCAAGCAGATAAACCATGAATAAGCGGTAATCGTAAATGAGCAGTATGATACTGAAAATGATCAGGTTGACCATCGAAAAGATGGTATTGAGCGAGGAGCTGGTGAGCAATTGTTCAATCCGATGGTGATCATTGATGCGCTGCATAATGTCACCTGTCATCCGCGTATCAAAAAAGCTGATTGGAAGTTTCATCAGCTTGATGAAAAAATCGGAAATGATTGAAATGTTAATTCGGGTAGAAAGGTGTAGCAAAATCCAGCTCCTGATGATTTCAATTCCCATTTTACCCACAAAAAGCATCACCTGAGCCAGTAAAACCAGGTATATAAAATTTAAGTCCTGGTTTTGTATGCCCACATCAACAATACTTTGGGTAAGAAAGGGAAAAATAAGCGACAATAAGCTTCCGGCCAACAGGCCAATAGCGAGTTGAAATATGAGCGATTTATATTTTAGTACATACCTGGAAAGAAAAGAGAAGCTGGTTTTGCTAGCTGTATCTTCAAATTGATTGTTATAAAATGCGGGAGTTGTTTCTAAAACAAGGGCAATTCCCTCTTCTGTATTTGAATCTGCATTTGCGCCAATCCAGTATTTTATAAATTCTGCTCTAATGTAGGAAATCAGGCCGTAAGCCGGATCAGAAACATAGACTTTACCTGTATTATCAATTTTATATACAACCACATAGTGTTTTTTATTCCAGTGTACAATGCACGGTAGTGGTACATCGGCTAAAAGTGTATTAAAATTAATTTTAACACCCAGAGTCCTGAAACCTAAAGTCTCTGCGGCATTGCTCAAACCAAGCAGTCCACTTCCGTCTCTGGTTGTTTGGGCAAGGGTTCTTATTTGAGGCAAAGGAATGCTCTTATCGTAGTGTTTGGCAATTATGCGCAAACAAGTAGGCCCACAATCTTTAGCATCGGGTTGTTTATAGAACGGAAATTTTTTAAGCCCCATGTACCTGTACCGTTTGTAACAAATTATAATATTGCATCGCTTTTTGTTTAAGCGGATTCGTACTCCAATCTTCCCAATTATTTGTGAAAGGATTGTAGCCACATTTTAGTGGTTTAGATATATCCAAACCTGCAGCGTTGGTGTCTGTACGTTCTGTAAATGCCCTGCAGTCTGTACATACATTTCTAAATTCGCAAGACTTGCAAACCGCGATATCATTTTTAGTGATGTTCCAGTACTTCCGAAATTCTGAATTGTTTATTGCATCTTCCAGGGAAACCTCCTTAATATTCCCAAAAATCTGAGGCATTGCAGGACAGTTTTTAATATTACCATGTAGATCAATACCTATTTTTTTATTGAGGCAGGAATTGTGATTGAATGCTTCGGAAATCTTTAGGAGGTTTGTATCAAAATACTTGATATCTACTTTCCCGCAGGAATTAACTTTTAAATGCTGAGGGATAAAAACAAGATTAAATTTGAAAATATCGCTAACCTCAAAAGGAGCATTTTCACATTGATGAAAGACCAAACTGTAAATTCTCGCGCATTGTTCATTTAATTTGTTTATAAAATGCTCATCAATACCTGAATGGTATGGAGCAAAAATTTCAACACTTTCCACGCAAGAATTCCTCAACGACTCTTCTAAGCTCAGAAAAGCGGCTAACGAAAGCGGCTGTTCACAATAGATTACCAAATGCCTGATGCCCAGATTTTCGATAGATTGAATCAACCGCGGCAATAACAATAAATCAGCGCTTTCCATAAACATATTGGATATCGTGCTGGAATCTCTAAATTCAAGGCTTAGCGGCGGAAAGCTTAAATCCCAGTTATTTTCTGAAATAAAACCGTACTCTTTTTCCAGTAAAAAATCTAAATATTCTTGTATAAATTCTTTAGATTCTTCATCATAAAGGGCAAATACATCTTCAATAGAATTTGACTTCAACTCCTCAACTATCGCATAAAACTCTAAGGACTGCAGCTCAGAACTGTTTCTTTGCAGATCAGAAATCAGAACTCTGTTCGCCCCTTTTGTTATCAAAATATCGCTGAATAAATTAAAGTACCTCATAATAATCTGCAAATCGGCTTATTGGGTCTTACCAGCATTAGAAATTCGGTTTTATACCTGTCAGATCTACCGTAAAGCACATCATTAATTTTCTGATCAGTTTTATTGCCTCTGTATTCATCCACAAATTTGAACGTGAGTGGCAATTTATTTTTTTCTTCAATCTGGTATCTCATAAATATTCGGCTATTGCTTTCTCTGCTGCGTAATTGCATATAGAGGTTACTCCCAGAAATTGGCCAACGGTATTGACCTCTAAAAAATAAAATTTATCCCCACTTTTAATAAAGTCTATGGAACCACAATTCACATCCAGTAACAGCATTAATTGATGGGTTTTCTCCTCAATTTCTACAGGAAGATTGTATCTTATATTTCGGTTTGGTTTTTCGAGGTTGTATTTTCTGAAATCTGTTTTGGTTCGTTCATCATTTTGAGACATTATGGCTGTGGAGAAGAACTTTCCGTTCAGATAAAAACTCCTGATCTCGAAATCCTTTTCAATTTTTTCCTGAAAAAATGTGATAAAAAAATCTGCTTCTTCACTATGATCTATAACATTGGTGTACATAATACTCTCTCCGTATTCTTTGTAGGCATCCAAAGTTATATTTCCGGTTAATGGCTTAATAATGGTCTTGTTCAAAACCACTTCAGCGGTATCTTCAGCCAAATAATACGCCGGAACATCGAGTCCCAACGCCTTAGCCTGCTCTAGAACCCAAAGCTTGTTTACAGCGCTTGTACTTTTCTTATTGATGTGCTTTTTAGATTCTATTTTTTTTATCACATAATCTTGCAGCCAGTGTTGATGCTCCTGCATGTGAATATTTACTGAAGGATTATCATATTGAAGGCTTTTAAATTTCAATCCACCTCTTCTATACCACACACTACTAATATCATCGATATAAAAACAGTTTCTCTGGCTTTCAATGTAGATGCGTTTTTCTTTGACTCTGATCTCAAACACTTCATCCTCATCTACCCGAATGAATTTTTTATCCATCGCCACAAGCCATTTTATAACTTCATTGGTTGTAGTCTCTTGCTTCTTGGATATAATTAATATCACTTTTTATACACTTTATACCGTGGAAGATGTAGTATGGGTGCTTGCATCAAACAAGCAGCCCATAGCTTTTTTCAAAATGTTTTTCAAATGAAGTTTTACCAGAATGAATGGCTAAAACTTTATTTAGGTAGATTTAGTAATTGTGGATAGGTTCTCCAGGTGCAAGACGACGGATTTCTCTGTAAATATATCCACCTGTACCATTGGCACCTTCATAGTGGTCATATTCTATACAACCTTCTCCAACGAAAACATTAGATTGAATTGAAGTATAGCCACCAAGAGCTCTTCCTCCGTTAATTGATGTCAAATCGTTAAGTTTTTGGTTTTCCAGTGAAGAAAATTCTTTCTTCATTCCGTTTAAATTTTTCATATTTTTTTAATTGATGTTTATGTTCGCCATCTTACCCTGGCGTTTAGGTTTTGTTATCTAAAATTCGACACAAACTAAAGCCTTTACAAATGGCAGTTGATATGCGGGCACTTTGAGGGTTTTTCCGTTAATTTTGCATGCATATTCGTAAAATATCAATTGCGATTAGAGATTTACTTCGGCCTCGTATAAGGAAATGACGTATTAAAATTTGCCGATATAATTAAAAGAATCCTCAGAAAAACATTAAACCCGTACAGATATAGAATGAAACCCGACAGATATTTGTCTGCTGTTTTATTTAGGATTTAGTATTTATACTTTTAAAGAAATATTAATGCCTGTCATTTGGCGGTTTTATATGTATTATTAGCCAATCCCATATTTAATGAATGTCACTGCGAGAACACTTATACTTTGTACATTATGCTTTTCAATTGTTTTTGCCTGCAGGAATAAGAATGAAAATGCTAAGGTGGAAAAACCATTGGTTATAAAACCTGCATTCCAGGATAATTTATCGCTTATCTTGTCTTTCGACACCTTGTCGATCGCGGCAGTAAAAAAAATAGTGTATCAGCAAGACAGTGTATTGAGCAAGGATCCGGATAGAAATTCAAATCCATATTACCATTATTTTCGCGCCAGAAAATATATTTTCGAAAAGAAACGGGATAGTGGCTTAATTGCCTTTCAGAAAATGAAAGGGCTTAAAGCAAACGACGACATTGAGCTGTTAAAAACTTATCGCATTTTAACCCATAAAATGCCCCAGGGATCAATGGTAGAACCTGCTTTAATGAGCCAGATTTTTGCTGCATTAAAAATTTCTGAACATAGCCACAGCCGGTTAACTTATTATTTTTATGATTTACTCGCGCAGGCCTATTTCCAGAACGGCAATGAAAAAAAATCTATTGAGTACGCGGCGAATTACTTTAAACATAATCCTTTTAACACACATCCCGTAATTAAACAGCGCTATTATGATATTTCATTTCTGCTTGCAACGCGGCTGGGCGATTTTAAAAAAATGATTTATTACAATACTCAAGCCCGGCGATTGGCTGAGCAACTTGGCGATAGCCTGGCAATGGCCCGCACTTATGATAACGAATCACAAATTTACAGCCGGCAGCAACAACCTGGAAAAGCGCTGTCCTGCAGCAGAATTTATTTCAACTTCCTTAAAAAAACCAACAACCTTAATGGCATTGCTTACAACAACCTTGCTACCGCATTCTCCCAAAATAATCAGCCCGATTCTGCAATAAAGTATTATAAGGCGGGCATCGCATTTGACAGACAAAATGTGCCGGTAAGAGCCAGAGAATTTTATTATAACGGACTCATTGAGGCTTATAAAATTAAAGGAGATTTTGCACATGCCCTTCAAGCCGCAGATTCTGCTTATTCTATTGAACTGAGCAACTATAAAGCAATAGAGGCAGTTAAGGTTGCTGAGATTCACGAGAAATATCAAACCGAAAAGAAAGATCGGAATATAGCAGAACTAAATAACCGCAACAAACTCAATGAAACCATTATAGAGCAGCAACGCTGGACGCTTGTCTTAGCAATGCTGATGTTTATGATCATTGTCTTTTTCTTTTTTATAATTTACCGTCAGCAGCGACTAAAAGAAAAAAACAAATTACTTAAATCCGAAAACCAGCGGTTAGTTGTAGAACAGAAAATGCTACAGGCGCAGCTTAATCCTCATTTTATATTTAATGCAATCGCCAATCTACAAAGCCTCGTGGCTTCTGGCCATATTGATGAATCGGTTTGTTATTTGCGTTCTTTCTCTGGTCTTTTGCGTGGCATTTTAGAACAAAACCGGAAGGATTTTATTGAAATTGAAGAGGAAATCAATTCTCTTAATAACTATCTTCAGCTACAGCAAATGCGCTACGCCGATGTTTTCGACTATAAAATCACAGTTGAAGGCCGGATCGATCAGAATCAAACGCTTATTCCCCCAATGCTGGTTCAGCCTTTCGTTGAAAATGCAATTGAACATGGGTTCAGAAATATTGACTATAAGGGCTTTTTAACAATTTCCTTTAGCGTTAGAAACAACCTGTTGGTAATAGAAATTGACGACAACGGGAGTGGTTTGACTAAAAAGACAACAGAACACCAGAAAAAACAATCACTTGCCCAAATCATTCTAAAAGAAAGATTGGATTTGCTGTTCACTGCAAAAGGCCAGCAAGCCTGGTTTGAAGTAAAAAACAAAGCAACAGATACTGAATCAGGAGTATTTGTTGAAATCATGATTCCAATAATTACCGATTAATTAATTGCCAATGAAACTCTATATTTTAGAAGACGAAATCCGGATTTTACAACACATTTTGCAAATTGTTAAAAAGATAGACTATCTGGAAGTAATTGGCACTGCCGCAGAAATTAAAGTAGCCTCGAAAGAGATTCCATTATACAAACCCGATATTATTCTGGCTGATATCCGTCTAAAAGACGGAGATAGTTTTCACCTTTTTGATGAGATTGGCCTTCATGATTTTCAGGTCATTTTTCTCACCGCTTATGATCAGTATGCAATACAAGCCCTGAATTTGGGCGCATTCGGATATTTACTTAAGCCAATTGATGAGGTACTGTTAACCATGCACTTAAACAAGTGTTACCATCACCGTGAACAGGAAACTTTAGGACAACAACAGCTTGCCATTGCTAAAGAACATTACCTTGCGCAAGGTGTCTCTGCCACGAAACGAATAGCACTAAAAAGTCTCGAATATATCGAAGTCGTAGCCATCGAAGATATTATGTATTGCAATAGCGATAAGGGCTATACCACATTTTATTTAAAAGGCGGCACCGAGATCCTAGTTTCAAAAGGGTTAAAGGAATATGAAAGTTTGCTCACGCCTTTTGGCTTTTTAAGATGCCATCAATCGTTCCTTGTCAATTTTAGATATGTCAAAAAATATTTCAGGGAAGGGTATTTACAAATGGAAAACAAAGAAAATATTTTGGTTTCCAGCAGAAAAAAAGAAGAGGTATTGCGTTATCTTGAGAACATTGCGTAGTTTAATTGCAACGAATTGAAAGAAGCATTATTTCTGCATATCACTAATTTACCGCAGAGATTTAACTGATTCAGGGAATATTCTGCATTGTAAAAAATATCCGTATCCAGATTAAAATATACTCCGGATACGGATAAACTAAAGTTTCTTAATTGTGAAACATCTAAGCAGTTTCCTGATTCACCAAAGCTGGCATTTAAATGAGTTCAGTCAATACAATCAGTGGCTTTTCCTGTAATTTTTCCTCAATTTGCTCAGCAAAGGCTTTTATGTAGGGCTGGTTGTTGTGTAAATCCAAGCCTTCGGCACTTTTCCAGATTTCATAAAAAACGAACACATTCTTATCCTCTAAACCTTGGTGAAGCGTGTACAATTCACATGCTTCTTCTTTGCGCGTTTGCTCTACCATATTCTGAAGTACAGCATAGATATCCGCTCTGTATTGCTCTTTTGCTTTAATAGTGGCAACTAAATAAATTTTCATATTTCTGCATTTTTGAGTTCTAAAATAAATGTTTCTTCCAGATGATTGCTATAGCGTTCCATATCGCGGCTTACATCTGCATTTTTTTCTACATCATGAAAATGGAAACTTTTTAAAGGTTTCATTCCGGTAAATGCATTCATACGATGAAAGCCGAACAATGGTCCCTGATCTACACTATGCTGATCGAAAAATTCTCCCGGTAATGTAAAAGCTGTTTCAGGAGCATTCCAACTTGTGGTCAACATATAGTATTTTCCGTTAAGCATTCCGCCTGTTCCGTAATTGATTTCCGGGTTCTCAGCCGAACGGCCGTCACTGTGGTAAATCCCTTTTTGATGCCCGGCAGTAAACACTTCATCAATGTATTTTTTAAAACCATGAGGCAATTGAAACCACCAGATTGGTGTATGGTAAATGATTACGTCTGCCCAAACAAATTTCTGAACTTCTTCATTACGGTCATATCCGTTGGAAATAATGGTTTCCTTAACTTCAAAGCCTTCCTGATCTGCAAAAAAAGCAAGAGTCTGCTCAGTTATGGTATTGTTGAACTTCCCGCCTGAATGACCGAAGTTTTGTCCGGCATTGATTATAAATATATTTTTCATCTTTTATTAACTCTGATTACTGTACAAATTTACTTCGGTATTATGCATTATAAAAATTAGATGATTTATATATTTGTATCATAAAAATAATACTAAGCTATGGTTAATCTTGAATGGTACCGCACCTTTAAAGCGATTTATCATACCGGAACATTGACTGGCGCTGCCGGATCACTATTTATTTCCCAACCCGGAGTAAGCCTGCATCTAAGTTCTTTGGAAAATTATGTAGGCTATAAACTTTTTGAACGTTCCGGCCGGAAAATGCTACCTACAGAAAGGGGCAAAATTTTGTACAATGCAATTGCTGAAAGTTTGATTACACTTGAGGAGGCAGAGAAAAATTTTCAGCGCAGTACAGAAAAACATACGCCCACAATAAGTATTGGAATGTGTTTTGAAACCTTTCAAATTACACTGGAACAGTATATTTCCTCTTTACCATTTAACGTTATTATCCGGTTCGGCGACTACAATGAAATGCTCGACAACCTGGATAAAGGTATTCTTGATTTGATTATCACGCCGCAAAAAGGAACTTCTGCAAGTATTGAGCATCAGGCATTTTCCTCAGAAACAATTGTGCTCGTTGCCGGCAATCAGTTCGATGATCAATCTTTCCAGAAACTTATTAAACAGAAAAAATATGCCGAGGCTGAAGAATTATTGAAGCAGGAAAAATGGTACGGCACCACCGGCGACATGGAACATCTCTTTCGCTTTTGGCAGCTGAACTTTGGAAATAATCCGGATTTCCGCCCCAATTATATTGTGCCAAATTTGAATTCAATTGTCAGATGTTTGAGCAGCGGTAAAGGTTTAGCAGTAGTACCTGATTTTCTATGCAATAAGGAAATTGAAAGTGGGTCGGTCAAACTGATTTGGAAAGGTCATAAAATCCTCAAAAACACCCTTTATTTTGCCAATAAAAAAAATACTACCCATTCCGGCGAGATTGAGACTATAAAAACTTTGTTTAGAAAATTAATGAAGGAACCCTCCTAGTAAACCGAAGGTCAATTATTTAAGTTAATAATAACGAAACCAACCTCTTTTGGTAATAACAGAAAATATTTTCTACTTAAATGACATATGGTGAACAGCATGTGCCATTGAAATTACCGTTAGCGAAATTATACGTTATAAAGATCGGCTACTTTGGATTTCCAAATGATATAACCGAGTCTGCTGCAGCGGTCTGAAATATAGTACTCTATACGCGGAGAAACAGCTTGTAAAATACGATACCGGATTTTATATTTTGCATTGTAGCTTAACTGTATATCAAGCTCACTATTTTGAGATCTGATTTCCCTAAGTGCTAAAAGATGGATATTCTGAAGTTCGGTTGCCGCCCGCTGTAACCTGCTGTTCATAATTTTTGCCAAGGCTGGTTCTTGTTGAAATTCTCTCTCTATAACTGCACATACCGTTACTCTCATGACTCAAAATTATGCAACTTTAAAGGTTCTGCAAAGAGGAAATTTTAACTTACTGTATAACAGTTGCAATAGTTTTGAACATACTAATATCAGCGAAAACATTTGTTTATATCGAGGTTAAATTAACTTATATCTGCAATTATCAAGTTTGTTAAATGAAAAGAGTAGAAAGAATAGGCCTGCTGAGATTTGCAGATCGCTGCAAATAAATGAATTTAAAAAATTTAAACCCGGCAAACCTGAGCAATAAATCACGTAAATTAACTGATGTGTTTTGAGTACAAATCTTCATCCCGTTTTTTGTAAGTTTGCGTATGACCGGCCGAAAAAAATCAGACCACAATCTTATCAATTCAGGGAACAAGAAAAAAAGTGTGCTTGCTGATCAATCGGAAATGTTTTCCCGAGAATTGCTTAATGCCATCCCTCAACAAATCTGGACAACTAACGATGAGGGAATATTAAATACGGTCAATGATCAGGTAAGCCGAGACCTGGGCGTAGAAAACCAGGTTATTGCATCTGCAGGCTGGTCAATGTTTATGCACCCTGATGACCTCCCTCATAGTTTAAAAAAATGGCAAGAGTGTATGCTCTCTGGCGAAGAATATATTAATGAGGTTCGACTACGATTTTCTGATGGATATTATTACTGGCATTTGGTTCGGGCAAAGCGCATCTTACATAATCACAGATACATTTGGGTAGGCAGTAATACCAATATAAATGAACAAAAAGCCAATGAATCCCGAAAAGACGAATTTATTTCCATCGCCAGTCATGAGCTTAAAACGCCTTTAACGGCCATAAAAGGTTTTGCCCAAATGTTAAGCAGGCAGATTACGGAACCTAAACCCAGCGGAATAATTCTTCGTATAATATCTCAGCTGGCCAGGCTTGAGAAGCTCATTTCAGACTTAATGGATGTGAGTAAAATCAATGCAGGAAAAATGACCTTCAATGTAGCTGAATTTGATTTCAGCAGAATGCTTAAGGACACTGTTGCAGGACTTCAGCAGGTATATCCAAAATACAATCTAACCTTAAAAGATAATACCAGCCTTAAATTCAAAGGTGACCAATTTAGACTTGAGCAGGTTATTCAAAATTTTGTAGCAAACGCAGTTAAATATTCTCCTGATGCGGACACTGTTATAATTGAAGCTAAATTGGAGCAGGATTACCTGATTGTCTCTGTCACCGATTATGGTATTGGTATTAAACCCGAGCATTTAAATAAACTATTTGACCGTTATTACAGAGCAGACAATTCATCTGCCCGTTTTGAAGGCTTAGGACTGGGACTATATATTTCTGCCGATATTATTAAGCGCCATGGTGGTAGTTTTTGGATTGACAGTGAGCAGAATCGCGGATCTACCTTCCATTTCAAATTGCCCCTGGTTATTGGCCAGCCTATACAGTTTGATGTAAAAACGGCAGATTTATATAAGGATAAGTATATTTCAATAAAATGTAATAAAGCAAACGGTCTGATGCATGTAGAGTGGTACGGACACCAGGATATGCATTCGGTAAAACACGGTGGCAAACTCATGATAGAATACCTGCAAAATAACGACTGTTCGAAAGTATTTAATGACAATAGGCGGGTACTGGGTACTTGGTCAGAAGCTTCTGATTGGGCGGCCAACATTTGGCTTCCTTTAATGGAACTGGCAGGCCTTGAGTATTTTGCTTGGATATTTTCTGCGAGTACATTCAGCCAGTTGTCTGCTAAAAAAAGTGTGATCAATGTAGAATCTACCTCGGATGTACGTTTTTTTTCTGATGCAGAAAGTGCATGGGAGTGGCTCACATCTCTATCTTAACAGGAAATGTTTCTTGTTAAGATTGCCGGGCATATTTCTGGTTTGGCATTGCGCATTTGGTAGCTTTAACTGTAAAAAAAAAACTTGTGTTTAACACTCTTCAGCAATTACTTTGCAAACGTTAACATCATAACGTTATTGCCGCACAATTGTAAATTTGAACAGATCGTCTCTAGCGAAAAAAAATAACAATAAAAAAACCTTATTTCCAAACGGTTAAACAAATTCAAACACCACACACACAACCAGTTTCACAACAGTTTTCAGATTTAAAAAAACATTAAGAAATAAACAGTGTTGTTTCCTTAAATTTAAAAAAGATATTATGGGAAATATACTTTATTTAATCGCGGTGGTTTTAGTAATCATTTGGGCGATAAGCTTCTTTGGCGGTTTTTACACCGGCGGAATTATCCATGCACTTTTAGTAATTGCAGTAATTGCAGTAATCTTAAGACTTATAAAAAGCGCAGCATAAAACAATACCCAAAGCCGGAATACACGTTCCGGCTTTTAATTTAATTCAGCTTTTTTCGCAAGCACATCAGGCCAACCTGCTTTGATCAGAAAAGCCGGGATACATTACCCACTACTTTCGGCATTCAGCAATCCCTCTTACATCCTACCCAGAAAAAATTTATGCAGGATTCTATTTCTAAAGATTTTTAATACACAAAACCATTCCTGTTTTTTTGGGGTTGTACCGGTACACTATCATTTACATCCCTTATGAACATTGGCATAATAGCACATCTTAAACATCCGATCAGAAGGCCATACATGGGTGGGCTTGAAGCCTTTACTCACGATATTGCTACCCGACTGAAAGGACGCGGACATCAGATTACCCTCTACGCGAGCGAATTGTCTGATCCGGATCTTAATGTGCATGTGATTATGAGCGATATGGATTATGACAGAGAAACACTTAGCCGATTCCGCTCGCACGAACTAAGCGAAGATTTTATTTCAACACATCACGCGTATCTCGAACTTATGCAGGATATTGATGGTAGAGGTCACGATATTATTTTCAACAACAGTTTAAATTATGTACCCGTAACAATGTCAACCATTTTAAATACTCCAATGGTTACGGTACTACATACTCCTCCCATATTTGAGATGAAAAGGGCAATGGCTTTAGAGCGTAAAAGTGCAAAAATGCAATATGTAAGTGTTTCCCGACCAAATGCCGATGCCTGGAAACCCTACCTGAATGATTGCACGGTAATAAGTAATGGGATAGATACCGAACTTTGGGCTTATACGGCTAAACCTCAAGGAGACTACCTGGCTTGGTTCGGTCGGATTCATCCGGATAAGGGAACTCATTTAGCCATTAAGGCCGCAAAAATTGCAGGATTAAAAATTAAAGTTGCCGGAAGTATAGCCGATCAGCATTATTATGAAACTTATGTTAAGCCTTTAATTGATGACCATGTTGAGCTGCTTGGTAATTGTAACCATCAGGAGCTAAAATCTCTTATCGGGAATGCGAAGGCAAGCGTTATCACTCCGTGCTGGGACGAACCATTTGGTTTGGTTGTGGCGGAAAGCCTTTCATGTGGAACGCCCGTTGCCGGAATATCTCGCGGGGCACTGCCATACATTTTAGATGAATCCACTGCCTGTCTTACCACGAGCAATGACCCGACGGAATTGGCAAAATGTATTAAAAAGGCAATTAGTCTTGATCGGTTGGCGTGTAGAAAGCGGGCCCTGGAAAATCTCAATGTCGAAAAAATGGTAGATGCGTACGTCGATTTATTTTCATCTGCCATTTCCTCCAGGAAACTTGGACATGCAGTATAGTATTGCATTTTATATTCATCACCATGGTTCAGGACATATAATGCGTTCGATAGCCATTGCACGCGAACTTAAAAACTGTAATATTTATTTTTTAGGAAGCGATCTTTCAGCATATTCAGGGATCATTCCCCATTGGATAAACTGTCTTCAACTTCCAATGGACACGCCGATGGATGGAGAATACCTCCCAGATTACCAACCCGCAGCTGTCGCTTTACATTATGCGCCAATTGGCGTTGAGGGACAACGTAAACGCGTGGCCATGATCACTGACTTTTTATCGACCGTAAATCCTTGTCTGCTCGTGGTAGACGTTTCAGTTGAAATTGCCATGCTGGCGAGGCTCTGCGGAATTCCCACCATCGTGGTTCGTCAGCATGGAAATCGTATTGACCTGCCCCATAAAGTTGCCTACCGTAATGCCATTGGTCTTTTAGCGCCTTATGGTAAAGAACTACAGTCATCCGACCCGAAATGGATGCTGGATAAAACATTTTTCACGGGTGGATTTTCACGGTTTTCTCCTCAAAAGGACACGTCTAACATTGAAGACAAAACAGTTGCAGTATTAATCGGAAGCGGGGGAAGTAGTATTGATGAAGGTTTTGTCTACCATTTGGCTGGAACCTGCGTTGAATGGACATTTCATATTATTGGTTCTGGCATTCCCCAAGAAAATAACCTGAACTATAAAAATCTATTCATCCATGGCAATATTGAAAATCCTCTGCCACTATTAACATCATGCAGGCTTATTATCGGCAATTCTGGGCACAATACAGTTATGGAAGCGGCTTCTTTAGATAAAAGATTTATCACTATTCCTGAGCCGAGACCATTTCAGGAACAGTTGAGTAAAGCAGAAATACTTCAGATGAACAATCTGGCTACTGTAGTTTTGCCCGAAAATATGCAAAAGATTAACTGGAACCTTTTATTGCAGGAAACTACCAAATCCACTCCAGAATGGGGCGAAACGATAAGTGCTAGCGCAATTTCAAAAGCTGCACAGTACATTCAACAGAGTGCTAAGCGTATTTGGAGCTAACACTTATATTTTTAAAGCTGATGATATCTCTTGGCTCAAGGGCTCTCGCAAAATATCAAGATGTTCTTTTCCAAGATTAATAAGGCCCATTTGCCGGAATTTTTCTAACCAGCCACTCATAGGCCATACCTTCCATTTGTGATAAAAAAAAGCAGCATTTTTTACGATCTCGTTGAAATGGTTTAAGGGAGGATCATAACTATGGTGATATTGATGAAAGGCATAAGCTGGAACAGTTAAGAGCGGAATGTTTCGTTCTCTGGCGCTAAAAGCAAAATCAGTATCCTCGGCGCCATAACCCGAATATCCAGGATCAAAGCCACCAATTGAGCTAAATACCGACTTTGTACAACCAAAGTTTAAAGACCAAAACAGTTCATAATTAAAATTATCGATATTTTCCCGCACAGGATCTTCAGTGCTACTTTCATAAAGCCGGCTCAGTAGGTCATCCCGTAGCATATGCTGCTTTGAAATGTAACGAACCCGACCGGATATTAGCTGATTTTTGGTAGAGAAAGCAGACATATAAACGCTTAACATATTACTTGCCGGAATGCAGTCTACATCTAGAAATATAAGATTTTCGTATTGGGCAGTGCGAACTGCCAGATTTCTGGCCAGCGCCAGGGGAAGGCTATATTTACTTTTCAATTTAACCTGAGTAACCGGAAAAGGTAACGGATCAATTTGGCAGGCATCCTCTCCCATATGCACAATAACTACCTCATCAGGCATATGTTGCCCCAAGGCGACGCCCTTTAACATATTTTTTAAAGCTTCTTCCCTATTTTTAACCAGAGTTAACAATGAAATCTTCATGTGCATATTAACCCTAAAAAACCTTAATAGTTTAATAAAGTATATCAAAGTAATTTACGGATGTACGGAAAAGCATTTCCAACCGCCTTAAGATGTTAGCCAGGAGACTTCTTACAAACAAATGTGCTAAAAGTGATGTTCTAGACAAAAAGAATTATGACTATGAAAAATCTTCCCTTCGCATTGGCATTGGCCTTATCTGTTGCATGCATTTCTTGTTCAGGTGAAAAAGCAGATAAAGAAAATGCAGATAGCATGTATAAATACACCGATACAACTAAAGTAGTTGACTCTAATGCAACCGACAGCGCATCAGGCAGACTTCTTGCAGATAGCATTTCCAATACGCCTGCCGGCGTAAAAAAATAGACAATAAAAAGCCAGATCAAATTGATCTGGCCAACTTTTAAAACGCGATATTTTTAAACTTATGTATGCTTTAACTTCTGTTCTCTTCTGATCTTGATATACACAAATAAGGAAAGTATTGCCAATATTAAAAAGAGTACATCAATAAATAAGATATCGTAAGCACCCGTAGCGAATGTTTTCCAAAACCAGTTGCCGCGCACCAGACCATCAAGCAAGGGAAGCAGTAAGCAAAGTAAAACAGATAGCAACAAAGTCTCCATATTGGTAACCATAAGGTTTCTGCGGAAAATAAAATATACAGACAATATAAGCCACGAGTAAAAATAGAAATGGAAAATATCTGCCTGACCGGCATCCTGCTTAAATAGTAAAGCGATCATTGTAAAGGCAGTAACAGGAAGCATACTGAGGCAGGCCGCCATAAAAACATTAGCCGTCCAAAAGTTAAAAACCCGTTTGTGCTTTGGAATATTGTTTTTATCTCTGGCCACCAGCCAGATAAGTATCCCTGAAATAATGACCAGACATCCCATAATCCCCAGCACAAAGAAAATAATGCGAAGCGGTTTTCCTCCAAAGTCACCAAAGTGCAAATGATAAATCAGGCTTTTGACTTTATCTACATAACTGGAATAACCATTTGGTGCAATTTCTTTGAGTATCTTCTGGTCTTTAACACGCATAATTAATTTTCCTGTTCCAGAAAAACTTTCTTTAGAAAGAGGTTTGGAAGTCAAAATTACATGCATATTTTCATCTCCATAATTTTTAATCTGTACAGATGCAATGCGGCTGTTATTCCATTTTTTATCCATCTGGCCTAGAAATGAATTCAGGCTAAAGTCGGCATTTAATGGTTTATAACTATAAACATACTTTATGGTATCATTGTATTCAAGATCCTGATATAAAGCGGCACTATTGCCTTTATAAACATATTGGGAAAATGGTGCCAGCAAAATTGAGTTTGCAATTAACACCACCCCGCTTACAGCAAACACAAACTGAAAGGGAAAGCCAATTACTCCTAATGCGGTGTGCAGATCTGTCCAGATATTTTTCCACTTCGCCCATGGCCTGAAAGTAAAGAAATTAGATACAATTTTATTCCAGTGCAACATAAGACCAGTAATGAGTGCAAAAAGGAATAGGAATGAAACTATCCCTGCTACCAAATAACCAAAGGGAACGCCAAGATTTATCGGAACAGCGTTCAACTGGGCAAGAAAATGCAAGCGGTATAAAAATTCACCCATATCATAGGTATCCTGGTAATCTCCGGATTTGTGATTGGCAAAATTATAAGTAAAATACATCGAATCGCCATCTCCACCCCTTCCTCTACCTCTTTTACCTTCCACTTTAGTCTTTTCAACTTTCTTTTTTAAAGTGGTATCATTTGAGGGAGATAGAGAAACATACGCCCCCATATCATGTTTTTGCATAAAAAAATCAAGGTCCCGGCCTTGAACATTAGTCTTCTGCCTTATCGAATCAATTACATAATCGAAGTCTCTTTTTATAGTTTTACGCCCCTGTACATATGAAGTATTCTTTTGCCATGCACTAATCTCTTCCTTGAAAAAAGAAAATGAACCAGCAAAAAAAATGACATAAAGCAGTGCGCAAATAATGATACCGCTTATTGTGTGGGTATGAAAGTATATATTGTATTTTCTATTATCCATATTACTTAAACGATCATATACAAGCCTACAAAGGCAAAGGTTAACAGTACGTACAAGGCCAGGGCTTTCCATACATTTTTTGCTATAAAAGCCATGAGCAACAATACTGCCCATAAAATATATCCGGTGATAAACGCGGTCACGACAACATCTTTAGCCGGAAAAATTTTAGTAAACAACAAATGAGCAGTGAACATTACTGCATATCCACCAATTGTTCCTGTTAGAATTTTCACCGATCTGAGCCATGGCGAACGTGTTAAATGTTTTTTATTAGCGGGCATAATAATTAGATGAAAATCTCCAGTAGTAAAATAACCACATAAATCAGTGCTACGCCATTTAGCTTCAAATATGCGAAAGGCTGCAGAATTACAATTAAACTTGCTGCAGCCATCAACGTGACAATAGCCGCAAAAATGCCACTGGCCATTCCGTACCACGTAATAAAAGCAAAAATGGCAACTAGCAAGATTAGGCTCGCACCGATACGAAAAGCTTTTTTCGATTTCCTTACTTTTTCAGTAAATGCCGATGGATTTACCGGTTTATACTGCTTTGATGTAAGGTAGAAAGCCTCAAAAGAAAAAAGAATAACTAAAAACAGGGTTGATATCATAATGGAAGCTCAGTGAAGCAATGTGCTAAACCGAATATTTTGTGCAAATATAGAAGAGCTGACGCTATAGCACAACATTATTTATAATTAATTTAAATAACAACAATAATAAATATTCATTTAAAGGAATGCTGTTTCAATGTCCTTTTAACAGCTTGAGCCGTTTTTTTCTCAATTTTTTCAATCGATTGAAACCCCAAAGTATTGTAAATGGAGAAGAATTTTAATTAAGAAAATTTCATTTCAGCCAAATTGTACCTAATATCGTTTCATTCTAACCGAATATTCTTGAAATGATACGACATCCCAACCAAACAAATCCGGTTTTTCTGGGTGAAGGAAAACTGTATTGGAGCGCTTATCTGATACACAGATTTGCCATAACGATATACTTAATCCTATTTACCGTTGCTTTCGCCAAAGCACAGATTCCGGTTCTGATAAATGACAGCAATCCCCATCAAATTCTCACTTTCGGCCAGGTAGACATTCTGGAAGATAAAGAAGGAAAACTCGATATCGGTCATGTTCTCACTTCCGATGTTCAAAACAGGTTTAAGCCCAATAGAAATAGAATCGCGAAAAATGATCATTTAAGTTCTGTTTATTGGTATCGTTTTAAAATCGGCCATAATTCTGCGTCTTCCAAAAAATGGATTCTGGAATTTTTCGATCAGTCTATTGCAGATCTCCAGTTGTATGTTCCTGATGGTTTCAACAGCTACCAGCTAAATACTTTTGGCACCAATTATACTTTCGGCCAGCGCATGTATAACCACAAAAACTTCACTTATGATCTGGTAAACAAAACCGACAAACTCTTAACCTATTATGTACGCATCAAGTCTCCAACGCCTGCGAGTGCAATTTTCGTTGTACGGGATTTGCGCTGGTTTGTTGCTTACGCACTTAGTGAGTATTTCATATTCGGACTTTTTTATGGAATGATCATTGTTTTCTGCCTATATAATTTGTTAATGTTTTTCGCCGTTAAAGGCAAGCAATACCTATACTATGTGGTATATAATTTAAGTATAGGATTATATGAAATGTGTAACGATGGGATTGCTTTTCAATATCTGTGGCCAAAATTACCACAACTGAATTTATATGGTTTTGGAACAGCTTTATTTCTGAGCAGCGTTTTTGGAATGCTGTTTACAGCAAAATTTCTCTATCTGGAATCAAAATCTCCGAGAATTTATAAAACAATTCTTTTAGCAATCGGCCTGCGTACTTTATTCTTTATTTCCTGCCTGATTAATCCAACGTTGTTTAACTTAAAACTCCTTGAGTTTATACCGCTCATGTTGGTGTTTTATGCGGGTATTTCACTATTTAGAAAAGGATATCGCCCGGCGTTGTTTCTTGTAATTGGTTATGGATTCTTAATTACAGGTTTTATAGTGAAAATCCTGTTGCTGTTGAAGTGGATTCCCTATGGAGCACTGAGTTATTATAGCCTGAGCATCTGCTTTATTCTGGAAATGGTATTGGTGTCTTTTGCCATTGGTTACAGCATCCGAAGCCTGCGTAAAAAACAAGCGCGCGCACAAAAAAGAATTATCAAACAACTCAGGATAAATGAACAGCTTAACAAAGATCTCAATTCGGAACTTTCATCAATGGTAAATCAACGAACCCTTGAGTTGAAGGCCAAAGCGGAAATCATTGCACAGCAAAATGCTGAGATTTCTGAGATGAATGCGCTATTGAAAAATGATAACCGTGAGCTGAAACTGAATATTGAAAAAGTAACCAAAGCCCGCGTAATGTCTAAAGTTGTAGATTTTGAAGAATTCTGCAAAATATATCCCGATAAGGACAGTTGTTTTAAGTACATTTCTGAATTAAAATGGCGCGAGGGCTACAGCTGTAGAAAATGTGGGAACGCACATTATCTGGCCGGACAAACCTTGTTTGCCAGACGATGTACCAAATGTGGATACGATGAATCAGTAACGGCATACACATTATTTCAAAACAGCAGAATTCCAATAAATAAAGCCATGTACATGTTGTTTTTGGTCTATAACTCCAAGGGTACAATTTCCTCACATAAACTTTCACAGATTCTTTCCATCAGACAAAGCACCTGCTGGACATACAACTCCAAAATGCAACGTATACTCGATGAACGAAAAGATGAAATCAAGGCTGCTGGCAAAGCAGAGTGGAGTATGCTGGTTCTGGACGGCCCAATGAATTTGAGTTACCAGCGCAGTGCAAGTTAAAAGTAGCTAAAAAAAAATGTGTATAAAGCGTATCAGCATTAAAAAGATGCTAATCGCAAATCACTTGAATATAGCTTTTTAACCAACAATGGCGTTGCGTACAAAGCGTATCAACAAAAAACACAAAACATTATATATCAGCATTTTAGGTGATTTTTTATTTGTTTTTTGAAGATATTTAAAATAGGTTTGCTTTATCTAATCAATTATAACCAAATAAAAAAATGAGTAAAAAACTTACACTATTTATCACCATGGTGTGCTTTGCCGTTAACCTGTGTTTCGCGCAGGATATTAACGTCAAAGGAACCATTAAAGACAAAAGCGGAGCACCACTTCCTGGGGTATCGGTAAAGGTCAAAGACACAAAAACCGCCGTATCTTCAGGCACTTCAGGAAACTTCTCAATTTCCTGTCCGCCAACGGCCACACTTATCATTTCCGCTGTTGGATTTGCCAGCCAGGAAATCGCTGTAAACCGAAAGACCGATATCAGCATTACTCTTCTGGAAGAATCTAAAAACCTGACGGATGTTGTTGTAATTGGTTACGGAACAACCACCAAAAGAGATGCTACAGGAGCAATCTCCAGCGTTAAAGCCACACAACTGGAAAATGAAAACCCACAAAGTATCACCGATGTACTTCGCGGAAATATTCCGGGTTTATCTGTAGGCTTAAGCTCAAGCGCTAAGGGCGGGGGCGATCTGCTGGTTCGGGGAAAATCTACACTTAGTGCCGGAAGTTCCCCTTTAATTGTACTGGACGGTGTGATTTATAACGGCCAATTGGCAGATGTTAATCCAAATGACATTGAGACCATAGACGTTTTGAAAGATGCAAGTTCACTGGCTGTATACGGCGCAAAGGCTGCCACAGGGGTTATAGCGGTAACCACAAAAAAAGGACGCGGGGAAACGCCAACCATAACCATTAATACCAACGCCGGTTTTGCAGATGTAGCAAAAAATATGCGTCCTTACCAGGGCGAAAACTTTTTGGCATGGAGAGCTGACGTAATGCGCAGCGGTGCCACAACGCCCGAATATTTATATAACGATCCGCGTGCTTTACCTTCAGGTGTTACCATTACGCAATGGCTTAACGGCCAAACCGGAGATCCCGTTGATTTATGGTTAAACAGACTTGGATTGGTAGCCAATGAAAAAGCAAATTACCTGGCCGGCAAAACCGAAGATTGGTATAACGATATTTTCAGGACAGGTTTCAGACAAGATCATACTGTAAGTCTTGGCGGGAAAAAACAAGAAGTAACCTATTACATGTCGCTAAACTATCAGAAAAACCAGAATATAATTGAAGGTGGCGAGTATAGTGCAATACGCGCGAGGTTAAATCTAGAAGGGGAAGCCGCTAAGTTTTTAACTCTTGGAATGAATGTACAATTTGCAGATCGCGATGAAGCCCGCACGGGCGACGGTTCTTTAGAAGCAAATTGGTCTCAGCTAACCAACTTATCGCCTTATGGTGATCGCTATCTTCCGAATGGCGAACTAAGAAGAATTCCTACAGACGATAGCGGACTCAATGCCCGTAATCCTTTCCTCAATATGACTTACAATGAGCGCATGAACAGACAGAATACGTTGTTCGCCAGTTTGTATGGAAGATTAAAATTACCTTTCGGGATTACTTATCAACTGAATTTTAGTCCGGGTTTAGATTTCTATAGAACTTTCGATTATAAATCATCACGCAATCCAGACGTTGTAACGCCGGGCGGTTCAGCAACCCGTTCAAATGAAACACGCTACAATTGGCAGGTAGATAATCTAATCAAATGGAACAAAACTTTTGCAAAAATCCACAATGTGGATGTTACCCTACTTGCAAATGCTGAGAAATATCAAACCTGGTGGACACAGGCCGGAAACGAAGGCTTTGTTCCCGGAGATGTGCTCAGTTACCATAACTTATCAAGCGGAATAAAACCAACAACCAGCAGTGAAGATAAAGTGTATACTGGCGATGCATTGATGGCCAGAGTAAATTATAGCTTACTTCAGCGCTATATTTTAACCCTTTCGGTACGTCGCGATGGTTACTCTGTATTTGGAGTGAACTTCAAACGTGCAACATTTCCCGCTGCAGCTTTCGGATGGATTTTTACCGATGAATCCTTTATGAAGAATCAAAGCTGGCTCGGTTACGGAAAACTACGTGTCTCATACGGTGTAAACGGAAATCGCGATTTGCGAAATCCAGACAATGGAACGGTTGATCCTTATGCTGCATTGGCGCAACTGGTAAGTGGAAAATATCAAACGGTTACTCCCGGCGGCACCGCTTCAGATGTAAATACCGTACAAATTAGCGCTAAAATGGCTAATGCAGATTTAAAATGGGAACAAACAACAGCATTTAACATCGGACTGGATTTTTCTGTACTGAAAGACAGAATCAGTGGATCGGTAGATTTTTACGATAAAAAAACCAGTGATCTTTTGGTTAGACAAACCTTGCCGAACGTAAGCGGATATTCAAACGTATATTCTAATCTTGCCAGGATCAATAACCGTGGTGGTGAGTTAAATCTAAATTCTAAAAACCTGATAAATGGCGCTGTTAAATGGAATACCAATTTTAATCTTTCCTTTAACCGCAATAAAATTGTAGCGCTGGCTTTGCCAAGTGATGATCCGGGAAATGGCTGGTTCATCGGGAAAGATATTGATGTGATCTGGGATTATAATGTTGTTGGTGTTTGGCAGGCAAATGAAATTGCAGAAGCTGCAAAGTTTACTAAAGCCGCAATTAAACCAGGAGATTTTAAGCTTGAAGATGTAAACGGAGATTATGCCTATTCTGATGCCGACAAAAAGTTCCTGGGTTACCGGACTCCACGTTTTTTCCTCGCAATGCGGAATGAATTTAACATCTTCAAAAACTTCGACTTTTCATTTCAACTTTTATCCAACTGGGGACAGCTGAAACAATACAATCAAGCCAAGAATCAGCCGGGAAGCGTTGGTTTTGCACGGGCATCATCTTATGTTTTGCCATATTGGACACCGAGCAACCCTATTAATGATTATGCGCGTTTAAATTCAGGTTCCAGTGGCACAAGCTTTAATGTATACTGGAACAACTCGTTTATCCGACTCAATACCGTTGCGCTCTCTTACTCGGTTCCGCGTGAACTGGCTGAAAAACTTCGCCTGAAAACTGCGAAAATTTACGCGAATATTACCAATGCCGGCTATTATGCACCAACATGGACTTACTGGGACCCACAGAATGACGGGCCAACGCCGAGATTTTACACGCTAGGTATCAATGTTACTCTTTAAGCTTACGATTATGAAAATTATAAATCAAAATATATTTGCCCTGCTGGCCTTCCTATCGTTGGTCGGTTTGGCAGGATGCAAGAAAACTTACCTCGATTCTGAACAATTATCGAGCTATGCTCCAGAAAACTTAAATAACCTTGTCGCGATGAAAGCGGCTTTAAACGGACTTGGTTTTGCTACCCGAAGAGAATTTTTTGGAGATTCTGCACCAATGCTTACAGAATCGATATTCTCTGATGTTGCCGTAGAAGGTACTACAGATAAAAATACACCAGCCCAGGATTTGGTATCGAGAATAACACCAGATGCAAACTTAAACAGCGACGATTTTAACAAAATCGGTTGGTATTGGGACAATGAATTTGTGGCTGTACGCCAAGCCAATACCATTATATCCAACATCGACAAACCAACTTACGGATCTGAAGCAGAAAAAAATGCCATACTGGGCAGCGCTTATTTTTACCGCGCATACAACTATTACAGACTGGTACATCAGTTTGGAGATGTTCCTCTATTGCTGCAGGATTTAGATGCGCCAAAAGCAGATTTTTATTCCACCAAGCGCGAGGTAATTCTGCAGAAAATGAAAACCGATTTGGAATTTGCTCAAACCTGGGTAACAGATGGAGGCAATAAAGGCGATGTAAGCAAAGGCGCAGTAAGTCATCTTTTAACAAAGGTGAACCTTGCACTGGGCAAATTTGATGATGCCATTACTTCTGCAACAAATGTAATTAACGGCGGAAAATACGGAATGATGACTTCCCGTTTCGGCAGTACCGCTTCTGATGCCACTAAAAACGTAATCTGGGATCTTCACCGTATGGATAATAAAGCAATCTCTACAAACCGCGAGGCATTGTTTTTAGTAATCGATCGCGAAGCATTTGCCGGTTTTACGCCTCAAGGTTCTCAACTGATGAGAAATACCGTTCCGGCATGGCACTTTGCCAATGTAAAAACACCATCGGGTGCAACGGCAATTGTTGATGCTGTTACCGCAGAAATTCCTTTAACCAGAATGTATGGAAGAGGAATTGGCCGTTACCGCGGAACGCCGTATAGTACAAAATACATCTGGACAGACAATACCGATTATCGCCATGCGAAAGGAATGTGGATGGATATGACCGACCTCGTGTACAATAATCCTGCATTAAAAACTTCAAGCAATGCCGCAGACAGAGCCTTATACGGACAGCCTTTGCAAGCCTATTCTCAATCCAATTTGGCTCAACGCTTTACCAATGGCGCACTCGATACCATTCGCCATTGGTTTGGATGGCCGCATTATAAAGTGTTCATCAATTCTACCAATGCGCTGGCCAACGACCCATATTGGACGCCACCTCGCGGAACCAATACAGATTGGTATGTATTCCGCTTGGCAGAAACGTATTTGCTAAGAGCAGAAGCTTATTACTGGAAAGGTGATTTGGCTTTGGCAATGGCCGATTTGAATGTAGTGCGTAGCCGCGCAAATGCAGCACTGTTAACAGACCCGAGCAAGGTAACCATTGGAACAATACTCGATGAACGCGCGAGAGAGCTGTATTGGGAAGAACCCCGTAAAACCGAACTTACCCGTATTGCATACATTTTCGCACAAACTGGTAAAGCGGCATATAATGGCAAAAGTTACAGTCTGGCAAATTTCTCCGACAATAATTTTATGTACGACAGAATTATGGAGAAAAATGATTTCTATAAAAACCAGGTTCCAACGTTACAAGGTGTAAATTATAGAATTGCACCTTACCATGTACTTTGGCCGGTGCCTGCAAGTGCACAAAGGTTTAATACCGGAGGGAGAATTAATCAAAACAAAGGTTATGCGGGTTACGAAGAAAATGTAGCTCCGCTGGATAAGCTTCCTTAAGATCGTCACCTATGCGAAAGGGTTAACAAACATCAAGTTGCCTTTATCCGCAGCCCGGCTCCGGGTTGCGGATTTTTTTTACCTGCTAAACTTATAAAAAACCAGAAATATACCTAAACAACCAAAAAAACCGTCAAGGATGGTTTAACGGTGGAAGAACGAAAACCTAACCAAATTTTTAAATATAAACTTAAACCAAAATGAGTCAAAAAATCAATTTTTTCAAGTTGACAGCTATTGCTATGCTTTTTTTCGCCGCAGGCTGTAGTAAAGATGAATCTGCTACAACAGACGAAAAACTTAGCGCAACACATTTAGGCACTGCCGCCTATCCAAGCAACATTAATACTCAGTTTAACCAACCAGACGGTCCTTACAGTTATGCGCAGGCAAGTGCAGATTTCGGCATGGCAAATTTAACTGGATGGAACCAGGATCGTGCCTACATTTCCAGCGGTTGGGCACGAGCAACACTGGCGCCAAATTCCGTATCCAACGGATTAATTGCAGGAGCCGATATCTCCGATGGGTCGGCTTATGAAGCCACATTCAAAGTACGATTTCACAGTCAGTTTGACTGGAGCCGAGGCGGAAAAGTTGGTTTTGGATTCTTAATTGGCGAAGGAAATACCGGCTGCGATATTGCCACTGATGGTAATGGCGGAAGCCTTCGCTTAATGTGGTACAACAGCGGAAGCCGGGTTTATTTTCAACCTTATGTATACCACCGCGACATGGCTGGCCCATGCGGAGATACTTTCGGAAGATCTTATCCATCGAGTGGAAGTCTGGTAAAAGGCGAAACCTACACAGTTCATCTTTATGTAAAAAGCAATACCGGGTCAAATAAAAACGGTTGGGTTCAGGTACTTATTAACGGAACTTCAGTACTCGATCAAGCAATCCGCTGGACAACAAATGATGCGCAGCGACTCATTAACAGACTTTCTTTCCACAATTTCAGAGGAGGAAAAGATGTTGCAGTTTGGGGTTCAAGCCAAACGAGTTACATTTATTTCGATGATTTAGTGGTCAATAAAGTTCAGTAAAATCTCAAAAAAAATGGCCATCAGGTATTTACCGGTGGCCATTTTTTTTGAAGATAAGGAAAGCTTAAAATACGCCGATGTAGTGGTTACCGGTTTTATTAACAAGCTTAGCACCTTTTGCAACCGCACCAGTTCTGCTGTTGATGATGTAAATATTTCCATCTTTACCAACCGGAGTTACTGCAACAAAAACATCATTTCCATTTACTACAAAGCCCTGATATTGTCCGAAGCTCAATTCTGCATCATCTGGAATAGCCAGTTTGGTTGCTGTACGGTTATTTAAATCTACACGCGCTAAATATCCGCCTTTGTCGTTCACGCTGTAAGCTACAATACCAATTCCGTTTCCTGCATATCTCCAGGCATCAACATAAGTTCCTGTTACGCCAAGCGCAGCATCCAAACTAAATACATAAGAATTGTCATATTCATTATTCTGTCCAATTTTTAGAATGTGTGAACCACTTACGCCATTTTGCGTAGCCTGATAGATGTTGCCATCTTCTCCCAAAAATGCATTGAAACTTCTGTAGCCATTTGTATTTCCCTGACTTACAGTTGAAGAAATTACTTTCGGATTTTTTAGTGAAGGATAATCAACCACAACAGATTTAGAAGAAATTTTTACCGTTCCGCTATTGTCTGCCACGCCTGTTGCCGGGTTGTATTTACTTCTTGAAGCACCAATAATCAATTTATCGCCAGCTTTATTCAACACCGGACCATCTAAACGGCCGATGTAAAAACCTTGCGCCTCTTCTGCTGTTGGCAAAGGAATTTCATATTGCTCATACGTTTTAATTCCTGCGGCCTGTAAGTTTAAAGAAAGCACAGTAGAAGTTCCTCTCGCGTAGCTATAAGCACCGTTTGCCCCGGTAGTAATTTTTACTCCAGAAACATTTACTGCAACACCAGTCTGGTCGTTATCAAACAACTTCACCCATCTTGGTGAAGCAGTAGCATAGCTTGAAATGTTTACTTTATCAGAAAGCTCTGAATAGCTTGCGCCGCCATTCACTTTATATTTAGAAAACTCGCCGCCATTTGGTCCTGTGTAAGCAATATTGAAAAGTGTTGCACCATCTTCAGAAGATTGTAAACGTGCAGTACGCTGAGATCTAACCGGAAAACCATTCGTGTAAACATCAATAGAACGATCTGGATTTTTTGCATCATCTACGCTTACCGAATATACCATAGTTCCACCATTGCCATCGCCGGCAGCTGTTCCCATTAATGCACCAGAAACGGTAATCCATCGGGCAGAGTTACCTAAATTTTCTTCAGGTTCTGGGCTTTCGCCATCTTTTGAACAGCCTTGAAGCGTTGCAGCTGTTGCAAGTGCTCCAAAAGTCAGGAGCCTTAGAAATTGCTTTTTCATACTAATAAATTTTAAAAGTTGTTAATGGTGTAGTTAAATTTCAGGTAAAAAGCCCTTCCGGGTTTTTGGGCGGCAAAGTTGTCATAAGCCTCCTTGTTAAAAATATTTTTGGCATCGAAACTCAATACCATTTTCTGGTTTGGAAAACGATAGCTGGCGCCCAAATCCTGGATAAACTGCCGAGGCGTTACATTAAATTCATCTCTTTTAAGTTGCCAAATGGTTTCGAATGGATGTACGTATCCAAAATTGTAATACAGATTAAGGACTGATTTTTTCTGGAAAGTGTTATCAAAACGGTATTGGAGATTTCCATTCGCAGTAAAAAACGGCTCATTAGGAATTTGGCGACCATCATAAGAAGAAGCCTGATCTTGTAAAAGCGCATTAAACCTCGACATATTTACAACGAGATTCATTTTGCGATAGGTATAGTTTACTTCGGCTTCAAAACCAATTGAGCGTACCCCGGAAAGGTTAACATTGTTGGTTGTTTCAACATTAGTAATGTTGCGGTCGCTGGAAAGCATTACGATTTTATCTTTGGTATCGCGCAGAAATCCTGCTCCTGAAACCGACAAACTGTGGTCATTCCAACGGTAAGTTCCGCCTCGTAATCCAAGATTAAAGTTATTGCTGATTTCCGGACGAATCGAAGGATTAGGTAAAAGATTATCTGCCTGGTTTCCAAAAATCTCGCCTTCTCCTGGCATTCTGACCGCCTTTTCTGCTGAAGCAATTAAAATTAAATTTGAAAGCAAAGAATAAGAAGTTGCAAATCCGTAGCCCGTGGTATTGCGGTTGTCGCTGGTGATGCGCTCCACACGTGTTGGCTGTCCGTTTACAGTTTGCTGAACCGGATCTGTACGATCGATTTTCTGCTGATAGTATTTCCCGAAAAGATTGGTACGGAGCTTTCCTTCAAAAAATTCGGCCTCATAAGCCAATGACGATACATTTTTTACCAGATCACTTGTAGAAAGATAATTTCTTTCCAGCACGGTTCTCAGTGCATCGAAATCCTGACGATCTACCACATAATACATGTGGTTAAAATTAAGTTTATGGTGCTCAATGATGTTGTAACTCAAACTTGCCCTAAGTGTGGCAATTTGCCTGTCGATGGTATTCATTGTAGGTGCGCCTTGCTGTGCGCCACCTAAAGTGCGCAAAGGTTCTCCGCGAATGCCGATTACTTTTTCGCCGCTCCAATTATAGCGGTAACTTACCGTATCCTGAATATATTGCTGGCGATTGCTGTACACACCATTGAAATTGAAATTCAAACCTTTAACCAAAAAGTTATCTTTCTTGTAATCCAATCCTACAACATGCGCACGCGAACGGGAAAACCTGCCCATATAAGGCCTGCTCATATATTGTCCATGCTGAACTTCATCGAAAGTGTGCGAATAGTTGTAATTCACCATAAAATTATCGGCCCATTTCACATCGGTAAAACCGATTTCCGCGCGGCCGCCATAAGAGCGGTAAGCGTCATTAAACCTTTTGCCGCGGGTTTCTACCATTTGGCCATTTGGAAGTTCATTTCGAACAAATTTCCCCCAAACTTCATAGTCATTATCAGAATAAGTGTAAAAACCTGATCCACGGAAAGTGAGCCCATTTTTAGGATTTCTATACATGCCGCTGAGGTCGGTTTGCTGCGTATTGAAAGATCCATAAGATGCAGATGCGGTTAAGTTATTGCGCATCCCTCCTTTTTTTAAGATCACATTTATACCGCCTCCAAGAAAATCGCCGGAAAGATGTGCTGGCAATACGCCTTTATAAATCTCAATCCGCTCAATCATCGCTGGTGGAATATTATTCAGGTTGAAAGATGAACCGTAAGTAGAAATCTCGATTCCATCGATAAAAACACCGATGGCTCGGCCAGACATTCCATTTAAATTATAACTCGCATCAGAGCCAATACCACCACTTTGCCGAACTCTCACGCCCACCGTTCTATCCAGCAGTTCATTGGTTTGCAGGTTTCTCAAAGCGGCAGCTTTGGTATCTACCACATTTACCGCAAAACCAGACGTTTCTATTTTGCGTTTCTCGGTCTTACCGGCAATATGTACCTGAGCCAAATCCTGGCCAGCGTGTTCCTCAACGGTAATATTTATCTGGTTTTCACTTTTGCTTACATTAATTTTGATTTTTCGGGATTCAATAGCGATTGAAGTCACTTCCAGCGTATGCTGACCATAAGGAACAGCCTCGAATGTAAACCGCCCATTTTGATCGCTCATTGTGCGCCGGTTTAATGATTTGATGAATACTGTGGCGCCCCCAACAGGAGACGTTCTGTTGTCGGTAATTTGCCCGGAAACTTTTCCCGTTTGGGCAAAAGCAATAGTACTGATACAGGATACCAGCAAAATGAGTAAAAAGGTGCGCATGATTAGTTTTGTAACTTTCTTGTTTTCTCTTTAGAATAAATCTTAATAAGAATAACTTTGCGGCAAAGATAGAATCAGAAAATGACGGAATCGGGAGAACAACTAACGGTAAAGGGAGAATTTAACACCACTCCCGAAAGCGTTTTCGCTTTTAACAGTTCCATGGAGGTGAGTTATAAGATGCGTGTGGGAAACCGTAACCGGGTGGAAATCGGTATGCGTCCGCCCGCAAGCGAGACTGACATCTTTCGGATGATTTTTGTTTTAAAAGGACAAATTAGCTTTGGAGAAAACAATGACAATAAATATCCTCAGGTAATTTCCACGCAACAGCACAACCTTTGCCGAATACCACGCAGCTCTAAATTTATGCTGATGGATAGTATTAAAGACGAAGTAATTTGCATCAACCTCAGTAATGCTTTTATGCGCAAATACATTCCGGAAAGTCATCCGGCACATCAAAGTCTATTTACAGATAATGCCGAGGCTACCTTACTAATGCCTGCATCTACCAATCTCCCGATTACGCCAGAAATGTCGACCATTTTACAACGTTTGGGCAATTCTCTGCAAGATGGTTTTTTTGATCAGTTGCTATTAGAATCTAAGGTAATAGAATTATTGGCTTTCCAAATTGCGCAATTTGAGGTCATGCGTGCGGCGCTGCCAGCCAATCAGCTAAACAATGCTACTTTTCAAAAAATGAATAAGGCCAGGGAAATCCTGATTAGCAATTGTGAAGAGCAATTGTCGCTCCGGACACTGGCTCATTTGGTTGGCACAAATGAATTTAACCTGAAACGCGATTTTAAAGCCGCCTTTGGCTATACTGTTTATGGATATTTAAACCACCATAAAATGGAACAGGCAAAAGCAATGCTGCTTGAAAACAGTGAAAGTATTTCTGAAATTTCACGGAAAATGGGCTACCGCTATCCAACGCATTTTACCAGCGCGTTCAAAAAATATTTCGGCTATCTGCCGAACAAATTGAAAAATGCCAGATTTTCCTTGCTGTTTTTTGTCGAAGACATCTGGATGTTACTGGAAAATTTAGATGTAGCTTTTACTTGATGCGTAGCATTCATTAATTGAGCATGTACACATTTATCCACGATAACATCTGAACTGACGGTTCACATTCAAGCCATCTGGTGTATTTGCATAAACTTTCCGTGGAACAAATCTATAAACATTTCACTTCGGTTGCCTGAGCGTAAAAGCCTGTGAGTATGTTAGTTTCCTCTAACAGCAACATTCATATTCTAAAACAGGCAAATAAATTAGAAAACGCTGCTCACTCTACGCTACAAAAACTATAGCAAATACTAAGAAATCTTTACCTGACAGAAAACAATTCTGGCATGATTTTGTCTTGTAAGCATAAAAATTTTCCAGGTGTGATTACGCTCAATGAATTACGGAAGAACAGGGAAGGAATTTATATTGATAACTGACATAAAGCCATACTGTCAATGTGTATCCCGAACCTAAAAAAAAATCCTTTTTCGTGCATGATGCAACAGGCAAAAAAGTGTCCGGTTTCGTTTATTAATCACAAAGGCGAAAAAAGGTCATTGTTTATTCAAATTCCAAATAGCGCTCAATGGAATGTTTTTTTTTAACTAACATCGGCAAAATTTTAAATTGCGGTGGTTCAGGATCCGAACAGAACCAAAATACAGATGACAAAAGACAAAACTATCACCACCGAAGATGATCAACCGGAAAAACCTATTGGCAAATTTTCCTCCTGGTTTATCACCCTTTATGATGTATATCGCTTTATTACGCGTTTTTTTAAGGAAGGGTTTCTACCTCCTTATGAAGTAAAAGAACTCATCCGCCAATGTTATGAAATTGGCTACCGGTCTGCGCTTCTGATTTCCACCACGGGCTTTATTACCGGAGTGGTGTTTACAAAGCAGTCAAGACCTTCACTTGCTGAATTTGGCGCAACTTCATGGCTGCCTTCCTTAGTGGGCATCGCATTACTAAGAACACTCGCGCCATTACTCACTGGTTTAATTGCGGCAGGTAAAGTTGGCTCCAGTATTGGAGCAGAACTCGGTTCCATGAAGGTAAGTGAACAAATAGATGCCATGGAAGTTTCTGCCACTAATCCTTTCAAGTTTTTAGTTGGCTCAAGAGTTTTAGCGGCAACCATCACGATGCCGATTTTAACTTTTTATACTGCAATGGTGGGCATGCTTGGTGCCTTACTTAATGTATCTATGAGCGAAGGCATGAGCGCAGCAACATTCTTTCAAAGTGCACTTGAAAAAATTACATTTTTAGATATTACTGCTTCAACCTTTAAAGCCATACTTTTTGGTTTCACCATTGCATTGGTTGGATGTTATAAAGGGTACAATTCATCAAAAGGTACCGAAGGTGTTGGCCATGCTGCAAACTCTGCAGTAGTTACCGCTATGTTTCTGATTTTTATTGAGGAAGTAGTTTGTGTTCAATTTTTTAGTCTGTTTAATTCTTAAAACCGATGGATACAGCTATGAATTTAAAAGAGCAACGCGAAAAGGTTATCGAAATTAGGGGACTTAACAAAGCTTTCGGTAATTATGTTGTACTGGAAGATGCCTCCTTAGATTTGTACAAAGGCGAAAATTTGGTGGTGCTAGGAAAATCAGGAACAGGAAAATCTGTTTTGATTAAAATTATCATCGGTTTGCTTCGTCCAGATTCTGGGTTGGTGCGAGTACTCGGCCAGGAAGTGGATCAGATTCCATACAATGAATTACTCGCTTTAAGACTCAGGGTTGGTTTTTCTTTTCAGAATAGTGCTTTATATGATAGTATGACCGTTCGCGAAAACCTGGAATTTCCTTTGGTGAGAAATCAGCGTTCATTAACACGTGGCGAGATTAATGCCACTGTTGAAGAGATGCTTGATGCAGTGGGACTATTGCAAACCATAAATCAAATGCCTTCTGAACTTTCTGGCGGGCAACGCAAAAGGATCGGAATTGCCAGAACACTAATTCTAAGGCCTGAAATTATGCTTTATGATGAACCGACTGCCGGACTTGATCCAATCACTTCTAAAGATATTAACGCGCTGATTAATGAAGTTAAAGAGCGATACAGAACCAGTGCCATTATCATTACACATGATTTAACTTGTGCAAAACAGGTTGGAGACCGTGTGGCCATGCTTTTCGAACGAAAATTTGATAAACAAGGCAGTTTTGATGAAGTATTTAAATCGGGTGATGCAAACGCCCAGCCATTTTTTGACTATAATTTTATCCAATAACAATGACTGATAACAAAAAGAAAATCACGGTCGGAATATTTATCGCCATTGGCCTGTTCATATTTATTCTGGGCATTTTCACCCTTGGTGGCCAAAAAAAGACTTTTGTAAAAAGTTTTACCGTAAGTGTAGTATTTAATGATGCTCAGGGATTAAAGAAAGGGAATAACATCTGGTTTTCGGGTGTTAAAGTGGGCACTGTAAGAAGTATAGATTTTTTCGGTACCTCACAGGTAAAAGTTCAGTTAGATATTGAAGAAAATGTTCAACGTTTTATTCATAAAGACGCAGGAGCGAGTATTGGCGCTGACGGATTAATTGGAAATAAAATTGTTGTGGTAAGTCCCGGAAAACCGCAATCTCCGATCATTGAAAGCGGCGACCGTTTAAAAGTAGACAGTTCCCTTTCTACTGAAGACATTATGAAAACCCTGCAGGTAAATAATAAAAACCTGGTTGAGGTGACTTCAGATTTCCGCACGCTTTCTAAAAATCTGGTTGAAGGCAAAGGTGCAGCAGGTGCTTTATTGTCTGACGAAAAAATTGCCGCCAACTTCAAATCAATGGTTGAAAACTTAAACCGTACAACTATTGCAGCATCAAAAAGTGCACTGGATCTAAACCATTTTAGCCAGACTTTAAATAATAAAGATGGTTTGATGCACAAAATGCTTACCGATACCGCAGTGTTTTACAGCCTGCAACAATCTGCCGCAACTTTACAGAAATCTGTACAATCTGCATCCAACCTGGCTGCAAACCTAGATGCGGCATCGGGCAAACTGACTAAAACTGATAATGCTGCAGGCTTACTTTTGAACGATCAAAAAACGGCAGATCAGGTTAAATCTATTATGGCCAATTTAGAAAAAAGCAGCGCTACGCTGGATGAAGATCTGAAAGCCCTGCAAAGTAATTTCCTGTTCCGCGGTTATTTTAAAAAGAAAGCCAAAGATTCATTAAAAAAGGCCAGTAATTAGGCCTCTGAAAACAAATAAAACAGGGATTCAAATAATTTGAATCCCTGTTTTATTTTCAGCTTTTATCATTAAATTTTCCGAAAATTTAAATGCGCCTAACCACATAAATTTTATCATCAAGCTGGATAATTCTGATTTGTAAATCTTTTTCAAAACCTGCCGGCATTTTATAATATTGTAGTTCTGAATAGTAATCTGCATAATTAAACAGTAATGCATCATATCCAAACGGCAATTTGAGTTTAAGATTATAATTGTCAAATTTCAAATCGCAGTAAGCTGTTCCTTCCCAAATACTCACTTTTCTATTACCATTTATACCACCAATCCGGAAAGGATTAAGCTGTGAGAGATTTATTTTCTTCTTCACAAAATGACGAACAAATACAGGAGACGACCGGTTTTTCCAGCTTGGCCAGGGTTTAAGTACACCAGGTAATAGAACCGAATTTGTTAAAAGCGCTGCAGAAATAAGTTTAACGTCAGATTTTGTACCGATTAAAACTCCACGTTCATCATAACTCAATTGATTGATACGATATTGATCATCCGTTTCTACTGGTACAAACTTTTCAACCGATAGAATTTTACCTTTTGCATTGAAAGTTAAAAATGATGTTTCTTCATTGTCTGCATGTCCGGTATAGTTTTTTAAAACAATCTTAAACGTTAAATTCAGCGTATCTAAATAAATAGAACTCACATAATTTGCAGAAGAATCTGTATGTTCAAATACAAGGCGTCCGGTAAAGGGAACTTGATCAACCGCAAAACTTTCTGTTCTAAAATGGCCATTTAACGCTTTGTAAGATTTATTGAGAACAAGGCCGAAAAAGAAATTATAGAGCGCTGATAAGCAACACAGCGCAATAATCAATGAAATTAAAACCAAGAGCATTTTCTTTTTCTTCATAAGTAATCTGAAAGTTTATTTACGAGCAGCAGGCTCTCCGCAATATTTACAAGCTTTGAAGCCATCACGAATAAACTAATCTAATGAAAATATTGAATAGGAACGCTTAGTTTCTACTGAACCAACTCATCCATGTATTTTTGCGCGGATTCTTCACTTTTTCCGGGCCAATTAAAAATCCATATGGCTTTAAGGCTGGCACGCGATCACAGATAATTTTTACTATTCCCAAAACCGGAATAGCTAAAACCATCCCGGCGACACCCCAAATTAATTCACCTAAAACAATAGATAGAATGGTAAACAATGGGTTAATATTTACTTGCTCGCCAACAATTAATGGTTCAAGGATATATGTTTGCAGAAACTGCACCAAACCGTACACAATCAGTACACCAATGATCATTTTCGGTTCTCCGCCCTGCGCAATTACTGCAAGCACAGTAACACAGGTACCTGTAAGATTTCCAACAAAAGGAATAATTTCTAAAATGCCACAGAGCACGGCAAAAAAGATTGCACTTTCTACTCCAACAATACTAAATCCAATACCATACAGAACCCATAGTACGCCAATCATCCCGGCAAGACCGCTTAGATAATGCTGTGCTACCTTTCCAGATTCGTGCACAATATCTTCGGTTTTATCTTCTACCCGGTCTGGAACCAGCATCAGAATAAATTTTTTAATGTGTGTACGGTAAAATAAACAAAGATACATGTATACCAAAACCAGAACCATGTTCACCGCTATTCCCATCACTCCACTTGCGAAACCGGCCAGTAAATTTCCGGCATTGCCACTTCCCTGTTTAAACAGATCTGCCTGTTCTCTTTTACCGATATTCAGTTTCTGATTGATCCAGCTGCGTAGCTGGTCGAACATACCGCTAAGCCGGGATTTCATTTCATCCAGGTTTTCGGTAAAACTTCCGAGCTGCCAATACAATAAGCCAACAATCAGTGCCAAAGAAGAAACAAATAATAAAACACAGATTAACGATGCCCAACCTCGCGAAATTTTCTTGTTTTCTATCCAATTGCTTAAGCGAATAAATAACATAGAAAAAATTGCAGCGAGAGCGAGCGGAATTAAAAATGGGCTTCCAAAATACAATATTGCAGATGATAAAGAAATTGCAAGTAAAAAATAAACAGCGCGTTGAAGTTTCGTCATTCAGAACTAACACCTTTTTCAACAGAAAAGTTTAGTTTATGTGTAGAGCAATCTGCGCAACACGCAGAAGTTGAAAAGAGTGAAAACCAGAGCGAAAAACTTGATGTTGTACTGGTGATGATTATGCAAATCATCCCTTAAAACTCGAAAATATGAACAGCACAGAAAATACACCTAAAGAAGAAGAAATCATTAATCCTGAACAATTTCAGGTTGGCCGTACACCTCAGGAAGATAAAGAACAGGATGACGAAGGCTATACCAGTGAGGAAATTCCTTTTGCCGATGGAGAAGGAACAGAACTGGATGAAAATATTGAGCTGGATGAAGACGATGAGCTAGAAGCTGATGTACCTGAAAGTGATGAAGATTTTGATGATGAAGATGCAGATTTCGAAAACCCGGAGGACGACCCGGCATAACCCGTCGGAAAAAAAAGCACCACGTTTTGAAAAAGTGGTGCTTTTTTAATGGAATTTAATTAAACTTAATTTCCAGTGTATTTAACAGTTTCTACAGCATCCTGAACAGACTGAGATAAATTAGAAAGCAAATTATAACCAGTTGCTTTTTCAATATCGCGAACAGAAACAATATATTGTTTCCAGTCTGCAAGAATAGAATTGTTATTCGGTGTGTTAATCGCGATTACCCGTGTACTTGCAGAAACACGGCTTAAATCTCCGTTTCCAACCGGAAGAATTACTGCAACTTTCCAAACATTTGCCGGTACAGTTACTTTACCTCCATTGATCGTTGTAACCACTGCAGTACTGGCAGAACCAACACCACCGCTTCCATAACTTCCCATAATAATATACACTTCATTGCCACTTAAAACCTGGCTACGTAAATAACTTTCAAAAGACTCCCAGGTTTTTTGATTGTTATTTGGTGCCTGAGGAATCATGTTTGTCATTAAAAAAGTAGCAGAGTTTGCATCTACTGAACTCGTTCTGTCTCCACTCGGACAATTGTGCCCACGGTCGAAACCAGAGCCAGAATAACTGTTATTTTGTACCTGGTACCAACCTGTTGGCAAACCAGAAAATGCAGCAAAATTATCCTGACGTGTAGCCGCGCCTGTTATATTACTCGCATCTAAATGCCAGCTTACCCAGTTCGGTATACCTTTAGTCATATTATAACTTTGCACATAGTAATGTTGATCGATTAAATAATTGTCTGCAGTTACAACGGTAGATTGCGCCCCAGAAATATTGCCAAACAACATATTAGAGTTGTCTCCCTGCGATGGAGGAGCGTCAACACCAGCAACAGGAGTACCTCTTCCGGGAGTAGCTGGAGATGTACCTGTAGAATCAACTGGATCTGTATCAGGAGCACCCAAAATTACACCGGATTCACCGGTTCCTTTAAAGGTAATATCATCAAGATTTATCCGTGTTGTACCTGTTTTTTTAATCTGGAATCTTACTTTTCCGGTTGCTGTTATTTTAAAAGAGTCTGTAGTAAGGCTTGTACTGGTTTCTGAGATATCAGTTCCAACCTGCGTGTATTTTACGCCCCCATCTGTTGAAATCAGCAACTGCCAGGTAGAATTGGCATCGTTCCCGTATTTTGCATGTTTAATATATAAGGTATTTAAGCCTTTAATATCAAAATTCATGGATACAAAGCCATTACGCAAGCGGATTGATTTTGCTCCGTTTTTAACATCAGCTGCCAAATTACCAATTAAAGCATCGCTTAAGGTCCATTTACCGGTATTAAGCTGAAGGCTGTCTACAGCGTAGGCTGTTTTTGTACCGGATTCAAAATCTTCTGTAATTGAATAAGGCGCAGGTGGCGCTACAGGTTCTTCAATATCCGTTGTGGTTTTTTTGGAGCATGCGGCCATTACCAGCACAAGTGCCGGTAAAACCATAAATTTTCTAAATTTCATCATATTGATATAGGGAATTAATGATTACGCTTAACATTCAAACTGCAACAAGCAAGACATTCGCCTAACTTCAACAAAAAGAATAAAAACGGCCACGAAGATAAGTATTGAATCTTGCGACAATGTTAAATTAACATTAACAATCTTGTTAAGATTGACTAATAATTATCGCCGTAAAAATTTTGTGTTGATAATCAAAGCTAATGTCAATCGTGATCAGCCAATACTCGAATTTAAAACTTGAATTTTAAAATGATCACATCCCCTATTCATGACATTAAACTTCGCAAGCGACAAATTCTTTCAATTGTTTATCCGATATTTTTCTCTATCCATAGTTTTTTTGTTACTATTCAGTGTTTGGGGAGAATGCTGTTATTACAACTATTTCAATATTAATATAATCAATATTTGCAGCGTTCAGGAATTACTTTTTACGCAACGCGGAATACTCAATTCCGAAAAACTTGCAGCAGCAATGACTACACCAATCGTTATTGTTCTTGTACACATATTATATTGCTGGATGAGCGAGACGTTGGGCCATAAAATTTGCCACATCATTATCTTTTCTTGCCTTATAGTCTTGAGTGGCTCAATAATATCTCCAATCTTTCAATCGGTACTTTCCCTTTTACCCATACTTATATTGGTTTTGAATTTACTTTTTCTTTGGCTGGTACTTTTCCAGGCCAACAGATTTCAACGCAAAGGCATCCGGGTACACATCTTTATCACCATGTGTCTATTCATTGCCATGGCCGGATTTAAACGCATTCAAAAAGACTTCTTCAGGCATCTAAACCACCCTTCCAATAACATTAATTCGGTTTCTTTGCCCGAAAACGTTTTGCAAAACAATCATTGGTTTCTGGTAGGCAGTACAGAAAATATGAATATTTTTTATGATGATCTAACCCATCGCGGCTATATTTTTCCAAAGCCCAGGAAACAAAAATGATCCTTATTTCAGATTTGGAAGTTTGAAGGTTCGATAGTTTTTTCCAATCCAATTGATCAGTGTCAGAAAAACCGTTGATAATTGTCAATATGATTTTCGACATTTTTTGAGATTTTTAAAAATTATCCAAAACCAGTTTTTCCGGCAAATAAAATATTCGCTTGCATCGATGCATCCCGTTTCCATATCGATGTTTTTAACAGTGTCGAATTTATTTGCTGAATGGTACCGATAAATGCCCGATTTGTATTAAGCCGTTTATTCCCCGGATGTTCATTTAACATTGACAACGATGACTTTTTTCAATTTAGTACAACGATTTACTTATGTTGTGCGTAATATTCTGCTATTTTTGCTGCCAGAAATGGGCAGCAAACCCAAACACATCTTAAGAGACTATTTGCTGCTGTTTTTTGGGCTTTCACTATTCGCTTATTTTCTTTTCACAGGAGTTCTCTATTCTTCCGTAAAGGAACTATTCTTTAGCTAATGGCCCAAACCGCATACGGGTGGTTTGACTGATCACAAATGGAATTTCGGATGGAACACAAAAAACACCAGATACAAAAACTTTAATGGAAGGGTCTAAAATTTTGATCGTACTCGAAAACCTGGAATTAAGGTCAAAGATTTCGGAAACGCTCAGTCTGGGAAAATACAGTGTCGAGGCAACGGCAAGTGGAAAACAAGCAATGGATATTGTACGCAAACAACCCATAGACCTCATACTGTGTAGCCTTAAAGTAGCTGAAATAGATGGTTTTGGACTCTTACGCATGATTAACAAATTTATGGAAACTGCGGGAATTGGGTTTATTATGTTATTTACCGATCATGACCCTATTCATGCACGCAGAGCGATGGAGTTAGGTGCAGACGGCTATCTGATGCATCCATATGATGATGGCGAGCTTCTGAATCAGGTAGAAGTAAGATTAAGGAAAAAGCGCTTTCAACATGAACTTTTCCTGAAACAGCGTATGCAGTTTAGAAACATGCCGCACCATGATGATGAACTTGCCTGGTTGCGCACGAAATTTCGCGAACGAACCCTGCGAAAACTCAAAAAAAATCAGGTTTTGTATTATCCGGGAGAGCGCACTCTGGGCCTGCATTATGTTGCCTCAGGTCGTATAAAAACTTATCTGAGAGATGAAAATGGCCATACCATTATAACGGGAATATACAATAAAGATGAATATTTTGGCCTGAAAACGGTCTTACTAGGATCAGCGGTCCAGGAAAGCGCAGAAGCAATAGACGTTTCGGAAGTAGCAACACTTCCTTTAGATGATGTTGAACGCCTATTGCTCGACTATCCCGACCTGGCACGGGTTTTCAATCGACATCTGGCCAGGAAATTGATTGAGAGGGAAGAACGTTTACTCGAAGCCGCTCATTATTCAGTTCGAAAACGAATCGCAAAAGTCATTATCCGGCTTTGTGAATCGAATCCCAAACTTTCAGACAAAAACCGATGTAATTTATCCCGGAATGATCTGGCCAGCATGATTGGTATTGCCGCCGAAACATTGAGCAGAGTTTTGAGTGATTTCTCACGTGAACATTTAATTCTAAAAGAGGGAAATGAAATTATCGTTCTTCAACCAGACTTGTTAAGAAACTTGAAGAACTAACCAAAGTACATTCGCCGAAGAATCAATATCTGCATTGAAATACATCAATCTTTTCTAAAACAGCTTTTTTCATTTTCGCTGGATATATCAATGAAAATGAAGCAAAAAAAAAATAATTCAAAAGTTGAAAGCCGGCAAATCTCAAACCTTCGGTCCTTTTTACAAATTTTTCAGCATTTCGCCAACAGTAAGTGTGAGCGCGATGCATTAAAGTTTATTTACGACAATACCTGCTTTCAACACCTGAATCCGGGTGATAAACTACATAGAACTTCTTCAAGTTATAATGGCTCAATTATAATTGTAACCCGAGGTATCTTAAACGCATATATTGATGACGACCAGCCTGCGCAGAGAAACATCTGGATTGGAATACCCAACAGCGTATTCATACAAAGTTCACAATCTGTACCAGATGGGGAAAACATCACTATTGAGGCGGTTCTAACAAGTTCAATGATGATACTGCCGTATCACGTTATGGAGAAATCATGTGAAAGATATCCCTCAATAAGCGTAATCTTTAACCAATTTCTCTATCCCAAAGCCATTAAAAGCTTAAATGATTTTACACTTTTGCAAAGAATTACCCGACCCAACTTAAGGTTTGGTTTATTTATTAAGTGCTTTCCCGGATTGTATAAACTCCTGCCGATTCAACTGCGTTATGCATATACCGGAACACTCGAGGCACCGGAATGTTGACAAGTTTAAAAATTAGTGTATTGTGGTAATATTCAAAGTATGCATATTCGCATAATTTGTATATTTGCAACCAGGCGGATCGCTTTTACCCGTTCAAACTCCATTACCGAAAAATATGAAACGTTTAATAGATCTTTTCCGAAATAAATATTTTCTGGCGACGGTTGCCTTCGCTTTATGGATGTTGTTTTTCGACAAAAATGATATGATTTCTCAGTATGAATACAGAAGTCAGGCGAACAAGCTTCAGGACGAAAAGGAATATTACGAGAAAGAAACAGCTCAGGTTAAGAAAGATCTCGATGAACTCAATACCAATCTTAATACTGCTGAAAAATTTGCTCGCGAAAAATATTTCATGAAAAAAGATAATGAAGACGTTTTTGTTATCATCCATGAAGAAAAAAAGGATTAATCTTTAAAATACCAGTTCATTTTTTCGGCTCATTTAAGTTTTCCAAAAGCCAAACCAGTGCTGCACATCTTATATATTATTGCGATAACGGCCGAAGCGATGACGGCAGCACTTTCTGCCGGCCGACGAGAAATGGATTGGGTGGGTGTTTGTATTATTGCATGGGTCACTGCACTCGGTGGCGGAACGGTTCGAAACCTTCTTTTTGGCCATTACCCGATGAGCTGGGTGGAACATCCGGAATATCTAATTATCACCGCAGCTGCCGCACTTGTTGCTGCATTAGTTGCTTCTGTGATGACTAAACTAAAACGTCTTTTTCTTTACCTTGATGCGCTTGGTCTCGTTGTTTTTACTATTATTGGCTGCCAGGTTGCACAACAAATGCAATTACCCTTGCTCATCGTATTATTCAGTGGTATGATTACCGGTTGTGCAGGCGGAGTACTCAGAGATGTGTTGTGTAATGAAATTCCCCTACTCTTCAGAAAAGAGATTTACGCCAGTGCGTCTATTGTTACCGGCGGGTTTTATATTGGATTACTTTATTTTGGTTCCAGTGATGTAATTGCAACCTTCGTTGCTGCCGCAGCCGGACTGGCGCTTAGATTGCTATCTATCAAGTTTGGCTGGCAAATGCCGAAATTCGTATATCGAGACGAATGGCATTAGCAATCAAAAAATAATGCAGCAAAGCTTTTATTGCCCCGCTGCATTAAGCTTACTATTTTTTTCCCGCTTTAATTTTTTCCTCAATAATTCTCCAATCATAAAAATGGAAAGTTCTGTCGGTACTCATAGCCACAAAAACGCCTTTTGGAAATTGCGGCCCTAAGTTAACGGAAGTTGCATCGGCACCATCTGTTTCCATTGCTTTAACCGGAATTTGCGCAAGTAGTGGATATTCGTTTCCATTTCCATTACTTCCTTCGCGGGGATAAACCATAAATGTGTGCGAACCTTGGTTAGAAACCAAAATATAACCGGTTTTATCGCCTGTTTTATAAATGGCAATGCCTTCATGATCTGCAGAAAATCCATTTTGTGCAAATATTGCGAGTTGATTGTTGTTGTTGGCATCCGGATCGGCAAGATATTTACGTACGCCGGTTTGCTCGTCAGAATAATAAATAAAACCCAATTCATTATCTACGGCAATTGCCTCGATTTCTTTTTTCCCGCTGTATTGGCCAAACTTACGCACAACGGTTCCCGTAATATTGCCGCTGCCAGAATCGCTTAATTTATATTGCCATAAGTAGCCGTCAGATGGGCCTGATTTACGTCCAACAACGGCAAAAATTGTTTGATCTGAGGCTCTGGTATAAATGGCAATTCCCATTGGCGCGCGCTCTGTTTCACCAACGAAAACTTCAATTCCGCCATTATCAATTGGTTTCAAATCTGGAAGAGAGAAAACGCGTAATTTATTGGTTTCGCGTTCTGTTGTAATGGCAATATCTACCTTCTTACCATCTAAAATAAAACCATAAGCAATATCAACATTGTTTGGTCTTTGAATATTAGGAACAGTTTTAACAACCTTTCCATCAAGATCAAATGCATATAATGCGCCGTCTTTGTCTTTATCCGTTCCGATTATAAGACTTTTTGAAGCATCTATAGGATTGATCCAAATTGCAGGATCGTCGCTGTCGTGTTGTACGCGGTCGGTTATTACCGTGGGCACAATACCATCCGGCCGGGAAACGACTTTACTTTTTTTACTGAAATTATTGTTGCAAGCGGAAACAGCAAGGGCAATTGCCGCTAAAAAAATCCGGTTTGAATTGTTCATTTATTCATTTTTTGATTGAGACAAAGTTGAATTTATCAACGTATTTGGCCAAAAAATTGGCGTTACAAATGGTTAACAAAGTTGCTTTATGCGTAATCAAAAGGGCAACAAACGAGGTTTAAAGTATTTCTGGAGCTATATCGACTGAATAAAGGCTGTTAAACTGGCACCCTGTTCCAGATTAAGCTTTTTCTTTAAACGATATCTGGCTACGCGCAAGCTGTCTGTAGAGATGCCAAGTAAAGTTGCGATATCTGGCGCGTTCATATTTAGTTTAATCAGCGAGATAAATTTGATATCTGTAGCAGATAAGCCGGGATTAATTTTCTGCAGTTCCTGGAAAAAATCCTGATTAATTTCTTCAAAAATTCTTCTGAAATCATCCCAATAAACGTCTTTATTAAAATTCTGATTGATTTTATTGAGTAAACTGCGTAACTCCTTTTTATAACTGCGCCCGTCGCTTTTAATCATTTCGGTTAGCGCTTCCCTTATATCTTCCAGCAATTGGTTTTTCTGAATAGTTTGCAACGTATGTGCCGTAATCTCCCTGGCTTTGGTTTGCAGGTTTTCTTTAAGCTGATCTTCCTGTAATTTCTTGTTTTTCAGGTCTACTTCCATCAGCTGCTGCTCTGTTTTAAGGATCTGATTTTCTTTTTCACGAATTGCACTTTCATTAATAATTCGCTGCCGTTGATTTCTGATGATTACAAATGCGATTAAAATCAACAAAACACCTACAATGCCGGAGCTGATATACAAAACCGTAGAGATTTTTTTCTGTCGGGCCATTTCGGCAATTTGCATGTCTTTCCGGTCCAATCCGTAAATCACTTTCAGCAAAGCTTCCTGGTTTTTACTTTCCTCAGAATAAGAATTTAAGAAATAGGTTCTGCTCAGTTCAAGATAATAAAACGTGCTATCTGCATTATTCAGAAAGTTGTAGGTTTTCCCTAAATCACGGTAAGCACTGCTAAGCCTGCTGTTTGCTTTAACTGCCCTGGCCAGTTTTTCAGCTTTTCTGGTATACAGAAGTGCTTCACGATATTGACCTTGTTTGCGGTAAACATCGCCTACATTATTATATGCATCAATACGCATTTCGGTATTATCGCTGCGTTCGAACCAATTCAGTGCTTTAAAAAAATGAAAATGTGCCTGCGCAAACTGACCTTTATCTTCATAAATACTTCCAAGATTTTCGTGCACTGAAGCGATACCTTCCTCATTCCCGATAGATTGAAATACTTCCATTGCCTTCTGCTGATACACATAGGCGCTATCGTAATTGAGGGTTTTCTCATAGAAATGGCCAAGATTTGCGTAGGTTTGAGCAAGGCCTTTTTTATTTTCCTGCTGCTGGTATGCAGATAGTGCCTTAAGAAAGTTTTGTTTAGCGTCTTTCTCTTGTTTGGTAATTAACAGTAGCAATCCCAAATCATTTAGGTTTCCGGCGCGAAGTTCTTCATTATGGGCCACACGAAATATTTCTTCAGATTTGATGTGGTAATTCAGCGATTGAGTGAACAATCCCATTTGATAACAAATTTGACCCATATTTTGAAGGGCCTTGGCTTGTCCTACCAAATCAGAATTGAGTCTGGCTTTTTTATACACTTCGTTCTCTTGAACAAACTGCGCATCAGAAGGGCGCAATGAACTATGTTCTAAACGATCATTTATTTCCTGTATTGAGGCACGAGTTTGTGCATTGAGCAAATTACCCAATGCGCAAATCATCGTGATGATTATTAAAAATCTGTGTTTATTCATTTCGTAAACAAACTTAGATATTTTTCTAATCATAAGGGCGTTTTAAGCATTTTATGCCTAGAAGTCAAACTTAACGCCCAAGTTGTATCGCGGACGATAATATTCCATTTGTCTGGTTTGGCTAACAACGCCTTGATAATACCGTAACGGTTGGTTGGTTAAATTGGTTGCTTCGGCAAAAATGCGTGCAACTTTTGAAATTTTAAATGATGCATTTGCATCCAGAAAAAACTGCTTATCGTAATATACATCGCCAAAAGTATCACTTCCTAATTCATCAATATAAGCTGCTGTATAGTTGGCAGAAAGACGTGCAGAGAAACGACTGTTTTCCCACGAAAGTGATGCATTTAACATGTGTGGCGCAGTGCCTGGTAAGGTTACGCCATCTCTTAATTCACCATCAGAATTTGTAATTCCGCTTGCTTTAGATTTGGTAAACGTATAATTGGCATACACGCCAAAACCTTGCAAGAACTTGCTTGGCAGAAAATCCAATTGTCTTTGCACGGCAACCTCAAGGCCATAAACATCTACACTTTCTCCGTTTCTGTTTTGGGTAAAGGCCCATTGTTGTCCGGCTGGGATTGGATTCGTCAGATCCGGGAAATCAGCAGCAAATTTCTCTGTAGTATACGCGCGATCGCTATAGGTGTAGATAAAGTTTTTAAGGCGTTTATAAAAAACTCCTCCGGAAATTATACCTACGGATTTGAAATACTGCTCTGCCATCAAATCCAGGTTAAAGGCGTTGGTTGCATCCAGATCCGGATTTCCGGCAGAAATCTCTTCATCTCCTGGTATTGTACCTACGAACGGCGTTAATGCATAATAATTTGGTCTGGCTAATGCTGTTGTAGCTGCTGCACGAAGTACAAGATCGTCATTCGCCTGATATTTAAAAGTCAAACTTGGTAACCAATCTGTATAGGCATTTTTAGAACTGCGCACACCTGTCAAATCTTCTTCATCCTGAATGATATTTCCGGTGTAATTTATGGTTGTATGTTCCATACGTAAACCCGCAATTACAGATAATTTTGAAGTGATGTCTTGATCCCAACGCAAGTAACCAGCATAAATATTTTCTTTGGCATTGTAATTCAACGCGAGGTATTCACTTGCCGCATCTTCTGCATTGAAAACAGATGAGTTTGTAAGGTTTAACCCTGCAAGATATGCTCTACTGGCGAAAAGACCCGGAACATATTGGTTTCCAGCCTGGAAATTACTTCCGTTGAAATATGTATTCGGAATTTGTCCTAAACTCGGAATCAGATCTTCGTTTATAGGTTCGTATTCTGTAAAAGAGTTGTTCCGGTTTTTATCTTTTATACGCAGGCGGCCACCAAAACGCAAACGTCCTTTTTGTCCTTCAATAACCGATAAAGGAACACGGAAATTTAACTTTGCACCAAATTCAGATTCTTTGGTTAAGTCTGTATTTTCTGAAATGGTATTTAATCCGGCAGAACCAGCATCAAAATTACTGTTTGTAAAATTTGGATATTCACCTGTTCCGGTGAAGCTCAAATTTTGGTTAATTTGTCTAAAAAGGATATACCTTTCATTCGGGCGATATTCTCTGGCTGTTGAATAACTTACTGTCCAATCCATATCTAAACCAGAACTGATTAAATGTTCTCCGCGCAGCGAATAATTTTGCACGCGCTGATCTTCTAACCTGGTCATCTGGTTGCGGTCATTATCAATTCCGCCTTTGGTTTGCATTCCAATGCGGCCGGTATAGCCTACAATCTGGTTTGCTGCATTGTATTGCGGTTCAATATCGTCCATACGCAAACGGTACCTGTTTTCGCGGTCATCGCGCCAATTGTACATTGCATTGGCAAAAATGGTGTGGTTTTTTCCGAGTTTAAAATCGAAAGCACCAGCTACACTTCTTCTTATTCTCTGCACATTGTACTGGCGGATATCTTGTTCTTCTACATATGCATTGCCAAAATCATCTTTTGTCCAAACTGCTTCAACATTATCCGATCCATATACATTGTTGTTATAAGATCCGCTCAACACCATTCCAATTGCATTATTTGCAAAACGGTTTCCGTACACAAAGCCGCCAGTATACAAGGCTTTATCACGTATTGGGTTATAGCCGGTAGAAACGGTAGCAGAAATACGCTCTCCATTTGGAGATGCTCGGGTAATAAGATTTACCGAACCGCCAATAGCATCTGCATCCATATCTGAGGTTAGTGTTTTGTTTACTTCGATACTCGAAATCATATCCGAAGGAATTAAATCCATTTGAACTCTTCTGTTGTCGCCTTCGGCAGATGGAATTCTATCGCCATTAAGTGTTACGGAATTGAGTTCGGGCGCTAAACCGCGGATGATGATGTTCCGCGCTTCTCCCTGATCATTCTGCATGGTAATTCCGGGCACGCGCTTTAATGCATCGCCAATATTGGCGTCGGGAAAGCGTCCAACCTGGTCAGATGAAATGATATTGGTGATGTTTGCTTTGCTTTTCTGCTGGTTTAACGCGCGAGCCTGTCCACGTAAACGATCACCCATTACCACTACTTGTTCCATGGAAATAGATCCATCTTCGAGAGAAAAGTTGATGACGGCGTTTCCACCTTTTTGCACAGTTACAGTTTGTTTCTGTGTTTTATAGCCCATGTAAATAACTTCGATTTCATAACTGCCTTCTGGTACACGCAGAAATTCAAAATCGCCAGTCTGGTCTGAAGTTGTGTAGCGATTTCCGGTGCTGAACCTGATGGTTGCTCCCGGAAGGGAAGCCTTAGTAGCCTTTTCTATTACTTTACCTGTAATGAGGCCAGTGCCCTGAGCCTGGCATAAAACCACAGATAAAAATAAAAGTACTGAAGTAAAGAGTGTTTTCATTTTTCGCAATTAAACGGTTTGTATTGGAATACTTTGTTTGTTGCCACGAAATTGAAAATTCTATAAACCTTAGCCCAATAGCTAACGTTACAAAAAGGAAACGCGCATGAACAAGGCGTTAACACAAAAGCTACAAGAGACAAAAACAACAACATAAAATCCTGTTTAACAGAGTTTTACATAATTAGGAATTATCCATTAAGCTTCTGTTTCCTAAACAATAAGAAAAGATTAAGTGTAGATTAACAGAATGTTAAGTGGTCAAATTTTTACAGTTCTCCATTGCGCTTTCTTAAAAACCATTCGATGGAAAGTAACAGTAAAATAAGGAAAAATAGAGCTTTAATATTGATGAGTTCGTTATACTTTCGATCTTCGTACCGGATGGTTTTAATATTTTCATTCTTAAGAATTTCATCTGCAAGGGCAGAAATCCGGTTCGGGAAAAACATTTTACCCCCACTTTGAGCAGACATAGTATTCAGCAACTGGTGATTTGCCGTTGTTTGCTGAAATTCTGAAATAGTTGCGTTTATATAAAAACTTCCTTTTGCAGAGAACTTCTGTGCACCAAAGGCTGTATTCGCTTCGTAGGTATAATTCCCCGCAGCCATATCTCCGGCATTTAACTGGTAAGCATTCTCAGTTTTAGAGAAAACAAAGTTGAATACCTTCCCATTTTCATTTTTCACCTGCAGGTTAACTTCCGGCTCATTTACGGGTTGATAACTTTCGTTATACAGCGTTGCATTGAATTGAATGGCTTCATTTTCCTCGAAAGCAGATTTCGATGTAAAAACCTTAAATCGCCTTTTATCTTCTTTAACAGAAAGAAACTGTACAGTTTTGGAAATCAAATCGTTGAGCGCCGAAGGTTGAACATTGTTTTCGGCTTCAGAAAGCTTCCAGCGCCATAAACCCTCTCCCATCAAATAACCAGTTTTCCGGCCGTTCTCATTGGTAAAAAAAAGAAGTGGTTGCTGCGTACGTACTTTACCAATACGCTGATAAAAAATAGGAATCGCGTTGGCGGATACGGAAAGTCGGCCGAATGGACTCAGCAGCGGATCGAATTGAGTAAATTGTTTCTGTGCTTCTTCTGATATATTGAAACTGCTAAAACTGCTGGCAAAATCCGGATAAATTTCTTGCACGGAACCATTTGATGCGCTCAAGTTTACTTCATTCTGGATTTGATTAAAAGCTGAAATATTGGTTTGAGCACCGATAATATACCAAAGCGGTCGTCGCGTATTTTTCAATTTCTGTAAAAAAGATGCCGAGAAGTTTTGTGCATCCGGCAGTTGATACAGTAAAATCAGGTCAAATTTTGAAGGTTCACTGGCATTTAATTCATCGCCTATGGCCAGTTTTGCTTCATAATGTTTATTGAGTGATATGCCTTCTCTTAAAACAGAAAGATCGGGATGCGGACCGGCGGCTGCAATTAATACTTTCTGGCGGCCATCAATTACTTCTATATAAAAACTTTGCGTATTGTTCTTTGTGGTAATTTCATTAGGTAAATTACTTAACTGAACGGTATATTTCTGAATACCAATTTTACCGGCATGCAGTTTTAGTGGAATTGTTTTTATAAATGAGTTGCTGTTTATGGGAATTCCTTGCTGCAGAATTTTAGCATTATTTTGGGTTACAGATAGTACAGTTTGTTCTCCATTACTTTCAAAAGCCTGCACTTGTACTTCTATGGTAAAATCGTCATCAAGGTAAACGATATTGTTATAATTAATATTAGAAATGAGAACATCTCGCTTTGCAATGGTATCACCCAAAGCTATGGTATAAATTGGTGCATTAATTTGGTTTAAACCATATAAAGGATTTCCTCCGCGGTTAAAGATTCCATCGGTTGACATTACAATTGCACCAATATTCCGATTGGCATACTCCTCTCTGATCCGCTGAAAAAACATTGAAGCATCGGTTTGTTTTGCCTGATTATTAAAATTGAATCCTTCTTTTACCGCATCTCCGAAATGGTAAATTTTTACTTCGTAACGATCAGATAATCGCTCAGCAAGTTGCTCGAGATCTTTTTGATACGCAGAAACATTAAAGTTGGCGGGTTTTACCTGCGCTACCGAGGCAGAATTGTCTTGACCAATGAGAATCAGTGGCTTTTCCAGGCTGTAATTCAACGTTTTCAAAAGTGGCGCAAAAAGCATCCACGCAATAAGCGTTACCGCGATGATACGAACAACCGCAAGAACGTATTTCAATTTTTGGCTCAGATTGGTATTTCGACGATATAAAAACCAGCCATACAAAAGACCTAACGCCAAACATCCAAGAAATGATAAAATTGCAGTGCCGGAAAACATACCAATCATAATTCATAAAGATGGTAAATTTGAGGAGAATTTCAAGATTTTAATCCCTAATGCACATAAAGATATTACGCAAAATGACCGATTTAAACGAGTTGAATTTCTATTGAAATAAATGAAAACAAATATTTCGCTTATATGATCCTGACTGAAATTGCTTAGTTTTAGTGCAAAGAATTCTATGAAATTAATCGCCCTGGCATTTTTACTATTCCTGAATTTTATGGTTAATGCGCAAAATAGTTTTACCAACACGCAATTGAAATTCGAACGTGTTGCAAATGCCTATCAACAAAAGTGGCCAGAGTTGAAGAAAAACTTTCATGAGCAAGGTTTTAAAAATGAATATGAAATGTTGATTAATGCCTACAAAACTGAAGGTACGCTGGAAGTTTGGTTAAAGACAAAGTCTGATAAACATTACAAACTATTTCGCAGTTATAATTTCTGTGCACATTCCGGAGTTCTTGGTCCAAAGTTATACGAAGGCGACAAACAAACACCGGAAGGTTTTTACTCGATCAATGTTTTCAACCCGATGAGCACTTATTATTTATCGTTAGGCATTAACTATCCAAATCCGATTGACATCCTCCGGACGGGGAAAAACCGCTCACCAGGAAGTGATATTTACATTCACGGGAATTGCGTTACGGTCGGTTGTATTCCTTTAACCGATGAAAAAATTAAAGAAGTCTATCTTCTCGCCATGTTTTCAGCAAATGCAGATAAAAATAATATCCCAGTACATATTTATCCTTTTAAAATGACTGAGGCAAACTTCAAAAATTACAGCATTTTGTTTCCGGAGCAAATGTCTTTTTGGAGGAACCTGCAAAAGGTTTACCAATCATTTGAAAAAAAGAAAACTTTACCAAAAATCAGTTATTCAGCGAGCGGCTATGTAATTGATTGATAATTAAAATTATTTTGATAGCAATAGAACTGAGCGCATTATATGTCCGGTATTCAGTTGAGTTTTAAATATTTTTAGTCATAAAAAAACTGCCAGAATACATTCTGGCAGTTTTTTACGCTTTTGCTTTTCGGTTTTTTCTTTACAGCATTCCGCCGCAAACAGATAACGTTTGCCCGGTTACGTAAGCGCTCATATCGGATGCTAAGAAAACGCAAACATTGGCAATATCTTCTGTTTCTCCTGCACGTTTCAGTGGAATATCTTTTTCCCAGCCAGCAACAACCGCAGGGTCTAAAACTTCTGTCATTTCTGTGCGAATAAAACCTGGAGCGACCACATTCGCGCGAATATTTCTTGATCCAAGTTCTTTTGCAACCGATTTTGTAAAACCAATAATTCCCGCTTTAGATGCGGCATAGTTGGCTTGTCCGGCGTTGCCTTGTACACCAACAACAGAGCTCATATTTATAAAAACACCATTACGTGCTTTCATCATCACTTTAGATGCGGCTTTGGTTACATTGAAAATTGATTTCAGGTTGATGTTGATTACATCATCCCAGTTTTCTTCGCTCATACGCATCAACAATCCATCTTTAGTAATGCCCGCGTTGTTTACAACGATATCAATTTTTCCAAACTCAGCAACAATATCATTAATCAATTGCTCAGCCTGATCGAATTTCGAAGCATCAGAACGGTAACCTTTTACTTTGGTACCAAAACTTTGTAATTCCTGCTCTAAGGCTTCGCCCTTTTCTACAGATGATAAATATGTGAATGCTACATTAGCACCTTGTTCAGCAAATTTTTCAGCGATCTTGCGGCCAATTCCTTTTGATGCACCAGTAACTAATGCGGTTTTTCCTTCTAATAATTTCATAAATCTTAAATCCCCCGATGGGAACTTCTATATAATGTATAAAAATTTAATTGCGTAAAGTTAATATTTATTGTCATGTTTAAGACATAGCAACTAAAGTGCAGGCTCTTGCTGACTCAGACAATGAAAACTTCCCAAACCCCAGATAATATCTACTGAATTTATTCCAATTACTTTCCGGTCTGGAAAACAAGACTGAATAATTTCCAACGCTTTCTCATCGTTCACATCTCCAAACACCGGAACAATTACTGCCGCATTCGCGATGTAAAAATTTGCGTAAGAAGCTGGCAAACGTGTATCGTCATAAATTACTGGCGATGGCATTGGCAATTCTACAATATTTAACGGTCGACCATCTTTCAATTTCATGGTTTTGAGCAATTCCAAATTTTCCTGAAGAAGAAGATAATTTTCATCAAGCGGATTACTTTCTACAACCGTTAAAACAGTGTCTTCATTAACAAATCTGGTAATATCATCAATGTGCCCGTCAGTATCGTCTCCAACAATGCCGTCTCCCAACCATAAAACCTGCTCAACTCCGAAATATTCTGTTAAATATTGCTCAATCTGTTCTTTGGTTAAATGTGGATTTCTGTTCTCATTTAATAAACAAGCAGTTGTAGTTAAAACCGTACCTGCGCCATTAAATTCTACAGAACCTCCTTCCATTACAATATCGGGAGCAAATAAAGGCAAATCAAAATGTTTTGCGATTTTAGTTGGTATTACATCGTCCAAATCGAAAGGCGGATATTTTACACCCCAGGCATTGTAACCCCAATCAACAACAGCTTTTGTACCGTCTTTTATAACAAATGCAGGTCCGTGGTCACGGCACCAGGCATCATTGCTTTCATTGAAATAGAATTCAATTTGAGATAAATCTGCATCAACTTTGTTCAGTTCCGAAATCGCGAAAGCTTTCATTTCTTCATCTCTTATATTGATACGAACTTTTTCGCCTTCAGTTACAGCTTTGATAAACTGGCAGTAAGGCTCGTATATCGTTTCAATTTTACCGGGCCAACTGGCCTCTTTGTGCGGCCAGCTTAACCACGTTGCATCATGTTTTGCCCATTCTGCAGGAAAGGAATAACCTTGCTTTTTTGGCGAGTAATCGAATTGATCGAGGTTTAGCGTCTTCTTTGGAGGAAAATTTGACATTCGTTTTTGTTATTGCTGATGTTATTATGTTCTAGGTCATTGCGAGGCACGAAGCAATCTAATTCGCTAAATAAGATAAATTGCTTCGTGCCTCGCAATGACGAGCACTTACTATATGATACTAACTTTTAATGGTTTCGCTTTAAGCGTTGGTCTTTAGCCTTTTAGCTTAATCGCCATCAATATATCTTTTTGTAATTGGCTGATAAGAATCTATTCTTCTATCTCGTAAGAATGGCCAGTGTTTACGGAAAAAATCAGATTCTGAGAGATTCAATTCAACCACTTCAGTTTCTTCCTGATCATGCGAAGCAAGATATAACAATTTGCCTTGTCCATTTGTGGCGAAACTGCCGCCCCAGAATTTCATTGCACCATCTTGTTCAAAACCTACTCTGTTTACACTTACCACCGGAACGCCGTTGGCAACAGCATGTGAACGTTGGATCGTTTGCCATGCGTTGTATTGGTCTTGATTGGTTTCTTCGTCCTGATCTGTAGCCCAACCAATTGCTGTAGGATAAAACATAATATCTGCACCCATCAAAGCTGTAATTCTTGACGCTTCCGGATACCACTGATCCCAGCAGATTAAAATACCAATCTTCGCAAATTTGGTTTCAAAAACTTTGTATCCTAAATCTCCAGGTGTAAAATAAAACTTCTCATAAAATGCTGGATCGTCTGGAATGTGCATTTTCCGGTATTTGCCCAAATACGTTCCGTCTGCATCTAAAACGGCGGTTGTATTGTGGTACAGGCCTTCGGCGCGTTTTTCAAACAATGATGCAATAATTACCACACCTAATTCGGCTGCAACTGTAGAAAGTGCATCAGTAGATGGGCCAGGTATTGCTTCTGCCAAATCAAAATTATCGTAATCTTCAACATCGCAAAAATAGAGTGAAGTAAAAAGTTCCTGCAAACACACAATTTGTGCGCCTTTTGCAGCAGCTTCTCTAACCTTGAAAATTGCTTTGTCTAAATTTTCCTTTTTATCTTTAGTACAGCTCATCTGTACCAAGCCAACTTTTACGTTCTTCATGTTCAAAATTATTGGATGAGCGAATAATCAAATGAATAGTTTACCTGTCATTAATCTTTCAAAATTCATTCATTTAAAATTCGGTTGCAAAGTTAATACTTTGCTAAAAAGAGAACGGCATATTTCTGTAATTGTTTTTTAGTGAAAACAATACCATGCGGCGAAATTTATTTGCGGGTTAAACCTCTCCCAATCAATGACAGCAGCTTTTGTACTTGTCTGCACATCCCTCTCCTTGAGGAGAGGGAAACAAAGAGCACTGCTTGTTACCCAAACGCTAATAGGGAGAGGTTTATAAAATTGAATTTGGCATACATATTAATTTCAAATATGACTTAGTTTCTTTAACTAACCTCGTTTATTTATCTACACTTTCTATTCTAAATGTATAACTGTTTTCATCACTAACCGGTAATTGGTATTGAGGCAACGGACCTGGGCCGCAGCTTGCATTGCCTAAACCTCTTTGTTTGTAATCCAGATTCAGGAAGGTTTCTGGCTGGCGGTTTGCTTTTAACTTAAAACCGTTTTTCAATTTCCACAAATTTTGATTGGTAAAATGCAAGGCAGAAAAATTCAGGTTTCCCCCGGCACTAAATTTAAAACCACCATCTGTGCCTGTAACAGAAACCCATCGAATATCTTCGCGGTTGCCCATACTCTGTGCACGAATGTAATTTTCTTCCATCCCGGTTACGGTATTTTTATAAATCCCAATATTGGCTGATGTTTTTCGGTCGATATAATTTTCCTGAGGTCCGCGGCCATACCAGCCCAGATTTTCCATTTTCGGGTCCATCACCAATTGCACACCCAGTACAGGCACTTTAAGTTTATCCTGTGTGTTGTCTATATTTACCTGCACATCTACAGCGCCCGTAGTATAAAAAGTATAAATTAATGTGTAAGGAATTGCATTTGCGGCTTGATCGGCAAAACGAGCCATCATTTCCATCTTTACTTTAATCGACTGGCCATTGTTCACTAACGCATAATTGAAATCTTCGAGCGTAGTTTTTACAGCAACATCTTCTCTCTGGTCGTTATTAATGCTTCTGTACCAGTTCAGCAAAAATCCTTTTTTATCGTAAATAAGTTCCCTGCCTTTGAGTTTCAAACTGCTGATAAAGCCATTTTTCAGATTAAAATCTGCATGTATATTGTCTCCGCTAACTGTAAAATCATCATCGGTTCTATCCATTGTGAGCTGCATGTCTGCAACAACCGCTATTTCTGGCAAAGCGCTTCTTTCAGAAAGTTGAAATTGTGCATGCGCAACTTCTGTTCCTTGTTTTGCCCAACGCGATTCTGTTGCCAGCTCGAAAGAGATATCTAACAAATATTCATGCCCGGGATTCTTTTTAAAATTTGCAGGAACGCTAATTTCTGCTGATTGATTGGGCGAGAGATTCACCGAAGCAATCTCGCCTTTGCTTAATGGGAAACCATCTTCCAAAACACTGTATTTGATCTTAAATGCATTCAGATTGGTAAAATCATATTTATTGGTGACTTTAAGTTTCAGCTTCTCTAAATCAACTGTGTCAATTTTAATGTATTGATATACTTTTTTTACCTCAAGCAGTTTGGCGGTGATTTGTCTGTCGGGCGTAGTTAAACCATTTTGGCAAAAATCTCCATCATTGGGTTTATCGCCAAAATCTCCGCCGAGATAATATTCATTTTTCGGCGCACCAAATTTGTTAATGCCCTGGTCAACCCAATCCCAGATGCAACCTCCAATTGTACCTTTAGATTGATTTTCGATAAAATCCCAATATTCAGCAAGGTTACCAACTGCATTGCCCATTGCATGCGCATATTCGCACAAGAAGTATGGCTTAACCGTTTGCGCCGCATCTACCTTTTTCATGTACTCAATAGTTGGATACATGTTAGAAACGATATCGGCTACATTATTTTTCCCTTCATAATGCACAGGCCGGATAGAATCCAGTTTTTTGATGGCCACATAAACCGAATCGAAATTTGATCCGTTACCAGATTCATTTCCCATCGACCAGAAAATAACCGAAGGAAAGTTTTTATGTTCCTGAACATTGCGAATATTCCTATCCAAATATGCAGGCAACCAAGACGCCATTCTACTGATCGAATTATTGCCGTGGCATTCCAGATTGGCTTCGGCCATTGTATACAAACCGTAATAATCAAACATGGAATACATTTTAATATCATTTGGATAATGACTGGTGCGAATGGTGTTTATATTCGCCTGCTTCATCATTAAAATATCTTGTTGCATAGATTCAACCGGTACGGCTTTACCGAACTCCGGATGAATATCGTGTCGGTTTACACCTTTAAATAAAATCTGTTCGCCATTTATCAATACGTATCTGTCTTTGATTTCTATTTTCCGGAAACCGATTTTTGTAGAGAATACTTCCGTTGGCTTATCTGCGCTTTCTGCTAAGGTAAATATCAACGTATAGAGATTCGGATTTTCTGCCGACCACAGCAATGGTTTCTCCACTTGTGTAGAGATATTGACTGCATCAGATTCTGCACCTTTAAAACTTTCTATTTGCTGTTTCAAATTTGCGATTTCTTTTCCTTCGGGATTAAGCACAGAAACAGTTAACTGCGTTTTTTTGGATCGTTTTTTTTCCGCATTGCGCAACACTGTTTTGATTTTTAAGGTCGAAGTTGAAAAATCATTGCCTGCAAAATCAGTCTGAACAGAAAAATCATTGATGTGTGTTTTTGGAACAGCATAAAGCGCAACATCGCGATAAATGCCGCTTAAACGAAACATATCCTGATCTTCGATGTAGCTGCCATCGCACCAGCGATACACTTCTACCGCCAGATTATTGTCGCCAATACGCACCTGATCTGTAATATTGAATTCTGCAATTCCGTTAGAATCTTCGCTATAACCCACTTTTACACCGTTCACCCAAACATACATTGCGCTATACACACCATCAAAACGAAGATAAATTGCTTTCCCGTCCCAGTTTGCCGGAATATTAAAATTGCGTTTATAAGAACCTACCGGATTTACTTCTTTTTCATTGGTATAGCCTTCTTGTGCACGAATAAATGGCGGGGCATTTTTAAACGGATAAGTGATATTGGTATAAATTGGCGTTCCATAACCCAGCATTTCCCAATTAGAAGGAACCGGAATTTGTTTCCATTGTGAAACGTCAAAATCGGTTTTATAAAATCCAATTGGTCTTTCTGATGGCTGTTTTACCCAATTGAAATACCAGTTTCCATTTAACAATTGATACAAAGAAGATGTATTGCGTTCCCATGGTTTGTTGAAAGAAGCGTCACTTTTTAGACTTTCCAGGTCTGGAAATGGAACAATTGGTGTGTGTGGTTTTTCTTTATTGATCCCAAATATGGCTTCGTTTTCAATTTCGGTATCGCCTACGCGCTTTTCTGGGATTATTTTCGCTGTAGATTCCTGGATGTTCCAGATTGCAGCATTTGTGGTGTCCTTCAGCTGACATAGTTTCCCATCTTTTTCGCCAAGCGCATAATTACTCGCTTTAGAGATAATACTGAATTTACCGTTTTCGTTTTTTGTAATTCTCCACTGCTGATTGTTATTGTAATTGTCATTATCCCACAAAACGGTAACATTTCCGTCTCCTGTAGTCTTATTTCCATTGTCTATACTCTTAAAACCGTCTGCTGTAGAAATGGTGTAAAAACCATTGCCAAGAGAAGAAAATGACCAGGCCTGACTACCGGAATTTTTATCTTCAGGTTTTAAAACCGGTGTATCGTCATTCTGCGTATTTCCATTATGATCTACAGCCGAATTTCCTTTAATCAGCTTGTAGAAAACACCGGTTTGAAAATTTTGCGCGAAAATAAAACTTGGAAAGAAAAGCAGAATTGCGCTTAAAATTGAACGAAAATCTTTTACTGACATTTTAGGTTTGTTTGGTTAATGCTTGTGGTTTCAAATATAATAAACTAAGCATAAAACGTTTAACTAAATCTCAAAACGTCATTTGAAATTTTAGCAATCAGACCACACACACAAAGGGAGAAATAGAAGTAAGAGAATGAATTTGGTTGTAATGGACCAGTTGGATAACTGAAATTATACGCCAATATCCTCGCGATATTCTTGCTGAAGCTCGAAAAGGCATTTTGCACAAAGGCAACCATCGTACAATTCAGAAATATATTGAACTTCGTTAATACTCAGCTGAACCACGCTACACTGGCATTTGGTATACGAATTCGCCTTGCATTCAATAGCCGTTCCACATCTTTCGCATGGAATGATTTCGTGTTTGCTATGTTTTAAAGGATTGTTCATTTGTTCACTCGTTCATTAGTTCATTGTAGTTTGTCGCTTTATAAAAAATGAACCAATGGCCAATGAACTATTGAACTAAAACAAAAGTAAGGACAAAAAATAAGGTTTTGAGCGTTTGCCCAAAACCTTATCTGTTTTATTGCTTTAGAATGTTCATCAGTTCAATTGTCATTTGTTCACTGGTGTAGCGTGGTTTAGAAAAAATGAACCATTACCTAATGAGCTTATGGCGCGTTTGAAACTAATGAACCATTGGCTAATGAACTATTGAACAATTACCCCGAACAGCTAATACAGCCTTCTTCCATTGAACAAACTGGTCCGTCAACGATTTCTTCTGCAACCTGGTCTTGTGGAATATTTGCTGGAATTACCGCTTCAATTGCTTTGCCACCTTGGTTTTCTACCGTAAATTTAACCGCTTGTGAAGCTGCTTGTGTACGCAGATAATACATACCTGTTTTTAAGCCTTTTTCCCATGCATAAAAGTGCATTGATGTTAATTTCGATGTATTCGGTGCATTAACAAAAAGGTTTAAAGATTGTGACTGGCAAATATAAGCACCGCGATCTGCAGCCATATCGATGATGTTACGCATCTTAATTTCCCAAACTGTTTTGTACAATTCTTTGATGTAATCCGGAATTTCCGCAATTGCCTGAATAGAACCATTTGCCAATATGATTTTGTTTTTCATATCGTTGTTCCACAAACCAAGTGCTACCAAATCTTTCAATAAGTGTTTGTTTACAACTACAAATTCTCCACTCAATACACGACGTGTATAAATATTTGAGGTATACGGTTCGAAACATTCGTTATTACCTAAAATTTGTGAAGTAGATGCTGTTGGCATTGGCGCAACAAGCAAAGAGTTGTATACACCATCTTTAACTACTTTTTTGCGCAACGATTCCCAATCCCAACGTCCGCTGTCTGGTGTTACATTCCATAAATCAAACTGGAATTGACCTTTAGAAAGTGGCGAACCTTTGAAAGTTTGATAAGGACCATTTTCCACAGCCAAATCATGCGAAGCAGTCATTGAAGCGAAATAAATCGTTTCAAAAATATCTTTGTTCAAACGTTTTGCTTCCTCGCTTTCAAAAGGTAAACGCAACAAGATAAATGCATCTGCCAAACCTTGTACACCTAAACCAACTGGTCTGTGGCGCATGTTTGAATTTTCTGCTTCCTGAACAGGATAGTAATTGTGATCGATAATTTTATTCAGGTTTAAAGTTGCCTGATAGGTTACTTCATATAATTTTTCATGATCGAAAGCACCATTGATAACGAAACGAGGCAAAGCCAGTGAAGCGAGGTTACATACTGCAACTTCATCTTTCGAAGTATACTCAATAATCTCTGTACACAAGTTAGAACTTTTGATGGTTCCAAGATTTTGCTGATTAGATTTACTATTTGCAGCATCTTTGAACAACATATATGGTGTACCGGTTTCAATTTGTGAATCCAAAATGGCAAACCAAAGTTCCTGAGCTTTAATTGTTCTGCGGCCACGACCTTCTGCTTCGTAATCTGTATATAGTTTTTCAAACTCAGCGCCGAAGCAATCTGCTAATCCTGGTGCTTCGTGTGGGCAGAACAAAGTCCAATCGCCGTTGTCTTTAACACGTTGCATAAACAAATCGTTTATCCAAAGTGCATAAAATAAATCGCGGGCACGCATTTCTTCTTTACCGTGGTTTTTACGAAGATCCAAGAATTCGAAAACATCTGCATGCCATGGCTCTAAATAGATGGCAAAAGCACCTTTTCGTTTACCTCCGCCCTGATCTACATAACGTGCAGTATCGTTAAACACGCGCAACATTGGAATAATACCATTACTGGTTCCGTTTGTACCGCCAATGTAAGAACCTGTAGCGCGGATGTTGTGAATGCTTAAACCAATACCACCAGCACTTTGAGAAATTTTAGCGGTTTGTTTTAAGGTATCATAAATCCCGTCGATGCTGTCATCTTGCATACTCAACAAGAAACATGAAGACATTTGCGGTTTTGGCGTAGCTGCATTAAATAAGGTTGGTGTAGCATGTGTAAACCAACGCTCACTCATCAGGTTATAGGTTTTGATTGCACTTTCGATATCTTCTTTGTGGATACCAACGGAAACGCGCATAAACAAATGTTGCGGGCGTTCTACAATTTTTCCATTAACCTTTAAGAGATATGATTTTTCCAGTGTTTTAAATCCAAAATAATCGAAACCGAAATCGCGATCGTAGATAATAGAACTATCTAGAATGTCTGCATTTTTAGAAATGATCTCATAAACGTCGTCGGCAATTAACGGCGCATCTTTTTTCGCTTTCGGGTCAAAGTATTCGTACAACATTTTCATGGTACCCGAAAAAGATTTGGTCGTATTTTTATGCAAATTGGATACAGCAATCCTTGATGCAAGCAATGCATAATCCGGATGTTTGGTGGTTAATGATGCAGCAGTTTCTGCAGCAAGATTATCCAACTCTGAGGTTGTTACACCATCAAACAAACCTTCAATTACTTTTTTGGCTACATCAATCGGATCTACCAGATCTGCATTGAAACCATAGCATAGCTTTTGAATACGGGCTGTGATTTTGTCAAATTGTACCGCCTCTTTACGGCCATCTCTTTTCTGTACGAACATAGTTTATGAGATTTAATTTTTTATCAAGTAGCGAATATCAAGTTCCGACATCCGCATTAATTATTATTATTTGTATTTAAAGTATATTAAGATTGCTTGGTGCCTCGCTACGGCGGTGGCTGCAAACCTTAAACCCTCAACCTTTTTACCTTAGGCCTTAAAAGTCTTCATCTAAAGAAAATGCCTGCGCCTTATTATCTGCGGCGGTTAAGACACCACTTTTTTGATAATCGCCAACACGTTTCTCGAAGAAATTGGTTTTGCCTTGCAAAGAAATCATTTCCATAAAGTCGAAAGGATTCGTTGCATTATAGATTTTTTTATAGCCCAGTTCCTGCAACCATCTGTCGGCTACAAATTCGATGTACTGACTCATTAGCTTAGCATTCATTCCAATTAAAGCAACAGGAAGTGCATCGGTAACAAATTCTTTCTCAATTTCTACAGCATCGCTGATGATACCATGCACTTGCTCTTCACTTAATTTATTGCTTAACATGCTGTATAATAAGCACGCAAATTCGCAATGTGAACCTTCATCTCTCGAAATTAACTCGTTACTGAAAGTTAATCCCGGCATTAGGCCTCGTTTTTTTAACCAAAAGATAGAGCAGAAACTTCCGCTGAAGAAAATTCCTTCAACTGCGGCGAAGGCAACCAAACGTTCAGCAAATGTTCCGTTATCAATCCAACGTAAAGCCCATTCTGCCTTTCTTTTTACTGCCGGAACAGTATCAATAGCATGGAACAAACGGTCTTTTTCTTCGGGATCTTTAATATAGGTATCGATTAATAAAGCATAAGTTTCAGCATGAATGTTTTCCATCATAATCTGGAAACCGTAGAAACAACGCGCTTCCGGCAATTGCACCTCACTCATGAAATTAACAGCTAAGTTTTCGTTTACAATGCCATCACTAGCAGAAAAGAAAGCCAGGATATGTGAAATAAAGTGGCGTTCGCCATCATTCAAATTCTCCCAATGTTTAAGATCGTCGGAAAGGTCAATTTCTTCAGCCGTCCAAAAACTGGCTTCAGTTCTTTTGTACATTTCCCAAATTGCCGGATATTTAATGGGCAATAACACAAATCTGTCTTTGTTTTCTTGTAATAATAACTCCTGTTCCATAAGCTGATTCTTTAATGTTTTCAATTCAATTGGCGCAGACAAAGCACCCCATCCATCATTTTTTCTATAATGGTTGTAATGTTTTGTTATTAAACGCTGTTGTGAAAGTGCTAACTCCCTTTGGCTGGCAAACAACTGAATTTTTAGTTTGGAATTTTAACGTTCTAATCAGAGTGATCACATGTATAAACTACTAAAAACTAAGCTTTTGTATTTGTTTTTAAGCGCAAGAAGTTAAAGAACTTTGTTGAAACAAATATAGAGATGGATGGCTGTTTTTGTGAACCAAAGTTGTTAACACCCTTTGCCTTTTTACGTGAAAAACGATCAGTCAATTCTCATTTTCGAGCGAAAAAAATGCTAACCATTTATTTTAGAAGGTTTAACAAACAATTTTAAGTGTTAATAACTTAAATTTTGGATAAAAAAAAGGCCCGAAATCGGGCTATTGCATATTGTTATTCAACTGTATAACTGAGCTTCACTTTGGCAATTCCCAATCGATAAATTCCGATTTTTTTTGCTGCACTTTCTGAGAGGTCAATCGCCAGTTTTTTTGAGTACGGCCCTCGGTCATTTACTTTTACCACAACCGATTTTCCATTTACCGGATTGGTTACTGTAACCATTGTACCCATGGGTAAAGTACGGTGCGCCGCTGTGAGTTTCTTAGCCCTATATCTGGCTCCGCTGGTGGTACGGTGACCTTCAAATTTTCTATGATAATATGTTGCCAAGACTGATTTTGAAGTAGAATCTGCAACGCTAGTAGAATCCTGAAGTTGCAGGTTGCTTTGTACAAAAAAGAATAAGCTACCGATTAACAGAAGGGACTTCATAGGCTAATTTTTTGGTTTAACAGCCTGCAAATATAATCATTTAGTTTATTATCAATAATTTGTGGAAAAGTCGGTGTTTTGGTGGATAATAAAAGTGCTGATTTTGGTCACAAAAAAAGGCGTACAATTCTGTTGTACGCCCTCTCCTAACTCAACTAAATCGCCTTATTTTTTATCGGGAACAAAATTCATCGAGATTGAATTTACGCAATGACGGGTGTCTTTATTGGTAAATCCTTCTCCCAAAAATACGTGTCCTAAATGCGCACCACAGTTGGCACAAACAATTTCTGTACGAGAGCCATCGGCGTCGGGAATTCTTTTTACTGCTCCTTTAATTTCATCATCAAACGCCGGCCATCCACAATGTGCATCAAATTTACTTTCTGATCTGTAAAGTGCTGCATTGCATCGTTTACAGGTATAGGTTCCTTTTTCTGTTGTATGTTCATATTTGCCGGTACCTGGATATTCTGTGCCTTTATTAACAATTACGCGTTCCTCTTCCGGGGTTAATGGATTCCAATTCATCTTATTTGTTCCTTTTATAGTTGTTGCCTCTGTTGCTTGCTTTTTATCGCCTTTGTCTTTTTTCTGCGCGCAGGCAGATAAAGATAGTGTTAGCATAACAGAAGAGACTAAAAATAGTTTATTTAACATCGCTTTCATACATCAATATACGCAAAGATCTGAGTTTTGGTTTGCAACACGGAGGCCTGGAATTAGTGTTTACAAAGGGATGATATTATATCGCTTAATGATGGAATTCTGTTTGCAAAAATGACTAAAAACTGCGCACAAAAGATTAGCCACAGAAACACTGAAGACACGGAATTATTATTTTGAAGTTTAATGCGTATTGTCTCGAAGATTGCATAGCGACATAAAAAACCCAGCGCAAAAAAGTAGCCACGGGAGCACGGGAGGCACGGAATTATTCTTTCAGGAAACAACGCGTCTTATTTCTAAAGTTGCTTTTCCGAAGTTCAGAATCAAACCTACTTTACATCCAGAACATTTTAAATAATTGATGGTTTGCGCCAGATCTTCATTCGCTATTGTATTTACTTTTGATCTCTAAAATAACAGCATCAAAAACTATAAAATCAGCGTAAAAGCTATGGGGCAGCAATATATCCTTATAATAAATTGAGTATTGTTTTTCTCTTTCGAAGAAGTATTCTCGAGTTTTAAATTCAATGGAAAGCGCATCTTTGCAAACAATTTCAAGAAAGCCACTACCTAAGTGCTTATGAACTTCAATAGCAGCATTGATAATTAAATCTGTTTCACTTTTATAGGGAAGATTATCTTGTCTGAATTGATAATCCATTGCGATATTTTTTTAAACACCAATTTATTTAAAATTTTTAAAATTCCCCCTTTTTATTTTCCGTGTCTTCAGTGTTTCCGTGGCAAATGGAAAACAAAAGCCACTACCTAAGTACTTACAAACATTTAAAAAAATCCTGAAACCTTCTCCTTATCTTTCCGTGTCTCAGTGTTTCCGTGGCAAATAACAAAAAAAGCGCTTCGAAACAAATCGAAACGCTTTCCTTTATATAGATTTTTAAATCTTATTTCGCCAATTCTTCTGCCATAGCAGCGCCGATTTCTGCCGGACTTTCTACAACGCGAATACCACATTCTGCCATGATTTTCATTTTAGCAGCAGCTGTATCATCAGCACCGCCAACAATTGCACCAGCATGCCCCATTCTACGTCCCGGAGGCGCAGTTTGACCAGCAATGAAACCAACAACAGGTTTAGTTCCGTGTTCTTTAATCCAACGTGCAGCTTCAGCTTCCATGCCGCCACCAATTTCACCAATCATGATGATACCATGTGTTTCAGGATCGTTCATTAACAATTTAACTGCTTCAACAGTTGGTGTTCCAATAATTGGATCTCCACCAATACCAATTGCAGTAGTGATACCCAATCCAGCTTTTACAACCTGATCAACAGCTTCGTACGTTAATGTTCCCGATTTAGAAACTACACCAACATTACCTTTTTTGAAGATGAAACCTGGCATAATACCAATTTTCGCTTCATCAGCAGTAATAATACCTGGGCAGTTCGGGCCGATTAAGGTTACATCTTTGTCTGTAATATATTCTTTTACAAGAATCATATCTTTAGTTGGAATACCTTCTGTAATACAAACGATAACTTTAATACCACCTTCGGCAGCTTCCATAATTGCATCAGCAGCGAATGCCGGTGGTACAAAAATGATCGATACATTGGCGCCAGTCTTATCAACGGCATCCTTAACAGTATTAAAAACAGGCTTTTCTAAATGAAATTGCCCACCTTTTCCAGGTGTTACACCACCAACTACGTTTGTACCATAAGCCAACATTTGCTCGGCGTGGTAAGTTCCTTCGTTTCCGGTAAAACCCTGAACGATAACCTTAGAATCTTTATTTACTAAAACGCTCATGTATCAATTTTTTTTGTGCAAAGCTAATATTATTGAGTTGTAAATCAAACCTAATCTGAGAAATTTTACCCTTAAAATCTCAAGAAAATGTAAGGAAATAAAATCTGCAGACTACTTTTTCCACTTTTTAGCCCACTCCGCCTGAGCGGCATCATCGTGAAAAGTCCAGGCTACAAAACGGCTTATCTTCTGGCCTTGTGACATCTGCACTGTACGAACCTCAAATGCATTTGCCTTGATTAAAGTATTATAGATACTTTTCAGGTTTGCACTTTTAGAAACCAATGATGAAAACCAGAGGCATTTTTTGCCAATTTGCGCGCTTTGCTCAATGATTTGTTCTACAAATGCACGCTCACCGCCAGGAAACCACAACTCAGATTTATTGCCGCCAAAGTTTAATACGTGTTTGATTTCTGCTTCCCCTTTAAGGTTTCGCCACTTTTGACGGGTTCCATGTTCAGCTTCTTTAAGCGATGCGTGAAAAGGTGGATTACAAATAGTCAGATCAAATTGCTCATCAGCTCCAACTATTCCTCTGAAAATACCCATTTTTGAACGTTGCAAGCGCGCTTCAACAGCTCCTTGAAGTGGTTTATTTGCGTCGACAATACGTTTTACAGATTCTATGGAAATAGGATCAATATCTGATCCGACAAAATTCCAACCATATTCCTGATGTCCAATAATTGGATAAATACAGTTCGAACCTACGCCAATATCAAGAACTTTAATCCCGGAACCTGTCGGGATTACACCTTTGTTGCTTGATCCTAATAAGTCTGCAGCATAATGGATATAATCTGCACGTCCAGGAATAGGCGGACAAAGATAATCTTTAGGAATATCCCACTGGGCAATACCGTAAAATTGTTTCAATAGTGCTCTGTTGAGCGCGCGTACAGCTTGCTGATCAGCAAAATCTATTGATTCTTCATTATGGTCGTTCAAAAAAACATATTTCTTCAGTTCCTTTGAAACTGAAATAAGTTGTTTGAAATTGTAACGCGAACGGTGTTTGTTCTTGGGATGGAGTTCGTTTTTCTCCGAACGGGAATTTTCTTGTTGAGCCAATGTATGTATGCATTAACGAAATCGCTGTGTGCTGATCTCTGTCGCAAAGATAATGAAATAGTTTTAAGCTGTAGCCCCCAATGATATGTGGCTTGTCTGTCCATAACAATAAGCTGTGTGCGCTAAGCGCCTTACACAACTAACCGGTTTATTTGTGATCAGGAAATCAATTAATTTTCTTCCGTTTTCTCAATCATTGCCGGTTGGATGGCTTTCAAATATTTCTCCTGATCAAATTGATTTTCACTCTTAGCGATAACTACGGTGGCAATTCCATTTCCTATCACATTGGTGATAGCGCGCGCCTCGCTCATAAAACGATCTACACCAATCAAAATAGAGATATGCTCTATCGGCATTATTTTCAATGCAGTTAATGTAGATACCAGAACGATAAATCCGCTTCCAGTTACACCCGCAGCACCTTTTGAAGTGACCATCAAAATGCCTAGAATGGTCAGTTGCTGTCCAACAGTCAAGTCAACTTCAAACGCCTGACACAAAAAGATTACAGCCATTGCCAGGTAAATTGCAGTACCGTCCAGATTGAAAGAATATCCCGTAGGAATAACCAGTCCGACAACAGATTTATCACATCCGAAAGCTTCCATCTTTTGCATCATACTCGGCAAAGCAGATTCTGATGAAGAGGTTCCAAGTACGATAAGAATTTCCTGCCGGATGAATTTTAGATATTGCCAAAGGCTGAATTTATAATAACGGGCTATTCCGTTTAAAATCACAAAAATAAATAAAATGCAGGTGAGGTAAACCGAACCCATAAGTTTGGCCATCCCGAAAATACTTTGTAAACCATGCGTTCCAATGCTGAAAGCCATACCTCCAAACGCCCCAATTGGCGCCAAACGCATCACTACTTTCATAATTTTGAACAATACTTTTGATATTTTATCGAAAGCATTCAGTACCGCAGTTCCTTCGCCGCCAAGTTTATTTAAACCGTAACCAAAGAGAATTGCGAAAAAAAGAATCTGTAAAATATTCCCTTCCGCAAATGAAGCAATTACATTATGTGGTATAATATGCAGGAAAAATTCGGCCCAGTTCATACCTTTCGCTTGCTCTGCATATCCGGCAATTTTATTTCCATCGGTATTTCCGGTGGCAACACCAGCTCCGGGTTTTAAAATATTGGCGACTAGAAGCCCGATGGCAATCGCAACTGTACTTACAATTTCAAAATACAATAAGGCTTTGCCACCTACACGGCCAACTTTTTTCATATCGCCCATATGGGCAATGCCCAATACGATGGTAAAAAAAATGATTGGCGCAATTAACATGCTAATCATATTGATAAAACCCTGGCTAATTAATTTCGCTGTTGGGGCAAATTGAGGAAAAAATGCACCTACCAAAATACCGATTGTTATCGCAACCAGCACTTGAAAGGTGAGATTAGAAAAAAGTGATTTCATTTTGCTTCTTTGAGCTTGTAATATATGTTTTTTTAGTTTATCAATATCCAATTGCTGAAATTGGCAAGAAGCAAACATTATTTGTAAATAAACACTTCAATTTTTCCTTCGTCAGTTATTGCACCGCGGTACATGCCTTCGGTATTGAAAGGCATCGTCATATTTCCTTTTCTATCTAATGCAATCAATCCACCGTCGCCGCCCATTTTGCCAACTTTGTCTAAGGCGGTTTTAGACGCCTCAGCAACAGATAAACCTTTATATTCCATTAAATCGGAAATGGTTTTGGCTACAACATTGCGAATGTAAAATTCGCCCCAGCCGGTACAGGAAATTCCGGCAGTTTCATTGTTGCAGTATGTTCCTGAACCGATGATTGGTGCGTCTCCTACTCTTCCATATTTTTTATTGGTCATTCCGCCGGTTGAAGTTCCTGCAGCCAAATCACCTTTCTTATCTAAAGCCACGCATCCAACAGTTCCAAATTTATAATCGTGGTTTTCTGTTCCCAGAAGTGAAGATTTTTTACTTCCGTGATCCAAAACGGCTTTTAACGAATCTTGTTTTATGGCTTTTTGCAAACCATCCCAACGTTCCTGCGTCCAGAAATATTTCGGATCTACGATTTCCAGTCCGGCTTCTTTGGCAAATTGCCCGGCGCCATCTCCAATCAGCATGACATGTTCAGATTTTTCCATTACTGCACGCGCGGCAGAAATGGGATTTTTAATTGTGGTTACACCAGCAACAGATCCGGCCATTAAATTTTTTCCGTCCATAATGGCGGCATCGAGCTCATTTCGTCCCTCGTGGGTAAAAACAGCTCCTTTACCAGCATTAAAATGCGGATCATTTTCCATCACATGAATGGTCGCTTCCACAGCATCTAAACTACTTTTCCCTTCCTGAATTTTTGCATAACCTGCTTTAAGTGCCTGTGTAAGCACTGCAATATATTCGGCTTCTTTAGTGGCAGACATATTCTTTTTCAAGATTGTTCCGGCACCGCCGTGAATAACCATTACATATTTTTTCTGCTGTGCAGATACATTTATGCAAAAGCTAAATGCAAAAAGGATGGGAAGTAGTTTTAGGGCTTTCATTATTGTTTTGTATTTGAAGGCCTTAAAATAAGTAATTCTGGCAAATTACTATTTAGAAATTCCTTCTGAAGAAAATTGCAAGTCGTATAGCTTTTTATAATAGCCATCAAGCTTTAAAAGCTCCTGATGCGTTCCCTTTTCTTTAATTTCGCCCTTATCCAGTACGATAATCTGATTGGCTTTTTGAATGGTAGACAAACGGTGTGCGATAACGATTGAGGTACGGTCTTTCATTAAACTGTCTATCGCTTTCTGAATCAATAATTCTGTTTCCGTATCAACGGATGAAGTAGCTTCGTCTAAAACCAGAATGGCCGGATTATGCACCAATGCACGGATAAACGAGATCAATTGCGCCTGACCGGCAGAAAGTGTTGCCCCACGTTCCATCACATCGTATTGATAACCGCCAGGCAAACGTTCTATAAAATCATGTGCGCCAACTTTCTTGGCTGCATCTACAACATCTTCCATCTTAATTTCAGGGTTGTTCAGTGTGATGTTATTCAGAATGGTGTCGGAGAATAAAAATACATCCTGTAATACTGTAGCAATATTACTACGGAGATAATTCAGTTCAAAATTTTCAATCTCAATACCATCAATGGTAATTGAGCCTTTCTTGATATCGTAAAAGCGGTTTAAGATATTTATGGTTGATGATTTCCCTGCGCCTGTAGCGCCAACAAGCGCAACGGTTTCGCCCGCTTTAACAGAGAAACTCAGATCTTTAAGCACAAAACTTTCATCATTATATGCAAACCAAACATCTTTAAACTCGATATTACCTTTCAACACGGGCGGATTCTCGGTTCCCTCATTTACGGTTCTTTCATCGGTATCCAAAACTTTGAATACACGTTCTGCGCCAACCATACCCATTTGCAGAGTGTTGAATTTATCTGCCAGCTGGCGAATTGGCGTATACACCATCCCAAGATAAATGATAAAATTCATAATGGTTCCGGGTGACACATCTAAAGGATGATTGAGGATCTGTTTTGAGCCATACCAAATCAATAAACTGAGCGAGATACCAGAAATTAACTCCACAACAGGAAAGAATATTGAATAATACCAGTTGGATCTGATGTTTGCATCGCGGTAGCGTTTATTTATGGTTTTAAATTTTCGGAATTCCTGATCTTCGCGAGCAAAATATTGAATAATGGAAACGCCTGTAATATGCTCCTGCAAAAAGGTATTCAGATTACTCACTTCGGCTCGGATTTGTTGAAATGCAACTTTAATAGATTTTTGAAATTTACGTGTAGCCATTACAAGTAAAGGCACAGGCAATAAAACCACCAATGTTAGTTTCCAGTCAATCCACAGCATCCAGCCAATAATCACCACAACCTGCAGCGAATCTCCAATCATGGAAATCAATCCTTCAGAAAAGATGTCGGCAATAGTTTCCAGATCCGAAACTGTACGCGTAATGAGCTGGCCGATTGGAGTGTGGTCAAAAAACTTTAGTCTTAAACGGGTGATGTGGTTAAATACATTTATGCGCAAATCGCGAATTACCGATTGGCCAAGCGTATTGGTAGCCAGTGTTTGGCTGTATTGGCAAAGGGTTTGCAGAATGAGCACCACAATAAGCAATATCGTCATACGCTGCAAGCCGCTATAATCGCCGCTTAATATAAATTTATCAACTGTATAGCCGATTAAAAACGGACGCACAGGCGATATTGCCGCCAACAGTACAGTTAAAACCACCGACCAGATAAAAATGCCACGATAAGGTTTTACATATTTAAAAATACGTTTTAATAAACCTGTGTTATATACATCGCCCGTTACTGCCATTTTTTTCTAATTTTGGTTGAGTGCGTTTTAAATGCCTGAGTTTTTTTGAAAGAACGCTGCTGTTATAAATCTTTTCTGTTTTAGAGTTGGCGCACAATCCTTTCAATACTCATTCCTCAAATCCCTCATTCTTTTATATAAGGATATACTACTTTAACTAAAAACAACCCGCAAGCGGGAACAGATTGCCCGGCCTTGCTTCTATTTTTACTTTCAATTATATCTTTTAAATCGTTAAGATCAATCTCTGCTTTTCCAATCTGCACCAATGTGCCTACAATTGCCCTGACCATATTGCGCAAAAACCTGTCGGCTTCAATCGTAAAAACCAAACCGTCGGCAACCTCTTCAAAATACGCTTTAGTAATTTTGCAGTTGTTGGTAAATGTTTGTGTATGCGCTTTACTAAAACACGAAAAATCTTCGTAGTCCAATAGCAAATTTGCTGCAGTATTCATCAGCCCAACATCCAGTTTATCTTTCAAAAGCCACGATCTGTCCAGTTTAAAGGGATCTTTATGAAAATGCATGTAATATTTGTACGCCCGTGCTTTTGCGTCAAAACGCGCATGTGCATCTACATGTACCGAAATAATTCGTTTTGCTGCAATCTGATATGGAAGTAATGCGTTTATACCAGAAAGCGAAGTATCAACTTTGCTTTCTTCTACATTTTCGAGATCAAAATGTGCAAAAAACTCTGTTGCATGCACGCCGGTATCTGTGCGGCCACAACCTAAAGTTTCTACCGGTTGCCTGAAAACCGTCGACAATGATTTGTCTAACAATTCCTGAACTGTTAATGCATTGGGTTGTGTTTGCCAACCGTGGTAAAGTGTACCATCGTAAGCAATCTCTATGAAATACCGTTTTTTAATCAAAGCGTTGCAAAAATACTTTTTTCATTGTATTCTGTAGGCTCATTGTGGCGATTAAAATATATTCACACTGTAAATATTTTAGAGGAACAGACATAACACCCTCTTTCAATTGAAAATGGACAATATATCACCGGGGGAGTCTAACAGACTTATTCGTTGCAAGCAAATGCAATTTTAGCTAAGTTTGCGCAAACATAAATTGACATGATACAAAGAGTACAATCCATCTGGCTGCTTTTGGCCACACTTGTTTTGGTTTTAATGTTGTTTTTCCCGATTGCCTCAAAAGAGGTAAATGGCTCAACCAGCCAGGCGTTTACCAACGGTCTTCATTATTATGATACGACAAAAGCCGGCAAACCTTTAACAGTTGATGTTTTTTTACCTCTAATTATCATTCACGTTGCCATTATTCTGATGTGTTTCATCAACATTTTCAATTTTAAAAGAAGAACTTTTCAAAAAAGAGCTTCAATTATTACCATAATATTTATTGGCGGATTTGCTTTTTGGTGCAGCGTATTTGCAAAAGATTTACCTGGCGGAGTTGAAGGTGCAACTTTTGGCGTTGGAGCGTACATGCCTGCTTTAGCCATTCTATTTATTGTATTGGCCATTTTTGGTATTAATAAAGATGAGAGATTGATTCGTTCCGCTGAGCGGTTGAGGTAAATACAACAATTCGCAGCTTTTTTCGAAGCACAATCAAACGTTAGGATTCCATCCATATATAAATATGTAAAACCTGGGCGTAACGTTTGAATAGAATTCTACCAAGCGTCTGTAACTAAAAGACAAAAACCAACGAAAAAAAATTAAAAGTTTCTGCACATTTAATCTACCCGCAGAATAGCATTACGGCACATTTAAGCGAAAGCAGAGCGCGCAAAACTTTATTAACTCGTTTTCAAATAGTTAAACCAGAAAACTATTTATTTGATTATCTGTAAAATACGGATTATTAACCGTACCTTTGCGGCTCAATTAAAAAATAAAAGACGAATGACAAACCCATTTCAATTATTGGGGATAAGTGATGACGTCGTTAATGCCGTAAAGGACCTTGGATTTGAAAATCCAACGCCGATTCAGGAGCAAAGTATTCCTGTACTGTTAGAAGGCACTAATGATTTTGTTGGTTTGGCCCAAACAGGAACAGGAAAAACAGCCGCATTTGGTTTGCCGCTGTTAGAACTAATCGATTTTAAAGTAAATAAACCACAGGCATTAATTTTATGCCCTACACGTGAGCTTTGTTTACAAATCGCTAACGACCTTAAAAACTTTTCTAAAAACATTGCTAATGCCCACGTAGTTGCCGTTTACGGTGGTGCGAACATTATGCAACAACTACGCGAAATACGCAATGGCGTACAAATTGTAGTGGCCACGCCCGGCCGTATGTTGGATATCATTGGCCGTAAAGCCATTGATTTTTCAAACGTTAAATATGTTGTGCTTGATGAAGCTGACGAGATGTTAAACATGGGTTTCCAGGACGACATCAACGATATTTTATCAACTACTCCTGATGACAAAAAAACCTGGTTATTCTCGGCAACAATGCCTGCAGAAGTGCGCCGTATTGCTAAAAAATACATGCACGAACCTGTAGAATTAACTATGGGCACAAAAAACACAGGTAACGTAAATATTGAACACGAATATTATATTGTACGTGCTCGTGATAAATATGCTGCTTTAAAACGTATTGTAGATTTTAACCCTGATATTTTCGGTGTTGTTTTCTGTAAAACAAAACTGGATACTCAGGATATTGCTGAGCATTTAATTAAAGATGGTTACAATGCCGATGCTTTACACGGAGATTTATCTCAACAACAACGTGATAAAGTAATGCAACGTTTCCGCGAGCGTAACATGCAATTGTTAATTGCAACTGATGTTGCTGCACGTGGTATCGATGTAAACAACGTAACACATGTAGTGAATTATTCATTACCTGATGAAATTGAAAGTTATACACACCGTTCTGGCCGTACCGGTCGTGCTGGTAAATCTGGTATTTCAATCTGTATCATCAACTCTAAAGAATTAGGTAAAATCCGTCAGTTAGAGCGCATCATTGGTAAACAATTTACCAAAGCTGAATTGCCAACCGGATTTGATGTTTGTGAAAAACAACTGTTCTCTTTAGTACATAAAGTACATAACGTAGAAGTTAACAACGAACAAATCGATCAATACATTCCTCGTATTATGGATGAGTTTGCTGATTTATCTAAAGAAGATGTAATCAAACGTTTTGCTTCATTAGAGTTTAACCGTTTCTTGGATTATTATTCTAAAGCACCTGATTTGAATGCAGCTGCTGGAGATGATCGTGGTGAAAGAGGCGAACGTGGCGAAAGACGCGGACGTGGTAGCGAAGGTTACACACGCTTATTTATCAACTTAGGTTCGGTAGATGAATTTACACGTGGCGATATGTTATCTTTCATCTGTAATAACGGTAAAATTGCTGGAAAAAGCGTTGGTAAAATCGACTTAAAAGGTGTTTTCTCTTTCTTTGAAGTTGAAGACGATGTTGCTGATAAGGTTTTTGAAGGCTTTAAGTCTGTTGAATTTAATGGCCGCCAGGTACGCATTGAAAAAAGCGGTGACGGTGGTCGTGAAGGCGGCGGCGAAAGACGCGGCGGCGGACGTAGCTACGGTGGCGGCGGCGACAGAAGAAGTGGCGGCAGTCGTGGCGGTTTCGGTGGCGATAGACGCAGTGGCGGTGGAGATAGACGCGAAGGCGGAAATCGAGAAGGCGGTTTCAGAGATTTCTCTGGACGCAAACGCGAAGACCGTGGTGGAAACCGTGAAGGCGGAAGTCGTGATGGCGGTGGACGCAGAGAAGGTGGCAACCGCGAAGGCGGCCGCAAAAAATGGTAATACTTCACAACCAGATATATTTAAGCCAGTTTCTAATTGAAACTGGCTTTTTTTATTTCAAATATTTTGAAATCCTTCTTAACAGATTAGGCAATAAGGCTTAAAAAATTAGCAATTACGTTTAATTCCACATCACTTAAAATGAAATATATTTACGTACAACTAACCCTCAAAACATGCCTGTAAAGAAATCCTTACTAACTATACTCTTCCTACTTTCACTTCTCCAGCTAAACGCCCAGGAAAAAGAAAATAAAATGAACTGGTTTGCCGATGCAAAACTCGGCATCTTTATCCATTGGGGAATTTATTCGGTAAATGGAATTTCTGAATCCTGGTCATTTTTCAATAATTATATCAGCTACCCGAATTATAAAAGCCAACTTTCGGGTTTTACGGCATCGAAATACAATCCCGAAGAATGGGTAAAACTTATTGAAGAAAGTGGTGCAAAATATGCCGTAATCACCAGCAAACATCATGATGGTGTAGCGCTCTGGAACAGCAAAGCCAAAGATGCTTTAACTATACCGCAAAGTGGCGCAGCAAAAAAAGACGTACTTACTCCGCTTGTAATGGCCCTAAAAAAGTCGGGCTTAAAAACCGGAATCTATTTTTCATTGCCAGATTGGTCTTATGAAAATTACGATGTTTTTACCAGAGAACACAAACGTTATGACATCAAAAAAGAACCTGCAAAATGGGCTTCTTTTTTAAAATATCAGCAAACACAACTCAAAGAATTGGCCGAAAATTACAATCCGGATTTGTATTGGTTCGATGGCGATTGGGAACATAGTGCAGAGGAATGGCAAGCACCCACCATTAAAAATATCCTCACAGAGAAAAACAAGAACGTAATCTTCAACTCGCGTTTGGCCAATTACGGCGACTACGAAACTCCAGAGCAAGGTATTCCGGTTCTTAAACCAAAATCGCCTTACTGGGAACTGTGTTACACCATGAACGATTCTTGGGGCTACCAACCTTATGATACACATTACAAATCTGCAAATATGATTATCCGCACATTGGTTGACTGTATCAGCATGGGCGGAAATCTTCTTTTAGATATCGGGCCAAAAGCAGATGGCACAATCGCGCCAGAACAACAAGAAATTTTAAAACGTTTGGGCAAATGGACAAACAAACATGCCGAAGCCATTTATGGAACAGTTGCAGGTATTGACGGAGATCATATTAATGGTAAAACTGCTCAATCAAAAGATGGAAAAACACTCTACTTATACGTAGATTACAAAAGCAAAAATGGCTTTGTATTGAAGGGAATTGAATCGGTTGTAAAATACATGGAAGTTGTTGGCTATTCTGGGAAAATCCGTTACAAAAAAACTGGCGAAGGCGATTACCTGATTGAGATTCCGGATGCAGCAAATGATCCTGATGTAACCGTAATTGCGGTACATTTTAATGAAAGATTAAAACTAAATTTCCCGAAAAAAAATACAATCGCACCAGAATCTTTACTGGCAGATAAAACGCTTAATTCTGCGCAAAAAATATCAGCCGTAATCAATCAGGTTGCGGAGAACAATAATCCATTGGATCGGCTAAAACTTAATGCAGATGGAAGCCAGTTTCAACTAAAAAATCCAGGAACTGACCAGATCAGCTATCAATGGATCTTAAAAAATGCAGAAGCATTATCGAACACACAGAACGGCATTCCTGAAGGTCATTTTCAGGGCAAAACTTTCCTATCGGCAGATAAACAAAATCTTTATCTGGTGGTAGAAGGCAGACCTAACGGACCAATTGCTTTAAAAGGCTTAAAAAACAAAATTAACCGAATCCGAATTGTAGGTGAAGGGACAATTTTACCGTACGAGATTTACAATAAATTGTATTGGAGCAAAATTCCAGGTATTGTGTACATTCCAATTCCGCCAGATCGTTTAGATCCAAATTTTACGATTATCAATGTATTACTAGACGGAAAGATTGACCTCTATCGGGAACATGTTGGCGTATTGGATCAAAACAATTAGCGATTGCTTGTCCGATATTTTATCTATCCTTTGTAAAATATAGTTGGTAAAAATAATTTCTGATTAAATTTACCTTAATTCGCAAATTATGCAGGCAAAGTATATTTCGTATCAGGAAACAGGATCTTTTTCTAAGCTTGTTCTCGATTATATCAACAACGAAACAGAACTTCATCCTTTCTATTCTTATCGGCCAGATATGGACGGTTTGGCAGAAGCGATTGAGAAAAGAAATTTTCTGGGAAACCGAGAGGTTCTGGTCAGCGTTCTTCATCAACAATATGAAAAACTCAAGGTAAATAAATCGGTATTGAAAAATATAGATTTGCTGGCCGATGCAAATACATATACCATCACAACCGGCCATCAACTCAATTTATTTACAGGTCCGCTGTATTTTATTTATAAAATTGTAACAGCAATTAACCTGGCTATAGAGCTGAAAATTGCACATCCCGATAAAAATTTCGTACCTGTTTATTGGATGGCAACGGAAGACCATGATTTTGATGAAATCAACCACGTAAGTGTTGATGAAAAAAACATCAGCTGGATTCAGCAAACCAATGGTGCAACCGGCCGTTTAAGTACAAAAACTGTTGCCGCTGCTGTTTTGGCTTACAAAGGCTATCTTGGTATTTCTAAAAACGGCAAACACATTGCCAAACTTGTAGAGCAGGCTTACCTGGAACATGATAACCTTGCAGATGCAACGCGTTTTCTGGTAAATAACCTTTTTGAAAAGTACGGTCTGGTTATTGTAAACGCCGATGATCACCAACTGAAAAAGCAATTTGCCCCGATCATTCTTTCAGACATTACAGAACACAACAGCTCAAAACTGATAGAACAGACATCCGCAAAGCTTGAAAGTGCAGGATATAAATCTCAGGTAAACGGCCGCGACATAAATTTCTTTTACCTGAAAGATGATTTACGTGAGCGCCTTATTTTCGAAAATGACACATACAAAGTAAACCATACCGACATTCATTTTTCTGCAGATGAATTGAAAGCAGAAGTTGAACAATATCCGGAACGTTTTAGTCCGAATGTAGTTATGCGCCCAATGTACCAGGAAGTGATTTTACCGAACATTGCTTACATTGGTGGTGGCGCCGAAGTAGCGTATTGGATGCAACTAAAAGCGAATTTTGATTTCTACAAGGTTGATTTTCCGGTTTTGTTGCTGCGAAATTCAGCATTGCTGATTGATGAGCGCAGCGCACAAAACATTTACAGTTTAGGTTTTGATCTGGCTGATTTTTTCCTTCCGGTAGAAGAATTGAAAAACATCTGGGTTAGAAAAAATTCGACAATGCAATTGAGCCTTGCCGATGAAATTCGCTCAGTGAACAGCATTTTTGATCAGATTAAACTCAATGCCTACAAAATAGATAAAACGCTTTCTATTTCTGCCGATACCGCCAAACAGAAAACAGATAAACTATTGGCTAACCTGGAAAAGAAACTTTTCCGGGCAGAAAAACGCAAACATAAAACAGCTTTAACACAAATTGAAAACGTTAAAAAAAGACTGTTTCCTAATGGAACATTACAAGAACGGATTCTTAATATCGCACCAATGTATGTGAATTATGGAGAAGATTTTCTTTCGTCTTGTATAGAAAATTTTGAACCGCTCGGAGGCGATTTTACTCTGCTTTTACCATAAACAATACGTTATTGCTAAGCACGAAGCAATCCTACAACACTTGCTGATCTACCTCGCAATTACGATAAACGATAGAAAATGAACTTCATAACTTTCACCGAATCTCATCTCAGAACATTTACTTACAACGTTTTCAAAAAAATGGGCTGTTCTGATGCGCATGCACACCTCGCAACAGATGTTTTGGTACGCTCAGATTTACGTGGAATTGATTCGCACGGAGTGGCCAGATTAAGTGGTTACGTACGTTTATGGGAAAAAGGACGTATTAATCCAAATCCCGATATCAAGATCATTCACGAAACACCAACAACGGCTACTGTAGATGGTGATGCAGGTTTGGGTTTGGTTGTTGCGCCCTTTGCGATGCAAATTGCTATTCAAAAAGCAGAAATGTATGGAAGTGGCTGGGTTTCTGTAAAAAACTCCAATCATTTTGGCATTGCAGGTTATCATGCACTAATGGCTGTAGAAAAAGATATGATCGGGATTAGTATGACCAATGCAAGTCCGCTGGTGGCGCCAACTTTTTCCAATGAGCGTATGCTGGGTACCAATCCAATGTGTTATGCTTTTCCTGCGGGAAAATTTCCGCCCGTTGTGGTCGATATGGCAACCGCTGCTGCTGCAAACGGTAAACTGGAAATTGCACAACGCGCCAATAAAAATATCCCGGAAGGATGGGTACAAGGCCAGAATGGCGAGCTTTCAACCGATCCGAATACGTTAAAAACTGGCGGATCACTGTTGCCTCTGGGAAGTGATAAAGACCACGGTAGCCATAAAGGTTACGGATTAAGTGCTACTGTAGATATTCTTTCGGCTGTACTTTCTGGCGCCAATTACGGCCCTTGGGCGCCACCATTCGTGGCTTTCCTTGAGCCTTCAGCAAATCCGGTTGGCGAAGGATTAGGACATTTTCTCGGCGCAATGCGTGTAGATGGATTTCGCCCGGCAGAAGATTTTAAAAACCACCTCGACAATTGGATCGATCGTTTTAAAAACGCGACTACAATTGATCCTGAGAAAAAAGTGATTATTCCCGGAGAACCGGAATACGACTTTGAACAAGAAAGAAAAATACAGGGAATACCGCTGATTGATGTTGTGGTAAATGACCTGAATGAACTTGCAGGCAAACTACAGATTTCGCCATTACAGTAAACAAAAACTCCGGAAACTAATGAATTTCCGGAGTTTTTGACAGACAATAATTACTTTGAAACAGTAAGGTTTTCTTTGAGATACAAGGCCTTGCTGGATGAACCGATCATAAGCCGATATTCGCCAGGTTCAACGTTCCATTTGTTCTCATCATTGAGCGTTTGTAATACTTCTTTATCAATTTTGAACGTTACTTTTTTGCTTTCACCTGCCTTAAGGTGTACGCGTTTAAATCCGCGTAAAGCCAATACAGGTTGAGCACGTTTGCTCAAAACCGGGCGCATATAAAGCTGCACAATCTCATCACCATCAACAGCACCAGAATTGGTTAAGGTAAAGGTGATTTCTGTTGAGCTATTTTTTTGAATGGTTTTCTTTACCAGCTGAAGTTTATCATAGGTAAAAGTGGTGTAACTTAAGCCGAAACCAAAGGGAAAAAGTGCTTCTCCGCTCAGGTTATTATAATCATCACCTCTTCCTGTAGGTTTATGGTTGTAAACCAACGGAAGCTGCGCCTCATGAACCGGATATGTAATTGGCAGTTTACCAGAAGGATTTGAAATGCCGAATAAAGTTTCTGCAACGGCCGTTCCGCCAACTTCTCCCGGATACCACACATTCAGTACCGCATCAACTTTATGCAACCAAGGTTGCATATTTATCGCGCTTCCGCCAACCAATACAATTACAACAGGTTTGCCGGTTTTAGCCATTTCATGAACTAATTCTTCTTGATTTCCGGGCAAATTCAACATCGCACGGTCTAAAAATTCACCTTCTTTTATTCCGGCAACAACAACAATAACATCACTTTTCCTGGCCGCATCTACTGCCTCTTTTATTTCATTATTGGGTTTAACCAGATAATCCCAGATCAGTTTTACTTTCGCATTGCCTTTAGGTTCATAAAATTCTATCCTGATGGTATATTTTTCATTTTTGTTAAAGTGAAAAGGAACCATTTGCGTACTGAATGATTTTTTCTCCCAATGATCTATATACAATTCATGGTTCAAATACAGCCTGAAGCCATCATTACCTTCCAGTCCGATATTGATGTCAGCTTCTTCAGGAAGGGCAATTTCACCGCTCCAACGCACAGAATAATCGTCTAATGCCAACTTTGGATCTGCCGGATAAAGTGTCCAACTAAAGTTTACCGCTTTATCTACACGAGATAATACAGGCGTTTCTTGCAGACCTATTCCCTTGAAATATTCGCCCTTTAAACCCGGTTTACCATTTGTATACAAATACTGGCTATCTATAACGAAATATGACTTTGGCTCTCGACTGCTACCTTTCAGGTAACTGATTTTTGATTTTTTGCTTGCCAGGTTTTGTAAGCCTTGTAAAATGCTGATTTTATCATTTCCGGTGCCGCTATAACCGCCCAATCGAGCTTCTGTAGCATCTTCTCCCAATACAAGTATGTTCCTGACAGATTTAAGGGGCAAGGTTTCATGATCATTCTTTAACAATACAAAAGATTTCAATGCCGCTTTTTTTGCGAGTTGGCGCGCACTTTCATCTTTCAATAAATTGGCCGCTATTGTTTCATCTACATATGGATGTTCAAAAAGTCCGAGTTCAAATTTTGCAGTTAACACGCGTACCAAAGCATCGTCAATACGTTTTTTTGAGATGCTACCGTTGAGAAAGGCAGGAAGAAAAAGTTTATAATGGTTATAATCTACCTGAAAAATAACATCCAAACCACCGTTTATGGCAGCAGCGGTTGCATCGGTATAATCTTTGGAAGTCATGTGCAGTACATTAGCTCCGCCCACGGCGCCTGCATCAGAAATCACAAAACCCTTAAATCCCCATTCCTTTTTCAGTTTTTCTGTGAGCAACCAGTAATTAGACGTTGCAGGCGTACCGTAAACGCTATTGTAAGAAGTCATTAAAGAACGTGCGCCGGCTTTTTGTACAGCATCCTGAAACGGCGGAAAGTGAATTTCTTCCAGAAAATGTTTGTCCATTTCTATGGGATAGCTATCGCGCCCACCATCGCCAACATTGGCTATAAAATGTTTTGGCGTTACCACGATGTTTTCCTTTTCTATAGCTTTCATAAACGGATGCCCCATTCTGGTGGTCAGAAAGGGATCTTCTCCATACGTTTCTTCTACTCTCCCCCAGCGCACATCTGTAGCAATGTTGATTACGGGTGCAAGTAAATCTCGCAAACCGCGTGCTTTAGCTTCTTTGGCAATTGCAGTACCAATTTGTGCCATCATTGTGGTATCGAAACTGGCAGCCAAACCTATAGATTGTGGAAAAGCAGTTGCACCTTGCCGTACCAAGCCATGTAAAGCTTCGTCAAAAGGAATAATCGGGATACCTAAACGGGTTTCTTCAATAAAATATTTTTGGGTTTTATTGATCTTTTTAGCCAGTGATAGGGCATCTTCAGATGTGTTATAGGTTAGCATTTGCTGCGCATTGCCACTACCTTGAGCGGCAGCACTCACCTGCAAACCAAAAATACCATGTTTAAATTGTTCTTTGTTCTGGTCGGTTACATCTCCGGGAATCATAAATAACTGCCAGAATTTTTCTTCGGGCGTCATTCTGGAAATCAGATCTTTTACCCTTGCTGGCACCGCCGCTTTAGGGTTTTTATATGTTGGCAATTGTGCCTGAGTTTGCAAAGCGATGCCCATGAATGCGGCCATAACAACGCATTTTACAGTATGTTTAATCGACATATTTTTACAGTTTTTCTGGAGTAAAAGAAAAAGCAATTGCAACCTGCCCAGCATTTTTAGGCAACTGCAAAGTTGTTACGCCATCTTTTGATGTCCACTTTGCTTTTCCTTTGCCATTTAGTAAAGTAATTACCGAACCTTTTTTGGGTGTATTGCCTTTCCAGGAAATTTCATTAACCTGATTGTCTTTTACCAGAAAGATTCCGAAAATTGTTTTGCCATCTTTACTTTGTGTAAACCAGGTATCGCCATCGTGATAGTTTTTAGTAATGCGGGTATTGTAAAGTGCATTGCCGTTTGCCCTGGTCCATTCTCCGATTTCGTTTAGGCGCGAAATGGCACCTTCATCCATTGTTCCATCTGGTTTTGGGCCAACGCCAAGCAATAAACTTCCGCCCTTGGCTACAACTTCTACCAGTTTATGCACCACGTCTTTCGCTGTTTTATATGGATCATTTGGAACCCATCCCCAATTTCCATTTAGTGTTAAACAACTTTCCCAAGGGTAATCCAATTGTGTTTCTGGGATTTTTTGTTCTGGTGTCTGATAGTTTTCATATTGACCGTGAACGGTACGATCTACCATAATTAAGCCCGGTTGTGCTTTCCTGGCCATATCTGCAATCTTTGGCATATCAATATCCTGGCTCCATTTCGGGATAGGCGCGCCCCAGGATAATACTTCTTCATTTACAGATGCCAATGGACGAACCCATCCGCCATCTAGCCAAAGGATATCAATGCTTCCGTAATTGTTCATCAATTCGCCGATTTGATTGTAAGTGAATTTTTTGAACATATCCCAGCGCCATTTATTTTTTTCAATATCATAATTGTTGTTGCGGTTGGCGGTTGCATATTTATCCCACCAATAATATTGCGAATGCCAATCTGGTTTTGAAAAGTAAGCGCCAATCATAAAATTTTCTTTACGGAAGGCATCAAACACGTATTTGGCTACATCTTTTTTTGGATTGCTGGAAAATGGCCCTTTTGCAATACTGAAATCACTTTCTTTAGTATCAAACATGGCAAAACCATCGTGGTGTTTTGTCGTAAAAACCATGTATTTCATCCCCGCATTTTTACCGGCTTTTGCCCATTGTTCGGGATTAAAATTTGTTGGGTTAAATTTTTCGCTCAAACCCCAATACCATTTTTTATAGTCTTCATACTTTACAGTACTGTCTCTCTCTATCCAATCTTCAGAACAGATAGACCAGGATTCGATCATTCCGGGAACAGCATATAAACCCCAATGCAGGATCATGCCAAATTTTTTATCCTGCCAGCTATCCAATTTAGCTTGTACTAAAGGATCAGTTGGAGCCTCGTATTTAGAAGATTGTTGAACGATATCATCCCTTTGGGCAAATAACGAATGGGAGCAGCAAATTAAGATGAGTAAGAGTAAGGTGCGAATTTTCATATTTAAGTATAATAAAAATCCCGGTATTTTAAGCCGGGATTTAAGGTTCGATGTTTAAGGCATCCAGAATAATTTTGTAGTTCGGGTATCTTTAGAAACAACCGCCTGATAGTTGGCCGCGTTCAGTGACTTTTCTTTTGCCGGATAAAGCAATCTAACTGGAGGCGTCGAAAATCCGCTTAATTTCCCATCAGTTGGAAAAGTTAAAACCGGATATCCGGTTCTTCTATATTCAGACCAGGCCTCAGTAGATTGAAGAACACCAAAATGCGTCCATTTCTGAGTGGCGATTTTCCTTAACTTCTCTGTTGCAGATCCAGTATATGCTACAGTTGTTGAATTTACCCAGGTGGTTATAGTTGCATCAGATGGTTTCGTTACATTTTTGAAACCATTACCTTGATTTAAGTTATTCAAATAGTAGTAAAATGAAACAGATTGTTTTAGTGCATTGTCATAAGCTGTTTTTGCATCGCTACTACTTCCCCATCTTTCAAGTGCTTCCGCTTTTAATAGGTTTACCTCTGATGAAGTCATCACAATACCAGGCAACTTTTGATTAAACATTAACGTTGCAGAATCCAAAATTGAATAATCCTGATACAGATTTTCCTGTTGCGTAGTTGTGAAAGTGATTGGCATTGCTTTGTAAGTTGCATTTGGAACAAAAACACCATTCGTCGTACGTCCATACTTATCATAAACAACATCCATTCTAGGATCATTGGCAGGAAGCATTACAGAATTTAGCATGTAATCTGTAGCGTACCAGCTTCCTTCCAAAAATGCATCGTGAAGATCTGAGGTATTTGTTGTTAAAGGTTGTAAAAGAATGTCTGATGTTCCTGGTACATAATTTCCAGAGTTATCTCCATCTACCAGAGGAAAATTGGTCGGATCTGCCAACATGGCCAATACTGCTGTCCTTGCCGTTGTTTCGTCGGTTTTCGAGATACGCATCAGCAAACGTAAACGAAGTGAATTGGCATAACGTGCCCATTTGTTAACACTGCCCTGCAACAAAATATCTGCTTTGGAAAAAGCACTGGTTGTTGTTGCCGATTTGAAATAGGTTGCAATTGTAGCAAGATCTGCGATGAAGCTGGTGTATAATGCTTTCTGCTCATCATATTTCGGGTTGCTGATGTTACTTGATGTTGGCAAAGATCCGGCTTCAGAATATGGAATATCTCCCCATAGATCTACCATTTTAGCGGCCTGTTCTATCAGCACTAATTTTCCAGCCTGCATAAAAATACCCTGGCTGGCTTGTTCTATTGCAGACAGATTTTTGTATGTACCTTCCATTACTCTGTATTGTGCCATCACTCCACTTCCGTTTCCTCCAGTAGAGTAGAAATCGTCCCAATATTGCTGTGAGTAACTATCGCTTTGCTGATAGATGGTATTTCCATTAGATATGTACGCAGTTTGCGCATAAACACCAGGCATTTGAGTTAAAAATGTTCTTACATTCCAGTATTTAGCTGCAACACGATCGTTATTTAACATTGCAGTAAAAACGCCCGGCAGAGTCGGATTTAAAACCCGTTCCGGATTATTGAATTTTTCTTCAATATCTTTTTTGCAGCTCACAACCGCGGTTGCGACAAATAGAAGTAAGCCGGCTTTTATGATTAGTTTTTTCATAATATTATCTTAATTGGCTAAAAATTAGCAGTTAAAGAAAAACCAAAGTTTCTTGATGCTGCAGTAGAACCCACATCAACACCTTGCGACCACCACTTATTACCAAGCGGCGCTTCAGGATCTAAATCCTTCAATGTACGGTAGATGTAGAATAGGTTACGTCCGATTAAAGAGAATCTCAAATTCGTGATGTTTAATTTTTTGGTAAAAGATGCCGGAATTTTGTAACTCAATACAATTTCTCTCATTTTAACATAATCATTTTTGAAAATTTCTGCTTCTGTTAATGATCCTTCGCCCCAGTTATAGGTCGTGAGATAGTAATCAGCAGCAGATAAGATTTTTGTATTTGCAACTCCGGTATTCTCATTTACACCAGCCAATAGAACACCATCTGTATAGGTTTTTCCGCCAGAAGTATATGTTAAACCGCCATTCGCTGCATCTCTAAATTCCATTGAGTTTTCTAACATACCAGCACCTCTCATATATTTTAAGTTAGGTGCAATCATTTTTCCGCCGATGCGGTAATCAATTGTAAAATCAAGTGCGAAATTTCCATAACTCAATGTATTTGAGAAACCTCCAACTGCCTTAGGCATAATGTTTCCGCCTAAAACATACCGTGTATTATCCATCACATAGTAACCATCATCATTAATCAGATAATTTCCATTTGCATCAGTTTTGCGCGGACGGATATAGATATTTCCAAGATCTTCTCCTGCTCTGGCCACAATTTTAGCGGTAGACTGATCAGAGTTATAGAATGGAATTTCTGAATCCTGATCTTTTAATGAAATGATTTTAGATTTATTGGTAGAGAAATTTAAACGGGTATCCCAACGGAATTTTCCTGAAATTGGAGTTGCATTCAGCGCAATTTCAACACCTTTATTGCCAATCTCACCCACATTCACAATTTGTTTCAGAGCACCATTTGCTGATGACACATCAAGTGGAAGAATTTGGTTTTTAATTCTGTTGTTGTAATAACTTACATCTAAACCTAAACGGCCATTTAAAAAGCGGGTTTCCAAACCAAATTCAGCCTCATGTTTCTTTTCAGGAAGCAAAGCAAGGTTACCGTAAGAACTTGCAGACACAATTGCCGGAACTGACCCATTAATGGTTTGTAGTGGGGTTTGTGCATAAGAAATACTTGCCTCATAAATTGGAGGTGCATTACCCACAACTCCGTAAGATGCACGCAACTTTCCGTAATTCCAGAATGTTGGCAGTTTTACTAAATCGCTGAATACAAAACCACTATTTACAGAGAAATATGAGTATTGATTGTTGGCAGGTGGCAAAGTAGATACATATTCTCTACGTGCTGTTCCTTCTAAAAACAGGAAGTCTTTGTAGCTTAAATTCAACAAACCCAGATAAGCATATTTGATTTGCTCTTTTCTGGTTTCCGAAGTTTTAACTATACCAAATGAGTTTGTAAGCGCGAAAAAGTTTTCGGTTATTAAACCCTGATCCGTATTGGAGCTCAGATCCTTATACGTTTCTTTTCTACCTTGATAACCACCGCTTAAAGACAATCCGAAATCCTTTCCGATTTTGTTTGAATACGTTAACAATGCATCTCCGTACAACACGCCATACTGACCTGAAGAAGTTGCATAACCACCCGTACTACTTGTGGTATTTAATGCGCTTGGTATTTCTGTATACTGATGTGTTTCAGTTTTTGCACTGGTGTAATCATTACCAATACGACCTCTGAATTTCAAATTTTTAGCCACATCGTAATTTAAAGTGAAGCTAGACAACAAACGACTTTCATTTTCATCGTAGGTGTTTTTAAGTTGTTGCCAGTAAAAATCCAATAAATTGGTTGCGCGGATATTATATAAAAATGGCTCTGGACGAGTGATCTGATCAAAAGTTGCATATTTATATCCATTGCTGGTTTGGAATTTTTCTTTCATCAGATTCATATCTTCTGCACGGCTGAAAAATCCACCAAAAGAGCCCAACACCTGACCCAATTGATAAGGCCTGTTTTTGGTGATGGTATTTACATAACTTACAATAACATCTGCTGATAATCTTGGAGCCAATTTAACAGTAGAATTTAAATTGAAGGTATTCTTTGCGCCTGTATTGCCAGGTTGTGTTCCTTTATAATCTAATCTTGAAGCAGAAAAACGATAATTTACGCCCTCTGTCTGGTTAGAGATAGATAAATTGGCATTCGAAGTATAACCTGTTTGGTAAACATCTTTGTAGTTGTTTGGCTGAGGAGAATAAGAACGGATAGATCCATCCCACCATCTCACCTGCTGGCCTTCCATTTTCGGGCCGAAGTTGGCATACGCACGGAAATATGGGCGATAACCCGAAGGGGAAGTTGCGTCTGCAATCCATCCTTCTTCTGTGGCACCGTTCGCAACATTGGTCGCCCTGTCATAACCTGGTCCATAGGTATTTTGAAAATTAGGTAAAAAAGCTACCTGATCTACAGATCCCTGATAATTGAAATCGATACCCAAACCTCTATCTTTTGACCCTTTTTTTGTAGTGATTACCACTACACCACTTGCCGCATCGGATCCATATAATGCAGAGGCACTTGCGCCTTTCAACACAGTAAGGCTCTCAATATCCGCTGGGTTAATATCTAAAATACCGTTTCCACGAATCCGCTGATCGTCCCAGTAGTTGTTATTGTTTGCACCTGCAGCACCATTTTGCCCATCATTCCGAATCATTACACCATCTACAACATACAAAGGTTGCTGGTTGTAATTGATGGAATTGATCCCGCGAATCTGAACATTTACGGCACTTCCTGCACCTCCTGGTGCTGTTGTAATCTTTACACCAGCAGCTTTACCATAGAGAGCAGATGCGAAATTGGTATTTCCTGCTTCAGTTAGTTGTTTCGCAGTCACTGTACTTACTGCATATCCCAAAGACTTTTCCTGTCTTTTAATACCCAGGGCTGTGGTTACTACGTTAACCTCTGCCAAGTCATTCGCACTTTCTTTCAAAGTAATTGTAAGGGTTGTTTTACCGTCTATAGGCATTTCAAGTCTGGTATAACCTACTGCAGTGAATACCAACACATCTGTTGGGTTTGCAGAAATAGAGAATTTACCAGATCCATCGGTTTGGGTAACTTTAGCGGTCCCTTTAACCGAAACACTTACGCCCGGTAGTACGCTAGACGCGTCTTTCACCGTGCCGGTGATGGTTGTTTGTGCATAAGCTGCTACTGTCATTATGGTTAGTAATAGCACACTTAAACACCTCATGTAGAATTTTTTCATGATTGTTTAATTTTGTTTAAGATTTAAGTTGTTGGTAGCTGTTGGGAGTTGGAGTTGGTTGTTATCCTCTCATATTGTTATGGGTTTTTATTGGTTAGTTTATGTATAGGGTTTTATTCGATGTGATGATGTTCCATCATTAAACTGGCTGCCGCAAGTAATTCTGCGCCATCTGTAAGCTTAGAAATTTTAATGCTGGTTTGTTCGGATATTCTTGGGATACAGAATTCATTTATGGCCTGTTGTATTGGTGGAAGCAGCATTTTACCTGCTTTTGCACCTCTACCGCTCAACACGATACATTCGGGATTCAGAATATGAATTAAAGTAGCCAATCCTTTTCCCATTTGAAATGCGGCCTGCGCAAGTATAGAAACTGCGGCAGGATCTTGCTGACTTACGGCCTCCAGGAAATGTTCACTGGCATGGCGGGTTTTATCTTCAAATAGCTTTTTCAAACTTGAATCTGTTCCGGATTTTACAGCTTGCTCTGCCTTTTTAGACATAACAAGCAGAGAGGTATCGAGCTGTAAACAGCCTCTTTTACCGCAAGAGCACAGATTGTTGCTATCTGAAAGCGGAATATGGCTGAATTCTCCGGCATTACCTCCGCTACCGCGGTAAAGCTTCCCGTTTAGAATCATACCTAAGCCCGTTCCCCAGCCAATATTAACTACCAGTACGTCCTGCATGTCTTGTGCTTCTCCGAAATTTAATTCGGCAAGAGCAATCAAACTCGAATCATTATCAATAAATACGGGCAAGTCAATACCCTTAGTCAGAAAATCCTGTATGGTGGTTTTGCCTTCGAGTTTTAAGTATGTATGGTTAATGCCAGCTTCGGCGCTTACAAACCCTGGCATGCCAATCCCGGCGCCCAGAATATTTTCTTTATTAACTCCTGATTTTACTATGCTTTTATTGATAAAAGCAACTAATTCATCCGGACTGCTCTCATCAGCAGTCAGATCGAAATCCAGTATCTGAACCGGGATTACCATTTTGCGCGATAGATTATAAATCGTTAACCGGGTGGTAAGCTGATCCATCGCAATGGCAACAATATATTTTTTAAGATCGGGATTAATCAGGAACATCAACGGTCGCCTTCCTCCTGTTGAAGGTGCAAAACCTTGTTCCATAACGTAGCCTTCGGAAACTAATCCGTTTACTACCGATGTCACCAAGGGCAAACTTTTTTGCGTCAGCCTACTTAAGTCGGTAAGCGATAACACTTTTTTATAGTACAAATGCTTGATAATGTCAGCCTTGAGGCGCTGACTTTTCTCCACAATTATGGACATAAAGTTTGTTTATAAATCAAACTTAATAAATAAATTTAAAACATGTCATAACTTTTTAATTTTTTTTAAAAGATAATTATCGATTGCATTTAAAGCACGAAGGCGAATAATCTTTCGATTATTCGCCTTCGTGTAGTTTATTGTTATTTTATTTAGTGAATACCTCTAAATAATCGGCTCCATCTTATTTTGCTAAAGAATGATGCATTACTGTCCCAACTCATCCAGATAAACAAAGCTTTTCCTACAACGTGGTCTTCAGGAACAAAGCCCCAATAACGTGAATCTGCTGAATTGTGACGGTTATCTCCCATCATCCAGTAGTAATCCATTTTAAAAGTATAGCTGGTTGCCGGTTTATCGTTTATGTACCATACATTATCTTTTTTCTCAACTTTGTTTCCTTCATACGTACGAATTGCACGATAGTAAATCGGCATAGTTACGCTATCGATGTTAACCGTCCATCCTTTCGCCGGAATTTTGACCGGTCCGAAATTATCCCTGTTCCAGGCGCGATTAGGATCATGTGGAAATATGCCGCCAGATTCCGGCCCAACTGCATCAGGGGCTAGAGCCACCGACTGAACAAAATCCAATGCTTTCATTTTATCGGCCATATCAGACGAGGCATTAATAATAAAGACCTTAGAATCTCCTGTTGATGAAATGTCGCCTGGGCCAAAGTTAAACTCGTCTAAAGCAGACATATTAATGTCTGTTGTTTTAAATTGTACACGGTAAGGCATCATACCGGTATTTTTTAAAGGCTCATCTTTTCCATTAACATTAACAATCCCATTTTTCATGCTGATAACATCACCGGCAATTCCGATACAACGCTTGATATAATTTTCGCGTTTATCAACCGGGCGGTCAATAATTGTAAAGTTCTGTCTAACGCCGTCATGTCCATATGCGCGTTCTAAATCATAATAACTTGCATTTTGATTTTCAACTGCTACAGTATCTCCTTCCGGGAAGTTAAATACCACAACATCGTTTCTTTTAATATCTGAAAGACCAGGTAAACGATGATACTTCCATTGTACGCCGTCCCAATATGCTTTCGTAGACGTCGTTAAAGGCATGGTATGATGCGCAAACGGAAAAGCAATAGGAGTCATTGGAATCCGCGGGCCGTAATTTACTTTACTCACAAACAAAAAATCGCCGATGAGGAGCGAACGTTCCATGGAGCCCGAAGGAATGGTATAGGCTTCAATAAAAAACACGCGGATAATGGTTGCTGCTACAACTGCAAAAACAATTGCATCTACCCACTCTCGTGTTTTGGTTTTTTTCTTTTTTGGGGCATCCTTTCTTTTCTGCCAGAATTTATAATTCATATCTAATGTGCTTGGTTATCGGTTTATTTTGGTAAACCGGCTAACTATTATCTGCTAATTTTTGGGGATGTTTGTTTCTGATAAATCTATTCAAAAATATCGGTAATACTGTAAAAACCGGTTTTATCTTTCAACCATTCTGCTGCTACAACGGCGCCTAAAGCGAAACCTGCCCGACTGTGTGCTGTATGTTTTATTTCAATATCATCTACTTCGCTGCTATAAATTACGGTGTGCGTACCGGGGATATTTTCAATGCGAAGCGATTCAATTAGCAACTGTTCTGGCGTTACGTTGTGCTGAGTTTCGGCACCAACAACCTGGTTTAACCACTCGCCTTTTCGTTCTATATTATCTACAATACCTTCTGCCAATGTAATTGCCGTTCCGCTTGGTGCATCCAGTTTTTGTGTGTGGTGAATTTCTTCTACCTGAACTTCATAAGCCGGATAATTATTCATCATTTTTGCCAAAGTCTGGTTCAATTTAAAAAACAAATTAACGCCAATACTGAAGTTAGACCCATATAGCAAAGCATTGTTACTGCTGTTGCACTCATTTTTTACTTCCTGCAATTTACCATACCAGCCGGTAGTGCCTACCACAACAGGCACATTGGCATCAAAGCACACATCGATATTATGCAAGACAGAATCAGGTGTACTAAAATCGATTGCAACATCTGCCACTTTAAGATTCTGGCGAGTCAAATCATCCAGGTTATCTACAGAAATTTTCAGTACAATTTCATGGCCACGCTCTAAAGCAAATCGTTCTATAATTTGCCCCATTTTGCCATATCCTAACAGCGCTATTTTCATATTTTAAAAAGTTAAGGAAAGTTTTAATGCCGGATTTAAGTTCATTCCGTACATAGAATTTGTGGGTAAAACAGAGGGCGTAATTTTAAAAGATAAATTATCGTCTATATTAAAGAAATGCAAACGTGCTGCAACATATGCATCTACGATATTGGCAAAATAAACCAAACCATAAGAAAATATAACAATCTGATAGTTGCGCTTGTATGTACTTTTCGCATTTAAAATACTGGTCTCGTTGTACCGGATTAATGTCTGATCAAGATCTGCGGTTGTTGCAGTACCGAGCCGGATTTCTTCGTAAATCTGGCCCTGACGTAAAAAGATTTTATAATTTTTCCTGTTGCTGATATAGGCCGCTGTGAGCGCACCCAAACCACCATAAATTGCCGCAATTTTTGCTCCGGTATAGATTTTTTGAAAGGTCTGGCTTTTGCCTGCTCTAGTTCCATAGCCGTCATTGAGAATTTGCATGTTATATAACTGTCCCCAGCCCGGAATAATCATCGAACGAAATATGGCTTTTCTACCAGCTACTTTACCTGGATTTACATACTTTGCCTTCATCGAATCGCGTCTGCTCATTGGCTTAATTTCTTCTATATTAGCCGGTTTTACAGATTTTAAAGAATCTACAGGTTTAGAAACAGAATCTGCCACTTGTGCAAACGCGCCGAATGCACAACAAATGGTCAATGCAAAAAGCAGTATGATTTTTGTACTTTGCAGCATTACCAATCCAGTAATTCCAGGATTCTGTTCAAATCTTCATCACCCAAAAAAGGAATTTCTATTGATCCCTTTCCTCCTTGACCAACTTTAAGTTTTACGCGTGTAGCGAATTTTGAAGCCAGATCATCCTGAAGTTTTTGATATTGAAAAGAAACACCACCGGGTTTCGTCTTATCTGTTGTTTTAAGTGGTGCAAGTTGCAGATTACGAACCATTTCTTCTACTTTACGTACAGAAAGGTTTTTATCTAGTATTTCCTGGAAAATAAACAATTGTTTATCTACACCATCAACATTGATTAGCGCCCGCGCATGTCCCATACTAATTCGCTGATCGCGGATAGCAGCCTGTATAGCTGGCGGAAGTTTCAACAAGCGCAAATAATTGGTTACCGTAGTTCTGTTTTTCCCTACGCGCTCACCCAGTTGTTCTTGCTTTAAGCCAACTTCATCAATCATCCGTTGGAAACTTAATGCAACCTCAATTGCATTCAGGTTTTCGCGTTGAATATTTTCAATCAGTGCCATTTCCAGCATTTGCTGGTCATTTGCACTTCTGATATACGCCGGAACCTTCGTTAAACCAGCAAGTGACGAAGCGCGGAAACGTCTTTCTCCAGAAATTAACTGGTATTTATTTGCTGATAATTTACGTACAGTGATGGGCTGTATTAAACCCTGAACTTTGATTGAGTCGGCAAGTTCTCCAAGGGCAACCTGATCAAACTCTGTACGGGGCTGGTAAGGATTGGTTTCAATATCTGATAAATTTACATGACTGATGCTTCCAACCTGCTCGGTTTCACTAACCGCAGTAACACCTTGTTTGGGTGCATTGGCTGCTTCATTGTCATCTAAAAGCGCACTGAGCCCTCTTCCTAAACCTGTTTTTCGCTGAAAAGATGTCATCTATAATTTATAATGTTGCCGTTCCAATATTTTCTTCTTCCCTGAGTAATCCGTTTTTCTTAACAATTTCACGGGCAAGGTTCAGGTAATTTATTGCGCCTTTACAGTTGGCATCGTGCATGATTACCGATACACCATAGCTTGGCGCCTCACTTAAGCGTGTATTTCTCTGGATGATGGTCTCAAAAACCAAATCCTGAAAATGCGTTTTCACTTCTTCAACCACTTGGTTTGATAAGCGTAAACGCACATCGTACATGGTCAATAAAATACCTTCAATTTCAAGCTCAGGATTTAAACGGTTCTGAACAATTTTAATGGTATTTAAGAGTTTCCCCAAACCTTCCAATGCAAAATACTCGCACTGAACAGGGATAATAACCGAATCGGCAGCAGTTAATGCATTGATTGTAATTAAACCCAATGAAGGTGAACAGTCTATAATAATAAAATCATACTGATCCTTGATCTTCTCCAAAACCGCTTTCATTTTATATTCGCGGTTGGTTAAATTAATCATTTCTATTTCTGCACCAACCAGGTCAATATGCGCAGGCAAAAGGTCTAAGTTGGGTGTATCTGTTTTTTGAATGGCATCTGCCGGATCAATATCATTAATGATACATTCGTAAATGCTGTCTTTTATATTTCTTGGATCAAAACCAATACCTGATGTTGAATTTGCCTGAGGATCAGCATCTACCAACAATGTTTTATATTCCAATACGGCCAAACTTGCAGCCAGGTTTATAGAGGAAGTTGTTTTACCAACGCCACCTTTTTGATTTGCTAATGCAATTATTTTGCTCATCTATGTATCCGAAATTTACTGAACGTTTATTTTGGCTGTGTATTTATTAGTGCTTTAGTTCGTAAAAAGTGCTATTTTTGCTTTGTTTACGGCCTTTTTCTTAATCAGCTAAGATACAAACTATAAAGGAATTTTAGCAATAAGCGTTCTTGGGTTTTAAACATCTTATCCACAATTATCCATGATTACAATTATAGCCGCCACCAATAGACCCAATAGCAATACGCTAAAAATTGCAAAATATTACCAGTCTCAGATTAAATTAAAAGGTGATGACGCTTCTATCTTCAGTTTAGAGCATTTGCCTGTTGACGTTCTGAACACAGATATGTTTGGAAAACGTTCTCAGGCTTTTCAATCCATTCAGGAAATGATTAATGAGACCGAAAAATTTCTGTTCATCATGCCTGAATATAACGGAAGTTATCCCGGTGTTTTAAAAGTGTTGATTGATGCCTGTAACTATCCTGACAGTTTTGCAAACAAAAAGGCGGCCTTAGTTGGGCTTTCTTCCGGAAAATACGGAAACATTCGCGGTGTAGATCATTTTACTGGCGTTTGCCATTACATTCACCTGCATATTTTGCCTTTGAGAATTCATATCCCAAATATTAAATCAGAAATAAACGCTGATGGGCTTTTGCACCAAGACGATACCCTGAAGTTTGTAAATGAGCAAATAGAAAAGTTTATTGCGTTTTAATGCTGTAGTTATTTAACGCCTAGAAGATTTAGGTTTCTCTCTGCGCTGCGCTTCATTCAAAAGGATGGAGATTGAAATCTAATTATCCGCCGAATCGAATCCATTTATCACCTTCATGACCAAAGATGAACGATCCGGGATGCAGCATTTCGGAAATATCTTCAATAAGCGCAACGGCATTTTCTGCGTTTCGAGAATTTTCTACATTATCATTAAGTAAAATGATGCGGTTGTTGTTCACAGCCTGCCAGTCTGCATCGAGCACCGAAGGCACCTCGCGCATTAGGTCTGTAAGTGTTTTCCCGGGTTGGTAATAAATTACAAAAACGGCGCTCATAATGTCCGTTTCAATCATTCCACCAGCCAATGAAATTTCTTCAATTAAATCGTAAACCGGATAGTTGTTTACATCCAAACAAGCTACCGGCACTCTATCCATAAATTTTATCTTATGTTCAACAATGTCCAAACGTTCTTGTAAATCTTCCTGTTTAGCATTATCAAGGCCAATAAATAACTCGTTTAAAAAAGACATCTCCATTTAAATTATTAATTTGTGCAAAAATAACAATCCTTCCCGCATGCTTCGTTTATTTAAGTATATATTTTGTTTTTTTTGCTTTGTTCCATTTCTGTCCTGCATGGAAAAAAAAGCAAACGATCAGCGAAAGGTTTTTAAACTTAATCTGGATCAGGGCCTGACTTCCATGGATCCGGCTTTTGCCAGAAACCAAAATGCCATCTGGATGACCAATCAGGTTTTCAATGGCTTGGTTCAGATTAATCCGCAGCTCGAAACCGCGCCATGCATTGCCAAAAGCTGGGAAAAAAGTATGGATGGATTAACTTACACTTTCCATTTGCGTAACGATGTATTTTTCCATGATGATCCGGTTTTTAAATACGGCAAAGGCCGGAAAGTGGTTGCAAGTGATTTTACCTATAGCTTCTACCGATTAATTGACCCAAAAGTGGCCTCATCTGGTGGTTGGATTTTTAGCGATAAGGTAAAAGGAAAAGAAAGTTTTATTGCCGTAAATGATTCGACGTTCAGGATAGAATTGTTGCGGCCATTTCCACCTTTCTTAAGTATGCTAACGACTCAATACTGCTCTGTAGTACCCAAAGAAGTAGTTGAACATTATGGCAAAGATTTCAGAAGTCATCCTGTTGGTACCGGACCATTTAAATTCAAATACTGGAAGGAAGGCGAAATTTTGGTATTGCTGAAAAATGAAAAGTATTTTGAACGCGACCGAAACAACCATTCCTTGCCTTACCTGGATGCGGTAAGCGCCACTTTTATTACAGACAAACAAAGTGGATTTATGAGTTTTTTAAAAAAAGATCTCGACTTTTACTACAACGTTGATGGCAGTTATCGCGATGATATTTTGACTAAAAACGGTAACATGACATCTAAATATAAAGGCAAATTTAAGCTCATCAAAAGTCCATATCTGTGCACAGAATATGTTGGAATTCTTGTAGATACCAATCTGGCAATTGTAAAAAACTCACCATTAAAGCTTAAAAAAATAAGACAGGCCATTAATTATGCCGTTGATAAAGGAAAACTGATTAAATATCTTAGAAACGGAATTGGTATACCGGCAAATTCAGGTTTTGTACCTCAAGGTATGCCCGGCTTTGACGCCAGGGCAGTAAAAGGTTATTCTTATAACTATCAAAAAGCAATGGCTTTGCTGACAGAAGCAGGTTTCCCCAATGGGAAAAACCTCCCTGAAATTACGTTAAATACTACGCCAACGTATAAAGATTTGATAGAATTTATTCAAGGTGAACTTGTGTCAATAGGGATGAAAGTAAAAGTAGATGTTGGGCCAAGTACCAGCCTGCGCGATTTAATTTCTAAAAATCAGGTTAACTTTTTCAGAGCCTCGTGGCTGTCAGATTATGGCGATGGAGAAAATTTTCTTTCGATGTTTTATTCCAGGAATAAAGTGCCATTCGGGCCCAATTATACCGCATTTTATAACCGGGAATTTGATGCCTTGTTTGAACAGAGCTATTATGAACCAAATGATGAAAAGCGCTTTATACTTTACCAAAAAATGGATCAGCTGGTGATGGACAATGCTCCCGTAGTTCCCTTATTTTATGATCAATCTGTTGTGATGCTGCACAACAACATTTCTGGCTATGTAACCAATGCGCAGAGTTTAATGATTCTCAAAACGGTAAAAAAGCGCTAACCTGCGTATTCATTATCCGAACTGATATCCGGTAACGCTATAAAAAATAAAGCCCCGACATACAGTTGCCAGGGCTTTATTAAAGATTTTAAAAACTTGATTTTATTGATCCCACCAAAGCTTTGTGTCTCTTGGTACTTCTTGAGGAACATTTGCACCATTTTTACTTCTTTCGCCCTGCGGATAATCTAGTCGGCGGATAAAGTTTGATAACACAGCGTTATCAGGTAAAGTAAAATTTTTGTACTTATAATCGTATCTCCGTGCATCGTTCCAGGCTTCAGGATTTAAATACATAGCAACATATTTTTCTTTGAGAATCAGATCTCTTGTCAATGCTGCCGCGCCAACGGCAACTCCCGGTTGAATAAGATATGCGGCTTTATCTGTAGCTGCAACCTGCAGTTTATCCATATTCGCTGCAATTCCGGCAAGGTAAGCATTATAAGCCCGCGTTGGGTTTGTAGCCAATGCAGCCTCAGCTTCTATGAATTTAATTTCAGCAAAGGTGATTAACAATATTGGTGCGGTATCACTCGTCCATGGCGAGTTTCTCGAGATGTAACATTCATCTTTTGTTGTATTTCCGGCCGGCCCTTTATTTCCTGCGCCATTGACGGTTCCAACATAGGTATTGTTAACCGTACGATCTGTGATTTTTGCAATCCGTGGATCTGAAATCGCGTAAGTAGTACCATTCAAATGATCAACAAGTTGTTCGGAAAGCCAGCCGCCTAAAGATTGATTGGCGTTATTGAAGGCTACATTTGCCCAAAAATTACGTAAAACAAAAGTGCTCATTCCGGCATCATCTGCATTTGAAGTGTAAGAATTATCTATAGCAGAAAGTACCGCCGCAGGATTATACGTTGCGGTTTTACTTACTTTGAGCAACAATCTTGCTTTTAGCGCATAAGCAGTTTTTAACCATTTTGCTCTTTCGTCTGCACCGGCTGTTCCATAAATCAAATCGCTGGCTGCAGCAAGCTTAACTGCGGAGTTTGTCTTCGCCAGTTCAGCTATTGCCTCATCTACCAAGGCCATACTTTGAGTATATACTTCCTGCTGGGTATCGTATTTCGGCCTGAAATTGTTGACATCAAAATTTTGGGAAAAAGGCACGCTTCCCCAAAGATCATTCGCCATAATTAGATTATAAGCAATCAATACATCAGCAACACCTTTGTATTCGCTAGAATTTTGCGCAACAGCCAGTTTTTTCATTTCATTGGCATCTGCCATAGCAAAATACAACGCATCCCAGGTTGCACTAAAGTCTATAGACTGATAGGTATCTCCTGCACCACTGGCGGCAGGATTAGCAGTATATTGTACATATGGCACAATTACACCACCAACATTAAAATTATTTACACCAGCTTTTGTTGTGGATGTTGCGAGTAAAGACGCTAAAGTTGGCACCGTTACCTGATTTGGATTTTCGGCTAGTTTATCAAAATAGCTATCCTTGCAACTTTGTAAACTGACAACTGACAGCAAAGTTGCGTAAAACGTATATTTTATATTTTTATACATGATCATTCTTGTTAAAAGCCTACATTAATTGAAAACATAATGGTGCGCGCCGATGGATATGTAAAACCTGCAGATCCATCATTATTGCTTCCCGAATCAAATGAACTCGACTCCGGGTCTACGCCATAATATTTTGTCCACAACCACAAATTATTCCCGGTTACCGATAGCGAAAGATTTTTAATGGATTTGGCCGGAAGCCATTTCGCCGGAAGTGCATATGTTAAACTTGCTGAGCGCAAACGTACCCAGGAAGCATCACTTACGAATGGTTCAGAAACGTTTCTGTATAACAAGCGGTAATAACCTTCGCCATAATTTACACCATCTGATGCAACGCCCTGTCCCATCCAAACCTGTTTGGTATTGGGCTGCCCATTTGCCAATACGCCATCAAAAACGCGATAGCTTCTGCGATCGGCAGTGTAATCTGGCAAACCAAATGCAGAATAAAAATCTTCCAGCCAATTGTATTTTTCAAAACCTAAACGGGCATCAAACAATACATTTAAGCTAAATTGTTTATAACTGAATGTATTGCCTAAACCAATGATATAATCTGGTTGAGAATTTCCAAGCAATTTCTGCTGGCCACCGGAAATTGTTGGAAAACCATTTGCAGCAATCAATAGTGGTAAATTTTTATCAAGAAAAACCGGGTCAACTGGCTGGCTACCATAATATCTGTTAAAATAACTTCCATAAATGTTTCCGTAAGGCTGCCCTTCTATCAATTTCATGGTAACGCCGGCATTTCCATACCCACGCGCGGCACCATAAACCAGTTCAGTTAATCCGGCAGGCATAGTAAGCACTTTATTGCGGTTAGCAGATAAATTTAGATTTACATTCCATTTAAAATTTTGAGATACAATCGGTTTTCCGTTAATGACCAATTCCACGCCTCGGTTTCTGATGTCTCCTGCGTTAATGAACGTACTCACATAACCCGTGGCTGAAGTAAGTTGCGCCTGAACAATCTGATCTTTACTTAAAGAGTAATAGTAAGTTAAGTCAAAGCCTAAGCGGTTTTTGAAAAAACTCATTTCCAGACCGGCTTCATATGTATTGGTAAATTCGGGGCGAAGCTCGGGGTTACCAAGTACAGAACCAATGGTTAAACCTGTTGTTCCGGTAGGAAGTGAACCGTAACTTGTGAAACCCGAAGAAGTAACATATTCTGAAGCATCTTTACCCACTTTCGCATAAGACAATCGTAATTTTGCCTGGCTGATTACTTCCGGCAATTTAAACTGATCTGAAAATACATAACTTAAACTCGCAGACGGATAAAAAAATGACCTGTTTTGTTTAGGCAATGTAGAGGTGATGTCGTTCCTTCCGGTAAGGGTAAGAAAAAGATAGTTTTTATAGTCGAAAGTTGCTTCTCCAAAATAACCAACCAATCTTTTTTCCCGTATATTCTGAGAAGGTGTCAATACTCTGGCATTACCCAGGTTGAAGAAATTGTAAATAGAAAGCTGACTTCCCAGTACACCAATATCTTTCAGCCTGCGGTCATACAATTCTTGCCCCAGCCTTAACGTTCCATTAATATCATCCGTTATTTTAGAAGTAAGTGTGGCGATGAACGTACTGTTCAACGTTCTGAATTTTGTATTGTACTCTCCATAAAAACCTTGTTCGTTATCATACATAGATTCTCCGGTATACATTGGTCCTCTTGCTGTACGAACCCGGTTATCATTATAGGTATCTAAACCGAAACGATATGCAAAGTTTAACCATTTTGCTGGCTCATAGGTAAAAGTTGCACCACCAATAAAGCGGTTTAAATTACCTTTTAACTGGTTATTTGCCGTTCCCCAGATAGGGTTGTTTGTTCCCAGGAATACTTGTGAACCATCTGGATTTTGAAAATTGGACACATCATAACGTGGCGACCAATACGCTAAACCTTCTCCAAAACGATCTGCACTATATGTATATCCACCAGAGTTGGTAAAATTCATATTTACAGCAGCTTTGAATTTAGGACTGATGGTAAAATCTGTATTTAGCCGGCCGGAAAAATTCTTATTATCGGTATTGGGCATCATCCCTTTTTGATACAATTGCGAAATCGAAGAAAAAAAGCGAACAACATCATTCCCGCCTGCGGCAGAAATAGAATTTTTTACCTGCTGGCCGGTTCCGAATGCCTGATCATAATTATTGAATAACTGATCAGGATGTGTAGGATCCAGTAATTTGGCTTCTGCAATGGTTGGTCCCCATGCCGGGCCAATTCCTAAAGGCGGATTGGTGTAAACGCCTACAATTCCTTGAGTATATTCTGTTTGTACAGCCGGGCTTTTTAAAACCTGATCAAATCCATAACTACTGCTTAGGTTTATGCTCACACCACCTTGTTTACCTCGCTTGGTAGTTATAACTACAACACCATTCGCGCCTCGCAAACCATACAGAGCGGTTGCTGCTCCACCTTTTAAAATATTGATGGTTTCAATATCATCCGGATTAATATCAGATGCTCTATTGGTTACTCCACGCGCACCATAAGCCGTTCCGCCCGGATTTGCACCAACCGTAGAAGTAGAATTGTCAATCTGAATCCCATCAATTACATACAATGGATCGCTGGGAATATTTGGATCAATGGAATTTACACCACGAACACGAATACTTGCTCCCTGACCCGGACCACCGCCCGTACTGGAAATTGTTGCACCAGCAACTTTACCTTGAAGTGCATTTAGCAAATTGGGCTGATGGTTAAAATTTAAATCTTCAGACTTGACCGTTTGTGCGGCATAACCCAAAGACTTTGCTTGTCTCGTAATGCCCAAAGCAGTAGAAACCATCACTTCCTGAAGCTGCTGTGCATCGCTCTGCAACACAACATTTATAGTTGTTTTGCCGCCTACATTCACTTCCTGAGCAATATAACCCAATAAACTAATGGTAAGCACAGCATCGCCTGATGGAACATCGATAGCAAAATTTCCATTTCCATCTGTAGATGTCCCTTTGGTTGATCCTTTGATTTTGATTGTAGCGCCGGGTAGTGGCCCTGAGTCGTCTGAAGACGTAACTTTTCCCTTAACATTCAACGTCTGGGCAAATAAATTCTGTCCAAGAAATAATGTTAGAAGAAAAATTATTGAAGTAAAAATTTTTCTCATGTTAGCAAGATTAGGTTGTTAATATTAGCTACTGCAATATAACTGATTTGCATGATATTACGCTGACAAAACCTTTTCGTAACTAAATTTTGATACAGAAGGGGCTTTAATAAAAAAGCCCTTCCAAATGTCTGGAAAGGCTTCGTTAATGATTAATGTATAAAGATATTATTGTTGTACACCACCCATACCGCCAGCACCTTGCTGCTGATCTTGTTTGATGTCGTCATTTTTGATTTTTTTCTTCTCGGTGAATTTTAATTTTCCGAAAGAGTAGCTGAAATTCACGCCAAACGAGCGAAGCGGATAATAAATATCCATGGTTTGAAATACCGTACTGGTTCCATTATTTGCGTTATTAACCGTTTTGATGTGTAAATCTTTGGTGAATGGATTTAAAACGTTAACACCAATGCTTCCTTTTTTATTCAAGATGTCTTTCTTAAATGATGCACCATAAATATAGAAAGGATCTGTATATCCCTGGTAGGTTCTTCTTTTAGAAGTAATCACATTGAAAAGCTCTGCATTGTAACCTTTACCAAATCCATAAGCTGAACGGAAAAATACACTGTAGTTCATGAAAGTACCCGTACTAATATTTGTTGCATTATTGGAAACCTCATAGGTATTTGCGGCAAAATTTCCCATCACTGTCCATTTTGGCTTGATGTTGTAAGAACCAAATAAATTCAGTCCGTAAGTTTGCGCAGTACCCACATTAATAAAGGTAGTTAGCGTTCTATTATCCAATCCATCATTTGTAGCCAAAACCGAACTTTCAATTACGCCACCAGTTCTTCTGTAATACACATTTGCACTAATCATTGATCCTTTAATAAAGGTAGAATATCCAAGTTCCACATTGTGGCTCAATTCTGGCGCTAAACGCGGATTACCTTGCTGAATATTGTATGGATCGCTGGTATTACTAAATGGATTCAAATATGCTTCACTCGGTCTCTGAACGCGTCTGTTGTAGCTCAGTTTTAACGTTGCACCTTTTTTCATGGTTTGAGAAACCACAAAACTTGGAAATAGATTTAAATAATCGTTTTTCTCTTGTCCGTTATTATTTAGCGTATTAAAACTGATTGCAGTATATTCTGCACGCAAACCACCTTTAAATTTAATCTTTTTAGTAAGATCGAAACTTAGTACTCCGTACGCAGCCGCAACGTCTTGACTGTAATCAAAATCGGAACCTACGGAACCTGTTCCGTACTGACTTGTTACATTCCTGAAAATCCCTTTGGCACCAACTTCTAAAATCGTTTTTTTGCTAAATGGGTAGGTATAATCTGTTTGAGCTGTATATTCTCTATTTTTTACTGTGTTGTCGCTATTGGTAATCACCTGGTTAATCGGATCACCTATTGGAGCAAGGATATTGCTAAATGCTGTCGGGCTTTGACCTGTAGAAAGTTGGCCTGAAATCGTAAATTCTTCCCCTTCCTTTTTCGAAGTTTTTCTATAATCGACGTTCCAGTCTACGTTACCTCTTGACATATCCATTCTTCGGATATTATCGAAATTTATACCATTAACTGTATACATGCCTGTACCGGGACCACCATTATAAAAATGATTGTATTTTACTGTCGAACTGATGTTGTTGTAGGCATTAAAATCATAATCAACACCTAAACTACCATTATAACCGTCTCTGCTCCATCTCGAAATTCCGTCTTGTCCGATGTTATTCACCGTTGAAGCACCTGTTTGAGGATTGATAACTGTTGTATTGTTTACCATAAGCGTTCTGGTATCTTGTGCATAAGCAAAGTTTCCGCCAAGTGAAGTATTTACACTCAAACGTCCACTTTTTGCGGTTAGGTTAAATGCTCCGTTATTCTGACGGGTGCCGGCAGTTGTGTTAATTGAACCGCTTACGCCTTCTGCATTTGATTTTTTCGTGATGATGTTGATGATACCACCAGAACCTTCTGCATCATATTTTGCCGATGGACTGGTAATGACTTCTACACTTTTGATCTGCTCTGCTGGAATCATTTTTAATGCATCAGAAACACTTGCAGCCATAGTACCAGAAGGTTTACCGTTAATTAAAACCCGAACAGAACCGCCTTTCAACTGTACGTTTCCATTCATATCAACAGATAACATTGGCACTTTACGCATTACATCAGTTGCATCGCCACCAGCATTTGTACCATCTGCTTCGGCATTGTATACCATACGGTCTATTTTATTTTCAATTACCGCTTTAGTGCCTTGTACCTGAACATCTGCGAGTGTATTTTCATTAGATACAATTACAATATTCCCAATGTTCTGATCTGGCTTTTCTGGGGTTGTTGTTACATTTACAGACTTCGTTTTGTAGCCAATAAACCCGATCATTAACTTATAGGCATCTGGTGCTACATTTTGTAAACTTAGTTTTCCTTTTGCATCGGTTACACCACCATTTACAGATTTGTTTGTTTTAATAGAAATTAAAGAAATTGTAGCGTAATCTATAGGTTGTTTTGTTGCCGAGTCTAATATGGTTGCTGTAATTCGACCCAACACCGCCGGCTTTTTTGCTCCACCACCAAATCCCGTAGGAAACTGTGCCCATGCACCGTAAAACGAAAATAAGAGGAGGATTAAAAGTAGATTTTTTTTCATGTTTAATAGTTAGTCATTTGTTATTTAGTCTGCGCAAGTTGCATTTTGTTACAACTCAAGAAAATATTAAAAAGGCAGACCGTTTGGTTTCGTCGGCAAAGATGCGAGTTTTATCGGCGAAAACACAAACGAAACAAAAATTGACTAAAAGAATTTATCTCCATCGCAGAGATAAACCGGAATAAACTTGTAAAAAAATCTTAGTACGTGGCATGCACTACCTGCTGGTGTTATTTGGCCGGGTGTATACCAATTGCATTACGTTTATATTGCGCATAGCGAAAGCGGCTTCACAATAGTTCAAATAATAGTTCCATTTGCGCACAAAAGTTTCATTAAAACCAAGTGCTTTTACCCGATCCAGATTTTTATTAAACTCAAGCCACCAAAGGTGAAGGGTTCTTGCATAATCAAGACCCATATCTTTTAAATCTACGAGTGTAAGATTACCTGTAGCATTAACTGCCTGGTTTATTGCGGCTACAGAAGGCAACAAAGAGCCAGGAAAAATGTGTTTCTGAATCCAATCTACACCGCCACGAAGCTGATCATACCGGCAATCAGGAGACGTAATAACCTGAATTGCAAAAATTCCTTTCGGCTTCAGCAACGATTGGCATTTTTCAAAATAGGTTTCCAGATACTGATGTCCAACAGCTTCAAGCATTTCGATAGAAACAATTTTATCGAAGTTACCTTCAATCTTTCTGTAATCCTGAATAATTACTTCTACCCTATCCTCAAGATTCTCGGCTTTTACACGTTCCATGGCCATTTTTTGTTGCTCTACAGAAATGGTTACAGAAGTCACTTTACATCCGTAATTTTTTGCTATAAAAATCGCATTTCCACCCCAACCGCTACCAATTTCAAGTACATGATCTGTAGCTTTTAATTTTAGCTGTTTAGCCAAACGATCGTATTTTGCGTACTGCGATTCTTCCAAAGTTGTATGCTCATTAAAAAAATAACCACTGGAATAGGTCATGGTTTTATCCAGAAATGTGGCGAAAAAATTGTTGTTCAGATCGTAATGTTCTGAAATGTTTTTCTGAGAACCTGCCAGCGTATTCGATCTTCTAACATGGTAAAGCTTGTTCACCACTTTAAATAGATTCAGTGCAAGCGATTTTACTTTACTTCCACTTACAGATGGCGCATTTTCGATATTCAGAATCACCCATTTAATTACATTCGTGATGTTTGATGTATCCCAAAGTCCGGAAGTATAACCTTCACCAAAACCAATATCACCGTAAAGCGCAATAGATTTAAAGAAATCAGGATGATTCACCTGTATGTTCGCTTCAATTTTATCTTCCCCATTACCAAACAGCAAAACTTCTCCATTGGGCAAAGTGAGTTCCAATTTCCCCAGATTCATTTTTGAAAGGGCATTTAAAACAATTCTTTCAAAAAACCCTGTCGACGTTTTTGTAGCAGCAATAGTATTCATAAAATTAAGCGTGGTTGTTTTTATATGGTTTATATACGTTACGTTGCAGCTCTGGGTTTTCGTCTTTTTTGTGAAAAGGGATTTTTTTAAGCCACAACCGTAATGCCTGCCAATGAATCATAGCCATTACCTGTAACGGAATAAGTGGTATGGCCATAAAATACCGAAGCAATGCCAGATTTGTTAACGGCACTTGTTTACCTTTTAAAGTACTGATAAAAAAACGTTTACCCTCTTTATCCAGATCATCAATCTGTATGTCTAATACATTGCTGGGAACGTTTAGTTTGAAATCGAAAGCATCATCATGATCAATAAATGGCGATACATAAAAATATTTAGTCACAGTTTTTTTAAACTGATTTTCATGTAATTCAGCTTTCCCGAAAAAAAACAATTTCATTTCACGATAAGTATTGCTGATTTCGGCCACACAACATACAATCTGATCTTGTGCATCAAAGCAATAATAAAATGAAACAGGGTTGAAATTATAGCCTAAGACATTTAGATTAGTCAACAACTTTATGCGAAGATTGGTTCCATCTACGCCATTTTCATTCAGATAATCGATCAAATGCTGGCGCGTATTTTTGCTCTTGTCTGGGTTTTCTTTCGGAAGCTGCAGATGTTCTGCATCTCTGAAAGAAAAAAGATTAAACCGGTTTAAACTAAAAAACCGTATTTTTTTACGCAAAAGTTCCAGCTCATCCAGATCGATATAAAACATATATACTTTATACCAAAAGGAATGCCTTTTCGGCGCAAGGCGATGGTGCATCACCCTGGCGACAAATATAGACGATTGTAAATCTGGTTTATGGGCCTTAGTAGCAGACATTGAGATGTTTTGGAAACAGTTTAATTTACGCTTTTCTGTTTACTTTAAGAAATGTAGCAATAGCTGTTCTGTTTTCTAAAATTTGAAGTATTACAAAAGTGTCTGGCACAAATCAACTGCACTTTTGTATGCATCTTCGTGAAAGCCATATTTAAAATAACTTCCGCAGTAATACACCGGGCCGTTTTCATTGAGTTTATGTAAATCCTCTTGTGCCTGCATTGCCGGAACGTCAAATAAAGGATGATGATAATCAATTTCTTTAATTACTTTTTGCGGATTCAGGCTGTCGCTTGGGTTTATGGATACAAAATAATTTGTTTTCTCTGATACGCCCTGCAAACTGTTCATCCAGTAAATTGTACTTGGCAACAGTTGATCTCCATTTTTTTCTACCCGATAATTCCAGCTGCTCCAGGCCAATCTTGCTTTTGGCATTTGTGCTTCATCAGTATGCACCACAGCTTTATTCAGCTGATATTTAAATTTCGAAAGCAATTCTGTTTCTAAAGCTGTTTTATCTTGTACAATTTTATACGTTTGATCTGCATGACTGGCCATTATCACCTGATCAAACTGCAAAGATTCGCCTTTAATGGTTTGCACCTCAACTTTGCCATTATCTAATCTTTTAACAGAAATTACTTTACTGTTGATTCTGATTTTGTCTTTAAAAGGTGCAATTAGTTTTTCACGGTAAGACTGGCTTCCATTTTTTAGTGTATACCATTGGTGTTGTGTATTTAAACCCAAAAACCCATGATTTTTAAAAAACCGGATTAGTGTTACAGCCGGAAAATCTAAAATCTGTTCCATAGGTGCACTCCAAACCGCAGCACTCATCGGAATCAAGTATTGCCACAACATATCTTCACTGTAGCCAAATTTTTTAAAAAACTGGCCCACAGAATAATCCTGATATTCTGCTTTATCCAAAATCTCTACACTTTGCTGGTTGAAGCGATTAATCTGCATCAACATTTTCAAATAAGAAATATTGAAAATATTCTTACGCTGAGCGAACAGATGATTTAAACTAGAACCACTATATTCAAGCTTTTTTGGCAAATATTGCACGCTGAAAGACATATCGGTTTTCATTACCGGTGCATCAATTTCTTTAAATAATTTACACAGGTTTGGATACGTTTCGTAATTAAAAACCATAAATCCAGAATCCAGATAAATTGGCTTTCCGTCTTCTTCTAAGGTAACGGTATTGGTATGGCCACCAATGTAATCAAGCTCTTCAAAAAGTGTAATTTCATATTTATGCTGCAACAAATGGGCGCAACCCATTCCTGCAATTCCTGAACCTATTATGGCAATTGTTTTCATGTTTAAAATGGAGATTGGACGTAAGTGGTAAAAAGTTAAAATACGAAAATGGGCACACTAAAAAACAGTTCATGCAACTTACCATAAAATCCAAAAGTTAAAGACTTTTCCATTAACCTCCAGATTCTGATTTTTAGTCTTCCAGACTTAACCTTCTACTTTTTACTAAATAAATAATGACACACCATCCATTCATTTCCTTTATTGTAATTAAACAATTCTGCACAGGAGAGATAAAATAACCGCCAGTAAACCCACCATTTGACGGCCTGTTCTTTGCCGTAGGTATTTTCAAGAATTGGCATAATATCTTTTTTATGCTTATCCATGTTGCTTAACCAGGCCTCAGACGTTTTAGCATAGTTCGTTCCATTCACAACCCAATGCCTGTCAACTTTTAAATCATCATTAAAGTAGAAGAACAAATGGTTAGAAGGCATAATTCCACCTGTAAAAAAGTATTTGCTCATCCAATCGGTTTCATCAATTACTTCAAACTTGTATGCAAGTGTTTTATGCGTAAAAATATGCACAAACAGCTGCCCATCCGGTTTTAAGAATGTATTCACTTTTGCCAGCAACAATTGGTAATTGCGCATATGCTCAAACATTTCTACAGAAACTACACGATCAAATTTATCAGCAATGCTGAAGGTATTCATGTCTGCAGTTAATACAGTTAAATTCTGTATGCCGCGTGCTTTAGCTTGATCATCAATGAATAACTTTTGCGTTACAGAATTGGATACTACAGTAAATGTACTGGAAGGATATTTCGCAGCCATATATAATGAAAGTGATCCCCATCCGCAACCAAGCTCCAGTACGTTCTGCCCGTTTTGCAGGTCAGCTCTTTTACAGGTTAATGCAAGCATATCATCTTCAGAGGTATCAATATCTTTTACGCCAGCTTTCCAGTAACCACTGCTGTATTTCAGGTTTTTTCCCAGGCAATACTGAAAAAATTCAGTCGGCAATTCGTAATGCTGTTCATTGGCATCGGCCGTATTTACAGCAATATCAGATGCTTTCAGCTCAGCAATCAAATCCATAAACTTCTCCTGCTGCAACTCTTCATTGCCCAGTGTTTCATCATCTAAACGTTGTTTAAGTAATTTACGGATTCCAATACGCAGCGCTGCATCAGGAAGTTTATCGTTTTCTAAAAGTTTATCGTACCACATAAAATTGAGTCGTAAAATGGAATGGAAAAAAGAGTTTAATTGTTGTAAACTGGCTAATGTACGAGAGATGCAGAGCTCTGGATTTCTACGCCCAGGGCTTTATTATCCTATTTTTTAGCCCATGGAAAAAAAGCACTTGTACTTTGCTGATATTCTTTATACGCATCTGGCTTACTTCTAAGGTTTTGCTCTTCATTATTTGGCACGCCAGTAACCTGGGTAAGCAAATAATAAATTATAGCCGGACTAACTATGGCCAAAATTCCCCAGGGTGAAGACAAAGCAAAGACAAAATAGGCCATCCAGGTAAGCCATTCGAAGAAGTAATTTGGGTGGCGACTGTAATACCAGAGACCAGTCTGGCAAACCTTCCCTTTATTATCAGGGTTTTTCTTAAATGCCGCGAGTTGCCTGTCGGCAATCATCTCACCAATAAAAGCAATGGCCCAAATGGCTAGACCTGCAATCTCCCAAACAGAAATTTGCGAATCTGTATTGGCCGTTATAATAAAAAATGGAATAGCAAGAATAACATTGGAAATGGCCTGAAACTGGAAAAACCAAAAGAAATTCCGGTCTGCTTTTTCTCCCCATTCGCTACGCAGTTGTTTGTATCTACCTTCTTCTTCATCAATATGGCCAACAACACGTTTCCAAAGGTGTAAACCCAGACGCAATTCGGCGAGTAAAAATACACCGCAAATGAGGTATTTCCGAAGTTCAAAACCTTCCGACAGGAAAAATGTAATTAAAGTGATTACTGGGAAATTGAGTGTCCAAAAAACATCTACTACACCAGCATTACGGATTTTTTTGGCCCATAACCAAACCAAAAACATAATCAGGCAGCACGCAATTAAAGAAAGAAGCGCAATATAGAATGGCATAACATTAAGATTTAAAATATTGGAAAATGGCTGGCAAAGCTGCCCTAACCCAACACCTTAAACCTTCGCCAGCAACACTTCAACACCTTCGCCTTGTTTTAGTTTGAAGAGTTTCAATAAAACATAACCCAGTGTACCAATGCTACCCAGACATACGAATAAAATGAGCCAAACGATTTTAGCAAAAACATTTTTCTCTTTGTAAAACATCCAGAGACTGATAATGAAAATGTTGGCGTAAAAATCCCAAAGCGTGGCACGCATCCAAGGGATACTGCCTAAAAAATCCCATTGTTCAAACAGATTGCTTTCCAAACTAGTTGCAATCACTTTGTAACACATGAACAGGAAAAGGGCAGAAAAAATGACTTTAACGGATGTAATCATAACAAAAGGAGATTATATGAAATTCATTTATAACAATTGTATTCGAAAATCAGGTTCCTCCTTCATAGGGCAAATCTGCCCCGCTTTCCCTACAAGCCCAATAAAAAAATTGGGGCTTTTGCTACAATCGGGTTTAAAAACAAAACTCCGGCTCTTCTAGGTAAAAGCCAGAGCGTTTAAAAAACCTACTGTATTTTTCTGATTTTAATAATGCGCATCCAGTGCAGAACTTTCATTACCGGATACGTCGGATCGAACTCCCACCATTTAGTAGCAAAATTTGGGCTATTCGGCTTTTTATGGTGGTTGTTCTGAAACAGCTCGCCCATCAAAAGGAAATCCCACGGTAGTGAATTCTTACTGTGATCATCATTATCGTGGTTAGAATAACCGTATTTATGTCCACACCAATTTACAATTGCACCATGTAATGGTCCCATTAAAAAGTGAATAGGCAAAAGCAAATACATCCACCAGTAATTGGCAAAAGCGATGTAAAAACCAATATAAAACAAACCACATCCAATTCTCCAGAACCAGGAATCACCAATACGATCTACTAAAGGCCATTCCGGATAGTTACCACGGAAAGCAGGTTCTGGCTCTATCTTGAAATGAAGATAGTTCATGTACATATTTTTTGTAGCGATCATCATCCCGAATACATCTTTAAAGAAATGTGGCGAATGCGGATCCTTTTCGGTATCGCTATATGCGTGGTGCATACGGTGTAAAATTGCATACGCTCTCGGATTTAAAAAAGAAGATCCTTGAGAGAAAAGCAAAATCAGGTAAAAAAACTTTTCCCAGAACGGCTCCATTTTAAACATCTTATGCGATGAATACCGATGTAAAAAAAAGGTTTGGCTAAACAAAGATAGAAACCAGTGTGCCAGGAAAAAAATTAAAATTACCATGTGTGTTTTTGTATTAGTATAAACGGTTTTTTGCCCCGTTCAGTTTTCCTTTATCGTCTTTTACAGGCAATTACCCCAATTGCCCTAACGATTTAAAAAGAAGCACGACAGATTTTCTGCCGTGCCTGCTTCCTTATGTTTTATAACGTATTATCTTCCGAAATCGTCTTGAACACGTACAATATCACTTTCATCTGATGGATTTGATGCATCAGTATGTTGCCAGATTTCGGCTACAACACCCCAGTCTTCTAAACCGATTAAACGGTGACGCTCACCTTGTTGTAATTTAATCTGATCTTTCGGCCCGTATTTTTTCACTTCGCCTTCCTCATCTGTTTCACTGGTTTTGATACCAACTGTACCATTCACCACTTGCCAGATTTCTGCTCTGCGGTGATGATATTGCCAGGATAGACGCGTATTAGGTGCAACAATTAAAATTTTCGGACTTAATTTACCGCCAATTTTAAGGTCTTCTACGTTCAATCCATCAAAATAAGTATCTGCAAATTGTTGAGCCTGTGCTTCATCAATTACAAAAAAACCTCCCCATGGGCGGGTTTCGTCACGGTTTACAACGTTAAAGCCTTCAATGTTTAAACGTTGGGCAACGCTTTCAAAAATTTCTTTTTTATCGTTTGTCATCTGTAAAATCTCTTTTTTCTACTGGTTATATAAGGTTTTGGGATGGTTTGTTCTACCCCAGGGTTTTACAATTCGGGCAAAAATAACGCTAATAAATTAAAAAAAGACACCAAAGAATTTTATTTTTTTGGCGACTGTTTAGTTGTGTTTTTGAACACAGAAATTTTGACTAACTAAATAGATATTCCGCTTAATTCTCCTTAAAAGTATTGCTTAAGCTCCCTGCTAAAGATCAATAGTGTTTGTTCCGTAGTTTCCTCCTCATTGTAAAAAAAATCGACAATATTATTGTCAAAATTTAAACTTCCCTGATTGAGCATGCAAAAATGAAGATGCTCAAGAACAGTATTCAGATCTCTGTTATACAAATTTGCCTCCTTCATTCTGCTTTGTAAAGAGAGCGCAGCGATATGGCCATTAATCTGATAGCAAATCCGTTGGATATGCAATAATGATTTGATATGCAATTTGGAAGAATGCGGTTCCTTTTTGAAAGATTGAATCGCCTCTGCCAATGCCGCAAATTGCAGGTATGCTTCCTTCCTGGCCAATCTTACCTGATGAATATCTTTTTCATCCTCTGCCTCCATTACTCTGAGTAAGTAATTTCGATTGGTGAATATGGTGTCTGAAATCAGTTTTTTTAACCGGGGTGTTTCCCAAATTGGAAAGAGGAACGCTGCGGCGAAAGATAAAACACAACCCAGGATAGTAAAAATCAGCCGGTCGCCAATGATTAGCAACAAATCACCGCGATATACATTTAAACACAAGACCACCATTACTGTTACGCAAACTACACTAAAAGTGTATTGTGTTCGGTTGAAAATAAAAAAGCCAAGTAGTGCCAGAACGCCAATCCACAATTGCGGTACCGCGCCAGGTAAAATATAAACAAGTACAATTCCTGTAAACAACCCGAGGAGCGTGCCTCTTAAACGCTGTCCGTTCCGTTTATGTGTAAGTCCGAAACTTGGTCGGTTTACAATCATAATCGTTAACAATAGCCAATATGTATAATGTGTAGATGGCAACCAACGGTTTAGCGTTACGGCAATGAGGCATAAAACGCTTAATCTTAAGGCAAAACGAAATGCAGGCATTCCTAATGAAAACTGGGGTTTCAAATTAAACCAGGAAAATTCCCGTTCCGAAAGAAAATCCTTGTAGTCTACTGTTCGTTCCAGATTGTTTTGACTCCGCAGATTAAAGCCAGGAGCATCCAGTTGCCTGATCAGCAGAACAATATTATCCAGGTTTTCCTGAATGTTTTTCAGTAAGGAAAAATGTTGTCCGGCTACAATTGACATAAAAGCAGAACGGCTGTTTTCAAAATCAACGGACAATATTGGCAAACTCGATTTTTTAGGGTTTAGAAATCGTGTACTGCAACGATCCAAAGCATCAGCCAGTTCGGCAATCATACCACGCACCAGATGTAAAGCGTTTACATCGCTAAGTACTTTTCTAAGTTGTGCATAATCGTGGTGTATGGCTGCAACCTGCTCATAAAGATCAATAGTGTCTTGCCCCACACGCAATAATCTTTTACCGGTTTCATTGTCTCCACGCATAGACAATTTATCGCCAAGCAATAAATTGCGCATGAGCTCCTGGCGGGTATTTAGTTTCAAATGCAGCAAAATATTTTGTTCTTCAAAATCATCCAGATCAACCTGTGGATTATATGCCTTTTCGCGTATACGCAACAATGCAGCAGTGCCACTCAGACACTCAAATATGGCGTGATGAATGTAACGATATGGCCATATCCAAACCTGAACTAAACTAATGAGGTAATACCAAATGCTGCCTAGAAATATGTAAAATGTAAATAATAGCGGATTTGCAGGTCTTAAACCCAAAATAAAAATGGCCAACACTGTACTCATTAAGCCAATTAAACCAAGCCTTGCACCGAGTATTCCAAACATCGCAAAAACGAAAGTAAATACGACAATACAACACGCTGCAAGCAAGGGAACATACAAGCTCACAGTTGTAATGAGAGAAACAACGAAAAAAAGAATTATACTGGTTATTGCACTCCGAAACTTGTCACCTCGGTTTCCAGGCAAGTCGGTTAAGCCGATAAGTAATGTACCAACACCAATTCCAACAGCCATTAACGGAAAATGTAGATAGAAAAGTAGCGAAACGGGAACCACGATAGCCAACGTGTTTCGGATCCCGTCTGTTAGGTATTCGCTAAATAAACGTTGTACAATCTTTGTCCAAACTTTGTTAATGAAATTATGAGCTGAAGAATAATTTTTATTGGTGACAGACATGGATTGCAAAATTAATGGAAATATTACAGATATGCACTTTAAAGATAAATTCATCAATTCTTAGCAAGAATAACTGGTAATTAAACTGACCATAAAAATAGCCTCTCAAAGCAATAGAGGACTGTTTTTGGCATTCTAATTGAACACTTCCGGAAAAATAAGATGTTATCAAAAATACGTATGTAATGGCTTGCCTGGTTGCAGCTTTACTGTTTAGCGGATGTTACGCAGGCAGACAAGGAAATGGTGGAAAAAAATCACCGCGAAAAGAAAACCGCGGACCGGACAGGGGCCGACGTAATTAGCAAGTTTCGTTTTGTGATGTACAACTTCATCCTTATCCTATAGATCGCACCCATAACTACAATAAATTTATTCCAAATAACTGCATTCACTGCAATTATTTTTTGGACAATCAGCAGATATCCTTACTTTAGACGCTAAGATTAGCCGCAAAACGATTATGATAGTGACCAGTCCGAATGAGATTGATGTATTTGTAGAACAGATATTGGACAGAATTAACGCTGAATTTGATCCGGAAGTAATTCCTGTTCGCATTGAGGAGTTTTCCAAACCCGGAAATTGCTTCTGCAATGTAGAGGAAAAAATAAAGCGGAGCGGAGGCAAAATTCATCTGGGCTGGGTTGTTTTAAAAACAGATCTTTTTTACGAAGCAGAACAGCACGCTGTTTGGGAAAACCCGGAAGGCGATTTAGTTGACCTTACGCCCAGAAATATTCCTTTTCAGGAAGTTATGTTTATCTCTCAAAATTTCGAATTTTCCGGTTATTTAGACATTATTTTGATTAATACTTCAAATGACGGGCTCATTGATGATTTCATTCAGATACACGAAGTTTGTGAAAAGCTTTATCGGATGGGAAACCGGGTTAATGATGATGAAGTACAGGTTCCGCCCTATATTGTCCCTTACATCAATCAATATGAGCAAGCCCGAACAGATTTTAACGCATATATTGCAAATGGAGGACGAGCGGGCACGCCGTGTATCTGCGGGGCGCCCAAGATATATAAAAACTGTCATGGCAAATTAATTGCCCAGCAAGCCGTTGCCGATCTTGCCGCAGCACTTTCTCTTCACAAAAAAAATGCTCTTCCTTTAGATTAAACGGAGTAGGTAAAACATACTACATTTAAACCTCAAAATATGTTGTTTACATAAAAAAAGCCTAAAAATGGCTTTAATGGCACATTCATCAAACTTTCATGATAAGATTCTGTTATCAGATCTCACATACATATATAATATTTATCATGAAAAAGATTTTTATTTCTACTTTATTTTCAGCAGCATTAATGGTTGGCGCGGCGAATGCCCAGATCCAAAAAGGAAATGTTATGGTTGGGGGAAACCTGACAAACATTAACCTTGGATTGGATGATCCGAAGATTTTTAGTGTAGACATTACGCCAACAGCCGCATGGTTTGTTCAGGATAATGTAGCAGTTGGTGCTTATGTAAACTTTGGCCTGGAAACGGCAAAAAACTCAGCAACCACAACCAGTTATGGAGTTGGCGCCTTGGGCAGATATTACACCGGTAAAGATGTTGAAATTGTAAAACACGGAAGATTTTTCGCCGAGGCAACTGCAGGGATTGGTGGCGTAAATGTAAGTCGTGGTGGCGGTAACACTAACGGACTAAATTTAAGTATAGGTCCAGGTTTTGCCTATTTCGTAACGCCGAATATCGGACTGGAGACTTTACTTAAATACAACGGCTTAGTTGGTTTCGGCAGCGCAACAACACAAAGCAATCTGAATTTATCATTTGGCTTTCAGATTTATTTACCCGGACAACGCACAGCCAAAAAAATTAAGGGCGACATGAATTAATTTCGTCCAAATTAAAAAGCCGGATCATGTGATTCGGCTTTTTAATTTTTCAAACTTATTTTCCTGATTTCATCGTTATGGAATAATCTTTAATCTGCATTTTAATTTTCCCTGTTTTCGTTTCCATACTGCGCATCTTTTTCCGATCTATTGTAGTTCCTTTTCCCATAAAATTTAAGGGAATTTTTAACTTTTCTATAGCAAAACCAGCTTCTACATAGTTGGGAAGAATGTCTTTGCTTGTTGCATATTTCATCGCCAGTGTATAAGAACCTTCTTTTTTTGTTGTAATTTCGAACTCCGCAATGCGCACAAGTTTCGTGTCCATATAAAGCGTAGCCAAAGCCATATCAGATTGATTGGTGGTGGGAATTACGTTAATTACTTTCAGGTTTCGGCCGTGACGCACCTCCATTCCCCGGTCTACGGTGATAAACGGATATTTAAAAATTTCTGATAATGAAAAATCCAATCCGCGTTTGGGCAGCATAACAAAATCTTTTGAGGCAAACTCCATTTTCTTTCCTGCAGCGTATTTTACCTGAGCGCGTTTGGTTGGCATTTTAATAAAGGGCACGTCCAAATCCAAAATGATATTTGCTGAGAACTGTTTTACAGAATCCATCCGGTTTTTTATCGCCTGCAAATCTTTGTCAATTTGCTGAGCAAAAATAAGTTGGGGAATAAATATTAATAAGATAAATAATTTCCGGATCATCCGATATCGTTTTTATGAAATACAAAAATACCCAAGGCGCTAAAACCCAGTGTATATAAAATGAGAACCGTGTTATTCAGGATAATTTGTGTCCAATCCGGCTGGTAATCGAAAAGCTGTTGCCAGGAATCTATCAGTTTAGGAAAAAAGAAATCATTAAGGAGTACAAATCCAAAATCAACTTTCAGCAACAGTGTAGTTATAATTAGAAAAAGTGCAGAGGCGATCCAGGTTTTGGAAGCTTCCTTAATAAAAACTGCTAAAGATAGGCTTACAACACAATAGAAAACCATAGAAATTGTACCTGAAGCAAATGCCCAGCAAATACGGTTAAACGCATCTGCAGATTTGAAGAAATTTAGTGTACCCAAATACACTACAAGATCTCCATTACCGAAAATAGAATAAGCCAGAACAAATGTACTGAGCATCATAAATGCCAAAACAAAAACAGCAAAAAGTACCGCAGTTATGTATTTTGCTGCCATAAATTTCCATTTCTTTACGGCCTGCAACATGACGGTTTGCATGGTACCATCTTTGTATTCGTCTGTGACCAACCCCGAAGTGACGATCATCAAAATTAGCGGTAAATTGAACCAAAGTGAATTAAGTACAATGTACATCATCAGGTTTCCATTGAGCAAATTCCCTTCAAAATAGAAAGACTGTTTAAGGTTATCCAGCAGCAAATCTAAAATGGCACTTCCCTGGTAATAAGCTGTAAATAAGATAAGCAGCTCTATAATTAATATTGCGGCAAAGGCATAGTACGTTTTACTTTGCTTAATAAGTTTCAAAAATTCTGCAGCCAGAAGACGTTTCATCAAAATTCAGTTTTCGTTAGTTCTTCTAATGTGATTATTGGCGTACAACCTGTAACGGTAATTCCTTCATCAAGCAGTGCTGTAAGCAAGGCTGGAATTTCATCTGCCTTGCAACTTACTTTCGCATCACTTAATCCATACTCTACCGGATAATTCTGAAGTGCACGGGCACCGGAAATGTTTCTGGCCATTATACTGTAGCTGGTAATGTGTTTGGTAATAAGATCGTTCGTTGACCCTGCATTTACAATTTCGCCTTTTTCGATTACATAAATGAAATTGCAGCATCTGGTAATTTCGCCCATAAGATGTGATGAAAGCAAAATGGCGATATTATCTTCTGTGGCAAGTTTGGTAATTAATGTAATGAGTGAAGAAACGCCTACAGGATCCAAACCAGAAAAAGGTTCATCCAAGACAAGGCATTCTGGCTGGTTTATCAATGCAATGGCAATGCCCAGACGTTGTTTCATTCCCAAACTGAAATTCCGAACCGGATCTTTCCGATCAAGTGGCAAACCCACTTTTGTGAGCGTTTGCGCTATAAACTGGCGGTCTGTTGGCGCACCTTGAATGCCGGCAAAAATTTTAAGATTGTCTTGCGCACTTAAATAATTGTACAAACCCGGTCGTTCTATAATTCCCCCTATAGCCTTTTTCCGTTTCGACTGAATCTCAACATCACCCTCATCTGCCTTAACCAAACCACATAAAATGCGAAATAAAGTCGTTTTTCCTGCTCCATTCCGACCAAGTAAACCACATATTTGTCCGGCAGGAATTTCTATAGAAACGTTGGACAATACCTTCCCTGATGGATAGCTTTTACTTAATTTTTTTCCGGAAAGCATTACTGGGCGATTTTATAGTGAATGTAAGGTTGATGAAAATCAAACTTAGGGCGATAATATTTTTCAAGAAAAGTACGTGAAACAAAAGATTTCCGAAAAAGAAACCACGGATCCTGAATCATAAATTTAGGAATAAAATGATACCATTTGATGCCTATACGTTCGTAGAAATTGAGCACTTCTTTCTCCATACCCAATTCTTTTGCCGCAACCAAAAAAGCAGTACGCTGACATTTTGAACCCATATATGGATAGGCTATTTTGGGACTGAAACCATGAACATATAAATTATCTTTTATACGTTTATAATTCTGAAACCTGGACCAGGCGTCCATGATAACCAGGAAAATATGACTAAAAGCAAATAAAACAGATCCGAACCAGAAAATGGTAAACACAATACTTTCTGCGTAATATGCATCACGGAGTTTTGTCCAGTAAAACCACGACTCGGTTACAAAGACAATAACTGATAGATGTAACAAGACTCCCACATTCCAATAAGAAAGCCAAATCCCCGGCTGTCTGGGTATTCTTTGAAAATCAACTTCGCTCTGCTCTGTGTCTCTTGGGCTCCTTACCTGCATGAAATACGCTATCTGTTTTGTGAATTTGCTAATATACTGTTTATGCTTTTTTACCGTTTGCAAAACGGCAAGCATATCATGAATTTTACGGAATAGGGAGAATGTGATGCAATATAAGAATTAATTTTTCATCTAAATCAGTTAAGATTTTTACCTTGATCTCAAATCTGAATACATGTTGCTATTTCAGTCTATTTTAACCAGACAGAAAAAGTAGCCGCAGTTGCCCTAATCCGTATACGATTCTATATCTTTACCGCGTGAATCGTTTTTATCTCTCAGAAATCTACATTTATCCTATTAAATCTTTAGGCGGAATTTCCCTTGATAAAGCGCATATGGAAACCCGCGGACTGCAATACGACAGGCGTTGGATGCTTATAGATCCTGAAGGAACCTTTGTTACTCAACGCAAATATCCGCTGCTTTCTCTTCTGAAAGTAAACCTAACAGAAACCCAGATTACCGTACAACATACTACAACCGGAAAACAAATTTCTTTCGGTTTGAATGAACAACTTCATCTGCCAATTGCCGTAAATATTTGGGATGATGACTGCAATGCGCTTGAAGTAAATGCAGCAGTTAGTTTATGGTTTACGGAAGTGTTGCAAATGCCGGTTCGGCTGGTAAAAATGCCTGAATCCGAGAATAGAGAAGTTGACCACAAATATGCGCTAAAACAAGAAATTGTGAGCTTTGCCGATGGTTACCCAACTTTGTTAATTGGCCAATCCTCTTTAAATGGACTCAATGAACGTTTGGCAGAGCCTGTTTTAATGAACCGTTTCCGCCCAAATTTGGTATTTACCGGCGGAGAACCACATATTGAAGATTCTTTTCAAGATTTCTCAATTGGCGAAATTCATTTCTCTGCGGTAAAACCTTGCGCACGTTGTGTATTGATTACGGTAAATCAAGAAACGGCACTAAAGGGAAGTGAGCCACTTAAAACCCTTGCTTCGTACAGAACTGTAAATAAAAAAGTAATGTTCGGCCAAAATTTGCTTCACCACGGCAATGGAATACTTCGCATTGGTGATGAACTGAAAATCGACACCTGGAAAGGTTAATCTGAAATCCTGCACACAAAAACATTTCTCTTCTCCTGTACAAAATACTCCTTTTAGGGTATTGATCTCCAAAATCTAAAACCCGATTTTCGACCTCAGATAAGTGGTAAGGCACACATTGCAATACCGAAACCAAACAATCATTACGAACCTAATTTCTCTGCTAAAACATTGAATATGGATTTATAGCGATCGGAAAAACATTTTAAACGATTTATAAATGAAAACTAAACTGACGTTTTTGTTGTGCCTTTTTGTGGCGCAAATTTCTGCTTACGCACAAACGGTTGAAGTTTCGGCTTCTGAAGCCGATGCAAAAATTATTGTTGATGGCCAAAGCTTAGGCACTGGCTCACTAAAAGTAAAAGTGCCCAAAAACTCTTGTGTAAATGTCAAAGTCACAAAGGCAGGTTTCCTTAGGTACGAACAAACGTACTGCAATAAAAAAGGTATGACAGAACCGCCTAAAAAACAATTTTTCGATATGAAAAAAGACGATGCAGAAGAAGCCTCAATCAAAACAGATCAGGCAAACATCGATTTTTCTATTGAAATCAATAAAAAACTTGATCCTGCTGATGTTTGGAAACGGGCCAATCAAATTGTAACAGATTATTTTGATGCGATAGAAGTTGCAGATAAAGAAACTTCTTACTTGCGAACTGCATGGAGCATTCAAAGCTTTGCACAAAATACCATCCGCACAAGGCTGATCATCAAATTAAGTAAAAGCGATCCTTTAACGTACAAAGTAAAATTGGTAAGCGAATCATCGGGCGCTCCTTTAACCAGTGTTAAGGCAGACGAGCAGTTTCACGATTGGGATCGTGTTTTGAGAAAATACCAAAACATCATCAGCGATTTTACAACACGGCTTGGCAACAATTAAATCCCAATTTATTATACAATTTAATGCTCATCACCTCTTTAAACCTTCAGCGTTCCTGAAGGTTTTTCTATTATTGAATTACAAGTTATTATCTAACCAACCCAAAATAAGTTTAGGCTGGTGAATTGCAACGTGTCATTTCAAGATTTTTCACAAAATCAAAGTGTACCTTCGTAACGTTTTACATTCATGTCAGATTTACTTAGAAAACATATAGAAAAAACAACGCATTTGAGCGATGCAGAATTTGCTTTTGTAGAAAGCCATTTCATTCGTAAGAAATATAAGAAACATCAATTCATTATTCAGGAAGGAGAACCTGTTGCTTATTCTTATTTTATCCTTTCGGGATTAACCAAAATGGTACATTATGACGATTCTGGCAAAAGTCATATCGTTTCTTTCGCGATGGAAGATTGGTGGGAAAGTGATTTTTATGCCTATTTGACAGAAACAAAAGCAACTTTATCTTTAGAGTGTGTTGAAGATACCGAAGTACTGTGCATTACGTTGGCCAACTATCGGAAACTCTGTGCCGAACTGCAGAAAGTTGAAGCTTTTTTTCTCGAAAAAGCTCATTTCGGAAATATTGCGGCACAACGCCGGATTTTATCTCTGCTTACATCTAACGCGAAAGAGCGCTACAATCAATTGTTACAACAATATCCGAAGCTGGTTCAGCGTGTTCCGAAATCGCTTTTGGCTGCTTATCTGGGCGTGTCAAGAGAAACCTTAAGTCGTTTTTCTGGTTGAAGTGACAAAGCGCACATGAAATTTGTGCGGATAATCAACAGCAGGAAAGAACGGTTTTCTTCAACTTTGTTATTCAAAATTTAATCAGATAACAATGGAAAAAAGAGCAATTAATCCCTGGAAATGGCAAGACCATAGAAATTATGTGCAAGCGGTTGAAGTAACAGATGTTAAAGGCACACTGTATTGTTCCGGACAAACCGCGATTAGCGCTGATGGAATATCAAGCAATGCAGATATGGGCACTCAACTGAAAGAAGCCATTCAAAACCTGCAAAATGTTATCACCGATGCGGGTTATGAGACTAAAAATATTGTACGACTAAATGTTTTTCATACCAATATGGAAGCCTTCTTTGAACATTTCTCCTTACTGCAAAACTGGGTAGTCGTAAATGGCGTACAACAAGCTACAACGGTGATGGAAGTGAAAACTCTTTTTGAAACCTTACAAGTTGAGCTGGAAGCAACAGTTGTGCGGTAAAATCCACAAATCAGCTCGCGCGCTAAACTACATGCAAGAAGCCTTTCAACAAAATACTGAAGGGCCTTTTGCATTAAAATTCTACTTCTGGTTTTTTTGATTCTAGCTAAATCGTTTACGACGCCAAACTACGCTATTGCCAATTTTATATTGCTCAACTGTTCCGTCTTCTTCCAATTGTTCTAATGCACTTTTGGTTGCAGAAATTGTACCTAAACTGTTGATCCACCAATTGTGGATTCCTTCTACAGTATCTGTTGCATTTGGGCGTTGTAACAGATAATTTTCAATCTTCTGGGCGGTTGTTGTTATTTCAAATACATTCATAAGCGGAGATGTTTATATTAAAACTACACATTTTAACTTGCAAAGTTTTAAGAAATGAGGATTAATTCTGAAAAGTTAGTCGAAGTTCTCTTCTCAATTTTCTCATAAGTTTATGATTTTATGGGCGCTTCTTATCCGCTTTTGAGCAACCAATCAATTTAACACAACGGTTCAACAACACAATTTAAATTTAGAGTTACATCGCCGAAAAGAAACAAAATTCTATCGATCAACCGATATGTTTTCTCCAATTAAGTAGTTAAAATTTATGATTTTATTCATTTCCTGTTCATTAGGAAATCCTTTCATTTGCGAGCGGTAAACATCTGCGTACAAGAAAACGTGTGACTGATCTACCTTGTAGTATTTTAGATAGAAAAAAGATAGGATTATGGCTTGTTTAGTTTCCTCGTCATAGCTTAGATGGTAACCCAAGAGCTTATCTTTTTCTTGTTTTAACAATACGAAATTCGGATGATCAGCAATATAGCGGTCCATCATAAAAGCATTTGAATCCGTAGAAATATAAACGGTAAGCTGTTTCAATCCGTAATTTTGTTCCGGATGTTTTAAATCGTAAACAGCAGAATTCTCCTTCAAGGTTCCTATAACAATTTTGTCGAATTTCTCGGTTTTGATATCTCCTGACTTCTTTATTTTTATGTCCTGCGGAATATTCAGTCTGATTTCCTCACCCCTATTGTTTATGAACGTATCTGTTTTTAAGGATAGTTTTTTAACTGGCGTTATCACCATTTGTGGTTTCTGCTGCAGCTCATCTCTCAACTTGTTTATTTTTGCCACAATTTCCTTTTGCTCTTTTATCTCTTTTTGAATGTCGCTTTCATATTCTTCTTTCGAGATCCTATCAAATTCTATAATTGTATTTTTTGACGGTGAAGAGGTTGCATTATCCTTAAACTTAATTTGAAAACGATCTCCCGAAAATGTAGATTCATACATTTCATAATAGTCTTTACCGAAAATTTTTAGCTGCTTCAAATTTTTGAGGTCTTTAGCATCTACAGTAAATTTTTCCGGCAAATCAAAAAACAGGCTGTCATTTCTTTTTATGAAGTGAAAATTGAAATCGACAATTTCATCCATATTTGCCGAGGTTAATCCAATGAAAGGTTTCTTATCTTCCCGATATATGCTACTGATTTTCCAATAGGTTTCCTGTTTTTTTGCATTGCAACCCAGGTTAATGAGTATTACGAATACGAGTGGTATAATGTGCTTGATGTGAGGCATAACGAACGATTTAGATTTTATACCTGTAAAATAACAAATAATTAAAAGGAAAACCCTGTTCTTTTGACAGATATTGATTTTTAGCGTCATCTGCAACGCGCGTGAATTAGAAATTCACTTTTCAGACTGCTTAATATAAAATTAACAATAAACTCAGCACTATCTATTGAAATTTCATCCTATCCGATAGGTCCTTAAAATATTGCTCACTCCAAATTTCCAGCACCTTATCTTCCTTTATAAATGGACGAACATCTTCCTTTACATTTTCAAATGAGACAGTGCTAAACTTCTCCTTTAACATTTGCATCACATCTTTTTCTTTCAGCTCATCTTGCGTCCAGTCGCCAGTATTTCAGATTTAAATGACTCCATAACACTCTTCCATTATGTTTAACTTCCCCGGTTAAGAAATCGTGCCGGAATCGCAACGCTCGAAACACGTATACCAACAATAGAGAAAATAAAAACAATTCTGAGATTCAGTTCGATATTCTATTAATTCCCAATTTGAAGATGAGAGAGTCGACGAAAATCTACATTAGTTTCCGTGGTCAGATTTTAGTCGGATAGTTGTAACAAAAAGTCGAATAAGTTGAGATAAGTTTTTAATTAAACTACGTTATCGTAAGTCAAAACAAAATTTCAAAAACACTGTTCAATGCTGTCAGAACACAAAAAAAGCCCCTATTGGGGCTTTAAATAAGGGTGGAGAATATCGGATCAAAAAATTCGCTTAATACTTCTCCATAGATGCCTTTATGATACTCTGAGAGGGGTTTTACTTTTCTCATTTCGCTATATTTAGAGGGTTACTGGCAGACTTTTGGCAGAGTTTTTACCCTTGACTTGGAGTACTAATTTATTAAAAAACAGTCATATTTGCAAGGAATCGGCAACTTTTTATTGTGCAAGTATCGAGGTTCAGAAAATTTACTGTCAGACTTTTACCAGAAAGCAACACTCAAGAATAAAGTATTAGTATAAAAACCTGAAGAACAAACACTTAAATAAATACAAAGTAACAAGTTGCGAATGTTATTTATCATAATTTCCTTCCAGAATGAGTTTCGATAAATCATTACTTCTTGATCATTCACTTGAGTTGAATTCTTTGCAGATGAAATTCGCAAGGTCCCATTAACAACCTAGATCTTCGACCTACATGAGCCTAGTCACCGTTTTTTGATCCGTTTTTATAATTACATTAAATGGGATATAACCAATTTTTGCAATCTTTTAAAAATCAAACCGCATTCAAGGTTCGACTATTGAAGGAAAAAAAGGAGTGCACCAAAAGTGGAGTGTGTAGATAATAATAATGGCAAAAATCAATATGCGAATCATTTGTCATTAGGTGTTTGCCCCATCCGTCGGTTTGTTTTATTATTTTGCTTTTTTGCCGGCCTATCCATCCACATTTCCGCAGCTGAGCATTTTAGAAATAATACCATTGTCCTCGCCCCTGTCTGCAATCACCACCCTTCCAACATGCAGTGCAATAACGGTCACGACATAATGGAGGGATTTCACGTGCAGAAATTTCATTAGCGCTTTCCAGCTCTCGGGCCCGTTTATTATAACAAATTCAGTAAAGAGTGAAACCCCATAGATAGGTAGAACAGGACAAATAACTGGATAAACCGAAGTAGATTGAATGCAATACACTCAAAAATAAGCCATTAAAAACAACAAGATCACCCCTTGGCCATTTTGCCAATTGTTCTAAAACGCTCCAAAAGCTCTTTTATTCGGCCAAACAATTCCTCAGGCGTCAGAGAATCCCCATAAATCATCTGTTCACGCATTGTCGCGTAGTCTTTGTAGTATCCCTCCAAAAACTCTTCTGGCGGCAGAAAATCAATTGTATCTGGGTGATGTGAGTTATAATCAATCCCAGACATCTTATTATATTTCGATCTATGTTCGACAATTGCAGGGTAAAGGCCGTCACCGGTCAATACAGCTTTACAAGTCTCAGTATCCATTAATTTTTCCAAATCATAAAAATGCCGCGACATCCGCTCCACCCTTATTTTGTCCCTGCTCGGCTTTTGAAATTCCTCGTGTAATAAAAAAGCCTTTTCCAAGAAAGTCTTCCGCGGTTCTACAGCCTTGACTATAAAAGGTTCCTCTAGATAAGCCTCGTTTGGAAATTCCTGGTATAAAATGGATCCTACTTCACAAGGAGCATACGGTTCAATTTTTGATCTCACGCCAACTTCCACCTTAACCGTTGGTGGTAGATAAGGATTAGGTTCATAAAGTGAAACATACGTAACAAAAAGCGTCTGTGGATCTTTGTCGGTCATGATCGGATTTATTGTTTCAGCAGTTACCTCTAGTGTACCCTGCGGAACGCCCAGTTTAAATAGCTCTTGCACCAGTCCATCCTTTAACTGGTTACTGGTTACTGGTAAATTTGCAGCACTTTTCTTTCAGGTTACTCAGTTGTGATTTACTTGGTGACTCATTGTAGGCTAAGCCAAACAATGCAGGATCAATTACAATATCAATATCTTCGGAAAACCTGTTGATAAGCTTCCAGCATTTACTTAACGAAGTTCCACCTTTGAAAACTAAGTGTTCTGCAAATTCCGTTTGAAACAATGCCTTCAGTGTTAAGGTGACCCACCAGTCCTTTTCTATTGCTGTGGGGTTAATCCCACTCAATGCAGCTGCCTGGTCTATACTCGTTTTTCTTTGCGCATCTGTTAATTTTAACCATCCTGTCATGTTACATTCTTTTAATCAGATAATCATTAACCTTTGCTGGTGCCAGTCTCAAATCTTCCCTCAGCACCTTTGGACTTTCCTTGCGCAGAAGCTCGGTAATTTTAGACTCGGTTTCCGCATCTATGTTTTCCACTCCAAGCTCTTCGACAGCCTGTATGATCAAGCCACTATATTTTCCTTTCATCGCCATTTTCTTAGGCGTGGTTGCCTTAAACTTTAAAACTGTCTTCCCTATCGTGATTTGCCTTGGCGGCCCGTCTGTCAAGTATACAAGTTTCATGGGGATTTGGGTGGTCAGGCCTAATTTGTGCAAGGCATAGGCTCCGGCAGGCTTAATCCTCACCTTATCTTTCTTTGCTATTGCTTCCGCGACTTCAACGGGTGATGGCAGCAAGTCACCAAACAATGGATCTTTTTTTGGAAGCAAATAAATTCCATGCCCAAGTTTATTCAACATGCCTTCTTTCACTAACCTGACCAGCGTCATTTTAACTGCAGCTTCAGTTCCCAGCCCCCTGAAGTCCGCTGGAAAAATAATAGCTCCTGGTTTCTTGTTTTTTATTTGCTTTTCAACAGCGGAATGAACGCTTATCATGTTACTATTTTTTTTATAAAGGTAACATAAAACAAAAATAAATGCTACTATTTTTTAAAAAAAGGTAACACAATATAGAGACGGGTGTAGACTTTTGCAAAAAAAGGGATTATAAAAGCCCTTTTTTGCTATACTGGAAAAACCATTCCGACTGACCCAATGCTGCCGATTTGCTAATAGAAAGGCAAGCAAAACTTTACAACAATTTTATTTTCGGCGGGATGGCCGGATAAAACGACAAGTAATTGTAGGACGAACCATATACTTGGAGATTTCGGAGGGCTTGACCACTACATTTCGGAAAAAAAGGTTCTTCCCCAATTTTGGTGGTCAATCCGGAGCTAATACCAGACTTTTTCTGAGTAAATCGAAGCTTGTCCTTCCATACATTTGACGTTTAATTGTCTTAAGTTTGTTAACATTGCCTTCAACTGGACCATTGCTCCAGTGTAGATTGATAGCATTTTCTATAGATTGAAGGTCAGACAATAACCCTTTGGCAAAACTTTTCAACTCTGCAATAACCGAATGGTTAGCTTCTGCAATCCACGCATTCAATTCATTGCCCGTTTTAGTTTCAATCAATTCTCGGAATTTTTTCACTAACGACAACGTATATTTTAATTCAGTTGATGATTGGCACAGTTTGGATATAAGCTTTTTTTGTGTGCTACTAATTTTGCTTTCAGGAGCTAAAAATGCCATGGCGGCAGCTGAAGGCTTAAAGAAAGAGCCTGCATGTCGTGGGAGTTTTGTTTGTCTTGCCTTTTTTCCTACCCTGATATTATAGTAGGTCAGTGATTCAGACAATGTGCTATATGCCCCGGGATATCCTTTCTGCTTCAGTTCTGTCCAAAGGGTTTTAAGATGAATATTAGGAGCTACTTCCATTCGTTTTTTGATGTATTCAAAATAGGCCTCTATCATTCCCCGTTCTCCGTAGGACTTCCGCATCAGCACATCCATCGATAGGTATTTCCTGACCGTACTCCTATGCATTCCCAGCGATTTTGAAATTGCGTTGTTGGACAGTCCTTTAGCTTGTAGTCTCTTCATCTCGTCAAATCGTTGTTTGATAACTCCTTCCGTAGCGGCCAGCTTCTTCCCCACAGGAAATTCTTTTGGAACCATCAGTGGTTCATCAACTGTTTTAGGGGCTAATGCTCTGCTGAGTCTGGTGTACTCACGCACCATTACTCTTTTAACGGCCTCTCCAAGATTTTTAAGCAGATGCCAACGGTCCGTGACCTGTATAGCCTGGGGAGCTCCCTTTGTAGCTGCCCGCATATATTTACTGTAACGGTCCCGTGTAATTACTTCTATTGCAGGTTGCCCTTGCAACCAACTGATCAATGTTTTTTCCTCCCTGTCTGGCAACAGATCGATTACTTTCCCGGTATCCAGGTTTACCAGGATGCTGCCATATCTATCCCGCTTTTTATACGCCCAGTCATCTACCCCTACAGCTTTAAGCTGCCCTAATGGTGGCAGGGGAGTTTTATGGATTAGTTTTAACAAGGTAGAATCACTTACGGGCATGGATAATGTATGGCAAATACGCTCAGCGGGCCTGCCACCCATTTCCAGAGCGGTGATTAATAATTTCTCATCCAACCTTTTTGTTCGTCGCTTACAGGGCTCGAAATGATCATCAAAGCGTTCTGTGAATATCTTTCTTTCACATTCAGTATTAAGGCATCGGTATTTTCTGGATCGCAAGTATATATTACATAATTTTCCAAATGTTGGCAGGTCACGGAACTTTCTTAAATAATAGCTGTGAAACTTCTTTGAAGGGCTTAGGCAATCTGGGCAACGGCAGATCCTTTGCCTGCTCTGCACATAAATATTAACAAAATCGACCTGGTTATCTGGATTAACCACAGAAGATTGACCCCATTTCACCGGAAATTAGATTAGCATTAAATCGCTAATTATCTTTGAGTTATAGATTTGGCGAGGTGGGGTCAAATAAATTGGTTTTTCCATCAGTCTTGCTTTCATAATATTGGTCTAGACCGGATTGAATCTCATTCGCTAACCATCCCATTCTGTCTGAAGATTGTCGCCCCTTTTTGCCAATATGACTAAATTGTTGAGTAAATATATCTGGGTCAGCCTCAAGACTTCTAGCTTGAAAAGGATCAAAATCGGCCACGAGAGCTATTTTTATTTGAGCTTGCAATTCTTTAGGTAACGAGCCTATATATTTTTTCAATGCGTCAACATACCCTTGTCCATATGCACCTCCCATACTATGGGACCGCTCAATTACATAGCAGTTTAACTACTTTTAGGTATGACTTTAGGACAGCACATAACCGCCCTGCGCAAGAAAAAGAAGATTTCTCAGGGCGAACTCGGGAAAATGGTGGAAACATCCGGCGACATTATCGGCCGTTACGAAAAGGATGAGGTAAAGCCATCCATCGAGGTCGTGATCCGTATGTCCGATGCCCTGGAAGTTTCATTGGACTATCTTGTTGGCAAGACGGATATGGAACTTGACAGCTCTACACTAAACCGCATACAGGAAGTGGCTAAACTGCCGGAGGAGGACAAGAAACAGGTGTTATTGGTAATTGATGCATTAATAAGGGATTTTAAAGCAAAAAAAGCTTACGCACAATAAAAAGCAAAGCCCAACATTTCTGCTGGGCTTTGCTATAATTTATTTTAAGCACAAGTGGACACTTGCGCCAGAATATGCTTAAGCTAGAGAGGGGTAGAAGTTCTCAAGCTATAACCTTCCAGAAATGACTATCAATTTTTATTAATCGAGTAAATAAATAATAAACGACTAAACTAGCTAAAACATCAAACCAAATTATGAGTGTGAATTTAGGGGCCTCTAAAAAGAAAACGAAAGAAAAAACCAAAAACCCAAGCATAAATAAGACAAAATGACTTAGCTTATCTTTCTTCCAGAATAATTGAACAACGAATAGTAAAATACTCATTAAAATATACAAATAGAATAGATATTTTGATGTAATTCCAAAACCTAGATTTATTTTCAATAAGCTCAGGTTTTTAATAATCCAAATAGATAAATCATATATTAAAAGATAAATCATTACCTGAATCAATGGTCTAAACCAAAATAAGATTTGAAATATTTTCGATTTATAGACCATATTTTTTAGCTTCTTCTTTGGTTATTGGCTTAGTTATATCTCTACCTGTAGCACCACTAAGAGCGCCTCTTAATATAAAATAGTTATCATAGGTATTTGAATTATCCGTTTTTCCTCCAAAGAGTTTTCCCTCTCCGTATTTTTTACCTGCCTGTACTGTTGTTTTAATTGCATCAGTTTTGGATTTTTTATCTTCGATTTCATCTGTAACTTTATCTACAGCGAATGGTATTTGTCCAATCGCATCAGCCCAATAAGGCTTTTTATCAACTGTAACTAATAAAAATCCATTTGCACCATCTTCGGAGGCTTTCCAATCCCCTGATCCTCCTTGTCTATATGAAATCATCCATCTATCTTTTGAGGCAAAATCCATTATGTCTTTACTTGAAAATTGTTTTAGCTTATCAGAAAAAGCACCCTTTTCAATACTCTTAAGAGGCATATAATTATCTGCATTAGGCTCAAACCATTGAGTTCCTTTCTTATAAAGTTCTTGTGCAGTCATAGTTGTAATTGCTTTCTTTCCATCATCTAAAGTAAAAAGCTTTGTACCATCCTTAGCTGTCACAATTATGTCGCTTGGTGCCATCCCATCCGGATCAACAAATCTTATCGGATTACCAAAGGTATAATTATATGGCGACCATCTTCTTCCTTGCTCCGCCAACGGATCCACTGTGTTAAAACGCCCAATCACCGGATCGTAGAACCTGGCCCCGTAGTCATATTGATCACTTAGCTCTTCTTGCAACTCCTTGCCGTTGTAAAGATACTTATTTACAGTAGAACTTGGCGCGCCTTGTTTGCGCATTCCAAAAGCATAGTAGTCGTCGCGCTGAATGACTTCCAATTGGTTGTTATTGGCCGGATTAAAATAAAACGTGGCTCGCACATTCCCTAAATGATCACTCAGGTTATAGCGGTAACTGTATTAATTACTTCCATTATTCTGTGCGATTCCTTCTTCGGTTTGAATAAAATCTAATGTTCCTTCTGGCTTGTATTCTATTCCATCAATATAATTGCGCAGGCTATTATTGCTGTTTTTCCGCAGCTTTCTTCCGGTAGCATCATAAGTATAGTTTAAATTGATGCTTGGTACAGCTTTGGGCAAGTTCAAATGGTTATACGCTACAGCTCGCCTTAAACGTCCGTCTTGGGTGGCATTACCATTCGCATCATATTCATAGCCGTCGGTTACATTACCAACATACCACAATTGGTTGCCGTTTGGATAATCGTACCAGTTTGGATTGCCTCCATCTCTCGCCAGTGTTTCAATATTGCCCATTACATCATAAGTGAGTTCTTCACTCATACTCACGCCAGTACTAGCACCTTTTGTCAAACGGTTGAGTTTATCATAAGTGTACGTGAATACGTTAGGGAACGTATTTCCGGTTCCCCAGTATTGGTTGGATATGTTACCATTGTAACTGGGCGTAGTACCGTCCTGGTATTTCAGTTCCATACTGAACTCGTTGCTGGTACTCTTGGTTAACCACCCCCTTTCATTGTAAGCGTAGCTGGTGGTTTGTGCATCGTTATGCAACTTCTTTTCTTTCAATTGCCCCAGCTCATTATATACATAATGGTTCAACGCAATTTCTGCCTGACTATTGATTATTCAATTGCCTAACATCAACCGAGCCCTGCAAAAGATCAGGACTCGGTTGATGTTTAATATTTGTGTTCACATTTAGCTGGCGTACGCCAGCTGGGTGGAAATGGCAATGAAGCTATTACATAAGATAGTGTAAATATTAGGTAAAGCATTAAACTAATCAAAAAATCGGTTCTATTCCATTCATGATGCATAATTATTAAAAAGAGATTTTTGTGATATAATATATACAGAAGTATATTCAAAAATAACAAACTCAAAAAAAACTTTATTAAAAACCAATACACTTTTATTTCATTAATATATCTATAAATTATAAATAGCACTGGAGAATATAAAATCATTAGGCCTAAAAACCAAACTATGTAACCCAACATTTCATTTGTCCTGTCAAAAATCACATAACAAATCATTGTCAAGAATACAAAACTGCTGTAGAATTTTAGAATAAATTTCATTTTTATTTAAGTTAATTAAATTTTACAAAAGTTCTGGTTTCCGTTTTATCTTTTTCCCATTCTCCATCTGCGTTCTTTTTGTACATATCAACATCCGCATACTTTATTGTTGCTCCAACTTTCCTTCCAAAATGTTGATTGCTGGAACGCATATAATCACCAATAGCGCCAACCTGATTACCCTCGACCGAAAAAGAAGATGCCCCTTCGCGAATTCTTATTTCAGTCTCCAATATCGCACTATTTTGTTCAGTACTTCCTCGGGACCCAGCAATGTAGTCAAAAGTAAACATATCGACACTCCCCTTAAAACCGAACCTTCCAGCCATAGCAGAAGAGAGTTCTCGAGTATATCGCTTATACAACTCTGGCCTTAAAGCAATTTTATCTGGATCATGCCCATCGAAAAGGTGACCTCTTCCATTCGGATACATACTTACCTCATTTCCGATCATAGAGTGAGCATAGCTGTCACCCAAGTAATGTAAAGCGTTACCCAAATCATAAGTTGCAAAGCCTACCCAACTTCTTGCGTGTGCTGCCATTCGGGTCCAGATTGGCTCCGCCCAATAAAAAACGTCCTTCCACATGTAAATCGGCAGCCGGGTTGGTTTTGCCAATCCCCAAATAACCATTCTGCGGATAGGGATAGATATTTTGCGCAGAAGCAATTTGTTGTACACAGGCGAGAGGATGAATAAAATGTATTTTTTCATGATGGTTAGTTTTGAATTGGTTTTGATTGTAACGCCTGCAAAGTTTCGTTCACTTGCTTCATCATATTTTCTAATGCCTCAATCTTCTTTTTTTGCAGGGTAAGTTCTTTCTCTATGAGATGAAGGGTAAGTTCTTCGATATTCTTAAGCAGCTGTTTGTTCTTCTCCTAGAGCCACACCATTATTTTCTACTTCTTTGGCACTGGGCATACCAGGTAAATGTTTATTTTCCCTGATAAATGTTTTGAGGTCTGACAGAGGTGTAATGGGATATTGGCTTTCAAAAACATAATCCGGCCAATTGTCGCTTTCAACTTTTATTTCTTTTGCGCGGATATTACCATTCACTGAAAGTCGCTCACGCGGTTTTGTTGTGCCAATACCAATATTACCAAGAGGTGTACCATCTGTTTTAGTGGCCAGTATTGTGTTTCCGTCTTGTGATTTTAAAATATCAAGGTCGCCTCCAGCCGCATTTGTTCCTATACCGTTACCATATTGATATACACTGCGCAGTGTCCAATTTCTAGCACCTTTAACACCAGAACATCTAGTGATTTAACGCCTACTACATTTCGTTCTGGGAGTGTATTTTCATCCAGAACAACCATAAAATTTCCATTTACCACCAGTTTTTCGCTTGGTGCTATCATTCCCACACCAACATTACCTAAAGACTTACCAACTGTTTTTGTGGCAAGAATCGTATTTCCGTCTTGCGATTTTAAAATATCTAAATCGCCGCCAGGTGCGTTGGCTCCTACACCGTTACCATATTGATAAACACTTCGTAATGCCCAGTTTCGAGCTCCAGAAATACCGGAATAATCCAGAGATTTAATACTGACCACATTCCGTTCTGGAAGAATGCTTTCATCTAAAACGACCTTTAAAGTCCCATTTACCACCAACTTTTCATTTGGGTTAAATATTCCAACACCCACATTACCGCGGATATACGTATTCCCACTTCCCCCTTCTATTGAGAGAAGTGGATTGAAGTTTGTAGACCAGAAAGAGAATTGACGGCTCTCGTGCATATGTATTCCAAAACCTCCACGGCTTATTCCACCGGTATTGGGCGCAGTCTTGATAATTCCGTCATCCCAATTGGCATTGAGATCACGGTAAAATACCACCTTAGGCCATTCAAATTGATCAGCGGACGTAAAATCGCCCAAAACCTGCTGTGCCTGAGCGCCAAGAATCAATGCTGTGAGCGTTAGGAAAAACGCAATCGTTGTTTTTTTATTCATCTGAAAAGAAATATTACCGAATTCCGTTTGATGTGGAAACGATCTTAGTTTGTTGGTTGGGATAAACACACGTATAGAAACCATCTTAACAGTTGGTTTTATTAACTTGGGATAATTAGGTATTCAGCTTAACTGAATACTATTCGGGATGATTCAGGCAATAAAGCCAATGGGATAGACCAATTTTATGCAATAAATGACTTAAACTTTGCGCTTAAGCAAATACCTTGAATTTATTGTTAAAAATCGAATTGAAATCGTAAAATATGTGGAGGACGAGAGGTTTGTGAGGCGCTAATGAATTCATTTGTTTGCTTAAATTATGACGCAAATTAGTTAAGTATTTTATCGTTTCAAAATAAAATCTCTTACATTAGACTCTGATTGCTGCAATGCTATTCTAAGGCCAGGCATCATCAACGACCGCTAACATTGCGAACTTCGATATGATGCTTATGACTTTCTCCAGGTTTTCCGACTGTTTCCGAACGATGCCAAAACAGACCTTTTCTTTGACATTAGAAGATGAAATGCATGATCAAATTGCTTGAAACACTCGGAAGCATACTGTCAGTTATTGCACTTGACCATACCTTTAAAGTTCCTTCGGATTACCAGTTTGTTCGATCTGAAAAAATTTTGCCTCTTTACACATTGAAGGGTAGTGATGGGATGTAAGTATTAAAACTGATTATTGGTAAATCTACGAGAGCTCTGACGCCCATTTTTTTTCAAGGTAAAAATATGATGCTTCGATTTTTTAGTACCGTCTCTTTATCTCTAATGAAAACCACATATGATTTTTTTTGTGACTACCCGCAGGCGTAATTAAAGGTTTTCAACTGACTTTCAGACTTTCCGAGTTTCGAGGAAAGCTCCGGCCTCAAGGACGGCAAGATCATTTGTGGACAAATGTACATCTTGCAAAACACCCGAATGGTTAAAATTTCCTGTAAGTTAATCGACATTAAATGTATTTTTTTCTCGGCCTTAAAAAAATCAGTTTTTTAACCTTCTTTTTTTTGACACTGGAATGGAGGCAACATCATTTACAGATAACTCGTAACCCTAAAAAATAAACGACCGAATTTATCACGTCCCTTTGCTTTTTAACGAATATTTATTTCGGCTTATTATAGTTAATAAACAAGATTATAAGTTTAGGAAAAATGCATAAAATAGGTTTTGCCAGATAAAAATAATTTCTAATGTTTTACTATCCATTAAAGTTGCAGCGGTTTTGTTTTACGTATAATTAGAAACGAATATGCCGCTACCCTTTATATGCATATTATGTTAGATTTCTTAAAAATTAGTTATCCCTATAGTAAGGCATAGATACGTTTTGAATTCGTGTATAGATTTGCTAATGAAATGAAAGAAAATTGATGATGAAAAAGATGCAAAGAACTGTAGAAACGGAGTTAGACTACCAAGAGATACTTGAACTTATTCTCGATTTATCCAAAAAAATTAATGACCTGCATCGACTGCATTTTTCGGAACAACGGTTGTCAAAACGTAAAAATCAAAAACAAAAGTTTCTTGCAGAGATTTTAACCACCCCTGCAAGAAACTCCAACAATCGTTAAATTGCGGGAATAGCCTTATCCGATCTTACAAACTTTAATAGTTCTTTCAGATAGGTTTCTGTCTCTGAAAGGCTCCCATGCCTGTTGGCAGAACAAATTTCTGCAAGAGTCCATCCTGCCCGGAACTTTCGAACATTGGAAAGATGTTTAAAAGAGTACAGAGTATAATTTTTATCTAATAGCCCTGTTGCCTCGAGACATCTCTTAAATCTGTTGTAGGCATAATTTTCAGCACACATGTTTGGTGAGATAAATGTCGCTGCAGAACCGAGTAGGAAATATTCATTGTCGAACTTTTCTATCTGGAATTTTTCAAGCTCAGTTCGTAGGCTCACATCAATATTTACCGGAATCGATTTTTTATTTTTTGAAATTATCCCTGGAATGGTTATCGTATTTTCATCCAAATCAATGTACTTTAATTTTAGGAACCTAAGTTCTTTTGGGCGAATACATGTGTAATAAATCATCCGCACGAAAAGCTGACAATATTTATCATTTTGATCTAGCCAATCCATAATAACCTTAAAATCACGTTCAGTAAATACCTGATGAGACTGCGTAGGCATTTTTTTCCGGGTCTCGCAGTCTGTTACCGGATTTTCAGAAATGTATTTATTCACCTTCAAAATCTGAAAAAATTATTGAGCCCGATCCTGCAATTATTATAAGTGACTCCAGCCCATTTCTCATTCCTTTCCTTAAAGTTAAGAAAGTCGGTTATTTCAAAATCACTTATGGTATTCACTTTTTTGTTTCCGCCATGATATTTGATAAAAGAATTTAGTGTCGATTTATAAGTGCTGATCGACTTAGGTCTGGTACCTTTGGCCTTGTGATAGGATTCAAAAAGCAATAGTGCGTCGTTCAGGTCAACACCAATCAGTTCCTTTTTCAACCTGGCATTTGCCTGCTCATCCAACGGGTTCCACCCTCCTTCAAGCGCAATTTTATAGGCTTCACAGAGGTTATTAAAGTTGCGAAGCTTTTGTTTTGGATCCTTTATCCGGTTGAGGTTTCTGGTTACCCTAATACGCTCCATCCGTTCGTCCGAGGCATTATGAAAAAAGAACTCGACATACCAACTTTGCTTAGCTACTTCTTTTTCCATGGTGCTACCAACTGGAACTTTATATATCGCTTTGCCCTTTACAACACGAGGATCAGTATATGGCAGTTCAGGAATTTCCATACAGCCAAATCTAGGCGTACGAATGCCTTTTTGTTGTGAGTGATGTTCGTCATCCCCAACGTTTTCAGCATATTCTTTAGAGGAAACTTGTTTTTTCCGCCGGGCCGGCCGGGGTAAACTTTGCGCATCCGGGGCCTTTGATGGCAGACTTTTGTCAGAGTTACGAAGATAAAAACCTTCTAAATCACTAGTTTTCAATGACTTAGAAGGTCGTGTGGAGAATATCGGATTCGAACCGATCACCTCTTCACTGCCAGCGAAGCGCTCTAGCCAAATGAGCTAATCCCCCTTTTGTAAGGTATGGCAAAAATAGCAATTAGTTCCTGTATACCAAATTAAAGTCAAAATTGCTGAATATTTTTTTTCTGCGCCCCGTTATGCGCAGAAAACAAGCCAGATTAGGTTACCTTTGCGGCTTTCAACATCCCTTATTCACATGAAATCCCTCGCCTTTATTGTTCTTTTTTGCAGTTGTTTTGCGGTACAAGCACAAATAAACTGGAAGCTGAGTACAGAAAAAGATGGCCTACAAATTTATACAGGCATTTTGCCAAATTCAAAACTAAAGGCTGTACGTGTTTTATGTACGGTAGATGCAACTGCAATACAAATTACGGCGCTTATAATTGATGTAAATTCTGGCGCCGACTGGGTTTACGAAACAAAGTCATCTTACTTGTTAAAACAAGTATCGCCAACAGAACTTTATTACTATTCTGAAGTCAATTTGCCCTGGCCGCTAGAAAACCGCGATTTTATTTCGCACTTAAAAGTACACCAAAACCCGCTAAGCAAAGTTGTCACCATAGACGGTCCTGTAGAAGCAGATTTCATTCCGGAGAAAAAAGGAGTTGTAAGAATCCGTTCCTCTGTAGGCAAATGGATCATCACACCATTGACAGCGTCAAAATCTAAAATTGAATATACGATACAAGTAGATCCGGGAGGTAGTATTCCAACATGGTTGATCAATCTCTTCGCTACAGAAGGTCCGCTGCATGTGATTCAGAAATTAAAAACACAAGTTGAGTTACCGAAATATCGAAACGCCGTATTGCCCTTTATTGTAAAGTAATCAGATTTTAAGATTCACCGTAAACAGAGCAATTAAACAGCAAACAGACAACGCGGAAGGCAATGGATACCGAATAAAGAGAAATAAAATGAAGGTGGCGATGAGCAGCAAAACCATAAACATACAGGCCTTAAACAGCGAGTCCATATAAAACATCGCTATAATGCCCAGTATGTAGGTGGGGATGATGATCACGGCTAGAAACATAGCCTAAAATAACAGCCCGGTGTTAAATGAGTATTAAATTAATTGTAGCTTATTTACCGCATGCGCATTTAGCAGTTGCTGATAACGTTCTACAAATTGCGAAACATGAAAACCATCAACTAAAGCATGATTAACATGGATAGAAATTGTCATCCATTTTCTATTGTCGCGTTCTTCTACTTTTCCAAATGAAATTTTCGGGCAGGTATCGTGAATGGAAAAGCGTCTGGCATGAGATAAAGATTGAAAATTAAGCCATGGCAAAGCCGAATAGTGGATTACATTGTCGCCGGCAGCCGATGGGATTAATCCAGTCGAATTGCGTACTTTTTCCATTTCTGCGGTAGCAGACCGGTTGAATTGTTCAAAATCAGGATTGAAATCCAGATAGCCAAATCCAAAAGTGCCGTCTGGCCTGTTTACCGTTGTAGCCGCATGCACATCGTTATACATCCAAACTTCGCCTTCCAGAATGCGATACCGGAAATTTTCGATTTCATTTGCAGCTTGCAGCGATTTATGTAAATACAACAAGAAGAATGAAACTTGTTTCTCTTTCGCTTCGCGATAGGTTTCTGTACAATCTAAAGCAATGGTAATACCGAAAAAGGGTTCCTCAAACGTATTGAAGAAATTAAAATGGTCTTTTCTGACCCAGGTGTTTATATCTATTTTTTTTCTCATCTTATTAATTCGGGCAGCAAATCTGCCAGTTTTTCCACTTCATAAAAGTTTTGGTGTTCAATGGTGTGGTCTATATGTTCGTGTATCCAGGTTGTATGGTAAGGTACGTGCACCGCTGTACCACCAATATTCAACACCGGAAGAACATCAGATTTCAAAGAATTTCCAATCATGAGAAAATGTTCTGGCGCACAATCCAGGTGTTTCAATAATTTCAGGTAATCTTGCTCTTTTTTATCGCTCATAATTTCGATGTGATGGAAGTAATGATCAAGTCCCGACTTTTTCAACTTACGTTCCTGATCAAGCAAATCGCCTTTTGTTGCAACCACCAAACGGTATTGACCATTTAAAGCCTGCAGTACTTTTTCTACATCATCCAACAGTTCTATGGATTTATTTAGCATTTCCTGCCCCAAATTAATGACCTGAGCAATTACATCGGTGCGGATATTTCCATCGGTAATGCGCAAAACCGTTTCTACCATACTCAACATAAAACCTTTAATTCCATAGCCATAAAGTGGCAGATTGGCAATTTCGGTTTTATACAGTTCTGCAATTGTACTGTGTTGTGGGAGGAAATCTTTCAGCAATTCGGCAAATTTGGTTTCCGTTTCACGAAAGTATGGCTCATTTACCCAAAGTGTATCGTCTGCATCGAAAGCAATTACGCGGATATTTTCCATCATTTGTTTACTTTTATGCCACAAAAGTACCGGAATAGTTTTGCGCCGGAAAGGACATTTGTCCGAATTACGAATTATGTTACGCACCAACCTTGATTTCCTTTCATTCATTGAAAATTATTTCCTTCAGGAAAACGAAGACCATATTATTTTACTAAAAGATTTTCCTTCGGGATACCGTTTTATTGAACAAGGCGAAAACATCCGAAACATCTACATTATTAAGGAAGGAATGACCAAATGTTTTATTTCTGAAGAAAACGGGCGCGATTTTATTGTAGAATTTCTGGGTAAAGGTGAAATTGCCGGTGAACTGGAGGCCATTAAAAAAATTGAATGTTTGTGCAATGTAGAAACCATTACGCCGGTAAAAGCCTATGTAATTCCAGATCATTTTTTCATTAAACTGGTAGAAGAGAACACCGCTTTCTGCCGTATTTTGCTTCAGGAATTGTCCACACGGATTATTCAGACCAGCACGCGTGCATCGTTTCAACAATCCTATACGTTGGAATATGGCTTACAGAAGTTGCTTCAATTACAGGCAGATGTGCGTGTTCCAATTTCTAAAGAGGATATGGCTGCCTATCTTGGCATCTCTTTGCGTAGCTTAAATAGGGCACTTAAACAACTCCCAGTTAGGGTGTAGAATCTACACCAAGTTAAAAAAAACGCGATTTTTGTTGATAAACTCGTCTTAAATCTTTAAAAATAAAGTACTAATAATCAATAAATTAAAACGGTATTAAGATTTTTCTGATGTGTGCTTTGTCGCGTTTCACCTATTTTTTTCGTTTTCAAAAAAGAAAAAATTTGAATATGGTACGTATTTTAATCATCTTTGAACAATTTTAGTTTAACCTCTCAAAGTGTTAAAAGTCATCCCGTATTTCATAATCTACTTGAGGCATTTCAGTGCGCTTACATTCCAACACACTGAAACAAAACTAATTAGAATAGTGTATTAACAATATGAGCAATGGTTAATACTACATTATTTGCTGTTACCAAAATATGAAACGATGAGTAAATCAATTAACATCTACTACAATTCATTAACTGACGATTTGATTCCACAAATTTTTGATCGTTTGAATGAACATGAAACCGTTAAGGAAATCAATCCCGTTTTCTCTTTTAAAAATCCCAATGGTTTTTTACCAATTGTTTTCCAATGGGAAAACCCTTCTTTAGAACTTTTTAGGGATAAAGACATCAATCGTAGTTTTAACGTATACAATAAACCTTTTGATCTTAAAGCTTTTAAAAGAAGTCTGTTTAAGAAAAAAGTTGTAGAACAAACCTTTATTCAAAAACTTTTTAAAAAGAAGAAAAAGGTTAAATATGAAGCTATTCCTTTAGATGCAGCAATAGAAAATCAGTTAAAAAACTACAATAAAGTACTCACTATTAAATATTTCCCCGGAGATGCATTTGAGAACAAGCATGCAACATTATTTGCAGCTATTGTGACCGAATTGTGTAGTGGTTTATGTTATTTCGGTATGGAAAACAGTTGGTATAATCATAAAAATATTATGGGCGAGTGTCTGTCTAAATTGTATAACCTGGATGAATTGCCTGCGCACATTAACCGCAAACCGAAAGAAACCATTTTGAGGAAAGCGGTTGTAGCGGCCTAAATCTTAATCGTTTAAACTTTTACCGGCTTATCTTGTTTGAGGATGTAAACATGAAATGTAATGTCCGAGATCCTCATTGTTAATGGAAGCGCGCGCTTAAACGGGAATACCCAAAAAATTGTTGGCCGACTAACCGAAGGCGTTCCTTGTAAAATTTTGAATCTGGCAGAACACTACCTTCTGCCCTATTCTTACGAAAACAATTATACACCGGAAGATCAGTTTGAACAGTTTGGGAAAGAGCTTTTATTTCACCAGCACATAATTTTTGCCACACCGGTTTATTGGTATTCAATGAGTGGAAAGTTGAAGAATTTTTTCGACAGAATTACGGACTGGGTAAGCAGCAACACCGAAATTGGCCGCAACCTTAAAGGTAAATCTATGCAACTCATTGCTGTTGGTACCGATGGCGATCTGCCAGACGGTTTTACTACTCCTTTTTTCATGACTGCAAACTATCTGGATATGCAATATCGCGGACATTTATATTTCAATTCGGATAAAACACCTGGCAACGAAGAAATCGCAGAAATGCGAAAATCTTTTTTTAGTTTTAGTGCTGATTAGCACATTTAACCTCAATTGAACATAAATTATACTTAAAAATACAACACATGAAAGTAGAAGAAGTATTCAAAAACAATGAAAAATGGATTAGCGATAAATTGGCTATTGCTCCAGATTATTTCACTGAATTATCTAAAGGCCAAAGTCCTGAATTTTTATATATTGGTTGTTCTGACAGTCGGGTTACAGCAGAAGATCTGATGGGGATACAACCCGGACAAGCTTTCGTACACCGCAATGTGGCCAATTTGGTTAACAACGTGGATTTGAATGTAATGACTGTATTGAATTATGCAGTCAGACACTTAAAGGTAAAGCATGTTGTGGTTTGCGGACACTACAATTGTGGTGGTGTAAAAGCGGCTATGCAACCGGCAGATATGGGTATTTTAAACCCTTGGTTAAGAAACATACGCGATGTGTATCGCTTGCACCGCGATGAACTTAACGCCATTGAAGATGAAGATAAAAGATACAACAGGCTTGTAGAACTTAACGTTCAGGAACAATGTGTAAACCTGCTTAAAACTGCCGCCGTGCAAGAAGCCATTGTAAAAAGAGGCTTAACTGTACATGGTTGGGTTTTCGATATTCATACCGGTAAATTAATCGATCTGAAAATTGATTTTGATGCCATTCTTAAAGACATCACAGAAATATACAAACTGTTCTAATACTAAAAAATCCGGATTCTATGCAGAATCCGGATTTTTATTTTCTATCGGGAATTAGATTTAGCGTCCCATCCAACCGCCATCAACCGTTAAAATCGTTCCATGCACATAATCGGCAGCTTTTGATGCCAGAAATAGTGTAGGTCCTTTAAAGTCTTCGGGCGTTCCCCATCTTCCCGCCGGAATACGATCTAAAATAGATTTACTGCGATCTTCATCGGCACGTAAAGCGGTTGTATTATCCGTTGCAATATAACCTGGCGCAATGGCATTTACATTGACACCTTTAGATGCCCATTCATTGGCAAAAGCTTTTGTTAAAGAAGAAATTGCACCTTTACTTGCGGCATAACCAGGTACAGTAATTCCGCCTTGAAATGAAAGTAATGAAGCGGTGAAAATTACCTTTCCGCTTCCACGTTCAACCATAGCACGGCCAATTTCACGTGTAAGTATAAATGGTGCAGTTTGGTTTACAGCAATTACTTCATCCCAATACTCATCAGGATGTTCTGCAATAGGTTTTCTCAATATTGTACCTGCATTGTTAACCAGAATATCAATCACTGGGTGATCTTGTTTAACTTGTTTTGCAAACAATAAAGTGTCTTCGCGCTGGCCAAAGTTACATTGGTAGGCGTAAAACTTCCGACCTAAAGCCGATACTTCTTTTTCTATTTCGCTATCCTGCAATTCCAGGCTTGCAGAAACGCCTATAATATCTGCACCGGCTTCTGCAAGTGCAAGTGCCATTGCTTTTCCAATTCCTCTTTTACAGCCTGTAACCAGCGCTGTTTTTCCACTTAAATCAAATTGATTTGACAACATTTTTATTTGGTTAGGTTATTCTGCACCACAAGCGATTCAGAACATGATGATTATTATTTTACTAAAACTTTTAATGGAAATTTTAACGCCTGTTTAAAGTTTTTCAAATAGGCAAACCAAGCGTCCGCATCTGTAATTGCACCGGTCTTATTCCACACGGCGCCTGCATAATACACATATGGAACATTATTTTGTACTTCTGTTATTCCAAGTGCTTGTTTGGGTGCATTGTATGCTTCTTGTAAAGGTTTAAGATTTACAACACCAACACCGGTAATTCCATCAGTTCCGTGTACAGGTTCCCAATAGCCCAACAAGCCAGTTTTATCCAGAAGCAATTTCTTATCGGCTTCGTTACGTGTTGCTAAGCCAATAGCAACCGGCAAATTACCTGTTGTAGAAAAGGTGTACAAATTTTCAATTCTATTTAGCTGCGATCCGGCATCTATTGATATTGTTTTAACCACTTTTACTTTTATTCCTGCAGCATTCCATGAATCATAACTAAGCTGAAAAGTAGAGCGCAATGGACCGTTATCGAGCACTTTTGATGAACGGTAATTGCCGGAATAGCGTACGCTATCTTTAACAAAAGGCGCCATACTGCCTGCGCCTAAAGTAAAGCCAACACTATAATAATCCAATCCATCGCCGTGGTCTTTGTGGTAATCATTTTTTTTATAGCGCTCATCAACCACCATTTTTGGTGTACTTTTTACCCAGACATCAATACCATAGGCATCTTCAGAGGTTTTTTCTAAAGCTTTGCCATACATTCTGAAAGCAATTTTGTCGTTTTCCCAGGCGAAATCGTCTTTGCGTTCCGGAACATATCTTGCGAAAGTTTTAACGGTAACAGGCGATGATTTTCCGGCTTCAATATTCAGCTGAACAGTTTTTTTAGCAGGAACAGAAACCTGTACCAAAAGGTTTTGGATATCCGCTTTACCTCTATGCTCTATCTGAAACGGAATCTCGCTACGGCTGATCCGATCTACGATTTTGAAATTTAATGTATCTATTTCCGGGTAAACTTTAACAATACTGCTCCATGGAATACTAACTACCGCCTGTTTTCTGTCTGAAGTTGATGCATTGCTGATGCTGATGGTTTTCTGTTGGGCGACTACCGCAACAGTACTAAGTACGAAAGGGAGAATCAGTTTCAGTATTTTCATAGTAGATTTTTATGTAATTATTTCAGGTCTGTAATGGCACAACGATCCATGTCGTCATAATCCAGATTTTCACCTGCCATTCCCCAAATAAAAGTATAATTGCTGGTTCCTGCCCCAGAATGTATAGACCAGTTCGGCGAAATAACCGCTTGCTCATTTTGCATCCAGATGTGCCTGGTTTCTTGCGGCTGGCCCATAAAATGGCAAACGCTTTGACCTTCTGGCACTTCAAAATAGAAATATGCTTCCATTCTTCTATCGTGTACATGCGCAGGCATTGTATTCCACACACTGCCAGATTTTAGTTCTGTCATTCCCATTTGTAATTGGCAAGTCTGAACTACAGTATTGATCAGCAATTTATTAATGGTACGGTGATTTGCAGTTTCAGGGCTTCCGAGTGTAACAACATCTGCTTCATCTTTATTTGTTTTTTTATTGGGATATTTATGGTGCGCAGGTGCAGAGTTAATGTATAATTTTGCAGGATTGGCTGCATCTACAGATTCAAAATAAACATCTTTTGTTTCTTTCCCCAGGTATAAAGCTTCTTTAAAATCCAAATCGAAATTGCCATCAGCAGTGTAGATTCTTGCTTTTCCTCCAACATTGATAAAACCAATTTCCCGGCGTTCCAAAAAATATTCTGCTCTTAAATCGCTGGGATTAGGAAGTGCTATTTTCTGATCAACGGGCATTGCACCGCCAACAATATACCGATCAAAATGAGATAAAGTAAGATTTACCTGGTTGGCTTCAAAAAGGGTTTCAATTAAGAAATTTTCACGGAGCGTAGCAGTATCCATGAGTTTAACTTCTTTGGGACTTTGAGCGTAACGGCTTTCGAATTTGTTCATGCTTAAATTTGAGTTAGAGTTTTTCAAGAACTATCCCCAATCAGATTGAAGAGTGTTCATTCCGACAAATATATTTATCCCTAACCGATTATTTCAATTAATACTCAACTTTATAGTCCTTTTTTAAAGGTTGCCCGGTCCAGGCTTTCAGGCTCGTCCATGGTGCGGGTTTATCTGTCCAGAACTTATGATTAGCAGGCAGACCAAGCGTCAAAAATCCCAAAGTAGCCATGTACAAACTTCCAGTAGAAGTGTATTGATCTGCAACCATAGGCTGATGACCGTTAAACCCAAGCACCAACCAGCCTTTTTCATCGAAATTCTGGTTACCGTCATACAGGTTATGCATTACTTTCGTCAATCCGCAGCGTACCTGGGCCGGCAGCACATAGTCTGGCAATTTTTCCATTAAAGCAGTTTGGGCCAAAGCTTGAAAAGCAGCTGTCCTGTAGGTAATTGAACGGCCATATGCCGGATATGTACCTTCCGGAGATATTACCCGTTCTAAATATTCGGAGAAACGTATCATCCGTTTTAAAGCCAGATCATAATCTTGTTGTTTTGCTTTTTTATGCAAAACCATAACGCCCAGCAGATCGACCAGCATAGGATGAATAACGTAAGAGTTGTAATAATCCATACTAAACTTTTCTCCATCGCTGTACCAGCTGTCGCCAACGTACCATTCTTTCATTTTATTTATAGAGAATTGTATGCGCGCTGGATCATATTGTTCACCGATGCTCAGGAGAAAGCCTTCAGTTAAGCCTGAAAAAAGCAGCCAATTGTTATATGCACCGCTTCGGGTACGCAGGTTCTTAAATTCCTGTATAAATCTCTTTTTTGTTGTTTCATCCAGTGGCTCCCAAAGAGCCTCTGGCGCGCGCAGAAATGCATGTGCAACATATGCAGCATCTACAATAGGTTGCTGTTCCGATGTGTAATTCATATAATCCGGATTTGCAGGGTCTACAGAGTTGGCAAGCGCTTTAAGTAATTCTACACGTAAAGTTTTCCGCATTTTTCCCTCTTCGGTATTGTCATCTGGCAAAGCCAACCAGGGTGCCACACCTGCAATTGTACGTCCGAGTGCTTCAAGATAAGTTACTTTTTCAACAGGTAGATAATAAGAAGGTCCAACTTCTTTAGGCATATTTTTTCTCAACGTGCCATTAGCCAGATTATGAATTACAGGATAAGAAATTCTATACAGTGTTTTAGACCAGAATGCCCTGTCTTCTTGCCCGGTGGTTTCTTTTTTCTGTGCCTTGCTGCCGAGAAATGTTAAGGTTAGTACGGATATCAGGATTGTTTTTCTAATAATTTTCATTGGTGCGAGAAAGATTTAATGTTTACAAATACCATTTTTTATACCGTGAAAGCGCTTCGAGATAATAATAATCTGCATAAACCAATGGTACATCGATCTCACTGTTTAACGGAAATGCACCTGTACTATGCAACAGCAAAAAACCACCATTACTGCCCAATTTTGCACGATAATCTGGCCCTGAGAGTGAATAAATCATCATTTCAGCCGCAGTTTTATATAGTTGTTTTTCTGATCCGGAAGTAAATTGTCCGAGTTCAAGCAATGCTGATGCGATCAGGGCACCTGCAGAGGCATCTCGTTTAGTAAAGGGCATAAACGGTGCATCGAAATCCCAATAAGGAATCATGTCTTTGGGTAAGTTTGGATGCTTAAGAATAAATTGTGCAATACCTTTTGCTTGTTTAAGATAGGTTTCGTCTTTTGTGAATCGATACATCATGGTGTATCCATATAATGCCCAACCCTGACCTCGTGCCCACGCAGAAGTATTGGCTGCGCCCTGCCATGTTGCTTTTCTCAATACTTCTCCTGTCTCCGGATTATAGTACAACATGATATAAACTAAAATCGGGTCTGAAATGATTTTTGAGCGCCGTATTTGCATGTTGGATGGCAATGTTTTTATATTCGGCATTGCCTCCTTGTTCACTGACCCAATTCAGCATTTCCAGGTTCATTAGATTATCGATAATAACCGGTGCTGTCCAGTATTTATTTTTTTCCCAAGATTGTATAGACTTCATTTTTGGCTTAAACCGTGTAGACAATGCCTTTGCCGAATTGTTGATAATTTCTTTATAATTCGGATTACCAGTAATTCGGTATGCATTGCCAAAACTGCAAAACATCATAAAACCTAAATCATGATTGCCCGTATAGGTTTGGTTTGGTTCCAATATTTTAATTGCGTTTTCAGCCTGTTGCTTTACTTTTTCAGATTTGGTTTGTTCATAAATATACCAAAGGCTACCAGAATAGAAACCGCTGCACCACCATTTAATGTCTCTGCTGATGGATTTGTTGTTCTCAAAACTTTGTGGAGTCAGGTTTTCCGGAGTATTTTTTCCAAGATAAACATATTGTTTTTCTGCAAAAGCAAATTCGTCTTTAATAAGTTGCGCCATTGGTTTTGGAACTGTCGTCTGCGCAACGGCGAAGGTTTTGGACAATAATAGTGCGGCAAAAAGGGTATTTCTAAAGGTCATTTTCATTTTTGAGTTTAGGGATCTTTTCAGCAACGTGTACTGGGTTAATATCTGGTTTGATTTAGTAAGATCGGAAATTTATTAGAGAGATGGCGATTCATTTCATATAGAAAATATTTTAATCTGAAATAGGTAGGTGATTGAATTACTACTTGCTGTACACTGCAGTCTTTTTTTCTCCTTAAAAGGATTTTACCGAAATTACCTTATTGAAGATAGTTCCGGTAAAAAAAAATAGTTCCAGCCGGCATTTTGGGTTAAACTTGGATTTCTTCCACGTTCTGTTTGCGGAATTGGCCAGGTAAGCAGTTGGTCACCACCATAAGTATAAGACAACACGTTGGTTCCCCATATTTGTTTTAAGCCACTTCCTGCATAAAATACTTTTTCTCTCCACGTACCCCAGCGCAATTCATCGAAATAATTTATTCCTTCATTCGGGAATTCTATGCGGCGCTCATTTCGAATGCGCTCCCGAAGTGCCGTCTGGTTTGCAACAAAAGTTGGAAGAGCAGCATTTGTATTCTGCAGAGGTGCTACACCTGCTCTCGCACTAACTTCATTTACTCTGGATATGGCCTCTGAGGTCTGTCCTTGTTCATTCAGCGCTTCTGCCCACATTAAAAGTACATCTGCAAATCGGATAATTGGAAAATCTATTGGTCCATAGGCCCGGTTTTACTGTTTCGGTGGAGCTTTCATAGATAAATTTCCTATAGAGATAATAAAATAGTGTTGGCGTTTCGGTGCGTAAATCTCCGTTTGTAGCGGCGTCCAAACGATATGGCCATCTCGAAGTCAGTGTAGCATTTATCCCTGCGTAAACACCTAAAAAGGTTGAATAAGGTGTAATCACATTGGCTGCTAAATGAGGATCTCGGTTTTGATATGCCCTTAAAATTCTAGCTTCATTGCCTGTAGCTAAATAAAGACTCATGCGCGCGCCACGTGCTGACGCTGCCGTTATTTCTGCAGCGGTAAGATTATTTCTTGAAAAAATACTTCACGTTCATTCGCATTCATGCTAGAATATCCCGGTAAAATATTATCCCAATTGAAAGGAGAACCATCCAAATTCTCATACCTCCAGGATCAATCAAAAAAGTAAGGCAAACCGCTACAGCATCTAAAACAATTTCAGTCCCAAAGCGCTTTTACTCAAGGATAATAATTCCATTATTCAGGTTTAAATTTTGGATATGAAAATTTTAAAAGCACTTTTGGCTGGTTTCTCAGGAGCAATTGCACTCAATATTTTACATGAAACCGTGCGGCACTATGATTCGGATGCACCACGTATTGATCTCTTGGGTGAAGAAGCTCTTTGCCGATCTTTAAATAGTTTAAACCTTGAATCACCAACGGGGAAAAACGTGTATCTAGCAACGCTTGCTGGTGATATTTTAAGCAATGCGCTTTATTTTAGCGCAATAGGAATGGGCAACAACAAAAATCTTTATCTTAAAGGTGCTGCGGCCGGAATGACCGCCGGACTTGGTGCCATAAGTGTTCCAAGTCAAATCGGGCTTGATGAAAAACCAGTAACTAAAACCGAAAAAACTAAAGTTTTAACTGTTGCCTGGTATCTGATTGGTGGCTTAGTAACTGCCGCAGTGCTAAAAAACATAAAAAGCAGCTAGAATGCTCAACAAAACCCATTTACTTTCAAAGGCCATCATATTGCTATTTATGTTCGGTTTTTATTCATGCAAATCCGGAAGTGTAAATTTGTTTAAAGCGGCTAGTCCTCATGAACAATATCAGAAAAAACTTTCTTCCAGCGGATTAGACAAAACCTCTATCGGTTTAGCCTGGATAGAAAATTCAGTTCAAAGTCTTCAGAAAGCATTGACAATTACTATCCCTTACCGTACAACAGGATATTTTTCAGCAGAAAAAGTTCGGGCAGTTGCTTATCAGTTCTCCGCTGTAAAAGGACAAAAAATAACCGTAACAACAATTAAAAAGCCTGCAAATTCCGCATTATATCTGGATATCTGGAAACAAGACGAAAAACAGGATTTAAAGAGAATAGCATTTTCAGACACTCTGAATAATCCGGTTGAGTTGGAGATTACAGACAATGGTAAATATTTCATCAGAATACAACCGGAACTATTACAAGGAATTGAATACACGATTTCCATTGTTTCCGGACCGTCATTATCATTTCCGACAGGTACAAAAAAAAGCAGTAGTATTCAAAGTTATTGGGGCGATAGTCGCGATGCGAATGCACGTAAACACGAAGGGGTAGATATTTTTGGTGCATTCAGATCTCCGGTTTTAGCTGCAGCGAACGGAACTGTAACGCGGGTAAATGAAAATAATCTGGGGGGGAAAGTAGTTTGGCTGAGGCCAGATGCAAAAAATTATAGTTTGTATTACGCGCATTTGGATGAACAATTAGCCATTGAAGGGCAATCTGTTAAAGTTGGCGATACATTGGGACTTATGGGAAATACTGGTAATGCTAAAACAACCCCTACCCACCTTCATTTCGGGATATACGAATCTGCAGGTGCAATAAACCCCCTCCCCTTCATAGATCCGGTATCCAAAACTCCCCCACAGATCAAGGCATCTGTACTCAACCTGAATAAAACACTGAGAACACGAACTACAAGTAAACTCCTGAATGCTCCAAACGAAAACGCATTTCCATTATCTACCATTCTGCCTGCAACAATCGTTAATGTAATCGCTGCAACTGAAAATTATTATCATATTGAAATGCCAGATGGACAAACGGGATTTTTAACAAGTTCAGTGCTTGTTGGGGCAAACAATCCCTTACGCACTTTAAAAATTGGTAAAAACCCTGAGGTCGTTTATGATAAGCCCGAACAATCAGCTGCAGCAAAGCTGATATTAAAACCCGGAGAAATGGTAAATTTGCTTGGTAACTTTGAAAATTTTCAACTAATAAGTAATCAGCAGTCGGAAATTGGCTGGATTGTTAAACGATAACTATGAACATTTTTCAACAATCAATTAATCTTCGCGCACGCAGACGCGGGTTTCATATAATCACATCAGAAATTGAAGAGGCGATGCCTCAGATTAGGCAAATAAAAGCCGGTATTTGTCAGGTGTTTATCCAACATACATCTGCATCACTTACCATAAATGAAAATGCAGATCCCACTGTCAGAATGGATTTTGAAATGTTTTTCAACAAAACCGTTCAGGAAAATGATCCGGACTACAAACATGATTATGAAGGATCTGATGATATGCCGGCACATTTGAAGTCTTCGCTTTTAGGAAGTTCGGTAAGTATCCCTATTCGTGAGGGTCGCCTCGCTTTAGGTACATGGCAAGGCATTTATCTTTGCGAGCACAGAAATCATGGAGGTTCCAGGAGTTTAATAATCACTGCCTGGGGGGCATAATCTGATACTGGACAACCCTACTTAATAACTATTTCTGATTTAAATGCAACGCCGATGGTTTTCATAGCTGTAAAACTTTTAAAGCAGCTGTTTAAGTAAAATCCCGAATGCACAATGTGTAAATTTAAATGCCCCAAAACTTCTTTACTGTTTTGGGGCATTGAATTTCAATAATAATTAATTTTATCTATTTGGTATTAATCCAAGTGCTAATATCATTTATTATAGTTTCAGAAACATTGGCAGGCACTTGGTACTGGGCCATGGTTCCTTTCTCTGTTTGTGCCGTCATCAGGTGATTAAGCTCCGGATAGAACTTTAGCTGAACAGTTTTTTTCTTACCAAGTGCGGCATTCCATAAATCGAAATCGGTTTTACTTACCTGAAAGTCGTTACCGCCTTGCAAAATAAGTATACGTTTGCTTAACTTTTTAGATTCCGCAAGCTGGTCATTGCTGTTTAAATCTGTCCAATATTTTGCCGGAAGACCTAAAATAACAGAGTCTGGTTTTATCGTAGTTCCCAATTGAGTTAGTTTTGCCTGTTGAATGGCGGCAATGGCTTCATTAAGTTTCCCTTTATTTGTCTCACTTGTATCTTTCGCTAAACTGAACATGTATTTTGTTTGATCAGTAATTACGTCTGCAAGCTTTCTCGCTGGTGCGGCAGCAAGAATTATGCCTGCAACATCCGGAGAAGCGATTGCGATACGGGGAGCTAGCATTCCGCCCAGACTGTGACCATAAACATAAATTGCTTTCGGATTTGCACCTGCAATAGATCTTGCTGTGGCAATAGCAGAAGCCGCATCATCCAGAACTTCTTCTTTAACCGTAAATACACCTTGAAATTCATTGGCATAAATTAATGTACGTTTAACATATCGAACAGACGCAATTCCTTTAGCTGCCAAGCCTGCTGCCAAATCTTTGAAAGGCTTATTTGCTCCAATACTTTCGTCCATATCACTAGGACCAGACCCATGCACGAATACAACTACAGGAAAATTTTTCTTTCCTTTAGGTGTGGTAACTACTGCAGCCAATTGATGTTTTGGCGAATTCAGGTAAACAGATTTCTCGGTATATAAATTTGTATCTGCATAAAGAGGTTTTTTATATTCTGCAGCAGCTTTTCCAGGAATTAAAAATAACCCTACAATTTTCTGCGCTTTGTTAAATCCTAAAAGGAAATTCTGATCGCCATTGGCGAATTTCCCTTCAACAGTTACAGCAAAAAATTCGCCTTGAGCCTTACTTTGAATTGGGTCTAAAGATTCAGCTTTACCGTATTTAGCATTAACTTCTGTCCACATTTTTTTCAATCCGTCTTCAGTAATTTTAGTTTTTAGTGTATCATCAAAAAAGCTGTATGCCTCAGGATACTTATCTTCCTGAAGAAATTTAAAGAAATCGCTTGCGCCATTGAACAACTGAATAACATTTTGAGAAAATGCCGTTGTAGTAAATAGCAAGGCTATAATAAATAAGAAACTTTTTTTCATGTATAGGGTTTGTTTGTCAATTTACACCTTCAAAGTTAACATTATTTCAATGGCATGAAATCAAAAGTCAACATTGGGCATTGCCTTAACTTTTTTTAACATTTGGCACAGGCAAACTTTTTTTCTAAAAAAAACCTCGCTACACAATAATTCAAATTTATAACGTTTATATATCTGAGAGCGTTAATTTAGATGACGGGGACATAGCTTTAAGCAATGTCTCCGTTTCTTTTTTATAGAGCTTTTTAAACAAAACAATTTGCCCGGCGGTTCGAAGATTTGTTTTTGACTTTTGACAACTCAATTACCATCATGTTTAGAAAATTGTCAACAGAATACCCAAAAAAAACATCGTTACACAATATTTCCGTTTTATAACGTTTATATATCTGAGAGCGTTAATTTAGATGACGGGGACATGGCTTTAAGCAATGTCTCCGTTTCTTTTTTATAGAGCTTTTTAAACAAAACAACTTGCATGGCGGTTCGAAGATTCGTTTTTGACTTTTGACAACTCAATTGCCATCATGTTTAGAAAATTGTCAACAAAATACCCGAAAAAAACATCGTTACACAATATTTCCGTTTTATAACGTTTATATATCTGAGAGCGTTAATTTAGATGACGGGGACATGGCTTCAAGCAATGTCTCCGTTTCTTTTTTTATGAGCTTTTTAAACAAAACAACTTGCATGGCGGTTAGAAGATTCGTTTTTGACTTTTGAGAACTCAATTCCATCAAGTTTAGAAGTTGTCAACAGAATATCCAAAAAAAAAATCGTTACACAATATTTCCGTTTTATAACGTTTATATATCTGAGAGCGTTAATTTAGATGACGGGGACATGGCTTTAAGCAATGTCTCCGTTTCTTTTTTTACAGCCAAAAAAAGACATGGTTAGATGTCCTTTCTATTATATGATAGAGTTGAGAATTTTAAAATTCAAATGATGAAATTTTTTCCTTCTTTGCAAAATCCTGATTAACATCATATTTTTTAGGTTTTAAAACGAGATACAACCCAAGACCAATCAAAATGAATGCAGGCGTGATGTTTGAAAATGGGAAATCAAAAATCGCGATATCCCGAAATGTAAAAACACCTCCTATAATGGTTAGCCAAAGCCATTTACGACCATTGAAATTATTGTTGTAACCAATCCACAATCCCGCCGCAAGCATTATGGTGTGCCAGCTCAAAATCCAGTGTGGTAAACCCAGCCCTGCATTTCTCAAAAGCAGTACGGCACCTATAGTTACAATTAAAATACCTAAACCTAAATGTTTATCAGCGTTGTTTTTTTTGATGAAATTTTCCATGACCTTTATTTTTATTCAAATGTAGGGCACATTACACGTTCAGAACATAGATAAGGGTCTAACCGATTGAAAATCTCGGCGAAAGAATGGAAAAGGTCGGTAAAATAAAATCTGTTTTTTTTGAGAATATTATTTGGTCGGTAAAAATCGCTTCGAAATAAGTTATTCGAAAATCTGAATGCCTTTGTTGCTGCTCATAATTACACGTTTAGTCAACCCGATAAACAAACCATGAGCCAAAATACCTTCAATTTGATTTAGCGTTTTGGCCAGTTCTTGCGGATCTTCTAACAAGCCGAAATTGGCATCGATTACCCAGTTGTTATTGTCTGTTATAAAAATCTGTTCATCCTTCGTTCTGCGTTTAGAATTGGCAGAAAGCAAACTCAATTGATCTAAAACATATTGATAGGCAACGGGCACTACTTCTATCGGGATTGTAAAAGCCCCCAACCGATCTACTTTTTTACTTTCATCGGCAATTACGATTGCATTTTTACTTAATGATGCCATAATTTTTTCTCTGAAATGTGCGCCACCTCCGCCCTTAATTAAATTAAGTTGCTGGGTAAACTCATCTGCACCGTCAATACTTATATCTATAGAAGAAAGTGTACCCAAATCTACCACTTGGATTCCAAGTGATTTTGCAAGGTCTTCAGAGTTTTTTGAGCTGGATGTAGCTGTTAGCTTCATTCCATCGGCAACTTTTTTTCCCAATTCATGAATGGCAAACGTTGCGGTTGTACCGGTCCCTAATCCAACCAAATCTCCATCTTTAACATACGTTACTGCTTTAATCGCGGCTTCCAGTTTTAAAGCATCCTGATTTTGTTTTGCAAGAGTTCCCATCTCGTAAAGATAAAAAACAAGAAGGTATGATTAGCCATTTACTAAAAAATATGTAATGCGGGTATCTGGGAACAGAGCGCTTTAAAAACAAAAAAATTATTGCTTGCACAATAATTCTCTATTCTAGCGTTTGTATATATGAGAGCGTTAATTTAGATGATGGGGATTCTGCTAATATGTGGAATCCCCATTTCTTTTCGATCTTATTTTGGGTTAAAATCGGCCGGTAGCTGGAATGCTGTCGGCCGATTTTTTTTTATTTCTCTGTAGATAATGAATATGGAAAATCTACAGGATTTGATCCTCTGGTTTTATTTGGGGTTGCAGACATGCCGAAGTTTAAAACGGCACCTTTTTGCAATCCGCTGTGGCTGATCCAGTTTTTAGAATATGGTTTTCCATTCATCTGCAGGGATTGTACATATCTGTTTGCATCGCTGTTTGCAGGTGCATTAATTAAAACAGTTTTACCATTCTCAAGTGTTAAGGTTACTTTTTTGAACAATGGGGCGCCCAATACATATTGATCTGTTGCTGGTGTAACCGGATAAAAACCCATTGCAGAGAAAACATACCATGCAGAAGTCTGTCCATTATCTTCATCACCGCAATAACCATCTGGTGTTGCTCTGTACATCCTGTTCATTGTTTCTCTAACCCAATATTGAGTTTTGTAAGGGGCACCACCATAATTGTACAAGTAAATCATGTGTTGGATAGGTTGATTACCGTGAGCATACTGGCCCATATTTGCAATCTGCATTTCACGGATTTCGTGAATAACACCTCCATATGCACTTTCATCAAATACCGGAGGCATAGAGAAAACCGAGTCCAGTTTGGTTACAAACTTTTGATGTCCCCCCATTAATTTAGCTAAACCGTCTACATCCTGAAAAACCGACCAGGTATAATGCCAGCTGTTTCCTTCTGTAAACGCTCCACCCCATTTGAATGGACTGAAAGGACTTTGAAAAGTTCCGTCCTGATTTTTTCCACGCATAAGACCTGAAGCAGGATCGAAAAGGTTTTTGTAATTCATTGCCCTCTTCTTATAAATTTCAATTTCTGATGCTGGTTTCCCTAAAGCTCTCCCCAACTGATAAATGGTAAAGTCATCGTAAGAATATTCTAAAGTTTTAGCCGCATTCTCATTTTTCTTTACATCAAAAGGAACATAGCCAAGTTTGTTGTAATACTCAACGCCATCCCGACCTACAGCTTCCATTGGGCCCTCATTGTTTGCGCCATGTTTTAAGGCTTCCCAAAGTGTTTGGATGTCGTAACCACGTAAGCCTTTAATGTAGGCATCAGACACGACCGAGGCAGAGTTATTGCCCACCATAATGTTCGCATAACCCGGACTGCTCCATTCAGGCAACCATCCTCCTTCTTTATAATCGTTAATTAAACCTTCCTGCATTTCTTTGTTTATGGAAGGATAAACCAAATTAAGGAATGGATACAAGGCGCGGAAAGTATCCCAAAAACCTGTACCAGCAAACATGTAACCCGGTAAAACCTGACCATTATACGGGCTCCAGTGTACAATTTTATTCTGTGCATCTACTTCATACAATTTATTCGGGAAGAATAAAGTACGGTATAAGCAAGAGTAAAAAGTACGTGTCTGATCAATCGTTCCGCCTTCAACGGCTATTTTACTTAACGTTTTATTCCATGTTGCCCTGGCTTTAGCTTTGGTTGCATCAAAACCGTCTGTCGCCAACTCGCGTTTCAAATTAAGGTCTGCTTGCTCAAAACTGATGAACGAGGAAGCAACTTTTGCTATAACTTGCTCGCCTTTTTTTGTTTTGAAACCGATTACAGCACCACTATGGTCACTTTCCAGTTCAAGTTCATTGTCTTTAAGATTTTTTCCATTCCATGTTTTTGCCAGGTCAAAATCTTTATTGAAATAAATAACAAAGTAATTTTTAAAATTTTTAGGCAAGGGGCCACGTGCATATTTAGACGTGTACCCGATGATCTTCCGTTCAGCAGGAATTATTTTAATGTATGAACCTTTGTTTTGTGCATCGACAACTACGTATGAACTATCCGTTTTAGGAAATGTAAACCTGAATTGAGCTGCGCGTTCTGTTGGTGTAATTTCTGTTGTTACATCTGCATCTGCTAAATAAACACTATAGTAATATGGTTTAGATACTTCTGCTTTATGACTAAACCAGCTTGCGCGGTCATCATCTGTAAATTTTAGTTTTCCTGTAACCGGCATAATTGCAAATGCGCCGTAATCGTTCATCCACGGGGATGGTTGATGGGTTTGTTTGAAACCGCGGATTTTATCTGCATCGTAAACATATGCCCAACCGTCACCCATTTTACCGGTTTGTGGAGACCACATATTCATCCCCCAGGGCAAACCAATTGCGGGGTAAGTATTTCCATTAGACAAGCTTGGTTTAGATTGAGTACCCATTAATGGATTAATCCAATCTACCGGATCAGTAATTTTACCTACGGTTTGAGCAAAGCTGGATGATGCGGCTAAGCTCAATAAGGCGATAAATAATTTTTTCATTTTTGTTTTTTATTTCCGTTTATGTGTGTTGTACGTTATGGGATTTTAAATTTCCGGATTTTTTACATAATCTGCCCAAAGTGCATCCAAATCTTTACCCGTTAGCTTTACCCAAAGCTGCGCAGTGTAACTGTGATCGCGTAAAGAAGCATCAACTGTTTTTATCGTTCCAGATTTTACATTTTTTTCTATCCAGGCGAAAAAACGTGCAGTAATTCGGTAGCTATTTTTATATGTATGTTCTGGTTCTAAAGCTGGCAAAGTCCATTTTGCACCTGCATTATCAATTCCGAACTTGTAACGTGCGTAATCTGCAATACCTTCGGTAAGCCATCCAGGACCAACACTGTTTCCATAGTCTTGCACAATGTGCATCACCTCGTGGGTAACCACGTCAATATCTTCAGGATGTTTTTCCATCCAGATTGAACTGTACGTCACTTTACCATTTGCAGTTGCCGCTACACCTTTGTAAGCAGTATCTACTGAGAAAATCACATTTTTCAAGGTTTTGGGATTATACTCTTTGGCCAGTTTAGGATAAACGTCAAAAAAAGTCGAAATCAGGCGTTGCTTTAATTTGGGATCAAGCGCCGAAAAATTGTTTTGGAAGGTAAGTTGATATCCGTTTTTTTTGATCACATCCTGCGCCTTAAGCGCCGATGGAACCAAAAAAGCAACAGACATTAAACCGATGATTGTGGTTCTTTTCATAATTATGAAATTATATTCATCTGATAATCAGTTAATTTAATTGTTTTATAAAATCGTTTTACTATTGTATGTAAAAAATTTAATGATTTTTGTCCGCTGTATTTTGGAAATTGAAATCAAAACAACTCGCTGCACCAATCAGAGCAGCATGCTCTTTCAGTTCTGATATTTTAAGTGTTGCATCGACCTGATTTCCCTTTAACGTAGCGGTGAGTTCTGGCGCAAATTCATGGAATGCTTGCGCAATATTACCACCAATGATAACGGTATCAATTTCATGTTGATTGATAATCGGAATTAGAAACTGAGCGAGATTATGACCAAACTCCATAAAAACACGCGTGGCCGCATGATCTTCAGGAAGCAAGGATACCAATTCTTTAACACCAGCAAGTTCTACTGTAGTAAGCTCTTTGTAGCGTTTAATAAACCACTGGGTGGATAAAAATTCTTCTGCAATGCCGCTCAAAAAAGGCGAATCCCAAAGTGCGGCATCAGTTGCTTTAAAATTTATACAAAATGCAGAACCTAAGCCTGTGCCCAACGTAAGACCCATTACGCCGGTTTTGCCTTTGGCTGCGCCGGCAAACACCTCTCCTTGTAAAAACCCTGCCGCATCGTTTATAAAACGGATATTTTCACTTGGAATACCTAAGCGTTTGGATAACTCTTCCTTTATATTTACCTGATATAAGGATTTGAATTTATCCTGATCCTTTATCAGCGAAATACCCAAATTGTAATCGAAAGGCCCTGGCATTGCAATCCCTATCGTAATTTCCGGATTTAATTCTTCCGTATACGACTCGCGGATAATATCGCTCCAGCCATCCAGAATATCAGCACATGCCGCTCTAGAATCTATGAATTTTCTTTTTATAGATCCCTCAATCAATTGTTTATGTTCTAAATCTACTAAACCTGTGGTAATGTGCGAACCACCAATATCTACGCCTAAGGTTAACGCCGTAGATTTTGCCTTGTCAATGTCTTCTTTCATTAATATGCTGAATGCCGCTGATGCGTTTTATTTATCAGACTTCTTTTATAATTGTCCCTGTTGTAATTTATTCTAGCTACTTCTGCATCTATAAGCCTCATGAAATTCCGACGGAAAAATATCCTGAAATGGAGATTACCTGGCTCGATAGATAAGTGCTAATTTAGTTTAATAAAACGTTTTTCCAAGTAACAACATTGCTAAATGAGTGGAAACAATTCAAATCTGAGCATAGCGCAGTATGAGTTAAACCATTTGCCCGTAAATATATTCTACTGTGCAGAAATAAACAAAGTTTTAAAGGGTTATTGACGTAAAAAAGCAGCTGTGAAACCAGGCCTGTAATTAGGGTATTCGTTTAGGTTTTCTTTATTTTTTTATCGCTGTATTTAAGATCTAGATTTGTGTTTTTACTATAATCTGTCCAAAGTTGGTCAACAGTCTTCCCTGTCAAGTTTTCCCACGATTTTTCTGTGTATTGATGCGCACGCAATTGTTGATCTAAGGTTGTAATTAATCCGGGTTTAACCTTTTGCTCCAGAAATTCGAAAAACCTGGCGGTAATTCTGTAGCTATTGGTATAGTTTTGTTTCTCATTATACGCAGGCAAAGCCCATTTAGACCCCACATTGTCTACGCCATATTTATAGCGCACATAATCTGCAATACCTTCCGTTAACCAAACCGGACCCGCGCTGTAGCCATAACCCTGAACAATATGCATAGTTTCGTGCGTAACTACGTCGATATCTGTTGGATGCGCTTTCATATAACCTGCACTAAATAAAATTCGGTTTCCACTTGCTTCTGCAACAGCTTTATACGCCGTATCTACAACAAAAAGTACATCTTTAGTGGATTTATTGTTAAAGGTCTTCACTAACGTGGGATAGATCTCAAAATAAGTATCTATTAAATTTTGTCTTACAACAGGATCAAGATTTGGATCTTTACTGATGAAAGTTAAAGTGTAACCTTTCTTTTTGTCTTTGCTAAAGAAAGACCAATTTCTTTTAAACGCTTCTGTAAGCTCGCTTTCAATTTTGCCCTGCGATTTGCCTTTTACCCAATCCGGGTTTACTTTTATTTCTCCGGCTTTTGCCAAAATAGTTGCAGCTTCATTTGTGAAAACCAATTCGGCATTTCTTTTGGTTCTGTAACCATCGGCAGATGCAAACCAAGGATAAACATTGTAAAATGCTGCAGTGAGGTTGTTTTTTTCCTTCTGAGCAATGTTGTTTTCGCTATCTTGAATGGCGATTTGATAAGGTTTTTCTTGTTTTTGAGCGAATGCGGAGCATGCTAAAAAGCTAATCATTAAAACGAGTAATTTTTTTTTCATCACGTTGACTTATTGTTGTAATAATAATTTATGCGAAATATCTGTTTAAAGATAAACTAAAACGTTTAATTAAACAACTTTAATAATTTTACATTCTTAAAGTATCCATAGGTTATATGTGAATATAGATTAATCGAGGAAATGTTAAAATCACTTTACCATTTATAAGTTGACTTATCTCGCTTTGCCCAAGGAAAATGGTTTGTCTTCCTGCGCTAATCCTCGGTTTTTGTTAGCGGTTTTAGACATTTGCAGATTAAGCATGCCGCCATCCAAAATTTGCTGATGCGTAATATAATTGTGTGTGAAAGGTTTATCATTTAATGTTGCCGATTGAATGTACACGTTGTCGTCAGAATTCTGTTGCGCATTGATGATAAACTTTCTGCCATTCTCGAGGTTAATAGTAATTTTTTTGAAAGCCGGACTTCCAATTACATACTCCCCGGTTCCTGGCGTAACGCTGTAAATACCTAAGGCACTCAACACGTACCAGGACGACGTTTGTCCCTGATCCTCATCACCAGGATATCCATTTTCCGTAGCATTATAAAGCTTTCTCATTACTTCTCGTGCATGGAACTGTGCTTTCCAAGGTTCGCCGGCATAATTATATAAATAAACCATGTGCTGAATGGGTTGATTACCGTGAGCATATTGCCCCATATTGGCCATAACCATTTCGGTCATTTCATGAATCATTCCGCCATAAGATCCGGTATTTACCGTATTTGGCTGAGTAAAAACCGAATCTAATTTTGCTACGAAGTTTTTATCTCCGCCCATCATGTCTACCAAGCCTTGCGTATCCTGAAAAACTGACCACTGCCAATGCCAGGCATTTCCCTCGGTAAAAGGACCGCCCCATTCCGTTGGGTCGAAGTTTTTAGCCCAATTCCCCAATTCATCTTTTCCACGCATAAAGCGAGATGAAGCATCATATACGTTTTTATAATTGTACATCTGGCGTTTAAAGATTTCCTGATAAAAAGGCTTACCGGTCATTTCTGCAAGATGGTGCCCACAAAAATCATCATAAGCATATTCCAGAGTTTTCGCTGTTGCTTCGCGATACTTCGGATAAGGAACATAACCAAGCTGGTAATATTCACGCCAACCATCACGCCCGTTTGCTGGCCCCCAAGGTCCCTTATTTGTCGATTCATGCAAATAGGCTTTGAGTACTTTTTCGGGATCGAAGGTGCGAATTCCTTTTGCCCATGCATCTGTAAAAAGAGAAATTGCGTGGTTGCCAATCATACTTCCGGCTTCGCTTGGAAAAGACCAGGACGGCAACCATCCACATTGGTCATATGCATCGAGCATTGCCTTCATATAATGACCATGCATTTCTGGCTGCACTAAAGTATTCAAAGGAAACTGTGCTCTGAAGGTATCCCAAAATCCGGTGTCGGTAAACATGTAACCTTCGTGCACCGCACCATCGTAAGGACTAAAATAAACCGGATTTCCGGATTTATCCAGTTCATAAAATTTACGGGAAAACAGGCTCGCGCGGAAAAAACAAGAATAAAAAGTTTCCATATCGGCTTTGCTTCCGCCTTCAACTTCTATTTTACCAAGTGACTTATTCCAAATTTCGGCGGCTTTTGCTTTGGTTTGTTCGAGGTTTTTGTGGGTGCCAAGTTCGCGATCAAGATTTAAAGCAGCTTGTTCTTCACTAATGTAAGATGAAGCCGTTTTAACCTGTACTTTTACTCCGGCTTTAAATTCAAGATATAAGCCTTTACCTTTTCCCTCTGCCGAAATAGAATCTGCTTTAATGCTTTTGCTTTGGTTTTCCCAAGTTCCGTAAGCCTGAAAGGGCTGATCGAAAACCGCTACAAAAAAACTTTTCCATCCTTTTTTAAATCCTTCGCCATTATTTACATAACCGGTAATTTTCCGCTGCGTGGGATAAATTTTCACACCGCTTAAACCGGTATAACCGTCGAGTACTAAAAAGCTTTTTTTCGCTTTCGGAAAGCTGAACCTAATGTGTGCACCACGTTCTGTTGGCGCAATTTCTGTATTTATGCCATTATCAAACTTCACCTGATAGTAATTAGGTTTAGCCGTTTCATTGGCATGGCTAAATTTAGTTTCCCTTTTATCTTCATCTACCACGAGTTGATTAATTTCTGGCATAAAAGAGAATACCGCATAATCGCGCGTCCATGAACTGCATTGATGCGCTTGCTGGAAACCGCAAATTTTATCTTTAAAATATTGATATTTCCAGCCATCCCCATTTTTGCCGGTTTGCGGTGTCCAGGTGTGCATTCCAAAAGGCAAGGCAGTTGTTGGATAGGTATTGCCACGCGTAAGCTCATGTTTGGAATTTGTACCCTGAAGCGTATTTACATATTGCACATAATTGTTTTTCTGGGCATAGAGCAAGGCAGAAGAACATACCAATAAGAAGGTAAATCTGATTTTCATAAAGTACTTTGGTTAGGCTGGCTTTTCAATACATGAATGGCGATAGTGACCATATTGGCTAAAAAGCAGGAATTGTGCAGGGAATTTAATTTAGCATAAGCAAAAACCAGCGTACAGTGAATAGAAGGTATCTGTACGCTGGTTATGAATCATTTTCTTATTGAATGTTCCATTTATCTGCAAGCATTTTGATGAAATATCCACCTACAACACTTCTTGCCTGGAAACCAACTTTCTTACCATCGGTTGTTTCATGCCAATCGCTCAGCGGAACTTTAGTTGTGGTTTCATTCAAATATTTATGTACAGGGTGAACAAATTTTTGAAAATCTGTTGGGTTATCCGTCAGCGTTGCCGTCCATAAAATCCAGTCAGATTTTGTATAAGTTTTACGGCTGTCTAAAGGCAATCCAAATTCATTTTGTTTGGTTAAATAGTATTTAATTTCTTTATCGTAAACCGCTTTTGGAAATAAATTTAGTTTCAAAAGTTTATCCCAAACCAGGTTATATTTTTGGCTCCAGGTATTTTTATCGTCAAATGTCAATGCGTAATGATCGCCTGCATCTGCTATTTGCTGCCATTTTGCAGCCATATCTAAAGCGATTTTACGGTATTTAGATGCGACATCTTTTTTACCAAGCACCTCTGCCATTTGTGCGTAAGCGCCAATACCCACAATTGCTTTCACCGATAAATTCGCGTTTCTGGCTAAATGACCAGCAAAATCATCTGTACACAATTGGTTTGCCGGATCAAAACCTTCTTTAACCAAATAATCTACCCAGGTAGATAATGTGTTCCAATGTTTGGCGGCGTAATTTCCGTTTCCATCGGCTTTGGTTAGCGCAGCGGTAAGAATAATCATGTTTCCGCCTTCTTCCACCGGCATATCCTCACCGTAAATTTGACCATTTGCTACGGGATATGTACCCAAATCGTGTGCTGGATAATTCTTTTTCCATTTACCACTTTCAGAATAGAAGAAAATACCGTTAAGCATTCCTTTTAACAACTCAGGGTTATAGAACAAATATTGAGGTGCCGACGGGTATGTTACATCGACGGTATTGATAAAACCTCCACTAAAATTTTCTTTAGAAAGGAACAAAATTTCGCCATTTGGCGCGTAAACAATTTTATGCGCACTAATACTTTGTCTGTAAGCCGCTTTACACAAATCTGCATATTCCTTACCGCCAGATTTCAATGCGTCACTGTACAATTCTGCATCAAAAGCTTTAGTTTTGTCTTTTAAAACTGGATAATCTTTAGCTGCCTGTTCAAGCTGATCTTCAAATTTTCCACTTCCGTTTTTCTTCCAGATCGGCAATAGTGCTTCACCGAAATACTCTACAGACTTTACATCATCATAACCCAACATCAAATGACGTTCGGTTCCTTTATCACCCACGCTACCAAATGAAATTACGGTTGCCAGATCAAGTCCTTTATTGTTTAAAATTTGGTTTTGAACCGGATATTTCTGCGCCATGAAGGCGGATACATTTTCTTCCTGATGACCGATAAATTGCTTGGCTTTGAACGCTTCGGGAACGGCAACATATAAGTAACCATAATCTATGCGCACACCATCTCCTTTTTTCTGTAAAAGCGGTTGTTCAACTGTACCGGTTTTGAGAATATTTAGATTTGCAGCAGTACTTTTCCAGGCAGAAACCTGTTGGTCTGGCGTATTCACGGCAATATCTGAAGATGCGCTGAAATACAGTTCTACCTGGTGCGTTTTTCCATCGTTAGCTTTTACATCATAGGTGATGTAACTAATCGGCCTTGCCGTTAATTGAATATTATCCAACAATAATGGCGAGGTAAATTTAACATCCAAATTTACGGCCCCGCAGGCAAAGGTATATATAGTGTTTGTTGCATCAAGCTTTACATTTTTCTGTTCTGCCAATTGCATTTTTATCTTTTGTGGTACTTCTTCTACAATGCCGGCATCTAAGAAACGTCCGCCAGCAGTATTTTTACAGTGAATGGACAAGGTATTTGCGCCGGTTTTTAAAATGCCTTCTGCAATAGGAATGTAGATATATTCATGCACCCAACCTTCTTTGTTGTAGATGGATTTTCCGTTAAGAAAAACTTCTACATTATCATCGTGATTAAGTTTAAGATATTTTTTTGCTGAGGATAATTTTGCAAGCGTAAATTTCCGCTGAATGTAAATATTATCGCTTTCCCATTTTGTTTTAGATTGATTGTCATCACCAAAAGGTGCAATTCCACTTTTCCATGAACTGGCATTGAAAGCCTGCTGATTCCAGTTGCCTGCAGGTTTGTCAAAGCTGTAACTGGCTGTATATTTTACATCGTCTGAAGCTGGCAATATGGCTGTATAGTTTTTCCGTTCTGCGCCCATAAACCGGTAAAACTGGCCATCAACTTTTAAAATTCCCAATAAGGATTGATCTTGTCCGGTCCAGTGTTTGGTTGAAGATTCATTCAATTTATCGCCAAAAGACCAGATGCTAAAATAAGTATCGTGTGCAATAAGCGGATAGGCCGGTGCATGATCTTGTGCACAAAGATCAACAGAAAATAACAAGGCTAAAATTAGCAGGTAATTTTTTTTCATGGTGTATTGGTTAGAAATGATGTGTTATAACATTTATCTGAAACATCAAATAAAACGTTTTACTTAATCAATAATAAAAAAATAAATCAGGAAAAAACATAACCTACAGAAACAATTTCGTTACTGAGTTTAGTTTCTTAATACCAGTTTTGCTGGTATAATTACCTCTTCATTTACAATGGTTGTTTTGGCTGTGAGCTGAGAAAGAATAAGTTTAATAATGGCTTCTGCAATTTCTTCAAGTGGTTGATGAACGGCAGAAATACTTGGTGTGTGCAGTTCGAATGCTTCGTGATCATCATAAGCAATTACAGAAAAGTTTTCGCCTATTGTTCGGCCAATTTCTTTGAGAACTTTAAGTCCGCTTATCGCCAGGTAGTTGGTAGCAAACAACACAGCATCAATCTCATTTTCTTCAAAAAGCGTTTTCATTTGCGCTTTGGTCTGTTCCTCACCTTGGTTGAAATGTATTTTTAAAACCAATTGATCGTTTTCGGCAATTTTATAATCGGCAAGTGCTTTGCTGTATCCTTCAAAGCGTTGTTCAATTTGTTCTACGGCAACATCTGTAGTTACCAGGGCAATTTTGGTTCGTCCAGCTTTAATGAAACTTTCTATACATTCATAAGACGCTTTCAGGTGATCTGCACCAACGTAGTTACTTTGCAGGTTGGGTAAGTTTCTGTCAAAAAGAATTACGGGCTTATTTTCTGACAAGAGCATTTTAATATCGTCTTCGATACCTTTTATCGGCGAAATGATGTAACCATCTACTTTTCGAGATTTGAACAGATTAATTAGCTCTTTGGCTTTGTCTACATTATTTTCTGTACTGGAATAAATTATTTTATACCCTTTTTTGTAGGCTTTATCTTCAATTAAACGTGCAATTTTAGAGAAAAACGAGTTTGAAATATCTTCAACAATTAAACCAATGATATTGGAATTACCGGTACGTAAACTTCTTGCAATCTGGTTGGGTTGATAACCACTCTCTTCAATAATTTTTTGAACTTTTGCTATAACAGCTTCACTGATAGATTTATCCTTCGCTTTGCCATTAATGATAAAGGAAACTGTTGTGATGGAAACATTGGCTTTTGTAGCAATATCTTTTATTGATAGAGGTTTCATGGTTAGGTGATTATATTATATTTCTAAAAAGCGCCCCGTTAGCGACTATTTTGGCTAATATAGCGGATAAAAATTAATTTTTTATTCAACGCTACAGTCTTAAAGTTAACTTAAATTACGATCAGTGGTTAGCGTTAACATTTCTCTTAACTAAAAAAAGGGACTTTGACACATTGGTCAAAGCCCCCTCCAACTACTTACCTCTAACTAGTACCCCGGGTTTTGAGCCAGGTTCTCATTTAAAGTTCTTTGAATTTGTGGAATTGGATACAACTGTCTGAATGCTGCAGACGCTGCATGATCCCACCATGTTGCAGTGTGAAATTTACCGAAACGGATTAAATCATCACGTCTGAAACCTTCAAACACAAATTCTCTACCTCTTTCATTCAACAACTCATCAAGTGTTAAAGTAGAAGTAGTGTATGCATTATTGGTCCAATCTGCAGTAGAAAATGCGCGTTTTTTACAATCGTTAATCAATTGAACCGCATCTGCAGTTGCCACGCCATTATTTTTACGCATAAGTGCTTCTGCTTTTGCAAAGTACACCCAGGTTAAACGGTACAAATTCCAGTCGGGGCAATTGTAATTGATATCAATCGCAACTGGTGTTCCATTAACTACACCTGCAACATTATTGCCCAACTTGTATTTATTAAAACGTACACCACTGTTTTCCTCGCCTTCGCTCATATTCGATACTGTAGAATTGGCTTTTGCACGACGGATTTCATCAACAAATCTGATTTGTTCGCCACTGTACTCATTCCCACCAGAAGCAAGGGCAGGCTGACCATTATCAAACCTTACCTGCGGACCAATAGACAACCAATTGCTTCTGCGTAGATCTGCAGCGTTGTATTTGGTATAGTTTCCAGGAACCATTACTACTCCATTGTTTCCATTGCGTGAACCACCGTAAATTAACCCTTGTTGAAAGTGAAAAAACTCACCTGTCCATGAAGGTTGTGAATTTGCAATTCTGAATTCATAAGCGATAGCAAAAATCACTTCTTTAGAAAGATCATTTGTTGTTTTAAACTGATCTGTGATGTTAGGATCCAAAGCCATTGCACCGTTTTGGCCGCCAGCCTCATTATTAATTAGTTTATTTGCTGCCGCGATACAATCATCCCAACGGGCAGTTCCAGTCCAAACCTCTGCATTTAAGTAAAGTTCTACCAGCATTGCATAACCGCCTGCCTGCGACATACGGCCTATCATGCTTCTAGATAACTTTGGTGCTTTCTCTACATTTTCTTTAATTTCTTTCTCTATGAAAGCAAAAACTTCTGCGCGTGGCCTGGTTTCTGGCTTTGCGGGAATACCTACCTGGGTAACAATCGGAATATTTCCAAAAAGATCCATCAGTTTAAGATAGTGATAGGCTCTGAACAGCTTCAATTCTGCAATAAACCCATCCTTCTCTACCTGAGTAATTCCCATCTGGCTTAAACTGCGTTTTTCCAGATTTTCAATAGGGTCATTACATAAACCCATTCCCCAATACATTAAAGACCAGGCATTATTCAAGGGACCATCATCTACCAACCAATTGTGGTAATGTAATCGTTTCCATTTTCCACCGTCCTCACCGTGTCGACCTTTAGTTGGCCATGCCAACTGATCGCCAGAAAGTTCTGAAGGTCTCCAATAACCATCTTGTCCGGATGGAGTTGCCCATGCATTTGCGTGAGTGTATGGTCTTAAAACAGCAGATATTACTTCATTTTTATTGTTGTAATAATTGTTGGTTACCAACTCACTGTATATAGTTTCGTCTAGCTTGGTACAGGCATCAAATAAAATTGGAGCTGCAATAAGTGCCGACAAGATAATTTTTTTCATATTTTTCATTTTCTGTCTGTATTAAAAGCCAAAATTAGCGCCGAAGATAAATTGTCTGGTAGTTGGATAAGGGCTACGTGTATCGATCCCTAAACTTCTACCATTGATTTCCTGACCCAATCCAACGTCCTGAATGGTATCCGGATCATTTCCGGTATAACCCGTTATCAGCGCTAAATTTTGTCCAACAGCATATATCCTTAAATTTTTGAAAGCTTTGCCTTTAAACTTGAAAGTATATCCTAAAGTAACTTCATCAACTTTTAAGAAACTTCCTTTTTCCAGATAATAATCTGAATACATATAGGTGTCATTGATTTCGGCATATTTAGTGAATGCACTATTGAGTAAGTTGCCCTGGGTTCCGAATTTGTTTCCATAAGAAAGTGCAACCGTATTCAATACATCAAAATCAAGTTTACTTCTTAAAAACACGGTTAAATCGAATTGTTTATAGGTAAAAGTATTGCCTAAAGAAAGGTAGTATCTTGGAACGGCGTTACCCAACAGTTGAAAATCTGTCTGATCGCGAAAAACCGAAGTATTGATTTGACCGTTCGACACCGCTTGCCCAGCACGGTTGGTAAACAACCATTTTCCATCAGGTGTGAAACCTGCGAAACGTTTTCCCCAGAACTCACCAACATTACGCCCTTCATAAGTACGGAAGGCATCACCCAGAGCACCAGCCCCACCAATTGAACCGAACGTTTTCATATCACGTTTATACTCGTCGTTTGAATAGGTGTCTAATTTGTTATCTAATGTGCTACCTGCAAAGTTGATGTTCCAACTGAAATCTTTCGTTTTTACTGCCGTATAACCCAAAGTTAGTTCTATACCTTTTGCAGACATTGTACCTACGTTGGTATAAATACTACTTTGTACAAATGGTGGCTGAGGAGAAGTGTAATAATCAATCAGATCTGCAATAGTACGTTTGTACACATCGATAGATCCTGTTAATCTATTGTTTAACATCGTAAAATCAACTCCGATATTGGTTTCTTTCTTAGTTTCCCATCTCAAATTTGGATTTGGATTTCTGGTTGGCCCATAGGTTTGCTGCCAGCTTCCGCTCGGAAAAGGATATAGGTTTCCAGGACCAAGTGTTACAAGCGACATATAGTTACCAATTCCGGAATTTCCGGTTTCACCGTAACCCACTCTGAATTTTAAGAAATTAAGCCATTTGGCATTTTCCATAAACTTCTCACGCGTTAATTCCCATGATGCTGAAATTGCCGGGAAACTTGCCCATTTGTTGTTTTCTCCAAAACGAGACGATCCTTCCCTTCTCATTACGGCTTCGAAGTTAATTTTACCATCGAAGGTGTAATGAATACGACCGAATAGTGCGATTAATCTATTGTCATTTTTATTACTTGCAATACCAATTTGGTTTAAAGCTACCGGCACACTACCCATATTATTCTCTTCGAATATGTCATTGGTGTACCCTCTGTTGTTTGCACTGAAAGATTCATTTACCTCATAGCGATATGAATAACCCATCATAGCTGTAAATCTATGCTTGGTATTGATGGATTTGCTGTATTCAATTGTCGGCTCAAAGTTGAAAGTCTGATTGAGTAACGTGCCTTTTGATGCATAACCACCTCCGGCACCATTTTCACTTTCTAGTGAATTTTGACTTGTCAATAAACGGTATTGGTTATCGATATACTGATCGCGCTGATACGATACAAATGCAGAAGCTTTCAAACCTTTAATAATGTCGATATCCACTTTGCCATCCAAAGAGTTTGTTTGCTGACTTCTTTTGTATTTTTCCTGCTCCAGTCTGGCAACTTCATTGGTTAAATTTCTGGTAAAAAGAAAGGAACCATCTGGATTGTAATAAGATTCCGTCGGGTTTTTGGTCAAAACATTTTCCCATCCGCCGCCACCTAACAAATTGGCTTTATTAACATTTGTGGCCACATTAAAAAGTGCCGTAACCCTATCTTTGAATCCTTTCTGGGTAAGGCTCATTCTAAACTGATACTGCTCTCTGCTGTTTTCGCGAGAAAAACCGTCAAAATTATTATACGATAAGGATGCACGATAGTTGGAGGTTTCTCCCCCACCAGATACGTTTAAGTTGTGGTAATTGGTTAGATTATCTTTATTGATGATGTCATAGAAATAGTCATAATCGCCACCATAATCTTGTGCACGATATTGCCCGCTGGCCAGTTTTTCTCTAAACTGTGTCGCATTCATGAAATCCGGGCGTTCATACAAAGTTTCATGTTTGGCGTAACCATTGTAATTAAACTGAGATGGTCCTTTGCGCCCTTTTTTTGTTGTTACCAAAATAACACCCGCATTTGCTCTTGTACCATAAATTGCGGCTGCAGAACCGTCTTTTAGAACCGTGAATGACTCAATATCGTCCTGTTGCAAAAGATCTAAGTTTCCACCTGGGATTCCGTCAATTACAATCAGTGGACTTTGCGTTCCCGAAATTGAGGTAGCACCACGAAGTTGAACGCTTACGCCAGAGTTTGGATTTGTGCTACTTCTACTAATTTGCAAACCAGCTACTTTACCTTGTAAAAGATCTAAAGCATTTCTGGCTCCACTTTGGCGAAACATCGACGTATCAACTTTAGTAATGGCCGATGTCAGTTCGCGTTGGCTACGTGAACCATATCCTACCACAACTACGTCATCAAGTTTGTTATCGCCATCTACAACGAGTTTAACACGCATTGTTTTACCAGAACCCACTGTAGAAGTTTGAGTTTCATAACCGATAAAAGTAAAACGGATCTGATCTCCTGTGCTGGCTTCAATAGAGAACTGACCATTCACATCTGTTACGGCACTTTTACCAGAAGTCACATTCCGTACACCAACACCTGGAACTGGCTGGTTGGTTTCGTCAGTTACTGTTCCGGTAATTACATCTTGTTTCAGAACCTGCCTGATGTGCATGTCCAAACCGGAAAAATCTTTAGAACCTCCCCAGTCCGTGTTCATTGAAAATGTTGGACCATTCAGCAATACGATTGCAGCAGATAGCCCAGTAATTTTAAGTAAATTAATTTTCATTAGCGGCTTTGTTTATATTAATTGATTAGTTTGTTTTTCCTTTTACCTGTTTTTAAGAAATAAAAAATCGATTTACTAGACAGAGAACAGCAAATTTTAAGGCAGTCTGCCATGTACAGCAAAATCCTTTCAAAACCTGTTATCGTTTTAGTTTTTCAAAATTTGTTTCTCGAAAATTTTAGTAACTGATGATCTGACACATCAGTTGAAATAGCATGAATCCTGCTCATCCATCACCCGCTACGGTGGCTCACGCTATTGAAGTTTGTTTGGTTTATTTTATGATTAGTTTCTTGTTTTATTAAATCCTGATGATCTGACACATCAAAATATAATTTGCTGCTCCGGTTGCATTTTAATTTCCCGATTGTGATTAAATAATGACCTGTCAAAAACTTAATTATTGGCCAGATTTTCTACGCTTGCATCTATCCTAACATAAATATCTATAAGACGCTACAGTTGTTTACTTTCTGAACACCAGGAAAATTAATTTAATTCGGAGTGTATGTTTGTTGTCTGTTCATAATTTAGATTTGATTAGCTTATTTCCGATTATGATTTGAAAATAGATTATTTTCAACAACTTAAAACGTTTTAGTTTGTAAAATAAAAGTTACAAAACAATACAGCCCTTTCGGAATACTTCAAAGGCACATTTTAGACAAAAAACTGAAACGATATTTCTGGTTAAAATACTAAATCATTTTACTGATTTCTTATTACACAGTACTGGTTGTATCTTTAATAGAGACAGATATGTAATTTTTTAATCAAAATTTAAAACAAAAAAGGGATTTCACCTGCTGGTAAAATCCCTTTCCAAAAGAAATGTGGGCTGTTTAGTAACCCGTATTTTGAACAAGTTTTTTATTCAAATCCAACTGCTGTTGCGGAATCGGAAATAAAGTTCTGAATGCGCCTGATGGATTATGATCCCACCAGCTTGCAGTAGTAAACTTACCAAAGCGAATCAGGTCATCTCTTCTAAAACCTTCGAAAATAAATTCTCTTCCACGCTCAGCCAGAAGCTCGTCAAGATTAAGCGTTGCCGTCGTATATGCCTTTGAGGGCCATACTGTAGCGCTGAAGCCTCTTTTTTTACAATCGTTAATTAACTGAACAGCTTCGGCATTTGCAACACCTCCGTTTTTACGCATAATTGCTTCTGCTTTTGCAAAATAGATCCAGGTTAAGCGATAAATGTTCCAGTCGGTATTGTTGTAGTTCTCATCTGGCTGTACAGCAGTAGTATCGGTGCCATTAACAATGAAACCTGCCACCGAATTTCCGAGTCTGTATTTATTGAAACGTACACCACTGTTTTCTTCTCCTTCACTCATAGTAGAGGTTGTTGAACCAGTTTTATTTTTCCGGATATTGTCTACAAATACCAATGGTTCTCCGGCATACTCCACTGTTCCGAAAACCGGTTCCTTCGGATTGGTAAATTTAAATTGCGGCCCAATCAATAACCATTCTTTACGGCGAAGGTCTAGAGAATCGTATTTCGTATATACGCCCGGAATTAAAACCACGCCATCATTTCCATTTCTTCCTCCACCGTAAATCTCTCTTTGATTGAAGTGAAAGAAATCTGCAGCAAAACCAGGCTCAAAATTAGCGCGTTTGTAATCATATGCCACACTAAAAATCACTTCTTTAGATAGATCATTCGTATTCACAAATTGGTTAACCACATTGGTATCTAGCGCCATTGCTCCATTTTGACCACCGGCCGCGTTAGAAATTAGTTTATCCGCAGCAGCTATACAATCGTCCCAACGTGGGGTTCCTGTCCAGGCTTCGGCATTTAGATAAAGTTCTACCAACATGGCATATCCACCGGCCTGGGTCATTCTGCCCAACATTGCTCTTGATAATTTCGGTGCTTTATCAATATTCTCCCGTATTTCCTGCTCCACAAATTTGAACACTTCTGCCCTGCTTGTTGTTGCCGGATAACTGTCTGTTGGGGCGGTACCTTCAGGTATTGCAGTACTGATGGGCACATTGCCCCATAAATCCATTATTTTCAGGTAATGGAATGCCCTCAACAATTTTAGCTCAGCTATAAAAGATTCTTTTTCTGTTTGAGTGATCCCCATTTCGGCAATGCTTCGTTTCTCTAAGTTTTGGATCGGGCTGTTGCATAAACCCATTCCCCAATACATTAGGTTCCAGGCATTGTTGAAGTTGTCTTCATTTACATTCCAGGAATGGTAATGCAACCTTTTCCATCGGCCACCATCTTCACCGTGTGGGCCTTTTGTTGGCCATGCCAATTGATCGCCAGAAAGTTCAGACATTCGCCACCAGCCGTTTTGTCCGGCGGGTGCAACCCATGCATTTGCATGAGTATACGGACGCAAAACCGCAGATATTACTTCATTTTTATTGGAATAGAATTCATCTGCAGGAATTACATCGTATGCATTCTCATCCAGTTTGGTACATGCGAATAGTGTACCTAAGGAAAAGAATAATGCAATATATTTTATATTTTTTTTCATGGTTGTATATTAAAAGCCAAGGTTTAGACCAAATAGAAACGAGCGGGTGCTTGGATAGGCATTGCGATTGTCTACGCCCGGACCTAAACCTGTATCCAATACGAAATCCGGATCGTTACCGGTATATCCGGTTAGTGTAACCAGATTCTGTCCGGTTGCATACACGCGTAAACTGCGGATTACTTTGGTTTTTAATTTAAAATTGTAGCCAATTGTAATCTCGTCTATCTTAACATTTGTTCCATTTTCCAGATAGTAATCTGAATACATAAACGTATCGTTAATTTGGTTGTATTTGGTAAAAGCCGATCTCAGGTAGTTGCTTCCAATAATGGACGGATTTCCATAGGTAAGCGCTGTGGTATTTAAAATCTGATAGTCGAATTTACCTCTTAAGAATACTCTGAAATCCCAATTTTTATAGCTGAAATTTGCTGTATATGACGCATAGTATTTTGGAATTGCATTACCAATACGTGCCAGGTCTGTTACATTTGGATCTTTTGAGTTGTTGATCTGGTCATTATGAACCGCAACGCCATTTCTATTGTAGAAAAGCCATTTGCCATCGGCATCAAAACCAGCGAAACGTTTGCCCCAGAATTCGCCTAGTGCACCACCCTGATAAGTTGTAATGGCGTCACCAAGATCTCCGCTTCCGCCAATTGGCGCAAATGTTTTGCTTAAAACACTGAAAACATCATTGGAATATGTATCTAATTTATTGCTTAAAGTACTGCCGGTAAAATCCATGCTAAAAGTAAACTCTTTTCCCTGGATGGCTTTGTAACTTAAAGCAACCTCAATACCTTTCGAGGATATCTGCCCTACGTTCGCATAAATTGTAGATAATGCGTATGGAGGTTGAGGCGTTGTATAAATATCAAGCAAATCTTTAGTGGTTCTGTTGAACACATCTATTGCTCCAGTCAGTTTACTATTAAACAAAGTAAAATCTGCACCGATGTTTAACTCACGTTTGGTTTCCCATTTTAAATCGGGATTTGCATTGGTGGTTGGTCCGTAAGTTTCGCGATAGCTTCCATCGGGGTACAAATAACGACCACCGCCACCAAGTACAACTCTCGATGCATTATTGGCAAAGCCGGAATTACCGGTTACTCCATAACCCGCTCTTAGTTTAAGGTAATTTACCCATTTCACGTTTTTCATGAAATCTTCGTCAGAGATATTCCAACCCAAGGAAACAGCAGGAAAACTTCCCCATTTATTATTTACACCGAAACGGGAAGATCCTTCACGTCTTAAAATCAATTGAAGCAAATATTTGTTGTTTAACGCGTAATTAATCCTTCCGAAAAAAGCAATTAATGTATTGTCGTTTTTGAAACTTGTCATTACTGCGCGTCCATCTGTTAAAGCGATTCCGGTAGTCAGGTTATCCTCGTGAAATTTATCGTTGATAAAACCTCTGTTAGATGCGAACTGGCCTTCTTCTACATTATAGCGGTAACTGTATCCGGCTACTGCCGAAATTGAATGTTTTTCATTGATAACCGTATTGTATTGCAAGGTTGGCTCAAATGCGAAATTTTGTGAAAGGAAGTTTCCTTTACTTGCATAACCGCCGCCAGGATAATCAGAATCTTCGATAGATCGTTCTGAAAATACCGATGCCCATTCGCTGTCGATATAACTGTCTCGCTGTACTGATCCGAAAATTGATCCTTTCAAACCTTTTGCCAGTTCAATATCGGCTTTAATATCTGCAGAACTGGTTTGTTGTTTTCGTTTACTTGTACCTTGTTGCAAGCGCGCAAACTGATTGGTACTTTGGGTATCGAAGTAAAAACTTCCGTCTGGGTTATAAATTCTTTTAGTTGGGTTTTTAGTTAACTCTTCTTCCCAGCCGCTTCCACCAACAACCAAATCCTGATCAAGGCCACTACCGCCTAACGTATTTGCATTGTTGAAATTTGTGGCCAAATTCATTTGAACATTCAATTTGTCGTTCAAACCTTTTTGATTCACATTTAAACGTGCACTATATTCCTTCCGTCCGTTTTGCAATCCAATACCTTGTAAATCGCGATAGTTTACGCTGGCGCGATAATTGGTTTTTTCTGTTCCTCCGGATAGAGAAAGGTTATGGTTTTGAGATAAGTTATCTTTGTTGATCAAACTTCCGTACAAATCTTCATTTCCGCCGTAATCAATAGTTTGCAATCTTCCCGAGTTAATCAGATCCCGAAATTCGCCCGCATTGAGGAAATCGAGACGATTCTGAATAAATTCCTTACGGATATAACTGGAATAACTAAATTGAGGCGCACCGGGTTTGCCTTTTTTCGTGGTAATCAAAATTACACCGGCATTTGCACTTGTACCGTAAATGGCTGCTCCAGAACCATCTTTCAATACATCGACAGAAAGGATATCATCTTGTTGCAAGAGGTCAGGATTTCCGCCAGGAATTCCATCAATTACGAAAAGAGGGGCCGAACTTCCCTGGACGCTGGTAGCACCCCTTAGCTGTACATTTACAGATGAATTTGGGTTAGAGCCACCTGTTCGCGTTAGGTTTAAACCCGCAACTTTACCTTGCACCAGATCTAAAGGACTTCGCGCACCACTTTGCCTGAATTGTGCCGTGTCTACGTGTGCTACAGATGAAGTCACTTCTTTAGTTTTCATTGTTCCATAACCAACAACAACAACTTCATCAAGCTTCTGCGATTCTGAAGGGACCATGGTTACCGCAAGTGGCGTAGCACCAGAACCTGCTGGCATAGATTTAGGTTGATAACCGATGTAACTAAACTCCAGAATATCTGTTGCGGCACCAACTTTAATACTGAATTTACCGTCTTCCTGCGTTACGCTTCCGCCGGTTTTGCCTTTAATCTTAATACCGACACCGGGTAAACCGATCTTTTTTTCGTCCAGTACAACTCCGGTAATGGTTTTCTGACCAGTGCTATCGGCGGGTGTTGCACTTGCTTTCGCTGGTGCGGGCTGCGTAGCTGGCGGCGCAGCAACGGGGTTTGAATTTCCGAGAGGATTTACAGGTTTTTTAACGGTGTCTGCTGGCACCGCGACAGGCGTTTTTTTCGTCGTGTCTCGTTTAGTTGTGTCTTGCTGTTGAAAATAAAAGGCACGGGAACTCCTCGTTCCCTCCTTCATTTTTGCAAACAACTGGGGGCTTGAAATTAGGATCAGGCATAGGAAACCCATGATCCCGGGTAGAATGTTTTTCATTGGCACTCACTAGTTAGGTTTTATATAATTAGCATTCTGCGATCACATTTTACACAGAAACAGGTCGGTAGAAACACAGCTCCAGGTAAACGGGGATTTTTCGCAAAACGATTTAGTAACAGCCAGACGAGTGATATGTTTTAAAAAAATTACTTTTTTGTGAAATAATTGTTAAAACAAAAACAAATTCGAAGTGATTTTTCGAAATTGTTTAGGTGGGAAATCCTGAAAGAATCACTGGCTTACAGCGAATTGCAAAATAATCTGGGCGGCTTTTTCAGACGCTCCGGGCTTGCCCATTAATTTGAACAAACCGGCATAATCAGCCAACATTGTTTGCCGCCCTTCACCAGTTATAATTTGTTTCAACTCCAAAGTAATTCTTTCCGTATTACAAGCTTCCTGGATAAGCTCCGTAACGATTTTCTTGTCTACGATAAGGTTGACCAATGAGATAAATCTAATTTTGACTAACATGCGGGCTATTGCAATAGAAATTGTACCTCCTTTATACACCACAACCTGTGGAATGTTGAACAAGGCAGTTTCCAGCGTAGCTGTTCCGGAGGCAACTATTGCTGCATGTGAATGATGGAGAAGGTCGTATGTTTTATTAAAAACTAAAGTAGCATTTCCATTCTCCAGAAACTGATGATAATAACTTTCACTGAAACTTGGTGCCGCAGCGATAGCGAAATGATATTCTGGGAAATTATGCACTACACTTAACATCACCGGTAAAAGTCGTTCAATTTCCTGCTTACGACTGCCCGGCAGTAGGGCGATTATTTTTTTACCGGAAAATTGATATTCCTCGATAAAGGTAGGATTCGGTTTAAACTGGTCGATCTCATCCAATAAAGGATTACCAATATAATCAACTTCCATTCCCCATGTTCGGTAAAAATCTACCTCAAATGGAAGAATGCATAACATCTTATCTACAACCTTTTTTATTTTAAAAACCCTTTTTTGATTCCAGGCCCAAATTTTCGGAGAAATGTAGTAGCATACTTTAAATAATTTTTGTTTCGCGAACTCGGCTATTTTAAGGTTAAAGCCCGGAAAATCAATAAGAATTACAATGTCTGGGTTCCACTGCTGAATATCCTGCTTACACTGCTTCATATTTTTAAAAATTGTATTGAGGTTCAATACAACTTCTGTAAATCCCATAAAGGCCATTTCAGAATAGTGCTTTACAAGCGTACCGCCTTCTGCTGCCATCTTATCGCCACCAAAAAAACGAAATTCGGCATCTTTATCACGCGTTCTAATCGCTTTAATCAAATTGGCTCCGTGTAGATCTCCGGAGGCTTCGCCAGCAACAAGATAATATTTCATAAAATTAATGCGATTGAAATTGAAAAAATTGCTTCTATGTTGATTTGATTTTGAACACGAGAACGACTCGAAACCGAAAAGCTTCAGAGTGTTTTGTAAACGAAAAATATTAAAGCACAAAGAAAAGTAGCTGCTAAAATACCGCGGCCAATGTTTTCTTTATTGTATTTAAAAAAATATTGCATTGTAAATGCATTTACTGCAATTCCACCAATGTATAATAAATCTGCTTTTCTTAAAAACACAAACTGGTGGATAATGAGATAAGCAACGCTGCACAGTATCGCCGGAGAAACCAGTCCTACTGCCAATCCTATCCAAACGGAATTATTCCACATTTTAATACGCTCCTGCATATTAACCCAAATTAATTCCGTCGGGTGCAGAAATGGTTTGTTTTGCACCGGCATGTGCATCCGATGTGCCTAAATCCCAACCATTAAGCATTTGAATAGCATGATGTGCAGTTAAATCAAACTGAACCGGAACCACAGAAACATAACGATGTTCCAATGCCCAAACATCAGTGTCTTCGCCTTTATCAAAATTCTGAAAAACGCCTGTAAGCCAATAATAAGGACGTTTGTAAGGGTCTTTGCGTTCTTCAAATTCTTCCATCCATTTGGCGTTTGCCTGGCGGCAAATCTTAATGCCTTTAATGTGCTCACCTTTCGGGAAGTTTACATTTAAAAGTGTTCCTTCCGGCAAGCCATGTTGTAAAACTTGTTCAGCAATAATTTTTATATATTTTTTGGTAAAGCTAAAATCGGCATCGGCTGCAAAATCATCCAAAGAAAACCCGATTGAAGGAATTTTTTCGATGGCTCCCTCTACGGCTGCAGACATTGTTCCAGAATAGATCACATTGATAGAATCATTTAATCCATGGTTAATTCCAGACACACATAAATCTGGCTTTTTACCTTTAAAAATTTTATTCACGGCAATTTTAACACAATCTACAGGCGTACCACTGCATTTATACATTTCTACACCCGGATATAAATCCACTTTATCGAAACGAATCGGCTTGCCGATGGTGATGGCATGTCCCATCCCGCTCTGCGGGCTATCTGGCGCAACCACCACAACATTGCCAATTTCCTGCATAACCTCCATCAAATTCTTAATTCCCAATGCGGTAATCCCGTCATCATTTACCACTAAAATATTCGGCTTTGTATTTTGCTTCGTCATGTCTGTAAAAGTACGGATTAATAAATGCAGGGCAAAAAAACAAAGCTAAATCGATTAAAATCTTAATGAAAAAGTTTAGCCTTCCGGAAAATGAAAAAGCATTTCATTAACTGCTTAAAAGCAAATATATTTGAGGAAATAACTTATTCAGGAGATGGCTTTTTTATTCATTTTTTTTGATATTTTAAAGCATTATCCACATAAAAAAAACCAAACGTTCAATGAAATTCAAAATCTTAACACTAGCGTGTTTTGTTTTAACGGTTGCCGTTACTAAGGCACAAACCGTTTACCAATGGAAAACAGGAACTTCAGGCGGTTACACATACAAATACGTAACCAATGACCCAACAAAATCCCGTTTTTATACATTGAAAAATGGCTTAACTGTCATCTTATCACAAAACAACAAAGAGCCGAGTATTACGTATAAAATGGCGGTGCGGGCAGGTAGTAACACAGATCCGAGAACCAATACCGGACTTGCTCATTATCTGGAACATTTGCTGTTTAAAGGAACAGACAAATTCGGCACAATGGATTATGCCAAGGAAAAGCCATATCTGGATAAAATTGAAGCATTGTATGAAACCTACAATAAAACAACCGATCCTGAAAAGCGGAAGCAGATTTACAAAGAAATTGATCGGGTGTCAGGCGAAGCGTCTAATTATTCCATTGCCAATGAATACGATAAGATGATGAAAGCTATTGGCAGCAATACCACCAATGCACATACATCTGTAGAAGAGACCGTTTATGAAGAAGATCTTCCGTCAAATGCGATAGATAAGTTTCTTGCTGTGCAGGCAGAACGATTCCGTACACCGGTTTTCAGAATTTTCCATACAGAGCTGGAAGCTGTTTATGAAGAAAAAAACAGAAGTTTGGACAATGATGGAAGTAAAATGTACCAGGGAATGTTAAAAGCATTATTTCCGACACACAATTATGGTCAGCAAACGACAATTGGTACAATTGAGCATCTGAAAAACCCGTCGTTAGTTGAAATCAGAAAGTACTACAATAAGTATTATGTACCTAATAATATGGCTCTGATCATGTCTGGCGATATTAATTATGACGAGCTGATAAAAAAAATCGATAAAGATTTTGCCTTCATGGCTCAAAAACCACTTTCACTATACACACCAGCACCGGAAAAACCTCTTACCGAAATCCAGAAGGTAGACATTTATGGTCCAAGTGCGGAAAGTCTTTATATTGCATACAGAGGTTATGCTCAAAATAGCCATGAAAGTTTACTCTTAGATTTGATTTCAAGCATCCTGGCCAATGGTAAGGCAGGTTTGATGGATATCAATATTAACAAACAACAAAAAATGTTGCGCGCCGGAGCAGGGTACAATCAAATGAAAGATTATGGTGCGTTTATTTTAACTGGTGCACCAAAAGCCGGACAAAGTCTTGAGGAGGCCGAGAAACTCTTGTTACAGCAGGTAGACCTACTAAAAAAAGGTGACTTTGACGAAACTTTGATCAAGGCAACTGTAGCCAATACCAAATTGGCTGAAATCCAGGCATTCGACAATAATGATGTACGTGCTAATGCAACTATGAATGCCTTTATCTTAAACCGTGGAAACGGCTGGGATAAGATGCTGGCTTCCACAGATGCAATGGGAAAAATTACCAAAGCAGAAATTGTTGCCTTTGCCAACAAATTTTTCATTAACAATTATGTTGTTTTGTTCAAGCATAAAGGTGAAGACAAAACCATAAGCAAGGTTGATAAACCAAGCATTACGGCTGTGAAAACGAATACCGATGAGGTATCGCCTTTTACCAAAAATATTGTTCAGACTCCTGTAAAACCTATTTTACCTAAGTTTCTGGATTACAATAAAGATCTTAGTTTTGGAAAAGCGGGCATTGCAGACGTTATTTCCGTTCAAAATACTGAAAACGGAATCTTCAGGATGAGTTACCGTTTTGACATGGGCTCTTACAACTATAAACTGCTTCCATATGCAGCACAGTATTTAAGTTTTCTGAGCACCGACAAATATTCAGCGGAAGAAATCAGCAAAGCCTTCTACAATATTGCATGTAGTTACAGTGTGAATGTAGGCACAGAAGTAACCACCATTTCGATTAGCGGATTGCAAGAAAATTTTGACAAGGCAGTTGCTTTAGTTGAAGATGTTTTGGCACATTGCAAACCAAATGAAAAAGCACTTGAAGATTTGAAAGGCCGACTTTTAAAGTCCAGAGATAATGCCAAATTAAATAAATCATCTATTCTGAGCGGCTTGATGAGCTATGCACAATATGGATCTGACAACCCTTTCAATTATGGCTTAACTACAGATGAAATTAAAAACTTGAAATCATCTGACCTGATTTACATCTTACATAATTTAACCAATTACAAGCACACCATTACCTATTATGGTCCTAAAACGTTGGTTGCCTTTAGTACAGATATTGAAAAACTTCATCCCTTAGCAAAAGAATTTACACCAGCTGCACCGATGAAAAAATTTGTATATACCAAAACAGATTCCAATAAAGTATTTTTTGCAGATTATGATATGGTTCAGGCAGAAATTCGGTGGTTGAGAAATGGCGGCCTATATGACCCATCAAACGCTGCGAAGATTGCATTATTTAACAATTATTTTGGTGGTGGAATGGGCTCTGTTGTATTCCAGACCATCCGCGAATCTAAAGCACTTGCGTATTCAACATTTGCAGTCTATTCTTCTCCAAACAGTAAAGAAAAAGAAAATTCTGTAATTGCATATGTAGGTACACAAGCAGATAAAATGAATGATGCCATTATAGGAATGAACGAGTTACTTACCGTTTTACCAGAGTCTGAAAAATCATTCGACTTGTCTAAAACGAACTCCTTAAATGGAATTGAAACGTCTAGGATTACTAAGGATGACATCATTTCAAGCTATCTTGCAGACAAAAAACTTGGTTTTGATCATGATTCGAGAGTGGATGAATATGCCAGTCTTAAACCACTAACGTTTTCAGATGTTAAGGCTTTCCATAAAGATAATTTATCGGCAAAAGCTTATGATTACTGTATTGTAGGATCGGAGAAAAAGATCAGCATGGCTGATTTGCAAAAATATGGCGCGGTTACCAAACTTAGCCTTGAGCAAATTTTTGGTTACTAGATAACTTAAAAATCAAATAGAACGGGCGTTTCTGAATTTCAGAAACGTCCGTTTTTCTTAAAGGTAGACCAATGAACTTAAGATTTGCTGAATAGAAAACCTGGCGCCGCAAACAAATTCATCGGCTGCACCATAATAAATAATCAGTTCATCGTCATTTACGACATGTCCATTGGTGAAAACTACATGCCCGAAAAATCCGTTAAGCTCATATTCTTCCTGAGGAATCATAATTGGATCTTTAGTTTGTGCAATTACCTGGTACGGATTCCCAATAGCCATTAGGAAAGCGCCCAAAGCATACTGGTGGTTTTCATTTGCACCGTGATAAATCTCCAGCCAACCAGCAGAAGTTTTGATTGGAGCCGCGCCCGCGCCTACTCTGGCGCTATCCCAAAAATGGCTTCTGGTTTTGATCAGACATTTATGTTTACCCCAATGTACGGCATCCTCAGATTCTGCAATCCAGATGTAATTCCCGCCTAAATCTACGCTACTCGGCCTGTGTAAAGCAAAGTATTTTCCATTAATCTTTTCTTCAAAAATTGCACAATCTTTATTGTGTGGCGGCAAAATTAAACCTTCTTTCTCAAAACTCTTCCAGTCTTTTGTTGTCCGCAGGCCAACGGCTACACCATGTGCAGAAACAGCTGTAAAAGTCAGGAAATAGGTGTTGTCAATTTGCGAAACTCTGCAATCTTCTATACCAAAATATTCATCTTCATCAGAGCCATACAATGGAGAATACCCTTCTGGCTCATAAAAATTCAATCCATCTTCGCTGCACAGCAATCTTAAATGAGATAAGGTTGTAAGGTAGTCGCTATTTTTATATTTGATAACCCGTGCATCTGTGGCTTCCAATTCCGGATCATCAAGCGGTATTTTAAAAATCTGAAGACCATTTGTACTTAAAGCCGGAAATGACAAAATACCCTGCTGTTGTTTTGGACGCTCGGCAACGCGCACCAATAACCAGATTTTCCCATCAAAACGAAACACACCTGGATTCAACAAACAAGCGATTTCAAGCCCATCGGCACTGGCTTTCAAATCAGCAGGTTTTAGAACAGGATTTTGAGGGAATCGCTTAGCCAAATCTTTCATCGCTTTTATTTTATGAGGTTTTTGATCAAAATAAAAAGGCAACCAATGGTTGCCTTTTGTGTATTCAGGTATCTGTGTTTATAAAGAGTTGATCCACTTTACAAGTTCATCTCTTCCTTTTCCGGTTTTTTGTTGAAGTTTTCCCAACAACTCGTCGTCTTGTCCTTCTTCATGAGTTAAATCATCATCGGTTAAGTCGGCATAAGCTTGCTTTACTTTACCTTTGATTTCATTCCATTTCCCTTTTATTTCTAACTTATCCATGTCTTTAATTTTAAAATAATAAAGTTTATTTAAAGACAATTTAAGCTCGATAAAGTTTTGAAAAGATCAAGAAAACTAAGCTGATTTCTTTTCGGTTAAAGTGATTTCGTTGCCTTTATAATTTCATCCACTACAGCCGGATCTAATAATGTAGAAGTGTCTCCTAAGTTAGATGTATCACCTTCTGCAATTTTCCGGAGGATTCTTCTCATTATTTTTCCAGATCTCGTTTTTGGCAAACCCGATACAAATAAGATTTTATCGGGTTTGGCAATTGGACCGATAACCCGACTTACTGTTTGTAAGATATCTTTTTTGGATAGTTCTACTTCACCATGAATTTCCGGATAAATTACAAAAGCAAAAATCCCCTGTCCTTTAACATCGTGCGGGTAACCTACAACAGCACTTTCTACAACTCCAGCATGCATATTTATGGCATTCTCTACTTCGGCTGTGCCAATTCTATGTCCGGAAACATTTAAAACATCATCTACGCGACCTGTAATTCTATAATAGCCATCTTCGTCTCTCAAGCAACCATCGCCGGTAAAATACATATTTTCATAAGTCGAAAAATAGGTTTGTTTACAACGTTCGTGATCGCCATACGTGGTACGTAAAATACCCGGCCAAGGAAATTTAATACAAAGGTTTCCGCTAACACCATTTCCTTCCAGTTCATTTCCATTTTCATCTACCAAAACAGGCTGAATACCAGGCAATGGTAATGTTGCAAAGCTTGGTTTAGTTTTAGTTACCGTAGCAATGGGCGAAATCATAATTCCACCGGTTTCGGTTTGCCACCAGGTATCTGCAATTGGCGCTTTTCCTTTGCCCACTTTTTCATCAAACCAGTGCCATGCTTCTTCGTTTATAGGTTCACCCACAGAGCCTAAAACCCGCAGGGTACTTAGGTCTTTACCTTCCAATGGTTCGTCTCCAAAGCTCATCAAAGACCGTATAGCGGTTGGCGCAGTATAAAGAATATTTACTTTATGTTTATCTACAATATCCCAGAGTCTGGATGCGTTTGGATAGGTAGGAACGCCTTCAAACATCAACGTTGTTGCACCCTGAGAAAGCGGTCCGTAAACGATATACGAGTGACCGGTAATCCAGCCTATATCTGCCGTGCAAAAATATACTTCACCGGGTTGATAGTTGAATACATTTTTAAAGGTATAACCTGCATAAACCATGTATCCGCCGCAAGTATGTACCACACCTTTAGGCTTTCCGGTAGATCCGGATGTGTAGAGGATAAATAGCATATCCTCAGCATCCATTTCTTCTGCCTCGCAAACATCATTAACATGTTTTACTTCATCTTCCCACCAAACATCTCGTCCTTTTAACATACTTACCGGTGTACGCACATGGGTTAAAACGATCACTTTTTCTACTGTTGGGCAGCCAATTAATGCATCATCAATTACATCTTTTAAAGGGATTGGTTTGCTCCCGCGATAAACGCCATCGGCGGTAATCACCACTTTGCATTCTGCGTCATTAATCCTGTCTGCGATAGATTTCGCAGAGAAACCACCGAAAACAACGGAGTGAACTGCACCAATGCGTGCACAAGCCAGAACGGCGATAGCCAACTCAGGAACCATAGGCATGTAGATGCAAATACGATCTCCTTTTTTGGCACCATTTCTTTTCAAAACATTTGCAAAACGGCAAACGCGTTCGTGCAACATTTTATAAGTTAAAGTAACACTCTCTTCTTCCGGGTTATTGGGTTCCCAGATTATGGCTGGTTTATTTCCGTTTTCTGCCAAATGTCTGTCCAGACAGTTTTCTGTTATATTTAATTTCGCGCCCTCATACCACTTAATATCAGGTTCGCTAAAATTCCATGACAACACTTTGTACCAGGGCTTTCTCCATTGAAAATCCTGCGCCACTTCACCCCAAAACTGTTCAGGGTTTTCTATGCTTTTTTTGTAATCTGCTTGGTACTGCTCGAATGAAGTAATCTGCATTTTGTATACGTTTTGTTAGTATTATTATTTTGGTTTTGGTCGCTTTCAGAGCTAAATTTTACTGAAGTCAAATTTAATCTTCACAGATAGGTTATTTCTCATTTCCTATCTTAAATTTTACCTAAAGATACATAGTTTATGTTCAGGAAAATTCATTTTTCTTCTCTGCTAACTCTGGAAAAAAATTATCAGTTTAATGTTTTCGTACAGCAAAGTTATTGACAAAAAATGCCGTTAAGTGGCTTGTAATAAACCAGAAGCAATTAAAATCATACATCAGGAAAAACAGAACTGAAGATTAAAAGTCCGAAGACAATGCTAACGTTTTTACAGGTAATTGTATAGCACAATTGTCTTAACTCGCTATTGAAACCGGCACGCAATCTAGTAAAATGAAGTGAAAATCGGTCTTGTTGAATAAGAATGATCTCTCTTTGCCTGTATAATTTCTTTAAACAACACAGATTACGCCGCAGAGTGACCCTTCGGGATAAAATAATTAGTATTTTTTTTGGTTGATTAAAATGCATCCAAAGAAGACTTATTGTGTTTAAAAACCGTGTTTTTGGAACAGAGTGCTTTATTTTTGTTTAATGTACAAACAAGCAAAAATTAAATGTCTCTCTCTAAGACGGTTTTATTGAAAACATTTATAAAAATAAATTGCAACAGTATTGTCTTTTTCAATTATTATTCAGATATTTGCACACTCTTAAAAAAATTAAGCGACGATATTTAACAACTATATTTACAAGTCATGTCAAGAGTTTGTGATTTAACAGGAAAAACGGCAATGAAAGGTAATAACGTTTCACACTCAAACGTTAAGACTAAGCGCAAATTTTATCCTAATTTAAAACTTCAGAAATTTTATATCCCTGAAGAAGACCGTTGGATTACGTTGAAAGTTTCGACTTCAGCGATTAAAACCATCAACAAAGTGGGAATTAGCGAAGCGATCAGTCGTTTCGTAAAAAAAGGATTTTTGTAAAAACATTAACTGTTGAGATTAACAGTTTAAACCAATATTAAAATGGCAAAAAAAGGTAACAGAGTTCAGGTTATTTTAGAATGTACTGAGCACAAAGAAAGTGGCATGCCAGGTATGTCTAGATATATTTCTACCAAAAACCGTAAAAATACTACTGAGCGTTTAGAGTTGAAAAAATTCAACCCGGTATTGAGAAAAGTAACCGTTCACAAAGAAATAAAATAAGGTTGATGATTTAAAGGTAGAAGGTTTTGGGTAAATCCGCAGTCTACCAATCTATCATTCAATCATTTAAAATTAAAGAACATGGCAAAGAAAGTAGTTGCAACCCTGAAAACAGGAACTGGTAAGGAATACTCAAAAGTAGTTACGATGGTTAAGTCTCCAAAAACTGGTGCTTATTCATTCAAAGAACTTATCGTTCATAATGACCACGTTAAAGATGCTATTGCATCTAAATAAGGTTAATATTTTTAACGAAAAATATTAAAGGCCGTTCCGTTTAACCCGGAAGGGCTTTTTTTGTTATCAAATCTGGCCTGGAAATATTTGACTATCTTTGAGAAAAGCATAACCATGGAAGCGTACAAATTCAAAACAAAAGTTTCTGAAAATGGAACCATCGCTGTTCCTGAAGAATTTGATGTCAAAAACAAAGAGGTTGAGGTTATTATTTTAGACAACCCGATCAAAATTCCTGCGATTGAAAAAATGACAGGAAAGGAATTTGTTAAGAAATATGCAGGGATGTTTAATGACATTGAAGCAGATCAGGCTAAATGGGAGTATCTAAAGGAGAAGCACAATTTATGATGCTTTTGTTTGACACCAATATCATCATAGATATTATCTTGACAAGAGAACCTTTTTTTAATGATTCGTCGAAGGTTTTTGAATTTGTTGATGGTGAAAAATTTAAAGGTTGCGTAACCGCCTCTTCTTTGACTGACATTTATTACATTGTCAAAAAGAAGTCGGATCATACAACTGCAATTAATTTTATCGAATCTTTAATCCTCACCGTCGACATTTTGAATGTAAATAAGGATCCCATAATCCTTGCGTTACATGCTAGCTTCAAAGATTTCGAAGATGCCGTTCAAAATACAGCAGCAGAGCTAAATCATGTAGATCTGATTATTTCCAGAAATACCCAAGACTTTATCAACAGCAAAATTCCAGTACAAACCCCTACCGATTTTTTAAAAAAACATAATTAATGGGCTTATTTGACTTTTTCAAAAAGAAAGAAACCGCACCTGAAGCACAAGAAGCTTTAGACAAAGGTTTGGAAAAAACTAAAGATGGCTTTTTCAGCAAAATAACTAAAGCTGTAGCCGGAAAATCATCAGTAGATGATGAAGTACTCGATAACCTGGAAGAAGTTTTGGTAACCTCTGATGTTGGTGTGAAAACCACACTAAAGATTATTGGCCGTATTGAAGACCGCGTTGCCAAAGATAAATATCTGAATGCCTCAGAGCTTAATCATATTCTTCGGGATGAAATCCAGTTGCTTTTATCAGAAAACAACAGCAATGACTTCCGCCAGTTTGAATATGGAGATCACAAACCTTATGTAATTATGGTAGTCGGTGTAAATGGTGTTGGCAAAACAACCACTATTGGTAAACTGGCACATAAACTAAAAGAAGAAGGTTTGAAAGTCGTTTTAGGTGCTGCCGATACTTTTCGCGCTGCTGCTGTAGACCAGATTAAATTGTGGGGCGAACGTGTAGGTGTACGTGTGGTTGCGCAATCCATGGGATCAGATCCTGCTTCTGTTGCTTTTGATACATTGCAGTCTGCAGTTGCCAATGGCGAAGATGTAGTTATTATTGATACTGCCGGTCGTTTACACAACAAAATTGGTTTGATGAATGAACTCGGAAAAATTAAACAAGTGATGCAAAAGGTTATTCCCGGTGCACCACATGAGATTCTCTTAGTTTTAGACGCATCTACAGGCCAAAATGCTTTTGAACAATGTAAACAGTTTACAGAAGCAACAGATGTTAATGCTCTGGCGATAACTAAATTGGATGGAACGGCGAAAGGCGGTGTAGTGATTGGAATATCAGACCAATTTAAAATTCCGGTAAAATATATCGGAGTTGGCGAAAAAATCGGAGATTTGCAGCTTTTTGATAAGAAAGAGTTCGTGAATAGTTTGTTTAAATAAGTTACCCCGCCGTTATTGCGAGGTACGAAGCAATGACGATACTATCAAAACATTAGTAAAAGATTAAGTGTAAAAGATGAATACCAAAATAGCCAGAAGTAAATCTGCCATCAAACAGCCTAAAATAAATGTAATTACATTAGGATGCTCTAAAAACATCTACGATTCAGAAGTTTTAATGGGCCAGTTGCGCGGCAATAACCTCAATGTTTCGCATGAAGCGGACAAGATGGGGAAAGATGATATCGTAGTGATCAATACCTGTGGATTTATCGACAATGCCAAACAAGAATCAATAGACACAATCTTACAATTCAGCGAATTAAAAGAAGCTGGAAAAATTGGTAAAGTTGTAGTTACTGGTTGTTTGTCTGAACGCTATAAACCAGAATTGGAATCGGAAATTACAAATGTAGATGCGTACTTTGGCACAAATGACCTACAAAATATTCTTCATGAACTTGGTGCAAATTATAAACACGAGCTTATTGGCGAACGTTTACTGACTACGCCTTCGCATTTTGCTTATTTTAAAATTGCAGAAGGTTGCAACCGCCCGTGTTCATTCTGTGCCATTCCGTTAATGCGCGGAAAACACATGAGTAAACCAATGGAAGAATTGGTAAATGAAGCAAAGATTCTGGCTAAAAACGGAACCAAAGAACTCATATTAATTGCACAGGATTTAACGTATTACGGACTTGATTTATACGGTACGCGAAAACTCGATGAGTTAATGCGCCGTTTATCTGATGTACCAGGCATTGAGTGGATTCGCTTGCAATATGCTTATCCTTCCGGTTTCCCGATGGAAATTCTGGATGCCATGAATGAGCGCGATAACATTTGTAAATATCTGGATATGCCACTTCAGCACATTACGGATAATATGCTCAAATCCATGCGCCGTGGAACTACAAAACAAAAAACAATCGATCTGGTGAACCAGATTAGAGACAAGGTTCCAACTATCGCGATGCGTACCACTTTAATTTGTGGATATCCGGGCGAAACAGAACGCGATTTTGAGGAAATGAAAGAATGGGTAGCTGAAACAAAATTTGATCGTTTAGGCTGCTTTACTTACTCTCACGAAGAAAAAACACACGCTCATACTTTGGTTGATGATGTTGCAGACGAAGTTAAACAACAGCGTGTAGACGATATTATGGAAATCCAGCAGGGAATTTCATTCGATATTAATCAGGAAAAAGTTGGCAAAACGTTCAAAGTATTGGTAGATAAAAAAGAAGGCGATTTCTTTGTTGGCCGTACCGAATTTGATTCGCCTGAAGTAGATAACGAAGTGCTAATCGATGCCACAACAGGCTACGCCGCAAACGGTAGCTTTGTACAGGTAAAGGTTGACAGAGCCGAAGATTTTGACCTCTACGGGCAAATTGTATAACATAAACAGAAGCCGGAAATTAACCTCCGGCTTTTTTTTTAGATTATTGTTGCGGCTGTAGCGATTTTAAATGATAGAACGTTTTGTATAAAAACCTTAACATCATTATGAAAAAAACATTAATCGCCTTTCTGGTCCTTTTTGTAATCAGTATGGGCTGCAAAAAAATTATGGACACTGATCCACTATGCGCCTGCTCGCCTGTTACCAATCCTTATTTCAGTTTAGTCATAAAGAATGCAAATGGCGTAGATTTGCTAGACACAACAAAACCAGGCTCTTTCAATCAATCTCAAATTCAATTGTATTCTAAAGATGCTAATGGGAACCCAAAATCAATTTCCTTTCTCATTAGACCTCCGTTTTCTTACGGATCAGATCAATTTGTATATAACCAATTATTAGCACCCGATATCTATAATGCCATTAAAAGTATTGACGATTTATTTTACCTAAAAATTGGCAACAATACAGAATACACACTCAATTTCAAATTCAATAATTACAAGCTCGAAAAATTACTGTTAAATGGGGTAGAACTGCCATTGCAGCAACCAGGTACGAACTATAATTATGTAAATGCAATTTATGCATTAACCATATAAACTCAAAAAGCAGTTGATGTACATTCAACTGCTTTTCTTCAAGACATAAGATTCTATTTGTCTTTTGGTTTGTCTTTTATCTGACTTGCTTTCAACCAAACTTTTGCACCTTTCTTATTTACATAATATTTTTCATTTTTATTATTAATGTAAACATTAGACCCGTCTGGTGCCATTTTACCTTTCCATACCTTATCTGCAACTTTCGATTCTCCTTTTACCGCAACTTCAGCAGTTTTATTGCCTACTTTTTCTATTACTTTGCCTGCTTCGGTTTTCTTCTCCTGAGCATTTACACCCGCAGAAATGCCTCCAATTAAGGCAATGGTAAATAATCCCGTTAAAAATTTCTTTTTCATATCCTTAAATTTCTCTTGATAACACTTCTTACAGATTTTTTGTTTTAATGCAAATCGTTAAATAAAAAACTAAATCATTCTGTATCGATTACCGATTGCGGTGGATGATGAAGATGTTGCTGTTTAATTTTACAGGCTTTATAATACGTGTTATAAGCAGATTCCATTTCGGCTAAATTTCTTTCGCCAAAATATTCCTGATAAGAAACATCAACCGTTGGTTTAAAATTATCCAAAAAATCAATCAGGCTAACTGCAAATATAATTTGTATTGGCTTTTTGGTTTTTTTTAGAATATGAGAAAGACCGGTTTCGAAATGAACTTTATTAAGATGCATTGAAAACAGTTCGCCCTGCGGAAAAATAGTAAGCAGATTTTTTGGATCAGACAGCAATTCTGCAGCGTAATTCAGCGAATCTACTAATGTTCTTGATTTTTTATTTACAGAAAAGCAACCAATGTATTTTAGCAATTTGAACGCTTTCAATTGTGCCTCAACAGACATCGACTTAAAATCTTTTCCGATGTATTTTCTGCAAAAGCGATACACTACAGCTCCGTCATTAAAGCCAACATGGTTCATAATCAACAATACTGCACGATCCGGATCGACATTAATCTCGCCCGTGTAACGAACTTTGCTGAAACGGCTGAGCAGAAATTTTTCTACTCCAATCATAAAAACCCGTATGTATTTATTCGGTTTGTCTTTAATCATTACAGCCATATTCTTTCAGTTGTTTTTCTATTAAAGTATTTAAATTATTGTTAACCAGCTCATGCCCTTCTTCAAAAATATGCAATCTGGGCCGATCCAGTAATTGTGCAAAGTCTTGTCCTATTTTCGCGGGGAAAACTTTATCTTTTTTCCCGAAATACAAAAATGCATCAATGTCGTATTGGTTAATTAATGCTGCAAGTTTTGTTTTATCAAATCTGAATTTAGAATTGTAGGTGATTGCATTGTAGCAAACCAAACGGGTTTCTGTAGAGCCAAATTCTTGTTTCAGAATCCGGTGCAGATCCTGATCAATATATTTAAACTTCTGAATGGAGTTAAGTAAAAAATTCACCGTTTTCGGGCTATGTACAAGTTTATAGGCAAGTCTATTCACCAACCGGTTATTGGATAAAATACTCACCATCTTATTTACCTGGATACCATCTGGCGCAACAAAAAACAGTTTATCTATCTTTTGCGGCATATCTTCCAGAATTGCCCAAGCCATACATGCGCCCATACTATAAGATAAAATAGAAAATTGAGCTTCGCCAAGTTGTTTTTCTTTTAGGAAAAGATGAATATATTCCAGAAATTCTTTTGTACTAAGCCCTTTTCTGACTTCCTCAACAGAAGCATCATTAAGAATGGTTTGTCCGTGAAAAAATAAATCAAAACTAAAAATCCTGAATTTATCTGCTAACGTAGGCATCAAAACATCGAATTGCCTCGCATGCATACCAAAACCATGAAAAGCAAGCATAATCTTATCGCCCGTTCCATACTCCCGATAGTGGATCTTTGCTTTTTTTGTCTCCAGAAAACCCATTGAAAACTAATTTAGCTTTTCGGCCAGCAACTTCATTTCAATTGCAGGAGAGTGACGTTCATACAAAATTCTGTAAACGGCTTTACAAATTGGCATTTCTACATTATACTCTAAATTTTTCAGGTGAATACATTTTGCAGCATAATAACCTTCTGCAACCATATTCATCTCTAACTGTGCAGATTTAACGGTATAACCTTTTCCTACCATGTTGCCGAATGTTCTGTTTCTGCTGAATTGCGAATACGCCGTAACCAGTAAATCGCCAAGATATGCCGATTCTTTAATATCGCGATCTATCGGGTGAACTGCATCTACAAAACGTTTAATCTCACGGATTGCATTGCTAATTAAAACCGCCTGAAAATTATCGCCATAACCAATCCCATGACAAATTCCGCTGGCCACGGCATAAATATTTTTCAGTACAGCAGAATATTCAGTACCGAAAATATCGTCGGAAACATTGGTTTTGATGTATCTGGTATTCAGAAATGAAGCAAAAGTTGTTGCATGATCTATATTGGTGCAGGCAATAGTTAAATAAGATAGTTTTTCTAACGCCACCTCTTCTGCATGGCAAGGACCACTAACGACTAAAATATCTGAGTAAGGAACTTCAAATTTCTCATGCAGAAATTCACCAATAATTAGATTGTCTTCGGGTACTATGCCCTTGATTGCCGATATGACTTTTTTGTTTCTAAAATCTTCAGGAACCAAATCTTTTAATGAATCTTTAAGAAATGCTGCCGGAACGTTCAAAATAATGTATTCTGCTTCCCGAAAAATTTCTTTAATGTCTGATGAAATCTGTGCTTCGTTTATCTTAATTTCAACTGAACTCAGGTAATGGGGGTTATGTTTAAATTTCCTGATGTGATCAATTGCTTCCTCATTTCTTAACCACCAGAAAATGGATTTATCAGTTAAATTATCTGATAGCATTTTTACAATGGCGGTTGCCCAGCTCCCGCCTCCAATCATTGCTATTTTAGGTGCCATGTATACAAAATAAAAAATCCCGGTTTAATGTTTTAAACCGGGACAATTTAATTATTTAATGTTATTATCTATAACCTACTTTTTACCGTCTTTGCTAAAAAGCTGGTCTTTAGAGGTTTTTTCTACAACCATTCCATCTTTCAATTTGTTCTGAATTGCAGAATATGGCCCGGTAACTACTTCCTGGCCAGCTTTTAAACCAGAGTTTACGATAATAAACTGATCATTCTGGATACCGGTAGTTACTTCGGTTTTCTTCACAGTAGTTCCATTCAATATATAGACAAACTGTTTGATCTTTTTATCGGTTAGTTTCGATTTTTGCTTATCACTATTTTGATCTGTAGATGCATCAGCAGATGAATTTCCTGAATCTGTAAATACAGATTGAATCGGAATGGTTAATCCTTTCTTAGAATTACTTTCGATATCTACAGTTGCAGACATCCCCGGACGGAAAATTGACTGTTGTTTGCCGCCTAATCCTTCTTTGATTCTGATTTTCACAGAAAAATTGGTTACCTGATCTACAGAAGTGGTGGTTGTAGTACCTACTGCTGTTGAAGAACTTGCAATTTCTGTTACCACGCCATCAAATTTGCGGTCTGAATAGGCATCTACTTCAATATTTGCTTTATCACCAACTTTTACTCGGGTAATATCATTTTCATTTACATCTACATTCACTTCCATAGATGAAAGATTAGAAATACGCATAATTTCTGTACCAGCCATTTGTGAAGTTCCCAAAATACGATCACCAAGTTCTATAGATAATTTAGACACCACCCCATCAACCGGCGCGTAAATAGTTGTTTTAGCTAAATTTGCGCCAGCTTCTTTTACGCTAGAGTTTGTTTGTTCCAGTGTAAATCTGGCTCCAACTACGTTTTCTTTAGAACTTTGAAGTGTTGCCTTAGCGTTTAAATACGCGGCTTTAGCAGCATCAAACTCAGAAGCCGAAATTACTTTCTTACCAAACAATTCTACATTACGTTTATAGGTTGATTCTTCGTTTGCAAAAGTGGCCTGACTTTGAGCCAGTTGCTGTTGCGCCGCCGCAACACTTGCTTTTTGCGCATTATAGGTTGCCACGCTGCGCTCATAACCCGATTGTAAAACATCTGGTCTAACTTTACACAGCAATTGGCCGGCTTTAACAATATCGCCCTCTTTAACCTTAAGCTCTACAACCTCTCCCGAAATCTCTGAACTTAACTTCACCTCAGTTTCCGGTTGGATTTTTCCACTTGCCGTTACCGTTTCAACAACGGTTTTATCTGATGCTTTTTCCGCTGTAACCTTCTCGGTTTTATTGCCACCTATTACTCCGCCCACTTTCAGACCGATTAATAGAACGATAATTACAACAACGGTAATGATAATGTGCTTCAGTTTCATAATGTATTTTGTTTCTTGTCTGGTTTTATTAGAAGGTGATTTGTCTGCCCAGGTAATAATCAATTACTTTAGCTCTGAACAGCAAATCGTATTTTGCCTGGATAAAATCTATTTCGGCTTTATTTCTGTTCGTTTGTGCTGTACTAAAATCAAGTGAATTAACTAAACCCACGTTGTAGCGCTGCTCTATAACATAAAAAGCATCTTTTTGTGCTTGAAAAGCATTCTGAGTAGATTCAAAACGGCTTTGTGCTGCTATTAAATCTGCTACAGCCTGGCTGATTACTTTATTCAAATTGTTCTTTGCAAGCTGTTCTTCGGTTTTACGTTGCTGTAGATTAATTTTTGCAATCCGAACACTCGATCTTGTAGAAAATCCATTTAAAATTGGAATAGAAATACTCATACTCACAAATTTACCGAAGTTGTCAGCCAACTGATTAAAAAATGGACTATTGCTGCCAAAAACATTATTGAATTGATAATAGTAAGCCGATCCCAAACCCCCACCAATTGAAACTTTAGGAAAGTAGTTGCCTTTTGCAACATCTATCGCTTTCTCAGCCGCTTTAGTACTTAAACTTGCCACCTTTATATCTGGAAAAATACCTAGAGCTTGATTATAAATATCGTAAGCGCTATATTTTTTATCAATGTTTGCCAAATCGTTAACTAATGGGGGCTGAACTTTGAAATTCATCGGAGGTTGAAACTCCATTAATTGGCCTAATGTTAGATAAGCGATAGTTAATGTATTTTGCGCGTCTGTTAAATTTAGTTCTGACGTTGCTGCTGTTGATTTCGCTTGAGAGATATCTGCCAGTGTTTTATTTCCAACATCAAGCAAAGCTTGTTCTCTTTTTAATGTGGCATTAGATACCTCCAGTTGCTGGCGGGTAGCTTTAACTTGATCTTCCGCTGCTAAAACCTGTAGGTATGACGTAACAACCTGTAAAATCAAGTCATTTTTAACTTTTTCGACGTTACTCTGGTCAACAGCAAGTAGAATTTTGTTTCTTTTAATTTGGTTAATTTTTTCACCTCCGCCAAAAAGGGCAAGATTTGCACTAAGATTTGGCGATAGATTATAGTTTTGGGTATTTTGGAATAAACCAGATAATTGCTGACTCCGTCCCCATTGCATACTTTGGCTAACACTACCACTTAACGTTGGCAACAGCGCATTTTTAGACTGCTTAAGATTTTCATCGGTTACCGCAGCATTAAACTGTGCCTGTTTAATCTGTAAATTATTGGTTAATGTATTCTCTACGGCCTGTTGAATGGTAATCACTTCCTGTGCATTCAGTTTTTGACCCAGGCTTAAAGCGAGCAGCAAAGCAGATCCAATAAAAAATTTATTCGTGGTAAACATTTTCATATTTTGTTTCAAATCTAGTATAAACGACTTTTAATAATTTCAATCTGTTTGAGCAATTGTTACCTTTGGAAACAATGTACCTCATCAAATCGCCCTTGCTGCTTAAATGGTATTATCCATCATTATTGTGGAATAAATCCCGTTCTGAAAAAGTCATTTATTTGACCTTTGACGATGGACCTATACCCAATGTTACAGATTTTGTTTTAAAAACTTTAAAAGCTTTCAATGCACAGGCAACTTTTTTTTGCATAGGCGATAATATTCAAAAACATCCTGATGTTTTTGAACAGGTTAAGAACGATGGTCATCGTATTGGAAATCACACCTTTAATCACTTAAAAGGATGGAAAACCGATGACAAAATCTATGTTCAAAACACATTAAAATGCCATAAGCTTACCTTATCCAATTTGTTCAGGCCCCCATATGGCAGAATCAAAAAAAGTCAGGTCCGCTTGCTTAAATCTGCGCTTTCCCAATCTGACAATCAACTTGAAATTGTGATGTGGGATGTTTTGAGCGGAGATTTCGACACCAACCTTTCTCCTGAAAAATGTTATCAAAATGTAATTAAACACACCGAAAATGGTTCTATCATTGTTTTCCACGACAGTTTGAAAGCGTTCGATCGTTTAGCTTACACATTGCCGCGGATTCTTAAACATTTTTCCGAAAAAGGTTTCACTTTTGCTACTTTATAGTCATACACCATTCTCATGCCAGTAGGAATAAATCCCATTTCAGTACCCGAGACAAGTATAAAATTTCAAATCTCGATGGTCAGACGTCCGAAATTGAACAGTATTGTTCATTTACGTACAATGTAAATTTTTCCTTCCTATCATCTATTTGCAGCAAAAAGGATTGTTTAATGCAGACATTGTTATAGACTTAAGGGGAAAAAATTCCTCTTCAAAAACATGCCTTATACACTGTTTAGAACAATTCCAAATTATTCAATCAATAATCCAAATTGCATTTAAGGGTTGTTTTTTGCTATTTTTGTTTTAACCAAAAAACTGGGCGAAATTCACCTCAGTTAACACAAATTAATGTATAAAACAGTATTCTTTGGTTAAGTGCGGGCGCACCATTTTGCGTAAAATGTATAGCCAAGGAAGAAAAAATCTAAGATGAGTATTTACAACGATTATATCCAGGAAATTGAAGATAGAAAAACCCAAGGTCTTCATCCCAAACCGATTGACGGAGCCGAATTATTGAGCGAAATCATTTCTCAAATTAAAAATACGGATAATTTCAACAGAGAAGACGCCGTTAACTTTTTCATATACAACACTTTGCCGGGCACAACTGGTGCTGCGGGCGTTAAAGCTCAATTTTTAAAAGAAATTATTTCAGGTGAAACAACCGTAGCAGAAATCACTCCTGATTTTGCTTTTGAATTGCTGTCGCACATGAAGGGCGGACCTTCCATCAAAGTATTGCTCGATATCGCTTTGGCAGATAATGGAGATAAAGCCAACAAAGCTGCAGATGTACTTAAAACACAAGTTTTCTTGTATGATGCAGATACAGATCGTTTAAAAGATGCGTACAATAATGGCAATGAAATTGCCAGACAAATATTGGAAAGCTACGCCAAGGCAGAGTTTTTTACAGAATTACCTGCTGTTGCAGAAGAAATCAAAGTGGTTACGTTTATTGCTGGTATTGGTGATATTTCTACAGATTTACTTTCGCCGGGAAACCAGGCACACTCGCGTTCAGATCGTGAATTGCATGGTAAATGTATGATTACGCCAGAAGCTCAGGAAGAAATTCAGGCATTACAGGCTCAACATCCTGACAAAAGTGTAATGCTTGTTGCAGAAAAAGGCACTATGGGCGTAGGTTCTTCACGTATGTCTGGTGTAAACAATGTTGCACTTTGGACAGGTAAACGCTCTAGTCCGTATGTTCCTTTTGTAAATATCGCGCCTATTGTTGGCGGAACAAATGGCATCTCGCCAATTTTCTTAACTACAGTTGATGTAACCGGCGGTATTGGCGTCGATCTTAAAAACTGGGTAAAGAAAACAGATGAAAACGGCAACGTTATTCGTAATGAAAACAACGAGCCGGTTTTAGAAGAAGTTTATTCTGTTCAAACAGGTACAGTACTTACCATTAATACAAAAAGTAAAAAATTATATAATGGCGATCAGGAGCTGATTGATATTTCAAAAGCGCTGACACCTCAAAAAATGGAATTTATTAAAGCCGGCGGATCTTATGCAGTCGTTTTTGGTAAAAAAATCCAGACTTTTGCGGCCAGAACTTTAGGTATTGATGCACCTACAGTATTTGCACCGGCAAAAGAAGTTTCTATCGATGGTCAGGGCTTAACTGCTGTAGAAAAAATATTTAACAGAAACGCTGTTGGTTTAACACAAGGAAAAGTTTTACATGCAGGTTCTGATGTTCGCGTTGAGGTTAACATTGTAGGTTCGCAGGATACTACTGGTTTAATGACAGCTCAGGAATTGGAAGCTATGGCGGCTACGGTAATCTCTCCAATTGTTGACGGCGCATATCAATCTGGTTGCCACACTGCATCTGTTTGGGATAAAAAAGCACAGGCAAACATCCCGAAATTGATGAAATTTATGAACGACTTTGGTGTGATCACAGCACGTGACCCTAAAGGCGAATACCATTCAATGACAGATGTTATTCACAAAGTATTGAATGACATTACGATTGACGAATGGGCAATTATCATCGGTGGCGATTCGCACACACGTATGTCTAAAGGTGTTGCATTCGGAGCAGATTCTGGTACCGTAGCTTTAGCACTTGCAACTGGCGAGGCTTCTATGCCAATTCCAGAATCGGTAAAGGTTACTTTCAAAGGCGAAATGAAAGCACACATGGATTTCCGTGATGTGGTTCATGCTACCCAATTGCAAATGTTGCAACAATTTGATGGCGAAAACGTATTTCAAGGCCGCATCATTGAAGTACATATTGGCACTTTATTGGCAGATCAGGCATTTACTTTTACCGATTGGACAGCAGAAATGAAAGCAAAAGCTTCTATCTGTATTTCTCAGGATGATACACTGATCCAATCTTTAGAAATCGCTAAGAATCGTATTCAAATTATGATAGACAAGGGTATGGACAACCATAACCAGGTTCTGCAAGGATTAATTAACAAAGCAAACAAACGTATCGAAGAAGTTAAAACTGGTATTAAACCAGCTTTAATGCCAGATGACAATGCTAAATATTATGCGGAAGTAGTGATTGATTTGGATCTGATAGAAGAACCGATGATTGCCGACCCGGATGTAAACAATGCAGATGTCTCTAAACGGTATACACACGATACGATAAGAGATTTAACGTACTACGGCGGAGATAAAAAAGTTGATCTTGGTTTTGTAGGTTCATGTATGGTACACAAAGATGACTTGAAAATCGTTTCACAAATGCTGAAAAATGTAGAACGGAAAACCGGAACAGTGTCTTTCAAGGCTCCATTAGTAGTTGCTGCACCAACTTACAATATCATTGATGAGTTAAAAGCAGAAGGCGATTGGGAATATTTGCAAAAATACTCTGGTTTTGAATTTAGTGATGCACTTCCAAAGAGTACTGCGCGCACGGAGTACGAAAACATCATGTACCTGGAACGTCCAGGTTGTAATTTATGCATGGGTAACCAGGAGAAGGCAGCTAAAGGCGATACTGTAATGGCTACTTCAACACGTTTATTCCAAGGTCGTGTAGTAGAAGACAGGGACGGCAAAAAAGGAGAATCACTACTTGCTTCAACACCTGTTGTTGTTCTTTCTACAATCTTGGGTCGGATTCCAAGTATTGAAGAATATAAGGTTGCTGTAGAAGGCATCAATCTTACTAAATTCACTCCCGTTTCAACAAAATTATAAGAAACAAATAAACACTTTATTTGTTAACCATAAACTGAGGCTACCTGAAAACAGGTAGCCTCTTTATTTATGCAAAAAGATGCATAGAATGGTTTTAAATAACACAATTTGACAAATCTTAAAAACAAGTATGTTGAAAATTGTTTAATTTAGTTAGTGTTGTTATTAACAATAAATTTAAAAAAATAAAGTATGGCTTTCGATATAGACATGATTAAAAAGGTTTATGCAAACTTTCCAGTCCGCGTAGAAGCAGCACGTAAAGTAGTTGGCAGACCTTTAACATTATCCGAAAAAATATTATACGCTCACCTTTGGGACGGAGATCCGAAAAAAACATTTTCTCGTGGAACAGATTATGTAGATTTTGCTCCAGACCGGGTAGCAATGCAAGATGCGACAGCGCAGATGGCTCTGTTACAATTTATGCAGGCCGGCCGGCCCAAAGTGGCTGTTCCTTCTACTGTGCATTGTGATCACTTAATCACTGCCAAAGAAGGTGCTGCAATAGATCTTCCGCATGCAAAAACCGAAAGTGCCGAAGTTTTCGATTTCTTATCTTCAGTATCAAACAAATATGGTATAGGATTCTGGAATCCAGGCGCAGGTATTATTCACCAAGTGGTCTTAGAAAATTACGCCTTTCCGGGCGGGATGATGATCGGAACCGATTCGCATACAGTAAATGCTGGTGGTTTGGGTATGGTTGCTATTGGCGTTGGCGGTGCAGATGCCTGCGATGTAATGGCCGGACTGCCTTGGGAACTTAAATTCCCTAAATTAATCGGTGTAAAATTAACCGGAAAACTAAATGGCTGGACTGCAGCGAAAGACGTTATTCTTAAAGTTGCAGGTATTCTAACCGTAAAAGGCGGAACAGGTTCTATTGTTGAATATTTTGGCGATGGAGCCACTTCAATGAGCTGTACAGGTAAAGGAACAATTTGCAACATGGGCGCAGAAATTGGCGCAACTACTTCTACCTTCGGTTACGATGAAAGTATGGAACGGTATTTACGTGCCACAAACCGTAATGAAGTTGCAGATGAAGCTAACAAAATAAAAGAATACCTAACCGGTGATGACGAGGTATATGCAAACCCAGAGCAATATTTTGATCAGGTAATTGAAATTAACCTGGATGAGTTAGAACCTTATCTGAATGGTCCATTTACACCAGATTTAGCGACGCCGGTTTCTCAAATGAAAACTGAGGCTGAGAAAAATGGATGGCCTTTAAAAGTAGAATGGGGATTAATCGGTTCTTGTACAAACTCATCATATGAAGACTTATCAAGAGCAGCATCAATTGCAAACCAGGCAATTGCAAAAGGCTTAAAAACCAACGCAGATTTCGGCATCAATCCAGGATCTGAACAGGTTCGGTATACGGCAAACCGTGACGGTTTCCTTAAAACTTTTGAAGACTTAAATGCTACAATCTTTACTAATGCCTGCGGGCCTTGTATTGGGATGTGGGATCGTGTAGGTGCAGAAAAAGCAGAAAAGAATACAATTGTTCATTCTTTCAACAGAAACTTCGCAAAACGTGCAGATGGCAATCCAAATACTTTTGCCTTTGTAGCGTCGCCAGAAATGGTTGCTGCAATTGCAATTTCTGGTAATCTTGCTTTTAACCCTTTAACCGATACTTTAACCAATGCAAATGGCGAAGAAGTTAAATTAGATCCACCAACAGGAGAAGAGCTTCCGACAAAAGGATTTGCGGTTGAAGATGCGGGCTTTCAGGCACCGGCAGAAGACGGCTCAAAAGTAGAAGTTCTGGTTTCTCCAACATCTCACCGTTTACAATTGTTAGATCCGTTTGCCCCTTGGGAAGGAACAGATTTAAAAGGTTTAAAACTTTTGATCAAAGCCAAAGGAAAATGTACGACCGATCACATTTCAATGGCGGGACCATGGTTGAAATTCCGCGGTCACCTGGATAATATTTCCAATAACATGTTAATTGGTGCAGTAAATTATTTCAACGATAAAACGGATAACGTTAAAAATGAATTGACAGGTGAATATGGTCCCGTTCCGGCAACACAACGTGATTACAAAGCGGCAGGAATTGGTTCTATTGTAGTGGGCGATGAAAATTATGGTGAAGGTTCTTCTCGTGAACATGCTGCCATGGAACCTCGTCATTTAGGCGTACGTGCTGTACTGGTAAAATCTTTTGCACGTATTCACGAAACGAATCTGAAAAAACAAGGCATGTTGGGATTAACCTTTGCAAATAAAGACGATTACGATAAAATTCTTGAAGATGACGTTGTGGACATTTTAGGATTAACAGAATTTGCACCTAACAAGCCATTAACTTTAGTATTGCATCATAAAGATGGCAGTACGGAGCAATTCGAAGTAAATCACAGTTACAACGATCAACAAATTGATTGGTTTAAAGCTGGCGGCGCACTAAACATTATCAGAGCCGAAGCTGCTGCGAAGGCAGAAAATCCCTAGAGAATAAGCAGAAATCGGCAATCCGAAATACAATAAATCCCGTTTTGATCATACTCAAAACGGGATTTTATTTTTCCTGATTACTACAATTTTATCTATTCAAAAACTCTTGCCACCAATAGCCAGAACTCTTTATTGTACGTTTCTGTGTTTTAAAATCATTATAAACCAGGCCAAAACGGGCATTGAAACCTTCAGCCCATTCAAAATTATCCATTAATGTCCACGCTAAGTAACCACTAATGTTTATTCCATCTTGTTTAGCTTTTAGTAAGGCCTGCAAATAAAGTTGGAAATACTCAATCCGTTCGGGATCATGTACCGTATGATCTACAATTTTATCATGATAAGCCGCACCATTTTCAGTAATCATAATATTTTTTACCGATGGATACGATGCAAATTGCTTGATAATATTGTAAAAACTATCTGGATTGATCTCCCAGCCCATTGCTGTATGCGGTTTTCTTTTGCTTTTGGCTTTTACTTCCCAAACCTGTAGAATTGGAATAAAAGGATTGTATTTAACCGTAATCGGAAAATAATTCTGCAAGCCGATATAATCAAAATCAAATTTCATGCGTTCATTCTGTCGCCATGTTCCATACTCCATCTGAAATTTTTCGAGTACTTCCCAATCACCTGTGGGAAATCCCATTCCAAGAGCAGGTTCGACAAAAAAGCGGTTCACCAATGTATCTACGCGTTTAGCTACCATAATATCGTTATCGCTTTGCGTAAACGGCAATATTTCAGAGCAGGAATATGTGGTACCAATATGCGCTCTATTGACTTCAGCACGAATAATTTTTGCACCTTCTGCCTGTGCAATTGCGGTATGTAAAGCTGCAGAAAAGAAATTTCCGGTGCCGGTGCGGCCCGGTGCATGAACCCCAAGCATGTAACCAAGTGAAGTATAACCGAAGGGCTCGTTTAAGATAATCCAGTTTTTTACCTTATCGCCATATTCCAGCGCGCAGATGCTTACAAAAGTGTTAAAGGCAGCATTGATGCCAAAACTCGTCCATCCTCCTTCGTCTTCCAGCGCTTGTGGCAAATCCCAATGATAAAGCGTAACGTAAGGTATAATATCATTTTCGAGGCACTCATCAATTACATTGTGATAGAAACGGATGCCTTCTTGATTAATTTCGCCAGTTCCTGTGGGCAAAATACGTGTCCACGCAATAGAAAAACGGAACACCTTAAAACCTAAAACTTTCACCAAGCCAATATCTTCTGCATACCGATGGTAAAAATCGCAAGCAACTTGTGGTTTATGGCCTTTTTTAATTTTTCCACTTCTGGCAGAAAAGGTATCCCAAATAGACGGACCTTTACCATATTGATCGGCTGTGCCTTCTATTTGCGCAGCTGCAACAGCTACGCCCCATAAAAAATCTGACCCGAAATCGCTTGCTTTAATCATAGTTAACTTGCATGCATTTAAGATGCAAGTTTAATATTAACAAATCATTAATTGTCTTACTTATCGTAAAAACAGAGATTTTTAATAGTTTTACAGCATGCGCTCATTCTTAATCTTTTTTGTTTTAGTTGTCTTTTTCTATTCTGGCACAGCTAAGGCTGCCGCTCCCTTAAACGATGAACTTCAAAATGCCACAATCATAACCAATATTTCTGCATTTTGTAGTTCAGATGCGGCATATAATAACCTTGAAGCAACGCCTAGTAGCATAACAAAACCCAGAGAATGGCCTTCGATTGGTAAAGATGTTTGGTTTAAATTTACCGCAACCAAATACGATGTGAACATTTCTGTGAGCGGTTTGGTAAATGCATCAAGCACAAATACCATAATCAGCCCGTTAGTGGCTTTATATTCTTTTGAAACCACGAACAATACACTCGGAGAAATGGTTGGCACCAGTTTCACCTCCAATAATGTGACATCCTTATATAAAGGTGCGCTTGTTATTGGCCAGGTATATTTAATCCGAGTGAGCGCTGCAAATGATGCAACGGGTACTTTCAAACTCTGTGTAGATAATTATTTTCCGCCAATACGCGCTGGTCAAGATTGCTCTACAGCATCAATTTTATGCTCAAAAGAAACCTTTACACAATCTAATGTGACGGGAACCGGACTGAACAATCGGGAATCTGCGGGCACTTGCCTTGGAACAGAATCAAACTCGGCCTGGTATAAATTTACCGCATCCAAATCCGGAGATTTTACATTTACGATTACACCAACTGTTACTACAAATGATATTGACTGGATATTTTATGATCTTGGAGTAAATGGCGATTGCAATATGGTTAATGCAACAAATGCAATTAGATGTGCCGCGGGGAGTGGTGTAACTTGCTCGCCCTCCTATTATAAAACCGGCTTAAGCATGACTGAAAGCGATTTAACAGAAGCTTCTGGTTGTCCTTCCGGGCAGAATGGATTTGTTAAATATGTAGATCTAATAGAAGGGCATACATATGCATTGTTAATTGATAATTTTTCCAGTGGGAATAATGGTTTTACATTAGAGTTTGGCGGAAGTGCAGAATTTGCAGGTCCGAGCGCCGAAATTCTAGTAGAAAAACTAAATCCTTGCACAGATGCTCAGGCTTACAGATTTAAATCCGAAGCAAAAAATTACGCAGATCTGAAATGGAGTTTTGGTGAAAATGCAAGTTTAACTTCGGCTACAACAGAAGGCCCGTTCACCGTAACATACAGCTCGCCCGGAGAAAAAGTAATTGTTTTAGAAGCTACCGCATCTAACGGTTGTAAAGTAATTACAACGCAAACTTTTATGGTTGGCAATACCCCCGCTAAGCCAGATATTTCTGCCTCAGGAAGTAATCTTTGCCAAGGCGATGTTTTTCTTTTGTCAACACCACCGGTAGCTTACGCCACTTATCATTGGACGGGGCCAAATGGCTTTATCTCGAATGAGCGAAACACTTCAATTCCAGTTACCGGATCTGAAAATGTTGGTATTTACAGCTTGTTCGTACAGGTTGGTACTTGTGTAAGTGAAATAAATACCTTCGAAGTGCTTTCTGTTGATTTAAAACCGAAAGCACTTTTTACAATACTTGTAAACAACAAATGCGAAAACAACCAAAGCTTTTCTTTTGAAAATGCATCTGCCAACTATTCTAAGATTAGCTGGGATTTTGGCCCAACGGTAGCAAGCCGTTCAAACCTTGCCAATGACGGGCAACTGATATCATTTAACAACCCCGGATTAAAAACCATCATCTTAACGGTAGAAAGCAAAAATGGCTGTACATCTACAATGACGCAAAATTTACTGGTTGAAGTGAAAGCCGATCAACCAACTATACAAATTAACCAACCATTATTTTGCCTTAAAGATGTGATTAAAATGTCTGTACCAGAATTGGCTGGAGTGACTTATGCCTGGACCGGACCAAATAATTTTAATGCAACAACCAGCAGTGTTGAGATTCCGATTCTTAGCCAGACCCAAGCCGGAGTATACACGGTAATTTTAACATCAGGGAGTTGTGTGACAGATCCGGCTACAATCACTATCCCGCCTATTGCTAAAATACCAGTGGCAAATTTTAAAACAGATCCTGCATTTAATATGAAATTTGCCGTACCTGCGCCTATAAGCTTCATAAATTCCTCAATGAATGCAGATTTCTTTGAATGGGATTTTGGCGACGGACAAACCTCAACAGATATTAATCCCAAACATATTTATAATCAAAACGGGCTCTTTAAGATAAAACTCACAGCATTTTCAAATAATGGTTGCTTCAATACTGTTACGGTAGGCGATCTGCTAATCAAAGATAATGGCACTGTATTTACGTTAAATGCTTTTTCGCCAAATGGCGATGGTGTAAACGATGAACTTGTAGTAGGAATTACAAATTTGAAGAAGTACCACATTTCTATTTACAACAGATACGGGACTGAACTTTTCGCCAGCGACGATATATACCAAAATTGGAAGGGGACATATAAAAATATAGATGTTCCTGTTGGGGTTTACTATTACGTAATAAAGGGCATTAACCTAGGTAATGAACCAATAAAATATAGCGGATCTGTAACTCTGATTCGGTAAAAGTTAATTTAGTTTAAGACCAATCTGTTCTAACAAAATTGCGGCGTTAAATGTGGAGCAAGGTCCATTTTTCAGTTTATAATCAAATTTCATTTCGCGGTCAATTAATTGAATATCGAAATGATAATTTCGAAGTGTATCAGGGTGTGTTTCTTTAAGGTCTGCAAGTTGAAGATCGTGTGTAGCAAAAAGTGCAGGAGTACGTTCTTTAATCAGCTTCTCTGCAAAAACCTTCGATCCAAGATACTTGTCTCGGCTATTGGTTCCGCGAAGCATTTCATCAATTAAGACAAAAGTACTTTTATCTCGGGCAACTAAATCTAAAATCATTTTTAAGCGATTAAGTTCCGCTTTAAAAGTAGAAGTACTTTCGTTCAAAGAATCTTTTATACGCATATAGGTAACCAATCCAAATACCGATGTTTGCATTTGTTTTGCACATACAGGTGCGCCGGCGTATGCCAAAACCAGGTTAATTCCAAGCGTTCTTAGAAAAGTACTTTTCCCGGCCATGTTAGAACCGGTTACAATATCTACTGTTGGAGTTGTCTCAACCGAATAATCGTTATATATCCTCAAATGTTCAGCAATTAAAGGGTGACCAATTTCTAACGTTCTAAGCGTAAAATGGTCTTCGATTGTTGGAAAATTCCAATCGGGTTGGTTATAGCTTAATGTTGCGAAGGAAATAAGCTCTTCAAAATCACCAAGATGATCCAAGGCAGAACTTACGTCTTTTGAAGAATTTGCGTACCATTTATCCAACTTAATGCTGCATCGGAAATCCCAAAGAAACAATGCATTCAATGCGCCGCCAACTACGAAATTTAAGCGTGCATCGAAATTCTGAATAATCTTTGTCAGGTTGCGAATTTCTGTACTCACGGGGAGTTCGGTATTCAGAAAAGATTTAATGTAAGCACTTTGCCAGTTTTGGTTTTCTGTCCATCGGATGGCTGAAGCATAGTTGTTCAGTAGACTGGAGTTTCCACCAAAACCGTAGAAAACTTTGTTTACATCTGAACCTTTCAAAACTGTCCATCCAGTATTGATAATGGCAACTAAGCTTAGAATCTGCCACATAATGCCTCCGGCAAGAATAGCGGCAAGAATAAGTGCGGCTGAAAAGTAAGGTAAAACCTGAACATACACGCGGAGAAAGCGGTTTTTACTAAACTTTAAATATATTCCCAATTGACCGCTCAACTGTGTTTTGATGCTATCTATTTTGGTATTGTCATTGCCATACAAATATCCGCGAAAAGCGAAAGTTTCCTGTATTTTATCTTTAATTTCAGCTATTGCTTCCTGGCGAAGTAAAATGGTTTCTTTCTTTGGTTTTACAGACAATTTTTGCGCTAGTAAATCATCGCCATTTTTCGTACTGCTTCTGTTAATCAGACTGAATAACGAAGACTTTCCGAAAATATCCAAATCTGAAGTATATGGATGCCATTCCAGTTCATGATCTTCTCCATTATTGTAGCCATTTGTTTTTCCTTCTAAAACGCCACTTTCATTTTTAAAAATCCATAGCAGTTTTTCATTAAAAGAAACATCGTTGTCCAGTTTACTTTGCTTACGTACTATGAGTGCGAAAGCGAAAACAGGAAGCAATAAGGCAATCTCTATTAAACTTCTCCAGCCATTATCTTGCGAACTTACCAGTAAAATAAAAAATAAAATTTCCAGCGCAAACAGCCCAATTCTAGCGAATGAAAATTTATCTATCATTTTCTTAGTTGCCTGAATTGTTGCACTGGTTTGAGCGATTTTTATCTTGTAATCTGCTATGATTTCCGCCTGAGTATTGAACATGATGTGCAAATATGCTGGTATAAACTAATTAATGTTAACAATAGATAAATAGTTTTTATTACATTTTATCTAAGTTTGAGCTGAAAAAAAGCTAAGATAGGGAAATAATACATGAAGATTACTTTAATCGCCATCGGGAAAACTGAAGACAAATATCTCATTGAGGGTATTGATAAGTATATCAGCCGACTAAAGCATTACATCAATTTTTCTTTTCTGGCCATACCAGATGTGAAAAATGTTAAGAATCTGAGTGAAGCGCAACAAAAATTAAAGGAAGCAGAGCTGTTGCATAAACAAATTTCTAATGGCGATGTTGTAATTCTGTTGGATGAGAAAGGCAAGAAGTATACTTCTGTAGATTTTTCCAAATACCTGAACAAGCAAATGGTAGGAAGTGTGCAACACTTGATCTTCATTATTGGCGGGCCTTATGGTTTTGATGAGACGATTTACAAACGTGCAAATGGTTTAATTTCTTTATCTGATATGACTTTTTCTCACCAAATGATCAGGTTGTTTTTTGTTGAGCAGTTGTATCGGGGTTTTAGCATTTTAAAAGGAGAACCCTATCATCATGCTTAATCAAAAAGTATGGAATTAATGCAGAATTTTCATCATTAAAAATAAAGAGTAGTTATGTTACTGGATAAATATAAGAGAGATTATAAATACAAGAGCCGCCAAAGCGGAAGCGATAAATATCTTTGGATTGGCATTGTTGCGGCACTAATTATCGGCGGACTAATTTGGTATTTCGGCTAAAAAGAGCAAAAAAAAACACCGGCAATGCCGGTGTTTTCTGTATTTTAAAAAGCAATTAAACGCCTTTTTTACTCGTCATATTTGCTTTCTTAGCCGGAGCAGAAGTTTTGGTAGTAGCTTTAGCATTTGCAGGTTTTGCTGCCGCTTTAGCTTTTTTCTCAACTTTCTCTTCAATCTTACCTTCAGTTTCGCCAGTTTCTACGGCTGGAGCTTCTTCTGTAAACAAAGGCAAATCTTTAATAATGTTGTACCAGGTAATGATTTTTTTCATATCAGAACCATAAACTTTATCTACATCATGGCCAGGTGCAACTTCAAGAAAAAATTCACGCAAAGCGCTTCCATCTGCTTTAGGATCTGGAGTAGTACCTTTTTCAGATATTTTAGTGAAAATATCGATTAGTTTAATTTCTTCTTCTTCGCCGTAAACGGTAATATCTTCTAAAGATGCCAGCTTAGTATTGGTCATATTAGCTACAACTTTAGCTTTTTGGTCATCTAGGCTCTCTAAAATATAGCCTACTTTATTCTGTCCAACAAGTTTAAATAAACCCGGGCGACCAGAAACAGCAACAATTCCTCTTAAATTCATATCAAGTGTGTTTTGCGGTAAGCGGTTGGGGTTTAGCATTAAAAAACGCCATCCGCCAAACGCATAACGTATATTTAATCTTCTAAAACTTCAATATTCACAATTTTATCGCCTTGACGGATATCATCAACAAGATCTACGTTCTCGATAACTTTACCGAAACAAGTGTGATGACGATCTAAATGTGCTGTATTTGCTCTGCTATGGCAAATGAAAAACTGTGATCCGCCGGTATTGCGGCCTGCATGTGCCATAGACAATACACCACGATCGTGAAATTGGTTTTCTCCATCTAATTCACAGTCGATTTTATAACCTGGGCCACCTGTACCTGCCAAATGTGCTTTAGCCGGATCTTTAGAGTTTGGACAACCGCCCTGAACCATAAAATTAGGAATTACACGGTGGAAAGTTACTCCATCGTAAAAGCCTTCTTTAGCTAATTTTTTAAAGTTTGCAACTGCTTTTGGTGCGTCGTTATCGTAGAACTCTACGGTCATATCACCTTTTTCGGTTTTTATTATTGCTTTACTCATCTTACTCGTATTAACTGTTTACAAATTGTACCAAACGCATAATGCTATTTTTGGCAGAGGGCAAAAATAACAATTTTACAGAACTTATAACATCATTAATTTTTCTAAACAGGATAATTGAGTATTTTAGTGTTTTAGCCCGAAAGATGTTTACAAAGAGATACTACCTGCTGATTGTTTTACTCCTGCTCAACCTGATTTCCAGAGCATCATCGCTTCTCATATATATGGATGAAGATCAGAAAAATCATCTCAAGGCATATGGAATTGCATATTGGACAATTGGCAAACAGGTAGAAGTAGACTGGTTACTCAATTACCGAGGTGGTAGTTTTCTCATAAAATACAATAAAACAGTTGAAGACGAGTGTAAGATTCGTGGTGTTTCTTATGAAGTATTGGCGGATGGAAAAGTGGTAAATCTTTTGAATGAAATCAGTGATCCGGCAGTAAATATGGAAATGGTAAAATTAGAAAAAACACCAAAAATTGCCGTGTATTCGCCTAAAAGTAAATTACCCTGGGATGATGCTGTAACTTTGGTCTTAACTTATGCCGAAATTCCGTACGATGTAATTTACGATGATGATATTGTACAAGATAAACTGAGTAAGTATGATTGGCTACACCTTCACCATGAAGATTTTACAGGGCAGTATGGCCGCTTTTGGTCTGCATTTAGATTTGCAACCTGGTATCAGGAAGATGTGAAAAACCAGGAAGCACTGGCAAAACGCTTGGGTTTTAAAAAGGTATCTGAAATGAAACTAGCGGTAGCCAAACACATTAAAGAATATTGCGCTGGTGGAGGTTTCCTTTTTGCAATGTGTTCCGGAACCGACAGTTTTGATATTGCATTAGCAGCCGAAGGAGTTGATATTTGTGCGCAGATGTTCGACGGGGATCCTGCAGATCCAAATGCACAAAGTAAACTGGATTTCAATAAAACTCTGGCTTTCCAGAATTTTAAGCTGGATAATAACCCAATGAACTATGAGTTTTCGGATATTGATGTTACACAAACCAGATCATTAAATCAAAGCAACGATTACTTTACGCTTTTCGATTTTTCGGCCAAATGGGATTTGGTGCCTACTATGTTAACACAAAATCATGATAAAGTAATTAAGGGTTTTATGGGGCAAACCACTGCATTTAAAAAGAGCCTTGTTAAAACAAGCGTTACCGTTTTGGGCGAAAATAAAGGTGCTGCAGAGGTTAGATATTTACATGGAGAAATTGGCAAAGGTCAGTTTACTTTTTATGGTGGTCATGACCCGGAAGATTATCAGCATGCGGTAGGCGACCCGCCAACAGACCTTAATTTACATCCAAATTCTGCGGGTTACCGTCTAATTTTAAACAATGTATTGTTTCCAGCAGCAAAAAAGAAACCTCAAAAAACTTAAAAAAGCTATAAATTCTTGTTAACTATTCATTCAATTCCTAATATCTATACAACAATTGGGTTTGACTTCTCCTTCATTCCCATCAGGAATTTTTAACAAAATTTAACATTATTAATGCTAGAAATCAACATCTTACAAAAATAAACTGTAACACAAATAATACTTTGGCACAGCTTTTGGAAATGAGCTTGGTAATTAACACAGGGTTAACCTGAATATTAAACAAGATTTCTACTAAAAGAAAAAATATTATGAAAAAGTTACTAATTGGTGTAAGCGCATTATTATTAACAACTGGTGCATTTGCACAAAACACAATGTCTGGTTCAACTTCCAGATTTGGTCTTAAAGCTGGGGTAAACTTATCGAGCTACAGCGGTAGCGGTTTTTATGATCAAGATTACAAAAGCAATGTAGGTTTTAATGTTACTGCATTTGGCGATTTTGGTGTTGGCAATAACTTCTTTATCCAACCAGGTGTTTCCTTACAAAATAAAGGTGCCAAATTAGAAAGTGTAACTACAATTGGTTCTACAACTACAACTGGCACAATGAAACAAAATGTTATGGCCATCGAAGTTCCGGTAAATGCTGTTTTAAGAATACCAACTGGTGATGCCGGAGCAGTTCAAATTAGTGCAGGTCCGTATATTGGCTTTAATATTTCTGGTAAAAATAAATATGAAGGTACGTTTACTACACCCGGAACAACTACAACTTCTACAGGTGAAGAAGATTTAAATTTCGGAAGTTCTAATACTGATGATTTATCGAGCACAGATTTCGGGGCAAATTTCGGGTTGGCTTACCGCACAAATTCAGGTTTTTTGGTGGGCGCAAACTATGGTTTAGGATTATCTAATCTTGCGCCTAAAGACTCAAGAGGCAGTAATGATAAACTAAAAAATAGAATCTGGGGATTCTCAGTTGGTTATTCATTTTAATCAGAATAGTATAATAAAAAACCGCAGCAAAAACTGCGGTTTTTTTTGTTTCCAAATATCAGGCTAACGTTATCATTGTCCGTAATGCCAAAGCTGCAGGATTCACCAATGTACCAACAAGATCAGGCACAGGAATATCGGTACTTTCTTTATAGCCATGACTGAGTAAGCGCACCCGATTTATACATACACGCGTAAGATACCAGACAGTATGTAAAGAGGCGCTAAATCGTCATCGATATCACGAAGTACCTTCACCAAATCACTAGGGAGCTTTGTTTTACTGCCTTCTGTCAATACAATTTCCTCTACAAAATCTTTTATGATAATGCGTTCCGGAAGTCCGTTTTTCATTACCATGATGGTATTTTCTCCATGCGGGCTAGAGAAAAAAGCATGCTTATAGAAAATACAAAGTATTGGTTTAAGATAGGCTTTAAGGTATGATTTAAGCCAGGTCTCGGCACTTACATCTGCTTTTTATATAAGTGCCTCTACCATACTTTTACCCTGATCAAAGGTGAAGCTGGCAACTATATTTTAAGTTTAAGCTATGTTGGATACATTACAAAAGTGCAGAAGCTGACGCTAGCCCCTAACCAGTGAATAAACCTGAACATTAAGCTTGATCCTACTGCTACAATGCAAGAACTTGTAGTGGTTTCATCGCGCAAACCAAGTAAAATTAGTGAAATCCCCGGATCGGTACTCGTTGTAGATGGTGAAAGACTTCAACAGCAAATTAATGCCGGAATATCATTTAAGCAAGCTTTGGCGCAACTGATCCCAAGTTTAGACGCCGGCCCGGAAGGCCGTACCAATTATGGCCAAAACCAACGCGGCCGAGATGCCTTGGTTATGATTGATGGCGTTTCATTGAATAGCACCCGAGGAGTTAGCCGCCAGTTTGAGTCAATTGACCCATTCAACATTGAGCGGATTGAGGTATTGTCAGGTGCAAGCGCGGTTTATGGAGGTGGTGCTACCGGTGGTATTATCAATATTATCACTAAAAAAGGCCAGAATAGCCAACCAAATTTTACGTCTCAGGCGGGCATAAAAAGTGGTTTAAGGCAAAAATCTGACCATGATACTCGGGTAGCCCAATCCATTTCGGGAGGTGGTGAAGATTGGAATGGACGTATTGGGATAGCAGTACAGAAAAATAATGCTGCTTTCGGTGCAGACAATAAACAAATTTTTACAGACATTACACAAACCGACTTGCAATATAACCGTTCAATTGACGTCTTTGGAAGTTCAGAATTTAAACTTACAGATCACCAAAAGTTAACGGTAAACGCACAGTATTTTAATTCTGGGTATACGGGTAATCGCGATTTATTTTTAGGAACAAACTACGCTGGCTTACTTTCCAACGCTTCTTTACTTGAGATGAAAGATGGATACTATTCTGATGTAAACCCTAAAACATCTCGGGCCAATATTAATGTAAATTACCAGGCAAGCGATATTTTAGGCGGGCAAACGCTATATATTCAAGGTGCAACCCGAACTGAAAAACTTAGTTTCCATCCATTTCCTGCGCAGGCCCCAATTCCTGGTACTTTGTATAGCGGCTCTAGTACACAAAAAACGAATTATAGCGCATTGAAACTCGTATTAAACAAAGACTGGAATTTTCTGAATCTAACCTATGGAATTGATGCCGATCATGAGAACTTCAGTGCAACACAAGCGCTGTTTAACCGTACCGCTGCATTTTCTTCCGGAGGAATGAATAATATAACAGTAGCAAACATTGATCGATATCCTGATTTCAGAATTAATGGACTATCCGGTTTTGTACAAGCCCAAATCAAGTTGGCAAACTTTTTAACCTTATCAGGAGGAGTACGTCAACAGAGAATGTATGTTAAGGTTGGAGATGTTGTTGGTTCAACGTATGCTGCCGCAGTGGCTTATGGCTCAGGCAAAAGCGCACAGCTCATTCCTGGTGGTAATAATCATTACGATGTGAATTTACTCAACGGTGGTTTGGTGTTTAAACTTAATGAACCGCAGCAAATCTGGGTAAATTATTCAGAGGGATTCAATTTAGCCGATCCGGCAAAATACTACGGACAGGGCACTTATACACTTGCGGGTGCCACCTGGAATGTAGTCAACTCCATTAATGTAAATAATTCTCCGCTAACCGGAATCAAAACCAATCAGTACGAATTAGGGTATCGGTACAGGGGCGGCTTCTTCAATATTCAAGCGGCAGGGTTTTATGCACTATCAGACAAAAACGCGCGTATAAACAGTACTTTTAACGTAGAGATTTATGATGAAAAAGTACGCAATTTTGGTACTGAAGGTACAGCAACATTCAATTTACCGCATAGTTTTGAAGTTGGCGCAAATGGATTATACATCAAAACTCAAAAACAAAATTCCAATGGCTCCTAGCTGCTGCAAGATATTGGTACCGCCAGTCCTTCTAAAATGACTGCATTCTTAGGATATAATGGTAAAGCGTTTGGAATAAAGGCGCAGTTTTTCCGTTCTTTCGACTCAAAGGACTACCTAGACAACCGGCTTAAGGGATATGGAACATTAGATCTTTTAGGTAATATAAGCCTGTTTAGCGGAAGCAGCCTATCCTTCGGTATTCAAAATATTCTAAACCGAGACTATCAGACTATCTGGAGCCAGCGCGCTCAATATTTATACAAAGCTTTAGCCAAACCAGAAACTTTTTATTATGCTGGGCGCGGCCGAACGTATAATCTCACATACACTATAAATTATTAAAATAAAAAAAGGTATCGTTTTTTGAACGATACCTTTTTTTATACAACAGGATCTTCAAAATCATTAATCGTAAAAGTTCCAGGTTACACCGAACTTAAGTAAAGCATCTTGCATTGGGTAACGGTTAACGGTATAATATCCATTTGAAAGCCAGCCTTGATTGATGTAGTCGTATTTAATAAATAAGTTTGCTCGCTTAAGGTTTGCTTTTAGGAAAACGTCCATAATTGGCTTGGAGTCAAACACTTCATTACTGCCAATGTAAAACTGACCTAATGCAGGCGAATAAGAATAATTCGCATATTTTGAATTGTAGCGTACATCAAATCCCAAATTCATTTTCAGCACTTTGGCTAAAGTCATATCTATAGATACGCTATTAAAAGTATATACTTCTGGCGTTCGCAATACGGCATTATTATTGGTTTTTTGATAGGCGATGTAATTTTCGACAATAAACCTACCCAAACGCCATCTTTTGGAAACATCAAGCCTAATCAAACTAATATCTGAACTTTCTTGTACAGGGGCAATGTTTTTTATTCCATCACCTGCAAGGTACAGGTAGTTACTTGTTAAGTAGTATTTGGCACCAGCATCCAGATTAAGTTTATCGTTAATATAATTGAAAGACAAATTGGCAACCTTAGTATTGTTTAACCCCGATAAACTCCACGAATAGTGATTTCCGTTGTAGTAATTGTATAACTGTTGCGGAGATTTGTTTTGTAAATAGGCACTCAAAGCTATCCGTCCTACGGTTTTAGACAAAAATATATTGCTTTTTGCTTCGTAAAGAAAGTCGCCGGCATTTCTACCCTGAAAAATCTGCTGAACATCAAGATTGAAATCGATGTTACTTGAAAAGCGATAACCCAAGTTACCAAGTAAAGTTACATTCTGGAAATTGAGTTTTGAATCTTCATACAGCGTTCCGTTTGAACGGGTTCCGAGCGTCTGGTAAGTGTATAGTTCATGCCTAATCCCTGCATCGAGTTTCAACTCGTTTTTAATTACCGAAGAATTCTTTGCCCTTAGAAAAAAGCTATACAGAAATTCATTTTTAAGGCGTGTTACCGTTGTGGAATCATTCGTATACGTTAAATCTTGCAAGCCATCACTTTTAACAAGTGCACGAGCAATTGCTGTACTATCATCTGCGGCGTTTTTCGTGAAATTATAACCACTTTTATTGTACTCTAAAATGTAACTGACTTTATTGGTGGGCAAAACTGCGCTTCCCTCTTTTGAAGATGAATCTATGCGTCCAACATAATACGTTTGCTTTAAAAACAGGCTACTTTTTCTATACAAAGTCCGGGCGCTTGATAGCCTTATGGCTTCTGCATCTCTGGAAATTTTATCATAGTTAGGATAATAAATGCTATCTGCACGAACTGATCCATTTTCATAAGCACGCATGGTATTCCAAATTGCAGAAGCCCACATGTTATATCTTTTGCTTGGCGACTGATACCAGGAAAAGAGCGCCACATTCAGGTTATCTCCTCTTTGGCGGGAATAAAAGCCTTTAGAATCTGCACGATTAAAATTCAATCCAACATTCCAGTTTTTCTTTACATTCTGAGAATGTATTGCTCTAAAAATCTGCTCTTTTTGTCCGGCGCTCACAAAATACAAACTCGTAAAGGGCGATCTGGCCTGGTAATAAATAATGTCTTCAGGCGTGAGTGCGTAATAATCAAGTACATGATATCCCTCATCAAAACCAATCGTTTTTACAGGTTCATAGAGTAAAGATTTTGCCGCAAGTCCCATGTTTCCTAATCCAACTGTTGGATGTCTGGGTTCCAGTATTGGACTATAGTGCTGAATATTTGTAGTAGAAGTATCCAGCGGAATTAGTACGATACTGTCCTTACTTAAAGCAAGTTTTGTAAACTTAATGTATTTGGCGCTATAAATAATTGTGTCTTGCGCTCCTTCCTCACGTTTCCTCAAAGAGTCCAGTTCTTTATTTGTGCCCACAGAAGTTTTCAGATCCTGTGCAAAGGCAGAATCAATGGTACAACCGCAGATGAAGAGCAAAAAGATTAAAACAATTCTACGCATTTTACAACTCAGAAATTAAGCGTGTCAGAATTTCAGTCATTTTGGGTTCTGCTTTTGCAGCAGCTTCTAAAATCTCATCCAGGTTAAAGGGTTTCAAATCTTCAGGAAAACCTTCATCGGTAAGTACCGAAATTGCAAATACGGGTAATCCGGCATGGTTTGCAACAATTACTTCCGGAACAGTACTCATACCTACAGCATCTGCACCAATTAAACGTAAATATTTATACTCTGCTTTAGTTTCCAGATTTGGACCGGAAACGGCAACATATATTCCTTTATGGCATTTAACATCTACTGTTTTCGCAATTTCCAGTCCTTTCTTAATGATAGAACGTTTGTAAGGTTCGCTCATATCGGGAAAACGCGGACCCAAAGAACTTTCAATTAAACCGCGCAAGGGATTGTCTGGCTGAAGATTAATATGATCTTCGATAATCATTAAATCGCCTTTTTTAAAATCAGGGTTTAATGAACCCGCAGCATTAGAGACAATCAGATTTTCTATCCCTAAACCTTTCATCACCCGAATGGGGAAAGTAATTTGTTGCATGCTATACCCTTCGTAATAATGCAAACGGCCTTGCATGGCAACAATATTTTTTCCGTTTAAGGTTCCAAAAATCAACTTTCCGCTGTGAAATTCTAAAGTAGAAATGGGAAAATTCGGAATATTCGAGTACATTAACTGATGAGAAATTTCAATTTCTTTAACCAGCCCGCCTAAACCGGTACCTAAAACAATTCCAATTTCGGGTTTAAAGTTCTCTGTTTTGCGTTTTATATATTCAACGGTTTCTTCTATTGCTCTTAACATAGTTTAAAATAAGTGCATCAAAGGTAACTTTATCTTCCTCAAATAAATCAACCTCGATGGGTAAATAAAATATCGGTAAATTTACCAGTAAATCTTCAAATCCGGTAGCCTTTAAACGTTTGCTGTCCTTTTCTGTTGTGATGATGATTTTATCTTTTTTTAAACCGGCTTTGAAGCTGGAAACAAAGTGTTCTATATCTGATCGTTTAAAAGCGTAATGATCCGGAAATTTTTCGTGTTTTATGGTGTTTGAATATTTACCCAGCTCTTCAATTAAGGGTTGAGGATTAGCAATTCCGGTTAGGAGAAAAATTTCGAAATCTTTTACGGCATCCAGTTGGAGCGTTTTATTCTCCCTTAAATGAACAAGATTGCCATACTTGATGTAAGAATGTAATACTTTCTGATTCCTATCAGCCTGCAATTCATTTACCGACGCCTGTTGAGCAACATGCAAAAGTGGAACTGGAGACTTTGTAACCAGAAGTACATCTGCCCGCTTTCTGGAGCTGAAAAGATCGCGCAGGTTACCTGCCGGAAGAAGAAATTGCAAAGTCCCAAGCTTTCTGAATTCAAAAAGCAAGATATTAAATCCGGCACGAACAGCGCGGTGCTGAAAGGCATCGTCCAAAATAATAATATCATGTTTTTGTTTCAGCTGCTCAATTCCTCTTACCCTACTTTCGCAAACGGCAACAGTAACATCCAAAAACTTCTGGTAATATTGTAAAGGTTCATCACCAATAGTTTCTGCAGTAGAGGCAGAATTGGCTTCAATAAAACCTTTGGTTTTGCGGCCGTATCCACGACTCAATATGGCCACTTTATAATCTGCCAGAAGGCGCACCAAATATTCAGTTGTTGGGGTTTTACCAGATCCGCCAACGGCTAAATTTCCGACACAAATTACCGGCAAATCAAATTTAACCGATGGTAAAATTCTCCAATCGTATAGTTTATTGCGAAGCGTAATGGCTATTGCGTAGATAAAGGTAAAAGGAAGCAGTAACAGACGTAGATAATTTACTAACATAGCAGATTTCAAAAATACAGATTATTTAAAAAAGAAATGCATCGCGGTTTGCGACATCTCTATAAGGCAACCAATTCAGCAACAAATGGTTTTTGTCAATTGCAGGCCACAATCACTGTGAGAGAATATGTTCAAATGCCTCCGGCTTAAGCAAACAAATTACCTGTTCCTGAGTTTAGTTAGAACTTCATTCCAACAAATTATTCAAAAAATTAGCTTAATAAGATGCACATCTTAATTGTCTGTTACTATTTTATGGCCACGCTGGCTGTTCTTTCCGTTTGTATTCCGTTGATTAGACTAGATTCATGGATTTTCAGGATTTTTGATTACCCGCGGCTTCAAAAACTTGTGCTTTTGGTTTTCTGTATGATAGCCTTTTTATTTATTCATCATCCATTACGGCAATACAGCAATATCCTGTTTATTGCGATGACGTTTAGTGTTGTTTATCTCGCCTTTCTCATTTGGCCATACACCGTTTTCGGGCAAAAGATGATTAAAAAAGATCAGCTCCACACTAATGAAAATGCGCTTAACATTTTAGTAAGTAATGTATACCAGGAAAACCGCGAATACCATGAACTGGTTGCATTAATACAATCTACACAGCCCGATATTGTTTTTCTACTGGAAACTGATCAAAAATGGATGGATGGTATTCAGGTTGCAACAAAAGAATACCCTTTTAAAATTGAAGTTCCGTTAAACAATACCTACGGTTTGCTATTTTATTCTAAACTTCCTTTGATTAATAAGGAAGTCAATTACCTCATTGATCTGGAAATCCCTTCAATAATTGCCGATGTGGAATACAATAATGATATTATTCGTTTATACGGAATACATCCCACGCCCCCGGTTCCACAAGAAAATCCTGAAAGTACGGAGCGAGATGCCGAAATTTTAATGGTTGGAAAAATGGCCAAAGCATACAATAAACCTTGTATTGTTTTTGGTGACCTGAACGATGTGGCATGGTCCAGAACCACCAAACTTTTCTTAAAATCAAGCAGTTTGCTCGATGCGCGCCGCGGTCGCGGGATGTTTAATACCTTCCATGCAAAATACTGGTTTTTACGCTGGCCGCTGGATCATTTTTTTGTGAGCAGCCATTTTCGGCTGGTTGACATGAAAGTAGAAAAACATATCTCATCTGACCATTTTCCCATTAGTATTTCGCTTGTACTTAGAAACCAGGATAAATCTCAGGCTTTCGATATTTCTGCTGATGAAAAAGAGGAAGTTGATGAAAAAATAACAGAAGGGATTGAAGAAGGCGACGCCAAAACAAAAAAGTCTAAATAAACAACACTCTCCCTAAACACTTTAAAAATAAAAAGGTGCCGCAAAATACGGCACCTGATAGGATGTGGATCTTTTCTATGAATATAGGGGACTATTAATTTTGTTCCTGGCCGGGCACATGTATTTGTGGCGGCATAAGCTTATACACCACGGGCGTAACAATTCTGGACAGTAAAGTAGAACTGATTAAGCCACCAATCATTACAATTGCCAATGGCGATATAAGTGGATTACTGGATAGCGCAATTGGTAATAATCCGCCAATTGCGGTAAAAGTGGTTAAGATAATGGGTAAAAACCGTACTTCACCGGCTTCTTCAATTGCTGCATTTAGTGCCTTTCCTTCAGCGCGCAACTGGTTGGTAAAATCAACCAAAAGAATCGTATTTTTTACTTCTATACCTGCTAAAGCAACAATACCGATTGTAGCAACAAAAGACAGAGAGTTTCCTGTAATTAGCAAAGCCAGCACTGCACCAACTATCCCTAAAGGAATAACGGAAAGCACGATTAATGTACTTTTAAATGTTTTAAAATCCAGAACCAATACGGCAATAAACATAAACAGTGTTACCAGAAGTATGCTACCAAAACCTCCGAAGGATTGGTTTCTGCTTTCAATCTCTCCGCCCATTTCAAAGCTATAACCTTCAGGTAGCTTAACTTTGGTCATCTGGTTTTCAACATCCTGAATAACCTTATCGTTTAAAAATCCTTTTTGAACAAATGAATTCACGGAAATTGTTCTGGTCTTATTATGGTGATTGATGCTGAGTGGAGAAGTTTCTAGATGCAATGAAGCCAGCTGCAATAAAGGAATTGCCACACCTTGACTATTATTCACATATAAACTGTTAAAAATAGACAGATCGGGATAAGAAGGTCTATTTGTAGTGAGCAAAATATCGTAATCATCGCCTGTAGATTTTGGATTGATAAATTTTCCAACTTCCAAACCAGCAACAGCCATGCGAACAGTTCTGTCGATGTTTACTGTCGCCACGCCAAGTGCCTGGGCTTTATCTTTATCAATATCTACTTTAATATCTGATTTCAGATTTTTCAACGGATTGTTCACATATATTGTTCCTCTGGTTTTCAGCAACATACTTTCTACATGAGCAGCTAAATTCCGTAAAGAATCTAAATTATCTCCAAGTAAACGCACCTCTACCGGCGAGATAATGGGCTGCCCTTGTTCAAAATCTTTAACCTCTACTTTTGCTCCCGGATACGGTGTCCATTTGCGGCGCAGCATTTCAATAATTTCTATTTTGCGGTCCGAGCGGATTTCTGGTTTTAGCAGTACAAACAATTCAGAAAAATCACTCCGTTCATTTTGTTGAAGCACATTGTAATAAATCCGCGGATTACCTTTTCCTACATTAGACGCAAAATACTTTACTTCCGGAATTTTCTTCAGTTCTTTCTCAATTTCGCGCGTAACCGAATCTGTATATTTCAAATTTGATTGTAAAGGTGTAGAAATATTGATCAGAAACTGAGGTTTTTCTGATGCTGGAAATAAACTGAAACCAATTACCGGAATCAGCATTACAGAACTTGCAAAAATCAGAATGGCTATAACAATGGTTAAAATTGGCTTTGCAAGGGCTTTATCTAACAGTTTCGCATATGAACCATGAATAATTTTTTGAAGCGTGCGCAAAAAGATATTTCCTTGTTCATGTTGGTGTGGTTTCAATATTTTGCTAGATAAAAACGGAACAACGGTTAAAGCAACCAACATTGATGCGATTACAGAACAAATTACAGCAACTGGCAAACTGCGGATAAATTCTCCGGAAGCTTCTGGTAAAAACATTAAAGGCATAAAAGCAATCACCAAAGTTGCGGTACAACCGATAACTGCCATACCAATTTGCTTAGTTGCTTTTAAAGTTGCATCTAAGCGGCTGTGGCCATCACGCATCCATCGTTCTATATTTTCCACAACAACAATGCTATCGTCTACCAGTAAACCTAGAGATACCACTAAACCCACAATACTCAATTGATTTAAACTAAAGCCAAGTGCATTGATGAGAATAATGCCGATACCCAATGAAAGCGGAATGCTAACCATTACCACCAATGATGCGCGTGTGCCTAATGGTAAAAGTGTAAATACCACCAATAAAATGGCGATGAGGAAATCTGTTCCAAGTCCGCCCAAACGGCTATTCACATTTTCTGCCTGGTCAAACATTAACTGCTGATCAATATTACCTGGAAGGGTTGTTTTAAAATGATCAATTACCGGCAGATATGCTTCTTGCGCCTGCGTTATATTGCCACCACTTTTTTGCGCGGCCACTACAAAAACACATCTAAAACCATTTAAGCGCGTAATATCCTTGTCTTGTGCATAATCGAAATACACGTTTGCAACATCTTTTAAGGCGGTATTTTTTCCGTTTGCGGTAAAAACGACTGTATTTTTTATTTCATCAATATCCTGATAATTTCCACTGGTCTTGATATTAAACGATTTGGTACCCACATTTACACTGCCGCCCGGAATGTTGGCTACTTCACTTTGAATTGCATTGGCAATAAACGTTAAAGGAATATGCAATTGGGCAATTTTTTCCAGATCTACATCTACTCTAACCTGTTGATCTGGCAAGCCAACAATATCTACATTTTTTAAATATGGAATTTTCTCTAATGCAGTTTGCAAATCTTCGGCTTTTTCTTTCAGCTTATCTCTCGATGCATTTTCAGAAATCAATGCGATTTGCAACACATTCACATCAGAAGGAGAAACCTTCTGAACTTCCATACTATAAATTTCCTGAGGTAAAGTGGCACGTGCGCTATTAACTTCGCGCACCAATTCCTGGTATTTATCATCAACATCAGAACTGTATTTATATTCTACAATGAGAACAGCCAAACCATCTCGAATGGTTGTTTTAATGGATTTAATATTGTCTAAACCATAGATGTTTTTCTCCAAAGGTTTTACCACCAGATCTTCCATATCTTTCGGACTTGCGCCAGGATAAATAATCACTACAGGAAAGTTGGGAGCATTCATATCCGGATCTTCCGATCGCGGCATATTGAAAATTGTAGTAATGCCCAGCGCCAGAACCATCAGTACCATAATTAAGGTAAACTGATAATTTTTTACGGCGTATTCCGATATTTTCATGCTTTCTGAATTTTATTAGCAGCTTATTTTACAATCTTAATTTTCGACCCTTCAGTTAAATAAGCACTTCCGGAAATGATTAACGCCGATGCATTTTCTAATCCACCAGTAATATTGATTTGATTATTCTGAATGTTGCCCAATTGCACTTTTACTTTTTGTGCAGTTTTGTAATCATTAGTGATAAAAACATAACCTGAATTTTCGCCGCCATCTAACAGCGCATCGTAAGGAATAGAAAACCCTGAAGATTTTTTTGTGGGGATAATTGTGGCTTTACCGAAAAGACCGGCGGCAAGACCAGGAATTTTGCCTTCTGTAAGTTTAAGTTCTACAGCAAATGTTCCGCTTTGCGGATCAATACCTTCTGCTTTTCTACTTACAACAGCTTTAATTTTTTTGCTACCTAAAGCATCTGTTGTAACGGTTGCCCCATCACCAATTTTTAGAATTGCCCATTGCTGATCGCTCAAACCAACCTTTAAAATCCAGCTTGTTTCACTTGCTCCGTTAACCTGCAATACTGGTGTACCCGGACCAACAATTTGCCCATCGTTAGCCATTTTTCTCAAAATATAACCATTAGAATTCGCCTGGATTTCAGCATAATTCTGGTTAAATTTTGCGGCTTCTACCTGTTGTTTCGCCACTTGCAATGCCGTTTTTGCATTCTGCATTTGTTCAAGCGTGGCCACACTATCCTTGTATAATTTACTGGCCCGTTCAAAATCGCGCTGCGCTTTTTCGTAAGAAAGTTTTACTTGTTGTACCTGCGCAGAAACTTCTGTTTGGTTTACAGAGGCCAGTAATTGACCTTTTCTTACTGGGTCGCCTTCTTTCACATATATCTTCTGAATTACGCCACCATTTTTGAAAGACAGAAAGGTTTCATCATTCGTGGTAAACTGACCTGATACTGAGATGGCATGTGCAGTATCTTCACTCTTTAATGCCAGGACTTTTACCGGAATTGTATCTTGATCACCAATAGCCGTATCTTGATTTTTATGCCCGCCACAAGCAGAAAAACCAACAACAAATAAGAGAAGTGTTATATAAATAAATGTCTTTTTCATAATTTTAAGGTATTGGATAGGTTGCGGTTTCGCGTTCAACATCGGCAAAAGCCGACAGCACTTTAAAGCGATTAATATTGGCCAACAATTTTGCCGAAGTGAATTGATTTCTGGCATCAACAGTTTCAATAAAAGTATTTGTTCCTGCACGATATCCTTTCTCAATTAACCGTTGATAGCTGGAAGCTGCCTCGAGTTGCTTTAACGACGATTTGTAATTCTGATAAGCAGCCCGCAAATTATTCTGCGCGGTTTTTACGGCCAGATTTAACTGTTTAGTGGTTAAATCTGCATTTAACCGTGCATTCTGAAGATCAAGATTTGCCTGTTTAATTTTGATATTGTTTCGGTTTCCGGAAAAAATGGGAATATCCAACTGAAAACCGAACATGTAATAACGTGTATTGCCATTGAAATTAAGCCCTTCTGATTGCGAACCTAAATCTACAAACGCGCCCAATTTGGGTACCGCAAACTGACGATTCATTTTCTCTACAGATTGATTAATGGATATCATCTGGTCTAAAGCTTTTAACTCTTCGCGCCCGCTGTTGAGGTCTAACTGCGTGAGTAAACTTTCTGTTTGTGTTAGTGCTTGCTTTTCATCAAAAACAGTTTCGATTACTTCAGCCTGTTCGCGGTTTAGAAGAAAATTGAAATACATATTTGCATTTGCAAGTTGTTGCCGCGCAGATGTTACTTGTGCTTCTGCATTTTCCACTTCGCTTTTAGAGCGCAAAACATACGCTGGCAAACCTTTACCAGCCTCTAACAATTTCTCATTTACCCTTAAACCTTCTTTTGCAAGTTCCGAACCTGATTGATACACTGCAACCGCCTGTTGCGCATTTAAAAAATTATAATAAGCCGTTTTTACATCTTTTACCAATTCTCGTTTATAAATAGCAACTTCAAAGCCTTGCAAAACCATTTGTTGTTCAGAGATTTTTCTGTTGTTGATCAAATCAGAATTAAGTATTGGAATTGTAGTACGCACTTTTGCATCATAATAATTTTTAGGCAAAAAATTTATGCTCTGATTTTCCAGCAGTGGAAAATTATTGGTTGCTGTAAGCTGATTTAGAGTAGAGTACACGGGATTTAATAAATCGCCAAGTGGCAAAGGGATATTCCGGCCGCCATCTGCCGTAGACCAAGTTCCGGAAAAAGCTACAGTAGGCAAAAAAAGACTTTTTGCAGATTTCAATGCATACTGCGCTTTTTCCAATGAGACATTTTTTTGCTGCAGAACGATATTATTTTTTAGTGCTTCTGCAATATAATTATCTAAAGATTGCTGTGCCCGAACCAATGGAATGCACGTTATGAAAAGAAACAGAGTCAATTGACATTTCATAGTTAACAGTGTTAATATTTATTTCAAACTATTCAGCATTGCAATAAACCCGGTAAAGGTTTGTTCCAACCAGTCGCCCTCTTCTAATTGCGAAAGCTTTGTACTTGCCATATGATCTAAGTGTCCCTGGAGTTTCAGGCTACATAAGCCATGCATTAATGACCATACATTAAGGGCGAAAGTTGTGGTTTCAAATTTCAAAAAATACCCCACAGCTTTGCAATCTTCTACAGTAGCGGTAAGCGCAGCAAAGGCTTCATCTCCTTCTAACCAATCCATATCTGCACAATGTTCCTTGATAAAATCAATCGGCTCCTTCATAATAAACATAAGCTCATAAAAATCAGGGTTTTCTATAGCAAACCCCATATAAACCCTACCCATTGCTTTTAACCGTTCAAAGGGCTCGCTTACGTGGCGCAAAACCGAAAATTGCGAAGCCAACACTTTAAACCCTTCCTGGTGAAGGGCATACATGATGTCTGCTTTATCTTTATAATACAGATAAATGGTTGTAGGACTGAATTCAATTTTTTCTGCAATTTTGCGGATAGATGTTGATTCATATCCATCTTTCAGGAACAGCTCTTTGGCCGCATCTAATATTCGCTGACGAAGGTCTTCTTTATGTTTTTCTTTGCGTTCTTTAATTCCCATGATAACTAATAACATTGCAAACTTAATTAACACCGTTAATTAAATGAAATTTTTTAACATATTTTTTCTTATGACAAGAAGAACCGGCCAGCACCTAAATAAAAAGCGTGTTTTGTTTCCAAAACACGCTTAATCATCTTGAATGGCAGACGCCATTAACCTTCCACCGGTCCTTTATTCTGACGCTTATTCTTCAATATAATTTAAATCTTTATTGAAACTTTCCTTGAGCTGGCTAACTGCGAATAAGGAAATAAGGGTTAAGACAACCATGATTCCCTGAATGGAATGTACTATTCCAAATTTTGGAATTAGATAGTTATAAATCAATGTAATTGGAATAAGGCATCCCCTAACGATATTTGGAACTGTTGTGGTTACAGTTGCGCGCAGGTTGGTTCCAAATTGCTCCGCAGAAACAGTAACAAATGTTGCCCAGTAACCGGCCCCAATTCCCATAAAAAATACCAGGTAATTGAACTTTGTCTGTTTAATCCCTTCGCTGTTGAGGTAAACAACTGAAGTAATTAATGCACATATATACAAGACGACTAAAGTTAGACGTCTTGATTTGGTAAGCTGCGCAAAAAAACCTTCAATGAATATTTGGTTATTTCTAATCTTTACCAAGAAGCGATCTGGGCTATCAAACATCTTTGGTTTTTCGTCACCCAGGTTTTTTAGTGGATTTCAACTATTAGGGGGATCAGATGGTTTTTTACGAATTGATATATTGAAGACAATCAATATTCCAATAGGTTGTATAACATTTTTCACTTTTTGATCCAATACACGGAATACACCTGGGTAATCATGTGGACTACAGCGCAAATTAGATGACTTTTCCCCGTGTATTGGAAAGATGGTTAGATGGGAATTATTTTTCGGTTATACGAAGAATCTTTGACGTATCCTTTTTCTGTCTTGTATAATTAAGTCGCACCTTGCATAATTAGATTATATATCATGAAAAAGTTGAAACATTCGCTTTGCTAAACATGAAAGATGTTGAAAAGCAATTTCCAGAAAGTTTATTCCTAAGAATGCAAAAGTTATTTATAGTTGCGCTGAATAAGATTATCCAGGTGGATGGGAACCGCATAATCCTGGACAACATTGCAAATGAAATTCCGATTGGGGAAACCTATAATAAAGATTTTATTGAACTGATGCGAAAAAAAATGTTTCGTTAATCTAACCAGGCGTTTGCTTTATTTTCTTTACAGAATTATAGAATTGACTAACACTAAAAGCCCTATCTTTGCTGCAAATCATAAAAAAAACATCATGCTTAAAGGATTTTTCAATGTACCGGCTCCGGTAAATGAACCTATTTTAAATTATGGTCCGGGAAGTAAAGAACGTACGCTTTTAAAAGAAGCACTGGCAGAAGCCCGTTCTCACCAACAAGATATTCCAATGTATATTGGCGGAAAAGCTACTCATACCACTAAAAAAGGCAAAGTTGTTCCTCCACACGATCATCAACATATTTTGGCGCAATTTAGCATTGGCGACAAAACACATATCAGTAATGCAATAGATGCTGCATTAGCAGCAAAACAAGATTGGGAAAACCTCGCCTGGGAACACCGTGCAGCAATTTTTCTGAAAGCCGCAGATCTTATTGCAGGCAAGTATCGTTACAAGTTAAATGCAGCAACCATGCTTGGCCAAAGTAAAAATGCATACCAGGCAGAAATTGATGCGGCGTGTGAGCTGATTGACTTTTTGCGTTTTAACGTAAGCTACATGTCAGATATCTACAAACAACAACCACCTGTATCGCCTCGCGGTAGCTGGAACCGTGTAGAGCAACGCCCATTAGAAGGTTTCGTTTTTGCTTTAACACCTTTCAACTTTACTGCAATTGCTGCAAATTTACCTGCATCTGCAGCAATGATGGGTAATGTTGTAGTTTGGAAACCTGCAGATACACAGGTATACGCAGCAAACTTATTAATGGAAATTTTCATTGAAGCGGGTTTGCCAGCAGGTGTTATCAATTTGGTTTACGCAGACGGACCAGAAACCGGTGACGTTATTTTCAACCATGCAGATTTTGCCGGTATTCATTTTACGGGTTCAACTAAAGTATTCCAGGAAATCTGGAAAACCATTGGCACAAACATTCACAAATACAAATCTTATCCTAGGATTGTTGGCGAAACCGGAGGTAAAGATTTCATTTTAGTACATCCATCAGCGCAGGCAGATATTGCAAATACAGCAATTGTTCGTGGTGCTTTTGAATATCAGGGACAAAAATGCTCTGCTGCAAGTCGAGTATATATTGCAGAAAGCCTTTGGCCAGAAATTAAAGAGCAAATGCTACGCGATTTGGCTACGTTTAAAATGGGTGGAACTGAAGATTTCGGCAACTTCATCAATGCCGTAATTGACGAGCGTTCGTTTGATAAGCTGGCAAAATACATCGATCAGGCGAAGAAGGATACTGGCGTAGAAATAATTGCCGGTGGTAATTACGATAAAAGTAAAGGTTACTTTATCGAACCAACCGTTTTAGTTGTTCAGGATGCAAAATATGTAACCATGAGCGAAGAGTTATTTGGCCCGGTTTTAACCGTTTATGTATATGCAGATCAGGATTTCGACCAGATTTTAGAGGTAATTGATACGACTTCTCCATATGCCTTAACTGGTGCTTTAATTGCTCAAGACCGTTATGCCATAGAAAAAACATCTCACGCTTTGCGCAATGCCGCCGGAAATTTCTACATTAATGACAAATGTACCGGAGCTGTTGTTGGCCAGCAACCTTTCGGTGGAGCAAGAGGTTCGGGTACAAATGATAAGGCGGGTTCTATGATCAATTTATTGCGTTGGGTTTCTCCGCGTACAATTAAAGAGGTTTTTGAATCGCCAACAGATTACCGTTATCCATTTTTAGCGCAAGATTAATCTGCGGTTCAATTAATATTTCGAAAACCTCCGGCAAACCCCGGGGGTTTTCTTTTTTTGCCCGGTATTTAAAAAGCAATTTCCTCTTTCCAATTAAACGTAAACCGGGCTTTCCGCTAAATCTTTTTGTTTCCAAAACAACATCCATCCAAAAAAAGGATACCGCTCCAATCCCGGTTAAAAGGCATCTGATCTGCAACACATAAGCGTTACAAAAACCTTCACAATTGCTAACCTATACCAACATTCATATTTGTTCGCGAAACAAAACCAAAATGCGGAAAACACTGTTGTTTAAAAACTATCAAATAAAATCCCTATGGAAAATACAGATCAGGAAAATAAAAACCTAGGCAATAAAAATATTGAGAATTCAGCCGACCGATCCAATCTACCGGAAAATCAGGTTCCGCGACATCGAAGCAACGATAATGAAAAAGATAATGAAGTAAAATCAGAAGCGGGATATCTGGCAAGGGATTTTGGAAAAGGCGATTTCGGCTCGGAAGAAGCACGAGAAGATGCCTCAAAAGGGAATAAAGGCCATGCCGGCAATATGCCCAACACAGAAAGTAAATAAAGAATGCCCAAAAGCACTAAGCTTTTGGGCATTTGCAAAGTTATCCACTCACTTTAAAAGCCGGTGCAACATCATCCAGACTTGAACATGTTGCTTGCAAATCTTTGATAATCCCGGTTTTTAAACTGTATACCCAGGCATGAACAGATAACTCCTGCCCTGCAGACCATGCGCTTTGCACAATGGAAGTATTCATTACATTTCTTGCGCCTTCAATTGCATTTAATTCTACCAAACGGTCAAACTTTTGATCTGCATTTGTAATCGTATCGAGTTCTCCATCATGTGTCCGGTATACATCACGAATGTTGCGCAACCAATTGTCTATAATTCCAACCTGTTTATTGCCCAATGCTGCTTTTACGCCTCCGCAGCCATAATGACCACAAACAATAACATGTTTTACTTTAAGCACATTAACGGAGTAATCCAACACAGAAAGCAAATTCATATCGGTATGCACAACAACATTTGCAATGTTTCGATGTACAAAAATATCTCCAGGTCTTGTGTTGGTTATCTGATTGGCAGGCACACGGCTATCAGAACAGCCAATCCACAATACCGGCGGACTTTGTCCGGCTGATAATTTATCAAAAAAGGTGGAGTCTTCATCCAACATATCTTTTACCCAATCCTGGTTTCCCTGCAACAAACTTTCGTAAGTTATATCATTGGTTTCTATAGTCTTAGCACACATAATATTATCGTTTAACTATTAATTTCTTCAATTATTTTATTATTTAATTTCGGCACAGAATAATGCTTTTGTATATTTTCGAGGCTAACAATAATTCCTTTTGTAAAGGCATTGTGTTTGAAATTGTAAATGGTTTCTAAAACATCAGGATCTATATATCTGGAGTTTGTTCCATCAATTACAACATTTGTTTCCTTCGGAATATTGGTCAACACTACTTGTATTGCTGCTTTATTCAAAAAAGATACTTCTTCAGACAACTTTATTCTAATATGTTTTTTATCGCCCTCTGTTGTTATACGATAGAAAAATGGGTTACGCATATTGGTTCTCAGCATGTAAAAAATAGAAATTGCCATACCAATGCCAACGCCTTTTAGCAGATCTGTTAGCAATACCGCAATTATTGTAACTACAAAAGGTACAAATTGATCCCAGCCCTTGTGGTACATATGTCTGAATAATGATATCCGCGCAAGCTTATAACCGGTTACCAGTAAAATTGCAGCCAGGCAAGCATAGGGAATCATATTTAAAATCCTTGGGATAAATAAAAGCGACAGCAGCAGAAAGCAGCCATGAAAAATAGCAGAAATTTTGGTTCGTCCTCCGGCATTAACATTGGCAGAACTTCTCACAATTACCGATGTCATTGGCAAACCGCCCAACATTCCGCTAACCATATTGCCAATGCCCTGTGCCATTAGCTCTCTATTGGTTGGAGTAACACGTTTTATAGGATCAATTTTATCAATCGCTTCGATACTCAATAAAGTTTCCAGACTAGCGACCACAGCGATTGTTGCCGCTGTAACAATAACTTTGGGGTTGGTAATAGCAGAAAAATCTGGCATACTAAATAGCTTAAAAAACTCAGTGGCATTGCTCACCACAGGAATAACCACAAATTGTTCAGACTTTAATGCTACATCTGATGTAGAAAAAGCCAAAGCGCCGAAAATTCCAATTAACACAACTACCAGTGGAGCCGGTATTGTATTTAGTTTTGTAAATTTTGGCCAGAAAATAAGTACAGCAACAGACAATATACTAATCACAACTGCACCTAAACTTAAATGATTAAGCGCGGTGTTGATTGCTGAAAATGTATTTTCATGATCTTGCTGAAAAAAACCTTCATCACCAAAAAAATCGCTATCTACACCAAAGGCATGCGGCAATTGTTTTAAAATTAGTGTAAGCCCAATGGCAGCGAGCATTCCTTCTATTACACTTGAAGGGAAGTAATTGCCAATTGTTCCGGCCTTTACCGCCCCTAAAATGAGCTGAAAAACTCCTGCTAAAACAACAGCGAGCAAGAATATCTGGTAACTGCCTAAGGAAGTTATTGCCCCCAAAACAATTACCGTAAGGCCAGCAGCCGGTCCACTAACGCTAAGTTGAGAATCACTAACGGTGGCCACTACAATACCACCAACTATGCCAGCTATCAGGCCAGCAAATAATGGCGCACCAGAAGCCAGGGCAATACCTAAACAAAGTGGCAAAGCCACTAAAAAAACAACAATACTGGAGGGCAAATCCCTCTTCAAATTCTTTTTTAAGAAATATTTCCGCACACCTGCATTTGTCGCAGACGGTTCAACCTTTTGCATAACAACCTAATTATTAGTTAAAAATCAACGAATAGACTTTGGTGTTAATGCGCAGTTTTGCCCATGCTTATGCACACATCAAATGCAGTATTCAGAGTTATCCGAAATCCTTTTAACACCTAAAAATCAAGAAACGAAGTTTGGAGGCGGCGTGGGTACTGTTGGATGAAAGGGATCTACATATCTTCTGAAGTGCTCAATGAAGCTACTTTTCAGTATAAAATGACTGGAAGAAAATTCATAAGAAAATATTGGATGATCGAGAACAATTAGCTTCAGATCTATATGTTTAGCAAGATCTTTAGTAGAATCTTTACTATTTTCATGCTCCTGTTCAATTTGCATGATCACCGCTTTAAGAATTTCTTTATCGGCACACGAACAAAAAACCGGCGCGCCAGAAATGACCATCTTTCCTAGAAAGATGAACATAAATGCAGCAACGATCACATATTTGTACTTACGCAGAAACATATTATTTTTCTAATGTGGTTTTAATCTCGTCTTACAAAAGTAAACGGATAATTGGTTTTTCATGTATATGTCATTAAAAAAACATTAGGCTTTTTACATCAAATTAAGGGGGTTAAACATGATCGTTAAATTTTTAGCTGGAAATTTGCAAGCCAATATCGCTCTGGGTGTTAGAGCCAGCATATCGCAGGGTAATTAAAAATAGACCATATTGCAACTTGTATTACCGTCTGTAATTTTTAAATTTAAAATCTTATAACATGGCTATGGAAAAAAAAATCGCTCAGCTCAGACAAAAAGTACATCAGGCCGTAATTGGCGGTGGTACTTCCAGAATTGAAGCTCAGCACAAAAAGGGCAAACTTACCGCCAGAGAGCGGCTTCATTTTCTAATGGATGAGGGAAGTTTTGAAGAAATTGGCATGTTGGTTACCCACAGAAGTACAGATTTCGGGATGGAAAAGGAAAAATATCCTGGTGATGGTGTGGTAACAGGTTATGGAACAATTAACGGCCGGCTCACATATGTCTTCTCACAAGATTTTACAGTTTTTGGTGGATCGCTTTCTGAAACACATGCAGAGAAGATTTGTAAATTGATGGATATGGCAATGCAAAATGGCGCACCGCTTATTGGCCTGAATGATAGCGGCGGCGCACGGATTCAGGAAGGCGTAGTATCGTTGGGTGGTTATGCCGATATCTTTTATAGAAATGTACAGGCATCTGGAGTAATTCCTCAGTTGTCTGCAATCATGGGACCATGCGCTGGCGGAGCTGTATATTCTCCGGCAATAACAGATTTCATTTTAATGGTTGAAAACACGTCATATATGTTTGTAACGGGGCCAAATGTGGTAAAAACGGTAACTCATGAGGAAGTTACTTCTGAAGAACTCGGCGGCGCCACAACACATGCAACAAAATCTGGCGTCACACATTTTGCTTGCGCAAATGAAATTGAAGCCATTAATTATCTGAAACGCCTCCTTAGTTATATGCCACAAAATTGTGAGGAAACTGCAGAACCATTACCTTATGAACAGGCTGAAGAAGTTCGTCCAGAACTGGATACTTTTTTGCCTGAAAATGTTTCCCAGCCTTACGATATCCGAGAAATTGTTTCAACGGTAATTGATACAGACTCTTTTCTTGAAGTACATGCCGGTTACGCTGAAAACATTGTGGTGGGCTTTGCCAGGCTTGCCGGCAGAAGTATTGGAATTGTTGCAAATCAACCCGCTTATTTAGCCGGCGTATTAGACAGTAATTCATCGGTTAAAGCGGCTCGGTTTGTCCGCTTTTGCGATTGTTTTAATATTCCTCTACTTGTTTTTGAAGACGTACCGGGTTTTCTTCCCGGAACAGACCAGGAATGGAATGGCATTATCGCCAACGGCGCAAAATTGCTGTATGCCTTTAGTGAAGCAACAGTTCCACGCATCACGGTAATTACCAGGAAAGCGTATGGTGGTGCATATGATGTAATGAACAGTAAACACATTGGTGCCGATATGAATTATGCATGGCCAAGTGCTGAAATTGCCGTAATGGGTGCTAAAGGTGCAGCAGAAATCATCTTTAAAAAGGAAATTACATCTGCAGAAAACCCACAGGAAAAATGGCTTGAAAAAGAAAAGCTGTATTCAGATATTTTTGCAAATCCATACAGAGCAGCCGAACGTGGTTTTATAGACGAAGTAATTGAACCTTCACAGACCCGTTTAAAACTCATTAAAGCTTTTAAAATGCTCGAAAATAAAGTTGTCAATGCTCCCAGAAAAAAGCATGGAAATATACCTTTGTGAGCAAAGAACGTAGAGGTTTGTATAATGGCGATTAACCTTAAACCATTACGTTTCGCTCCAAACGCCCTGCGCTATACTAATACAAGATTTTATGCTTAAACGAATAGACATTTTATTAATGGCCTTTTGCACAGGCTTAATTGTTGCAAACATATATTACTGCCAGCCATTGGTAATTCTTGTAGCTAAAGATTTTCACATAAGCGAAACAGTTGCTGGTCACATCACCTACCTTACACAAATTGGTTATGCACTCGGGCTATTTTTATTGGTTCCTCTGGGTGATATGTTTGAGCGGAAAAAACAAATCCTTTTTATTACGGCTTTAGCCATTGCGGCCTTATTGATTGCAGCTGTTTCTAAAACCTTCTTTCTTCTTGAATGTGCATCGGTTCTAATTGGCGCCTGTTCTATTGTGCCTCAGTTAATTCTACCTCTGGCGGCCAATCTTAGTACCGATGAAAATAGAGGAACAAATATCGGTGTCATTATGAGCGGTTTATTGGTAGGTATTCTGGCCTCCAGAGCCGTTAGTGGAAGTATTGGTTTTTGGTTAGGTTGGCGCTCTGTGTATTATATGGCAGCTATCATTTGTGGCTTACTAATCATTTTGATGGCCAAACGTTTTCCACAAAGTTTTCCTGTGTTTAAAGGAACCTACAAGCAGTTAATGCGTTCCATGTTTAGTTACATCAAAACGCAACCTGTATTGCGCGAAACTTCTCTGATTAATTTTCTGGCCTTTGCCATCATTAGTGCATTCTGGACTACCATGGTACTTTTTCTAGCCAATCCACCGTTCAATTTTCAAACTTTGCAAATCGGTTTATTCGGTATTGCCGGCGCAGCTGGTGCACTCGCTGCACCTTTGGTTGGTAAATTAAGCGGCGGAAATAATCCGCGTAAAAACCTCATGATTGGATTTATCCTACAAATCGTCAGCATCGCGCTTTTTTACTTCACCGGTCAACAACTCTATTTATTTGTAATCGGAATTGTATTGATTGATATTGGCCAGCAAGCCATTCACGTAACCAACCAAACACGTATTTACACCCTGATTCCCGAAGCCCGCAACCGTCTGAATACCATTTTTATGTCTGTGAGTTTTATTGGAGCAAGTTGCGGCTCCGCACTCGGTTTATTCCTTTGGGACAAAGGCGGCTGGAACTTATTTTGTTACGGCATTGGTGCTATAGTTGCGCTTAATATTTTAATCTATCGCTTTTATGGCGCTAAAAAAACGACTACATAAACATGGATTCACCAGAACCACTAATACAGATTGAACAAATATTTCCATCTTTAACCTGGCGCATTCGCCATGAGGTGATGTACCCGGATATGCCTTTTGACAGCGTAAAGCTTGATGACGATTTTGAGGGGCTACACTTTGGCCTTTACCTGGATCATAAACTTACAGGCGTCGTTTCGCTTTTTCATCAGGGAGATGTTTATCAATTCCGGAAACTCGCCATACTTTCCGGCGCACAGAAATTGGGTTTAGGTTCCAAACTCCTGCAACATATCTTAGATTTCTGTCATATTCAAAAAGCAACGCGAATATGGTGCAATGCACGTGTTAATGCTAAAGAATTTTATTTTAAATTTGGCTTCCACGAAACCGAAAACACCTTTTTTAAAGATGGATTTGATTTTGTAGTAATGGAAAAAGAACTTTAAATTGAGCGCAGTTTAACGGCAGGTTCTCGAGAAAAATTCATTCGGCCGTGCCACACTCGTCGTTCATCAAAGTAAATAACAATTAATCATAGTATAATATGGCTAAGAAAAAAGAAGAAGAGAAAAAGAAACATACAGAAGTAGTGACCAAAAAATCATTACAATTTCTGGAAGAATACATCAATAACCCTGCTCCAACCGGCTATGAATGGGAAGGGCAAAAACTTTGGTTAAATTACCTTAAACCTTATATCGACGAACATTTTGTAGACAATTATGGTACCGCAGTTGGTGTAATCAACCCGAAAGCAGATTTTAAAGTTGTGATAGAAGCACATGCCGATGAAATCTCATGGTACGTAAACTACATTACGTCAGATGGCTTAATCTATGTAATTCGCAACGGCGGTTCTGACCACCAGATTGCCCCTTCAAAACGCGTTAACATCCATACAGAAAAAGGTTTGGTTAAAGCGGTATTCGGCTGGCCAGCCATTCATACGCGTCATGGCGAAAAAGAACAGGCTCCAGAACTTAAAAACATATTTTTAGACTGCGGTTGCACATCAAAAGACGAAGTAGAGGCTTTGGGTATACATGTAGGTTGCGTAATTACTTATGAAGATGAATTCATGGTGTTAAATGATCGCTACTACGTAGGCCGCGCGCTCGATAACCGCGTTGGCGGATTTATGATTGCCGAGGTAGCCAGATTATTGAAAGAAAACAAGCAAAAATTACCTTTTGGTTTATACATTGTAAATTCCGTTCAGGAAGAAATTGGCCTTCGCGGTGCAGAAATGATTGCACAACGGATTAAGCCAAATGTAGCCATAGTAACAGATGTTACGCATGATACTACAACACCAATGATCAATAAGAACATTCAGGGAGAATTGGTTGCAGGCAAAGGCCCTGTTGTATCTTATGCTCCGGCAGTACAAACCAACCTGAATAAATTGTTAATTAAAACTGCAGAAAAACACGATATTCCGTTTCAACGCCAGGCATCATCACGCTCTACCGGAACAGATACTGATGCTTTTGCATACTCAAACGGCGGTGTTCCCTCTGCATTAATTTCACTTCCTTTACGTTATATGCACACCACCGTAGAAATGGTGCATAAAGAAGACGTAGACAATGTAATTCGCTTAATTTATGAAAGCTTACTCAACATTGAAAACGGTCACGATTTTAGAGAATTTAAGTAAATACAAATAAAATTGCCATTTTATTTTAGGCCTGGGGAAATTTCTCCAGGCTTTTTTTATTTGTAAAGCAAAACCCGCAACATAGATTAAAGCCATTTCCCGCCAATGCTTCAAGGCCGGCGGCCACACAAAACCCTAACGCATCGGGCGCTTTCCGCGTATGTCGGGTTTAGTTCACATCTGTTCTGCAAGAAACAACGGTTTGGCTTTCCCTCATTGTGCAAAAAAATTTACAATTCTTTAATCACTTTCTGTAAAGCATTTTTCAATTTCAATTGTTAAGAATGAGATGAAAAAACTCGTTTTAATACGCCACGGCGAAAGCCTGTGGAACCAGGAAAACCGCTTTACCGGCTGGACCGACGTAGAACTCACAGAAAATGGTGCACTCGAAGCCCGCAAAGCCGGACAAATTTTAAAACTGCACGGATACAATTTTGATATTGCTTTTACCTCTTTACTTAAACGCGCCATTAAAACATTACACATCGTTCTTGAGGAACTGGATCATCTTTGGATTCCCGAACAGAAAAGCTGGCACCTTAACGAACGTTTTTATGGCGCACTGCAAGGACTAAACAAAGATGATACCATAGCAAAATACGGCGCAGAGCAAGTCCAGAAATGGCGGAGAGATGCGGAGGAAGAACCGCCAGCAATTGATGTTGAAGATCCGCGAAATCCGGCGAAAGATGCACGCTACGCATCGTTAAAACCAGAAGAAATTCCTTTAACCGAAAACCTTAGCGACACCATAAAAAGGGTTTTGCCTTTTTGGAACGAACAGATTGTTCCTGCAATAAGCCAAAATGAACGTGTAATTATTGCCGCACACGGCAATAGTCTGCGTGCACTGATAAAATACATTGACGGACTAACAGATGAAGAAGTGACCGCTCTTGAAATTCCGACCGGTACCCCTTTAGTGTACGAACTCGATGATGACCTGAATAAAATTCGCCATTATTACCTGGATTATGGGCGTTAACTTGTCCGCCAGCAACTAATTTCAATTTTACAGGCAAAAAAGCTGGGTGCACAGTTATCCACATTTTCCACAGAGTGTGTAAAATTATTTTCGGCAATGAAACCAACTTATGCCTAAATTGTTATCAACAAAACAAAGATAAAAAAGTCCTGTGAGCGGGATATCCGCGGAGGGCAGGCACACCATAAAAAGATCCGTTCTTTTGCTTCAATAGCCACCCGAAAAGTGGCTATTTTTATTTTCCTTATCCCCGAGCTTATGGCACAGAACAAAACAACTGAAAACACGCTTAGCGTAACAGATTTTTTAAACACCATTTTACCTGATGAAAAGAAAATCGATTGTTTTGCCCTTTCGCATCTGATCACTGAACTTACCGGCATGCAACCCAAAATGTGGGGAACAGCTATTGTTGGTTTTGGCGCTTATCATTACATTTATGAAAGTGGCCACGAAGGTGATGCACCTTTAGTAGGTTTTTCGCCCAGAGCAAATGCCATTTCACTTTATCTTTCAGGTAATTTTAACAATCGAGAACAACTGCTTCAGCAGTTTGGAAAACATAAAACAGGAAAAGCCTGCATTTATATCAAAAAACTTAGCGATGTAAATCTCGAAATACTACGCACCATGATCAGCAACTCTGTTGATGACATTAAAAACCAATATGGTTAGAAAAAACAGTCCAAATTTCTCAGGCTGGTTTTCCTTAAATTCGCAATAAAGACCCTTGTAAATCCCGTGCTTGCGGGCAAGCAATTTTTCTGACAAGAACTTCGGTTTTCTTATCTCTCCCATGTAAGTAAGAAGTTACGCACTAAAAGATCAATTTTTACAATATTTGGTTATCCGTAATTTACTAACCTAGTTTTATGATTAAAAAAATACACCTTTACCTGGTTATTGCCGGGGCGTGCGCATCACTCAATAGCTTGGCACAGGATGCTGTCCGTTACCAAACTCCTCCAAAAGAAATTGCAGACTTGCTCTTAGCCAAACCAACACCGGCAATTAGCATTGATGAAAAAGCAGAATGGATTTTATTTAGCGAACGTAATTCCTATCCTTCTGTAGAAGAATTGGCTATGCCAGAATACCGCATCGCCGGACTTCGACTAAACCCGAACAATTATGCTTTAAGTAGACAGACTTTCATCAACAATTTGAGTCTGAAAAATATAAAGTCAAATCAAACTTTTCAGGTAAGCGGACTTCCTTCTCCTTTATATGCTGGAAACATCAGCTGGAATCCATCCGACAATAAAATCGCATTTACGAATACCACGCAAAAAGGTGTAGACTTATACACCATAGATCTGGCTACAAAAAAAGCCACTAAAATTAACAAAGCATTTTTAAATACTGTTTTAGGTGGTGGAATTACCTGGTTAACCGACAACACGATTATTTATAGAACAGTTACTAAACCCGCAAGTGCCGCGCCGGCAAAACCGCTTATGCCAACCGGCCCAACCATTCAACAAAATTTAGGCAAAGCAGCCCCAAGCGCAACCTATCAGGATTTGATTAAATCTCCATTTGATGAGCAATTGTTTGAATTTTTTGCCACTTCTCAACTGGTAAAAAATACTGGGGGTGTAGAAACTCCGATTGGTAAGCCAGCAATTTACGCTTCAGCACAACTATCGCCAGATAAAAAATATATCCTTACAGAAACCTTGCATAAGCCGTTTTCTTACCTGGTTTCTGCAAGAGGTTTTCCATCTACAATTTCTATTGTTGATGTTACTGGAAAAATCATTAAAAATGTAGCAGATTTACCATCATCAGAGGGCACACCTTCGGGCTATGACAATACGCAAAATGTTGCCAGAAGTTTTGATTGGCGCGATGATGAACCTGCAACGCTGGTTTGGGCAAAACCTTTAGACAGCGGACTAATCAAAAAGAAGGTTCCTTTTCATGATGCCATCTATTCACTTAGTGCACCTTTCACAGGATCAGAAAAAGAACTTTTCAAAACCGAAACACGCTACCGCGGTGTACAATGGGGAGATGCAAATCTGGCACTTGTAATGGAAGGCTTACGCAGCAAACAAACCAATAAAGTAAGTGTATACAACCCAACAACCGGCAAGATTGAAGAGCTTTACAGCAGAAACCAAACAGATGCTTACGGAAATCCGGGAACACCTGTTACAGTAAAAAATAAATTTGGTCGTTCTGTAATTAAAACCGTAGATAACGGAACCAAAATTTTGATGAACAATACTGTAGGTTCTTCAGAAAAAGGTGACTTGCCATTCCTTGCCAAATTTGACCTTAAAACCAAAGAAAATGAAATTATCTGGCGGAGTCAGGAAGGAACCTTTGAATATGTAAGCGATGTAATCGATCCGGACAAACTGGTGTTACTCACCCGAAAAGAAACTCAAAAAGAGGTTCCAAATTATTACATTAAAAACCTGATTTTACGTGTTGCCGACCGCCCGGTTACCAATTTTGCAAATCCATACCCATCGTTAGAAGGCATTACTAAAGAGAAAATTTCTTACAAACGTGCCGATGGCGTAGATTTAACCGGCGATCTTTACTTGCCAAAAGGCTACAACAAAGATAAAGACGGCCCGTTGCCAACTTTAATCTGGGCATATCCACGCGAGTTTAATTCTGCAGCAGATGCAGCGCAGATTCGCGGTTCAAAAGACAAATTCACTGCAATTGCCTGGGGCTCTCCTATTTATTGGGTAACCCGCGGTTATGCCGTGTTAGACAATGCAGAAATGCCAATTGTTGCTAAAGACGGCAAAAGACCTAACGATACCTTTATTGAGCAATTGCAACAAAATGCAGAAGCTGCAATCAACAAACTTTCTGATTTAGGTGTTGGCGATCGTAAACGTATGGCAGTTGGCGGCCACAGTTATGGTGCCTTTATGACAGCAAACTTATTGGCGCATACCAACCTTTTTGCTGCCGGAATTGCCCGAAGCGGTGCATACAACCGCACACTTACTCCTTTCGGCTTTCAAAATGAAGAACGTACTTATTGGCAGGCGCCACAATTGTATTATGAAATGAGCCCGTTTAGTTATGCCGATAAAATTAAAACGCCTTTGCTTTTAATTCATGGCGATTCTGACGATAATCCGGGAACTTTCCCAATTAATAGCGAACGCTTATTTAATGCAATTAAAGGTGCTGGTGGCACCACACGCTTTGTATTCTTACCATTTGAGGCGCATGGTTACCGCGGTAAAGAAAACATTTTACATGCACTTTGGGAGCAAGATCAATGGCTTGAAAAATATGTAAAAAACAAAAAGTAATACCTTTCTCTCCCAATATTGATGCCCTGGTTTTTCCGGGGCATTTTTTTTACATAAATTCTAAGCCGAAATCAGCCATCGTCATTTAACGAAATACCGTAAACTGTTCTGAATATTATAGCAATAAAAAGTCAGGGAAGACAATTTACCACCTTTATTTCCTGCTTTCAATTTGCTTCTTGCCACTTTCCGAGCTATTTTTAAACAAAAAAATAAAATCATTTTTTTGATGCATGTTAATGCCTTTTGGTATTGCTTTTGAACATTTATTAACCTCAACTTGTTACGTACACATGGAATATATAGATTATTATAAAATCCTCGATCTTAAAAAAACAGCATCTTCGGATGACATAAAAAAAGCATATCGTAAACTGGCCCGGAAATTTCACCCGGATCTTAATCCGAATAATGATGAAGCCAATAAAAAGTTTCAGCAAATTAATGAAGCCAATGAGGTTTTGAGTGATCCGGATAAACGCAAGAAGTATGATAAATATGGCAAAGACTGGCAACATGCCGACCAGCTTGATGCACAACAAGCGCAACAACGTAGATATCAATCGCAAAGTAGCAGCGGCGGACAACAAAATTACTCTGGCGGCTTTGATGGCGGAGATTTTTCTGATTTCTTCTCGTCCATGTTCGGCGGTGCCGGAAGAAGCAGCCGCAATTCTCCATTTAAAGGTCAGGATTACAATGCAGATCTTACACTAAATCTAATTGATGCATTTACAACACACAAACAAACCTTAACTGTAAATGGCAAACAAGTACGTATAACTGTCCCTGCTGGAGTAGAAAATGCCCAGAAAATAAAACTCGCAGGCTATGGTGCTCCCGGTGTAAATAACGGCCCTCCTGGAGATTTAATTTTGACTTTTAATATTACAGAAGACAAAAAGTTTAGGCGCAAAGGGAACGACATTTACATACAGGAAGATATTGATCTATACACCGCAATTTTAGGTGGCGAGAAAATCGTAGATACACTAAATGGGAAAGTGAAGCTCAAAATACCAGAAGGAACTCAGCCAGATACCACCTTACGTTTAAAAGGCAAGGGCTTTCCGCTTTACAAAAAAGAAAATCAGTTCGGAGATCTTTATGTTAAATGGCAGGTAAAATTGCCGACTCAGTTAAGTACAGAACAAAAAGAGCTCTTTGTGCAATTGTCTAAACTTTAGCCTTATGGAAAATACATTAATATCGGTAGAAGAAGTCTGCCTTCATCATAAAATTGAAATTAATTTTATATCACTACTGGAAGACGCGGGCTTGATTCATATTACCTCCGTACGTAATTCTTCCTTTGTAAATATCGATGAACTCACCAAATTGGAACGATATTTACGACTGGCAAATGATCTCGACATTAATATTGAAGGTTTACATGCTGTTTCCTTGCTTTTAACTCAAATACAGGACATGCAAAGTCAGCTGAATGCGCTTAAAAATGAACTGCAATACTACAGGCAGATTACATAAAATTTTGAAATACAATCTGGTTACTTTGCAAAAGGCTAATACAAAAAGCCTTCGTATTTAAGATTAGTTTCTTAAATTGGGCATTTAAAACATGTAACTATGAGTGAGCTTTCAAACACGTTTATCGAAAAAATTAAGGCCTCATATGCACCCAGCGGATCGTATATCTATTTAGGTGCAGGTATGTTGGACGGGGAGGTTTGCAATGATGCAGAAATCAATCTGTCTTTAAAAATGATGAACAGGCACGGCCTGATTGCAGGTGCAACAGGTACGGGAAAAACCAGAACTTTGCAGCTTCTTGCAGAACAACTGTCTGATGCAGGCGTACCTGTTTTCATGCTGGACGTAAAAGGCGATCTTTCCGGGTTAAACCAGCCAGGCGCAATCAATCCCAAGATTGAAGAAAGAGCCAAACAGCTTGGAAAAACTTTTGAACCTTCAGGTTTTCCGATAGAAGTATATTCTTTGTCCGGTAAACTTGGTGCGCAAATGCGTGCAACCGTTCTGGAATTCGGACCGACCTTGCTTGCAAAAATTCTCGATTTAAATGATACGCAAACAGGCGTATTGGCGGTTATATTTAAATACGCTGATGACAATAAGCTTCCCATCATCGACTTAAATGATTTAAAAAAACTACTATCTTACCTTTCAGACGGACCTGGTGCCGCAGAAATTAAAAGCAGTTACGGAAGTATATCTTCGGCTACGTCAGGAACGATTTTGAGAAAAATTGTCGCCATTGAACAACAAGGTTTAAGTGGCTTATTTGGCGAAAAGTCTTTTGATATTGAAGATCTTTTCGGGCGGATTGATGGCAAAGGTGTAATCAGTTTACTCAATATTGCAGATGTACAAAACCAACCTGTTCTGTATTCAACTTTTTTACTTAGTCTGCTTGCAGAAATTTTTGGTAATCTTCCAGAAGTTGGCGATCTAGACAAGCCTAAACTGGTTTTCTTCTTTGACGAAGCGCACTTGCTTTTCAAAAATTCATCTAAAGCATTTCTGGATCAGATTGAAACCATTATCCGCTTAATCCGCTCAAAAGGTGTTGGCGTTTTCTTCTGTACCCAAGCACCGACTGATGTTCCGGAAAGTGTATTGGGGCAGCTCGGCAACCGCTTTCAGCATGCGCTACGCGCCTTTACGCCAAATGATGTAGATGCACTGAAGAAAACGGTGAATACCTATCCTAAATCTTCTTTTTACACCATTAATGAGGTCTTAACCGGATTAGGAACCGGACAAGCATTAATAACTGTTTTGAATGAAAAAGGAATTCCTACAGAGGTTTCGGCAACTATGCTAACCTCGCCACGTGCAGTTATGGGCCCTTTAACTGCTGCAGATTTAGAAAAGGCAATTCAATCCAGTGCAATGTTTGCCAAGTATAAGGATGTGATTGATCCTGAAAGTGCTTATGAGATTTTAACAAAAAGAATTAATGATCAGGAAGAAGCAGCGGCACAAGCAAAAGAAGAAGCACAAACAAAAAAAGAATCTGAAATAGAAAACAAATCCAAACCTGGCGAAAAGAGTATAGTTGAGCAAGTTATGGGCGCAACAATTACCAGGCAAATTGGAAAAGAGATTGTTCGAGGCATTTTTGGGATGTTAACAGGAAAAAAAACCAGAACAAAAAGCGGCGGCGGCTTGTTTGGCTTTTAATTATAAAATAAAAACTTAAAAAAACGCTCTAATTAGTATTTTCGCAATATGAAACCAACATTATTAATCTTGGCTGCCGGGATGGCAAGCCGTTATGGGAGTATGAAACAAATTGACGGTTTCGGTCCTAATGGTGAGACAATCATCGATTATTCAATATATGACGCGATCAATGCCGGTTTTGGCAAAGTTGTATTTATCATCAAAGAAGAGTTTGTAGATAGCTTTAAAGCGATTTTTGAACCTAAGTTGCAAGGTAAAATTGAAACAGATTATGTATTCCAAAACTTCGACCTTAAACAGTTCGGAATTGAAGAAGAAATTTATAGAGAAAAACCATGGGGAACGGCTCACGCCATTCTTTCGGCCAGAAATACCATTAAAGAACCTTTTTGCGTAATTAATGCAGATGACTATTATGGTTTTGATGCCTTCAAGAAAATGGTCGATTTTTTAAATGATGAAGTAACAGACAGTAATTTCTCGATCATTGGTTACGAAATTGGCAAAACACTTTCTGAGCATGGTTCAGTTTCGCGTGGCGTGTGCAAAGTAGATGCTTCTGGAAATTTGGAAGAAATTATTGAACGTACAAAGGTTTACCCTAAAGATGGTAAAATTTATTACGAAGAAGATGGCGGAGAATTTCCGCTGGAATATAACACACCAGTGTCTATGAATTTCTGGGGTTTTACACCAGCTGTATTCCCAATTACAGAAGAGCTTTTCAGAGAATTTGCCATTGCCAATAAAGAAAAGCCTAAGGCAGAATTTTTCATTCCTCTGATTGGTGAAAATTTGGTTAAATCCAATACGGCAACATTTAAAGTAGTACCAACATCAAACAAATGGTTTGGCGTAACGTACAAAGAAGATAAACCTTTCGTTCAGGCCTCAATTGATGAATTGATTAAAGAAGGAAAATATCCTGAAAGCCTTTGGGATTAAAATATTCCGATTCTAAAAAATAAGGAAGGTTCAGTTTTAAGTAGCTGAACCTTTTTTTATTTTGTTAACCACATAAGATATTTAAGAAAATATAAGTTTCTAATCTTAAATGGTTCTTTCAACTCTTATATGGTTCAAACTAATTTCAGAACATAAATAACCATATAAGATATTTAAGAGATATAAGGTCAATTATCTTAAAAGGCTCTTCAACTCTTATATGGTTCAAACCAGCTTTAGAAAATTAACAACCATATAAGATATTTAAGAGATATAAGATCAATTTTCTTAAATGGTTCTTTCAATTCTTATATGGTTCAAATCAACTTTAAAACATAAACAACCATATAGGATATTTAAGAAATGTAAATCAATTTTCTTAAATAGCTCTTTCAATTCTTATATGGTTCAAACCAACTCTAAAATATAAACAACCATATAAGATATTTAAGAGATATAAGATCAATTTTCTTAAATGGTTCTTACATTCCTTATATGGTTCAAACCTACGCTAAAACATAAACAACCATATAAGGATTGAAGAAGATATAAGATCAATTTTCTTAAATGGTTTTTACATTCCTTATATGGTTCAAACCTACGTTAAAACATAAACAACCCTATAAGGATTGAAGAAGATTTAAGGTGAAGTTTCTTTTGTTCTTTTTAAAAGCATAAAATGGTCAACAACAAAAAAGCGTTTCTGAACTGAATCAGAAACGCTTTTTATTATTGAGCCTTTCGGCCTGATTATTTAACTTCTTCGAAGTCTACATCAGTAACATTGTCGCCACCTTGTTGAGGCTGACCTTCACCTTGAGGCTGTTGTTCAGCACCACCCTGAGGTTGCTCACCTGCTTTGTACATCTCTTCAGAAGCTGCATTCCAAGCGTTTTGCAATTCTGTTTGAGCTGCATCAATATCAGCGAAGTTACGTGAAGCATGTGCCTCTTTCAACTTTGTTAAACCAGCTTCAATTGGTGCTTTTTTATCTGCAGATAATTTTTCACCAAATTCTTTCAACTGTTTTTCTGTAGAGAATATCAAAGCATCAGCGCTATTGATTTTATCTGCTTCTTCTTTTTGTTTAGCATCATCTGCAGCGTTAGCTTCAGCTTCTTGCTTCATTTTCTGAATCTCAGCATCTGTCAAACCTGAAGAAGCTTCGATACGGATTTTTTGCTCCTTACCAGTTGCTTTATCTTTTGCACTTACGTGTAAGATACCGTTAGCATCAATATCAAAAGATACTTCTACCTGAGGAACACCACGAGGTGCTGGTGGAATACCATCTAAAATGAAACGACCAATTGTACGGTTCTGACCAGCCATAGGACGCTCACCTTGTAAGATGTGAATTTCAACAGACGGTTGGTTATCAGCAGCGGTAGAGAAAGTCTCAGATTTTTTAGTTGGGATAGTTGTGTTAGACTCAATTAATTTAGTCATTACACCACCCATAGTTTCGATACCTAATGATAAAGGCGTAACGTCTAACAACAAAACATCTTTAACATCACCAGTTAAAACACCACCTTGAATTGCTGCACCAATTGCCACAACCTCATCAGGGTTAACACCTTTACTTGGCTCTTTACCGAAGAAAGCTTTAACAGCTTCCTGAATTGCAGGAATACGAGTTGAACCACCTACCAAGATAATTTCGTCGATATCGCTTGTGCTTAAACCAGCATTTTTCAACGCAGATTTACAAGGATCAATAGTACGTTTAATTAAATCGCCGGCCAATTGCTCAAATTTAGCGCGAGATAATGTACGCACCAAGTGTTTTGGTCCACTAGCATCAGCAGTAATATAAGGCAAGTTAATTTCAGTTGACGTTGTGCTAGACAATTCAATTTTAGCTTTCTCAGCAGCTTCTTTCAAACGTTGTAACGCCATAGGATCTTTAGAAAGATCCATGCTGTTTTCAGATTTGAATTCATCTGTTAACCAGTCGATAATAATGTGGTCAAAGTCATCACCACCTAAGTGAGTATCACCATCGGTAGATTTTACTTCAAAAACGCCATCACCCAATTCTAAAACAGAAACGTCATGTGTACCACCACCACAATCAAACACAACAATTTTCATGTCTTTGTGTGCTTTATCCAAGCCATAAGCCAAAGCTGCAGCAGTTGGTTCGTTAATGATACGTTTTACAGTTAAACCTGCAATTTCACCTGCTTCTTTCGTAGCCTGGCGTTGTGCATCATTAAAATAAGCAGGCACAGTGATTACTGCTTCTGTAACTTCCTGACCCAAGAAATCTTCAGCAGTTTTTTTCATTTTCTGCAAAATCATTGCAGAGATTTCCTGTGGAGTATATTTTCTGTCGTCAATCTCAACACGTGGAGTGTTGTTATCTCCTTTAACAACTTTATAAGGTACACGACCAGCTTCTTTAGCGCTCTCGTCAAAACTATTACCCATAAAGCGTTTCACTGAATATATGGTTTTAGTTGGGTTTGTAATAGCCTGACGTTTAGCAGGCTCGCCAACTTTACGCTCACCGTTCTCTGCAAATGCAACGATAGACGGTGTAGTACGTTTACCTTCACTGTTCGCAATAACTACAGGCTCGTTACCTTCCATTACCGCAACACAAGAGTTGGTTGTTCCTAAGTCTATTCCAATAATTTTTCCCATTGTATTATGTATTTTCTTTCTTTTTTAAGTTAAATCTACACCTGTTAAACAATGCTTGTGCCAATTGGTTTTTGTCATATAAATCGGCATAAAGCCTGAAAAAATGTAAATAAAATGCTCGAAGTATACTGACAGCATGACAGAATTCGGGCGAGTTGTAGCTCCAACGTTGAATATTATTTTTGAAAACCAGCGTTACTACCTAGTGGCTGCTTCACTCCCGCTTTCCGCTAGAGCCCGGCAAAAAAAGCCGGGGCTACCGCTACAATCGGGTTTATCATTTAATGTTAGTGATAATACAATACCAACAATGCATCCGTTTAAAGACTATTAACAAAACAACTTTACATACATTGCTTTTATCAGGTTAAAGTTGATTTCGCGTTCTTCTGTGATTCCGTGGAAAACCGTTTCAAAATATTCTTCAGAAATTAGAATTTATTGTCTGTTCTGTGGCAGAAAATATTTTTTACCTTTAACACATTAATATTCTAAGCCAAAATATATGGAGTTAACTGCCCAACTCATCATCGGACTCATTGCAATCATTCATATTTACATTCTTTGGTTAGAAATGTTCGCCTGGACAACCAAAGCACCAAAAGTATTTAAAACTTTGCCAAAAGAATTGTTCCCTCAAACTAAAACCCTAGCAGGAAACCAAGGTCTTTATAATGGATTTCTGGCCGCTGGTTTAATCTGGTCATTATGTATTACCAATTTAGATTGGAAACACAATGTTGCAATATTTTTTCTTGCATGTGTATTTGTTGCAGGCCTATATGGCGCTGCAACCGCTGGTAAAAGAATTTTATTTGTACAGGCTGTGCCTGCCGCTATTGCGCTGATCTTGCTTTTCCTGGAAAACTTTGTACATCCACAGCTTTAAGTTTTTCGGTCGGTGGAGACACCAACTGATATCTAAAATCTCGCCATTACGAACTGAAGAAACGGGATTTATGGGAACGCCTGAAGCAATCTTCTATGCGTTTCGTCATTGCGAGGTACGAAACAATCATACAACAGTCGCTATTATCTAATACTTTAAGATTGCTTAAGTAAAAATCTCCTAATTGCGTACTGAAGTAAGGGATTTATTGGAAGGCATGAGGTAACCTATTATGAAAAATTCTGTACGATAGATTGCTTCGTCGTGCCTCCTCGCAATGACGAAAACTGAAAAAACTCCGCAATGAGGGCTTAATTAAAATTCGTCATTGCGAACCGATGAAAGGGATTTGTGGGAACGCCTGAAGCAATCTTCTATGCGTTCGTCATTGCGAGGTACGAAGCAATCCTACAACAGTCGCTATTATCTAATGCTTTAAGATTGCTTCGTTATGCCTCTTCGCAATGACGTAAATTAGAAAAGTAAGAATGCCTCACCAATAATGCAAATTGTAATTTCTTTAAAGTTCCAGCAAACGTTCTAAGTGATGATATCCAATTCCAAAGTATTCTTTACTGGCTTTAATTTTTTGTAAAACTTCTGCTTTACGATCCGCGTTTATCGCTTTACCTTTAATGCCTACAACCAAAACATTTTTAGGTGTATGTGCATCAGATATAAATTCAAAGACTTTGGTTTTATATCCAAAATATTCTAGGATTAAAGCCCTAATGCCATCTGTAACCATTTCTGCCTGCCGTTCCAGAAAAATCCCATATTTAGTTAAGAACGAAACCTCATTAGCAACCTTGTTCTTTTCTATCTCGCGGCGAATTTGTTTATGACAACAAGGCGCCACCACAATCAGTTCTGCACCGGCTTTTATACCTTTAAAAATCGCGTCGTCAGTAGCGGTATCGCAAGCATGAAGCGCAATTAATAAATTCACATCATCTGCCGCATATTCTTCAATTGTTCCCTGAATAAATTCCAGATTTTTAAAGTTGGCACTCTCTGCCACAGAATTGCAAAGGTCGACCATATCTTGCCGATATTCGACACCAACAACAGCCGAATCGAGATTCAAAACGGAATGTAAATAATCGTAAAGTGCAAAAGTAAGGTAACCTTTCCCAGAACCCATATCGGCAACCTTCTTAATTGTTCCTTCTGGCAATTCCTTAATAAGCGAACTTAGAATTTCTATATAATGATTAATCTGGCGAAATTTGTCTTGCGCATTCTTAAACACATTACCATCGGCATCGGTAATTTTAAGTTCTGTTAGATAAGATTTTGCATCAGACTTAATAATTCTATTTTTTTGTTTATCGTGATTCGATTTCGGTAATTGCGTGCTTGATGCATTTATTTCGCGCAGCACCAGTTTTCCATTATTAAGCTCTTCAATAATTAGATCGCATTCTGTAGTAAATAGTGTAGCAATTTTAAATCCCGAAGTCAGATATTCAGAGATTAGCGTTACAGCTTCATCCAATCCAAAATTCTTAACAACATCTCTGGTTTTATACCGAAAAGTGAAAGCCACTTTCTCTTCGCGCTTAATCGTTACTTTGCGAATAAGAATCTGTTTTAATGCCTCTTCCGCTCCTTTATAATTTCCCAAAGAAATTTTAACAAAGGTCTTCGCATTTAAACTTTCCTCTAAAGCGGAAATAAATTGTTCGGTATGTGTTGAAATAATCATCGACAGATTTTAAATCGCAAAGATAAATCAATTTATTTGATAGATGGCTGCAGGAAAATATTGTAACAATAGAGCGACTTTTCAGTTGCGATTAACTTTTGAAATACACAAAAACCTGCTCAGCTACAACTAAACAGAAACTAACTTAATTCGATTTAGTGAAAGCTTAAATTAACTTTATTGAAAATCATTCTAAAAATTTTAAATCGCAAAGATAAATCAATTTATTTGATAGATGGCTGCAGGAAAATATTGTAACAATAGAGCGACTTTTCAGTTGCGATTAACTTTTGAAATACACAAAAACCTGCTCAGCTACAACTAAACAGAAACTAACTTAATTCGATTTAGTGAAAGCTTAAATTAACTTTATTGAAAATCATTCTAAAAACGCAAATCCGCTTCGCTTTAAAAAAATTAAAGATTATTTTAGAATAAAATAATCAGCTAACCAGATTTCATGAACGATTTTCAAATTAAAAAATCACCAACAGTTTACGATGCCATTGTAGTAGGTTCGGGTGCGGGCGGAGGCATGGCTGCGTATGTACTCGCAAATGCCGGGCAGAAAGTTTTAATGCTCGAAGCCGGTCAATATTTTGACCCCAGATTAGATTCACATCAATTAAAATGGCCCTGGGAATCTCCCCGTCGCGGAGCTGGAACTGTTCGTCCTTTCGGAGATTTCGACGCTTCTTATGGAGGTTGGGAATTGGAAGGAGAACCTTATACGCAAAAAAATAAAACTGAATTTGAATGGTTCAGATCGCGGATGCTCGGTGGACGAACCAACCACTGGGGAAGAATTTCTTTACGCATGGGACCTCAAGATTTCAAACCAACAGACGGATTAACCGATAGCTGGCCAATCACATATAGCGATGTAAAACCTTTTTACGATAAAGTAGACCGCATGATTGGAATCTACGGCACAGTTGAGGGAATTGAAAGCGAACCAGATGGCATCTTCATGAAACCACCTAAACCACGATTAAACGAACTTTTCATCAAAAAAGGTGCAGAAAAAGCGGGTGTAAGAGTAATCACAGGTCGCGGCGCGGTAATGACAGAATCTATAAAAGGCAACAACGATCGTGCACCTTGTTTCTATTGCGGCCAATGCGGAAGAAGCTGTAAAGTATATGGCGATTTTTCTTCTTCTTCTTGTCTGGTTATTCCGGCGGTTAAAACCGGCAACTTAACTGTAATTACAGATGCTATGGTCCGTGAAGTTCTTACAGATAAAGATGGAACAGCAACGGGTGTTTCTTATGTAAATAGGAAAGATTTACAAGAATATCAGGTTAAAGGAAAACTGGTTATTTTGGGAGCCAGTGCATGCGAATCTGCCCGCATCTTGTTAAACTCTAAATCATCGGCTCATCCTGGTGGCTTAGCAAACAGAAGCGGCGTAGTGGGAAAATACCTTCACGATTCTACCGGAGCTGGTGTTTATGGTTTCTTGCCTCAACTGGTAGATAGAAAACGCTACAACGAAGATGGATTGGGCAGTGTTCATATCTATTCGCCCTGGTGGTTAGACAATAAAAAATTAGATTTTCCCCGCGGTTATCATATTGAATATGGAGGCGGAATGGGCATGCCAGCTTACGGCTTTGGAAGCGGTGTTGCGAAAATAAACGGCATGATTCCAGACAGAAATGGGAAGATGAAAACCGCTGGTGGATATGGAAAATCGTTAAAAGATGATTACCGCCGCTTTTACGGCACAAGTGTTGGAATGGCTGGTCGCGGAACAGCAATAGCAAGAGAAAACAATTATTGCGAAATAGATCCGAATATGGTCGACAAATATGGTATTCCGGTACTGAGGTTTAATTATACGTGGGCAAAAGAAGAAATACTTCAGGCCAAACACATGCAAGAAACCTTTCAATCAATCATGAAAGAAATGGGAGCCGTAGTTACTTCAGAAATTCACGGAGCGGATACCAATTATGGTTTATTAAATCCCGGAAAAATTATTCATGAAGTTGGAACCATTCGCATGGGCGATAATCCGAAAAAATCGGCATTAAATAAATATTGCCAGGCGCATGATTGTAAGAATCTTTTTGTTGTGGATGCGGGTCCGTTTGTACAGCAAGGCGATAAAAATGCAACCTGGACAATCTTAGCTTTATCTATGAGAACTGCCGAATATATTTTAGCCCAAAAGAAAAAACAAAACATTTAGTATGAATAGAAGAGATTCATTAAAGGCAATTGGCCTTACCGCAATAAGTACTGCTGTTCTTGTTGAAGCTTGTAAACAACCTGAAAATAAAGTAGAAAATACTGCAGTTCCAGAAGATCCTCAATCAAAAGCCGGCAGAGAACAATGGGAGCTCGATAGAGATAAAAATCTGAAATCAGAAACATTTTTCAACAAGCACGAAATGGCCACCATTACTATTCTGGCGGATATCATTATACCAAAAGATGAAGTTTCCGGAAGCGCATCTGAGGCAAAAGTCCCTGAGTTTATAGAATTTATTGTAAAAGATATTCCTGAACATAAAACGCCTATGCGCGGCGGACTTAAATGGCTCGATGTATATTGTTTTAACACTTTCGGGAAATCATTTGTAGAAGCCTCCGAAGCCCAGCGTATTTCTATTATTGATGATATCGCCTATCCAGACAAAGCAAAACCTGAAGTGAGACCTGGAGTAATGTTCTTTAACCGAATGCGGGATTTAACTGCATCGGGATTTTATACTACAGAAATAGGCATAAAAGACATTGGTTTTGCCGGTAACGCACCCAACCAGTGGGAAGGGGTTCCGGCCGATGTACTGAAACAGTACGGAATGGAGAACGTGAAGATTTAGATTTATAAACCGTCATTGCGAGGAGTCTTTTACTTGGTCATCATTGCGAACAAGAGCGTTGATTGAGGGTTGGAGTGAAGCAATCTTTGTGAAAAAGTCAAGCATGAAAGATTGCTTCGTACCTCGCAATGACGAAACGTATACCGGCCTCGCTTTTAATGTGAGTGAGCGACAAGATTAACTGCAAACCTAAATAACATTAAAATTATTCCACTACCAAAATCAAGCCTCTTCCCTTCTCTATACGAATAGATTTTCCCCCTGAGTAATTTCCAGATGTCTGGAATTGATCAATTTCCGGAGCAATAATTTTAGCTTTTTCAGCACTCAATCCTAATTTGTTCCAATCTATTTCCAGATTCACGGCAACATTTTCATCTGCCCAACTGGCTAAAGCAACCATAGTTTTGCCTTTTCTTTGATAAACAGTGGCGAGCACTTTTGGATTGTCGGTTTTAACCGGACAGTTTTCACTCCAGTAACCAATCATTCGGGAATCTTTCATTCCGAAATCCTGCCACAATTTCCACAACGGTTTCGGATCACTGTTATCAGACCAACCCAAACGGCTCGTCATTCCATAAATCATTCCCCGCCACGGATTTCCATCATTTTGAAGCATTTCGCCCATCAAACCAAAAGGGATACCGCTAACTTCAGTCAAGAAGAAATCGGGATTATTTTTTTCATAATCAAAATATTCTCCAAACCACAAGCGATTTAAATAAGGAAAATGCTCCATATATAAAATTGCACTGTTGTTAAAACCGTCGTTTTTATTAAATTGATTGGCAGAGTGCAAATCAATAATTCCGGGATGATCATCTTGCGTAAGCACACGTTTTATACGTTTCATAGTTACGCGATCAAAAGCCACATCATCCAGATAAACACCATCAATTCCAACATTTTTAACCAACCAATTCATGCCCTCAACGTAATAATTGTGCCAACGGTTCATGCCACTATTTATGATCGTGGCATCTTTAATTTCGGGTACAAACCAAGCTGCAATATAATTTGAATCGAGATGTTCCTGCAGCCAACTAAATCCGCCGCCGGTTCCGGGTGAATATACTTCTGTTCCTAAACTTCTCAAGGCTGGTAATTCGTATGCGCGGTTCGAGAGCTCTCTTACTGTATTGTAAATTTTTACTTTTAGTTTTTTGGAATGCGCCTCGTCTACATAATTTTTCATTTTTTTCCATTCTATGAAAGGATAATTGATCCAGGGATTTATCGGCGTAGCATGGTGAATATTCACAACCGTTGCGCCTGTTGCTTTAATCGAATCGAGGTTTCCATATTTATGGTAAAACCGATTTTCCCACTGAAAATCCGTATCAAGCAAATGAAAAGGTGTAATCAAAAGATTGAAATTGTAAAATAAAATTTCTCCTTTTTTCATATCCCTTTCACCGGTAAAATTATCAGCAAGCATTGAACTTCCCTTGATGTTAATCTGGATACCGCCTTTATTCTCATTTCCCCATGATTTCGGCATCACTAAAGGCTTTTGAAGATAAAAGTTGGTATTTAAAGGCCGCACATAATTTTCATCGCGAAGGTTGTAATACAAACCAGCATTTACATTCCCAATCCAAACCGCATCTTGATTTTTATGGGCCACATCCCATTTCCATTTCACGGTATCAGGTCTCAGGCCTCCTTTTTCACCCAAACCCATTAAATATTTTGTTGAAGCTTTATCAAATGGAATATGAAAGTCTACATTGCTAAAATGCACATCATTTAATGCAGTAACTTTTACGGAGTAATGGACATATCCATCAAATTCAAGCGTACCTTCTACGTCCATTTTTAAATTTGCGGAAGTATTTGTCGCCGTCCATTTTATTGTTCCCGCATCTTTACTTATAATCTGAAAATTGCCCGTAGAAAATTTCTCTTGTGTTTTTGGTGTATTATAGAAATGGAAATGAATGGGTTCTGCCAACAAATTATTTGGTTTTTCTGTGTAACCTGTCATTTCTGAATTAAAAAATGTCTGGATTTGTTTCGGAAAACCATCGGTATTAATTTCAAACTTTCTTCCGAGTAATGAAATGACAGAGCCCTCAATCTTTATTGGAGTGTATGATTTAACAACTGTATTCTCTTGCGCGAGGTTAGAATTTAACCAGGTTAAACGGGTTTGTTTTTTAGGCGTACCCACACCACCATCTGCTAAAATTTTATTGGTTACTGTAAGTTTAATGCTGATTTTTGCCAATATACCATCGCCATTAACAGTAAATATTCCATTATAAACTCCGGCAACAGCACCCGCCGGAACATTAATGGTTAACCACAAAGGTTGCACTTTATCTTTTGCTACAGACAAAATTTTGGTTAGTTTTTTATCGTCATATGTTAGCCCTTCCTCATTTAAACAACTGATGTATTTGGCGGGAATTTTTGCTCCAGCAGCAGACCTTAAATCACTAAAAGAGACATGAACTTTTTGGAGATTTTTCAAAGCATAAACGCCTATCTGGAATGCGTAATTTTCACCCCTGTTTGCCGTGCCTGAAAATTTTTTACTACTGCCTTTTTTAATCCATCGATATGGAAGATCATTTTCCATTTTTATTGGAAACATGCGATCTTCCGGGAAAATTACAAAAGATTCATTGCTATGTTTTGCTTTTAATGCCAAAGTCTCTTTCTTCGTAGCAATGACTTCCATCGGGAAAAAAGAATTGAAATCATCTATCGATTGTATTTCCAGAACAGTTGTATTTGCAGCGAGCGATTTAGCCTTTTCCCACCACTTTTGGTTAGCCGCAATGGGTTTGTTATAAACCCCTTTAGGATAATTGCTTCGACCTTCATTTCTGTAAGGCATATAATACACGTAATATTTACCTGCAACCTTTGCGCTAAAGAAAACATCTCCGCTTTCTCTGTTGATGTTTTGCAACGCCACCTGATCAACACGCTCGCCAGAATTGCTTTGAACAATAATCTGCATATTTTCAGGATGCAGATCTCGCCTGCGCCAGTTAATTTTAACATGCGCAACATTTCCTTTTCCCTCGAATTGAACAACTGCACGATGATTGCCTAAAGAATCGGGATTCCAAGAATTATTCCCATTGGTATATTTTAGAATTTGCGCCTGAACCTGCAAATGGGTAAAAAAAGATGCCATTAAAAGTAGCCAGTATCTCATAAGGTTATATTTTCTACTAATGTATACATCACAATTCGATTTCGGCATTTGTAATGAAAATATGTGGCAAACGTTTGTTTAAGTTATCCATACAAGGCCACGAGAGATTGTTTTATCTCCAGATTCTGCTACCAAAAGAATTGGTGCGCGCAAGAAGAATGAATTAGAATGGCAGACTCTTTTCCAAACAAAAAAAGGGACATGCTTTACACACATCCCTTTATAATGTATTGATAATCGGCGCCGAAACTTCCGTCTCCGGACTTCCAGACCTCCGACTTTCTTAGTAACGATACTCGTCAGATTTGAAAGGTCCTTCTACAGAAACACCGATATAATCTGCCTGATGCTGATCTAAAACTTCCAGTTCTACACCAATTTTTTCAAGGTGCAAACGCGCAACTTTTTCATCTAAATGTTTAGGCAAAGTATATACTTTGCTTTCATACTGATCTGTATTTACCCAAAGTTCCAATTGTGCCAAAGTTTGGTTGGTAAATGAGTTACTCATTACAAAACTTGGATGGCCAGTTGCACAACCTAAGTTTACCAAACGGCCTTCAGCCAATACAATTACATCTTTACCATCAATAGTATATTTATCTACTTGTGGCTTAATTTCGATTTTAGTATTGCCATAGTTTGTATTTAACCAAGCCATATCGATTTCATTATCGAAGTGACCAATGTTACAAACGATTGCTTTATCTTTCAATGCTCTGAAGTGTTTTTCTCGAACGATATCACAGTTACCAGTTGTGGTTACCACAATGTCTGCTTCTTTAATCGCTGTATCTAAACGTTTAACTTCATAACCTTCCATTGCAGCTTGCAAAGCACAAATTGGATCAATTTCAGTTACGATAACGCGCACACCTTGTGAGCTTAATGACTCTGCAGAACCTTTACCTACATCGCCATAACCGCAAACCACAGCTACTTTTCCGGCTAACATTACATCTGTTGCGCGACGGATTGCATCTACTAATGATTCGCGACAGCCGTATTTGTTGTCAAATTTAGATTTAGTAACAGAATCGTTTACGTTAATTGCAGGTAAATGCAATGTTCCGTTTTTCATTCTTTCGTATAAACGGTGAACACCAGTAGTTGTTTCTTCTGATAAACCTTTAATTGCCGGAATTAATTCTGGGAAACGGTCAAAAACCATGTTGGTTAAATCTCCACCATCGTCCAAAATCATATTTAGTGGCTGTTGCTCTGCACCGAAATGTAAAGTTTGCTCAATACACCAGTCAAATTCTTCTTCATTTAAACCTTTCCAGGCATAAACCTGAATACCCGCAGCAGCAATAGCAGCAGCAGCATGATCTTGAGTAGAAAAGATATTGCAAGATGACCAGGTAACTTCTGCACCTAAAGCCACTAAAGTTTCAATTAAAACAGCCGTTTGGATGGTCATGTGCAAACATCCGGCAATACGTGCACCTTTTAAAGGTTGCGTAGGACCAAACTCTTTGCGTAAACTCATTAAACCAGGCATTTCTGCCTCGGCCAATTCAATTTCTTTACGGCCCCATTCTGCCAGTGAAATGTCCTTAACTTTATAAGGAACGTAAGTTGTCTCTACTGATGACATATTTGTTTTTTTAAGTGTCTATTATTAACGGATTGCGCAATTGAATGTTTTATAGCTCACAAATTTCTCGGATGGCCAAATCATTTTTTGCTCAGCAAAATTACACAATAGTTTGGCGAATATCAAAAGGTAGAAATTTAATAAATAGGATGTTCAAACGTCTATAATTTTTAGAAAATCCATTTCCTGACTAAATGGTAAGTTAAACAGATGTAAAGTTTAACGTCAAATTGAGCACAACAGACACACAAAAACACATGAGTTGTACGCTTTGCATTCGAGTGTAGTTTAACAACTATCTATTAATAACATCTTTGCGGAAATGTTGTCATCCCTTTCCCGATTTTTTTCCGTGTCTATATTATTGGCATGTTGTGCCGTGAACTGTTTTGCCGCCGATGGTTGTTATGTAACTACAGGTGTAAGTGAGCCAAGAATATATTATATCCCAACAACAGGGACAACGCAACCCAGGCGCTTTTTTTCAGGATCAGATTATTACTTATTAAACTGCCCCACTGGCAGCTCAACCTCTCGTCAATATGCAATAAATGTAGGTTCTCCTGTCCCTCCGGTTAGTCCGAATCGATGCTATGCAAACTATATAGGCACAGGAGGAGGATTAGAACATTCTGGAAATTATTCACTCAATGGAGTTCCAGTTTCTTTTAATGTTACCAACTGTCCGATAGACAGTCATCTACCCATATTATTTTTCGCCGCAGGTGGTCTGGCATTTTTAACTTTAACGCGCAAATTTAGTAATAATTGAAAGTAACGCTGCTGGCTGATTTTTTTAACAAATGTAAAATCTGCCGAGTATTTCCATAGGTATTTTTGCTTTCATAAAATGATGGAAAATATAACAATTAGATCTGTCTCTGCGGCAGACTATAAAACAATACAGACAATCGGCAAGCAAACCTTTCAGGAGACGTTTGCCGACAGCAATTCTGAGGAAAACATGGAAAATTATCTTTCAGAAAGTTTTAGTGATGAAAAGATCATTGGGGAACTGGAAAATACAGACTCTCTATTTTTTATTGCCGAAGAAGGTGATCATGTTATCGGTTACCTTAAGTTAAATACCGGAAACGCACAAACGGAATTGCAAGATACTGAGGCTTTAGAAATTGAAAGAATTTACGTCTCGAGCTCCCATCATGGGAAAAAAGTTGGTCAATTGCTTTACGAAAAAGCTGTAGAAACTGCTGTATTGAAAGGTAAAGATAGCATTTGGCTTGGCGTGTGGGAGGAAAACAAACGGGCGATGAGATTCTATGAAAAAAATGGTTTTGCGCCTTTCAACAAGCACATTTTTAAAATGGGAGACGACAAACAAACCGATATTATGATGCGTAAAAGCTTATAAAATAGTGTATAGCAATAAACTGTGATTCAGGCTTTTTATGGCAAGTCACAGTTTCTGTTATAATATCATGTTGAATTCAAATCATTGTGATTTGCCAGACATCAAACAATGTAAAAATAGACTAATTAGCATTTAAAAGGCAAAGCCGATACCTACGGTGGTTACCCGATTTGCCCAAGTTGGGCCTGGCGTAGTATATGGGTCTATCTTTTTTAAGCCCAAACCATATCCGGCATGAATATTCCAGCCATTCGACAACTGGTATCCCGCAAGGAAATTAATCCCGAAATCACTTCGTTGTAAATCTTTATTGTCGCCAAATTCCAGATCTCGTTTGGTCGATTCTGGCGTAGATACAGAATTGCGGATAGAAACACCATCAATTTTTACGCGACCACCGATGGCCACTGCATAGTATGGTCCAGCACCTACAAAAACTTTCCCTTTTCCGATGTTAAAATTAAACACGGCATTTACAGGAATTTCCAGATACATGGAACTGAGTTTCACATTTCCTTCATAAGTGTTGTAACCATCTGCAGGATCTGGGCGCAAATAGGAAAACGGATATTTACCTCCTTTTCCGATTAAAGTTAAGCCAGGTTGTATAGAGAACAATTCAGAAATTTGAAAATCTACCGTTCCACCGATATAAAGCGATGTATTTGTTTTGAATTCCAAACCCGAGGGGCCATCATAAATACTGGCATCGCCCTGCGAAGAAATTGTGGGTAAAGAAACTCCAGCTTTTATTGCAAAGGAGATTTCCTTGTTTTGTGCAAATGAAGTGGCACCAATCCCAATAAGAAGCGCGGAAATAAGGATTTTTTTCATAGTTCTTTAGGTTTTCCTATTTCCTAAAGATAGAAAAAACAAGTACGATAACGAAACCAATAGTTGATTTAATAAGAAAATTAAAAGCCGATATTCTGCATGTTGTTTTCTGCCGCATTAACCAAAAATAAACCCTCTGCTATTGCAGAGGGTTGTCATAATGGGACATAAAATTTAATTTACTTAAAAGCACTTTTAAGTTGTTCCGCAGCATAAGCTTGCGCCTCTTTCGCCTCTGGTACAACAATGGCCATTCCAAAAAACTCATGCGTTACGCCGTCATAATTTTTATGATCTACCTTAACGCCAGCTTGTTTAAGTTTATCGGCTAACATTACCCCATCTTCATTCAAGGGATCAATTTCAGCTGTTATAATTGTTGTAGAAGGCAAACCTTTAAGATTCGCATTTACCAAAGAAATTTTTGGATCTTGAGCCTGCGCCATGCTTTTTAGGTACTTTTCGGTAAACCAAGTCATCATTGATTTATTAAGCGGTTTAGCCATCGCATATTGCGTATAAGATTTCGTGTTCATATTGGCTTGTGCAATTGGGTAAACCAAAACTTCATGAACGGGAACCATAACTTTCTTATCACGTGCCATAATTGAAACATTTGCGGCTAAATTTCCACCGGCGCTCTCACCTACCACAGCTATTTTCTTTGAATCTCCTTTTATAGAAGCTGTATTTTTTACCGTCCATTCATAGGCCGCGAAGGCATCATTATGTGCCGTAGGAAATTTATTTTCCGGAGCTAAACGGTAAGCTACAGAAACTACAACTGCACCAACTTGCTCTGCCAATCCTTGCGCAGATGCATTGTAAACATCTAAATTAGCAATCACAAAGCCACCGCCATGGTAATACACAATTATCGGAAATGGTCCGTTACCACTTTTCGGCGTATATATGCGTAGATGGATTTTTCCACCTGCAACATCAATATCTTTTCCCGCGGTATCTACCAATGATTCAGGCATAGCAATGTTATTCTCCTTTACCAAATCCATCACCGCATCTGTGGGCGTATGGTTTTTTCGTGCTTCTGGCGCAGTTAAAGTTTCAATGGGTTTATCTCCATAACTTGTTAGTTTCTCAATTACTGCTTGCATCTCTGGCTTAATATTCTTGCCCCATTCTGGCGTTGTTCCGGTTGGTTTAAGTGTTGTAACTTTTGAGGAATCTGTTGCTAAAGAATCTGTCGTGGTCGTTTTATCTGTACTTCCGCCACAAGAAATAAGTGCGGTGGCAGCAAAAATCGCCGTCATATAAGCAGCTGATTTTCTAAGGTTTAAGAATGTGTTTTTCATAGAATTAAGTTTAAATTGTCATTTTGATTTAGAACATACCCCTTGGAACCAAAGTTTTCAAAATCACACAACCTTCTCGAATTAGAAAAATTCATTTCAGATATTAAGCCAAATAATAACGATTTTGAACAATTGTTTAGGCTATACGTTTTTTCTTCATGAATGATTTAAACTGGAAAAACTTTTTTTTAAAAGACCTCGACTTTACACTTGCTGCAGAAATCATGATTCGATCGTGTATTATGTTTATTATCATCTTGGTATTTCTGCGTTCTACCGGTAAAAAGGGAATAAGGCAGTTAAGCATTTTTGAAGTGGCAATTATTATAGCTCTGGGTTCTGCCGCTGGTGATCCTATGCTCAATCAGGAATCTGCTATTTTACCGTCACTATTGGTTTTTGTGGTTATTTTAATTGTCTATCGAACGCTAACGTACTTTGCGGCTAAAAATCAAAAAATAGAAAATTTGCTGGAAGGTGAGCCGCAGTATATTATAGAAGATGGAAAATTTACGTTAAAAGACGATGGTGATGGTAACTTTGCGAAAGATGAATTTTTTGCAGAAATGCGCATACAAAGTATTGAACATGTTGGACAGGTAAGAACGGCGATTCTGGAAACTAACGGGCAAGTGAGTTTTCTATATTTTGAAGATGACCAGGTAAAGTTTGGTTTACCTATTTATCCAAAATTATACAACAAAAAATCAGAACATTTTGTAGCGAAAAAATTCTATGCCTGTACGTATTGCGGGCAAACTTCATCATTAACGCATGCTATTGAGTGTTTCAGATGTGGAAAAAACGAATGGGTAGAAGCAATTGACACCCGAAGGTGTGTATAAATACAACTGGTAAGCAAAGGCAGCAAATTTCCTAAAAACAAAAAAGCCGCTTGTTGGGCGGCCAATATATAGGGATATAAACTTCTATCTAAGTTGGGCAATAATAGTTTTACTATCGTCTCCCGGCAGATTAATGACTTTGCTTTTGGAAAGTGTGGTTTCAATAGCCAATGAGGCATTGTCTTTATTTACAAGTCCGGCTACTTTAGTAGTGATATTTTCCAAAAGCATTAGCGTTGAGAAATAATTTCTATCAAGCGTTTTGATGTAAACAAGATCTCTGTTGCTAAAAGCGTATTGCTGATTTGATTTTTCTGTATAATACATTTGCGTACGATCTAATAGCAAGAGTTTCTCGGTAATGGCGGCCAGGCAGCCTGCAGATAAATTCAAACCTTTAACAGCTACAATATTGTTATCTTTTACTACATAATCCAATCCATTGAAATGAACTGTGGTGAGGTGTTTTCTATTAAAAATCGCTTCCGATTTTGGAAGATTCACCAATTCAGAAGCGCCGTTTTTGATCAATGCTTTGTTAAATTCATAACGCTGAGACAATAACTTCTTCATCAATGCATCTCCATCTACCGTATGAATTTGAATTTCCTGTGCTGACAATGTTTGTGAAGATAAACTTGTTAGCGCAATAGTAAGAACGAGCAGGGATGAGAATATTGTTTTCATGCCAGCAAATGTACGGATAATAAATCCATTTTTATCTTTATTTGTCTAAATTATAATACACAATTTTGATCATTATGTGTTTTTTAGATTGACAATTATCAAATATGTACGAGTGAAAGCTGCTAAATAAATCTTAATAAACTCATAAACAGCTTCATAATTACAATCCGGATTTTAAATATATAATCAGGACAAGCAGACAAAGATGTAAAACAGAAGGCGAACAAGAGCCTGAAAATATTTTATTAACTTTGCCGAATGTCAATCCAAGAATTAGAAGAATGGTTTAAATCCGCTCCACGCCCAGAGATGCCGGTAATAATTGGCCCGGCAGAGCAAGTTAACGACTACGATCATTTTTTAGAATCTCATTTCGGTCCTTTGAAAGCAAATCCAGACAGTAAGGTTAACATGCCTTTGTTGCACCGATTAAAGAAAATGAAACTAATTATTGAAAGCAATTAGTAAGCATACTTTCCACAACAATATCAAATGGAAGTAAATACTTGATCTTCAGATTTTTAATATGTAAATTCATATACAAAATATTATTAGTTATGAAAACAATTAAACATCTGTTAGATACAAAATCCAATTCAATTATTTCCGTATCTCCATCTACTTCAGTATACAATGCATTAGTAACGATGACGGAGAAAAACATCAGCTCTGTTTTGGTTATCGAAAATGGCCAGCTTGCTGGAATATTTACCGAACGCGATTACGCACGAAAAATCATTCTTCAGGGCAAATCGTCTAAAGAAACTTTAATTACGGAGGTGATGACTAAAAATCCGATAGTAATTGGCCTGGAACATTCTATAGATGACTGTATGAAAATTATGACAGAGAAACACATACGCCATCTACCTGTTGTAGTTGCTGAGCAGGTTAACGGAATGGTTTCTATTGGTGACGTCGTAAAATTCATTATCGAAGACCAGAAACAAACAATCTCTCAATTGGAAAGCTACATCAGTGGATAATCTTACCGGAAGGATTCTGTATGAAGACTAAGCCTTTAAAGCAGTCTTCTCTTCAGTTTTTACAACTTGTTTCATCTCAAGTTTGCCGTTATACTGAGCACCAAGTTCAATTTCAAGTGTATCGGTTTTAATATCGCCGTTAACTTTACCTGTACTTTTGATTTCCAGCTGTATTACCTTAACATTTCCATTAACGGTTCCATAAATGATGGCAGATTTGGTTTCGATATTCCCTTTAATAATTCCCTTTTCGCCAAGTACCACGCCTTTGTCTGTTTTTACGTTACCGTGAACTTTACCGTCTATCCGGATAACCGAACTTCCTGATATTTCGCCTGTAATATGAATATCTACGCCAATTAGCGTAGAAATTTCATGCTGATTTAGGTCCAGGTGCTCTGCTGGTTTTTTCTTAAACATATTATTCGAGGGTTAAAAAAGATCGTGGACTAATGGGTTTTCCATTTTTATGAATTTCATAATGCAAATGAGGACCAGTGGATCGGCCTGTAGAACCCACTTTACCTATTTTATCGCCAGCAGAAATATCGTCTCCAACTTTAACCATTATTTTAGATAAGTGTCCGTAATACGTTTGAAAACCATTTGCATGATTAATAACGATGCAATTGCCGTAACCGCCACGGCGGCCTGCAAAAATAACTCTTCCATTGGCAGTAGATTTTATGATATCGCCAATGGAACCACGAATATCCAAACCTTTATGACTTTCTACATTTTCTCCTGTAAATGGATTTTCTCTGTGTCCGAAAGTTGATGTAATAGTACCATAATGTGGATAACCCATTGGTGTGAAAGCTACATTGCGAACCATTTTATCGAGATAATTTTCGTAAAAAGTACTGGCTTCATCTATATCAAAAACGTCGTCACCTTCTTCGCCTCCAACATCATCTTTTATAATTGATTTAATGCCTCTTGCCTTCAAATATTTATTTATAGCAAGAAGCTTTTGATCTATAGCTTCGTATTTCTTTCTAAGAGCGGCAGTGTCCAACCGGGAGATTGATTTTTTGCGCTGAAGTAAATCTTGCGCAATTTTATCCCTCGAAATCTCAATATTTGTCTTGGAATAGTTTAGGTATATAATGGCGGAAACTAGTACTACAAAAAGTACAATTAAACTTAGTACAAATTTTTTCCAGTGTTCGATATAGGAACTCGGGATTTGAATGGGCTTTCCGGCGCTTTGATTTTTATTTAAGAAAATCACCGTTGTCTTAGCCTGTTTTCTCGGCATAATTACTACACTTGTTTGCTTGATTACGCAAATATAAACCTTCAGAAATCATTCTAAAAATACCAACAAACTTGATACAAAGCACTTTACATCAAATTTCCAATTCCGAATATTTGCTTGTAAAACAAAACGGACTTTACTATCTAAAATTGTGCAGGTTTTTCAAATGAAAGAAACCTGTCGTTTTTTTGGACATCACCTGCAATAGAAAGCATCTATTTCATTCGATCTTTTTCATCAGCATTGCCACTATTGATTTGGCGATTTTTGAAAGCCTTTCCAAGATTAAGATTATACGACAGATTTAAAGAAACGCGACGGGTAAGATATTTCTGATACGCATCTATATTCAAATTACCTGTTGAGGAAGTATAATCTAACACGCTGGTATTGAAAATATCTGTGATCAGAAAACGTGCATTCAACTTCTTATTGAAGAAAGATTTGCGCAGTCCAAAATCAATTGAATAATTAGCAACGTAAGTTAAGTTAGATGCTATAAATGGCGACAAATATGTTCCTGAAAGATCAGCTTGCCAACGATCTGAAATTTTAAATACATGATTTGATTTCACCTGAGCAATGAATTTCTCGTTTTTTTCGGTTACAAAATCGAGCATTTTATAAAATCCAAGCAAGTTATTCGTCGTACTCCACCATTTTGTAATGGTAAATGGGAGATAAATGTTTAGTCCGTATATGGTTTGTTTACTTACATTTTGCCATAAGTAACGCGCTACCAGATTGTCAGGCCCGGCGGGTAATAACACAGTGGCAAATACATCGGTTGAAAAAGACGAAATAAGCGTAAAGTCATATTTATTATTAAGTGAATATGTTAATTGCAACGAATTTGAATATTGTGGCAATAAATTTGGATTTCCTTGTACGTAGGTATAATCGTTTACACGCCACTCGAAAGGATTTAATATATTGAACGATGGCCTGTTGAACTTTCGGGTATAATTAAACGTTAATGTTTGATCTGTATCCCACTTTTTCTTGATCAATACTGATGGAAAGAAGTCGATATAATTGCGATCAAAGGAAACCGCATTGGTAGATGAAACGCCAATAGATTTTGTCCACTCGCTTCTTAAACCTACTTGTATCGAAAAATTTTCCCATTTTTTTAAATATTCGGCGTATGCAGCGCTAATATTTTCAGTATATCCAAACTCATTGGAACGACTGGCGTCATAAACATAATTTCCTCCGGTCATGTAATCATACCGAACATTATTTTGTGTAGTTGTTCTGGTAAACTTTAAACCAAATTTAAGATGATCTGCATTTTTGTATTTTTTACTGTAATTGCTTGCCAGGCTGAAATTGCGTACATCTACTGGGATAGCGTTGTGGTATAATGAATCTCTAACAAAGTTCCCCGCAGCATCGGTATATCTTGAATTAAAATTTCCGCTTCCATCACTCAAAGATCTTGTTAAATCTGCCAGAACATTAAACTCAGAGCCTAAGGAGTCCAATTTCCAGCTATAATTTAATGAAGAATTATAAAGTCTGTTTTTTGTAACATTTAAGAAAACACCTCGAATGTTGTTCATCAACATGTCATTCGAATAAAGCATGCTATTTGAACTGGTTTGTACATTTGCATTATTTACATTCCCGTTAAATTCTGCAGCAATTGAATGTTTTGCAGTAACGTCATAACTGCCACCAATCCGAAAGTTCTGGCTTGTGTTTCGAATATCATTTACATTTTCCGTTATGTATTGGTTGCCCAGAGAATTTCGCTGATCGCCGAAATATGTATTTCGATTTTTTTCTTCGGCATTATAACTTCCAAACAGTTGAAGCTTTTTGTAATTATAGTTTAACTGCAGATTACCAGAATATGAAGGCCATAATGGTGAAGCAATTTCTCCACCAATAATTGCCGTTAGGCCTGATAAATTACTTTTTTTCAATACAATATTTAATATGCCACCAGCACCTTCAGCATCAAATTCGGAACCGGGATTTGGGATAATTTCTATTGAGGCAATATTTTCTGATCGCAAGTTGGCTAGATAACTCTCCATTTGTTCCAGACTCATCCTTAGCAACCGGCCGTTTACCATAATCTTTGTACCAGAGCGGCCGTTAATAGAAATATCTTTTCCGTTTACAACAACTCCGGGTGCGTAATTGAGTAATTCCGTTACATTTCTGCCTGCTGTCAAAGAGGTTTCACCAACATTCAAAATATAACGATCAGCTTTTCTGGTTATAAAAGGTTTGGCAGATGTTACTTTTACATCATCCAGAAAGTTGGCAGATTCTTCCAACTTAATTTTCCCTAAAGAGATGGCTCCTGCTTTGGCGTTTACTAAAATATGTTTGTTCTTAAAACCAAGCAGCGTAATTTCCAGCTCATAATCCTTAGGTTCCAGTTGTTTAAAAGAGAAAAACCCAAGTGTATCAGCAACTACACCTTGAATAAATGCTTTATTACTAAATATACGAATGGAAGCAAATGGAGCACCTTTTTCAGAAGAACTGACAACAATTTGTCCATTAATTGTCGCGGACTGTGCGAAAACCTTATTTGTGTACAGAACGAAAATTGATATAGCTAATAGTAAGCCCGAACGTTTGTTTCCCATAAACAGCAAGTAGATGTATCAAAATACTATTTCTAATGAATCATGAAAACTATTTTCGACGAGTTGAAGGTTTTTATAGACTAGATTTATTAAAACAGAGACTGAAGCCGATTCGAAACCGATTGTTTTTACACTTCATTTAATAGAATAGGAAATGATAACTGCTTTCGTTTATGAGAATATACATAAAAACTTTAATCGTAAAACAAAACTGGCCTACTTCTAATGAAGCAGGCCAGTTTTGTTCGAAATGCATTTCAACTTACCATTTCCATTCCCCTGCAATCTGCAAAGGTTCTTTCAGGTTTTGAGATTCTAAAAAGCCTTTTAATTCCTGGCTTTTTAAAATATTCACTGGAATTTTCGGCGTATTGGCTAGTGCATATGTAAGCATGGCACTATATCTAACCGTATTTTTAAGTTCCTGTTCGTCTACCAATTTGAATGAATCGCCATCAGAATGATAAAAAGGGCCCGAATTGTTTGGCAATTTACCGCCAAACCCGCCGCCAGTTGGTATTCCTTCCAACATGAAGGGTTGATGATCGCTATGTAAACCTGCGCCGGCGTTAAATAAATTTTTAAACCCAGTATCAATTTTCACAATATCAGCGCCCCAGTTGGTAAACAAATCTTTCATTTCTGCGCGTGAAGTAGAAAATCCTTTCGGATCATTGGTCATATCATAATTAAGCATAAACTTAACCTCATTCAATGTACCATTTTCTTTCGCGTTTTCTATATATGCTTTTGAGCCGAGCAAACCTTGTTCTTCTCCCATAAATAGTACAAACTCTACGGTTCTTCTGGTCTTTAAGCTTAGTTTTTTAAATGTGCGCGCCATATCCATAATGGCAAACGATCCAATTCCGTTATCAATTGCACCGGTGGCAAGATCCCAACTGTCCAAATGGCCACCAACTACAATTTTATCTTTCGGGTATTCTGATCCTTTAAATGTAGCAATCACATTTCTGGCTTTAATCAAACCAGAAAAATTGGTCATTTTAATCCGGGCCATCTGTTTTTCATTTTTCAATTTTTCCTTCAGCGCCATTCCATCTTCCAAACCAATGCAAACTGCAGGAATTGGAATCAATTTTCCGGTTACAGATGCTGTACCTGTTAACAATACACCGTTTTTTACTGTATTAATGATGATTACTCCTTTTGCTCCGTACTTGGTTGCGATAGCGGTTTTTTCAGATCGGTGAAGTGATTTTGTCCCTGCCTGTGAGCCTGGCAAAACACCAAGATAAATTAAAGCAATTTTGTTTTTAAATTGATTCGGCTTTGCCTGATAATCGGTTTCCAAACCATTTCCTGCATCTATAATCTCGCCTTCAACATCTGCCTTTACCGGAGAATGGGCCAGCGTTACCGATTTCACAGGTTGTAAATTATTCTGACTTGCACCAATTTGAACCTCGATTGTTTTACGGCTCCAGCTTTCGACTTCAAAAGGCTGAAACTTTACATCACATCCGTAAGACTTCAATAAATCATAGGCATATTGCTCCGCTTTTGCACCATTTTCAGAACCCGTCAAACGATGTCCTATCGTTTCCGTTTCGTATTTTAAGGTCTGGTACGCTCTGGAATTTTGCTGAACATCGTTGTTAATTTTTCGAAAAACATCTCCGAACTGATCTTGAGCCTGCACAAATAAAGCAGAGCAGATAAAGGCTGCTGAAAGTAAATATTTCATTAAAGTTTAGTTTGATTGCGCTGAAAGTAAGCAATTTCAGCTAAGATAGATGAGCTGTAACGTATATTTTGCTTTGGATAAAAACTTACTCAATAAAAAGACTCGTCATTGCGAGAAGGCTTTTTAGCCGACAAAGCAATCTTAAGACGATCGCTAATAGCATGCGCATTAACATTGCTCCGTGCCTCGCAATGACGACTCTTCGAGGTTTGACATGGAGAAAAAGGTTCTTCTCTACACTTGGAATGGCTAAACAGTAAAATTATGGTTATACATGAACCTTCTTTTTTGGAAATATCAGAGAGGCCACTACACTGATTACCAGAATACTAACAATTACAATAAGCGAGTGCTCTGTAGTAAAACCCCATTTCTCCAGATATACGTGAGCCAGCATTTTTACGCCAATGAAGGTTAGCAGTACCGCAAGTCCGGTTTTTAAATAATGAAATTTGTGGATGATGTTGATTAACAGAAAAAACATCGAGCGCAAGCCCATAATGGCAAAAATATTTGAAAAGAAAACGATGTATGGGTCTTTGGTAACTGCAAATATTGCCGGGATTGAATCTACAGCAAATAACAAATCGGTGAATTCTACAATAAGTAAAACCAGAAATAATGGCGTAACGTAACGCTTATGATTTATTTTTACAAAGAAATTTTTGCCTTCATATTTTGGATGGATAGAGAAAATTTTGGAAGCCCATTTCACCACCGGATGTTTTTCGGGATCAATTTTTTCATCTTCCTCTTTATTAAAAAACATCTTAATTCCGGTGAATACGAGAAACGCACCAAAAACGTAGAGAATCCAACCGAATTTTGTAATTAACGCGGCACCTACAAAAATAAAGATAAAGCGCATTACAATTGCGCCCAAAATACCCCAGAATAATACGCGGTGATAATATTTTTCCTCTACAGAAAAAGCAGAGAATATGAGTACAATGACGAAGATATTATCAATAGATAAAGCGTATTCTATGACATATCCCGTAAGGAACTCAACACTCAGGTTGTTTCGGTAAATATTGAGACTCTCTTCAAAATTACCAGGAATGAGTTTAATGTTGTGTTTGTGTTTTTCAACGATTTCAGATAAATGAGCAAAATCTCGGATGCCATGCAATTGATGACCTTCAACCCGTAACAGAAAATAAAAACCGAGTGCAATGGCAATCATTACGACACTCATGATTCCGGCTTGTTTTAAGCTAACTACATGATCTTTTTTACTAAAAAGGCCCAGGTCTAATGCCAGTATTCCAGCAATAAATACCAGAAAACCTATACTGAAGATCAACTCATTACTCATTATTTTTTGCGTTCGGTGGTGTAGAGAACGAGCTGTTCTAATCCCGTTCTGGCTTCCCCAGGTTCAAATTGATGTAAAATATCAAAAGCGTCTTTCTGAAATTCGAGCATTTTTTGATTGGCATAGTAAACGCCCTTTTTTTCGTTCACAAAATCGATGATTTGCTGTATTTTAACTGTGTCTTCCTGATGATTTTTTACAAGATTTATGATTTGCTTTCTTAACGTTTTATCGGAATTGTTCAAAGCATAGATTAAAGGTAATGTCACCTTTTTTTCTTTAATATCAATGCCTAAAGGTTTTCCCACGTCATCGGTACCAAAATCAAACGTATCGTCTTTAATTTGAAACGCCAATCCTACTTTTTCGCCGAACAAACGCATTTTTTCTATGGTTTCATCACTTGCTCCGGCAGAAGCAGCCCCAGCTGCACAGCACGACGCAATCAATGATGCCGTTTTCTGTCGGATAACCTCATAATAAAGCTCTTCAGAAATATCCATACGTCTCACTTTTTCAACTTGTAAAAGTTCGCCCTCACTCATTTGTTTTACTGCTTCTGATACAATCTTTAACAACCTGTGTTCATTATTGTTTACCGAAAGCAATAAACCTTTTGCCAAAAGATAATCGCCAACTAAAACAGCAATTTTATTTTTCCAAAGTGCATTTATGGAAAAAAATCCGCGCCGTTCATATGCATTATCCACCACATCATCATGAACCAGCGTGGCCGTATGCAACAGTTCTACAAGTGCGGCACCGCGATGTGTAGATTCCGTAATTCCACCACAAAGCTTTGCAGCGAAAAACACAAACATAGGCCGCATTTGCTTGCCCTTTTGTTTTACAATGTAATGGGTAATCCTATCCAGTAATGGAGCATCACTGTGCATAGATTCCTTAAAGGTTTTTTCAAACGCTTTAATGTCAGCAGCTATAGGTTTTTGTATCTGATCGATTCCCGGCATTAAGTCGAAAAATTTTGATTGCAAACTTAAACTAATTTCGCTTAATATGTGCATTCATTGATGGCTTATCATTTTTGTTTATGCATTTTAAAAGTCAAATTCTTCAGAAAAGGCACTAAAAGCAGTGATTTATGCATTTGTCGATTAGTAGAGTTCCCAACTGATAGACTAAATATGATTTCATACATCGTTTGAAAATCCGGTTTACCCACCAGCCGGTGTATTGGTGTCTTCACCAACGGTTTTCATATGATCAACAAATTACTTCAAAGTGATATTTTTAACCACTTCAAAGCTTTACATTTATTCCACAGTATGGCCATCATTATGTTTAAAGCACTGATACAAAAAACAATTCCTTCAAAAAAAAGATATCAGATTTTACTTGGTTTAGCTGTCGTTTTGGCTTCAACTTATCTTTTAGGTCCACGACCTAAGAAGCCCGTTTTCCATACAAATCTTCCAGATGTTCCGGATCTCGATGCGCTTGACGGATTTATCTCTGAACATGAATCACATCTCAATATCAAACCCGGAAATGAAGCCGAAATTGTTTGGGCAGATGAGCCTGGTTTACAAACCGAATATGCAATTGTCTACCTGCACGGTTTTTCTTCGTCAAAGGTAGAAGGTGATCCTATACACAGGCAACTGGCAAAAAAACTGAAAGCAAACTTATTTTTACCCAGACTTGCCGAACATGGATTAGATACTGCTGCTCCTTTACAATATTTCACAGCCGATAAACTTTGGGAAAGTTGCAAACAGGCTTACGCCATTTCCAGAAAACTTGGAAAAAAAGTAATCCTGATTGGAACATCCACGGGAGCAAGTATGGCCTTAAAACTTGCTGCCACCTATCCATTCATTCACAGCTTAATTCTAATTTCTCCAAATATTGAAATTAACGACAGAAATGCATGGATGTTGAACGACCCCTGGGGATTGCAGATTGCACGGCGTGTGCTGGGTAGTGATGAACGCACCACTGATGGCCGCACGGAAGAATTTAAAAAATATTGGTATACCAGCTATAGAATTGAGGCGCTTGTAGAATTACAGGAACTGGTAGAAAGTACCATGACCAGAAAACTATTTCATTTAGTTAAACAACCGGTTTTGATGCTATACTACTATAAAAATGAATTGGAACAAGATCCTACGGTGCGCGTAAAAGCGATGTTGAAAATGTTTCTACAACTTGGATCGGCTATCAAAAGAAAAGTAGCAATACCGGAAGGTGCTCATCACGTTTTGGGCTCTTACGTAACATCTAAAGATTTACCTGCCGTAGAAAAAGAAATAGACGCTTTTATGAGCCACCTAATTTCGGGCTATAAAAACAGTTAATGTTTTTCTGGAAGGAATACGTTTCGCAGCAAGAAAAAAGTGCGCTCTCCAAACAATTTATTGATCAGAAACTCGAGATTTGGTAATATTTGCAAGAATCATTTCAGCATGTACCCGAGAATTCTCGATGAAAAGTTTATGGGTGTCCAAACCTCCGCAAACCACACCGGCTAAATACAAACCTTTTACATTTGTTTCCATTGTAGCTTCGTTATAAACCGGACATAAAGTTTCTGGTAAATCAATTCCAAACTTACGGAGCATCGCAAAATCTGGTTGATAGCCTGTCATCGCAATTACAAAATCGTTTTTTACAGTAATGATTCCCTCTGGAGTTTTAACGTCAACTTCACCATCACGAATTTCTATTACTTCCGAATTGAAATGCGCAGTAATGCTGCCTTCCTGTATTCTGTTTTCAATATCCGGCCGAACCCAATATTTCACATTGGGCCCCAACTCGCCACTGCGGATTACCATTGTGACGTTTGCACCTTTTCTATAAGTCTCTAATGCAGCATCTACGCCAGAATTGTTTGCGCCTATTACCAATACATTTTGAAATGCATACAAATGCGGGTCTTTATAATAATGAGTTACATTTGGTAAGTCTTCCCCAGGAACATTGATCCGCAAAGGCACATCATAAAAACCTGTAGAAACAATTACATTTTTTGCACTGTATTTTGCTTTAGATGTCTGAATGGTAAACTGTGTGCCATCTTTTCCCACCTGATTAACCCTTTCAAATAAATTGATTTTCAGCGCAAATTTTTCCGCCACACGGCGATAATATTCAACCGCTTCATTTCGGTTTGGTTTCGGACTGATTGTTACAAATGGAACACCACCAATCTCTAATTTTTGAGAGGTGGAAAAAAAAGTCATAAAAACCGGGTAATTGAAAAGGCTGTTTACCAGTGCACCTTTCTCAATAATGATATAGCTTAAATTCGCTTTTTGAGCTTCAATTGCGCAAGCCATACCAATTGGACCTGCACCGATGATTAATACATCATAATGTTCCATACGCGCAAATTGCACAATTATGAAATAAACTTATTCATAGAAAAGTTTTTTTTAGAATTAAGGCATCATCCGTAGGTTCTTTACCATATAAGACATGTAAGAAAACAAACCTACACACTCTTCTATTTCTTGGATGGCTCAAAATTTTAACCACAGAGTTTGCAGAGAATCTCACCGAGAGGGAAAGAGTAAATACCATAATTTACTGTACAGTAACACAAACTTTCATGCTCTTCTATTTCTTATATGGTTCTAGATTTTTACCACAGAATTTCCGGAGAATCACAACGAGAGAGAAAGAGTAAAAACCACAATTTACTGTGCAATAACCTAAACTTTCATGTTCTTCTATTTCTTATATGGTTCTAAAATTTTAACCACAGAGTTTGCAGAGCATATCACCGAGAGGGAAAGAGTAAAAACAATAATTTAATGTACAGTAACACAAACTTTCATGTTCTTCTATTTCTTATATGGTTCTAAAATTTTAACCACAGAGTTTGCAGAGAATATCACCGAAAGAGAAAGAATAAAGATCATAATGTGATGTATAATAACACAAACTTTCGTGTCCTTCTATTTCTTATATGGTTCTAAAATTTTAACCACAGAGTTTGCAGAGAATATCACCGAAAGAGAAAGAATAAAGATCATAATGTGATGTATAATAACACAAACTTTCATGCTCTTCTATTTCTTAGATGGTTCTAAAATTTTAACCACAGAGTTTGCAGAGAATCTCACCGACTTTATTCAAACCGACTATATAGAGAATTGACTCGCCTTTACTAAGTTCCTTATAGGGCGAAACAAACTAAACTGTAAGCGTTTTGCATCGTTAAACCTTCATCGCTTTGCTTGGGCAAGCAAAATCTGTACGTTGTAAACCTGTATTTTTGATTGCACCATATCCGCCGGCAATGTCAATCACATTCTGAACTCCCCTTGCTTTTAAAATCGACGCCGCAATCATTGAACGGTAACCTCCGGCACAGTGAATATAATATGTTTGATCGGGATGAATTTCTGGCATCCATTCGTTAATAAAATCCAATGGACGGCTTAACGTAAATTCTAAATGTTCAGATTCGTATTCGCCAGGTTTGCGCACATCCAGTGCTGTAATATTTCCCGCAGTTGCGGCTTCTTCAAATGCATCGGCAGAAATAGATTCTATGGTATCAATTTCTTTGTCTGTAGAAATCCAGCTTTCGAAACCTCCGTTGAGGTAACCAATTGTATTGTCGTACCCAACGCGTGTGAGGCGTGTTATAGTTTCTTCTTCTTTACCAGCATCGGCAACCAATAAGATGGGTTGTTGTAAATCTGTGATTAATGCGCCAACCCAAGGTGCAAACTGTCCGTTTAAACCAATATTGATGGCATTCGGGATAAAACCTTTTGCAAATATCTGCGGATCGCGGGTATCCAAAAGTATTGCGCCCGTTTGGTTGGCCAAATCTTCAAATTCCTGTGGAGTTAAAGCATTCAGTCCTTTTTCATAAACTTGTTCAATACTTTCTACCTCACCTTTATTCATTGCTGCATTTTTGGCAAAATACTGCGGCGGAGGTAAAATTCCGTCTGTTACTTCAGCAATAAACTGCAGTTTAGTTTCCGCTTTCAAAGCATAATTGACCTGCTTTTGATGCCCTAAAGTATCGAATGTTTCTTTACTCATACTTTTACCACAAGCGGAACCTGCGCCATGCGCAGGGTAAACAATAATATCATCTGCCAATGGCTTAATTTTATCGTTCAATGAATCATACAACATTCCGGCTAAGTCTTCCATTGTAAGTGCGCCTTTCTGTGCCAGATCCGGTCGGCCTACATCGCCAATAAAAAGTGTATCGCCACTAAAAATGCAATGGTCTTTTCCATATTCATCGGTTAAAAGATATGTAGTAGATTCTAAAGTATGACCAGGTGTATGAAGGGCCGTAATGGTTAATGCACCAATTTTGAATTGCTCGCCGTCTTTGGCAATATGCGCTTCGAATTCTGTTTTTGCTGTTGGACCGTAAACAATTGTAGCACCAGATTTCTCCGATAAATCTACATGCCCGGAAACGAAATCTGCATGAAAATGTGTTTCAAAAATATACTTGATGCTGGCATTTGCTTTCGCCGCGCGCTTTAAATAGGTATCAACTTCTCTAAGCGGATCAATAATCGCTGCTTCACCATTACTTTCTATATAATAAGCAGCTTCGGCTAAACATCCTGTATATATCTGTTCAATTTTCATATCTGAGTATAATTTTAAAACGCATCTTATAATTCAAAGACACATTTCAAATTTGTTCCTTTCAAAAATACAGCTAAAAGTGTACAAGCGGAATGATATTCCTCATAATTGCAGAACTTTTACGTAGTAACATGACGTTATCTGTTGGAAGCCAGCTGAAAGTTTACTGACCAGTTTCTACCGTAAGTTCGCCACGAATAGATTTTTCCATCAACTTACAACTTTCATCTTTTGATAAACCTAGTCCCATAACAAACATCAGTTTAGTCACTGTAGCTTCGAAAGTAAGATCATAACCGCTTAAGATGCCGATTTTCTGAAGATCTCGACTTGTTTCATATCGACCCAATTGCACCGAACCTTTTTTACACTGAGAAATATCGATAATAATTTTTCCGCTTTCTGAGGCAACTTTTAAGCAGTCCAGAAACCATGCTGCTGTGCTCGTATTTCCGGATCCGAAAGTTTCCATGATAATGGCATCAACTTCCGATTCTGTGATTGCTTTTACAGCCTGTGGAGTAATTCCAGGATATAATTTCAGCACACCAATATTGGAATTAAAATTCGTCCTCAACATCAGCTTGCCTAAAGGAACAGGCAAAATGTAGTTTTTATGAAATTGTAAATGTACACCTGCTTCTGCAAGAACCGGATAATTTGGTGAGCGGAAAGCCTCAAATTTCTCTATGTTATATTTGATGGAACGATTACCTCTAAATAGCTGTGCATCAAAATAAATACAAACTTCTGGCACCAGCGCTTTGCCATCTTCTTTTGATGCAGCAATTTCTAAGGCTGTGATAAGATTTTCTTTTGCATCTGTACGGATTTGGCCTATAGGCAGTTGAGAACCAGTTAAAACCACGGGTTTTTCTAAATTTTCGAGCATAAAACTCAATGCTGATGCTGTAAACGCCATTGTATCTGAACCATGCAGCACGACAAATCCGTCGTATTGATCGTATTTACGGTAAATCAATTCTGCAAGTGTTTTCCAGATTATCGGGTCCATATTCGATGAATCCAAAACGGGATCAAAGGAATGTACATCCATTTCGTAATTCAACCTGGACAGTTCGGGTACATTATTCTTGATCTGCTCAAAATCAAAAGGTACCAGCATCCCGCTGGGATCGTTAACCATACCAATGGTTCCACCGGTATAAATTATTAGTATTTTAGTCATTTGGTAAAGTTGCTCCTAACAAAAGAACGCAAAAGATTTATATTTTGAAGGGTTGTTTAAGGAGAAAGGCAACTTCGGAAAGAAGTTAAAGCATTTAGCATAAATAAATTCGTTGTTGTTACACATTAATAACGCTCAAAAAGAGCACTTATTTGCAATTCCTTAAAGCTTTACAAATAGATGCGGCTAACAGCGAATACATTAATCGTTAATTGTGTCTTTAAACTCCAAAAATTTTCTTTGAATTTTCTGTTGTTATATTTGCAATTTCTTCTACCGAAATGCCGTAAATATCTGCGACCTTTTGGGCAATATAGATTAAGTAACTGCTTTCATTAGGTTTTCCCCGAAAAGGAACAGGCGCCAAATACGGTGAATCTGTTTCCAGAACGAGTTTATCTAAAGGGATTTCTGATAGTACAGCATCCAAACCTGCCTTTTTATAGGTAACAACGCCGCCAATTCCCAGATAAAAATTAAGATCAATGGCGTGTTTTGCCTGTTCTACATTTCCGGTAAAGCAATGTAATATACCACGCAATTTTTCATCGCGTTCACTTTCTAATACTTCAAAAACCTCGTCAAAAGCTTCTCTACAATGAATTACGATTGGCAATTCTAGTTCCTTTGCCCAGGTAATTTGTTTGCGAAATGCATCTTGCTGAATCGCCAATGTTGTTTTATCCCAATACAGATCAATACCAATTTCTCCAACTGCGTAAATTTTGCGCGTTGAAATACTTGCGTGTATCTGATCGAGAAGATCTAAATAATCTTCTTTCACATCACAAGGATGCAGTCCGGCCATTGCAAAACAATTTTCAGGATATTTTTCCACCAAAGCATCAATCATCTGTATAGATGCGATATCTACATTTGGCAGAAACAGTCTGTTTACGTCATTTTCAAAACTGCGCGCCAATAATTGCGCCTGTTTTTCTGCGTCTTGCTCGTAATATATATGTGTATGTGTATCGGTAAAAGTCATTGTATTATAATGGTATCAGGTAGTTGGTAATATGTATCGAACATTAAGAATGATAGATCATTTTATTCGGCTTCGTTCTTTAAGATTACCGCCTGTATTTTATTTTTTACTTGCTTTTTTAGGCTTTTTAGTTTCAGGCTTTTCGTCTCCAGACTCCGGAATATATTCCATTTCCTTTTTCAAAAATTTCCCAGTCAAGCTTATTGGATTTTGGATTAGACCTTCAGGTGTTCCTTCAAAAAGAATACGTCCTCCTCCGGCTCCGCCTTCTTCACCGAGATCAATTACCCAATCTGCTACTTTTACCACATCAAGGTTGTGTTCTATCACCAAAATGGTATTTCCACGATCTACCAATTCATTTAATACACCTAACAATACATTAATGTCTTCGAAATGTAAACCTGTAGTAGGTTCATCCAAAATATAGAAAGTTTTACCGGTGTCCTTTTTAGATAATTCTGTTGCGAGTTTAACACGTTGAGCCTCTCCGCCAGATAGCGTTACGGACGACTGTCCAAGGGTAATATAACCCAATCCAACATCTTTTAAGGTTTTAATTTTTCTATAAATGATTGGAATATGTTCAAAAAACACACAAGCATCTTCAATACTCATATCAAGTACATCGCTGATTGATTTTCCGCGGTAGCGCACTTCAAGCGTTTCCCGATTGTATCTTCTGCCGCCACATTCTTCACATGGCACTTGTACATCTGGCAAAAAATTCATTTCAATTACCTTCATTCCTGCGCCCTGGCAGGTTTCACACCTTCCACCTTTAACATTGAAAGAGAAACGCCCGGGTTTGTAACCGCGAATTTTCGCCTCTGGCAATTGTACAAAAAGGTTGCGGATGTCTGAAAATACACCTGTATATGTAGACGGATTTGATCGTGGTGTTCTTCCAATTGGCGCCTGATCAATCTCAATAACCTTATCAATTTCTTTAAGCCCGCTGATTTTTTCATACGGAAGCGGTGTTTTTTTCGCTCTGAAAAAATGATGGTTCAGAATTGGATATAAGGTTTCTGTAATTAAACTTGATTTTCCACTTCCGGAAACTCCGGTAACGGCAATAAATTTTCCTAAGGGAAAATCTACAGAAACCTCTTTTAAATTATGTCCGCTTGCTTTTATAATAGAAAGTTTTTGTCCGTTTCCTTTTCTACGTACTTTGGGTATTTCAATTTGTTTACGGCCATTTAAGTAATCTGCAGTTAAAGTATTTGACTTTAAGATTTGTTTAGCTGTGCCTTCTGCAACAACTGTTCCGCCGTGAATACCAGCGCCTGGCCCAACATCAATAACCCAATCCGCTTCCAGAATCATATCTTTATCGTGTTCTACAACAAGAACGGTATTACCTAAATCCCGCAGATTTTTCAGGGCATTAATTAAACGTTCATTATCGCGTTGGTGCAAACCGATGCTTGGTTCATCCAAAATATACATCACATTCATGAGCTGTGAACCAATTTGTGTAGCCAACCTAATCCGTTGTGCTTCGCCGCCAGATAACGTACGCGATGTTCTGTCTAATGTTAGATAGGTTAAACCAACATCAGTTAAAAAACCAATTCTTGCTTTAATTTCCTTTAAAATCTCTTTGGCGATGATATTCTGACGATCTGAAAGTCTTTCGTCTACATGCTCAAACCAGGTATTCAAGTTTGTAATATCCATTGAAGACAAATCAAAGATATTCTTACCATCTACTTTAAAGTGCAAACTTTCCTTTTTCAAGCGCGCTCCGTTACATTCGGGACAAGTTTTTACTTTCCTGAAAGCTTCTAAATCTTCACTTGCAGATTCGCTTCGTTTCTCATTCTGCTCTTCGAGCATTTTAATAATGCCATCGAAAGTTATGTTGTAATTCTGAACATTCCATTTGTTGTATTCTACAGCAACGCTGATCAGATCATCTGATCCGTTTAAAATGATGTTAATCACTTCATCGCTCAGTTTTTCAATTGGGGTAGACAATGAAAAGGAATATTTTTTGGCGAGCGCCTTAAGAACCTGGAACATCCAGATGTCTCTATATTCGCCGAGCGGAGCCAAACCACCGTTTAAAATGCTCAGTTTTGGATTGGGAATTACAGATTCTTTATCTACGACAAAGATATAGCCTAAGCCGTCGCAGCGTTCACATGCGCCATAAGGCGAGTTGAAAGAAAAACTATTGGGTTGTGGCTCATCATAAGAAATACCTGTAGTTGGGCACATCAGGAATTTACTGAAATGCGCTACATTATTATCTTTATCACTAATCTTAATTACACCTTTACCCATTTTCATGGCCGTTTGAACAGAATCAAGAAGTCGTTTCCTGTCTTTATCATCAACCATCAAACGATCTATTACAACTTCGATGTCGTGAATTTTATATCGATCTACCTGCATTTTTGCAGTAATATCTTTAATCTCTCCATCAACGCGAACCTTTACATAACCTTGCTTGCGAATTTGTTCAAAAAGCTCCCGGTAATGTCCTTTACGACCTTTTACTACCGGAGCAAGAATATTAACGGGCATTCCATCAAACTTATTAAAGATATTTTGCAAAATCTGATCTTCACTCATGCGTTCCATTTTCTCGCCGGTGTTGTACGAATACGCATCTGCAACACGCGCAAAAAGTAAACGCATAAAATCATAGATTTCAGTAATGGTGCCAACAGTAGAGCGCGGATTTTTACTCGTTGTCTTTTGTTCGATTGCAATAACCGGACTTAAGCCAGAAACCTTATCTACATCAGGGCGTTCCATGCCGCCCATAAACTGACGGCTGTAGGCACTGAAAGTTTCCATATATCGGCGTTGTCCTTCAGCGTAAATCGTATCAAAAGCCAGAGATGATTTTCCGCTACCACTTAAACCGGTAATCACAACCATCTGGTTGCGCGGAAAAGAAACATCAATATTTTTCAGGTTATGCACCCGTGCGCCATAAACTTCTACTTCTTTTTGCTCGCCTAAATCGACGGTATGTTTACTCATATCTTATAAATGGAAAACGGCTGAAATTTGTTTTGGAACCGACCAAAATTTCAACCTGCAAAATTGCTAAAAATTTTATCAAAATAAAAGGTTAAGCACTTTTATATTGAGAACTAAGTGTCATAATTTTTGAGAATAATTTTGGGTAATCTGATTGATGTTTCGACCTTTCAATCGGCATTTTCAAAGCAGTAAACTTAAATTTTATCTACCACTCTATCGTTGTTCCGTTTTCTGTAGGATGCCCTGTACAAACCAAAACTCTGCCTTTGGCAAGCTCTTCATCAGTGAGCACTTCGTTATAATCCATGCGAACGCCACCCTTTGTACAATTTGCAACACAAGTACTACACATACCTGAATGACAACTGTAAGGAAGCTTTATTTTATTCTCCAGAGCCACATCTAAAATCCGCTTTGGCCACGGAATTTCCAGCTCGTGAATTGTACCTTTAAAATTTAACACAACTGAATACGTATTTTTATCCACTACTTTCTCTGCAGAAGAATCATCTTCATCCAATTCATCTTCGGGCAATACAAAGGTTTCCCTTTTAATCTGACGAATGTCGAAACTCATGCCCAGCAAAGTAATCCGGCAAAGATCCATATAAATGATTGGCCCGCAAGTGTAAAAAAGAGCATCTTTTCTATCCAGATCTAAATGTTCGTGAATGAGTTTCTCGATGTAAAACTTATTCAGGCGTGCGGTCATGAGGTTTTTACTGTTGCTAAAAACCCAGACAATCTTCAACCGATCGGGATATCGGCTTTGCCAATCTGTAAGTTCATTATAGAATAATGCATCTTCCATAGACCGGTTACTATATACAAGAATAATTTTCGAATAATCTTCTGCTACCAAGGCGGTTTTTAAAATGGAAAACAAAGGCGTAATGCCAACGCCGGCGGCGAAAAGAAATACATTTCGCCGAAGTCCCTTTTCTGGCAAATACGTAAACATACCTTGTGGCTCTTGCGCATTTAGAATATCTCCGACAGAAGTCTTATGATGGAGAAATCTGGAAATTTCTCCATTTTCTACGCGTTTTACCGTAATAGATAGCGGTTCATTCACAACAGGCGAGCTATTAAAAGAGTATGATCTACGGATTTCTTTGTGTTTGCCTTCAAAAACCAGCGAAACAAACTGACCCGCGAGATATTTTGGATATGGCCCGTTTAGAGGTTTAAACCGGAGAGTAATGTTTTCTCCCGGCTGATTGATGATCTCTTCTATTTGTAATTTATGCATGAACAACGCTAAATTAAATTTTGGCTGATATAATACCAAACCGATTGGAGATTATGATGGCAAAATAACATTGGACAACAGGAATAAAAAAAACGCCCCGTTTTTGATCGGGGCGCTCTTACCAAATGCTTGTCTTTTATGTATTATTATATTATTCTGCGTTGTACGCCAATAATGTCTTCGGTTTTTCGTATCCGTAACGTACTGGATGCTCCATAATCTGTTTCATAGAAATTAATTTATAGACATAGCCACCGGTTTCACGGTTCAACTTCATCTTATAATAATTGTCTTGATTTTGATTATCAATCTGGCGGCGCAATCTGCCATCGCCAACATTGTAGGCCGCTGCAACTAATGTCCAGCTTTCCAATCCTTTATACATATCTTTAATGTATTTGCAGGCGGCTACAGTAGATTTACGTAAGTTATAACGCTCATCATTTTTACCGTTCACCTTCAGGCCATACATACGGGCAGTTGCAGGCATAAATTGCCATATACCTGCAGCACCTTTGGGTGACACGCCACCTTTCATGCCGGATTCTACCAATGCAACATATTTGAAATCATTGGGAATTCCATAAGCAGCCAGAATCGGCTCTATAATCGGAAACCATTCTGCAGCCTTTTCATGAAGGCGGTGCGTTTGTGTTTTCCGGTAGCTGTGGGCTGCAAGGACTTTGCGCATTTTGCGTTCTACTTTCCTATCACCTAAGGGTAGGGTTTCGTCTGCAAAGCTTAACTGAGCAATTAAAGATTCTGGTTTGTTTTCCGCCTCTTTTACAGTGTCAGTTGTTGTTATTTTAGTGTTTAAATTTTCTTTTTTTAAAAGACTCTTTTTTGCTAAGGGCATTTGGTAAGCGAACACTTCTGCCATCAAAAATAGTGCTGCCACTATCGTAAATGGTACTATGTGTTTCTTTAACATCTTCCTCCTTTTTTTGGTGAAACTTATAAAAAACGTTGGCAAAGGTAAAAAATAATAATCAGATTGTCAAGTAGTTACAAAAAACAGCTGGAAAATCAGGCTTTAAAGTGCTTTAAACGTGGGTTTTAAATTTTGATTTTTTATCAATTTTCATTACTTTAGAGGCTATTTTTTGATCTAATTTTTCCGCGCTCAAAATTGTAATGTTCAGGTATTTTGCATAAATTTGCAGCCCGCATTTTCAATGTGGATAAAAGCGTATCATGGTAAATAAAAACAATAGGAACAGTCGGGATGACAAGTCCAAATCCGGAAGCCGGAAAACTGAAGGAAGAAGCAATTCTACAGGATCAGACAGCAGAAAGTCTGACGGGAAATTCAGAAAATCATCCGATTCAAAAGAAGGTTTCAAACCTAGAAACTCCGAAGGAAAAGATTTTAAATCAAAATCGTTCGGAAATAAGAAAGATTTTAGATCCAGAGATGAGGAACCTCAGAGTTTCAAATTCGGAGATCGTGAATTCAAATCTAAAGACCCAAATCCAAGATCAGAAGAACGCAGCTTTAAAAAAGACAGCGGATCAAGGGATTTCAAACCCAGAACCTCAGACCGCAATTTTAAATCAAAAGATGGTGGATCAAGAGATTACAAACCTAGAACAGGAGAACGCGACTTTAAATCTAAAGACGGAGATTCAAGAGACTACAAACCCAGAACAGGAGAACGCGACTTTAAATCTAAAGACGGAGATTCAAGAGACTATAAACCCAGAACAGGAGAACGCAACTTTAAATCTAAGGATGGCGATTCGAGAGATTTTAAACCGAAATCTGCTGATCGCGGATTTAAGCCACGAGGCGGAAAATTTGACGATTTCAAACCCAGCGCCGGAAGTTCAAGAGATGTAAAACCAAGAACGGGCGCAGATTCTAGACCTTTCCGTAAGCGCGAAGAAGGCAAAACAAGAGATCGCGATTTTGAATTCGACCGTGAGGAACGCGTACCTGCAAAAGCTGCGTGCAGAACAAACGAAGATAAAGGCTTAATTCGCCTGAACAGATATATATCAAATGCTGGAATTTGCTCACGCCGTAAGGCCGACGAGTTAATCGCAGCTGGTATCATTACCGTAAACGGTGAGGCAATTACTGAACTTGGACATAAAGTTGATCCTTCAAAAGATCAGGTGAAATACAATGGAGAATTGTTAAAACGCGAGAAAAAAGTATATGTATTGCTAAACAAACCTAAAGATTACATCACAACAACTGATGATCCACAGGAACGCAGAACAGTAATGCAACTGGTTGATAAAGCAAGTAGAGAACGGATTTATCCGGTAGGTAGACTTGACAGAAATACGACGGGATTGATACTGATGACTAATGACGGAGATCTTGCCGACAAACTTTCTCACCCGCGAAATGGAATTACCAAAATTTACAACGTAGAATTGGATAAAAATCTTTCACAAGGCGATTTAAATAAAATTGCTTTTGGTTTGGAACTTGAAGATGGTTTGATTAAACCTGACAATATTTCCTATGTATCTGGCGGAACTAAGAAAGAAATTGGTATACAGATCCATAGCGGAAAAAACCGTATTGTTCGCCGCATATTTGAACATTTGGGTTATGCTGTTGAAAAACTAGATCGTGTAGTTTATGGCAACTTAACTAAAAAAGATTTGCCTCGCGGCAGATGGAGATATCTGGAAGATCATGAATTGATTCAGATTAAACATTTAATAAAATAATACATAAGGCAATCGTAAGATTGCCTTTTTTGCTTAAAAAGGGGTGCCATCCGGCAGCCCCTTTCTTAATCATTAACTCAGCAAGAAAACATTTGAAATCTTGCTAAACCAACAATAACATGCAAGCGGGCAAACGCATTTGCAAAGTGTTTTAACATTGGAAATTGTTTTGCCCTAAATAAAGGCAATTCAATTTCTTTCTGGATGCTGATCAATAATTTAAACTTAAACGCTGATCCTACAGCTTATTCTTACAATTGCAGTGCAACCTGAGAAAGTTTGAGCAGTAAAAAACCAGGCTCAACACCTTATCGCGGCAGTAAAAAATTAATTACTTATTGAAATAGTTTGTTTGTTAAGAACTAATGTAACACCTAAAATACATAAAAGCAAATTTTGGATACAGATAATTCACTGCAAAACAAACACATACAAAGCAACAGGATGATTACGACAATGGCTAATCAATTTTTTGCTACAATTGCTGTATACATGGATGATATTAGCACAGACAAACAATTTCCAATAGCTTAGGCTCGGGTTTAAATAATAAATGAAACTATGGAGTTCTAAAAACATATTGAAACTTTTTTAGGTTCATTATCTGAAAACAAAACTTCATCTAACCTGTCAGAAAAACCAGAGCATAAAAACGAAACTTCTATGCAAAACACTCATTTTTATCCATATTTGCCTGATACAAATCATAACTCTGAAATGAAAAAAAGACTATCCCTAATATTATTATCTATCGTTTCTGCCGGGGCTTTTGCTCAAAAAACAGATTACAATCTATTAGTCGGCACGTATACAAATACCGGGAAAAGCGAAGGAATTTATACCTATAGCTTTAATGCTAAAACTGCGGAAACAGCCTTAAAAACGATTACAAAAGGCATTGAAAACCCAAGTTATGTAGCCATTTCTCCAGATAAAAAATTTGTTTATGCCGTAAACGAGACTGGAAATACAAGTACAGTAAGCGCTTTTAAGTATGAAGCAAAATCAGGAACACTTACTTTTATAAATAAAGTTGACAGTCACGGAGCAGACCCTTGTTTTCTGACTGTTGATGACAAAAATGTAATCGTGGCAAACTATACAGGTGGTAGTTTGGCTGTTTTTCCGCGTAAAGCAGACGGATCACTAACCAATGCTATTCAAGTGATCAAACATAGTGGCAAAAGCATAGATCCGAAGGGAAGACAAGAAAGCGCGCACGTACACATGGTTAAATTTACACCTGATGGGAAATATTTAATTGTAAACGATCTAGGCGAAGACCAAACCTATATTTACAATTATAATGCTTCTGGAAAAGACAAAACCCTTACGCAAAAATCGGTAATTAAAACAAATGCTGGTACAGGTCCAAGGCATATTGTATTTAGTCCGGATGGAAAATCTGCCTACCTCGCTCATGAATTTAACGGAAGTATTTCGGTTTTCAGTTATGCCAATGGTGTGTTAACCAAAACGCAGGAAATTGGAACGGTAGAAAAAGACTTTAATGGAAAAATTGATGGAGCAGATATTCATGTTTCTCCAGATGGAAAATTTGTGTATGAAAGTAACCGCGGCGATGCAAATGCAATTTCCGTTTTTAAAATAACAGCCGGCGGAAAACTGCAATTTGTAGAAACGATAAGTACGCTAGGAAAAGGTCCAAGAAATTTCAGTATCGATCCTACGGGAAGTTTCCTTTTGGTTGGTCATCAATATACCGATGAAGTGGTGATCTTTAACAGGGATAAAACCACAGGAAAACTATCAGACAGCGGCAAAAGAATTAAGCTTGGTGCAGCAGTTTGCCTGACGTTTGATAAATAATTTTATGAATTCTCCGATGAAATATCCATTTTTTCCATCGGAGAATTTATATTAAACCTGTTCGGTTGCTTTGGCTACATTACGGTAAGTAAAATCGCTGAAGATATGTCTTCTGGCAAATCTTCCAGGAGAATCTGCATTTACCAGCTTCACATAAAGTGCTTTCGGTACATCAAAATACTCCCAGGTACTTCCATCATAAAATTGAACATTTAAAACTTGTTGTTTATATTCAAAATCCATGATGTTGGAGTTGGTGATGGTTTGCGTATAAATCTCCAAATTTTGTGTTCTGGTTTCCGGCGCAATACTCACCAAAAAATGATAGGCTTCAATAATCTCTTTACTTCGAGCTTCTGCAGCCAATTTCTCCTCTTCTTGCTGAAATTTATCTGGATGGCAATCTTTCATCAGTGTGCGGTAAACCGACTTAAGTGCCGAAAGCTCAGCATCTTTCTCCACATTCAAAAGCTTTCTATAATCAATTATTTTTTTCATGGCCGCAAAGGTACGATTTATAATGAATTGATTTTGAGAAAGTTTTTAAAAAATCGGATAACGTATCGCTATCCGATTTCGATATTATTTAGCGCCGTTTTCGGGCTTAAGTTGTTCCAAAACCGGCGTACTCAACGACTTTAAATTTTTATGCATCACATCATTTCTCTGCTCAAAAATTACAATTGAGTTATCCCCTTCTTTTAACCAGCAACCCGGAACGTAAAGTGTCTGTTGCGGTCCAACATTCCAATATCTGCCGATATTGATTCCATTTATGAAAACTATTCCCTTTCCCCAATCACTCAGATCAAGGAAAGTGTCGCCAGTTTTGGAAAGTTTAAAGCTACCTTCATAAACTGCAGCTTTTCCAGCAGTTGCTGTATTTTTAAAAGAAGATAAATTAGGTACCAAATCCATCGGGAGTTTGTACATTTCCCAGTTTCCGGTAATGTTTTCACCATTTATCACAACAGGAGAGATGATTCCTTTATTGCTTTCAATAATTTTGGATCCGTAATTGATGCGTCCCATATTTTCGACAACAATATCTAGAGTTGCATTGAATGGAATGTCGATATCACAATCGTATTTTTTATAGTAACTGTTCAATTCGGCAACCTTCACGCCGTTTACATATACAATCGCGAAATCACGTAGCCCTGCAAGCTCAAGTTTACCGTTTATCGGCTGATTAAATTTTCTGCTGTACCAAACATAACCATGACCTTGATTTAGCTCCTCAAAAGTTAAGGGTTTATCTTCACTGACCGGTGTGAGTTTATTTTTCAAATCTTCTAAATCCACAGCTTTGGTCAATGCTATATCGGCAATTTCAATAACAGGTATTTTTGCCGGAACTGGAGGTGTTTCTGCGGTTTTCAACATTGAACGTAAAGTATCGTACTTTTTTGTTGCCCAACCCGCTTCACTAATTGGCGCATCATAATCATAACTTGTCAAATCTGGTTGGATATCGTGTTTATTATCGTAGTTTGCGCCAGAAGTAAATCCGAAATTGGTTCCTCCGTGAACCATATAGTAATTGAATGAAACGCCACCGTCTAAATATTTTTGTGTTTGTTTAGCAACACTAGCCGCAGAAACTTTCGGGAATGGTTCAGCCCAATGATCAAGCCAACCCGGATAAAATTCCGCAACCATATACGGGCCTTTACCATTGTTAAATTTGTTTACAATTTCTTTAAGTTTGGTTACATCTCCTTCTCCATTGGCAGTAGGCAAAGCACCAGGTAACGCCCCTCCCTCAAACAGCCAACTCCCATCAGAAGTAAAAAATGGCACGTTAAAGCCAACATCTTTCAATTGTTGAAATACCGCTGCACTGTATTTTTTATGGTCTTCCAATGAAATATCCTTGCGTTGCGCAACGTAAGAACCAAATTCATTTTCACCCTGAACCATGATGATGGGCCCGCCATTGGAAATTAAAAGATTTTTAACTTGTCCGTATAGCGCTGTAAAATAACTTTTTGTTGCAGCAAGATATTGTGGGTTGTTTCCACGAATCACCATTCCCGGAACTTTGGCTAAAAACCAGGGATAACCGCCAAATTCCCATTCAGCACATACATATGGCCCAGGGCGAAGGATAACGAAAAGACCTTCTTCCTGTGCAATTTTAATGTATTCTGCAACATCGCGGTTTCCAGTTTTAAAATCCCAGACGCCTGGCGAAGTTTCATGATAGTTCCAAAATACATACGTTGCGACGGCATTTAACCCCATCGATTTCATCATTTTTAAACGATGCCGCCAATACGGTTTCGGAATACGCGCATAGTGCATTTCTCCGCTGTGAATCTGGATAGATTTTCCATCAAGCAGGAAATTTCCGTCTGCAATAGAAAAAGAATGTTTTTGTGGTTTTGTTGTAGATTTCTTTTGTGCATTTACCTGCATGGCAAATATCGCAAACAAAATCAAGCTTAAAAGTTTGGTTTTCATTTGTGTCTAATTGGTTCAAAAAAGCTTTATTTAAAGGCTTAAAAAAAGCCAGGGTTCTGTGTGTATTTTTAGAAAAAAAAACATTTCTCAATCTGTTTTCTGGAAAATTCAGACGGGAAATACAATATTTTAACTGAAGATTAGCCAAACAAAACAAACGTTTGATCTTCGTTTATTCTGCCCAGCTCAAGCTTTTTCTTCATCTAAAAAGTGCTCACAGCTTTAAATATAAGCGATTTTGCCTCAAAAAACCAAACGATTTTATTTTGCTTGCAGCGCATTGGCGATTACTTCACGATAGTAATCTACATAAGATGGAAGAACTTTCTTAAGGTCGAAATCTTTTGCTCTGGTAAAAGCATTTTCCTTAAATTGTTTAAGGACTTCGTCATCTTTTAGAATGCTGATGGCTTGATTGGCCATACTTTCGACATCGCCAACGTCACTCATAAATCCACAGAAACCATCCACATTTAATTCTGGTAAACCTCCTGCATTTGTCGTAATGATCGGAACTTTACAAGCCAATGCCTCAAGTGCTGCAAGTCCGAAACTTTCAGATTGCGAAGGCATTAAAAACAAATCAGAAACAGAAAGAATCTCTTCAACAGCATCCTGCTTTCCCAGAAAACGTACATTTTCGCAAATATTTAATTTACGGCAAAGTTGCTCATCGTAAACCCGTTCCGGCCCATCGCCAACCATCAATAGTTTAGATGGAATAACAGATTGAACTTTCTCGAAAATGCGAATCACATCAGAAGTACGTTTTACTTTCCTGAAATTACTGGTATGAATCAGAATGCGTTCGTTATTCGGTGCAATGGCCTTTTTAAAGTGATCTTTGGCTTGTAAACTAAACCGACTAAAATCAATAAAATTAGGGATTACCTGAATGTCTTTAGTGATTTCGAAGTGGTTATATGTATCGTCTTTCAGATCCTGAGAAACAGTAGTCACACCATCACTCTGGTTAATAGAAAAAGTAACTACAGGCTTATAGGTCGGGTCTTTTCCAACGAGTGTAATATCCGTTCCGTGCAATGTAGTAACTACCGGAATGTGTATACCGTAACTGGCCAAAATCTGCTTGGCCATAAATGCTGCAGATGCATGCGGAATTGCATAGTGTACATGCAGAACATCTAATTGTTCAAAACGCACCACATCAACCAGTTTACTCGCTAAAGCCGACTCGTAAGGTGCATAATCAAACAATGGATAATCGCGCACCGAAACCTCATGATAAAAAAGATTCTCTGAAAAAAAATCGAGTCGGGCGGGTTGGCTATAGGTAATAAAATGAACTTGATGTCCTTCATTGGCAAGTGCTTTACCAAGTTCTGTGGCAACTACTCCGCTACCGCCAAATGTGGGGTAACAAACAATTCCTATTTTCATTTATACTTGCGTTGTTGTATTCACAAATGTACCCTATTTCTATTTAAAAAACGTGTAAGACAATTGCAATAAAAACGCGCAAAAAAGTAATTTTCAGCGTTAGAAATCCAGAAAATAATTCAGGCTAAATTCAGCTTATGTAAGCTTACTCATTTCGTCTTTAATAACCAGGAATAACTCATTGGGTCTTTGCGTACCAATAAAATATTCCAGTCCGTCGCGATCGGTTAATACTACAGCGTCCTTGCCTGATGAATAAAAACGAATAGTTCCTTTAGTATGAAGATTATATACAGGATTATTGAAAAAATAGCGGCTATAAGTTGCTTTTCGCACATCAACTATACTTTTCAGGTCTATTTTCACTTTTTTAGTTGTCCATAAGCCATCCAAAATGATACTGCCGTTTTCAACTACAGTTTTATACTGAACCAGGAAAAGCAGCAACATAGAAACGCCGATAATACCAAAACCAACTACTAGAAAAAGATCTTGCGTATTGTCCCGGTCTCGTTCATAAACATACGCTGCGAAACAGAAAGATGCCATGATCAATCGGATGAAAATGCGAACATAGTCGCGGCCAATGTATTGTTTCTCTATGTAGGCGTATCTGCTATCCACTTAATTTATTTTGAGTTCGAATATAACAACTTTTTTCGTTGCCTGGTTTATTTTATATCGGTTATCCTGCCGCATTCCGGCAATCCAGATCACTTCTCCATTTCCGTTGATTAATATTGGAATTTGCTTTTTCAAATGCAATGGTACTTTTTGATCGATAAAAAAATCGCTGATCTTTTTAAATTTCGTCATTCCCATCGGACTAAATTTATCGCCTTGCTCCCAACTGCGTACAATTAAGGGATAGATCAGCTGATTAAAATCCACAGAAGCAGTTTTGCGGTTTTGATCAAAAGTCGATTCATCTGATTGCCTTACTGAAACCGTATAAGCGCCGAAGGATACTTCTTTTGTTGACGGATGTATGAATTCGTGCTCATGAATGTCCTCATTGCGTAAAGTAATGATCAGGTTTTCTCGGTCTATCACAGCTTTATGGCTCCTGCTAAAATACAATTTACCGCTTTGCTTGTCTAAACCATCAATTAACGATCCTACAACATCTGGTTCAAAACCAAACCTTTTCAGCAACTCCGTCATCAGTATTTTTTTACTGGCTAACTTTTGAATTTCTTGTATAGAAATGTACGTCCCGTCGGCCTGTAGTATACATAAACGTGTTTTCAGTATATCAACCTGTTCCTGTAAAAAGGTTTCGATTTCCGCAAAGCGGGATATATTCTCGGAGAAAGTCTGTATCAGATTCGGATTGATTTGCTGGAGTTCTGGAATAACCTTAAGCCGAATTCTATTGCGCACATAATCACTGCTTAAATTGGAACTGTCTTCAACATAAGCAAGATTATTTGTTTCTATCGCAAAATCAATTTCATTTCGATTCAAAAACAACAAAGGCCTGATTAGCTTTCCGCGCTTAGGCAGAATACCATGTAAGCCTCCAATTCCCGTTCCACGTGTAAGATTTATAAGCACAGTTTCTACGGCATCATTCTGATGTTGTGCAAGAGCAATATAATCGTAAGCGTTTTGAATGCGCAATTCCTCAAACCAATTATAACGCAATTCTCTGGCGGCCATCTGGGTAGAAATTTTATGCTCATGCGCATATTTTTTCGTCTCAAAATGCGTTACATAGAAAGGGAGATCGAGGTTGGCGCAAAGTAAACGCACAAAATTTTCATCGCGCAAAGCTTCTTCTCCGCGCAAATTAAAATTGCAATGTGCTACACCAAAATCAACGCCAATCGCTTTAAACAGATGCAACATTAATACCGAATCTTTACCTCCACTTACGGCAAGCAATAGCCGATCACTGTTATTAAACAGCTGAGCATTCTGGATAAAATCCCGAAATTGTTGTACAGGTAACATCCACCAAAAATATTTAATTTTAACAGCTATTCCGAACGTTCGGAACAAAAAACTAACTTTGTAGCGTGCAAAAAACAATAGTCTTTATACTTTTCCTTTTCATTTCTTTAACAACCTTTGCCCAGCAGCCGGCATCGAAGATTAAGATTATTTCCTACAAACACATTGAAGGAAGTCAGGCAGACAATGCCGTTCACTTAAACTATCCTGTTTTTCAACAAGATAACGCAACATTAACCTGCGACAGTGCTGTTTTTTACAGCAAAAGGAATTATTTCGAAGCATTTAGAAATGTGCATATCAATCAGCTCACAACAGATATTTATTCCGATCAGCTGGAATATGACGGAAATAAAAAACATGCCCACTTAACCAAAAATGTGCGTATGGTTGATCCGAAATCCGTTCTTACCACAAATATTCTCGATTACAATACCTTAAGCAAAATAGGCACATACACCACCGGCGGAAAAATTGTTAACCAGGAAGTTACACTTACCAGCCAAAACGGCTACTATTTCAGTACCAGCAGCGATGCCTATTTCAGGTATAATGTTGTTGTGGTAACGCCACAAGTAACTGTGAAATCTGACACATTACGGTACAATATGGACACGAAATGGACTTACTTTTACGGACCTACAAATATTAAAGGCAAAGACGATAATATGTACACCGAAAATGGCGCATATAACACCCTCACTGAAGATGCCTATTTCGGTAAAAATAACTTGTATACACAAGGAACACGTACGTTGAAAGGCGATAGTTTATATTATTATGGCAAAATTGGCTATGGAAAAGCGGTAAAAAATATTGTCTACGCAGATAAAAAAGACGGTATGAAGATGTTTGGCCAACTCGGCTATTATTACAAAGCTGATCAGCGTGCGTTAGTGACCAAAAGCGCTTATCTGGCTATGATGACCAAAGATTCAATCACCGTAAATGAGAAAAAAAGACCAGACAGCTTATGGTTAGGCGCTGATACACTGGAAACTCAAATGGTGTTGCAAAAGACTTTAAAACTGGTGCCCAAAATCACTGTTCGGGCTGATAACGAAATTGAGGTAGATGACGAAGATAATGGTGCAGACGCCGATAAATTACAGCAAGGAAAAGAAAACTCACCAACGAAGATGCCAGAAAAAGGGCAACCCGGAGGTAAAATGCCACCGGATAAGCTGGGAGCTGGAAAACATGCTCTCAATAAAAAGGTCGAAAATGCTGGCAACAAAAATTTGACAACCAACACACCAAGCCCAGACAGCGTGAAAGTAATAGTAGATTCACTCTCAACAATAAAGACGGACAGTTTAATAAAAACGGCAGTTTCAAAAGTTGTAGTTGATTCTCTGTCTGCCTCTGCACTTCTTGTCAAAGCAGATAGTGTTAAAAATATCGAAACTAAACTTACCAAAAAACAAAAAAAGGCTTTAAAAAAAGCTGCAAAAGAGTCTGAAAAGCAGGTTGAAACTTTGGCTAAAAGAAAAAATGAGATCTCTGAAAACATAGAGCAGGATAAATTGCCGAAGATAAATGCAGATTCTATTTCCCGGATGGCTCAAAAAATAAAGCCAGATAGCCTTAAAGGAAAAATCATAAAACTGGCGGGTAAAGACAGCTTAAATGCAGCGTTAAAAAAATTAAAGCCTGGTCAAAAAAAGGATACTATTATCAATAGAATGGACACTTTGCAGGCGCGCACGATTAAGGCCTATCACGGTGTGAAAATTTTCAAAAGCAACATTCAGGCAAAGACGGACAGCCTCTTTTATACCAGCGCAGATTCTACTATGCGTTGTTTTATCAATCCGATTGTTTGGTCTGAAGGATCTCAGCAAATTGGTGATACCATTTATGTTCAGCTCAAAAACAACAAACTGAATAACATGCAGACCTTTAAAAATGCGTTTCTGGTAAACACACCCGCAGACTCGCTTCGGTTTAATCAAATTAAAGGCAGAGTGATGACCGGATTTTTCAGCGATGGAAAACTGAAGACGCTGTATGTTGATGGGAATTCAGAGAGTATTTATTTTACACAAGACGACAGCACGAAAGTGTATAAAGAGATGAATCAAACCCTCAGTGGCCGGATAAAATTCACTTTCCACAATAATGATATTGAAGATATTGTGTATATAAAAGGCGTTGAAGGTGCGCTAAATCCGGAGGAAACTGTTGCGAAGGACAACGTATTGAAGGGATTTTCATGGAAACCTGCAGAAAGGCCGAAAAGCAAAAAAGATGCAATTGGTTCTGCCGGAAAACCGAAGGCAAAGTCTAAAACAAAAGTTCAATCCAAAAGTGCTGCATCAAAAATAATTGCAAAGGCTGCAAGCGTTAAGCCTTCTGAAGTAAAAGCTGCTGTAAAAGAAGCAGGCGCCGTTAAAGATGCTTTAGAACGAAACAAACTTTTGCCAGATACCAGCAAACTAAATCTGAAAAAAGTTTTACCCGCTGCAGATACCTCACGTATAAAAAAAGCAATCTTAAATTAAGGTTGCTGCTTTAAAAAAGCGATCATTTTTCGGAGCGCTATAGCGCGGTGACTGATCTGATTTTTCTGTTGCATATCCATTTCTGAGAAAGTGATATCGTATCCATCCGGCTGGAAAACTGGATCGTAACCAAAACCTTGTGCGCCCGAACGTTCTAAACGTATTGATCCATTAATAGTGCCTTCAAATAAAAAATGTTCACCATTTTGAATCAGTGAAATAACGGTTTTGAAACGCGCATTTCTATTTGTAATACCTTTTAGCTTTTCCAAAACCAGATCTATATTGTTTTCATTACTTCTTGTGCCCGAGTAGCGCGCAGAGTATACGCCAGGCTCACCATTCAGCGCTTCAATTTCCAGACCGCTATCGTCTGCAAAACAATCTAATCTAAAATTCTTGACCACATATGAACTTTTTAGATAGGCATTTCCTTCAAAAGTATCTGCAGTTTCAGGAATATCTTCCGTACAGCCAATATCATTCAGGTTTAATACCTCATATTCACCATCAAGAGCGAGCCTGATTTCGGCAGTTTTATTCAAATTATTCGTTGCGAAGACAAGTTTTTTCATTTGTATTTTTTGAAAAGTAAAATGATTGTTAGATCTTTTTCAGGTTGCCCCAAAGTGTCTTTTTACCGTTAATATCTGCATCGAGCGTATGGAGGTTTGGTGCAAAAATCATTCGAACACCATCGTGTAGAATGATTTCATTCTGCCAGTTCAGATTTAGCTTTAAAGCGCTGATCTCAATACCAAAAGATAGCAATAATTTAGGGCTGAAGAAGTCTTTAAGTTCATCAAAGCTGGTACCTGCATACTTTGAATAATTAAGCAGGGCAAAATCCGGCGTTGACAATTCCACAGACTTCACAATTTTACGCAACAACTCACGGCCTTCGGGAGTACTCACATCATTTTCAGAATCATTAACCAATATCAGAACAGACTTATTATTTCCGCCTAAATATTTGAAAATTTTAGGCGCTAACGGCTCTTCTAAAATTAAATTTTCTGACGAATCTGGCAAATATTCCCTTGGAATTACTACAGTTTCACTAACTTTTTGTGTTAAATTATTTATTTGTACTGCAGGAGTCATACCATCAGAAACCGCCTGTAATACAATAGAATCAGGAATTTGAACATCTTTATCGTGCACCACAAAAACATCCTCGTTAAAAAATAAACGTAATGCTTCGGGATTGTTGATAAGCTGATTTTCCATTCGTATTTTTGTAGTAGAATAATTTCTGTTAAAATTAGTTAAATATCTTATAATCGCCCGGCTTATTGTTACTTTTATCCATTAAAATTTATAGAAACTGCTCTGTGAGAAAGGCATATTGCTTACTGTTTATCGGCTTGATGTATAATGGCGCATTTGCTCAGAATGTTGCGACCATTAATGGCAAACCATTAACCAGCAGGGAATTTATGTGGGTCTACAAAAAGAGTCACAATGGCAATTCTACCACAGACTATAACAAACTACAGGAGTATCTATGGCAGTATATAAACTTCAAATTGAAAGTTTTAGATGCACGCGAGATGGGATTAGACCAAGACAGCAGTTACAAATCTGAAATTAAAGTATACGAAGATGCGGTTGCCGCTCACAGAAAACCGGGAAGCAAAAATAAAGAAAAGGACTACCTGCTTTCTGAATATCGTGAGGGCGTTTTAATGTTCAATGTTTCTGAGGAAAAGATCTGGAACAGAGTTCAACAAGATGATGAAGGCCTCAGAGCATTTTTTGACCAAAACCATAAGAAATATGCCGACAAACCACTGAATGAAATCCGTGGACAAGTCATGACCGATTATCAGCAATTTCTGGAAAACAATTGGATTAAATTCCTTCAGCAGAAATACCAGATTAAAATAAATGAAAATGAACTTAAAAAGTTGACCAAGCAATAGCGCTTAACTTTTTAAATCGTAATGTTAAATTTGCAACATATAATAAATTAGAATGAAGAAAGTATTTTTAGTAGCAACAGCTTTAATGGGCTTATTCTTAAAAAGCAATGCCCAGCAAAAGCATACTGTAGATAAAGTTGCTGCTGTAGTTGGAGGAAATATCATTTTAGCATCGGAAGTTGATCAGATATACACACAATATGTAAGCCAGGGCGCTAACGTAACTCCGGATGTGAAATGCAAAATCCTGCAAAATAAACTCACCGAAAAATTATTGAAGCAACAGGCAGAAATCGATTCCATTATGGTTGAAGATGGACAGATTGATGAAGAGGTGAACAGAAGAGTACGTTACAGCATGCAAAGAATGGGCGGCCAGGAACGTATGGAGCAATTCTTAAACAAATCTGTTCTTCAATTTAAAGATGAAATGCGTCCACAGATTAAAGATGAGCTTGTGGCACAGAAAATGCAGCAAAAGATTACAGAAAATATTAGTGTAACGCCACTTGAAGTGGAAAAATATTTCAAATCTCTGGGAGATACCATTCCTGAGTTTAACACAGAAGTTGAAGTAGGAACAGTTACATTATTCCCTCAGTTAACACGTGCAGAAAAACAAAAATTCCGCGAAAAAATAGAAGCCCTCCGTGAACGGGTTAAAGCTGGTGAAGACATGGGTGTTTTAGCTAAGACATACTCTGAAGATCCGGGATCGGCATCTGATGGTGGTGATTATGGTTTTATAGACCGGAATACTATGGTTAAAGAATTTACTGCGTGGGCCTTTAAACTTAAAGCAGGCGAAATCTCTCCTGTTTTCGAAACGGAATATGGCTTTCACTTCCTGCAGGTATTGGAACGTCGTGGAGAGCAGGTACACGTAAGACACATTCTTATTATGCCAAAAACTACTCCTGAAAGTTTAAGCAGATTGCAAAAACATGCAGATAGTATTTACAACAACATTCAGAACAAAAAATACACATTTGCCACCGCAGCAAATCTTTTCTCGGATGACAAAGAGACTAAATACAATGGAGGTATGATGATGAATGCGGAAAACGTTCAGTCCAGAACTACCTTTATTCCTACAGATAAATTAGATCCTTCTGTGTTTGTAGTAATTGACACTATGAAAGTGGGAGGCATTTCGAAACCTGCTGGTTTTACAGGTGCTGATGGCAAACAAGGATTCAGGATTTTGTATCTAAAATCTAAAATCCCGCCACATAAAGCAAATCTGGTTCAGGATTTTCCAAAAATTAAAGAGGCCGCGCAATCTGATAAAATAAATCGTACCTTAAGCGAATGGTTTGAAAAACGTCGCGAAACAACTTATATCAGAATCGACGATGAGTTCAATACCTGCGATGAATTAAAAATTTGGACCAAGAGTACGACAGCCGCAAAGTAGAAAGAATGCAGTTTAACAACGAAGTAGAAGCCGTAAATGCCCTTCATCAATCCTTCAACAAGATTAAAACCGAAATAGGAAAAGTTGTAGTTGGACAGGATGATGTTATTAAATCTGTTTTAATTTCCATTTTTAGTAATGGACACTGCCTTTTGGTGGGGGTACCAGGATTGGCAAAAACCCTACTCGTTCAAACCGTTGCTTCTGTTCTCGATCTCGATTTCAACAGAATACAATTTACACCAGACTTAATGCCCAGCGATATTATAGGCGCTGAGATTTTAGGAGAAGACAGGCACTTTAAATTTATTAAAGGCCCTGTCTTTTCTAATATTATACTGGCGGATGAAATAAACCGCACACCCCCAAAAACCCAGGCCGCTTTGCTTGAGGCCATGCAGGAAAAGTCTGTTACCGCTGCCGGACAAACCCATATTTTGCCAAAACCTTTCTTCGTTTTGGCTACGCAAAACCCAATTGAACAAGAAGGAACTTATCCGCTTCCTGAGGCTCAACTGGATCGCTTCATGTTTAACATTCAGTTAAATTACCCTAATTTTCAGGACGAATTGAATATCGTTCGGAATACGACCAGTAATAAAACCGTAAAGCTGGAAAAAATTATCCACGCAGACGATATTGTTTATTTTCAGAAACTCATACGCGACATCCCAGTTACAGACAATGTATTGGAGTATGCTGTGAAACTGGTTGCAAAAACACGCCCCAATGGGGAGTTTGCCACAGAAGCAGTAAAGAAATACATCAGCTGGGGCGCCGGGCCAAGAGCATCACAGTTTTTAGTTCTGGGCGCTAAATGCCATGCGGCAGTTACTGGAAAATATGCGCCTGATATTGAAGATGTACAGGCTGTTGCCGAGGCAATTCTTCGCCATCGTATTGTACGAAACTATCGTGCGGAAGCAGAAGGTTTATCTATTGAAAAGATTATTGAAGATCTTCTATAAAAAAACACCTCCATTATTTTAACAAAGATAATTTGTACAAATTCATCTTAAATCTTTAATTTTTAAAATTGTTCTTATCTTTAACGCAATTATCAAAGCATCAATATTAAAATAACATTTCTAAGATATGTCAGGTCACGATTCGCACCATCCGCAACAAGAAACCAAAGGCATCTGGGCATTGCCTTTAGCTGCATGGATTATTGTAATTATTATGGTTTTCTTCTTCACAATTGATTTCTCTAAACCAACAGCTGCTGAAGGACACGGTGAAGGCCATGAAAAAACCGAAGCACACCACTAAAAATATTTCCAATAAAAAAACGGCGCTTTAGGCGCCGTTTTTTTTATTTATGAACCTGATTCATAATATTGGGATAATCGGTTTGAATGCCGTCTACCCCTAATTCCATAAAGTATTTAACTTCTTTAACTGAATTAACTGTCCATGGAATAATTTTAACGCCCATTTCATGACAGCGTTCTACAAGGCCCTTCCCAACCAGTACAGAATACGGACTATAAATCGTTGGTTTAAACCCTAATTTTTCAATATAAGTCTCAAAAGGCTCCTTCTCATCGATTAAAAGCGAAGTTTGTACTTTTGGATATTTCTCATGTAAATATTGAAGTGTACGCATGTCAAAAGATTCTATAATGACTCTTTTTGCCATTTTCTTTTCATTCACTACATCCATAATTAATTCTACAAATTCGGCCGGCTCGGGATGGAATTCATTGTCTCCGTTTTTTATTGTTTTGGTTTCAATGCTGTATGTTGGTTTGGGTAATTTATTTGTTTTTACATATTCTTCTACAGCATCAATTACATCGGCTAGTAGAGGTTTGTACGCCTGGAACTTCACCTGACCGGGAAAACGCGGATGCACTTTGCTGCCAACGTCAAATTTCCTGATCTGTTCATAATCCATTTTGTAGATATTAAACTTCTTCTGGTCTTTGAAAGTAATGGCTTTCCCATTGGGCTGTAAAGAAATTTCATTGTTGAAATAAGGTTCCTGAGAAAGTACAACCTTTTTGTCTTTAGAAATTACTGCATCCATTTCTATGGTTGTTACTCCCAGTTCAAGTGCTTTAATCATTCCCTCAATGGTATTTTCTGGCATAATGCCGCGAGCACCAGCTTTTCCCTGAACATCGAATTTCTGCTTTTGTGCAGAAACTGTTATAAATATGGCCATTAGGAAAAGGAAAATTGGTAGTTTTTTACGCATGATATTTACTTTAATTTATCCCGAATTTTTGATCACAAAAAACGGAAACAATAAAAAAGGGCTTCGTTTTAAGTAAGCCCTTTTAAATTCACATTATAATTTATCTTTCTGCAGGTACAAAGGCCTGGACAATCAAATTCCAGCTCGCGTCTGCCGCTTTCTCATAAATAAAAACATAGTTGAAACTCTCTCTCAAATCTGCTTTATAGTCAATTGTAGCTACTCCGTAGGTATAAGCAAGATCGCTTCCCAAAGCTTTGTCAACTCCTGTTGTTTTCAGGCTGATCTTACTAATCATTCCATTATAAAATGCCAAAATTTTGCCTTTACCTTGAATGAGCTCATTACCTGGAAACAACAAACGTGCATCTTCTGTAAGGAAACCACCGAAAGCTGCAATTCCGTGAGTTTTAAGCGTTGTGTTCAATATTTTTTCAGTAGTTGAAATTACATCTTTACTGGCCTTAATATCTTTTTCGTTGGTAAACTTAGGTGTGTAATGGTCTTTTGGCTCAACGAAATCCGGACTTATTTTTGCCAAAGGTTTATTACTTTCAGTACCTAAATCAAGTGCAAGTTTCCATTTGCCATTTTCAGATTTCCAGATCGTTAAATACTGACCATATTTTTTTTCTTTCCCTCCAAATTCATATGGTCCGGTTGTAAAACCCAAATCTCCACTTCTGGAAACCTTTGCGAAGTTTGGTGTCCAGCTTACTTCGCTATCGCCTTTGGCCTGTGCAGCATAAAATGTTTTCGCATTTACCGGATTTGGTCTGAATACCAAAGTACTTGCCGATGAATATTCTGTATACGCTTCTTTATCACCATTTTTGGCAATAGTTTTTGCGAAATCCTTTTCGGCATTCACCAATGATTTTGTGGTTCCGTCGTTCTTTTGTGCAAAAGCGCCAATTGCAACCAAAGAAGCTATTGTGGTAGATAGTAAACGTTTCATTATAAATTTGAGCTAATAGTTTTGGCGAATATAAAATTTTCTGCGGCGCAAGTAATCAAAAGTAATTAACAATTGCACATTTTATTGTTCGCGGTAAATGGTTTCCAATACGGTTTGTCCGGTTGCTTTTAGTGTATTTTTATCAATATTGGCCATGTTATCTAGCTGTGTGTGCCAATTGATGTAAAAACCGCTGTTGTCGTTATAATGAATAATATCAATTGATGGAACTCCGGCTTTATTCATCCAGAAGTGATCGTCTACGAGTTTTCCACTTGGAAGGGCAACAAAGTACGAAGCATAACCAATTTCATTACCAATGTTCCAAACTTTACTAACCACATCTGGTGCAGCTTGTCTGGAAATTTCATCTTGTGAGAACTGAGCATTTCCGCCACCAACCATATCAAGGTTGATTCCGTATCTTGCTTTATAGCCAGAAGTAATTGCTTGTTTTGCCCAATATTGAGAACCTAAACACCAGGTTACTTCATCAGGCGTGTCGTCATTTGCTTTTCCATAGTCTTCCAAATCCCACAATACAAAATCTACTCCAACATTTGGTTGTTTTTGTTGAATCTGACGGGCCATTTCAAGAATAACCGCAACTCCACTTCCACCATCGTTTGCAGCGTCAAAAGCCTTATCGTGATTTTTTGGATCGGTATCCTGATCAGAAAATGGACGGGCATCCCAATGTGCCGCAATTAAAACACGTTCTTTTTTATCTGCGCCGAATGAAGCTTGAATATTTTTCAATTGAAAGGTTTTGCCATCATAGGTTGTAGTTTTTTCACCTTGAATTTTTACATCAGCGCCAAACTCCTTTAATTTCGAAACGAGGTAATCGGCACATTTTTGATGTGCAGTTGTTCCCGGAATTCGTGGGCCAAAATCTACCTGGGCTTTCGTGTAAGCATAAGCACTGTCGGCGTTGAATTCTGGTGAAACCAATTTAATTTCAGTTTCAGTAACCGTAGTTTCAGTTGTTGTTTTATCATTTCTACAAGCCTGAAATCCCAAGACGGCGATCATTGGCAATATTGCCAGATGTTTTTTATTCATATTTAACTTAGTTAACGGCAATGTTTGCAGAGTAGTGCCAGGTAACATTCAGTTTACGTTATTGAATTACGATTTAGACCAGGTTGTACCTTCTTTACTGTCTTTAAGTTGAATGCCAAGCTCCTGTAAACCGATTCTGATTTTATCAGAAGTGGCGTAGTCTTTATTGACTTTTGCTTCACTACGCAAATTGATTACCATGTCAAGTACACCATTTAAATCGGTGTTGCTGCTTTCTTCATCTTTCAATCCGAGAATATCGGTAACGAAATCATTCATCATCGTTTTTAGCTGTACAAGTGCTTCAGCAGAAATTTTGCCTTTTCCATCGTAAACAGTATTGATTATACGAACGCCTTCGAAAAGTTCCGCTATTAAAACAGGACTGTTGAAATCATCGTTCATTGCGGCACTGCAACGTGTTTTCAATGCATCTATATCGAAATCGTTCTGATCGGAAGCCGATAATTTATCCAATAATCCGACTGCAGACATCAATCTTCTGAATCCTTTTTCTGAGGCATCCAGTGCATCATTAGAAAAATCGAGTGTACTTCTGTAATGTGCCTGCAGCATAAAGAACTTTACCGTCATCGGGCTGTAGCCTTTTTTCAGCAAGGGATGCTCGCCGGAAAATAATTCTAAAGGAAGAAAACCGTTTCCTGCAGATTTAGACATGCGTGTTCCATTTACGGTGAGCATATTGGTATGCATCCAATAACGTGCAGGTTGATGGTGGCTACATGCTTCAGATTGGGCAATTTCATTCGTATGGTGTGTTGCGGCTAAATCCATTCCGCCGCCATGGATATCGAATTCTGCTCCGAGGTATTTTGCACTCATTGCAGAACATTCTATATGCCAGCCCGGAAATCCCATTCCCCAGGGCGACTGCCACTGCATAAGCGTTTCCGGTTTAGCTTTAATCCACAATGCAAAATCCAAACGGCCACGTTTTTCATCCTGCCCGCCTAACTCTCTCGTGTTGTTTAACATATCTTCCAGGTTTCTATTGGTCAATATGGTATAATTATATTCCTGGCTATATTTTTCTACATCAAAATAAACATTGCCACCAATTTCGTAAGCGTATCCATTAGCAATGATGACTTTAATCATTTCAATCTGCTCGATAATGTGACCAGTTGCGGTAGGTTCGATACTTGGTGGTAACGTGTTAAACATGCGTAAAACATCGTGGAAACCAAGCGTGTACTTCTGTACAATTTCCATGGGTTCCAATTGTTCGAGCTTTGCACGTTTTGCAAATTTATCATCGCCTTCATCTCTATCACCTTCTAAATGGCCGGCATCGGTAATATTGCGTACATAGCGCACTTTGTAACCTAAATATTTTAGGTATCTGAAAATCAAATCGAAAGAAACGAAGGTTCGGCAATTGCCTAAGTGAACATCACTATATACAGTTGGACCACATACATACATCCCAACATTGGGTGCATTTAAGGGTTGAAACAATTCTTTTTTGCGTGAAAGCGTATTATAAAGCTGTAAGCCAGTATTCATATTGCAAATGTAAGATTTAGTTAGAAAGTTGAAATATTTTAATAGCGGAATGTTAACCTGATTAAGAGACTATGATTTTTTTCAAACAATCGAAATAAAAAAGCCCTGTTTAAATGCAAATGCATTCAAACAGGGCGCTCTCCTGTTTTTAGGAAAAACTTAATTTTTCAATTTGGATTTAAAAATTTTCTCCAGCTTTTCTATTTTCGGCTGGATAACCAAACGACAATAGGGTTCGCTTCCGTTTTTGTTGAAATAATTCTGATGATAATTTTCGGCAACATAGAAAGGTTTAGCTGCCTCAATAGCTGTAACTACCTTTTTGCCATAGGCATTACTTTTATTTAATTCTGCTTTGTATTTTTCTGCCAAAGCTTTTTGCTCTGCATTATGGTAAAATACAACCGAACGATATTGAGTTCCGCTATCTGCACCTTGCCTGTTGAGTGTTGTCGGATCATGACTTTTCCAGAAAACTTCCAATAATTCATCATAACTGATTACTGCAGGATTGTAATTGATTTCCAAAACTTCTGCATGGCCGGTAGAGCCAGTACAAACCTCTTCATAAGTTGGATTGGTCAACTGACCGCCTTCATAACCGGAACGAACAGATGTTACGCCCTTTAAGCGCTGAAAAATAGCTTCGGTACACCAGAAACAGCCCATCCCAAACGTTGCCTTTTCCGTTTTCTTTCCCTGTGCATACGCCTGACTTAAAGTCAAAACTGATAATAAAACTAAAAATATCCTTTTCATGTGTGTTGATTTTAGTGCCCGCAAACCTTTTTATTGGCTGCAGTGATATTATATGATAATACGAAAATTTGTTAGACCTAGTTTGCAGGGAATCAATAATGGATTTAGGATGACATATACCGAGCTATTGCTAAGCCATACTCATTGTTTTAAATAACTTCTATAAAGATGCTCATCCTAACAAAATGAAATGTGCAAAACAAAAAATTCCATGCTAAATACAGGTTTTAAATCTCGGCCTAAACACGTATGTTAATAACTTAAAACACTATACAACAAAAACTTAAATAACTATCAAAACACGAAACCACATTTATTAACAATTCTTTATTTAAATTCGTAGAACATTAAATTTAAAATTATGTCGACACCGTATATCCCATGTTTGGATTTAGGCTCTTATATTAATGGCACTGAAGAAGAACGCAAAAAGTTTTCTGACGAACTTGGCCGTGCCTTTAACGACTCTGGTTTTGTAACCATTACAAACCACGGTTTAAGCCAGGAATTGATTGATAAATTATATGAAAATATAAAGGGTGCATTCTCGCTTCCTTTAGATATCAAAAAGAAATACGAGAAGCCAGAACTTGCCGGACAAAGAGGTTACACGAGTGCAGGAAAGGAAACAGCAAAAGGCGCGAAAACTCCGGATCTGAAAGAATTCTGGCAAATTGGCCAGGAAGTTATAGATGGTGATCCTGTGAAAGAACAATATCCAGACAACGAGGTATTAGAAGAATTACCAGATTTCAACCAAGTAACAGGTGATATTTACAAAAGACTTGAAGAAAACGGAACGTATCTTCTTCGTGCAATTGCCACTTATCTTGAATTGCCAATTGATTATTTCGACAAACATGTACACAATGGGAATTCAATTTTAAGAGGAATACATTATTTTCCGATTGAAAATCCTGAATTGATTGCGGATGATGCGGTTCGCGCAGGTGCGCACGAAGACATTAACCTAATTACTTTATTAATTGGCGCTAGTGCAGATGGTTTAGAGGTTTTGACACGTAGTAATGAATGGTTGCCAATAAAAGCACACCATACAGATATTGTAGTTAATGTTGGAGATATGTTGCAACGTTTAACAAACAATAAACTAAAATCTACAACACACCGTGTAGTAAACCCGCCACGTGAGTTGATGAAAACTTCAAGATTTTCTGTTCCTTTTTTCCTCCATCCACGTAGTGATATGGATTTAACCAGTTTGCCTTCAACAATTGATGAAGAACATCCAAAAGCGTACAGCGATATGACAGCCGGAGAATATCTGGACGAACGTTTAAGAGAAATCGGGCTTAAAATGTAAGTTTAGTATTCCTATAAAAATAAACACGGGAACTGATTGATTTTCAGTTCCCGTGTTTTGTTTTGAATCTTTGCTTTTAGATTTCTCTAACCACTCTGAATCCCCACATATTTGTTCTCACTTCTGATGAGAAATACGCATTTCTATATGCACTTCTGATATTCATAGCTTGATAGTTCCAGCCGCCGCCACGTGTAACGCCAAACATTGGAACACCTCCCGTTGTAGCACTTTCATCAGACGGCGCACCTACATAGGAATCACTCCAATCGCCAATTGTCCACTCGCGGGCATTACCTAAAACATCGTACAAACCAAAACGATTCGGCGTGTAAGATCCAACAGGAGCCGCATTTGCATATCCATCTGAACAATCTAATGCACTAAAGAACCCGGTTAGCGTTTGAAAATTGTTTAAATTTTTACTCATCTGATCATAAGAATTTGCGTATGAACAGGCTTCGGTAGGTGTATCTCCCCAAAAATAAGTTGTTGTAGTACCTGCACGAGCAAAATATTCCCATTCAGTTTCTGTTGGCAGACGATAATTTTTGCCTGTTTTTTTAGAAAGCCATTGAGTATATAAAATAGCTGTTTCCCTGGTTACACAAAGCACCGGATCGTTATCCGTTTGGGTAAAGCCTACATTTAGATAATCTCTTCCTGCAGTTACAGGGAGATCAGAAGCCTGGTTCGGAATCCAGCAGCGACAACCATCAAGAGGTTTATAATTTGTTTCCTGAGCAAACTGTTTAAATTGTCCTAAAGTTACTTCAGTAGCACCTACGGCGAATGATTTACTAATCGTAACCGGATGCGCCGGCAACTCGTAATGCCTGGAGGTTGCCGGAACATTCATACGTTCCTGTTCGGCCAGGTTTCCGCCCATTGTATAGGAGCCCGGAGGCACAACAACCATAGTAGGTAGATAACTTTCTGTTCCATCCTGAAAAACTGAGCCAGCGGGGGTTGCAGCACTGATGGTTACACCTGTAGGTGTTGCTAAAGAGATATTGTTGTTTGTTGCATCTTCAGTAAGAAGGTTTGCACGAATGTAATCTATCCTGATTTTCCATTCTGCCAATGCTGCTGTTATTCTTCCTGATGTTATCTGATCGGTAGCGACAAAATTCTGATCTGCGCAAGCATTCATAATGTACGTAGCCTCATCTTCCAGATTATTGAAACGTTTTTCAAAATCTGCAGCCTGCGGCAATTGTACGTTTTGTTCAGTCTTAACCGCCTCAAACGCTGTTTTGACTTTTTGAAGATCAGCCAAAACCTTTACATAGGTTGTATTACAATTTTCTACCAGTGTCAAATCGGTGCTTAATGTGTCAAGCGCCGTACTAAGTCCGATCACTGTTGGCGAACTTGAATCCAATGCAGCACCTGTTTTTGTGCATGAGGCTGCGAGGAAGGAAAATGACAGGAGTATCCCCCAAATTCCTAATTGTTTGTTTTTTTTCATAAGTAAGATAAATTTTATGCTTCAGAAAGCTGAAGCGTTTTTCATCTCACAAAAATAATTTCGGTAGTCACAGACAAATGATTCAAACAAGCTTAAGGAAGGTAAAAAAAAGAAAAGGAAAGTTTTTGAAATTAAGATGACTTTTTAATTCCAAAACGAACTTCAATTTATCCGATTAATTTTTTTTCGATTCATCAATGGCACGGTTAACTACATCCTGTATTCTTCCCCTGATTTTAAGTGTAGAAAGCTTATCGGTTACGGTTGGGTTGACCCGATTTGATAAAAATATATACACTAAACCACGTGACGGATCAACCCAAACACAAGTTCCGGTGTAACCCGTGTGGCCATACGTTTGGGGAGACGCCAGCTCTGACGGATAATGTTTGGTTGTATCCGGATCCCAGCGATCGAAACCTAATCCTCTTCTACTCACATCAGATTGTTTTGAAGTAAACATATCTACCGTTTGAGGTTTAAAATATTCTTCGCCGCCATAACTGCCTTTATTCAACAGCATTTGATAAATAATAGCCAGATCATTTGCACTGGCAAATAGGCCCGCATGGCCAGAAACACCTCCCGCTAATGCGGCACCCTGATCGTGCACGTATCCAACCAGTAAAGTTTTTCTAAAGTAGGTATCTTGTTCAGTAGGAATAATTTGTTCGGGACTAAAGCGGTTGCGCGGTAAAAAACCGGCGGTCTGCATCCCCAATGGTTTATAAAAATTTTCGTAAGTATATTGATTGAGCGGCTCCTCACTAATGCGTTCTACAATATCCTTCATCACATACATACTAATATCACTGTAGACATATTTTCCACGCGTACGAATTGGCGAATTCAACATTTTCGGCCACATAAAATCCTGAAAAAAGCCTTTCTTGATATAATAATTGTCTGCAACTTTTGTTGGAAAAGCAGCAGAAGAGTCGCGACTGTAATCTCCCGTTTTCACAAAATCATGAAAAGGAATGTAAGGAATAAAACCTGCCTGATGCAGCATTACTTCTCTAACCTGAATGGCGTTCATTGGCGTAGTTCTGGCCTTCGGAATATAAGCGCCAATATTGGTATCGAGCTTTAATTTTCCTTCATCAAAGAGGCGCATTACTGCTGGCGTTGTTGCGGTCACTTTGGTTACTGAAGCAAGATCGAAAATATCACTTACTTTATCTGGCAAATTACTGTCGTAAGTATGTGTGCCGTAAGCTTTATTGAAAATAACTTTTCCGTCTTTTGCTACAAGCACTACAAGTCCGGGGGTTGCTTTAGCGCGTATTGCTTCTGCAGCAATGTCGTCAATCTCTTTCAGGTTATTTGAGTTTACACCTGCATCTTCCGGAACGGTATATTTTAAACGTGTTGCTGTGGTTAGAAATCCAGAACCCATTGTATAACGTGCGGAATATGCTGTAGTTAATTTATTTACCGCGGCTATACCTCCAAATATATACTGCGGAACAATTGCCGCTGCATCAGCAGTATTTTGTCCGGTCCAAACAATTGGCGATTCAATCGTATCAAAAGATTTCAAGCCCGGACCATTTCCGAAATAGGAAATAATTACTTTTTTACTTTTGCTGATGTTGCTGATGAAGCCAATGTATTTAGCCTTATTTATATTTTGTTCATCAATGGAAACCAGAATAGTATTGTAATATTTCAAATCGTCTTCCAGATCATTCAGGTTTACACTATCTTTATAATTGAGTGCAGAGAAAGAAGTGACTTTATCATATTTATTGGCCAAGCTATCAAATACTGAACTAAAGGAAAAACCTAAACTCACCGAAGCAATATTTTTCTTTTCCAGCTTTTTTAAAGGAATAATAGAATCCTGGTTGTTAAGCAATACTGTTGCGTCTGTAATGGCTTTGGTAATGGATAATTTTTTCTCATTTGCGGTATGATCTTGCGCGCAAGCCGTTAAGCACAAAACATTGACCATGCTGGCTATTGCAACAAAAAACAATCTATTTCGCTTCATATACTTTTTCTCCGTTCAGATAGGTTTTTAAAACTTTGGTTTTTAAAATATTTTGAGGTGATGAATTTAAAATGTCTTGATCGAGAATAACGAAATCTGCGAGTTTTCCAATTTCCAGACTTCCTTTTTCTTTTTCTTCAAAATTTGCTTTGGCAGCCCAAATGGTCATTCCTTTTAAGGCTTCTTGCGGACTTAATGCATTTTCCATCTGGAAACCTCCTACCGGAAAACCTGCTGCATCTTCACGCACCGTTGCAGCATAAAACGTTAGTAATGGATTAATGTTTTCTACCGGAAAATCTGTTCCCAAAGGAATCCATCCATTTTGTTTAAGCAAAGCTTTATAGGCATAAGCGGTTTTCAATCGCTCTGCGCCCAAACGTTTGCCTGCCCAATACATATCAGATGTTGCATGTGCGGGCTGAACGGAAGGAATTATACTGGTTTTACCAAAGAGGCTAAAATCTGCGGAGTTTATAACCTGAGCATGTTCAATGCGCCAGCGTCTATCGTTTTTACCTTTTAAAATTTTATTATAAATCTTGAGTATGGTTCGGTTTGCAGAATCGCCGATGGCATGCGTACACATTTGAAAATGTTTGGTTGAAATTTTTCTGGCTACATCTTCAAAATGTTTCTGATCGCTCAATAAGAAACCACTTTTATTGGGCATATCACTATAAGGATGAATGAGTGAAGCGCCGCGCGAACCTAAAGCGCCATCTGCATAAACTTTAAAAGAACGCACATTTAATCTGGGTGTTTTAATGATGCCTTTTTTAAACAAGTAATCAAAATTTTTTGGTTTATCAGACAACATTACATACAGGCGCATTTTCAGTTTTTTCTCTCTTTGTAATTTATTGATAAAATCTACAGCTTCAAAATCGAGCCCACAATCGTCTATGGTTGTTAAACCTGCGGCGAAACAATTCTGTTGGGCATCGAGCAAAATTTTCTCGGCCATTTTTTCATCTGGTGCAGGTATTTTACTTTCTACTAAGGCCACTGCATTGTCTATCAATACACCGGTCAGTTTTCCATTTTCGGTCAGCATATCGCCGCCGGTCAGTTTAATGGCAGCGGTAATTTTTGCGGCATCAAAAGCGCTTTGATTGGCAATTGCTGCATGTCCATCAATACGATTTAGAAACACCGGCCGTTCAGGAAACATTTTATTGAGTTGTTCATTGGTGGGGAAATTTTTATCTGGCCAATCGTTCTGATCCCAGCCATTTCCGATTAACCAACCTTCCGGATGCGTGGCTGCGAAGGCAGAAAGACGTTGTAAAACTTCATTCCAGGATTTCGTTTCTCGTAAATCTGCGGTTTGCAAACTCTGTCCGTATCCAAAAAAATGAGCGTGCGCGTCTATAAAACCCGGATAAATTGTTTGTCCGCCGGCATCAATCTCTTCTTTTGCTTTATATTTCTTACGAATCTGGTCTGATTTGCCAAGAAAGAAAATCTTCCCGTTTTTTACGGCAAAAGCTTCTACGGTATCGAATTTCTGATTTACGGTATATACTTTTGCATTGTACACAATAAGATCTACCTCCTCTTTTAAGCTACAGGACGATAAAATGAGTGCCAAACCAATGGCAGAAAAAAGGCCTTTCATATTGCTAAAGATAGAAAATTGAATCAGAATGGTATTACTTAGCCATGAATGCTTTTTGCAAAACAGCATAAACCTTAACAACAGTCATTTACGTGTTGAGTTTTAAACAAAGCCCCTTCATTCGGCTTATTTTCCATATTTTAGCGAATTCACATTGTCTAATTACATGACTGATATCATCCAATTATTACCTGATGCTGTTGCCAACCAAATTGCTGCCGGAGAAGTTGTTCAACGACCTGCTTCTGCAGTAAAAGAATTGTTGGAAAACTCCATTGATGCCGGCGCCGATAAAATCCAGCTGGTAATTAAAGATGCGGGTAAAGCATTGATCCAGATTATTGATAATGGATCTGGAATGAGTGTTACCGATGCGAGAATGTGTTTTGAAAGACACGCTACCTCAAAGGTTAAAAAAGCCGAAGATTTATTTGCCATCCGAACGATGGGGTTTCGCGGTGAAGCGATGGCTTCTATCGCTGCAATTGCACAGGTTGAAATGAAAACGCGCAGGCACGATGACGAAATCGGAACCTGTATTTCTATAGAAGGATCTCAGGTTACCAATCAGGAGCCTGTGGCAACACCTGCAGGAACACAGATTTCTATAAAAAACTTATTCTATAATACACCTGCCCGACGAAATTTTCTGAAAAGCAATCCGGTAGAAATGCGTCATATTATTGATGAGTTTCAAAGGGTTTCACTTGCGCACCCAGGTATTTTCTTTAGTTTACACCATGATGGAAGTGAGATTTTCAATTTACCAAAAGGAAATCTCAAGCAACGTATTGTTCACCTTTTCGGGAATAATTATAACGAAAGGCTGGTTCCTGTTGAAGAGGAAACCACAATTATAAATCTTCGCGGCTTCATCGGAAAACCGGCATTTGCCAAGAAAACCCGCGGCGAACAATTCTTTTTTGTAAACAACCGCTTCATTAAAGACCCGTATTTAAACCACGCGGTGAGTTCTGCATTTGAAGAGCTGTTGCCTGAAGACAGTTATCCTTTATACGTATTGTTTATTGAAATCGATCCGGCGAAAATTGATGTCAATGTTCATCCAACCAAAACTGAAATTAAATATCTGGATGAAAAATCTATTTATGCCATTATAAAATCTGCGGTTAAACGCTCTATTGGCCGGTACAACATTGCACCAACCTTAGATTTTGACCAGGAAACAGGTTTTAGCAATATGATTTCTCCTAAAGCGGTAGAAGATATTGTTCCGCCAAGTATTAATTTTAATCCTGATTTTAATCCCTTTGCCAGTGACGCGAGCAGTCCTTCTGGTTTAGGTTATACCACCAACGCGCGCGGTTACGAGCCAAAAATCAGTTACGAGCAAAAATCAAATACTAAAAATTGGGGATCGCTATACGAAATTACTCAACAGCCAGAGGCCGAGCAGACGTCTATATATGCGGATGATTCCATTCCTGAAACCAAGCAAAAGCAATACATGCAATTGCATAACAGATATATTGTTTCTCAAATAAAATCTGGTTTGATGGTCATCGACCAGCAAATTGCGCACGAACGGATTTTGTATGAGCGTTTTCTTTTACATCTTGAAGACCGTAAAGGCGCATCTCAGCAAAGCCTTTTTCCGCAAACCATCACATTAAACGCCACCGATTTTGAATTGGCTAAAAGTTTGCTTGAGGACATAAAAAGTTTAGGTTTCGATGTACGCGAATTTGGGAAAAATACGTTGATTGTAGAAGGCGTTCCGGTTGATCTGGGTAGCAGCAATATTAATGAAACGCAACTGTTTGAGCAGCTGATTGAAGGTTTTAAAAACACACAACAAGAACTGAAACTGAATAAACGCGATAGCCTGGCGAGAAGTTTAGCAAAAAACAGCGCCATTAAAGCTGGTACATCACTCAGTCAGGAAGAAATGAATACGTTAATTGATGAATTATTTGCCTGCAAAACGCCTAACTTTAGCGTAACAGGAAAACCCATCATTCAAACCATCACCTTATTTGAGCTCGACAAAAAGTTCGAAAAATGATGGATAACTGAATTAACAACAAAACAATTGAGCGCTCCGTTTGCTTTAAGAACACAATTAGGAATTAACCATAATGAATAACGTATATATTCCACCAGTAGTTAAAAACCTGCTGATTATTAATGTCCTCTTTTATATTGCCACTTTCATGCTTCCTTCTCTGCATTTGGATACACGTTTGGCCGTATATTACTTCAACTCTCCAAAATTCCAAATCTGGCAGCCCATCACCTACATGTTTATGCATGGAGGTATTGGCCACATTTTTTTCAATATGTTCGCGCTGTTTTCTTTTGGAAGTGTGTTGGAATCGCGTTGGGGAGCAAAGAAATTTCTAATATTTTATTTCATCACCGGATTGGGAGCTTTGTTTTTACAATGGGCTGTGCAGGCTTTTGAAGTACAAGGCTTAATAGGGCAGATTACATTATTTGAAGGCTGGCAAAATCACATTCAAACTCAGGCTCAGGCCGATACGATTACGGAGATTTATGGTGGTGGAATGCTCGGTGCATCCGGAGCAGTTTTTGGATTATTAACGGCCTTTGCCGTGCTTTATCCAAATGCAGAGCTACTATTATTTTTCATACCAATTCCCATAAAGGCAAAATATTTTATTCCCTTTTATATTCTTATAGAATTATCATTGGGTATTGCTCAGATTCAGGGCGACTCTATTGCGCATTATGCGCATCTGGGCGGCGCATTGATCGGTTTCATCCTCGTGAAAATTTGGAAAGATAAAAACGACACATTTTACACGCTTTATGAATAACACATTCAAAGATTTAAGATTCAAGATTTTCAGTTCTGGAAACCCTTTATTTTTTTACATCGGGATCAATACCTTAATTTTTCTGATCACGTCTATTATCGGCGTCTTAGTTTTTTTAAGCGGAACAGCTTTCAGTGTGAACGATTTTCTACGCGATTACGTAGGTCTACCAGCAGCAATAACACAGCTGCCAACACGCTTCTACACCTTATTTACATACATGTTTTTTCACGATGGGATTTTTCATATCCTTTTTAACATGCTGGGTTTATATTGGTTTGGAAGCATTTTTATGAATTTTCTAAAACCCAGACAATTTCATGTAGTGTATCTTCTGGGCGGAATTGTGGGCGGACTTTTCGCCATTGCGGCATTAAATATTTTTCCTGTTTTTGCTGCCAATTTGCAAAATGTAACCATTATTGGTGCTTCCGCAGCGGCTATGGCCGTCATTTTTGCTGCTGCTACATTGGTTCCCAATTATACACTCATGCTGATGTTTATTGGCGAAGTTAAAATCAAATGGATTGCACTGGCCTATTTCATTCTCGATTTTCTGGCTATTGGTTCTGTAAATGCTGGAGGTAATCTGGCGCACATTGGTGGCGCACTTTTGGGTTTCGCCTACATTAAAAGCCTTCAGAATGGGCGTGATTGGAGCAAAATCTTTGAGCGGAAGGCAAAAATGAAAGTGGTTAAAAATGATAGACCTGTAAAAAAAACAGATGTCAATTCCATTTCGCAACAGGAAATTGACGCTATTTTAGATAAAATTTCTACTTCCGGCTACGATAAACTTAGCGCAACTGAAAAAGAAAAACTGTTTAAGGCTAGCAAAGATTAATGATCAGGAAAAAAAAGAAATATAATTTTTTAGATAAGCTGATCTTGCCGGTTGCTGTGGCCTTGGCCATAGCGTTAATTATGGGTACGCTTGCCGGCAAAATGGATCCGCGGGAACATGCCATTATTGCCTTCTTTGGCTTGGCTTATCCTTATGTTTTGCTGGTCAACATTATATTTTTGGTATGGTGGGTTATTAGCAAAAAGTGGTTGTTCGCCATTTGTACGGTAATTTTCATCGCCATTGGCCATAAAACTTTAAAAGCAACTTTCTCTTTGGGGGGAAATGAAGGACAGTTAGAAAAGGCAGAAAATACAATTAGAATGATGACGTGGAATGTCCATAATTTTAAATTGTATGGCGAAGGAAATGATGAGCGTGTTAAAGAAAAAATGCTCGATGTAATTGAGACCCAAAATCCTGACGTGATCTGCTTCCAGGAATTTTACACGCGTTACAAAGGTTCCTTCGATATTGTAGACAGCTTAAAAACCTTGATGAAAACCCGTCATTTTTATTTCGTGCCAACAAATAAAAACGAGTATGAAGCCATTGGACTGGCAATCTTTTCTAAGTACCCTATCAAAAGTGAAGGAAAAATTCCTTTTGTTGAAGGTTATCCGGGCAATATGAGCATCTATACAGATCTCAATATTAAAGGAAAAACTTTACGCATTTATAATGTTCATTTCCAATCGATTTCCTTCGAGAAACAAGATTATGATTATCTGGACAAAGTGAAAGAGATGAATACGGAGATTAAGCCTTCTAAACGCATTTTACGGATGCTTAAAAATGCATTTCTGAAACGCAGCGGACAGGTAGACATTATGAAAACAGAGATGGCAAAATGTAAAACGCCTTTTTTGATTGCCGGAGATTTTAATGATACTCCTGCCTCTTATGTGGTTACGCAAATTACCAGCGGACTTAACAACGCCTTTATTAAACAAGGTGCTGGTTTTGGAACAACCTATAACGGAAAATTTCCGAATTTTCAGATCGATTATATTGCTACATCAAAAGAAATGGAAATTCTGAATTATAAAATTACTCAGGCTAAACTCTCTGATCATTTTCCGGTACGTAGTGACATCAGGTTTACTCCGGCAAAAGAGTAATTTGATTCTTACTATTTGATCAGCACAAAACTTTCTTACCCTACATCAACAATTTGATTGGTTGAATTTTAGATATTTGCGCTGTAACATTAAAAAAAATTCTCCAAAATATGAGTTTAATCGAAGCATTAAATTGGCGGTATGCCGTTAAAAAAATGAACGGCCAGCCGGTTGATCAGGAAAAAGTAGATAAAATTATTGCCGCTGCTCAATTAGCACCAACTTCATCTGGCTTGCAACCTTTCAAGGTTATTGTGGTTACCAACCAGGAGATCAAAGAAAAAATTGCCCCAATTGCTTACAATCAATCTCAGGTAATTGATTCTTCTCACATCTTAGTTTTCGCTGCAGAAGAAAATTACACTGAAGAAGGTATAGATGCAATTTTTAAAAATATGAATGCTGAGCGCGGTTTACCAGAAAACGGAACAGATGCTTACAAAGCACAATTGAAAGGTATGATTTTCGCACGTTCTGCGGAAGAAAACTTTAACCACGCAGCACGTCAGGCATATATCGCTTTCGGTATTGCTATTGCAGAAGCAGCAGCTTTACAGGTAGATTCTACACCAATGGAAGGTTTTAATGCTACGGCTTTAGATGAACTTTTAGGTTTAAACAAACTGGGTTTAAGAAGCGTAACGATGTTGCCACTGGGCCACAGAGATGAAACCGGCGATTGGTTGGTAAACCTGAAAAAAGTACGTAAACCACTTAGCCAGTTTGTAATTGAAGTTAGGTAAGTTTGAATTATTCTATAAAAAAGCAGGTTTTTCACGAAACCTGCTTTTTTGTTTTATAGGTTTTCATAGGCGTTATAAATGAGTTAGTTACCTAAAGACCTCTCCCTGAGAATGTCAGTAGCTATTATAACGCTTGTGCATCCCTCTCCTCGAAGAGAGGGAAAATTGAGACTGTGGTTTTGTACCAAATGCCCAAGCCAAAGAATAAAAAACAACTAACGTAAAGCGCTCCAAACTGTCTTTACATCCCTCTCTTAAAGGAGAGGGACAGCACAAAATTTGCTGATATTCCAAACGTTCATAGGGTGAGGGTCTAAACATTGTGATATGCGCCAAAAAACCTCTCCCTATGAATGGCAGTAATCTTGTATCTCTCTCCTTGAAGATAATGAAATTTTAGAATGTGGTTCTTCACCCACATTGTAACGAAGATACTGAGTTTGTAAAAAAATGTTAAAGCACAGATCAATTTAGGTGCTCTATCTTTTATTGGATATATTTACATCCTAAGTATTTAATTTCCTATTCATGAAGATTTTTAGACTATCGCTTACACTTGTTGGTTTCATTTTTATTTTAAATTTTAGCGCCAAAGCACAAACCGATACGGTAAGCATAAATACAATCATCAGTAAAACCAATAAAGTTCTAAACGATTATCCCAGAGAGAAAATCTATCTTCATTTCGACAAACCTTATTATGCTGTTGCAGATACCGTTTGGTTTAAAGCTTACGTTACCGAAAATCAGAATTTTTTGTCCGATATCAGTAAAATCGTCTACGTTGATGTTATCAATCAGAAAGATTCATTAATTCAAACCGTAAAACTCCCCGTTATTGGCGGTGTTGCTTATGGAAATTTCCCATTAGACCCCATTAACTATGCACAGGGAAATTATCACGTGCGTGCATACACCATGTGGATGTTAAACTTTGGAGATAATTTCTTTAATAAAACCTTCTACATTGGCGAAGCGATTGACAAGGAAGTGAAAACTCATATTACTTACAAAAACAGTTCTACAGATAAACAGGAGAAAATTGACGCGCGCATTCAGTTTAAGGACATGAACAATAAACCGTATGCAAACCGGAATGTTGCCTGGCAAGTGGTAACCAGTTATACGGTAATTGCCCGCGGAAAAGGTACTACAGATGCGAATGGCTACTTAACCGTTTCTATGACGGCGAACCAGAAAGCGGAATATCAGTTGCAAAAAGGAGAATTACTTACCTTTATTAATACAACCGAAAAAGATGTAGCGAGTAGCAGTTTTCACCTTAAAAATGCAATTATTGACAAAGATTTTCAACTTTTCCCCGAAGGCGGAAACCTAATTTCAGGTATTGCAAATAAAGTTGCTTTTAAAGCGCTGAAAAGCGACGGTTTGGGCATCAGCAATAAAGGAACAATAACAGATGCCGCAGGTGCAGAAATGGCCACCTTTGCCGCACAACATCTCGGTATGGGTAGTTTTAGTTTCACCCCAGAAAATGGAAAAACGTATAAAGCCAATGTTTCTTTTTCTGATGGAACTTCTAAAAGTTATGATTTACCAGCCGTTTCCGCATCCGGAATTTCCATTCACGTAGACAATACTAACGCAGACAATATTGCTTTAAAGATTACAGCAAATGATGCTTTCTTCGCCGAGAACCAGGGAAAGAAATTCTATATTATTGCACAAAGCAAAGGTGTAATTTGTTATGGCGCACAAACGGCACTCGCCAACAAAGATTACAACACAAGTATTCCAAAATCGAAATTCCCCATGGGAATTGCTCAGTTCACTATTTTTGCCGAAAGTGGCAAACCTTTAAGTGAACGCCTTGTCTTCGTTCAAAATAAAAATACGTTACAATTGGCATTAAGTTCTCCGGTTGCATCTTATGGTGCTAAGAAGAAAGTAAAAATTAACTTAACAGCCAAAAAAGACGGTGCTCCAGTTGCCGGTAATTTCTCGGCTTCGGTTATCGATGAAACAAAAGTTCCGTTTGCTGAAGATGGTGCAACAACCATATTAACCAGTTTGCTTTTAAGTGGTGATGTTCGTGGGTATATTGAAAAACCGAATTACTATTTTAATGGTACAGATGCTAAGAAAAATGCAGATCTGGACGTATTGTTGCTAACTCAAGGTTACAGAAGTTTTTCTTATTCAGACATCATTGCCAACAAACTTCCCAAAATTTCAGTTTTACCAGAACAAGGCATTGAGGTATCAGGCGTATTGAGGCTGAATAATGGTATTCCGGTAAGAAAAGGAACTTTGTTGCTAACAATTCCTGATAAACGTTTCAGTTTAGAAGGGACTACAGATCCGGTAGGAAATTTTAAATATAAAGATCTGGTATTGAATGATTCTTCTAAAGTGACTATCACAGCGAAATACAACCCGAATTATAAAGGCATGACCATCTCGCTCAACGGAATTCCTACTCCATCTATCACTCAAAGTTTTACAGCTCCAGATGAAGTATTGAATATAGACAGCACCATGAACAGCTATTTAGACAATAGCAAACGTCAATATGCCTATTTACATACTTTAAAAGATGTAACTATTAAAGCGGCGGCTATACCAAAAGTAACGCACCGCGATTATCCGGCCTTAACAGGACTAAGTTCGATTGCAGATCACGAAGTTACAGGCGACCGGTTAACCGGTTGTAACATGCTGATCAATTGTTTGCAGACCATGCTACCTGGTGTAACTTTTCAAGACAATAATTTCTATGTAAGCAGAGATTACAATCAGGGAAAACGTGTGCCAATGGGTATTTTCATTAACGGAATGAATGTAGATGCCAATCAGATCAATACTTTAAATCCTGCCGAGATAGATAATATCGAGATCTTTTTAAGAGATGACCTCGGATTGGTTAACCGTGCATATAATGTAAATGGTGTTATTGTCATCAATCAGAAAAAAGCACCAAAAGGCACAAAGATTTCTAAAGCTCAATTGTTGGATATGCTTCCGAAAAATTATGAGGTCACTTTTTCTCCGCAAGGTTATAATAAAGAAAGACAATTTTATTCTCCAAAATATGAAACTCCGGCAAGTTTAAACCGGAACGATTTGAGAACAACCATTTACTGGAATCCTAAAATTGTAACCGATGAAACGGGAGCCACATCTATGGAATTCTATAATGCCGATGGCAAAGGCAACTATAAAGTAATTGTAGAAGGAATTGACGCAAGCGGAAATATTGGCCGCTCAATTATGCGTTACTCGGTTAAATAGGCTGAAAGTCTTTAAACGAAAAGAGCCAGAATTTTTGAAATTCTGGCTCTTTTCGTTTAATTATACCTGGTGAGGAAGAGGTTCGCCGCGCAAACCCGCTAAAATATTACGTGCAATAATTTCTGCCATAGCTGCTCGCGTTTCTACCGTGGCTGAACCAATATGTGGAAGTACCGCTACACTGCTCATCTGCAATAAAGGACTTTCAGGTTGCATGGGTTCCGGGTTGGTTACATCCAAACCTGCTCCCCAAATCAATTTCTCTTCCAAAGCCCGGGTTAAATCTTCTTCCTGGTGGATTTTGCCTCTGGCTGTATTGATAAAAATAGACGATGACTTCATTTTTTCAAATGCCTCATAATTGAATTTACCTTCCGTTTCTGAAGTAAGTGCCGTATGAACGGAAAGTACATCGCTCTGCGCCAATAGTTCTTCAAAAGACACATATTGAGCACCAATCTGCTTTTCAGCTTCTGTATTTCTTGATCTGTTGTGGTAAATTACGGGCATTTTGTATAAGGCAATACATTTCTTTGCCAATGCCAGTCCAATTTTTCCCATTCCGAAAATGCCCAGTGTCTTTCCTTGTAATTCCATCCCAAGTTCAGGATTTGGATCGTATTTTTTCCATTCGCCAGATTCAATCTGTTTGTGCAGGAAAAATGCCTTTCTGGCTACAGACATCATCAACAATAGAGCAGTCTCCGCTGTAGCTTCACTAAGCACGCCCGGTGTATTGCCGATTGGAATGTTTAGTTTGCGGGCCTCCGCAATATCAACCTGATCAAAACCAACAGAATGTAAAGCAATTACTTTAAGGTGCTTACAAGCATTTAGAAAATGTGCGTCGAGTTTATTTGGCCCAACGCTAACCAGTGCATCCTGATCCTTACAGGCTTCAACCAATTGTTCTGCCGTAATCTGGTGGTCTTCTTTCCATTGCGTAATCTGGACCTTGTTCTCTTTTAAAATTTCAATTCCTTTATCGGAAATATTTCCACTGATAAAAACTTTCATGATCTAATAACAAGTTAAAGTTTGAGGAGTTTGCACTGTCCAATTAAAAATCAGGGCACGGTAATGACGCGCCGTTGCGTCGTTTGAGCACTAAAATAACCAAGTGCATTGTTACTTAGGTTTGATGGCGGGTTAGATGGCGTTGTGCCTTGGTTTGGACCATTTCCGCTTTGCTGACTTAATGAATACCAGTAATCAAAAATATTGGCATCAATACAATTCATTTCAACATTTACGCGGTCGCCGCTTTTCAGATCCTCTACCCCATCATCATCGGTATTGTAATAAAACTGAACGCGAAGGTTGTTTCCGTTTGTTAGGCGATCGTTATTTACATAAATCCTTTTTATAAATAAACTGTTAACAAAAACCGTAAAATGGTAGTAATTAGTTTCTCCTGCCGGATCTTTCAGATAAGCCGCAGCAGTTAAGCTTTCTTCGCCAAAAAAAGAATTTTTTACCACTCCGATAGAATCAAGAGGAACGCGATTAGGCATGGTAGAGCTGGCTTCATAGGTTTGCCCTTCAGCAAGTACCTTCAAATGATAGGTCACACCTGGTACTCCTGTCATCCGGTTTACATATGTTCCGGAAACGGTTTCCCGAAATGTATAATTATTTCCGCGGCTATCTGTTACCGTTACCGTTGCACCCGAAATTTTCGGATATACGCTGGGTTCGTTCAACGCCACAGATTTGCTCAGTTTAATGGTCTGATCCGCTAGTTGATTTACAATTTTACCTTCAATTACAACTTGTGAGGTGGCATTATCAATATCTACATCTATGATTTTTCTACAACCTGAAAAAATCATCGCAAGCAAAAGAAAAGGAAGAAATATTTTTTTCATGAGGTTAAAATTTAAAGTTCCAGGTTACAGATGGAATAATTCCGAAGAGTGAAGTCTGTTCGGCCACGGTACGACTGGCATCATTCGGATCATTGATAAACTCAATGGAATAAGGGTTTTTTCGAGCCAGAGCATTATAAACTCCAAAATTCCAGCTTGATTGATATTTACCTTTACGCTTTCCCTCCAATGTTGCGCTTAAATCCAAACGCATATTATAAGGCATTCTTCCGGCATTTCGTTCAGTGTAATAGTACATCGTTTGGTTGCCTACTGCATATTTACCTGCCGGGAAAGTAACTGCATTTCCCGTACTGTAAATAAAGCTGGAAGAAAATGTCCAACGATTGCTCGCTTTATAAATCCCAACCAGAGATAAATCATGCGTACGATCTTGTCTGGCCGGAAAATAATTTCCATTGTTCAATTCGGTAAACTTTCTCTCCGTGCGCGACAAAGTATAACCGATCCAACCATTTAATTTTCCGAATTTCTTTTTGAAAAACAGCTCCAATCCATATGCCCGTCCAACTCCATAAAGCAATTCTGATTCTATGTTTGCATTGGCAAGCAATTGTGCTGCATTTCGATAATCAATTTGATTCTGCATCCATTTGTAATACACTTCACCACTAAACTCGTAATTGTTTTCGGCAATGTTTTTAAAATAGCCCAATGCCACCTGGTCTGCAATTTCCGGTTTAATATTATTACTGCTCAACACGTATTGATCTGTTGGCGAACTGGAAGTTGCATTGGTTAAAATGTGGACATTTTGGGTGTTTCGACTATATGAAGCTTTTACAGAATTCTGGTCGTTAAATGCGTAACTCATAGAAAAACGGGGTTCTAAATTGAGATAGTTTTTATAGAACTCTCCGCTTGATGCAGCTGTTGTTGACGTAATGTTTTTATATTCGTCATAGGTGCTGAAATTACCTGGACCCAATAACGAAAAAGCAGCCAGGCGCAATCCGTATAAAATATTAAGCTTGGGCGAAACCGTCCAGTCGTCAGAAATATATAACGCACTTTCCAAACCGTATCGTTTTTCCTGCTCAAGCGAATTGACCTGAGAATCGCCGGTGCTTTCAATCCCAATTGGGGAAATGCGGTGGTGCGTAGCATTTAAACCGAAATGTAAGGTATGCGCATTGCTGAAATATTGAAAATCTTGTTTCAGGTTAAAATCGCGCACCAAAGATGTGGCTTTAAAATTGGTTACATCATTTAATAACTGAACGGTATAGTTGTAATTGTTGTAAATAAGTGATGTATTTGAGAACAACCTTGCATTGAAGATGTGATTCAGTCGCAGGGTTGTCGTTACATTTCCCCAATTGTTTTCAAATAAATCTTTAACACCAATATTGTCTTTTCCAAAATAACCGGATAAATAAATGGTATTCTTCTCATCAATTTTATAGTTGGCTTTAGCGTTAATGTCGTAAAAATTAAGTGTACTTCCATTAATCGAAGAATCTGGAGACGCCCGTAAAAACAAATCTATATAGGTTCTGCGAAAGCTTACCATGAAAGAGCCCCGGTCTTTTACAATCGGACCTTCTGCTTTAAGACGTGATGCAATAAGACCTATTCCGCCTTGAAATTTATATTCTTTATTGCTTCCATCATCCATTTTTACATCAAGAACCGAAGATAAACGCCCGCCATATTGCGCAGGCATTCCGCCTTTGTACAAACTCACATCTTTAATGGCGTCTGCGTTAAATGTTGAGAAAAAGCCAAGAAGGTGCGACGAGTTGTAGACTACAGCTTCATCGAGCAGAATTAGATTCTGATCGGCTGCACCACCACGAACATAAAAACCTGTATTTCCTTCTCCGCCAGATTTAACGCCCGGCAGCAATTGGATCGTCTTTAATACATCCTTCTCGCCAAGCAAAACCGGAATGGAGTTTAAAGATTCCATATCAATTCGATCAAGGCCCATTTGTGCACTTTTCACATTTTCATTTTTCCTGTTTCTGGCACTTACCGTTACATCATCCAAATCGTTAGCACTTTTCAGTTCAACATCAAACTTGGTGTTTTTAGTTAGTTCTATAGTCTTCACAAATGAAACATAGCCAGTGTAGCTTACTGTAACAACGTAACTTCCACTGGTCTGAGATAGTGCATAGTAGCCATATGCATTTGTTAAAGTACCCAACGGCGGTTGAGCGGCAATACGCACGGTTGCACCTATCAGGGTTTCTCCGGTTCCGGCATCGCGAACCGTACCGCTCAAGGTAAACTTTGTTTGTCCAATTGACAGCGTAGATACAAATGCCAGCAGAAGCAGAAAGCAATAACTTTTTAAGAACATAACTAAGACTTACCTTTTTTAGGAATGAGATAAGGTTGAACTGCTTTTTTCCAGATGTCATATCCGGTTGCATTCATATGCAGCATGTCTTCTACAAAAAGTTCGGGACGTAATTTTCCATCTTTGGTCATCATAAGCGGGTAGATATTAATGAACCTGATATTTTTTTCTCCGGCAATAAATTTTTGAATCAACAAATTGGATTCAATTGCTTTTTGCCTGAATTTATCTCTGCTTGGGCTTGGTTTAATGGAAATATAATCGATGGGAATGTTTGGGAGTTTTTCGCGAATAGCTTTATATAACCGCACGGTTCTGTTCAGAACACTGTCTGGAGTAGCTTTATCGTCAGGAAGATCGTTTTCACCTACATAAAGTATAATTTGGCGTGGCTGATAAGGAAAAACGATATCGTTAAGATAACGTGTAATGTCATTGGTAACAGCGCCACCAATACCTCGGTTTAAGGCATTATAGCTGGCAAAATCTTGAGTTAGTGTATCCCATTTACGTATTGACGAACTCCCAATAAATAATACCGGATTAACCGGAGCTTTATACATTTGGTCGTATTTTTTGATGGTTTGAACATCGTCCCAAAATGCGGGTTTGTTCTGTGCAATGGTTGTTAAGACTGTAAAATGAAAGAGGATCAGTACTAAAAAGTATTTTTTCATGATATGTAAATTAGGATTTGCTAATGTACATATAACAGCTAATTATCCTTCAGAATATCGGATAAATATTGCCTTGAAGGAGAAAACCTGAAGCCTTAATATGCGGATGTGATGCGATTTTTGAGTTATAGAATTAGCTTAATACGGGCTTTTTCTTGACTTTCTTTTTTTTCCCAAGATAAATTAGCAGGCCAGTTATTGGCAATGAAGCTGTAATCAGTGTGGTTAAAAAGGCGAGAATTTTTGTTGGCCAACCAAAAATACTTCCGGTATGAATTGGCTTATTAAGCTTTCGGATTTTATTGCCCAAATCAAGTTGCGCAAAACTCTTGGCCCGAATAAGATGTGCGGTTTTGCTATCAAAAAACAGTTGATCTGCCGCACTGGTCGCCTGATCATCATTTTCTTTAGCAAGCAAAATGGATTTATCTTTTTTATCTGGAAAAGTAATTGTCATTTTACCCCGGTGTGTATAAATTTCATTGCTTTTTGACACGATAATTTCATAAATGCCCGATACTTTTTTGGCATTCAAGTTGGGATTTTCCACAACTTCTGTTTTCTCAATTTTACTATTGGTGATTGTGAAAAGCAAATTCTCTACCCAATCATAGCTCCAGATTAATCCTGTTAAAGTGATAATGACTAAACCCGACATTGCATAAAAACAGCCAACGCCGTGTAAATCCCAGTTTACCCTTTTAAATGAAGCGTCTGTTTTAACTTTTAAGCGTTGTTTCAATACTTTTTTATTTTTCGGCCACCACAGGTACAAGCCGCTACAAGCCAGGAAAAAAGTTATTGCGCATGAAATTCCGGTTATCGCTTTGCCAAAATCACCTGCCAGTAAATAACGGTGAATGTTGAGGACAACTGGAAAAAATCTTTTGTTTTCTGCACCGTTTGAAAGTATTTCCCCAGTGTACGGATTGATATAAACATATTTATAGCCTTTCTTTTTGGTGCCAAATGTAGCTTTGATGCTTCTATCCGCTTCTGCGGGAAAAACCATTCTAAAAATTTTATCTTTTGGATACACGGTTTTAGCGATGGTAACAAGAGAATCTGCAGACAAACGTGTCTGCATTGAATTTACCCTTTGTTCTTTCGCGAATAAAACCGGTGTAAGTTCTTCTTCGAAGGTTAAAATGCTACCCGTAAGCGCCACAACTATAAGTACAATACCGGCGGCAAGGCCAAGCCAGAGATGCAGGAAAGATAAAACCTTGTTAATTGCAGACTGACCAGTAATTTTCCCGGATTTCTTATTTTGAGATGCCTGTACGTTCATGAATATTTTGTCTGTTAACGAGAGTTGATAATCAACCAGGGCGCTATCGCACAAAATTAAACTTATTTAAAACAAATAAAAACTACGATTTGCTTTGTATCAAAATAAATGCATTCAATGTTCTATGCAAAAAAAAGACCCGCAAATTTTGCAGGTCTTTTAAAATATTTTAGTGTCCGGATTTCATACTCGTTTGTTCTATTCCTTTCAATCGCTTTGCGCAGTAAATTCCGAAGTAGAGAATAAAAACATAGCACAATAAAGGTAAAACAAAAGAATGGTGAACGCCAATTTCATCGGCAATTGCAGCCTGAATTAATGGCATTATTGCCCCGCCTAAAATAGCCATAACCAAAAGTGACGAACCTTGACTGGTATATGCGCCCAACTTGGCAATCGCTAGTGTGTAGATGTTGGAGAACATAATGGAATTGAAAATACCAATTCCCAAAATGCTGTACATAGCAAGGTCTCCGGTGTTAGCCATTACAGAAATTAGCAGCAGTACATTTACTGCAGAAAAGATTGCAAGTGTTCTCGCCGGAGCGGATTTTCCAATCAGGAATGCCACGAAATTCATCGCTATAAATACCAAAAAGAAACTGATTTGTGCAAAAGTCAGGTCTACAATAAAGAAAATCAATACGAAAACTAAAATAGACGTTCCCAGCATATAAATGATTTTCTTGGATTGACTCAAACTGTGGTTTAGCGAAATTGCACCAACAAAACGGCCAATCATTGCGCCGCCCCAATATAGAGACAAGTAGTTTTTACTGATTGCTTCAGGAAGGTCTTTAATCTCTTTTAAAAAACTGATGATGAAACTTCCTACCGCAACCTCAGCACCTACATAACAGAAAATGGCGGCAATACCTAATTTCAGATGTGTAAATTTCAGTACGCCAAATCCTTTAACCTGATCTTCTTCTTCAGCAGTAAAAGATGGAAGTTTTACGTAAAAAATTAACAAGGCAACCAACAAAAGAATACCCGCAAAAATAAGATATGGAATGCGTGTTGCAGATGCGCTGAAACTTCCATCGGCTTCAGAGAACAATTCGAAAATTAAATGACCGCCCAATATTGGCGCTATTGTAGTTCCAAAAGCATTGAAAGCTTGTGTTAAATTCAAACGGCTCGAAGCACTATCTTCTGGTCCCAAAAGTGAAACATAAGCATTTGCGGTAATTTGCAAAACAGTAAAACCTAATCCTAAAACAAACAGGGCCCCCAGAAACAGCGGATAAATTGAATACGTTGCTGCCGGAAAAAATAGTACACAGCCAAAAGCCGCTAAAAGAATACCGAAAAGAATTCCCTTTTTATATCCGACTTTGTTGATCGGATCACCTTTGGTATAAGAGATAATAAAGTAAATTAACGAACCTACAAAATAAGCTCCAAAAAAGCAGAACTGAACAAGAAGTGAGCCTACATAACTCAATTGAAACAATTCTTTCAAATAAGGAATTAAAATATCGTTCATGCAGGTGATAAAACCCCACATAAAAAATAAAAGCGTAATGGTAACTAACGGAACGGCGTAATTTGTTTTGGTTTTGCTTTGCGCAATTGGACTATTCATTGTTGCTGAGGATAATTATTTTACTAATATTCTTTTTAAATATTTTTTGGTTATAGGATTTGGGAAATCGTTTTACTTCCCAATCTTCAAAGAAACGGTTTTTTCTTTACTTCTTTGGTATTATTGCGATTGCAATATGTAGCGTCAACATTATTGAATTACATCAGCTAAAAATTTCCGACTAAAATAACTGTAAATCAATTTGATATAGATTTTAAAAACTCCACATCATCTTCAATTGCTTTCGAAGCATTGCACTTATGTTTTGAAATATGACGCCGGGGTTTCAAAAAATGTGTTTTTTGATTGAAAAATTCTATCCGCGGAAACAGGAGAAATGTAAAAGTGCCGGGAATTTCAAATGATGAATCTGAAATTCCTGGCAAACACTGGGCAGCAATTTTTAAAATTGATTTTTATTTACTTTTTAATTCATCAAATGGAGCCGTCAGTGCAAATGCCTTATGCACTTTTTCAACTTCCAGTGTTTTATCTAAAGAAAATTCTGCTGTTTGGGTTATCTTCAATGAAGATGCACCAACAAGTACTTTATAACTTCCTGGCTCGGCAATCCATGCACTTTTGCTTTCCATAAAAGATGCAAGATCCTTTGCAGTTAAAGTGAGCTGAAGCGTTTGAGATTCACCAGGTTTTAACTCTTTGGTTTTTGCAAAAGCTTTCAATTCTTCTTTTGGTTTATCTATACTTTGGTGTGGTGCAGAAAGGTACAATTGAACAATTTCTTTACCGGCAACTTTTCCGGTATTTTTTACGGTTACAGATGCAGTAATTTTTCCATTGAAAGTTTTGCTGCTCAGTTTTAAACCGCTGTACGCAAACTCAGCATAAGATAATCCGAAACCAAATTCATAAGATGGTTTCACATTAAATGTATTGAAATACCGGTAACCCACATAAATACCTTCTTTGTAGGTCACGTTTTGCGGATCGTTTGCGGGCGTACCCAACCAGTTTTTCGCCGATGGCGTATCTTCATATTTTGTAGGGAAAGTCATCGTCAATTTACCTGAAGGATTTACTTTACCATCGAAAATATCAGCCACGGAGTTTCCGCCTTCCTGGCCAGGTTGCCACGACAGCAAAATTGCATCAACTTTGTTTTTCCAGCTGGCAGTTTCTATTACTCCGCCAATGTTTAGAATAACGACAACTTTTTTCCCTTTAGCATGAAAAGCTTCCGTTACGTTATCTATCAGATTCACTTCATCTGCTGCCAAATTAAAGTCGTTATCGATTGTTCTGTCGCCGCCTTCGCCAGAATTCCTGCCAATAGTAATAATGGCTAAAGCTGTTGATGCTGCTTTCTTTTCAATCATTGCTTTGCTAAGCTCCAACTCTGGTAAACGTTGTGGCAAAGCCAAAATACCGCGTTCTTTTCTACTGGCCAGTTCAGCAGCTTTCTCTTTAGCGGCAAATGGCGTATACAAATCAACAAGCTCTTTATCCAGTTTGTAACCTGCTTTGTTCAACCCATCGGTAAGCGAAATGGTATATGCTTCATTAACGTCTCCACTGCCTGTTCCGCCGGCAATAAAATCATAAGAGGTTACCCCGAATGCTGAAATGGCATTTTCTTTAGCGATATAAGGCAACAGATTTGCATCGTTTTTGAGCAAAATCATTCCTTCTGCTGCTGCAGATCGCGTAATTTCTGCATTTGCTTTCAGGTTTGGTTTATCTGTGTATTTATATTTTGCCATTGTGGGCGATTTGAAAACCAATTCCAGAATATTTTTTAAATCGCGGTTAACGACATCTTTACTTAATTCTCCAGATTTTATACCTTTTAAAATGGCATCTTTTTGTGCGGGCAAACCCGGCATAAGCAAGTCATTTCCGGCATTAAGCTGCGCAACCACGTTACTTGTTCCACCTTTTAAAGAACTAAACCCGGCGTAGCCGCCAAACCAATCGGTCATTACAATCCCTTTAAATCCCCATTCATCCCGAAGAATATCTGTTAACAAATCCTTTCTGGCAGATGTATAGGTTCCATTTATCAAATTGTAAGAAGACATGATGGTCCAGGGCTGAGATTCTTTTACCGTAATTTCGAAACCTTTCAAATACAGCTCTCTCATAGCGCGTTCCGAGATGTGCTCGTTTATAGACAATCGATTGGTTTCCTGGTTGTTCGCCGCAAAGTGTTTAACTGAAGTACCTACGCCATTAGACTGAATTCCACGAACCATTGCTGCCGCAATTTTCCCTGAAATTAATGGATCTTCAGAATAATATTCGAAATTTCTACCGTTTAATGGATTTCTATGGATATTAAGTGCAGGTGCCAAAAGAACATCAACACCATATTCTTTGACTTCATTGCCCATTGCTTTTCCTACAGATTCGATCAACTCCGGATTCCAGGTAGAAGCTAAAGCTGTTCCAACAGGAAAAGCGGTACAGTAATATGTGTTTTTATCGTTATCGCGAATGGGTTTTATCCGCAAACCTGCCGGACCATCAGCAACAATAATTTCCGGTATTCCGAGTCTTTTAATTTCATATGTTCCTCCCGCAGCGCCAGGCACACGACCTTCTATTGCGCCAACAACCGGCGTTAAACCGTCAAAACCCGGCATTCCAGTGCCCAATAACATCGATGCTTTTTCTTCATCGGTCATTTTGGAAATTAAATCTTCTATACGTTCGCCAATTGGCAAACGGTAATCTTCATATTTATCCAATTTCCCGTTTCGGTTCAGATCCGCAAAGCGGAAACCATTTATAGTAAGCATTGGTGCAGCATTATTCTCTTCTGCTTTCCAGCTCGTAATGGAAAGCACAATAGCGCCCGATAGCAATATGGATGCCGTTTTATTGAAGTTTTTTTTCATTATTATATAAATTGACTTTAAAAAAGTTGCGGTAAAAATTCAGCTAAGTAATCTCGCCAGTTAGACCAGGTATGTCCGCCCTGGCTTTCTTTATACGTATATTTAAATGGAATTGCGTCTAATTTTTTACGGTAGTCCTGAACATTTTTATACAGAAAATCGGTATTCCCAATACCAATCCAATACAGCTTAAATCCATTTGTAGACTGGGTTTTCAACTTCGCATCCAACTGCTGATAAATTGGTGTTTTCGCAGGATCAGGAGGAAGAACTGCCGGCGAAAAAAGACCTACATAATCAAATTTATTGGCTTCATTTGCAGAAATATAAAGAGAATGAAAACCGCCCATAGATAAACCTGCAATTGCACGGTGCGCTTTATCTTTTTTAACGCGATAGTTTTCTTCAGTAAATTTGATGATTTCTGGAAAATACTGCTCCATATCTCCGCTAAAAACATCAGGTGTCATCATAATCGGTTTATACAAACCTTTGCTCGATTCTCCTGGAGCAGCGGTATTGCTCGTATGTCCGTTTGTCATTACAACAATCATCGGCTTGGCTTTTTTCTGCGCAATAAGATTATCTAAAATCTGGCTGGCTCGACCAAGCTGCATCCAGGCTTCTTCATCGCCACCAACGCCATGCAATAAATACAAAACCGGATAGTCTGTTTTAGAACTTTCGTATCCGGGCGGAGTATACACGGTTACTCTCCTTGTGCTCTTTAAACCAGCAGATGTATACCAGCGCTTCGCTACTGTGCCGTGCGGAACATCTGTAACTTTATACAAATCTGCTTTCCCATTTCCGATTAAAAAGACATTCACAACAGAAGCAACATCGCGAATCAGGTATACATTATTAGGATCACGGATTTTCAATCCATCTACAATGAAAGAGTAACTGTACAATTCTGATGGCAAAATACTTGTCGTATAACTCCAAATGCTGTCGGTTCCTAAAGTCATTGCTGCAGAGCCAGGCGAATAACCGTTTGCAGGTAACCAATCGCCTGTAACTTCTACTTTCTTAGCATTCGGTGCTTTAAGTTTGAATGTTACCCGATTATCTGCGAGAATCTCTGGCGAGATAATTTCTTTTTGTTTACCAAAGTTCAGGTTTTCCTGCGCATAAGTGCCGAAAATATTCAGCATCAGAAAGGTGATTAAAATCTTTTTCATAAGATTATTTTTTGATTAGGATGAATCAATTTCGCTAAAAAACGTCAAACATGCATTACTGCAAAAGCTAAAAAATTACCTGTTTTAAAAACAATGTTTCAAGAGTGACTGCTCCTTAAACCCAAATGTTCGTAGTATAATAAAGATGAAACCCGCTGGATAATTTTGGTCAGAAAAATCTAAGAGATTTCATTGCTTCCTTATGAAGCAATATTAATATCTTTAAATAAGAAAAACAAATTATTAATTTAGGCCGATAGCAAAACTTACATTTGAGCGATGGTGATCAATGAGATTTTAGAAGCAAGTAAAGAATTGTGGCAAACTGCGTTACCGCATATTTCTGTTGATTGTGTGGTATTTGGGTTTCACAATAATACTTTGAATGTACTTTTATTGCGGATGAAGGGAGAAAATGCATGGATTTTACCTGGTGGATATGTAAAAAAAAATGAATCTCTTGATGACGCCACAAAAAGGGTTTTGTTTGAGCGGAGTGGCGCCGAGAAAATTTTCCTAAATGTGTTTGGTGTTTTCGGAGATTTAAACCGATCGGAGGATTTTTTTAAAGACTATCCGGCAGATCTATGGAATAAACAACGTTTTTTAACTATTGGCTATTATGCTCTGGTAGATCACACTCAGGTTACACCTGTAAAAGATATTTTGTCTGACCGTTGCGAATGGATTCCAATTGATGAAATACCAGAAATGGTGATGGATCATAAAGAAGTTTTGAAAAAGGCTTTATCTACGCTTCGCGAAAATATTAGCCATAAACCCATTGGCTACAACCTGATGCCAGAAACTTTTACCATGCCGGAGTTACAAGCTTTGTATGAAGCAATACTTGGACAGAAATTGAACCGAGGAAATTTCTACAGAAAAATCATGCGCTACAATATTCTTATTAAGTTAGATGAAGCCCGAAAAGGTGGCGCGCACAAAGCGCCCGATCTGTATCGCTTTGATGAAGCTAATTACAAAAAAGCACTTTTGGAAGTAAACTGGTAAGTGTCAATTGCGAATATTTGTAGTTCTTTTTTAAAGTGGTGTGAGCACTTAGCTGAAACTTCCACGTATGTCTGATTAGATTTGCATTTATAATTAGCAAGAATCATACATTCCTAAAATCTCTTTTTTCTATCATTCATTTTGTTCAAAACCTTAAAGCTTAAAAGAACACAGTATCTTTATGTACCAAATCCCGGATGGGTATAGGTGATGACTTGATGTGGAATATTACATATTCCACATCTTTTTTTTCTAATAAATTCTTGCCAAAAAAAGGCGCCAGGCTTATGATTTTCTGCCAGTTTTATATGGGTAATAAATAAAGTTTGCCCCTTCAGGAACAATTACAAAAACACACATAAAATCTTCCGGCTTTTTATACGACTTCAAAAATGGCTCTTTACGTTCTTTACTAATAATACCTTTTTCAACAAACTCTTCTAACGTCGATGCCTGGATTGTCCAATCGGTATTTAGTTCTTCCTTATTTAAGATCATTTCTCCAATACTTACCTCATGTTGATGGGCAATAAAAATCGGATGCGCAGAAATGCCTTCAACCATAATTTCTACAGCAACTTCACGGATGGCATCTGCGTAAAACTCCAGATCTTTTTCCAGGCTCACTAACGGACTCTCTTTTTTCTTTTCTGCCCCGCTATCTTCTGGCGTAGCGCCAAGTAATTCTTCTCTATCCATATTAAATCAGCTTTGATGAACTGTGTATAAATACCTCGAGATTCATCAATATTTATTTATCCAAAAATAGTTTTCAGCTTCAATAAAACCACATTCTCTACGTGTTGTGTATGTGGAAACATATCAACCGGTTTAATGCGGACTACATCGTATTTTTCGTTCAGCAATTCTAAATCGCGCGCCTGAGTTGCTGCATTACAACTTACATATACAATTTTTTCAGATTCCATTTCCAACAGTCGCTGTACAACATCTGCATGCATGCCTGCACGCGGCGGATCAGTAATCACAACATCTGGTTTTCCATGCGCAAGGATAAATTCTGAAGTTAAAATGTCTTTCATATCTCCGGCATAAAAGATAGTATTGTCTATTCCATTCAATTCTGAATTGAATTTGGCATCTTCAATCGCCGTTGGCACATATTCAACACCAACAACCTGCTTCACATCTTTAGCTACAAAATTTGCAATTGTACCGGCACCGGTATATAAATCGTATACCAGTTCATTGCCTGTAAACCCTGCAAATTCCCGTGTAATTTTATACAATTCAAAAGCTTGTTCAGAATTGGTTTGGTAGAAAGATTTCACGCCGATTTTAAATCGGATGCCGTCCATCTCTTCAAAAATATGATCGCGGCCAGCAAATACCTGTACTTCCTGATCGAAAATGGTATCGTTTTTCTTTTGGTTGATGATGTACAAAAGTGAAGTAACCTGAGGAAATTTCTGTTGAAGAAAATCCATCAAACCGTTCACCTGTCCTTCTTCCGGATAAGCAAAAACCACAGCAACCATAATTTCTCCAGTTGATGAAGTACGGATAATTAAGTTGCGTAAAGTACCTTCGTGGTTGCGTAAATCGTAGAACGATAAAGTATTTTCCGAAGCGTACTGACGCACTGCATTACGGATTTGATTGGAAGGATCATCTTGCAAATAGCAATGTTCGATATCCAAAATTTTATCAAAACGTAATGGAACGTGAAAGCCAAGCGCATTCATATCAAAATCCTCATCACGTTCAATATCAGTTTTATCCAGCCAACGTTTGTTCGAAAAGGTAAATTCCAGTTTATTGCGGTAATACCGATTTTTTACTGACCCAAGAATAGGTTCTGTATTGGAGGTATCAATTTTTCCCAGACGCTGTAGAGCTGCTTCAACATTTTTCTGCTTAAACTTCAGCTGCGATTCGTAACCCATGTGCTGCCATTTACAACCGCCACAGGTACCAAAATGCTGACAAAAAGGATCTGTTCTGAGTGCTGATTTCTGATGAAGCTGATCAATTATGGCTTCGGCAAAATTTTTCTTCTTTTTGGTTAAGCGAACATCAACAACATCGCCAGGAACGGCTTTGTCTACAAAAATCACTAATTCATCGGCTTTGCCCACGCCTTTTCCTTCTTCGGCAATATCAATAATTTGTACGTTTGGAACGATTGTCACCACGCCTGGTTTTCTTCTACTCATTATGGCGCAAATATACAGGTAAAAGCTGAAACACAGAAAGCCTAAGCGGAAAGCCAAATTGATAGACGAATTTGGAGGGTGAAGACATCTAAACGGGAGACCTACAGAAACAATTTTGCAGAAATTTTTAGCCAATACCTGCACTCCCGGGCAGAAACTACACGTTAAAGTTTAATATTATGAAGCAGTTATTTCCAAAAAATACGTGCGGCAGATTCCCAAAAACCATCCAGCCAGTTAAAATTCAGATCAAACTTTTCATCTACCAGTACAGAAAATTCTAATATCTCTTTACTCATAACAAAACCAATTTCTTTAGACAATAGTAATAAATTTTGAACTAAAAACCAAAACGGTATAGATTAATATCTGGTTAAATAAATGAAAAAAATATTTGAAACATTTGGATTATTGACGCAATTATTTCCGTAACTTAATATACGTTTCACATAAAATGGAGGTTCATCATGAACGTTATCCGAAAAATTGAACATTGGGGAGATGTTCATCACGCCAAATGGCTGGATTATCTGCGCATAATCCTTGGTCTGCTCATATTTAGCAAAGGTGTTTCTTTCATTAGCGATACCAGCACATTACAAAATCTTATCCTGAACAACAATGTATTCGGTTTTTCCGGGATGATGATTACTGTTGCCATTCACATTGTTGCCTTTGCTCACTTAGTTGGTGGTTTGCTAATTACTCTGGGTTTAGTAACCAGATTTGCTGTCGTTATTCAGATTCCAATCTTAGTGGTTGCAGTTTTCTTCGTTAACTTAACCAGAGGTTTTTCCGGTTTAAATTCAGAGTTGTGGCTTTCTGTGGTTACACTATTTCTACTGATTTTATTCTGGGTAATTGGCTCCGGACCGCTTTCTGTTGATGAAGGTTTGAAAAACAAGGCCGGAAAACGGTACAGTTAAACCGGGCATTAATTTTTCTTAGTATCTTTCGGCATGAAAACCAAGGTACTTTTTGCGCTGCTTTTAACGGCATGTTCGAGTTACGCCCAAAACACAATAGAAAATAACTTTAAACTTACGCGAGCCGGATTTAACGCTCAAAATGCCTTCAACACCACCGCATTTGTAGAAAAATATTTTCGTGTGCCCGGAAATACCGGCTTTAATGCAAACATCCATCAGGTAGAAAACATTTTAAAAGCCGCGGGTTTTGTTGAGCAAAAGTTAAACGAACAAGAAGCTCCGCTAACTTACCGGATAGAGAAACGGAAAATGAAAAACAATACCTGGGAACCGGTAGATGCTGAAATCCAAATTATCGGCGAATCTGCGCCCTTAATTTCATTTCGAAACAACCGCAACATGATTCCCATTAATTGCGGCTCTACTCCAAAAGAAGGAATTACTGCAGAAGTTATTTACCTCGCTGATCTGAATCCGGAAAATCTCGCTAAAAAAGATCTCAAAGGAAAAATTTTGTTTTCAGATCAGGAAAGAGTAAGGCTCTATACCCTTGCTGCGCAAGTTGGTGCAGTTGGTATTTTGTCTTATTCCATGCCGAAATATACACAACCAGAAGTTCATCAGACTTCCATACAATTTGGTAGCATGCGCCCTGCAGAAATCTGGAGTCTTTTCTTGTCCTATTCAGCACAAGAGAAACTTAAAGCAGCCTGTTTAAAAGGAAATACGAAACTGAAAGTTCAGATCCAAACTAAAATTTATCCTTCAGAAGAACTGACCATTGTGGCCAACGTACGCGGAAGCGAAAACCCAAAACAACGGTTTGTTTTTAGTGCGCATGTTCAGGAACCGGGCGCAAATGATAATGCGAGTGGCGTAGGTACACTTGCAGAAATGGCCAGATTAACGGCAGAATTGTATCAGTCGAAAAAGATTGCACCAAAAAGAACGCTGACTTTTTTATGGGGAGACGAAATTGTTTCTACACGTCGATACATTACTGATGACACAGCGCGGGCAAAAGATATTTTGTGGGGCATGAGCTTAGATATGGTTGGCGAAGACACCAAAAAAACCGGCGGATCATTTCTGATTGAAAAAATGCCAGACCCATCGGCAATCTGGACGCGTGGCAATGACAAACATACCGAATGGGGGGCTGGAGAAGTCACTGAAAAAAACCTCTTTCCACATTATTTCAACGATTTCATATTCGACATTTGTAAGCAACAAGGAAAATTCGCCAACTGGACCGTTAATTTTAACCCTTTTGAAGGCGGAAGCGATCACACACCTTTCCTTCAGCATAAAATACCGGGATTGCTGATGTGGCATTTCACCGATGTTTTTTACCATACCGATAATGACCGCCTCGATAAGGTTTCGCCTGAAGAGATGAAAAATGTAGGCGTTAGCGCTTTAACCGCAGCATACACCTTAATTTCTGCAGATGAAAATACTGCATCAGCAGCGATTGATAACGTTAAAAAAGATGCACTAATCCGACTGGAAACCGAATTTAAGCTGAGTAAGAAAGCTATCGCTGAAGGGAAATCTTCAACCGAAGAAAAACACATTATAGAAGTTTGGGGAAAGTGGTATATAGATGCTTTGGCCACGATAAAAAATATGCCGGTAAACCCGGAAACCACAAAAGTGGGCTCAGCTATTAAGGCAGCTATTTTGGCTGTCGAGAAACAAACTCAACAATATGTCTCAGCGCTTCAATAATTTGATCAAGCTAAAATTTAGATGCCAAAAGCAATAGTTATTGGAGCTGGAATTGCGGGTATTGCTTCAGCAATACGATTACGTATTAAAGGATTTGAGGTTTCTGTCTTCGAAGCCAATGCTACTCCCGGAGGAAAACTTTCTGAGTTAAAGAAAAATGGATTTCGTTTTGATGCCGGGCCAAGCCTGTTTACCATGCCACAATATGTTGAAGAGCTTTTTGAATTGTCTGGAAAAAAAACTTCCGATTATTTCCAATACGAGAAACTCGATGAAATTTGCCGCTATTTCTACGAAGATGGATTAAAGCTCACCGCCACTTCCGATATAGAAAAATTTGCCCAGGAAATTCAGCAAAAAACCAGTTCCGACAAAACCGAAATTGATGGTTTCTTAAGAAAAAGTGAAACCATTTACCAGGTTACGCACCGAGTTTTTCTCGAACGTTCTTTACACAAAATTAAAAGCTATCTGCATTGGGACACACTGAAATCTATTTTTAGATTTGGCCAGATCGATGCCTTCAGAACGCAAGCAACAGCAAACGAAAGTTTCTTCAGAGATCAGAGAATTGCTCAATTGTTTAACCGATACGCCACCTACAATGGTTCAAATCCATACCAGGCGCCGGCAACCTTAAATGTCATTCCACATTTTGAATATCATTTTGGTGCATTTCTTCCAAAAAAAGGAATGTTTAACATTACGCAATCTCTGGTGAACCTCGCACAGGATTTAGGTGTAAAATTTTATTTCAATCACAAGGTGGATGAAATTTTGTACACGAAAAGTCGCCATATTAATGGCATCTCCTGTAATGGAAAAATTTATGAGGCAGAAACTGTAATTTCTAACCTGGACATTTGGTTTACGTACAAAAACTTGCTTAAAGACATCAAAGCTCCAAAAAAACTTTTACGTCAGGAACGGAGCAGCTCTGCCCTGATTTTTTATTGGGGAATTAAAGGCAAAACCGACGACTTAGGATTACATAATATTTTGTTCAGTGAAAATTATCGGGCAGAATTTAACTCGATTTGGAACAATTGCGAAAAAATCAACAACGATCCAACTGTATACATCAACATCACGTCTAAACTATTGAAAGATGATGCGCCTGAGAGCTGCGAAAACTGGTTTGTTATGATTAATGTACCTGCCAACGTTGGCCAGAACTGGGACGTTTTAATCGCTGAAGCGAGAAAAAACATCTTAAAAAAGATTGAAAGAATCTTGGGAAAAGACATGTCCGAAGAAATTTTATGCGAAGAAATTCTGGACCCAAGAAGTATCGAAATAAAAACCGGTGCTTATCAGGGCTCACTTTATGGCAACAGCTCAAACAACCAATTTGCTGCTTTTCTGCGTCATGCAAATTTTAGTAAAAACATCAAAAACCTATATTTTTGCGGAGGTAGCGTTCATCCGGGTGGAGGCATTCCATTGGCGCTTTTATCCGCAAAGATTGTAGACGATTTGATTGGATAACACGAAATCTTCAAGTGAAAAGACTGGCTGATTCGCTTCAAAATCAATATTTACGATATTCTGAACAATGCTACAGTTGAAAAATCTACATTTGCACTCAATACTTTACTTCACAAATAAAATCTGATATATGAATTTCCACACACGTAAATGGATAAAACCTGAAGACCTTAACCCGAATGGTGGCCTTTTTGGCGGCAGTCTGTTAAAATGGATTGATGAAGAAGCTGCAATTTATGCAATTGTACAGCTCGAAAACCCAAAAGTGGTTACAAAATATATGTCTGAAATAAACTTTGTAAGTTCAGGAAAACTGGGCGACATTATTGAAATGGGAATTACAGCTACTGCATTTGGTACAACTTCAATTACCATGTGTTGTGAGGTGCGAAATAAGATAACACGTAAAAGCATTTTAACCATTGATAAAATTGTGTTTGTAAACATCAATGATTACGGAGAACCTGCACCACACGGAAAAACGAAAATCAAGTATATTGAGGAGCAATTCTCTGAAGAAAATAAGGATTAATTTTAATCCTTATTTCTAATGGCATTTTCCAGTTTTTCTGCATCCAGATCGAATGCATTAACAATTACCTTTGCTTTACTATAAAAAGGCTCACGCTCTGCAAGTTTTACTTTAATAAACTCCAGCAGTTGCTCATCGTCAAAATCTTTTATTAATGGGCGTTTTTCTCGTTTATGCAATCGGGATACAAGTTGCACAGGTTCCATATGGAGGTAAACAGTTTCGCCATTGGCGTTCATCCAATCCATATTATCGAAAAAACAAGGTAAACCGCCACCTGTTGCAATCACGCAATTCTCCGGATAATCAAATGTTTTAAGCAATTCGCTTTCAAAATTCCTAAAACCACTTTCGCCAAAGGCTTCAAAATATTCGGCGATAGTTTTGCCAGATCTGGAAACAATTTCTGCGTCTAAATCAAAAAGCGGATAGTTTAGGCGATGTGCAAGTTGCTTTGCCTTTGTACTTTTTCCGCAACCCATAAAGCCGGTTAGAAATATAACTCCTAACTCCCTTAAAGGGGATTTTTCCGTTCCGTCGTCCATTTTATATTGTATAGTTAAATGTTAATTTGTAAAGGATTTTTGCACTAATAATTTCCACCTTGTTTAGGGCTTAAACCTTAACTCTCGGATCGATATAAGCGTATAAAATGTCGACTAAGATATTAATTACCACGAAAACAAAAGCAATAAATAAGATAGAACCCATAACTACCGGAAAGTCTGACATTTCCAGCGCAGCAACCGTTGTTCTGCCTAAACCATTGTAGCCGAAAATATATTCAACAAAAAATGAACCTGCCAACAGTGAAGCAAACCAGCCAGAAATAGCCGTTACAACCGGGTTCATCGCATTGCGTAACGCATGCTTATAGACAATTGCATGTCTACTTAAACCTTTTGCCCGCGCCGTGCGGATGTAGTCTTGAGCTAGAACATCAAGCATTGCGCTGCGTGTAAGCTGCACAATAATTGCCAAGGGCCTTAATCCGAGTGTAATCATTGGCAGCCATAAATTTCTGAGTGTAAGTATCTCGCCCTTAAACGGATCATAACTGTATAAACTACCGCTCATTTTCAATCCGGTTACATCACTCAAAACAAAACCAAAGAGCCAGGCAATAATAATTCCGGCAAAGAAAGAAGGCGCAGAAATACCTAAAATGGCAAATGCATTGGCTGTTTTATCAATCCACGAATCTTTATAAACTGCGGAAAAAACACCCAGTAAAACACCAATAATGGTGGCAAAAATCATCGCTGTTAAAGCAAGAATAAATGTATTGGGAACGGTTTCTGATAAAATAGCCGTTACATCTCTCTTGGTTTGATAGGAACTGCGCAAATATGGCCACTTTAATACAATTGCATCTTCACCAAGTGAAACGAACTTTACGTATTTGTATTTCGCTTGCGTTGTACTGTCGTTTGGCAACACACTAACTGGCGACAAATCATTTACATACAAAACAAATTGCATGGGCTTAGACCGATCTAGTCCAAATTCTTTTCTTACGGCTTCCAATGATTGCACGTCTGCACGCTGGCCCATCGTCATTCTCGCCGGATCTCCGGGAAGAATATTAAACAATATAAAAACTACTAAGACTACACCAGCCATTACCAGCAAGCCGTAAAAGAGTTTTTTTATTGCATAATTAAACATGCTATTTTTCGAAATATGTTTTAGATAACGATTCGAATGAAGGTACTGTATTGTAATGCCATTTATTAATTACCACACCATTTTTTAGGAGTAAAATGCCTGGATTGGCGCGCACCATACTTTTTAATGGAACAGCATCAGCATAAAAAACCTCCGAAAAAATATTGTTCTTTTTAACAAAAACTCCGGCATCCTGAGCTGAGTTCGAAGTCAGCAAAACCGTACGTATATTGAATTGTTGTGTTGCATTCAAAGCCAGGGCATTTAAATTTCCGATTGCTTTTTCATTGGTATGATTTAAATCATAGGCTACAAAAACTAAACTATAGTAGGGGTTTTCTATAATTTCTTTTGTATAATCTGTACCGGAAGCATCACTAATAACCAGATCTTTGATTTTTGGTTCAAATCCTTTCTTTACCAGGCGTTTAGTGGGTTCGCCAATAATTTCCCAATTCTCATCTTTCCAAATTTCAGTTTTAAGGTAATCCTTATCACTCATATCCTTTTCATCTTTCGTTTTTTTGTTTTTAAGATGATACATGATTTCGAATTCATCGGGTTTTTCTCCCGGAGGAATAACCATGAGCGAAGGAATATGTGCGCCAACTTTATAGGGCAGAAAATCTACAATAGGCAAAAAGTTATACGTGTATAAACCGAATAATAAAGAAACCAGCACCACAGCAATTGTAATTCCCTTCTGTGTAGATTCTTTAGTAAAGAGTGGAGTAATTAATTTCTTATTTAAGAAAATTATAACAATTAATACAAGCAGAATAACATCTTTACTGAAAGACTGCCACGGTGTAAGTGGAATGGCATCGCCAAAACAACCGCAGCTGGTTACTACCTTAAATGCTGCAGAAATAAAGGTAAGTAATGTAAAAAATACGATGAGTAGCAGCAGCCCCCAAGACACTTTTTTTGACCAAAAACCCAACAATAAAAGTGCGCCCAGTACAATTTCCAGTGTACACAGTAAAATGGCAATTCCGGTTGCCATTCCACTTAGGAAGTCCATATGAAAAACTTCAAAATATTCCTGAAGTTTATAACCAAAGCCTAGGGGATCATTAGCCTTGATTAATCCCGAAAAAATAAATAAAATGCCTACAAATAACCTTGCAAAACCTAAGCCCCTAACTTTCATAACTATTTAACTCCCAATTTAATTAATGCGAATACTGAGTAATTTAACATATCCTGGTAATTGGCTTTTACGCCTTCTGATGCGAGCGTTTGGCCTTCATTGTCTTCAATTTGTTTTACGCGAAAAATTTTCATCAGAATAAGATCAGTCAGCGAGCTGATACGCATATCTCTCCAGGCTTCACCGTAATCATGGTTTTTGGCAAACATCAATTCTTTCGTTTCCTGAACGCGGGCATCAAAAATGTCTTTAACCTGCTCATAAGGAAGTTCATTTGGATCGTTGGCCGTTAGCTCAAGCTGCATCATTCCAATGACACAATAATTAATGATCCCAATATATTCTGAACGTACATCTTCTCCAACTTTATTCACCTTGGTTTCTTCGAGTGTACGGATTCGCTGCGCTTTGATGAAAATCTGATCGGTAATAGAACTTGGACGTAAAATACGCCAGGCAGTTCCATAATCTTTAGTCTTTTTTAAAAATAATGATCTGCAAATTGCAATCATCTCATCAAATTCTGTAGCGGTATTTGTTTGTGCCAAAGCCTGTGTTTTATCTAGTTTTAATGTATTTTTGCCATAAAAAGAGCAAAAGCTAAAGATACATTTTTATAGCGAAACCCAAATCCCGAAAGGGTGTATTATGTCAGAAAAAAACTTTTTAGCAGCCAGGCATACCTTAAATATTAAAGGGAAACTGATCGATTTAACTGAGGCCAAAGTGATGGCCATTTTAAACATTACACCAGATTCTTTTTACAGTACAAGCCGAACATCAACACATGATGAAGCCCTGAAAAAGACAGAGAAGTTTCTGGAAGATGGGGCAACTTTTATTGATGTTGGCGGATACTCATCTCGTCCCGGTGCTAAAGATATTTCGGCAGAAGAAGAAATGGATCGGTTGGTTCCTGTTGTGGAACAAATCTCCAAAGAATTTCCGCAAGCCATTCTTTCCATAGATACTTTCAGAGCTGTTGTTGCCGAAGCAACAGTTAAAGCCGGCGCGCACATTATAAATGATATTGCTTCTGGCGATATGGACGAGAAAATGATCGAAACCGTGGCCAAACTTCAGGTGCCGTACATTTTTATGCACATGCAGGGAACACCACAAAACATGCAACAAAACCCGGTTTACGGAGATGTTTTACTAGACGTTGTAGATTATTTCTCTAAAAAAATAAGCGATTTAAAAAAGTTCCACATTCACGATTTAATTCTTGATCCCGGTTTCGGTTTTGGAAAAACCATTGCACACAACTACAGCCTGCTTCAACAAATGGAGGCTTTTAAAATTTTTGAACTTCCGATACTTGTCGGTTTTTCCAGAAAGGGAATGATTTACAAAACGCTCGGTACAAATGCTGCAGAAGCCCTAAACGGAACCAGTATTTTAAACACAATTGCCCTGCAAAAAGGCGCAGGTATATTACGCGTACACGACGTTAAAGAAGCTGTAGAATGTGTAAAATTGGTACATAAATTAACCAATTCTGAGTTGTAGCAAACAGAACTTCCAAGTAGTATTGATGAACATTTCTTATATTGTGGCTGATGAACGATTTTGATTTTGATTTCCTTAAAGTATCTGTAACAGACGTTGTCGACATTGTTCTTGTAGCATTGTTAATCTACTACGTTTACACGTTAATACGCAACACTTTAGCCGTTAATTTATTGGTAGGCATGTTCATCATCACCGTTTTTTATTGGGTGGTTAAAGGCTTACACATGGAATTGTTAACTGCCATCATAGAAAAATTTATGAGTGTGGGCATCATTGCGTTAATTGTAATTTTTCATCCTGAAATCAGGAGATTTTTACTCCTCATTGGGAAGAATGCATTTTTGCAGAAAAATAAAGCCTGGTGGGGTTATCTCTTCGGAAGAAAAGAAATTGAGCGAAATAACCTTGCACGAATTAAGCCAATTATCGATGCATGCAAAAGCATGAAAAAAACCCGTACAGGTGCGTTAATGGTTTTTGTAAAGTTTTACGACGAACAATTTTTTGCCAACAGCTGTGAGGTTGTAGAAGCAAAAATATCTAAAAGATTATTAGAAAGTATTTTCCAGAAAAATAGCCCTTTGCATGATGGTGCGGTAGTAATTTCAGAAAATCGGATTAAAAGCGCAAGTTGTATTCTGCCGTTAACAGATAACGATAAACTACCTCCTCAATTTGGACTAAGACACAGAGCAGGTATTGGGGTTTCTGAAACTACAGATGCTGTTGCGGTAATCATATCAGAAGAAACCGGGGAAATTTCTTACGCGAAACAAGGACGCGTACGGATGAATGTTTCTTTTGGTGAGCTGGAGAAGCTGCTGAATAAAGATTTTTAGAAATTACAGATTAAGGAAATTTTTGAAGATTACACTGATTTATGTTATTCACCAGTGTAATCTAAATATCTGTTAAATCCTGCAAACTAGCAATATTGCTCGAATGCGCCAATCAGGTTATCGGCAATCATTTGTGCAGGGCGACCTTCAATCTGGTGACGTTCAATCATATGAACCAATTTACCATCTTTAAACAAAGCCATTGCAGGTGATGATGGCGGGAAAGGCATCATATAACTTCTCGCTTTATCTACAGCGTCTTTTTCCATACCAGCAAAAACTGTAACCAATTTATCTGGATGTTTTTCGTGTGCTGCTGCTGCTCTTGCCGCCGGACGTGCATTCGCTGCCGCACAACCGCATACAGAGTTTACTACAACAAATACGGTTCCCTCACCTTTAATTGCCGCATCTACTTCATCAGCACTTTTTAATTCTTCAAAACCTACGTTAGTTAATTCCTTACGCATTGGTTCTACTAAATATTCTGGATACATTATGTTGAGTTTTTTATTTACACTTTAAACGGTACAAAAATAACAAAATCGAACGGCACATACCGTTCGATTTATATTTTTAAGGTAAAATTATAATGCCTATTGAAGTCCTTTTTCCTGAAGCATTTGCTTCATTAATTCCGGATCTTTCAATGCAGCAAAGCCGAAAATGGCCAGACAAGCAATTAATGCAATAAGATATAATGCACTTAGAATTACCCCAATAATTCCGCAAACTTTACCTGCCTTAGCATTTTTGTAAGAAGACAATGAGTAAAGGTTGGGATTTAAAACGTACTGTTTCGCATCTTTACCTCCCAAAACCCATGCAATTACGCCGAGTATTAATCCAAAAATACCATAACAGCAGCACGCAGGAATAGATAAAATTCCTAAAACCAAAGCGATTGTAGCGTTTGGAAGGTTTTGCTGCCCACCACCAAATGGTGCAAATGGCGCCGGTTGAAATGGTGGCGGTGTTGCAGTTCCATCACTTATAGGAGGCGTTACAGGCGTTTCATCCTTATTAAGGTTTATGGGTTGATTTTCTTGCGGAGTTTCTTGATTTTCAGACATGTTTAATTTTAGATAAATAGTTGATGATTGTATATTTTGTAAATGTAATGGATTAGGATAATTGCTGCAATACCCGTAAAAAGGATTTTAATTAAGCGCGCACCAAATAGAAAATCGAACTTCAAATGCAATGCGGTGACCAAAATGATAATTAAAATGGGTAATGTAGCGGGATAAAGTTTGAAAGATGCAACAATATCTCCACGGAGAAGAGCTAACACAGAACGCTGCAAACCACAACCCGGACAATCCATTCCGAAGGTTGCTTTTAAAGGGCAGCGCAGCAGATGATGGCTCAACCAATCCAAAAAATTACCGTGCGGATGGGACATCTAAATGAATAACTTGTTCTTGTTCATCTTTCCACTTTTTGTATATTTCAAGGTCTTTTACAACTTGTTTATACACCAAATTTAATATAAAAATATCATCGATAAAGCCCAAAACCGGAATAAAATCCGGAACAACATCTACCGGAGAAAGAAAATAAACTAAGCCACCAAGAATTGCTACAATTGAACGTTTTGGAATTTGTGTATAATTCCCGGAAACATAATCTTTTGAAACAGCGAAGAGGAGCAGTAACTTATTCCAAATGCCATCTAGTTCGCCTTTATTGCTAACAGCTTTGCCTAAAGCATCTGTTATGGTTTTGCTGGCTTTGTTTTTATTGTTTAAAATTGCCGAAGCTTTGCTTTCAGATTTTCTAAAATAATCCAGAATTCTTTTTCTATCCACTTTCATAGTTAATGCTTTACAAATTAACGGCCAAAAGTGTCGTAATTGTCTTCTGCATATTTAATAAAGCGATCAATTAATTTTACATTTTTATTTTCAATGACGGTTAAATCGTTATCTACATTTCTGGAAATAGGCACATACCATTCAATTGGTTCAAAAAAAGCTCTATAGGTATCTTTAGTAAAAGCATAACCGTGACGTGCAAAAATTGTATTTTTAATAATTTGCAAATCCAGTTTACGCAGGTTTTTCAGCTCTGCCTCATTGAGTAAACTTTTGGAAGCATTAAGTTTGAAAATGGCTTCTGAGGCACTTCTGAAAAAAGTATTGCTCGTAGTGTCTACTTTTCCGTCATCTAAAGTATCCAGTTGCTGCTTTACAGCATGCTCACTCCAATCTACGTAAGTCCATTCACTAGGCAGCATCAAGTCGGGATTGTATACAAACTTTCGTTTCAGTAATTTGAATACTTTTTTGGGATTGGGCATTTTCGAATTGTACGCGTTCCACTCCCCTTTCAAGGTATCTCCATCTAATTCAAATTCAAACCGCCCGTCGTTTTCTTTCTTTCCAGGTGCATCCAAAACGAAAGAAATTCTTGTACCGTCTTCGGTCATCTTTCCGATTAACGGACGGTTGCTTCCTAAAACAATACTCTGTGCAATAACCGTATCTTTTGTAATTTTTTTAATAATTAGGTTTAATTTCTTCACATAGTCATAATCGCCACCTTCAAAACCTTCAGAATCATAATCGACAAAATCACCTACCCAAAAACCATATAATTCTGTATGAATTTCTGGCTGTGCAACAGTCTTCTGATGGTTGTCTGCATTTTTTTTCCCGGTATCTTTACAAGAGTAAAGGGCAACGGCGATGAGAGAGGATAATAAGATTTTTTTCATAGGGTTGATTGTTTTTTAATGATCCATTCTGCAATAAGCAAATTGGGTATCCAGCCTAACCAAGCGATGATTTGATATACATCCATTGGGGCCGGATGGAATAAAAATACTAAAATTACTTTCCAGAGGCGCAAGGTTATTGCCGATAATGTCAGCGCAAAACTTCTGTACATAAAATTCCGGTGCGCCGCAAAATCTCTTTTCCGCGCTGTTTGCAAGGCCTTAAGCGTAAACGTAAACCATAAGATTCCCAATAGCATAAAGGAGATTTTAGCAAACAATCCTCCGTTGGCAAAATACCCGATAAATATGCCGGATGGTGCAGCAAATAACAGGATAGTGATTACATACACGTAGCCTAAATAGCGATGCAGTTTAGAATATTTTTGCAGTAAATTACTATTAAACTGAGTAAAACCGGCAAGCAAAACAACGATTGCGCTATACACATGAACATAGAAAACAGGAATATATATACTTACCTGTTCAACTTCAGTTTGCTTAATTTGGAGAAAAGATGCCGTTCTGGATGCCGGAATATACCGAAGCGTAATTTGAAACATCAGGCAGAAGAAGAAAACAAAAAAGAATAACCAAATTAGTCTGTAAAAATTAATCTGCTTTTTCACTTTACGTAAATTATGAGGCGTTAGACAATATAGGCCGGTAAAATATTAACTGTTTTTAAAATTGATGGGATTCAAATAATTTCACTTCTCATTTTAATTCTGACTATTTAAGAGTTGAGACAAAAATGTATCAATATCTAAAATATTCACCTTCGGAAAAACAATATCTGCTAAGATATCAAAATGTTGGTCATTAGTCACCAGATAATCAGCATTGCTGCACACTTAAGCGTCAACATATTTGCATCAGATTGATCAGCTTCCAGCTCCATCTGTATATTTGTTAATTTTCCTGCAACTTCCATATCATTACCATTCAAATCAAATATATTCAATAATTTAAGCGCTTTCCATCATCTCCAGTATATCATCCACATATTTGCGCTCATTTGCCAATCGCGGTACCTTGTGTTGTCCGCCTAGTTTTCCTTTTGCTTTTAACCAGTTGTAAAATGTATGGCAAGGTGCAACGTGTACAGTTGGACGTGCCAAAGCCATATCTTTAAAACGTTTGGCATCATAATCTGAATTAATCTCACGCAAGGTTTGATCCATTACATCGATAAATTTTTCCAAATCATCAGGGGCTTTATCAAACTCTATAATCCACTCGTGACCGCCGGCGTTTTCTCCTTTAAAATAAATTGGACAAGCAGTGTAATCTTTTATTTCTGCACAGGTTTTGGCGCAAGCGCGTGTGAGTGCTTGTTCTGCGTTATCGATAATTACCTCTTCACCAAAAGCATTGATGAAGTGTTTTGTACGGCCGGTAATTTTAATTCTATAAGGTTCGAGCGATGTAAACTGAATGGTATCACCAATCATGTAGCGCCACAAACCGCCATTGGTTGAGATGACGATTGCATAATTTTTATTCAATTCTACTTCGCCCAGCAACAGTGCCTTCGGATTTTCGTCGCCAATATTCTCTAAAGGAACAAATTCGTAAAAAATTCCATAATCGAGCATAAGTAACATTTCTTCTGAGTCGTCCTGATCCTGAATACCGAAAAATCCTTCAGAAGCATTATACGTTTCGAGGTAATACATATATGGTGTTGGAATAAGCTGCTTAAACTGTTCCCGGTAAGGACCAAAATTAACTGCACCATGTATGTAAATTTCCAGGTTTGGCCAAACCTCTAACAAATGTTTTTTGCCTGTAATTTCAAGTACTTTTTTAGCCAGAACAATTGTCCACGTAGGCACGCCGGAAATACTGGTTACATTCTCATGAATAGTAGCCTCGGCCATTCTATCCATTTTTATCTCGTAATTATCCATCAAGGCAATGGACATATCCGGCGTTCGGTAAAATTCTGCCCAGATAGGCAAATTTTTAATTAGCACAGCCGATAAATCTCCATAAAAACAATCGCCATTTAATTGATTAACCTGATGACTTCCACCTAAAACCAAACCTTTGCCGGTGAACATTTGGTTATTTGGGCGGTTGTTGCAATAGATAGACAACATATCTTTACCGCCTTTAAAGTGACATTCTTCCAGGCTTTCCTGAGAAACGGGGATGAATTTACTTCTGTCACTGGTTGTTCCGGATGATTTTGCAAACCATTTAATATCGGACGGCCACAAGATATTTTGTTCGCCGTTAAGCATACGCTCAATGTATGGCTTTAAGGTATCGTAATTCTGAATGGGCACGCGCTCCTGGTATTGTTGCACAGTAAGAATCGTTTTATATTCGTACTTTTTTCCCCACTCGGTGTTTTCAGCACTATCTATTAAAGTATGAAACCATTCCTGCTGTACATCATGCGGATATTTCATAAAAAGCTCAATCTGATGAATGCGCTTTTTCATGAGCCAGGTAAATATTGAGTTTACAATTGCCATTGATGGTGATTAAACGTCAAATTTCTTACGCTTCAACACAAAGTTAGAACCGAGGTAAACCTTCCTAACCATTTCATTCTCTGCCAATACTTCCGGAACGCCTTGTTCGAGGATTTTTCCTTCAAAAAGTAAATAAGCCCGGTCTGTGATGGAAAGCGTTTCCTGTACATTGTGATCGGTAATCAAGATGCCAATATTTTTATGCTTTAGTTTAGCTACAATGCTTTGAATTTCTTCTACAGCAATAGGATCTACCCCTGCAAAGGGTTCATCTAAAAGAATAAAATTAGGGTTTGCAGCCAATGCTCGGGCAATTTCCGTTCTCCGGCGTTCGCCACCTGAAAGTAAATCTCCTCTGTTTTTCCGTACTTTGTGCAAACTAAATTCATTAATCAACTCCTCTAATTTATCTTTCTGTTCAGCTTTGCTCATATTACTCATTTCCAGAATAGACAAAATATTATCTTCTACAGTAAGTTTACGAAACACAGAAGCTTCCTGTGCCAGATAGCCAATTCCTTTTTGCGCACGGCGATACATTGCATCTTCGGTAATATTTTCTTCTTCCAGAAAAATCTGCCCTTCATTGGGTTTTATTAAACCTACAATCATGTAAAATGATGTTGTTTTTCCGGCACCATTTGGGCCAAGTAAGCCTACAATTTCACCCTGACTTACACTAAAAGAAACGTCGTTTACTACGGTACGTTGTTTATATTTTTTAACCAGATTTTCGGCTCTTAATATCATATTATGATTTAAAAAACAGTTTGATTTTATTTTTACACCATGTCAGTCAATAAATTATCTGTCACAATGGGTTTGCCTCTTTATTAAATTTTCAAAACAAATGACCTGTGGATTAATTGTCTACAGCTAACTTTATTGCTTTGACATTCAACTGCAAACGTCGCTTTTCGCGCCACACATTTTCTTCTATCGTATAACAAACAGAAAAGGGAACCTTTGGTTGTAAAAGATTTTCAAATTCTGAAAGCCCAAAAGCAATGCCTTCAAAAATAGGCGAATTTTGTTGTTTTATATTAACTTTTAAATGATTTGTACCCACAACGGTAGCGCTTTGTGCCAAATAAACATTATTAGTTATAAATACCGGTGCCATGTTTTCTGGCCCGAAGGGACCCATTTGAGATAATATTCTAAAAAATTTCCCGTCAATCTGCGCCAGGTCAATCTCTGCATCGATCTTAATCATGGGCGTTAACAATTCTTCCGTAATGGTAGAAGCCACAATTTCCTCAAATTTATTGGCAAAAGCTTCTACATTGTGTTGTTGCATAGTTAATCCAGCGGCAAATTTATGTCCGCCATATTGATCCAATAAGTCTGCACAACCACTTAGTGCTTCATACAAATCAAATCCTAAAACAGAGCGGCATGAGCCTGCAACATGTCCGTTAGATTTGGTTAACACAATTGTTGGGCGGTAATATTTTTCTGTAAGCCTGGAAGCCACAATTCCAATTACGCCCTTATGCCAATTTTCGTTAAAGACAACAGTGGTTTTTTTATTAATTAGAATTTCGCTTTCGCCAATTAACGCCAGGGCCTCCCGGGTAATATCCTGATCATAGGTTTTCCTTTCTGTATTTTTCAGGTTGATAGACTCACTCTGTTCAAGGGAATTGCTATTTGCTTCGCATAGCAGCATGGCTACAGCATGTTTTGCATGATCTATTCGACCTGCGGCATTAATGCGCGGGCCCAAGGAAAATACCACATCAGTAAGTGTGTAGCTGTCTTTTTTACCCGATATTTCCATCAATGCACGAAGTCCTTCGCAAGGATTTGTGTTTAATTTTTTTAATCCGTAATGTGCCAGTATACGGTTTTCTCCAACAACAGGCACAATGTCTGCGGCGATACTAACCATCACAAGATCAAGAAATTGAAGATAAGTATCATCAGGCAAGTAGTTTTTTTGCGCATAAGCCTGTGCCAGTTTAAAGCCAATTCCGCAACCTGCAAGTTCTTTGAAAGGGTATTCACAATCGTTCCTTTTCGGATCCAGAATGGCAACAGCTTTAGGAAGTTCATCGCCAGGCAAATGGTGGTCGCAAATGATAAAGTCAATTCCAAAACCGTTGGCATATTCAATTTTATCAATAGATTTTATTCCGCAATCCAATGCAATAATCAGAGAAAAACCGTTTTCGTTCGCATAATCAATTCCGGCTGTAGAAATACCATAACCTTCCAAGTACCGATCTGGAATATAATATTCTATATTTTTTGTTAATCGGGAAAAAAAGCTGAATGCGAGTGCTACGGAGGTTGTACCGTCTACATCGTAGTCTCCGTAAATCAGGATTTTTTCATCAGCAGCGAGTGCTTTTTCGATACGGGAGATTGCCAGATCCATATCTTTCATCAGAAATGGATCATGCAAGTGTGCTAAATCAGGGCGAAAAAAGTATTTGGCTTGTTCGAAATCGCAAATTCCTCGCTGAACCAATATTTGCGCCAGTGCGTGGTCTATATTGAGTTGTTCTGCAATTGTGTCTATCGTATCTTCATTGCACTTTGATGCAAGCACCCATCTTTTTTCCATTATTCTATCTCCGAACAGTAAATATACAGTTTAATTGCATATTTGATAAAATATGCACCTCTGCCGCCTAAGGGGCAAATTGTTCTTTTACTAAAATAGAATGTTTGCGAAGTAACTATTCATCTGATTTTCATTTGCTATTGCCCGGATATTGGGAAAAAAGGGTCAATAAATATTCTTTCTGTTTGCTGTACAATGGATCATCAACCAGATTAACACGTTCGGATGGATCCCAGGAAAGATTGAATAATTCTATCTGTTCTTTTTCGTCTTTTTTTGTTACGCGAAGTTTCCAATCTCCGTCTTTTACACCTTCTAAAACATAGTTGTGGTAATAAATAGGTTTATGCTTTCCTGTATATTTTGAATTGGTTAACAATTCTGCAACAGATTCGCCATCTAGTATTCTTTCCGGAAGCGGCGATTTTGTCCAATCAGATAATGTTGGCAGTATATCTAAATTGGAGAAAGGTTTTAGAAATTGATCGTTTTTCAGCGTGTGGTTTTTCCAATACACGATAAAAGGAACGCGGTGGCCGCCCTCATAAGAAATTGCTTTTGAACCTCTGAATATTCCGGCAGAGCCGATATGGTAAAATTTTGTTGCACCGTCATCATACATCCGTTGCGGCGCATTAATCCATGGTCCGTTATCACTGGTAAAAATAAAGATGGTATTATCCGCCTCGCCGGCAGCCGCTACCGCCTGCCATACTTTCGCTAAACTGGCATCCATATCTTCAATCACGTCACCAAGCGGGCCACCGGCAGAAGGTTTGGCTCTATTTTTCTGAGCAGCAAATGCAACTGGTAAATGTGGCATATTCTGAGCTAGATATAGAAAAAAAGGTTTCTTCTCCTTAGTGCTGTTTTGGATAAATTTAATTGCCTCGCGCTCGTAAGATTTGATTAATATACTGTCTTGCGGTTTATAAATTTCTGGTTTTGTATCGCGAAAAATTTTGATCACGGTATCTGTTTTTACATATGGGGCGCGGTAATCATGACTATATAACATTCCGTAAAACTGATCAAATCCTTTTTTGTTGGGCAGAGATTCTCCATGATCGCCCAAATGCCATTTTCCAACCAGCGCTGTGATATAGCCACTTTTTTTGAGCATCTGAGCAATAGTTACTTCTTCAGCAGAAATGCCGCGTTTATCACCAGGACCAATGGGACGCGGCAAATCCATTCTGCTACAATACCTTCCGGTTAATAGCGATGCCCGCGATGGCGTGCAAGTTGGAGAAGTATTGACAAAATTGGTAGCCTTTATCCCTGCATTAGCCATTTCATCTAAGAAGGGTGTATGAATCAAAGGATTTCCATAACTGGAAATATCACTATAACCCAAATCATCTGCCAATACGAGAATAATATTGGGGCGTTTTTGTGCAAATGCAAATCCAACGAACAAAACGGTGAATATAAAAGGCAAGAAAAAATTTTTCATACACGTATTTTGAAGCAATTTAGTCATCCAAATTTAAATTAGATAGTTTGGCACGCGTTTTAAGAAAACGTTTACATAAATAGATTGTTAACTTTGCAAAGAATACTAAATCACAACATTTTGCAAGTTTATACATTATTTGAAGGCACCTACTCTGTAGATGCAAGTAAGAAATTTATTCCCTTCGATTCATCCATACATAGTTTTAAAGACCGTCCGGCTTCACTTTTTATTAATGTTCAGCCTTTTTTGGTTGAGATGAAAAATGATCTGGTTCTTTTTGACACAGGACTGGGATTTAGTGACGATCATGGAGAGTTGATTTTGCATAAAAACATCCGCAACGTTGGTTTCGACCCCACGGATGTAACCAAAGTCTTGATGTCTCATTTGCATTATGACCATTCTGGTGGTATGGTATACCAAACCGCCGACAAAATGGAACTGAGTTTTCCTGATGCTGAATATGTGATTAACCGCGGCGAATGGGAAACTGCTTTTAGCAGCACGTCATCCTCTTACCGAACAGATATTTTTGATTTTCTTCAACGCAATGCACAGTTAAAATTTATTGAAGGCGATGGTTCTCTAACAGAATCCATTCAATTTGAATTTACTGGTGCACATTGCCCAAACCATCAGGTATTTTTACTTGCAGAGGCAAATCAAAAAGTATTTTTCGGCGGCGATGTTTTGCCTGAACCAGAAGAACTGATTAAAAATTTCATCGCAAAATATGATTATGATGGCCGCAAAGCGATGGAATTACGAAAAGAGTTTGGCAAGCGTGCGGCAAAAGAAAATTGGGAGTGTCTGTTTTACCACGGAAAAAGTGCATCAACCGGTTTTATTGAAGAGATTGATGGCGGATTCAAGATTAGATAAGTTTCTTTCTCCTATAATGCGTACGACTGCTTTAACCGCAGTAAACAAAATCTTTTGTTCCAAACCACAGAGCGCACAAAGAAAAACACAGAGTTGGATGTGCAACTTTAGAAAAGAATCTCAGCGTACCTCTGTGCAAAATTCCACTACCTCTGTGGTAAAACGAACAAGACAGTGCACAAAGAAAAGCACAGAGTTGGATGTGCAACTTTAGAAAAGAATCTCAGCGTACCTCTGTGCAAAACTCAACGACCTCTGTGGTAAAAACGAACAAGACAGCGCACAAAGAAAAATACAGAGGGATGTGCAACTTTAGAAAAGAATCTAAGCGTACCTCTGTGCAAAACTCCGCGACCTCTGTGGTAAAACGAACAAGACAGCGCACAAAGAAAAGCACAGAGTTGGATGTGCAACTTTAGAAAAGAATCTAAGCGTACCTCTGTGTAAAACTCCGCGACCTCTGTGGTAAAACGAACAAGACAGCGCACAAAGAAAAATACAGAGTTGGATGTGCAACTTTAGAAAAGAATCTCAGCGTACCTCTGTGCAAAACTCCGCGACCTCTGTGGTAAAACGAACCACAGAGCGCACAAAGAAAAATACAGAGGGATGTGCAACTTTAGAAAAGAAACTCAGCGTACCTCTGTGCAAAACTCCGCGACCTCTGTGGTAAAACGAACCACAGAGCGCACAAAGAAAAACACAGAGTTGGATGTGCAACTTTAGAAAAGAATCTCAGCGTACCTCTGTGCAAAACTCCGCGACCTCTGTGGTAAAACGAACCACAGAGCGCACAAAGAAAAATACAGAGGGATGTGCAACTTTAGAAAAGAAACTCAGCGTACCTCTGTGCAAAACTCC